>Ga0182015_10000075_pt1 | contig 126961 bp, 118 predicted proteins | sample 712P3MmetaG_FD_120478 | JGI IMG/M metagenome (GOLD analysis project Ga0182015, IMG submission 120478) | Permafrost microbial communities from Stordalen Mire, Sweden - 712P3M metaG | ecosystem: Environmental > Terrestrial > Soil > Wetlands > Permafrost | place: Sweden: Stordalen | collected...
GAAACGCCATCGCCTGATCGACGAACTCGATCTGCTGCATCTCCGCGGCGATCAGCATTATTACGAAGCCCACGGCCCGCGCGATCACATTCACGTCGCCTGTCTGCGCTGCGGCAAAGTCCGCGAATTCGAGTCCAGCCTCTTCGAGCAGTTGAAGCGTCAAATCGCCCACGATTGCGGCATCGAAATTTCGGTTACTCGCACCGAAGTAGGCGGCATCTGCGAAAATTGCCGCAGTTAAACCGCTCCTTCCCATAACAGGTCGTCTAGTTAACTGACTTGCGATAAACTCCGTTACTGCCAGCCCATGGGCAATCGCAACAGGTTCGCGCATCGGAAGGTACGAACACCCACGCCGAACTGGCCGTTCTCCGCGATGTTCATCGCTATCGGCTGTGCGTTCTCGCTTCTCGGGTTGCACGCATTTCGTGACGGATTTCTTTGGTATTGGGGGTTCGACGCAAGGATGGGAACGTTCGGATACGCGCCGACGATACAGGCGTTTTTTCTCGGGTTGTTGTTGGTTGTCATGGGGATTCTTTCGCTTTGGGCGCCAAAGTAGTTCCGGATATGAAATCAAGATCCTTGGCGATTTCGACAGAGCCCCGTAGGGGCGGCACAGCCTAGCCCAGGGCGGAAGCCCTGGGTACGCTCAGAAAATTATTTTCTCAAGTGTTTTTCCGAAGCCCCGTAGGGGCGACACAATCCGCAGCCGATCTTGACGCTGATCGCGGCTAAGCACGCGCCGACGCATCCCGCGCTTTGAAGAACTCCCTCGCCGCTTCCAGGTCCAATTCAATCTGCCGCCGCAACTCCTCAACACTCGCGAACTTCTGCTCATCGCGCAATCGCTCCCAGAATCGCACTTCGATCGCGCCGCTCACATTCATTTCTGAAAAATCGAACAGATTACTTTCCACCGATAGCGCCTGCCCGTCGAACGTCGGCCGGAAGCCGACATTCGTCGCCGAGCGATAGACCTTGTCGCCGACGCGCGTTTCCGTGCAATAGACGCCGGTCTTCGGCAACAATTCCTGTTCCGGCGCGAGATTCAGCGTGGGCACCAGAATCGCGCCTCCGCGACCATCGCCGGCGCGAATGTCGCCCGTCAGCGAAAATGGACGGCCCAATAGTTCCGCCGCGAAACTCACATTGCCGCCCGCGACCGCCGTGCGCACCGCCGTGCTCGAAACGATTTCCCCGCGCAGCATCGCCGGCGGCACGATCTCAACCTCGTATCCATACAGCGGCGCCATTGCCGTGAGCAACGCCATGTCTCCCACCTGTTTATTGCCAAACCTGAAATTCGGCCCGACGCAGATCGCGCCCATGCCCAAGCGCTCCACCAGGACAGTGTCGAGAAACTCCTCGGCCGATATCTCCGCCACCGCGCGCGTAAATTCGAGCACCAGCACCGCCTCGATTCCAGCGCGCTCAAATCCCTCGAGCCGCTGCGCAAGCGTTGAGATCATCGGCGGAGCATCGGCCGGACGCAGAATGCGCAACGGATGCGGATCGAACGTCACCACGCCGGCCACAGAAGTCCCCAGCGCCTGCGCCCGCGCCACCACGCGGCGCAGCACTTCCTGATGCCCCAGATGCAGGCCATCGAAGCAGCCGATCGAAAGTGCGGAGAATTTTCCGGCGGCGGTGAAGCGCGCGAACCATTCGTCGGGCGTGCGCAAAATCTCGATAGCCATCAGAGTTGCACCTCAAAACGCAGCCCATCATAGGCCATTTGCGCGTTCGGCATTCCCATCGACGCAAGTCGCGCGTTAGTGGCCGCGTGCGGCAAATCGTGCGCGATGTGCGTGAACCACGCGCGCCGTGGACGCAATTCGCGAACGAGCGCGACCGCTTGTTCCACCGATTGGTGCATGGGATGCGGCTCATCGCGCAGCGCGTCCACAATAAAATCGTCCAGATCCCGAAGAAGCGCCTTCGATGAATCCGGCACGCGGCCGAAATCCGTAAGGTACGCCATCCCGCCCACGCGAAATCCCAGCACCTCCCACGGACCGTGCTGCGCGGGAATCGGAGTGAATTTCGCGCCGAGCAATTCAAACGGCCCATGGATCGGGTGCAGCACCACTTCCGGTATCAGTGTGCCCTCCGGCGCGGGCGCAAAAACGTACGCGAAAGTTTTGCGGAGGGTTTCGATGGTCGCGTCCGACGCATAAACCGGCATCGCCATTTTTTGCCGCAGGTTGTAAGGCCGAATATCGTCGAAGCCCAGAATATGATCGGCGTGCGCGTGCGTGAAGATCACGGCGTCGAGGCGCTCGATTCCGGCGCGCAAGGCCTGAAATCTGAAGTCAGGCGTGGTGTCGATGACGACGCTGCGCTGCGCGACTCCTTCGCCACGGGAGAGCAGAATCGATGGCCGCGTGCGTTTGTCGTGCGGATCGCTTGAGCTGCACACAGCGCAATGGCAGCCGAGCGTCGGCACTCCCATCGATGTTCCGGAGCCGAGCACGACGAGGTCGAGTCGATTCGCCGGAGATGCGGCGCGCGAAGTCGAAGAATGTGGTTCGCTCAAGTGCGGGGCTGTGCTTTTTCCTTCATGGCCTTGGCCGCGGCTTTGGTCATTTCCATGAAGGAAAGTTTCAGGCTGCCAAGAACATCGAGCAGCAGCCGGTCGTCTTCGGCGGCGAGGTTCCCGCGCGTGGCGTCGCGCAGCGCGTCCAGCATGTCGATCAATTCGCGCGCGCCTTCGAGATCGAGAATCGGTTGGCCCGTGCGCGGATCGGGGTAAGCGCCCAGCACCATCGCCGCGTTTTGCGCGATGAAATTCACCAGCGATTCAAACCCGCGCGAAGGTTTTGGCTGCGCCGCGTCGGTGGTCAGGACCTGCTGCGTCGCCTCGGCGGGCACGGCGGCTGCGGCAGTCGGCGGCGGTGCTGCGGCCGGCGGTGCGGAGACGGGCTGCGATTCGCGCTGTTTTTTCTCGTCGGCGGCGTCGGGACGCAACTCGCCTTCGGCGGTGAAAAGTCTGCGGTCTACAACCTTGAAAGTTTCGTCCTGCTTCGGATCGGACAATGAATTTACCTCGGCGTGCCGTCGGTCAATTTGCTCTCTCGTGCCAGTTTAGCATTCGAGCACCGAAGATGTGAAGCCAAGCCACTCACGAGACCGCCGATCGCTTGGCTTCGTAGGGGCGGAGCCTGCCTGCCGGTAGGCAGGCTTGCCTCCGCCCGCCGTTCCCGGGAACGCCAATCTCCCGATTGGCGATTCTGAATCGCCTCCGCACATCGTTGCCCCTCGCCCATCGCTCACACGTTTCGAACACATTCCCTCTACAGTCAGCTTGACAAACAAGTACTCTCCATGCTATACTCACGCATGAACGTCGAATACAATTCACGGTTTGTCGCCCGTAAACCCTCCAGAATCAACACTTCTGAGAAGTCGAATTTTAACCCCTCTAGAATCAGCACTTCCAAGACCCGTCGTATCTCATTCTTCGCAATGGATTTCAAGTCTCCTAGAATCAACACTTCTGAGAAATCGCGTTTTAACTCTTCTAGAATCAACACTTCCAAAAAACAGGGGAGGGGGTGTACCCCGCCCATTTCCGAAATTCAGTTCCCGGTCAATCCGCAATCCGCCGAACGCCTCGCGCGATTGCCCATTGGCTCTCTGGAATCGCCGGGAGAGGTTCGGGGAACGCGCGTCTTACAGGTGGTATACTCGCAAGACCACTACCGGCGCGGAGAGCGGCTGTAGTGCATTCCTATCGACTGTGATCTTGGGAGCCTGAAATGCGCATGGCCTGGCGTGAAATCGCGGCGTGGACGCGCAGCCGGAAGCTGCTGGCTGCGGTGGGAATTGCGCTCACGCTCGGCATCGGCATGCTGATCGGCACGGTAATTTCGGGCCGCGTGAGCGCCACGCACGGTTTCTTCGCCATCGGCGCCCCGCCGCTGGCAATGCCCGATCCGGTCGAGATGTCCACGACGTTCGCGGGCATCGTGAACAAAGTCGAGCCGGCCGTCGTGAATATTTCCACCACGCAAGTGCTCGATCCGCACAGCCCGCATGCACGCGGCGGCGACGGCGATGACGACGGTGGTGGCGACGACGATCAGGACCCAGGGCAGGGCAAGGACAACGGTCCCGGCGATCCCTTCCAGGATTTCTTCAATAAATTTTTCGGCTCGCCCGACCACAGCGAGCAGGCCGAGCGCAGCCTTGGCTCCGGCGTGATCGTCGATAAAAAGGGCCTGATCCTCACCAACAATCACGTGATCGAGGAAGCCACCAAGATTCAAGTGCAATTGAACGACGATCAGACGCTCTACACCGCCAAGGTCGTGGGCATCGACAAGGAAACCGATCTCGCCGTAATCAAGATCGACGCCGGAAAGGACCTGCCTACCGCGCAACTGGGCAATTCCGATGGCGTGCAGGTGGGCGATTGGGTGCTGGCGATCGGCAGCCCGTTTGGTTTGCAGGCCACCGTAACGGCCGGAATCATCAGCGCCAAGGACCGCGCCAACATCGGCGGCCAATTCCAGCGCTTCCTGCAGACCGACGCGGCGATCAATCCGGGAAATTCCGGCGGCCCGCTTGTGAATCTGGCTGGGCAAGTGGTGGGAATCAACACCGCGATCATCACCGGTGGGCGCGGATATGAAGGCGTGGGCTTCGCGATGCCTTCGAGCACGGCCATCGGCGTTTACAATCAGATCATCGCCAACGGGCACGTGACGCGCGGCTCGATCGGCGTGAGTTTTACCGATGGACAGAGCAACAATCCGATCGTGCTGCGCGATCTGGGCGCGCCGTACGGAATCGTGCTGCAATCGGTGACGCCGGGTAGTCCGGCGGAGAAGGCCGGCCTGAAACCCGGCGACGTGATTACCAGCGTCAATGGTCAGCCGGTGCACAACGGAAACGACCTGGTGAATCCGATCGCCGCGACCGCGGTAGGCGACAAGGTAAGCATTGCCTACGTGCGCGACAAAGCCTCGCACGATACCAGTGTGGTCGTCGCCGATCGCACAAAGCTCGTGCCGGATGACGACGCCGACGACAGCGATTCCGATAGCGGCAGCGGCGGCGGCAGCAGCGCCCAGCAACCGGAAGCGCCGGTGCTGTTCGGCGTGCATTTGATGGAGCTGACGCCGGATCGCGCCAAGCGCCTTGAATATACCGGGCAGCACGGCGTGCTGGTGATGGACGTCGATCCCGCGACGTTTGGCGAAGATCTTGGCTTTGAGCGCGGCGACGTGATCGCCGAAATCAATCACGTGGCCATCGCGTCCGTGGCGGATTATCGGCAGGTGACGGAATCTCTGAAGCCCGGCCAGGACATTTTGTTCAAAGTGATTCGTCACGGCGATTCCGGCGAGCTGCTGACGGTGTTGCTGGCAGGCGCCGTGCCCGCGCCGGGGCAGTAAAGGTGGCCGACCGAGGCGAGATTAAGGCGATGCGAAATCACAATTCATTCGCGATGATGCTGGCGATGCTGGTGGCCGCGGCGATTCCGGCTGCCGCTCAGAGCACCGCTGCGCCGGCGCACAAGCCGGCCACGGCGATGGCTGCTGCTCACGCTACGACTTCGCGCACCGGACACGCACGGCACCACACACGCGAACCGCGCGGACAGATGGAGCCCGCGGCCGACCGCATCACCGAAATCCAAGCCGCGCTGGCGCGCGAGAACGCCTACACCGGCGATCCGACGGGGAAGTGGGACGCCGCGACGATCGAAGCGATGAAAACATTCCAGACAGCTCAAAACTTGCCGCCCACCGGGAAGATCGATGCGCTCACGCTGCAGCGCCTCGGCCTTGGCTCCGATGTGGCGGGCAAAGGCGCGCCCATGCCTCCCGCCGCGCCGCCCGCGACTCCTTCGGCTTCGATCCAGGGCAACAACAACGCTACGCAGTAACATGGCCGCCGCGGTGCTTCCCAAAACGTTCAAGAATTTTATCAACGGCGAATGGATCGAAGCGCATTCCGGCCGCACGTTTGAAAACCGCAATCCCGCGGACACAACTGAATTGATAGGAATTTTCCCCGCATCCGGCGCGAGCGACGTTCGCGCCGCGGTGGAATCGGCGCGCGCCGCGTATAAAACGTGGCGATTGGTTCCCGCGCCGAAGCGCGCCGAGATACTTTTTCGCGCCGCGGAGATTCTGGTGCGCCGCAAAGAGGATCTGGCGCGCGCGATGACACGGGAGATGGGCAAGGTCCTGGCCGAAACGCGCGGCGACGTGCAGGAAGCGATCGACATGACGTACTACATGGCCGGCGAAGGCCGCCGCTTGTTCGGCCAGACCACTCCATCGGAATTGCCGAGCAAGATGGCGATGTCCGTGCGTCAGCCGCTGGGCACGTGCGCCCTGATCACGCCGTGGAATTTTCCGATGGCGATTCCCGCGTGGAAGATGATGCCGGCGCTGGTGGCAGGGAACACCGTGGTGCTGAAGCCGGCGGAGGACACACCGCTATCGTCGGTGCATCTTGTGGAAATTCTCGTCGAGGCGGGCATGCCGCCCGGCGTCGTGAACATGGTGCATGGAATGGGGCCGGAGGCGGGCGCGCCGCTGGTCGCGGATCGCGGCGTCGACGCGGTGAGTTTTACGGGCTCGACGGAGACGGGGAGATTGGTCAGTTTGGCGTGCGCGGGCGATTTCAAGCCGTGCCATCTGGAGATGGGCGGGAAGAACGCGATGATCGTGATGGACGACGCGAATCTCGATCTGGCGATCGATGGCGCGGTGTGGGGTGCGTTTGGCACGACGGGTCAGCGATGCACGGCAACGAGCAGAATTGTGGTGCAGAAAGGTGTGTACGGCAAATTTCGCGACCGGTTGATTGAACGCGCGAAGGCGTTGCGCGTGGGCAACGGGCTCGATGCGGCGACGGAGCTTGGTCCGCTGATCAACGAAGCGCAACTGCGGAAGGTGATGGAGTACGTGGAGATCGGCGTCGGCGAAGGCGCGAAACTAGCGGCGGGCGGGCATCGCATGGGAAGCGGAGGGCAGGCGAAGGGATGGTTTCACGAGCCGACAATTTTTGCGGATTGCGCGGCGGGCATGCGCATCGCGCAAGAGGAGATATTCGGGCCGGTGGTGGCGTTGATTGAGGTGGATACGTTCGACGAAGCGATCGAAATTGCGAATGGCGTGGTGTACGGGTTGTCCGCCTCGATCTACACGCGCGATGTGAATCAGGCGCTCCGCGCGGCGCGCGATCTGCAGACCGGAATCGTTTACGTGAACGCGCCGACGATTGGCGCGGAAACGCATTTGCCCTTCGGCGGAACGAAGCAAACGGGCAATGGGCATCGCGAAGCTGGCGCCGCGGCGCTGGATTTTTACACGGAGTGGAAAACGATTTACGTGGATTATTCCGACCGGCTGCAGCGCGCTCAGATAGACAACTGATCGCGGCGCGCGCTCTCGGCCTTTACAGCAATGCTAGAATGGATGCAGGGGATTTGGCCCGCTGAACATCATGGAATCGATCGCGCCCAGCTCGAAGCGTAAGCAGCAGATTTTGACCGGGGTGGTCCACGCCTACATTGAGAGCGGGCAGCCGGTTTCTTCGCGCACGATTGCGCAGCGGCATCCGGAGTCGCTGAGTCCGGCGTCGGTGCGCAACAGTATGGCGGAGCTGGAAGAGGAGGGTTTCCTCTATCAGCCGCACATTTCGGCAGGGCGGGTGCCGACGGCGGCGGGATACAGATATTTCGCGCAGGTGGTGTCGGCGGAAGCGAAACTCGATCCGGAAGATGAAGCCTGGATTCGCTCGGAGCTTGCGCTGGCGACCACGCCGGGAGAAGTGGCCGAACGCGCGGGGCATGTGCTGGCGTCGATGTCGCGCGGACTTGGAATCATTGTGTCGCCGCCGCTGGCGAAATCGGTGCTGGAACATATTCGATTCATGCTGCTGCCGGATGGGCGCGTGGTGACGGTGCTGGTTTCTTCCGGCGGCGTGGCGCGCGATAAAATTCTGCGGCCGGCGCGGGCGTTCACGCAGCAGGATCTCGACAGCACGGCGGAATATTTGAATCGCGAATACGCGGGGCGCACGCTTGAAGCGATTCGCGCGGATTTGCTGGCGCGATTGGCGCGCGAGCAGGCGCGCTACGATCAATTGGTGCGCAATGCGCTGGAGCTATGCGATCCGCGATTTCTGGGCGAAAACGAAGCGCCGCACGTCCACGTGGAAGGCGCGGCGCAAATCGCGGCGGCCACGGAATTCGCCGATCAGGGTCAATTGCGCGAACTGCTGGCGGCGATCGAGGAACGCGAAAAATTGGTGGCGCTGCTTTCCGGATGCATCGACGCGCCGGAAGCGGTGCAGGTGCAGATCGGCGTAAATGGAATCAACGCCGGCGGCGGGCAACTGGCGCTGATCAGCGCGCCGTATGCCTGGCACGATCAGGCGCAGGGCTCGCTCGGAGTGCTGGGGCCGATGCGCATGCATTACGAACGCGCGATCACTGCTGTAGCGTATGTGGCGCGATTGTTCAGCGAAAGCGCGGGCGGGAGCTAAACGAGAATGAGCGGGCGTGGCGAAAAGCCGAATCCGGAATTGAACGACGACGAGGGGATCGTGCCGGAAGGCGTTTCCGTCGCGGCGGACCCCCCGTCGGGCGAAGTGGCGAAGCTGCGCGCCGAAAAAGAAGCGCTGGCGGACACGCTGGTGCGCCGCCAGGCCGATTTTGAAAATTACCGCAAGCGCATCGAACGCGAACGCGCGGAAGAAGGCCGGCGCGCGCAATCGCGGCTCATCGAGGATTTGTTGCCGACGCTCGATGGCTTCGAGCTCGCATTGAGCGCGCACGACGATCCGGCGTATGAGGAGTACCGCAAAGGGCTGGAGATTATTTACAAGCAATTGTGGGACACGCTGGCGCGGTATGGACTGGAGCGCATCGAGGCGGCGGGAAAGCCGTTCGATCCGCACGTGCATCAGGCGATCGATCGCGTGGAAACGCACGAACATCCGGACGGCACGGTGGTGGACGTTTTGCAGCAGGGATACCGCATTCACGATCGCGTGCTGCGGCCCAGCGCCGTGCGCGTGGCGGTGCATCCGGCCGAGGACGCGCCCGGCGGGCATTTGCATTCGGCGAAAAAAGCGAACTAGGGAATCATGGCTGCCTCGCACAAACGCGATTACTACGAAGTGTTGATCGTCACGCGCACGGCCACCGCGGAGGAGATCAAGTCCGCCTACCGCAAGGCCGCGCTCAAGTGGCATCCGGATCGGCACGCGACCGGCAAAAAAGAGGCCGAGGCGCACTTCCGCGAGGCGACCGAGGCCTACAGCGTGCTTTCCGATGGGAATAAACGCGCGGCCTACGATCGCTATGGGCACGCGGGGCTTGCGTCCGGCGGGTTCGAGGGCGGCGTCAACAGCTCGATCTTCGAGGAATTTCAGGATATTTTCGGCGACTTCTTCGGCTTCGAGGATATTTTTTCGGGGCGCGGCGGACGGCGCGCGCGCGGGCGCGCGCAGCGCGGCGCGGATTTGCGATACGACATGCAGTTGAGCTTCGAGGAGGCCGCGGCGGCCTTGACGACGAAAGTTCGCGTGCCGCGCCAGGAATTCTGCGAGGCCTGCAATGGCACGGGAGCGAAGGCCGGCACGGGCGTCAGCGCCTGCGAGCAGTGCGGCGGGCGCGGGCAGCTGCATTACCAGCAGGGATTTTTCGCGATTTCGCGGACGTGCCCGGGATGCCAGGGCGCCGGGCAGGTGGTGCGCGAAAGATGCCTTGAGTGCCGCGGCGCGGGGCGCGTGGAGAAAGTTCGCATGATCGAGCTGCGCATTCCGCCGGGCGTCGATTCCGAGACGCGATTGCGGGTGCCGGGCGAAGGCGAGCGCGGACCGAATGGCGGCCCGCCGGGCGATCTTTACGTGGTCCTGCAAGTTCGCGAGCACGCGTTTTTCGAGCGGCGCAACGCGGATTTGTATTGCACGATTCCGATCAGCGTGGCACAGGCCGCGCTCGGCGCGGAAATTATGGTGCCGGGCCTGAGCGGTGAAGAGCGCGTGAAGATTCCGGAATCGACGCAGACCGGCTCGATCTTTCGCTTGAAAGGGAAGGGCCTGCCGGATCCGCACGGCGGCGGCAAGGGCGATTTGTACGTCAACGTGCGAGTGGCTACGCCGGCGAAATTGACGCGCGAGCAGCGGCGGTTGCTCGAACAGTTGGGGCAGACGCTGCAAGTGGAAAATCGGCCGGTCGAGCGCGAGACTTCTTTCTTCGACAGAGTGAAAGACATCTTCGGCTAAGTTTGCAGTCCCGTGATGTGCCTCTGGGCCGCGCGCCAGCCTGATTCTGCTGATATAACATAGCGATTATGCGGCGGCGATTTTTCGTCGAGCGATTCGCGGATGGCGCGGCGGAATTGCGCGGAGACTCCGCCGCGCACCTGGCGCGAGTGCTGCGCGCCGAGCCGGGCCAGCTTTACGAGCTGAGCGACGGCCGCGAGTTGTGGCTCGCGCGGGTTGAGCGCGTGCGGCGAGACGAAGTCGATTTCTCGTTGGTCGAGCATTTGCCGGCGCGCGAACCGCGGCTCAACGTTACCTTGCTGCTTGCGATCGTAAAGATGGATCGCTTTGAGTGGGCGCTGGAGAAGGCCACGGAATTGGGCGCGACCGAAATCGTGCCGCTCGCCGCCGAGCGCAGCGAGAAGGCGCTGGTGGCCGCGGCGCCGAAACGCGCGGAGCGCTGGGAGCGGATTCTGCGCGAGTCGGCGCAGCAATCGCGGCGATTGCGCCCGCCGGTGTTGCGCGCGGTCGCGGCGCCACAAGCAGCATTTCGCGCGTTCGACGCGAACAGCGCGCGAATTGTGCTTTCTGAGCGCGCCGGCGCGGCGCCGATGCGCGCGGTGGTCGCTCCGCTTGGCGATGGCGCCGAAGCGCAGAAAAGCGCGCCGCACGCGGTGACAATCGCGATTGGCCCGGAGGGCGGCTGGACCGACGCGGAGTTTGCCGCAGCCACCGCGTCCGGATTTAAAGAGGTTTCGCTCGGCGAGAATATTTTGCGCACGGAGACGGCGGTTTGCGCGGCGCTCGCGGCGATCGTGTTCGCGCTGGGTTGAGCCGCCCGGTCTGCGCGGCAGGCACCGCTTCCAATGCAAGCGATAATTCTCAGCGAGTGCCGCGCGCGGGCTTGACGCCGCGCATTTCGCGCGGCATTATGCCGGTTATCGCGATGGCGAACTCTTCCTTCACACGCATCTCCGTGGGCCTGCTACTGGCGGGCGCATTTGGGTTCCCGGCGCGTCGCGCGGCCGCGCAAGATCGTCCGTTGCAAACACCGGACGCGGAAGTCGTGCCTCAGGGCACGGCGCGCATTGAGACGGGCTTCGATTTTCTTCAGGACGTTTCGTATCCACTTTCCGGACTTTCGGGCGATCTCACCAACGTCGCCGACATCGATGTGCGTTTGGGCGTAGGCAGCACGGTTGAAGTGGAACTTGCAGGCGTCGCGCAGCAATTTCTGGACATCAAGGAGCAGGGCGCGTCGTTTGTTCCTGTGCTCACGCTGACGGGGCCCGACGCGACGCGCGACAACGGCGATTTTTCCTTTAGCTCGAAAATTCGCATCTTTGGCGAGAATCACCGGCGGCCCGCGCTGGCCATTGAATTTGGTTTTATCATGCCGAATACGAACCAAACTCGCGGCCTGGGCAACAACGCAACGGACATTTACAGCGAATTTATCGTGGACCGCGACTTCGGCCGGCTCGCCACCTTTGGCGATCTGGGCCTGGAGATTATGACCTCGCCCAACGCGCTCTACTCCCAGAATGACGAGCTGCTCTACGGCGCGGCGTTTCGCTATCCGCTCGGCGCGCGCATTCATCTGGTGGGCGAAGTAAACGGTCGCTACACGCCGCGAAAAATCGTTCCCGCGCTGTATGGCACGGAGAGCCGCGGGCAGGCGCGATTGGGCCTGGATGTCGCGGCCGGCGGATTCGTTTGGGACGTCGCTGGAATTAAGGGCATCAATCACTACGATCCGTCGTATGGATGGACGTTCGGCGTCTCGCGTGACATTTCGTTGTTCTCCACAAAGAAAACTTCCGGTCAGTAAAATCTTTCAGCGCTCGATTCCGCGCCGTGACGCAGCGCGCCGCGCCGTGGTATAACTGATCAGCGCCGAAAATTATGGACCCCGCCCTTCCGCCAAGCGTAGCGCCCACAGAAGAACCGCGATCGCCGCATCCGTTGCGTCGCGAAGCGCGCGCGTGGACGCGCGATTTGGTGGTGGCGCTGGCGCTGGCGATGGTTATCATCGTCTTTTTCTACCAGCCGGTTAAAGTGGAAGGCACGAGCATGGCGCCGCTGATCTCCGATCAAGAGCGCATCTTCATCAATAAATTTGTTTATCGATTCGAGCCGATCGGGCGCGGCGACGTGGTGGTCTTCTGGTATCCGCTGGACCGCTCGAAATCGTTCATCAAGCGCGTGATCGGATTGCCGGGCGAGTCGGTGGAGATTCGGCGCGGCCGCGTTTTTGTCGACGGACATTTGCTGGACGAGCCATACGTGCCGCCGGAGTACGCCGATCTCGGGAATTACGGGCCGTTTCGCGTGCCGCCGGGCGAATATTTCGTGATGGGCGATCATCGCGCCAGCTCCAACGATTCGCGCATCTTCGGACCCGTGCCCGATCAATTTATTTACGGCAAAGCGGTCTTCGCGTATTGGCCGATGGACCACTTCGGCTCGATTCCTCCTTCGGACGATCTGGCGAAATGAATTGCGGGAGAACACTCTGACGGAATCGGCTGCATGGCCGGCGATCCTGGCGCTGGAGGACGGGCGGCTCTTCGAGGGCCGGGCCGCGGGCGCGCGCACGCGGCGCGGCGGCGAAGTCGTCTTCAATACCAGCCTGACGGGCTATCAGGAAGTTTTCACCGACCCGAGTTACGCAGGGCAAATTGTTTGCCTGACGTATCCGCACATCGGAAACGTCGGCTCGAACGTGGACGACGAAGAGGCTGCCCGTCCATTTATCGAAGCGCTCGTGGTGAAGGAATTTTCCGCGCTGGCGTCGAATTGGCGCTCGACGGAATCGGTGCAGATTTATCTTTCGCGCCACAATATTCCCGTGATCTGGGGGCTGGACACGCGGGCGCTGGTGCGCCATCTGCGCAGCGCCGGCGCGATGCGCGGCATCGTTTCCACCGATGGCGCGCCGCCCAAACAGTTGGTGGCAGAGGCGCGGGCGCTGCCGAAGATGGCGGGACTCGAACTGGCGTCGGGCGTTAGCTGCGGCGAAGCCTACGATTGGGCAAAGGGCACGATCGAACTCACGGCGTCTCCGTGGCATGAAGGCGTGGAAGCCGATCGCGGTTCGCATGATGCGCAGCGCTTTCGCGTCGTGGCCTACGATTTCGGCATCAAGCAAAATATTCTGCGGCTGCTTGTGGATCACAATTGCGAAGTCACGGTGGTGCCGGCGAAAACTTCGGCGGAAGACGTTCTGGCGCGAAAACCGGACGGCGTGTTTTTGTCGAACGGACCGGGCGATCCGGAGCCCGCGACCTACGCCGTGGAATCGATTCGCGGACTCGTGGGGCGCGTGCCGGTGTTCGGCATTTGCCTCGGGCATCAACTCTGCGGTCTCGCGCTCGGCGGCAAGACGTACAAGCTGAAGTTTGGGCATCATGGATCGAATCATCCGGTGAAAAATCTTTTGAGCGAGCGCGTGGAAATTACGGCGCAGAATCACGGCTTCGTCGTCGATCCGGAATCGTTGCCATCGAGCGACGTCGAGATCACGCACCTGAATTTGAACGATCAGACGAACGAAGGCATGCGCCATCGCTCTCTACCGCTATTTTCCGTGCAATATCACCCGGAGGCATCGCCGGGACCGCACGATTCGCGCTATTTGTTCACGCAATTCACAAAGATGATGGCCGATTGGAAATCGTCAGGCTCATCGCGCCGTGGCCCGGCATCGGCGAAAGGGACGAGCGGCGCGCGCGCGTAGCGAATCGACCATGCCCAAGAGAACCGACCTTAAGAAAATAATGATCATCGGCTCAGGGCCGATTGTGATCGGGCAGGCGTGCGAGTTCGATTATTCGGGTTCGCAGGCGTGCAAGGCGCTGCGCGCGGACGGCTACGAAGTCGTGCTTGTGAATTCAAATCCGGCGACGATCATGACCGATCCGGAACTGGCCGAGCGCACTTATATCGAGCCGCTGACGCGCACCGCGCTTGAAGCGATCATCGCGAAGGAAAAACCGCAGGCGCTGCTGCCGACTGTCGGCGGACAAACCGCGCTGAATCTCGCCGTCGAGCTGGCGGAGAGCGGCGTGCTGGAACGCCACAATGTCGAATTGATTGGCGCGTCGTTGCGCGCGATTAAGGTGGCCGAAGACAGGCTGTGGTTTAAGGACGCGTGCCGCAAAGTTGGCCTCGAAGTTCCGGCGTCGGCGCTGGTGAACAACGTCGGCGACGCGCTGCGGCTGGCGGATCAACTGGGATATCCCGTGGTGATTCGGCCTTCGTTCACCCTGGGCGGCACCGGCGGATCGATCGCATACAACCGCGAAGAGTTTGCCGAGTCTATTTCGCGCGCGCTGGACGCGAGTCCGGTGCATGAAGCGCTGGTGGAAGAATCGGTGCTCGGCTGGAAAGAGTACGAGCTCGAAGTGATGCGCGATTTCCGCGACAACTTCGTGGTGGTTTGCACGATCGAAAACGTGGATCCGATGGGCGTGCACACCGGCGATTCGATCACCGTGGCGCCGGCGCAGACGCTCACCGACAAGGAATATCAGCGCATGCGCGACGCCGCGGCCGCGATCATTCGCGAAGTCGGCGTGGAAACCGGCGGATCGAACATTCAGTTTGCCGTCGATCCGGCAACGGGGCGTCTTGTGGTGATTGAGATGAATCCGCGCGTGTCGCGCAGCTCGGCGCTGGCGTCGAAGGCCACGGGTTTTCCGATCGCGAAAATTGCGGCGCGGCTGGCGGTGGGATACACGCTGGACGAAATTCCCAATGACATCACGCGCAAGACGCCGTCGTGCTTTGAACCGACGATCGATTACGTGGTCGTGAAAATTCCGAAATTCCAATTTGAAAAATTTCCCGGCGCGGATACGGCGCTGGGCACGCAGATGGCGTCGGTTGGCGAAGTGATGGCCATCGGGCGCACGTTCAAGGAAGCGCTGCAGAAGGGAATTCGCTCGCTTGAGCCGAGTTCGCCGTGGCGCGCGCCGGCGGACGTTCCGATGTCGGTGTTCCGCGAAAAACTGGCGACGGCGCGGCCGGATCGAATTTATTGGTTGCTGCTCGCGCTCGAACGCGGCCTTTCGCCTTCGGAGGCCGCCGACCTGACGAAGATCGATCCGTGGTTCATCCGGCAGATGGAAGAGATTGGAAGTCAGAATCGCCGCCTGGCCGCCGTCACCGTGGATACTGTGCCGGAAGAGCTGCTGCGTGAGGCCAAGCGCAACGGGGCGAGCGACGAACAGCTTGCGCAAACGTGGAAGACGACCGCCGCGGCCGTGCGCCACGAGCGCGCGAAGGTGCGCCTGGCGCCCGTGTTTAAACGCGTTGATACGTGCGCCGCGGAATTTGAATCCTACACGCCGTACATGTATTCGACCTACGAGCAGGAAGACGAATCCGAGCCGACCGACAAGCGCAAGATCGTGATTCTCGGCAGCGGACCGAATCGCATCGGGCAGGGAATCGAATTCGATTATTGCTGCTGCCACGCGTCGTTCGCGCTGCGCGAGGACGGCTTCGAGACGATCATGATCAATTGCAATCCAGAGACCGTCTCGACCGATTACGACACTTCCGATCGATTGTATTTTGAACCGCTGACGCTCGAAGACGTTCTGGCCGTGATCGACCGCGAAAAACCGGATGGCGTGATCGTGCAGTTCGGCGGGCAGACGCCGCTGAATCTGGCGCTCGAACTCAAGCGCAATGGCGCGCCAATCATCGGCACGGCGCCGGAATCGATCGAGCTCGCCGAAGACAGAAAGCGATTCGCGCATCTGCTGACGCGCCTGAAAATTCCGCAGCCGCGCAACGGAACGGCGCTGGTGCCGGAAGAGGCCGCGCGCGTGGCGGGCGAAATCGGTCTGCCGGTGCTGGTGCGGCCGAGCTACGTGCTGGGCGGGCGCGCGATGGTGATCGCCTACGATATCAATACGGTGCAGCAATATGTGGCGCAGGCGGCGCTGATGGGCCCCGCGCGGCCGGTGCTGATCGATCAATTTTTGGAAGAAGCCACGGAAGTTGACGTGGATGCGCTGGCCGACGGCGAAGACGTGGTGATCGGCGGCATTATGGAGCACATCGAAGAGGCCGGTGTGCATTCCGGCGATTCTTCGTGCGTGCTGCCGTCGGTGAGCCTTTCGGTTTCGGTGCTGGCGCGGATTCGCGACTACACGAAGCGCCTGGCGAAGGAATTGCACGTCGTCGGATTGATGAACGTGCAGTACGCCGTGCAGCGCGATACGGTATACGTGCTCGAAGTGAATCCGCGCGCTTCGCGCACCGTGCCATACGTCAGCAAGGCGGTCGGCGTGCCGCTGGCGAAAGTTGCGGCGCGTTTGATGACGGGCAAGCGGCTGCGCGATCTGCATCTTCCCGTGATTGAAACCGACGGCGTGGCGGAACTCGTGGTGCGCGATTTCTTTGCCGTGAAATCGCCCGTGTTTCCGTTCAGCAAATTCCGCGGCGTGGATACGATTCTCGGCCCGGAAATGCGTTCGACCGGCGAAGTGATGGGCATCGCGAAAACGTTTGGCCAGGCGTTCGCGAAGGCGCAGATTGCCGCCGGCCAAAAGTTGCCGAAGAAGGGCACGATCTTTCTGAGCGTCAGCGACCATGAAAAGCGCCACGCCGTTCCGCTGGCGAAGGAGCTGGTCGAGCTCGGGTTCCAGATCATCGCAACGCGCGGTACGGCCGCGGCGCTCGAGGCTGCGGGCGTGGAAGCCACGCCGGTCTACAAAGTGAACGAAGGCCGGCCGAACATTGTGGACCTGGTGAAGACCGGCAAAGTGGATCTGATCATTAATACGCCGCTCGGCCGCGAATCGTTTTACGACGAAAAATCGATTCGGCGCGCGGCGATTCGCTACGACATTCCCTGCATCACCACGCTTTCCGCGGCGCGCGCCGCCACGCAGGGCATTCGCGCGCTGATCGAGAAGTCGCTCGACGTCACCGCGCTGCAGGTGCTGCATGCGCGCAAATCGACCGGCACGCGCCAGGCTTCCAGCGCCGATTGACGGCGCGGAGGGCTCGCGGCGAAACGCGCTCTGTTTTCCGGCGCGGCCCTCGGTTACAATTTTCCAATGAAGCTTGAAGGATTATTCGCTGCGATCACCACGCCGTTTCGCGCAGACGATTCGCTCGACCTCGCCGCGTTGGCCGCGAATGTCGCGCGCTACAATCGCACCGGCGTCGCGGGCCTCGTCGTCACGGGCTCAACCGGCGAAGCATCGCTGCTTTCCGCGGATGAGGCCGAGCGCGCGTGGGCCACGGTGCTGGAAAATATCGCGCCAGGAAAAACGGCGCTCGCCGGTACAGGCGCGGAAACGACCGCCGAAACAATCGCGCGTTCGCTGCGGGCCGCGGCGCTGGGTTACTCCGCCGTGCTGGTGCGCACGCCGAGCTACTACAAGCCATTCATGAACGCGCGCGTTTTGATCGAGCATTATCATCGCGTGGCCGATGCCTCGCGCGTGCCGATATTGATTTATTCCGTGCCGGTGTTCACCGGCGTCACGGTGGAAGCCGAAGTGACGGCGCGGCTCGCCGAGCATCCGAACATTATCGGCATCAAAGACAGCTCTGGCAGCGTGGAGCGCGCGGCGGAAGTTGCGCGCGCTGTGCCCGCCGGCTTTTCGCTGCTGGTCGGTTCGGCCACCACGCTTGTCGCGTCAATCGGCGTTGGCGCCAGCGGAGGAGTTTTGGCGCTGGCTTCGGCGTTTCCCGAACCGTGCGCCGAGGTGTATCGCTTGGCGCGCGCGGGTGACGTGGATGCGGCGCGTGCGCTCGAAGTGAAACTCGAGCCCGCTTCGCGGCGGATTGCGTCGGCGTTTGGTCCGCCGGGGCTGAAGTACGCGATGGACCGCCTGGGATATTGCGGCGGATTGCCGCGCCGTCCGCTGCTGGCTCCTACCGCGCAGGAACGCGCCGAAATCGATTCCGTCCTCGCCGCATGGATTCCGGCGCCCGCCGCAGCGCGCCCCGCCTAGTTCACCCGTCAGCATTTTTGCGCTAATTTGTTGAACCCTCGGCCGCGATCCGACATCAAAATATTGCCGCCAGCTTGGCGCGTTTGCTGGCCCAGTGCGGCCCGTATACTATGGATTTAACGATGGAGCCCCACTGTATCCCTGCAGCGCAGTTGCCCCAGACCACGCGCCTCTATCGCGCGTTCCTTGAAGATTTCCCCAGCGTCGCCGAGTTCTATGCGCATCCGCCGACGCTCGAAGGCGCGCGCCACGCCGCCGCGCAAATTCGCTACGAGCCGGCGATGCGCGCGGCGGTTGTCGCAAGGCTGCGCGCGCAGAACGCTGCGTTTGGCGGCGGCGCGGCGCTCGAGCGCAATCTCGATCGCCTCGCGGGCGGCGCCGTCGCGGTCGTAACGGGCCAGCAGGTCAGCCTTTTTTCCGGGCCGTCGTATACGTTTTACAAGGCGCTCACGGCCGTGCGCCTCGCCGCAGACTTGTCCGCGAGCGGCGTGGACGCGGTGCCGGTTTTCTGGCTCGCGGCGGAAGATCACGATATCGCGGAGATCAATCATTGCCTGTGGCGCGGCCGCCAGGGCAATGAGCGCATGGAACTCGAACAAGCCGTGACGGAGGGCGAAGGCCCGAGCGTGGGCACGGTGCTGCTGGGCGACGCCGTGGAAGAATTGGTGGCGCGTGCCACCAACGATCTCGAAGGTCCGTCGGCGGAGCAGATCGCGGCGGCGCTTCGCGCGGCGTATCGCCCGGAAGCCACATTCAGTTCCGCACTTGGCAATCTGCTGGCGCGCCTCTTGGGGCCGTCAGGATTGATACTGCTCGATCCGCTCGATGCGGAATTGCATCGCCTGGCCGCTCCGGTCTATTTGCGCGCGCTCGACGAGCAAGCCGCGCTTTCGGAAGAATTGCTGCGCCGCACCGAGCGCCTCGAAAAGCGCCATTTTCACGCGCAAGTGAAAGTCACCGAGCGCAGCACGCTGCTATTCTGGTCGGCCGGCGGACACAGATTGCCGGTGCGCCGGAAAAACACGGGCTTCGCTGTGGGAGATCGGGATTTCACCGCGGCGGATTTGCGCCGCGAAATCGAAGCCGCGCCCGAAGCGTTCTCCGGCAATGTGCTCCTGCGGCCCGTCGTGCAGGACGCTCTGCTGCCCACCGCCGCGTACGTCGCCGGGCCCGCCGAGACGGCCTACTACGCCCAGGTTTCCGTCGTGTACGCGCGCCTGGCGGGCCGCATGCCGGCGATCGTGCCGCGCGCCACCTTCACGCTCGTGCCGGCTCATCTGGCGCGGCTGCTTGAAAAATACAATCTCACGGTGCCCGATGCGTTTCACGGCACGCGCACTCTGCGCGAAAAGATGGAGCGCGACACGTTGCCGAAATCGCTCGCCGCGCGATTTAAGAGCGGGGAAGCGGCGCTCAAGAAAACGCTCGCCGGCCTGCGCGCGCCGATCGAGAAGCTCGATCGCACGCTGGTCGGCGCGCTTGAAAACGCCGAAAGCAAAATGATGTTCCAGTTTCAAAGTCTCGAGCAGAAGGCCGGGCGCGCCCAGGCGCTGCGCTCCGGCGTGCTGGAAGCGCACGAGCACGAAATTGCCGGACTGTTGTATCCCGAAGGTGAGTTACAGGAGCGCGCGCTGTGCCTGTTGCCGCTGGTGGCGTCGCAGGGCCTCGATCTGCTCGATCGATTGGCCGCGCAGATCACTCCTGGCAGTCCGCTGCATCAGTTGTTGTTTCTTTAAATGCGGCGCAACTTCACGGCAGGGTCCAAACGTGAATCCGCTCAGACGTTTGAAGCTACATTTTTTGATTGAATCGGAGTTGCCCGGCGATCTGACCGCAGCCCAGGGAAGCCCACGCGCTACTGCCCCGGGTCTTCCGTAGTGCGTTGCGCGATGATCTTGCGAACGTTCTCATAAAGTGCGCGGGCCTGCGGCAGCGATTCCACGGCTTTATCGACCTGCGGATCGTTTTCGAGTTCCACTTTGTATCCGTCATTCAGCCCGAATTCCCACGTAAACACTTCGACTTTGATCATGTGCTTGATCCAGTAGAGATTCGCAGTGATGTCGGCGTCTGTGTACTTGACGCCCACTTTGTCCAGATACTTGCGGAAATCGGCCATCACCGCGTCGTCGGCCTCAAACGATCGCGTTACATCCGGATGCCCGCCGAGATACGAAGTCGCGAATCCGCCCACGCTCAGCGGATTTGAGTACGGGTAAAAAACATTGTGCCGGTAAAGATCGGTTTGGAAATCGTTGGGCTTGGGTTTCGCCACCACCACGTCCGGCGTGATCCCGCCGCCGCCGGTCACTTGCCGGCCGCCATCGGTGAGTTTCACTTCCGTAGGCGCCGGCGTTTTGTGGTTGTAAAGATAATCGTATAGCGAAATGTCTTTGTAATCGCGCTGGATCAGCCGGCCGCTGGGCGTGTAGTAGCGCGCGATCGTCAGCGCCAGGCCCGTGTCTTCGCTCAATTCCGAAACGCTCTGCACCAATCCCTTGCCGAAGCTCTGCTCGCCGACCACCAGGCCCCGGTCGTGATCCTGAATCGAGCCGGTCACAATTTCCGCGGCCGACGCCGAGCCGCCATCGATCATCACCACCAGCGGCGCCGTCACGCCGCGATTGCCGCTCACCGCGTAGTAGCGCTTTTCCGGCGACGAGCGCCCGTGATCGGAAACGATCAGCTGATTCTTGTCCAGGAATTTGTCGGAGACCGCGATGGCTTCCTGCAAAAGTCCGCCCGGATTGCCGCGCAGATCCAGCACCAGCCCGTCGAGCGACGTCGCATCCAGATCCTTCAGCGCGTCGGTCATTTCAGAATCCGTCGTTTCGTTGAAGCCGGAAAGTTTTATGTAGCCGATTCCCGGCCGCAGCATGAACGCCAAGTCCACCGAATGCTTGGGAATTTCATCGCGCATCACGGTGAAGTCGATCGGCGCGTCGGAGCCCTCGCGATGCACGGAGATCGTTACGTTCGTGCCCTTAGGCCCTTTCAGCAGATCGGCAACTTCCGGCGTCGTCAGACCGTCAGTCGATTTGCCGTCCACTTTCAGAATCACGTCGGCGGGTTTCAATCCCGCTCGAAACGCCGGCGTCCCCACCATCGGCGCAAGCACTTCAGTTTCATTCTGGTTCACGCGGTCGGGCGCGATGGTCATGCCGACGCCGTAATATTCGCCGCGCTGATCTTCGCGCAGCAGCGCATAGGCCTGGGGGTCGAAAAATGTGGAATGCGGGTCAAGCACCCGCAGCATGCCGGGAATCGCGCCTTCGTAGAGCGCCTTGTCGGTGTCCACCGGCACGGCGTAATTCTGCTGCACCACCGCCAGGACGTTGGTGAACTGGCTTACGGCATCCTTCAGCTCATCGGCGCTCGATGCCGTGGCGCGCACTGCGGGGCCATAGATCCCGCCGAGGACGGCGGAAACGACCAGCACACCAAGAACGAGCACCGCCCCACGACGTTCTCCGCGCAATGGCAACCCTCCGCCTGAGAAAAATTATAGCACACGCGTCGGACGTGGGTCAGGCTAGAATTGCCGAAACGCACTTCCTATGGAATCCAGCGAGTCAATTCACGAGAATATCAGCAAAGTCAGACAACATGGCTTTTGCATTCTCAGAAACCGCTTCGCGCCTCCCATAGTCGAGGCGTGCCGGCGGGCGTTCTGGCCCGAGCTACTCAGGTATCTCAACAGCGCCCACGCGCCTAACAGGGGCCCACATCGTTACTTTCTACCGATGCCGTTCGAGTCACCGATTTTCGCTCCAGAATTCTTCTTCGACGATGCAGTTCTGGCCATCGTCCGCGGGTTGATGGATGACCGCGTCGTCGCCGACCAATGGGGCTGCGATGTGCCCTTGCATGGATCGGAGCATCAGGGAGTGCATGTGGACTATCAGCATCCGCTCTTTCCAGAAGCTCCTGATCTTGTGCTCCCTGCGTACGCGCTGGTTGTCAGTTTTGGCTTGATCAAGATCGCGAAGGAGCACGGCCCTATTGAAATTGCGCCAGGTACTCATCGCATGACGAGAGTGGGCGCGCTTAGGGCAGTCGAGGCCGGCGAGATTGAAATGCAGCCAGTCCCGCTGGAGATCGGTGACGTCCTGATTCGCCATCCATGGGCGCTGCATCGGGGTACTCCAAATACGACCGACGTGCCACGCGCGCTCGCCACCATCCGCTATGTGCGCCGCTGGTACGCGGACCGCAGCCGCGACGTTGAATGTCTTCCACGCGCGACATGGGAATCCCTGACGACGGAGCAACAAGAGACCATGCGTTTTCCTCAGCCGGGCCATAACATCGGATCGTTGAGTCGTCAGATTCCAGACTGAGCCGCCACACACGCGTCGCATTCCTTGACACTGTTCGGACCGCGCCAGTAGACTCGCTTATACTCTTAGACGCACAGGGAGGCCCGTCGGCGTGTTGTTGTCTCGCGACTACGTAGGATATCTGGCTCAGCGAGTGGTTACGCGACTCGTCGCGGGCGAAATGATCGAAACGTCGGCCGTCGAAGCCGTCACCGAGCGCGTGCGCAAGGCAGCGCAGGAAGAGATCGGGATCGAGGAGCGGCTGAACGACGAAGTCCGCCAGATCCTCACCGATCACGCCGAGGAAATGAAGCGCACCGGCGTCTCCTATCAGGAAATGTTTAAAAAAGTGAAGGGCGAACTCGCGCGGCAGCGGAAGTTGATTCTGCGATGAGGCCCGGGCGCGGCAGGGAACTCCCAATCATCCGATGCGATTGACCCGCGAAAAAACCGTGCGCCTCTCGCACGTCGTCACCGACGTGCTGGTCTCCTCCGACGACGTGGTGTTCGTCGAGGATCGCGACACCATCCGCCAGGAGATCGTGCAGATCATCTCAGCGCTGCTGAAGGAAGAAGAGGCGCTTGAAACGCACGTGCGCGAAAAAATCAGCTCTCAGAAGCGCGAAATTCTGGAAGGCACCGAAGAGTGGGACGTTCTCTACCGCCGCTACTACGCTGAAGAGATGCGCCGCCTGGGCATCGCGCACCAGCCGCGATCGGAATAATCCGTTCGCGCGCCGGCCTGCCGGACCGCCTGAAAATTTCCCCGCCTAGTTGTTGATCTGCCCCGGGATCGTTTGGCCCGTCGTGCTCGTCCCCGAAGTGCCCGTGCCCGAGGTACCCGTTCCCGAAGTGCCCGTGCCCGATGTGCCCGTCCCCGAAGTATTCGATGGGTCGTTGCTGTCGGTTCCCTCGGTGCGCTTCTTCAGCACCGGGCGGTTCGGATCGTCCGAGCCGTCGTCGCCGGTAGTGCCGGGATCCGCCTGACCCGTACTTGTCTGCTGCGTGTCGGTGCGCGTGCGCAGCGTCGGCTTGCCGGGCTGGTTGTCCAGCACCTTCTGTTTATTTTCGATGCGCTGCAACCGCGCTTTCACCTGATCGAATTCAGAAGTGGTCACGATGTACTGATCGCGCGGCGGCAGAATTTCCGCGATTTCCTTTTGCGCAGCGGCCATGCGATCGGGCGTAGGAGGATGATCGGCGAAAATTTTTGGAATCGTACCGGGCTGGCGCTTCTCCATGGCCTCGATCTTCTCAAAGAAGCTGACGAACGCGTTGGGATCGTAGCCCGCCTTGTACATGTACTGCAGGCCCAGGTAATCCGCTTCGCGCTCCGCATCGCGCGAGAATTTCAAAAAGCCGATCGGAATCGCCATCTGCAAGCCTTCGTAAATTCCGTATCCGGCCCATCCGCCCGGCCCCAGCATGATCAGCGGAATCGAAGCCCACTCGGCGATTTGCTCCTTGGTGGCGTTGCGTGTGCCGTGCCGCGCGCAGACGTGAGCGATCTCGTGGCCCATCACGCCGGCCAGTTCAGCTTCTTCGTCCGCCGCCAGAATCAATCCGCTGTTCACGTAGAAAAATCCGCCCGGAAGCGCGAAGGCGTTGATCTCGTCGGAATCGATCACCTTGATCGTGAACGGCACTTTGCAATCGGAATTGCGCACCAGTCGCTGGCCCACTTGATTGATGTAATCCGCGACGATCGGATCGTCCACCAGCTTTGAGGATTTTTCCACTTCCTGCGCGGCCTGTTTGCCGAGCGCGATTTCCGCCTCGATCGAATACAGATTGACGCCGCTGCCGACTTTACGATCGCCGATCGCGTTCACGTCCTGCTCGGATCCAGGCTTGATATTTTTCTGCGTTTCGCCGGTAGTGTCGGTCGGTGTGGTCGCCGCCGGCGCTGTCGTCGCCGCTGACGGCGTCGAGGATGCCGGCTGCTGCGTGGTCGATGCCGGTTGCGAAGTGGAGGCGTCGGATGGCGTTGCCGCTGGCTGTTGCGTCGCACCGTCGGCGGGCTGCGCGGATTGCGTCGCGCTCGTACCGCCGGTTTGGCTTGCGGACGGCTGCTGCGTTTGCTGCGAGGTCTGCGTCTGGCTTGCCGTCTGAGCCGTGCCCTGCGGCGTCTGCGCCGGCGTACTGCTGCTTTGCGCGCTGCCGAAGGCCGGCCATGCCAAGGCCAGAGCCGTCGCCAGAATACCGCCTAAGAACGCCTTGCGGATTCCGTTCATCGCTCCCCCTTGCCTGCTGCACCGAAATTGCCGGTAATCGGGATTATATACCCTCTTCGCACACCACGCGCAGCTGCATCAATTCTTTTGTGCTAAGAGTCCGGAATCGCCCCAATGGTTGCCTCGCGCGCCGCCCGCGTGCCGGGCCCAGCGCTCCGCCAGATGCATTGACACCGCCGGGCCTTGCCTCTACATTCGTTGAGCTTCCGTGCTTTGCTCATGCCCACGCAACGCGTCCAAATCGGCCAGCTCTGGAAGAAGGAAGGCACCGACGACACCTACCTCGTCACGCGCCTTTACAGCGAAGCGCTGAGCACAATCGCCGTCCTTCGCCGCAGCGGCGCCGAAAAGGAATCGCTGCTCCGCGTGCGCGTCGAGCGCAGCGCCAAGGGCCAAACCTTGCCCGGCTTCGCCGTGTCCGTGGCCGGTGAATAGCCGCGCATGAGCTCACCGCTCGCTCTTGACGGCCGCGTCGCCCTCGTAACCGGCGCCGCGCGCCGCATCGGCCGCAGCGTGGCTCTCCGCCTCGCCACCGATGGCGCCGATATCGCCTTCAGCTATCGCCACTCGCGCGCCGAAGCGGAGTCGCTGGTCGGCGAAATCAAGGCGCTTGGCCGCGCCGCGCTGGCCGTTGAAGCCGACGTAACGCATCGCGACGAAGTGCTGCGCCTCGTCGACGCCGCCGGAAAATTGCGCGGCCGCCTGGACATCCTCGTCAACAACGTCGGCATGTTTTTCGGCAAACCGTTCGAGCAGCTCACCGAATCCGATTGGGACACGATCATGTCCACCAATCTGAAATCGCAATTTTTCACCGCGCAAGCCGCCACGCCCTTGCTCCGCGCCAGTGGCAGCGGTTCGATCGTGAATTTCGCGTCGCTCGGCGGATTGCTCGCGTGGCCCAACTACGTTCATTACTGCACGTCAAAAGCCGGCGTCATCATGCTCACGCGCTGCCTTTCGCGCGCTCTCGCGCCCCAGATTCGCGTCAACGCCATCGCTCCCGGCACAATTTCGTTTCCCGACGACGCCCCCGGAATCGCTGAAGATTTCATCCGCCGCGCCCCGCTGGCGCGCACCGGCCGCCCGGAAGACATCGCCGGCGCGGTCTCCTATCTCGCGCAAGCCGATTTCGTCACCGGCCAGATCCTCGTCGTCGACGGCGGCCGTTCCGTCGTTGGGTGATCGGCAAAACTGGATCCGTCGGGGCGCGGAACGCACAGCTTATGATCACAGTCGTCGCTGCGTTAATCGAAGAAAATGGACGAATGTTGATCTGTCAGCGTTCGCGCGCGGGTTCGTTCCCACTTGCGTGGGAATTTCCCGGCGGCAAAGTCGAACCGGGTGAGACGTTGCCGCAAGCGCTAGCCCGCGAACTCCGCGAAGAACTCGGCGCCGCATGCACCGTGGGCGCCGAACAATATCGCACGCGGCATCGCTACGCGCAGCAGCCTGAATTGCCGGACGGCCTCGATCTCGTCTTCTTCTCCGTGCAGCTCGCCGCGCCGCCGCAAAATCTCGCCTTCGAGCAGATCCTCTGGGAGCGCATTGAGGCTCTCGGTAGCTTCGATTTCCTCCCTGCCGACAGGGAATTGGTCGCTCAACTCGTCGCCCGCGCTGCGGCGCCCGTAACAAGGATTGATCTAAGGAGCCTCCGGAAGTTAAGATCGCACTGCCATCCTCATCGGAAGAACTACCCCATCAGACCTTAAGGGGGAGCATGACTTCGAGCAGCAACCCTGGCAGAGTCGCCGGATTCCTCTATCTGCTTCTTGGCTTCTCGGTGTTCCGGCCGATCTATGTTGAGCGAGCCCTGATCGTGCGCAACAGTGCACTCGCAACGGCGCAGAACATCGCCACTCACGAGTCACTTTTCCGGCTGGGTATCGTGTGCGACCTTCTTGCCGGTCTGTCCTGCCTGATCGTCGCGCTCGCGCTTTACCGTGTGCTTAAACGAGTGGACCGCGGTCTCGCCATTCTCATGGTGCTCCTCGGCGGATGCATGCCACTTGTGATCGATTTTCTCAACTCGTTGAACGATGTTGCCGCGCTTCTGCTCGCGCGTGGCGAAGGTTTCCTGTCGGCATTCAATCAGCCGCAACAGGCCGCGCTCGCGACCCTGTTTCTTCGGATTCACGAGTATGGCTTAGTGATCAACGAAATCTTCGCAGGCCTATGGCTGTTCCCCTTCGGCATCCTGGTATTCCGGTCGGTTTTTCTTCCTCGCCTGATCGGCGTCGCGCTGATGATCAACGGCTGTGCGTATGTGACCATTGCCTTCACCGGCCTTCTCGCACCGAACTTTGTCGATCGCGTAACCCGAATCGCTTCCCCTGCTCTCGTCGGGGAGGGCGTCATCATGCTGTGGCTCATGATTAGAGGCGCCCGGCCCCAGCCGCAGCCCGGTGCCGCCATACTCTCAACCGCCGACGCGTAAGGGCGCCGCTCACTTAGCATATAAACTTCGATTCGCGTTGTCGTCGCGTAACCTCCTTCTAGTTTGGGAAAGTGGCGCAATGCAATTTCCGGATTGCTCCTGGAGCAAGCCGGACATACAAGCTCGAGCCAATGAACTTCCTGAAACGTCGGCTTCTCGGAAACTTCAGTCCTACGCGTCAAACTGAGACACTACTGGCCCGTGAATCGCCGTGTCCCGTTCTTGCACTGTGTGCTAGAATAAAAGCGTCAAAAATCACGGGCCGCAGACAGTCATCAGCCCAGGAGACGCTCCGCATGGCCACACGGAACCAACCGGCGGCTGCCGCACAGCCGAAATCAGGCAGAGTAGCGTACTCGCGCGAGCTCCTGCTCGGGCTCTACCGCTCGCTGATGAAGTGCCGCATGTCGGACGAAAAGGCGCGCATCCTCTTCAAGCAGGCCAAATTCCGCGGGAATTTCTATTCGAATGTCGGCCAGGAAGCCACCGAAGTCGGCGCCGCCTATAGCTTGCGCGACGACGACTGGGTCGCGCCATCGCATCGCGATTGGACCGCGAATATCATCAAAGGCGCGCCGCTGAAACTCTGTTTTGCGCAACTCTTCGCCAAGGCCACCAGTCCCGATCAAGGCCGCTCCTCTCCCGCGCACATGGGTTATCCGGAATTGAAAGTGATCACGCCGGCCAGCAGCATCGCCGGGCAATTGAACGTCGGCACGGGCGTAGCGTTGGGCATCAAGAAATTGCACAAGGACAGCGTGGTTGTCGCGTTCTTCGGCGATGGCGCCACTTCCATCGGCGGATTCCACGAAGCGCTGAATTTCGCCGGTGTGCAGCGCCTGCCGATCGTGTACGTCTGTTCGAATAATCTCTGGGCCGAATCGGTGCCGATACGTCTGCAGACCGCCCTAAAGAATCTTTCCGACCGCGCCAAGGCTTATGGCTTTCCCGGAATCAGCGTCGATGGCAATGATGTTCTCGCCGTGTACGACGCCGCTTCGCAAGCCATCGTGCGCGCGCGCTCCGGCGAAGGCCCGACGCTTCTCGAGTGCAAGACGTACCGCTGGTACGGCCATTCTGAAATCGACGATGGCAAGTACCGCATCAAGGAAGAGGTCGAGGCCTGGAAGAAACAGGATCCGATCGTGAAATTTGAAAAGTATCTCACCGAGAAGAAAATTCTCACCGAAGACCTGAAGAAGCAAGTCGCCGCCGAAATCACCGCCGAAATCGACGAAGCCGTGACGTTTGCCGACGAAAGCCCGTTTCCGGAAATGGAATCCGCGGCTTTGCACGTCTGGTCCTGAAGGAGACTTGGGAACGATGGCTCGCAAGCAACTGACGATCATTGAAGCGATCAACGAGGCGCTCGATCAGGAACTCGGACGCGACGAACGCGTCTTCATCCTCGGCGAAGATATCGGCCTGTCCGGTGGCGTGTTCAAAGTCACCGCCGGCCTGCTCGATAAATATGGCGAAGACCGCGTGCTTGATACGCCGCTCGCCGAAGGCATCATCATCGCGTCGGCCATCGGCTGCGCCATGATGGGAATGCGCCCCATTCCCGAAATTCAGTTCTCCGATTTCATTACGCCCGCGATGGATCAGCTTATCCAGCAAGCCGCCAAACTGCATTACCGCAGCGCGGGCGGTTTCAGTTGCGCTTTCACCACGCGCATCTGCTGCGGCGGTGGTGGAGGCACGGGACTCTATCACTCCCAGGAGAACGCCGCGTGGTTCGTGCATGAGCCCGGCATTAAAGTCGTGATGCCTTCCACGCCGTATGACGCGAAGGGCTTGCTGCTCGCTTCGATTCGCGATTCCTCGCCCGTGCTTTTCTTCGAGCACAAGCGCCTGTATCGCTCGATTAAGGGCGAAGTTCCCGAGGGCGATTACACTGTGCCCATCGGCAAGGCCGCGATTCGCCGCGAAGGTTCCGATCTCACGATCATCTCCTACGGATTCATGGTAACTGTCGCGCTCGAAGCCGCCGAAGCCATGTCCAAGCGCGGTGTCGAAGCCGAAGTGATCGACCTGCGCACATTGTCGCCGCTCGACAAAGAAACCATTCTCGAATCCGTGCGCAAGACCAACAAAGTCCTGATCGTCCACGAAGATAAGAAAACCATGGGGATCGGCGCCGAACTCGCCGCCATCATCACCGAGGAAGCCTTCGATCACCTCGACGGCCCCGTAATGCGCGTCACGGGTCCGGACATTCCCTCAATGCCGTTCTCGCCCAATCTCGAAAAATATTTCCTCGTCAATCCCGAAAAAGTAGTCGCCGCGATCGAGCAACTCGCCGCTTACTGATCTGGAATTAGGCCTTCGACGCCTCGTAGGGGCGGAACCTGCTTGCCGGCAGGCAGGCTCGTCTGCGCCCGCTTTGCGTTTGCTCCCCGGCGCGATCTGCGTTCTCAACGTCACGGCTTCATATTTTGCGCGACTTGACGTTGAACGATCCCAATGGTAGAGTGGTGTAGCACAACGGGTATAGAGGTGTATCCAATGGCTTTGAATATCAAGAATCCTGCGACTGAAAAGCTTATTCAGGAGTTGGCGAACGCCACGGGTGAGTCCAAGACCGCTGCAATCACGGAAGCGGTTCGCGAGCGCCTTGAACGAGTCCGTGTGAAGACGGGAAGCGGCCTCGCCGATCGCCTCGTCAGGATCGGCAGAGAGTGTGCGGCACATTTGCCGGAGCCCTATCGATCCGTGGATCATGCGGAACTGTTGTACGACGAGAAGGGGCTGCCACGATGATCGTGGACGCGTCCGCGCTGATTGCCATTCTTCGCGACGAACCGGAAGCTCGTGCGTTTGCCAACGCGATTGCCGGCGCGGAAATCCGGCGCATTTCGGCGATTAGTTTTGTCGAAGCTGCAGTGGTCATCGATGGACGGCGGGATCCCGTGGCTAGCAGGAAGTTCGACGATCTGATTCGCGAGGCGGAACTCATAGTGGAACCGGTGAGCGAATCTCAGGCGCGAATCGCGCGGGAAGCGTACCGCGATTTCGGCAAAGGCAGTGGACATTCGGCAGGTTTAAATTTCGGGGACTGCTTTTCCTACGCGCTGGCCAAAGCGATGGACGAACCGCTCCTGTTTAAGGGCGACGATTTCAGCCATACTGATTTAGCCCCGGCACTCATCTGACTTTGAGTGCGCGTGTCGCCGGTAACGCCAAGCCACCGGCCCGGTGCAAGCTCGCGAATTCTGCGCGGCCGTGAAATTGGGGCCGGCCAGGCGGGCCGCTCCTGCAGTACGCGGTCACACCCCACGAGACTTTAGTCGGAACCTCCCGCTTGCTGCGACGGAATGAAGTGGTCCATCACCGCCTTGCGCATCAGGTCGGGCGGGAGCAGGCCCTGCGCCAGAATGAAATCGTGGAATCTCTTCTGATTGAATTTCGGACCGAGCGCCGCCTCCGTATCCTTCCGTAGCGCGAGCAATTTCGTGTAGCCGTAAAAATAGCTGATGGCCTGGCCGGGCGCGCGGTACGTGAATCGCTCGATCTCCTCTTCGGTGAAAGCGGGCGACGCGACGATGTCCTGTTCCAGCACGCGGCGCGCGTCGTCGGGAGTAATTGTTCCGGCTTGCAGTTCGGGATCGAGAAACGCGCGCGCCGCGCGGAAGAGGCGATAATCGAGCGAAACCAGCTGGCCCTCGAGCGGCATGTAGGGTTCGATCAAATATTCCGAGTACAAGCCCCAGCCCTCCACGTTTGTGCTGTTGAACGCGTATAACGCCCGCGCGCGCGACACGCCGTGCTCCAGCATCGAATCGAATTGCACTTCGTGGCCCGGGCGCGCTTCGTGCGCCGTGAGCGTCCACGCCGCGGCGTCAAACGTGAAATCGTCATACTGTTGAGACGTATTTTGGCCCGGCGCGGCCGGAATGTTCAGCGGCAAAACGAATTCACCCTGTTGCCCCGTGTTGTTCAAGAACGGCGGCGGATCCATGTGCGGAGCGGGCTGCTGTGAGGTTTCCGCCGCGGTGGCAATGCGAATGCGCGCGGGGCGATCCGGCAGCGTCACGATCTGATTGTCCACGATGATCTTTTCGATCTGCGCCAGTCGATTCTGATAGAACGGCAGAATCGCGTCGCCGATCAGCTGCTCCTTTTTCAGTTCGCGCATTACGTCGCGATAATCGCTCGACGGCCAGTGGCGCTGCAGCGCGATCTGCGCGGCGATCGGCTTCATCTCCGCCTGAATCTCGGTGAACGCCTGATGCGCCATCGCGGCGATCTGATCCGGAGGAGTGTCAATACCGTAGTCTTCAAGATTCAGCGCATATTTCTCCGGCGGCAACCGGAAATCGGTGCGCGCGTGAGGCAGTACCGTCGCGCGAATCCAATCGTCGTAACCGGTGAGTTGCATCTTCAGCGTGGCGAAAGCGTCCTGCCATCCCGTCAAGTTGTATTTTTGAAAAAGCGATTGAATGCCGTCCAAATAATTGGAATCGCGCCCGAGCTCCGTTTCGATTTCGTTGCGCGAGGGATAGATCACGCCCGGCTTGGCCATCTGCTCGATCACCCGCTGTTTCAGAATGTCGGCGATCGGCGCGTATCCCGGCTCAAGGCCGGCGTAGGCGCGCAGCCGCGTGACCGCCGCGGGCCGGCGTTCGGCCGGCGTCTGATCGTCCAGCAATGTGCGAATTCCGCCGAACGCAATGCTGCTCGCGTTGTTGAACGGCACTTCGTGCGCGCGCGCAAAATCCTGCTCTCTGAACTCAAGCTCCACGGCGTGAATCAGAATCTGCAAGTCCTGTTCGACTTCTTCCGGCTGCGCGCCCGCAGCCGCCGCCTTGAACTGCGCCAGCACGGCCTCGGTCTCCGCGCGTTCCCGGTCTTCGTCGGCCAGAGTCGGCTGCGACACCTTCGCATCGAATTCGCTCAGCCCTTCTTCCGAGCCGTATTCCGGCGAATGCTTCATCTGCACCGCCAGCAGCATGTTCGTATAGTTGTTGCTGACGTCGATCCAGCTCGGCGCCGCCGGCGGCGTTTGCGCGGCGGCGGGCACACTTATCGCGAATAACGCGGCGATCACTGCGGCCTTGTGATTCAAACTTCCTCCTCGAACATCAAGCAATCGGTTCGCGCGCAGTTTGCGATTCCCACTCTATCTCTGCGCAAGTTCAATCGCCAGCGACGGCCTTCCGAATGTTCCGAGATCGGGTTGCCCCGCGTCGCGCCTCGCGGCATACTGCCGCCAGGTTCACCGACGACATGTTCAGCAGAGAAGTCCTCGATCACTTCCAGAATCCTCGCGGCGCGGGAGATTTGCCCGAAGCCACCGCGCGCGTCGAAGTCTCCAATCCCGCGTGCGGCGACGTGATGCAACTCGCCGCGCGCGTCGAAGACGGCCGCTTCGCCGAAGTGCGTTTCCTCGCCCGCGGCTGCGTCACTTCAATGGCCTGCGGCTCGTGGCTAGCCGATTGGCTCGCCGGCAAGACGCTCGAGCAAGCCCGCGCCCTCACTCCGAACGAGATTTCCGGCGCTCTCGGCGAACTGCCGCCCGCCACATTTCACGGCGCCCAACTCGCCTGCGACGCGCTCGAAACGCTCCTCGCCGAAATTCTCTAGGTTCGCTCGATCCCATCCGGATTCCGTGGTCTTCCTCTGCGGCTGCCTGCTGGCAGATTTCTCCGTGTCCTCTGTGTTCTCTGTGTTACATTTTTTCTGGTTTGTACGCACGGAAACCACGCAATCATTTTGCCTCTTGCGCGCAGCGTTGCGTTCCTCTGCGCCGCCTCTGTGTTCTACGCGCCTGCCTGCCGGCACGCAGGCCTCTGCGTTATCTTTTCTCGTGCTTTTGGCTTTTCTCATCCGCCTTCACGCGTGCGGTACTTGGCATTGGTCGTATGCGGCCCGTTATTTGTCGCCACGCGCGCGCCGCAAAGTATCCGGATCGTTCAGGTTCATCACCACCCCCTCCTCGTCGGTCGGCACCTCGGCGACATCCGCGGCGTGAGCCCACACGACCGCGCGCGCGCCCTGCTCCTCGGGTGCGAGGAGCAACTCGGGGAAGAGGGAACTGGCGAAGATCATCGGATGTCCGCGCCGGCCGCAGTACGTTGGCACAACGATGGGTTGCGCGAGGTAGTAGAACGCGTCCGCCAGCGATTCGACCACAGCGCGGCTGACGAGCGGATGATCCACCGGCCACACAAGCATGCCGTCGATCGAATCCTCCGTCAGCGGGTCCTCGGTGAGCGAGCGCACGGCGGCTTGGATCGAGGAGAGTTGGCCGCGCTCCCAATCGGGGTTGAGAATCACGATCTCATCGGGCAGTGAGATGGCGCTGCGGATTTCCTGATCGCCCGCGCCCAGGACGACGCGCACCAAACCGATCGAGGGAGTCGTCGTGGCTTCGAGAATGTGCGCGAGAAAAGGTTTGCCGCGAAAATCGACCAGCGCTTTGTGCGCGCCCATGCGGCTTGATTGCCCGGCGGACAAAATTACGGCGGCGAGCATGGCGCGCTCAATCCGCGGACGCGGGAGTGGCCAGAATGTGGCGAATCGATTTGTGCGCCGCGCTCGCGACGCCGCGGCGCACGGCGATCAATTCGGCCGCGATGCTCACGGCGATCTCTTCGGGCGTCAGCGCGCCGATCGCCAGACCGATCGGAGCGTAAACGCGCTCGAAGCGCTCGGGCGGAATGCCGGCTTTTTCTTCGAGAGCGCGATATACCGAGAGCACTTTGCGGCGGCTGCCGATCATGCCGATGTAGCGCGCATCGGTTGAGACCGCCCATTCCAGCACGCGCAAGTCGTCGCGATGCCCGCGCGTGATGATCACGATGTAGGTGGAAGCGCCGGGCTTCAGCGCCGCGAAGGCGTCGGCGAAGCTCGCCAGGATGCGATGCGCCATCGGAAAACGTTCGGCGTTGGCGAAAGCTTCGCGATCGTCCACAACGCTGATGGCGAACCCGGCGGCATGCGCCGCTTGCCCCAGCGCCATCGAGACGTGCCCGCCGCCAAAGATCACAAGCTCAGGCTGCGGCAGAATCGGTTCGACGAAAATTTCCAGCGTGCCGCCGCAAATCAGGCCGTTATCGTAATCCGCTTCGTGATTCAGGTTGAATGTCATTTTGCGCGGGCTTTCGGCGCGCATCACTTCCTTGGCCGCGGCCCACACGTCGGCTTCCACGCACCCGCCGCCGATCGTCCCCGCGATCGAGCCGTCTTCGCGCACCAGCATGCGCGAACTTTCGTAGCTCGGAATCGAGCCGTCGGTATGCACGATGGTCGCCAGCGCCCCGCGCTGCCCCGCGCGCCGAATCCGCACGATTTCCTCGAAGATGTCCATGAACGGCGTTGCGATCCCAACCTCGAAGTGAGCGTACGGCGCGCCGCTGGCAGTGTCAATCGCGGCGTGGCGATGAGGGAAATTCGACGAAAAGTGAGGGTTGCCGGGCCCCCTGCCGTGTTTTTTGGAAGTGTTGATTCTAATCGACTTTAAGTCCTTTGCGCCAGAAGTGTTGATTCTAGCGGACTTGAAAGTTACGCGAATGAATGAAATGCGCGATCTTTTCGGAATCCTGTAAGTGTTGATTCTGCGGGAGATGATCTCGTGCAGAATCAACAGATCTGGGAGTTTGCGGAAGCCGTGATTCGGCGCGGCGTGTGAAGAGATGGCGGAGTGGAGCGAGATGCGCTGCTCGCAACTCATGTTTCAGTATAGCATGGCTCTTACCACAATGTTAATATGGAAGTGCGTTTACTGTATTCGAATACATTAGGACCTAACGCTTGGTGGGGCGCGGAGTTGCGAAGTTTTTGACGACCGTGGCGGAGAGTGGAGAACGTCTCGTCTGTCCCCGTCTTCCGAAGAATTGACGCCCCTGCTGGTGGTATGATTCGCGTGCGTCTCCCTATTTTCCCTCGGGTGCCTCCACGATGACACAATTGAACGCCTTTGTGGCCCGCAGCTTTGATCCCGGCGACGAGCGGAGAATTCGGCCTGTCCTCGATTTCCTTGAGACCTTTCGAAAAGTGGGCTTTTTCTGTGAGTCTGCCGAGGCTGCGGAGGTCGAGTCCGTGTCCAAGAGGGTCCGCCGCATGATTGACCAGATGCCGGTCTTTATCGGATTCTTCACGAGACGTCATCCCGTGTACACGTCCAGGCCCAAGGTGACGGACGTTCTGTTTGGAAAGATGGAGCCCCAATTGTGGTGCGCTCCTGCGTGGGTGCTCCAAGAATCCGGCTACGCGCTCAATTCCAACAGAAAGCTGATACTGCTCAGGGAAATCGGGGTTGAGGTCCCAGGACTTCAAGGAGATCTTCAGTACGTGGACTTCGACCCCAGCGCTCCCGCAGGGGTTTTCTCGACTCTCAGCGAGATGATTAACGGGCTGTTGGCTGAGGCCGCCGGGACGACAGTGAGTATGACGGTCACCCAGCGGACCGATCAGACACAGGTCGCGGCGGAAGCAACCGTTTCCCCTGCAGCCGCCGAGGCGCCGAGCGAGGACGGGGAGGGCCCCGATCTCCTTGGTCGATACGAAGAGATGTGCGACGCCGCAAACAATCACGACCTCGAGGCTGTTGCTGAGGCATGGAGGGCTGGGAGCCGTCTCATCGCAGCCCCGAATCATGGAGGAATTGACCAGCTCACGTGGGACTGCATGTACTTTGAGAGTCGGTTTACAGCCGGCGCGACTGATCCGATCGATGAGCTTAGGCGTTTGCGAGACGAAAATCCTGCCCGGTTCGAGCCGAAGAAATCCATGGCTTACTGCTACCACCAAGCCGGTGAGCCCGGTTTGGCCGCACCTCTCTACCGCGAAGCCGCAAATTCCCAAACTGGCCGGACGAGGGCTCGGACGCTAGTCAACGCCACCAGGGCTTTCCTGGAGGCGGGGCGATATGACGAGGCCCTAGAGGCGGTGAAAGAGGCGCTTCCGATTGCGTCGGACGAAATTCGGGACGAAGCCGTCTCGCTCCATTACCGGTTGCTCAAGAAACGCGGGGAGGATTACTTAGCTTTCGCGACCGCGGAGGCGGCCCTCCACGAAAACCCACATCTTGGGGTCCGCTTCAGTCTAGCTCTCGATTACCGGCTCAAGGGGCTCAATGAGTTGGCGTTTTTTCATTTCAAGTTTCTCTATGATCGTGACGGCAAGAATTCGAGTTCGCTTCACAACCTGGCTTTGTTGTCCTCCGACTGCAAACTGCCTATTGCTGCTGTTGAGCGGTATAGGGCCGCGATTTCTTCGGGGGAGACGCTGTCCGCGTCCAATCTGGGTTACATCTACCTGAACGCCGGAATGGCGGATGAGGCAAAAGACCTACTCGGCGAGGCGATGAAGGTCCAGGATCATGTTCCTGCGGTCGAGAAATGCCTAGCGGAAGTTCTGCAGAGACGAGAGGGTGAAAGCGAGAAGCAAACGGAGATCCTCGGGGACGCTGCTACCAGAAGGGGCTTTTTCGTAGACATGGGCCGCGCGTTATCCGCTCCGCGCCCGGCCATCGACGGCCAATGGCGGTTTCCTTTTGGTGAGATGCCCCTGTCTATCGTGTCGGACAGCGTTTTCGGGGAAGCCGATATACAGAGGCAGGAGAACCAGTACGCGCTTTTGCTCGGCCGCATGGTGGGTTCTGGTGAACAGGGAGTCAAGGTCGACACCCATGTGCTTGCAGGAAGGCTAATGGGCGCGGTGTGCGAATTTAAGGTGACCGTACGGGAGAAGGGAGACCATGGCGTTCTTGGCGTGATCTTGGGCAATCAGCCGAGCAAGTCCGGGTTTATTGTCTTTGCAGCCGACGGGAGGTCTGCGGCATACGTGGAGCTATCCGACTCCAAACTCGGCAAGGCGGAAATCATCAAGAGAAGTGAAACCGGCGGATGATCGGCGGGTGGCGCACCCTTTCTCCGCGCTTTGTCATTTTCATTTCGCACGCGCGAATGTTACCACCGACAGTCTTCAGCTTGAAGTAACGTGACGCGTCGGTTGGGACGCAACGAGCGCGAGATTGTGTCGCCCCTACGGGGCTCGAAACAATTGGAAGAGAATTTGAATTGAGGCTCGTACCCAGGCCTTCCGGCGGGTGGCACACCCTTTCAAGAGATTTTATCTTCAGCATACACGCCCAGATGATACCACCGACATCTTCCACGCTTAAATAACATCGCGCGTCTGTCGGGCTGCGCAATGTGCAGCCCGGGGTGGGGTGCCGGCGCGCTAGACATGTGTCCTCCTCCTCGGCGCGAGACTAGTTTATGGAGCAGGGCTCCGTCCTGACTCCCGAGATCGTGTTGCCGTACTGGTCGCCCCCGGAAAAGCGCGAGCCATCCCCTGAAAGTGCGACGCTATCCGTGGGTGTGTCCGATAGCGTCATCAGATATGTTTCGCCCGACGTATCGGCAAGCCGCCACGTTCCGCCATCCGTTCCGTGGGACGAAACCGCCGAAAACGTGCCATCCGGATTTACGGTCACCGTGCTCGGCGCGACGTCAAACCAGTTCCACGTTCCCACCAAGCCGCCGCTCCCCGCGGTGCGCGTGGCCGAAAGAGTGAAGCCGTACTGGTTTCCTCCGCTCAGCGATCGCTGGTCGCGCGAGAGCGTCACTTTTGCCGTCACGGGTTGCGACCATATGAATGTATACGCGCGCTGCGACCGGTTCGTCAGTTGCCAGCTCGCGGTGAACGGTCCCGCAGCCATCGTGTGGTCCGGGCGAATCACAACGGCCGCACCGTTTGACCATTGATAGCAGCCCACGATCGGATCGGGGCCGGTCGCCAGAAGATCCGGCGTACTCTGCGAATTTCCGGCGCCGCGCAGCAGCATTACTCCCAATACAACCGCCGCGAGCACAACCATCGCTGCCAGGGCGATCAGTATCGTTTTCGATGACGATGAGCTGTGAGTCCCGCTACTCGGCGCGGCCCCCGACCCACCCACGGCCGCACCCGTCGACGCAACGCCCGGCGCGCCGCGCTGCCACATCACGGTCGGCTGCGCCGGCGGCATTCGGTGCGCGCCGATGGTCGCGGGAAGCAGCTTGTGAACCGTCGCCGCCAGATTGTCGAGATGCTTTTCCATCGGAGGCGTCAGCGCGTCGAGCCAATGCACGGAGCCGATGAAATAGTCGAGCGACTTTCCCGGCGCAACATTTTGGATCCGAAACGGAAGGATCGCCACGCCGTTGCTTACCGCGCGCTCCACTTCCTTCGGAATGTGATCGGACAAGTTTGCATTCGAGGAAAAAACCAGCACCATCACTTTCGCTTCGCGGATCGCATCGATGATGGCTTCGCCGTATGGCCGGCCCGCCACGACGTCCCGCGGCGCGATCCAACAGCGAATTCCGGCGGACTCGAGCCGCGCGCACACTGCGTCAGCGACGGTTTTGTCTGGTGAAGCGTAGCTGATGAATACGTCGTACGGCACGGGAACGTCCTCCAGAATCCGCATCGTACGCTTCCTTCTCAGTCGGCACAACGAAATTGCCACTGGTTTCCCGACGGTCAACGAGCAAGAGCTCTTTGGATGTGCAACGCCGAAATCGGAAATGTGGAGTACTGGCGCGGCAGACGTCCGGCAATCCGACTTATCATCCGCTGACAGCCCGACGGGTTCGAGCGTAGGCGCAACTCAGTGCTTGACTTGCGGTGCGCGGCTTTGGGATGGTACGTGCGCGGATTCTCCCCGAGGAGGACAACAATGCGGAGGTCGATGGCGGTTCGGTGGGCGAGTATGGCGGTGTGCGCGGGAGTGGGTCTGCTCCTGGCGGCGCTGAGCGCGCCGCCGGCGGGGACGCAGGAGTTCGGGTTTGCGGCCGTCTCCATATCTCCCTCGACGCTGAAGGGCGGCGCAGAGAAGGGGACGACTTCGCAGGCCGATGTCGAGCGCGGCGCCCTGCAGTACTGCCAACAGAGCGGCGCCAAAGACTGCAAGGTTTATTCGGTGGTGAACCGCTGCGTGGCGCTGGCAGAGCCGACAAACCCGGTCCCGAACCATTATGGCACTGGCAACGGTCCAACGCGCGAAGGGGCCGCGTCAATTGCGCAGGCGGAGTGCACGAAGGGGGGCGGCATCGACTGCGTCGTGCAGCTAGCGCCCTGCTCCAGCGACGACGTGCGCTGGGCGTCGCCGCTGCCGCTGCCGCCGGGCGGCAAGCGGGGATCGGTCGATCCCGCCCTCGTGGGCCTTTGGAAGCTCAACGTCGGCTCCGGCATCTGGGTGTGGCAGATCTCCGTAAACGGCACCTACACTTTTCACAGCGAGGCCGCGGATAACACGCTGCCGCATGACGGGACGTTTACCGCGAGCAACGGAAAGTACACGCTGCACTCCATCGTTTCGGCGTGGGACGACCAGGGAACTTATACTTTGCCGTCCTCCGCGGTGATCGTGGCGAACGGCAAGTTGGGCACGGGCACGTGGTATCGCATTGAGGCGGACCCGGGATACGCAGAGCCAGGTTCAGAGCCAGCTTCCAAGCGCTAGCTTGCTAGCTTCTAGCTCGTAGCTCCTGGCTAGGGGCGAACGCGGGAGGCACGAGGAACAGCATTGCTGGCGGGTGGAGTGAGGATGCGGAGGCCGATTGCAGCAGTTGATAGGACGGGTGCGGGGGTTCGTGCGGGAGTCTTGCTGGGCGGGTGGCACACCCTTTCAAAAGATTTTATCTTCACCACACACGCCCAGATGATACCACCGACATCTTCCACGCTTAAATAACATCGCGCGTCTGTCGGGCTGCGCAATGTGCAGCCCGGGGTGGCCCATCCTTTGTCCGCCTCGGCGGACAAAGGGTGGGTCTGGCGATCTTGATTTCGCACCTCTCCCCTCACTGGTCGCGATCAATTCGCACCAGGCCCTGTTCCCCGGTCGCGTAGAAGGGTGAGCCACCGGACGACTCAGCATCAATTCGTCGGAAATCCTCGGACTGCCATGTCGTATTCGAATAACCCACACGTAATCATTGACATGGCGTTAGAGACGTGCTAACATCTGCCATGAGCTCGAATCGCACACTCTCGCTTGCTGCAAATCGCCACGTCGAAGCTCCCGCCTGCCCACGATCTCTACAGCGCGCAAATCTTTGGCGAACCGCACCTCGCGCGGCGACTGGCATCGTGTCCACTTGCAACACCGGTTGCAACTACCCAGTTTTCCCAGAAGTGTTGATTATGGAGGACTTATGAGGCCTCTAAGTCCCTTTAGAATCAACACTTCCAAGAAATCGTGGCGCTCCAGTATCGCGTTCATTCCAAACGATTTCAACTCCACTAGAATCAACACTTCCGTGTTTTTTCGCTTTAAATCCCCTAGAATCAACACTTCCAAAAAAAGGGGAGGGGGGAGGGGTGCGCCCCAAATTCGCCGCTCTCCCATCAAAATTTTCCGCAACCCCAAAGACAAGATGCCGGCTGGAATCCGGCGGTACACATGATCGGAGCGTGGCCGTGGGTAGCACAGGCACTCCTGCCTGTGTGCAGTTGGGTTCTGCGATTGGGGCCAGTAAAGGAAGACAGCTACGCGTGGCTGTGCTACGAAAACGCGCGCGGATGCTGTAGCGCCGCCATCTTGGCGGCGGGTTGGAAGCGCCGCCGGCTGGAAGCCAGCGCTACGAAATAGATCGCGACGGATTTCGCGGCCAGGGGAGAGGGCGGCTGCGAACCGGGCTCGCGACAGGCGCTAATCCTTCAGCGTTACGACCGTGGCGTTGTTTTGGGCTTTGATGACGAGTTCGGCGGCGAGCAGGCATTGATCCTGGTCCTGCGCGATGTGGGTGCGATTTACGACGTCGGCGACGAATTCGGGGCCGAAGGGGAGCGGCATTGCGTTGCAATCGATGTAGCGCGCGGATTTGTTGTCCACGATGAAGAGATTGTTCCCCTGATGGCTCACGCCCACGTTGGTGTATTTGCGGACTTCGATGTAGCCGTCGGTGCCGAGGATGAAGAGGCGGCCGTCTCCCCAGGTGCCGAGGCCATCGGGCGTGAACCAATCGAGACGCACGTAACCCAGGCCGCGATCGCCGCGCAGCACCATATCGCCGAAATCCCAGAAGCGCGGGCGATCGGGATGGCGCACGTTGGCGACCTGCGATTCGGCGACTTCGGCCTGCTTCGAGCCGGTGTAGTAAAGGAACTGATCGACCTGGTGCGAGCCGATGTCGCAAAGAATTCCGCCGGCTTGATCGGGATTCCAGAACCATTCGGGGCGCGGAGTGCCGCCGCCGGAATCGCCCTTGCCTTGAATAATTTGGTGCGGCGCGATGTTGATGGTCTGAATCACTTTCCCGATAGCGCCTTGCTGTACGAGGACCCCGGCATAGACCGAGGCTTTCACTTCCAGGCGCTCGCTGTACATGATGCCGTAGATGCGATTGGTTTCGGCGATGGTCTTGCGCACGTCCGCGAGTTGCTGGAGCGTGGTCATGCCGGGCTTGTCGGAAAGAAAATCCTTGCCGGTCTTCATCACGCGAATTCCGAGCGCGGCGCGTTCATTGGCGACTTGCGAGCTGAGGACGAGTTGAATCGATGGATCGTTCACGATTTCGTCTTGCGTCTTCACGATCTTAACGTTTGGAAATCGCTTGGTGAAGGCGGCCAGCTTGTCGTCTTCGCCGGCCCAGGCTTCCACGAGTTCGCCGCCGCCGCGCTGCATCGCGCCGATCATGCTGTAGATGTGGTCATGGCTCATGCCGCAGACGGCGAACTTGATGTGATACTTCGGCGCTTCTTCGGATTGCGGAGGAGGTACGGCCTGCTCGATCACGGCGCCGCGCTCGCCCCCCAAAGCTAGCGCGCTCTCGGGCACCGCGCTGCCTGCCATCATCGCAACGGAGCCGATCAATCCCGTTTGCTTCAGAAAATCGCGCCGGCCTGTAAATTTCATGTTTGCGTGTCCTCCGCGCTGCTTTGACCGCAGACAGTCTTAGCAGAATTTTCATGCCCGGCGGGAATTTTTCTTTAGCGGGGGCGGGGCGCGGGTATGATCACGGAAAACGGCGGAAAAGGATAACGCGCAGGCGCTGAGAACGCTGAGATATCGCAGAGGCGGAAAAAGATGAAGCGGGCCGGACAAGGCGTGAGCAGGCACCACAGAGGACACAGAGCGCCTGCCTGCCGGCAGGCAGGCCCAGAGAAAGCAGAGACCACAGAGAAAGCGTGCGAGGGCAATAAAAATTGAAAATGTGATAGTGTGAGCTTCATTCCAACTTTGCGAGGTGAGGGAGATGGCGAACGTAAAAGAGACACCGAACGGGTACCACAGCTTGACGCCGTATTTGTTTATCAAGGGCGCGGCGGCGGCGATCGAGTTTTACAAGAATGTGTTTGGCGCTACCGAGCGCATGCGCATGCCGGGGCCGGACGGGCGGATCATGCACGCCGAATTGCAAATTGGGGATTCGGTCCTCATGCTGGCCGACGAAAGTCCGGCGATGGGCGCGCTCAGTCCGCAAACGATTGGCGGCTCGGGCAGCCTCGTGAGTGTGTACGTGGCCGATGTGGACGCGGCGGTGGCGAAAGCCGTTGCAGCAGGATCCAACCTTGTGCGCCTCGTGAAGGAACAGTTTTATGGCGATCGCACCGGCGGCATCATCGATCCGTTTGGGCACATATGGTCGGTGGCGACGCACGTGGAAGACGTGTCGCCCGAGGAGATGCAGAAGCGCGCTGCGGCGGCAATGAAGCAGTCCGCGGGGGCGTAGGGCGCGCCGCGGAAAGACAAATCAAGAACCGCACCCTTAGGACCGAAGGGTGCGGCACCCAGCGAATACGCAGCCGCGGCGTTGCGCGAACGCCGCGGCTATTTCTTGATGAACTCCACGCGGCGATTGGCGGCGCGGCCGTCCGGCGTGTCATTTGAGCCGATGGGTTTTGCGGCGCCGAAACCGTTGGCGGAAAGACGGCTCGGATCGATGCTGAATTGCGAAACGAGCACGGCCATCACCGCTTGTGCGCGGCGCTTCGAGAGATCGAGATTGTGCGCGGCGTTGCCGACGGAATCGGTGTAACCGTCGATTTCGAGTTTCAGGTTCGGATTTTTGTTCAGGCCCGCGGCAACTTGTTTGATTACGGCGCCGGATTCGGGTTTAAGCACGTCGCTATCGGTATCGAAATTGATTCCGTGCGTGACGTACTTGCCGGTGGAATTGATCATGCTCGAAAAATCGGGCGCCGATTCCGCAACGCGCACGCTGCGAATGCCCATGGGCGCCGTGATGTCGACCTCGATGGAAGCGATCTGCGCGAACTCGACCTGATTGGCGTCCTCGATTCGTGTGCCGTTCAGATAGGCGCGCACGCGGCCCTGCTGCGCCCATAGATCGAATTCAACGGGCTTCGACGTGTCGGTCGAGATCTGATCGCCGCCAAGCGCGTCATCACCGTTCACAACCTTGGCGACGGCGGTCGCACCGTTGTCGTTCACATAGATTTGCGCCCACATCAGTTGGTTGCCGTCTTTGTCCTGAAAGCGCCAAACCATTTGGCCGGTGCCGGTCCATATCACCTGAAACGTGAAATTCGAGGGCACCACGAATTTGGGAGATTGCATGCCCAGGTCTTTGTCCGCGTCGAGCTCGCGAACGTCTCCGCCGGTGCGCAGCTCGACGGTGCCGCCGCGGACTTTCCAGTGCGGCGGAGGCTCGTCGGGATCCATGTCGCTGAAATCGTCGAAGAAAATTGTGCGTTCGCCGGGCACGAATTCGATGGGAGTGGATTTCAAGTCGGGCTGGCCGCCGGCGGCGGGCGCGGCGCTTGGCGGAGCGCCCTCCGATTGTTGCGGCGGCGCGGATGACTCAATCGTCGAATTCGGCGCAGGCGCGGCGACGGATTCTACCGGTGCGGCGGAGGCCACTGGACCAGCGCTGCCGGGCGCATTCGGAGTGAGGGACGAGAGATCGGTAGAGTCGTTCGAGTCAACCGAGAGCCCGATCGTCGCGCCCGCGGCGAGCTGGAAACTTTGTCCGGGCGCGGAGAGTTGAATCGTGGGCGGCGCTCCTTTGGTGCTGGAAGCGTCGGAAGCATCGCCGACAACTTCGCCGGAAGTGCCGCCGATCAGTCCGCCGATGTTGCTCCCCCAGCGCGAGCCGTGCGACGCGGCTTTGCCGGGAATCGTGCTGGCGCTGATGGCCAGGCCTAGTTCGTCGACGCCGGGCTGGCCTTTGGAATTGGAAATCGATTGCAGCGTGGCCGCGATCGCGACGACCACGCCTGCATGATGAAGCGAATCGAGCGTGATTTGCACTGAGGATTGACCGTGCGACGAATTCGTTTGCGTCACCTTGCCTTCGATCGTATCGCCTTGGAATCCGGCGGGGCTGGTGACTTGCAGGGCGACGATGTCGCCCTTGTGCACGGAGCCGGAGCCGATCGGGCTCGTGAGCTGAACCGTCATCGGCGTTCCCTGCGCCGCGGCGGGCGCGGGCGCGATGGCGGAGACGAGCGCGGCCATACACGCCGCCAGGATGATCGCGCCGGCGCGATGGTGGCGGTGGCCCGGCGCGGCGCACGCGCCCGATATATTTCGGGAGAGTAACGAAAAAATTGCGCGGTTCGGCATGATCGACCTCTCTATGATTTGCATTAACGATTCGCTTCGATGATTCGCTCGATCCCGGGATTTCCGCCGTGGCTTCCGGGCCGCCCGAAGGTTACGCTCACCGGCTATGCGATGCAATCCTGACGTGAAATTTATTGTGGCGAGAAAAGAGCCGGCGAAGAACCGGTGGCGCCGGCGAGGCTGCCGCGGGCAAGCGTGGCGGAGAATGCGCCGCTCGGAGAGTGGGGAGGGGAATTACAGCGCGTCGGCGTCGGCGGCGCGGCTGGCGAGCCACGCGTCCAGAACTTTTAGTTTTTCCGTGGAAGGCTCGATAAACGCCACGCCCATGCCGGCTGCATCGCGGACGTAGATCACTTTTCCGTTGGTCGCGAAGGTGCCTTGATCGCGCGAGATCACCAGCTTCAGCGCGGTGCCGACGGGCAGCGGCTTCGGCGTGTCAACGAAGCAGCCTTTGCGGCTGAGTTCGGCCACTTTGCCGACCACGCACGTTTGGCTTGCTGAATCGGTGATTTCCGCCACGGCCACAAACGAGTAGCGGGGAACCGTGCGGCGAGTGGCGTACGTCGTGCCCGAACTGGACGGCGACACCGAAGAGTCTGCCACAGTAGTGCCTCCCAAGGCTCTTTTGAGCTTGGCACACCCCGGCTGGAGCGGCAAGAACGTTGCGGAGGGGGTGCGGCGAAAGCGTCAAATCCAGAGGCCAAGGGACGCTGTGGCTGCGCGAGGGGATGCTTCGCCCCGATTTGACAGTGCTTCGCCGCGCGCCCATAATTTTTGTTTCACACCACATGAGCTGGCTCGAACAGAAAATCCGCCGCTACGAGCATGCCCGCTGGACCACCGACGACAATCGGCGCGTCTTCCCGTTTGAATGGGGTCTCGAACACATCGGCGGCCGCGCCAATGAGCCGGACCCGCGCGGATTCTTGCGCCGCTGGGTGCCGGAGACGATCGCGCACAGCGCCGAGTGGTTCGCCACCACACCGGCGGAGGATTACCGCCTAAGCACGGAAACCGGTGCCGGTGGGCAGCGGATGGACCTGCTGACGTTCACCAGCCAGATCAAATCGCCATGGGCGGAAAACAATCTGGTGACCGCGCGATTGTTCCGAGCGAGGAATTCGGGGCCCGCGGTGGTGGTGATGCCCAATTGGAATGCCAAGTGGCATGGGCAAGTGAATTTGTGCCGCTGGCTGAATCTTGTAGGGATCACGGCGCTGCGCATTTCGCTGCCGTATCACGACCGGCGAAAAGTCCACGGGCACGAGCGCGCCGATCAAGTGGTCGGTCCAAATATCGGGCTGACGCTGCAATGCAGCCGGCAAGCGGTGACGGACGTGCGGCGCTGCTTACGCTGGCTCGAGCAGCAAGGCTACGGGAAGTTGGGACTGCTGGGCACCAGCATCGGCTCGGCGGTGGGATTCATCACGCTGGCGCACGATCCGGCGGTGCGCGCGGGCGCGTTCATGCACATCTCAAAGAATTTTGGCGACGTGGTGCGCACGGGAATTACGACGGCGCACGTCTGGGAAGGATTGCGCACGAAGGTCACGGAAGAAGAGCTGCACTATTTTTGGGAGCCGATCAGCCCGTTTCCGTATATCGGGCGCGTGGATGTGGCGCGGCAGAAGATGCTGGCGATCACAGGGATCTACGATCCGACGATGCTGCCGGAATTTTCGGAGGAAATTATCGGCGCGGTGCAGCGCGCGGGAGTGGATATGGACGTGCTGCGTCTGCGATGCGGGCATTACTCGCTCGAATTGCCGCCGTACAGCTGGTACGCGGGCGGGCGGCTGGCCACGTTTTTGTTTCGGGAGCTGGCGTAGGTGAAATCAGCGCGGGGCTTTTCGTTTGGGCGCTGGGGCGGCCGTCGCCGCCGCGCTTCCGACGTCGAAATATTTTCGATATTTACCGGGCAATGCTTTGGGTCGGCCCTGGCGATCGCAGATCACGTGCAGAGTTTCGCCTGACGCGAGAAGCTCGCCGTCGGCGTCGCGGAAAACTTCGTAGGAAAAACGAATCGTGCGGCGGCGCAATTCGGCGACGCTTGTGCGGATGCGCAGCAGATCGTCGTAACGCGCGGGGCGGCGATTGCGGCAGCGCGATTCGGCAACAACGATGAAACAGTCGTCCGCGGTTTCCATCTCCTTGTAGGCCACGCCGCGGGCGCGCATGTATTCCACGCGGCCCACCTCAAAATACGTGTAGTAATTGCCGTAGTAGACGTAGCCCATCTGATCGGTTTCAGCGTAGCGCACGCGCAGCAATGTGTCGGAGTGGTTGGCCATGTTTACTTCATCGCGCGGGCGGCGTCAGCGGCCGGTCCAGCGCGGCGGGCGCTTTTCGAGAAACGCGGTGACGCCTTCGCGGAAATCGGCGGTGTCGCGCACGTCGGCGCTGGCGGCGATTACCGCTTCGATTTCGCGATCCACTTCCTCGGCGGCGGCGGAGATCAGCAGGCGCTTCGTGTGCGTCAGGCTCGATGGGCTTGACGCCAGGAGCGTGCCGGCGATTTCGTACGCGCGGCCAATCAGCGATTCCGGGGCGACGACCGTCGTCGCCAGACCAAGCTCGTAGGCTTCGGCGGCATCGACGATGCGCCCTGAAAGCAACAGATCGCGCGCGCGCTTCTCGCCGATCTGCCGCGCCAGATACACGGATACGATCGCGGGAATGAAGCCGATCTTCACTTCCGTGTAGCCGAACCTCGCGTCGCGCGCGGCCAGCGTGAAATCGCACAATGTGGCCAGACCGCAGCCGCCGGCGATCGCGGCGCCATTCACCGCCGCGATGGTCGGCTTCGAGAAGCCCCACAAGCGGCGGAAAAGTTGCGCGGTGCGGCGGGCCTCTTCAACGTGCTGGCCATGAGTCGCGGAAGTGGATGCGCGCAGCGTTTCGATGTCCATGCCCGCGCAGAACGCTTTTCCGGCGCCGGTGAGGATCGCCACGCGCGCCGGGCCGGCTTCGATTTCGCCGAGCGCCAGCTGCAACTCTTCAAGCATGCGCGGAGTGATGGCGTTGCGCTTGTCGGGGAGATTGAGCGTGATGAGGGCGATGTTGTTTTCGATCGCGAGCTTCAGCGCTTCGTAGGCCATGTGCTCTCCGGGTGCCAAACCGCTGGGCGGCGCGGTGCGCTAATTCACCGGCTGGGCGTAAGCGTACTTCGCGCGCAGGCGGTTTGTCATCTCGATGAGCGGCGCGATGGCGGCGCGGTCTGGATGCAGAGCGACGCCGCGCGTGGCGAGCGCTTCGAGCAACGTCTCGGTCGGAATGTTGCCGACCAATTCGTCCGCGGCGAACGGGCAGCCGCCCAGGCCAGTCAGCGCGGAATCGAAGCGCCGGCAACCGGCGTCGTACGCGGCCAGAATCTTTTCCGCAGCGGTTTCCGGACGGCTGTGCAGATGCACGCCGAGTTCGATTCCGGCGACGTGATCTTTCACGCGCGCGTAGAGCTCGCCCACTTGCGCGGGCGTCGCCGTGCCCACGGTGTCGGCGAGCGAAACGGTGGCGATGCGCAGGTCCTTCAGCCATTCGAGAGTTTCCTCGACGATTTCCGGGCCCCACGGTTCTTCATAGGGATTGCCGAAGGCCATCGAAATGTAAATCACCAGGCCGCGCCCGGCATCCTTTGTGGATTTCTTGAGTTGCGCAACCAGACGGCGCGATTCCGCGCGCGTCATGTTCGCGTTCGTGCGGCGGAAGTAGGCGGAGATCGAGTAGGGATATCCGATCGTCGAAACGCCGGGCGTGGCGAGCGCGCGCTCGATGCCGCGCTCGTTGACGACGATGCCGATAATTTCGGGGCGCGCGGCGGACGACGGCAGGGAATCGAGCAGCCGCGACATCACCTCTTCGCTGTCTGCCATTTGCTTCACGTGCTCGGGCGAAACGAAACTGACGGCGTCGATGTGGCGAAATCCGGCATCGATCAGCGCCTTTAGATACGCGGCCTTTTCGGCGGCGGGAATCAATTGCGGCAAGCCTTGCCAGGCGTCGCGCGGGCATTCGATCAATTTCACGGAATCCATTTGGGCCGAGGGTATCCTTTTCAATTCGAGTTTGACTGAGTCCGGCTAAGTCTGCCAAACGCCGGTGCGGAATTCGCGGATTTCGGTGTTCAGCGCGGCGGCTTCAAGCGCCCAATCGAGAGCGCGGCGCGTGCCCGCGGGATCGATAATCGCGTCAACCCACAGCCGGGCTGCGGCATAGCGTGGATCGGTTTGCCGCTCGTACGACGCGCGCGTGGTTTCGTACAACTCTTTGCGCTCGCGTTCCGACAGGCTTTTGCCTTCGCGCTCCAGCTGTTTGATCTTGATCTCAACCAGCGTGCCGGCGGCGGAGTCGCCGCTCATCACGGCGTAACGCGCCGTGGGCCAAGCGAACATGAAGCGCGGATCGTAAGCCTTGCCGCACATCGCGTAATTGCCCGCGCCGAAACTTCCGCCGCAGATCACAGTGATCTTCGGCACCACGCTGTTGGAAACCGCGTTCACCATTTTCGCGCCCGCGCGGATGATGCCGCTGCTTTCGGCCTCTTTGCCGACCATGAAGCCGTTCACGTCATGCAGAAAAACCAGCGGCACAAGATGCTGATTGCAATCGAGAATAAAGCGCGCGGCTTTTTCCGCGGACTCGGTGTAAATCACGCCGCCGAATTCCATGCGCCGCTCGCCGCTAGCCGCGTCGATCGTGGGCACATTTTGTTTTTGGTTGGCCACGATGCCGACGGCCCAGCCTTCGATGCGCGCGTAGCCGCACAGCACTGTTTGTCCGTACTCGGAACGATATTCATCGAAGCGGCTGCCGTCCACGACGCGCGCGATGATTTCGCGCATGTCGTAAGGGCGCGCCGGATCCGACGAAAAAACGCCGTAGACCTCTTCGGCCGGATAGAGCGGCGGCTCGGCCGCAATGCGATCGAAGCGCGGCGCGGGCGGATGGCCGATTTGCCCGAGGAGTGTGCGAATGCGAGCAAGGCACGCGTCATCGTCCGGCTCGCGGAAATCCACGGTGCCGCTGATTTGCGCATGCATCTTCGCGCCGCCCAATTCTTCGGCCGAAACCTTCTGGCCGATGGCGGCTTGCACAAGCGCCGGCCCGGCGAGAAACAGGCCCGAACCTTCCGTCATCAGAATGTGATCGCACATCACGGGCAGATACGCGCCGCCCGCGACGCACATGCCCATGATCGCGGTGATTTGCGGGATGCCCATCGCGCTCATCACGGCGTTGTTGCGGAACACGCGGCCGAAATCGTCCGTGTCCGGGAAAACGTCCTCCTGCAGCGGCAGGAAAATGCCCGACGAATCGACGAGATACAGAGTGGGAATTCGATTGTCGATCGCGATATTCTGTGCGCGAATCACTTTTTTCGCGGTCATCGGGAAAAACGCGCCGGCTTTCACGGTGGCGTCATTCGCGATGATCATCACCAGACGCCCGCAGACACGCGCGAGCCCCGTGATTGTTCCGGCCGCGGGCGCTCCGCCCCATTCCCGGTACATCTCGAATCCGGCGTAAACGCCCAGCTCAAAAAAGCGCGAGTCGTGATCGAGCAGGCGCGTGATCCGCTCGCGCGCCGTGAGCCGCCCTTTTTTGTGTTGCGCTTCGACGGCCTTCGCGCCGCCGCCTTCGTGAATGGCGATTTCCTGATTCTTGATTTCGGTCACAAGCTCAACCATGCGGCGGGCGTTACTTTGGTACGCGGGAGATTCGGCGTCGATGCGCGTGGCGATGGCGGAGGTAGGCGAAGGCAAGTGGAAAAGCTCCAGTCACCGCGCGGGTTCGTTTCAAGCGGCGAAAGATTGTCGCGTCAGTATAGCAATATATCGGAATCTTCCGCGTGCACTTCGTCTGCCGCTCGCGGGGAAGTTTGCGCGAGGGATGGCGGGATCGGCGGCGGGCCCTGGCGGTCTACTTCGCTCGCGTTGCGGAGGCTTCGCCCGTTATGCAGTTTGCTTCGTGGCAGTCAATCGCGGTTCCAGTCACGTCGAACTTGATCGTCTCACCATCAACGGTGCCCTGAAAGTCGAGCCGGGGGATGTCCGATTCGCCGGTCGATATGCCGAAGGAAATCGTGTCGCCATCAATCTTGCCGTCGAGGATGTCGGTCTTGTCGTCTCCTCCGGCGCAATCTCCGGGACAGTACGTTCCAGTGAGTTTGGGTCCGTCGGGCTTCAAGTCGAGTGTAAACGGATGGACAGTCTCACGAACGTCCAATTTGAATTGCCCGCTCCATTTGCCGGTTACGTCTGCGGCCAAAAGTGAGGCAGAAATTGCCGCAAGCAACATGAAGCTGAGCGCGCAGGCGAAGATTTTCATCGCGCGGCATGTTCCCGTACGAACTTCACGATGTCTTGCGTAGACGCGCCGGGCAAAAAGACTTCGGCGATGCCGGCTTGTTTAAGCGCGGGAATATCCGCTTCAGGAATGATTCCGCCGACGAGCACGATTACGTCGCTCATTTGCTTTTGACGCAGCAAATCGAGCAGGCGCGGGCAGAGCGTGTTGTGCGCGCCGGACAGGATGGATAGCCCGATCACGTCCACGTCTTCTTGTTCCGCGGCCGACGCGATCATCTCCGGCGTTTGCCGCAAGCCGGTGTAGATCACTTCCATCCCGGCGTCGCGCAGCGCGCGCGCAATGATTTTCGCGCCGCGGTCATGGCCATCCAGGCCCGGCTTGGCAATCAACACTCGAATCGTTTTCTGCGTCATTCTCCGCGAGTCTCCGCGAGCCTCAGCGCCTGCCTGCCGGCAGGCAGGCCTCTGCGTTATCTTTTTCCGCTGGTTGTTCTTCGTATCTCCAAACGTACCTACGAATCCCATCTTTCAGAATCGGCACGTTGAAATTAATCAACAGCCCGATCGGTGTTTCCGAGAGCCGGAGATACGTGAGCATCACCGAATCGTGGATCGGCGCAGTCGCATCGATCGATTTGATTTCCACTACGACTCGACCCGCGACGAGAAAATCGAGACGGTAGCCGCATTCGAGCTTTAGGTCCTTATAGACAAGTGGAACCGGCTTCTGGCGCTCATAAGCGATATTCAGCGACGAAAACTCTTTGGCGAGGCACTCTTCATAGACCGCCTCGAGCAGGCCTGGGCCTAGTTTTCGGTGAATCTCGATGGCGGCGCCGATGATGGCGTGGGTTAGATCGGAATCTTTCATTGCGGGAGCCCCGAACGAAAAGATAACGCAGAGACGCAGAGAACGCAAAGATTCGCAGAGAGGAGAAAGATAACGCAAAGGCGCAGAGAACGCAAAGGATCGCGGAGAAACCGGGCCAAGCTTGCGCCCAGATCGCGCCGTGGCCCGCTACGCCACCGGAGATTCGGTGTAGGCGCCGAAGACGTCTCGGAGGGCGGCGCAGATTTCGCCGACGGTGGCGTAGGACTTCACTGCTTCATAGATATGCGGCATCAGGTTGGCGTCCCCGCGTGCGGCGGCGCGTAAGGCCGTCAAGCGGCGCGCGACTTCGTCGCCCGAGCGCTCAGCGCGCAGTGCGCGCAATCGTTCGGCTTGGCGCGCGCCGACGGAGTCGTCGATCTGCAATATTTCGATGGGCTTTTCATTGCCGGCAAACTCGTTCACGCCGACCACGATTTTTTCCTTGCGATCGACCGCGAGCTGATAGCGATACGACGCCTCGGCGATCTCGCGCTGCGGATAGCCGCGGTCGATCGCCGCGACCATGCCACCCATTTCGTCAATTGTGCGGATGTACTCGCGCGCGCCGGCCTCGATCTGGTTTGTCAGCGTCTCCAGGAAATACGAGCCGCCGAGCGGATCGGCCGTGCCGGTGACGCCGGTTTCATGCGCGATGATCTGCTGCGTGCGCAGAGCCAGCGTGGCGGCGAATTCGGTGGGCAGCGAAAACGCTTCGTCGAGCGAATTGGTGTGCAGCGATTGCGCGCCGCCCAGCACCGCCGCAAGCGCCTGCAGCGCCGTGCGCACCACGTTGTTGTACGGCTGCTGCGCCGTGAGCGAGCAGCCGGCGGTCTGCGCGTGAAAGCGCAGCGCGCAGGAACGCGCATCGCGCGCGCCGAAACGCTCGCGCATGATCGAATCCCACAAGCGGCGCGCGGCACGGTATTTGGCGATCTCCTCGAAGAAATCGCTGTGGGCATTGAAGAAAAATGAAAGCCGCGGTGCGAACTCCTCAAGCGCCAGGCCTCGCTGCAATCCGCGCTCGACGTACTCGATGCCGTCGCGCAGCGTGAACGCCAGTTCCTGAATCGCCGTCGAGCCGGCTTCGCGGATGTGATAACCGCTGATCGAAATCGTGTTGAAGCGCGGAGTGTGGCGCGCGCCGAACTCGAACGTGTCCACCACCAGACGCAGCGAAGGCTCCGGCGGAAAGATATATTCTTTCTGCGCGATGTATTCCTTCAGGATGTCGTTTTGCAGCGTGCCGGAAATCGTTTTCCAGTCCGCGCCTTGGCGTTCGGCGACGGCCAGATACATCGCCCAGATCACCGCCGCCGGAGAATTGATCGTCATCGAAGTCGTCACGCCGCCGAGCGGAATGCGGTCGAACAGCGCTTCCATATCGGCGAGCGAACTGATCGCCACGCCGCATTTGCCGACTTCGCCTTCGGCCAGCGGATCGTCCGAGTCGTAGCCCATCAGCGTCGGTAAATCGAACGCGACCGATAATCCCGTTTGCCCCTGCGCGAGCAGATATCGAAAGCGCAGATTCGTATCTTGCGCGGAGCCGAACCCGGCGAACTGCCGCATGGTCCACAAACGCGCGCGGTACATTTCGGCATGAATACCGCGCGTGAAGGGAGGCGCGCCGGGCACGCCCAGATCGCGCTGCGCATCCCAACCTGATAAATCGGCCGGCGTGTAAAGCCGCTCTATTTCGTGTCCTGAAATTGTTGTGAATCGGCGCGAGGTTTCGGCCGATGTATCTTTAGCTGCGGGCTTTTTGTCTTGTGTCATTGCGTGAATCTTTTGTTGTCGCGCGGACGCGCCGCCCCATTGTAGCGAATTGCGGGCCGGAAAGGACCGCGCGGATTCGCGATCTCCGGCAGTGACACCGGATGCCCCTCGTGCTATAAAATCGCAATCAGCACGGCACGAAAGGAGGCCTCTTCCATGTCCCCATTTTCCCGCATCGCTGCAATCATCGGCGTGCTCACTTGTCTCACAGCGGCTTCGGTCGCTCAGGCGCAACAGGAATTTCCGCCGCCCCAGGGCAAAGGGCGTGTTGTCGTTGTGGGCTCCGGCATGTCCGGCCCCGATCACTACACGACGGTGTCGCGCGATATCGCCGAACTCGGTTACGACGTTGTTCTGTTCGACGGCAACACGTGGGAAGGAACGCACGGCGATGGCGTAAAGGCGGCGATCGCGACGGCCCTGGCGATGCCGCACGCGCTGCCTGGCAAGGTCGCGTTGGTCGGCTTCTCTCTTGGTGGCGGCATGGATCTTTATTACGGCGCGCAGTGGTCCGATCAGGTCGTAGGCGGCGTGCTCTGGTATCCGGCAAACGCGTTCATCAAAGACATCCCGGGCTTCGCCAACCGATTGGCCATCCCGCTGCTCGTATTCGCCGGCGGCAAGGACCACTTCCGCGACGGCTGCTGCACCGCCGACAACGATGTAACTCTCAGAGACGCGGCGGTCGCGGCCGGCAAATCCTTCGATCTGAAAATTTATCCCGACGCCGATCACGATTTCGTGAAGGACGGCGCTCACTACAATCCCCGCGATTACGACGACGCATTCAAGATGACGGCGGACCGGCTAAAGGTGTACTTCGGCAATTAGGTTGTCTTAATTTTCGTGCAGAGGGAGCGCTCGCCCAGGTCGTTGAGTTTAGCCAGAAAGAAATGGCGCGGACGTTGCCGTGGGGAGGGATTGGGTGCGGCCCCGCCCGCGCCTTGCCGGTCCATCGGAGAGATCAAGACTTCATTTCAAATTCCACGTCTTCGACTGCCCCGCGAGAGGCGCCCGGGGTGTGTGCGCCCCTCGCGCAAGCAGCTGCCGCTAATCGTCTTGGCCTTGCCCCGGTGCCGCGGGCGGAGGCGGTGCTTGGTTTGAGTTTGGCGCGCCGCCGGGATTGCCCGGGCCGCCCATGCCGGGACCGCCGTGCATATGCTGCCCGCCCGACCAGCCGCCTTTGCCGCCCGGTCCGCCGCCCATGTGATTGCCGGGCCCGCCAGCCATCATCATTTTGTAGTCGGACGGAACCGTGAACAGTGAGGCATCCGGCTCTCCGCGCTTCAGATTGGTGAGCATATAGGTCGTCGTGCCCTCGAACGGGTTTGAGCGAACCGTCTTCACATCCGTCAGCAGATCCGGCGAATACCAGCGCTCGAACGTGATCATGATCGGCTGCTGATTGCCCATCGCACCGGCTGGAATCGTGCTCGTCGTGCGCGTGCCCTCCGCGCTCACGCCCTCGATCATTTGCGTGCCGAGCGAGACCGTCGTGGCCTGATCGCCGCCGCGCATTCCGCCGCGCCCGCCGCCGTCATGTCCGCCGGGACCGCCAGCGTGGCCGCCGTCGTGACCATCGGGCCCGCGCCCCGCGAATCCGCGTCCGCCGCCATCGCGCGCGTTGTCGCCGCCATGGCCGCCGTCGCGCCCACCGCCGAAGCCGCCCATGCGCGGACCAGCGCCCAGTTCTCGCGCGGTCTTGTCCTTGGGATTGAGCACGTAGTGCTTGTGCGCCACCGGATCGTTGATCATAACGACCGTCGGCGGCGCGCCCGACGCGGCAAACGGGCCGACCGCCATCATCGTCATCTCGCGCCGCGTGCGGCCCATGCCGTCGCGCGCGATCATGGACGTGGTTGTGCGGTCGATCACCGTGCCGTCGCTCAGCGTCCGCTTGAATTCCGTCGTAACCGTGGCGGAATACGGCGCGCCGGTCACAATCCTGCCGCCGACGTTGCCTTCAAAGCCCACAAAATGGGCCATGTTGCCGCCCATAGGCGGCGGATCTGGCGCCGCCGGCGCGGGCGCTTGACTGTGTCCCGTCGCGGCAAACGCGACCAGCGCCACAGCACATGCGCCAGCCGCAAGCCGTGAGTACATTTTCTTCTCAGTGCTTCGTGTAGCCATCTGCTTCGTCCTCCGTGAGTCGGCGTCCTGCATTGCGCTTACGTTTTCGAGCTTCCGCGGCATCTTCTTCCGTGCCCGCTAGAATCTGGTCGCGCCGCTGTCCTGATCCTGATTTTGATCTTGCTGCGGCGACAACCGAATCGCCTGCACCGTTCCGTCCTCGGCCACCACAACCTCGGCGGAAACAAGCTGCGTCCCGTCATCGGACGCGGCGCCGTCGGCCGATTCCAATCCATACGACGCCAGCGCCGATTCCGGCAATTCAACGCGCATCACGGAATCGCCGTCGGTCGATTCGCCCGAGAACGCATACGGCATCGAGTAAAACTGTCCGGCTTGCTGCGCTTGTGATCCCGCCGGGGGCGTCGCCGCTGCGGCCCGCGCAGTTTCCGGCACGACCGTTGCCGTGTCTTTTGGCGCGCTTGGAGCCGATGCTTCGACGCGCGAAGCCTCAAGCGGCATCGATGGCGAACCCGTGCGCGGCGTGGCAGGCTGCGCCGCCGGTCCCGCTGGACCGTCCGCCGGCCGGTGCACGATCAATATCGCGCCAACCAAAACAGCAGCGGACGCGAGTCCCAGCGCCGCGACCCATCGCCAAACCGGCGTCGCCGCCGGCTTCAGCGCATGTTGCTCGCGCAGCGCGGCCAGAAGATTTCGTTCGAGGTGCGCGGGCGCCGCGACGGCGCGGTCGGCGTCGGCCAGATCGTCGAGCTGATCGTTCAGATCGCGTTGCCCGGCCAGCACGGCCGCGCAATCGTCGCACAGCAGCGCGTGTTCCAATCCGCGGCGCACCGATTCGCTCGCCGGCTGCTCCGGCCGCAAAAGCTCGTGCACAACTTCGTTGAATTCTGTGCAAGTCATATCCGTCCTCCAGCACCCAGTCGCCGCCATCGGCCGGCCGGGCTCCCCGTTGCAATGTCGGAAGCGTCTTCGCCGGCGCCGTCGTCCAAGCCGTGCGATGTTCCCAGCTTCGCCAGCAACATGCCGCGCGCGCGATTCAATCGTGAGCGTACGGTCCCCACCGGGCATTCCAAACGCACCGCTGCGTCGGCATAGCTGCGCTGCTCGAGATCGCACAACACCACGACTTCGCGATACGCCGGTGGCAGCGAAAGCACCGCGCGCCGAACGCCCTCAATGCGTTCGCGCCGCTCCATCTGCGCGTGCGTGCCCGACGCGTCCTCGCGCTCGGCCGCAATTTCATTCGCCGCCGCGTTGCCATTCGCGCCGTTGGACCCATGATCGGATTCCGCATCGATCGTTGTGAAGCGCCGGTCCCGTTCCAGGGCCCGCAGCACGTGATTCCGCGCGATCCCGAACAGAAACGCGGAAACATTGCCCCGCGCCGGATCGTATCGCTCCGGCTGACGTATCAGCGTCAGGAACGTCTCCTGAATCGTCTCTTCCGCAATCGAGTGGCTGTTGCTCATGTGAAACGCGAAACGGTACAGCCGCGCCTGATGCTCCCGATAAAGCGACGAAAACGCCTCCTCGTCGCCGCGGCGAAGCAGCTCGACCATCACTTCATCGGACGTACCCGATATTTTTGGTCCCATGCGAAGCGTCTTGGGACTGCTTTGGCCCGTTCCCGAACCCGCGCAGAGCCTCGTCCGGCTCCCATCCGTTCGGTGAATTGCCGTTTTCTTGCAGCCGCCCGGCGTTAGATTACCCTACTTTTAGACGCCTCGGCTCGCCGCGCAGCTGTTTCATCCGGCCCCGGCTCGCCCGCCGTCTGCTTCTCCTATATTCTTCCCGGCGGGGCGCGCCAGAGTTCCAATAAATTGGAGGCAGCCTTGCCCGCGTCGCCCGACAGGTATCTTCCCTGAAACGAACGATGTGCGGTACAGTACCTGCCGGCCGATCGAAGTTGCGGCCGTGCCTTGCGCGCGCATGAAAGCCCTCCTCCTTTCACGATACCGGCATCTCGAAATCGCCGATCTGCCCGTACCGTCCGCCGGGCCGGGCGAAATTCTGCTGCGCATCGCCGCTTGCGGCATCTGCGGTAGCGACATTCATGGGTACGACGGCGCTTCCGGGCGCCGCATTCCCCCCATCGTAATGGGCCACGAGGCGTCCGGCACCGTGGCCGCTCTCGGCGGCGGCGTCACGAAATTCGCCGTCGGCGACCGCGTCACGTTCGATTCCACCGTGCACTGCGGCGCGTGCCCGTATTGTCTGCGCGGCGAAATCAATCTCTGCGATCGCCGCGAAGTGTTGGGCGTATCTTGCAGCGACTATCGCCGCGCCGGCGCCTTCGCCGAGTTTATCGCCGTGCCCGAACACATCGTTTACCGCATGCCCGATGGCCTCTCGTTTGAAGAAGCCGCGATGCTCGAAGCCGTGGCCGTCGCTGTGCACGCCGTTTCGCTCACGCCGGTTGAGCCGGGCGCCTCGGCGCTGGTCGTCGGCGCGGGGATGATTGGCCTCTTGATTCTTCAGGTCTTGCGCGCCGCCGGGTGCGAGCGTGTTTTCGTTGCGGATATTGACGCGACTCGCCTGCGCCTGGCTGCAAGCTCCGGCGCAGCGGAAGCTTTCTCCACCGCGAATCCCGATTTCATCGCCGAAGTCATTCGTCGCTCAGGCGGCGCAGGCGTTGACGTCGCCGTCGAAGCCGTGGGCCGAAGCGAAACCGTGAACGCCGCAATCCAATGCGTGCGCAAAGGGGGAGCCGTCACCCTCGTCGGCAACATCGCGCCCGAAATCAGTTTCCCGCTGCAAAAGGTCATCACCGGTCAACTCCGCATTCAAGGCTCGTGCGCCTCGGCCGGGGAGTACCCTCGCGCGATGGAATTGATCGCCAGTGGCGCCGTGAACGTGAAATCGCTGATCTCCGCCGTCGCGCCGCTCGAAGATGGCCCCGCGTGGTTTGAGCGTCTTTACGCGCACGAACCTAACTTGCTGAAGGTCGTCCTGGCACCCGGAGCAACATCGTGAGCGAAGCCACCAACCCCAGCGCCAACGCCGCGCTATTCGACCTCACCGGCCGCACGGCGATCGTCACCGGAGCCAGCCGCGGCCTAGGCCAGGGTTTCGCGCGAGCGCTGGCGAATGCCGGCGCCGACCTCGTGATCACCAGCCGCGATCGCAAGCGCCTCGCTCCGTTTGAAGGCGAAATTCGCGCGCTCGGCCGCCGCGCCGTTTCGCTCGAACTCGACGTTCGCGATCTCTCGAGTATCACGCGCATGGCCGCCGAAGCGACCGCCGCCTTCGGCCATCTCGACATCCTCGTAAACAACGCCGGCTGCAACGTGCGCAAGCCCGCGCTCGACGTCACCTGGGACGATTGGAACCTGATGCTGGACACGAATTTGCGCGGCAGTTTTTTCGTCGCGCAGGCCGTGGCGCGCGGAATGGTTGAGCGCCGCTACGGCCGCATCATCAACATCAGCTCCGTCACCAGCGTCTCCGGCTACGCCGGGCTTGGCCCGTATGGAGCGAGCCGCGGCGGCATCCGCCAGCTCACCATGAGCCTGGCCGACGATTGGGGAAAGTACGGCGTCACCGTGAATTGCCTCGCGCCCGGATGGTTCCACACCGAGCAGACCAACGCGCTCTATCAAGATCCCGCATGGGTGGAATATCTGTGCGAGCGCATTCCGCTGAAGCGCCCCGGCGAAGCGCACGATCTCGATTCCGCCGTAGTTTTTCTCGCCGCCGAATCCAGCCGTTACATCACAGGCCAAACTTTGCTCGTGGATGGCGGAATCTCGGTCGGCGCCGTCCGCGCCCTGCCGTCCTTCGCACCCGTCTCATCGCCGATATCGAAAAACGCGCCAATCGAAAAGGAGCCAAGAAAATGAAAAGCGTCTCAGAAGAGCGATCGCATTCTGGATTTGTGTTGGGTGCCGCACCGTTCGGTGTTAAGGCCGTAGGTCCGCCGTGGCGGAGTGCGGTTCGTGCGCGGCGAATCGCCGCGGCGGCAGCAGCGCTCGTACTCGCCGTGTTCGCCGCGCCGCGAATCTGGTCCGCTCCGCCGCCCGTCATCCCCGCACCCGCCCCAAAGCCCATCCAAATCTATTTCATCGACGTCGAAGGCGGCCAATCCACTCTCTTCGTCACGCCCGCCGGCCAATCCCTTCTGATCGACACCGGCAATCCCGGCAACAACGGCCGCGACGCCGACCGCATCGTAGCCGCCGCCATGCTCGCCGGAGTCCGCAAGATCGATTACGTTCTGCTCACGCACTATCACTCCGATCACGTCGGCGGAGTTCCGCAACTCGCCGCGCGCATTCCGATCGGCACGTTCATCGATCACGGCCCGAATCGCGAGACCGACGAATCCGTGGTTTCCGGCGCGACATCCACCGAACGCGGCTATCTCGCCTATCAAGCGCTGCTCAACATGGGCAATTTCAAGCACATCCTCGCCAGGCCGGGAATGTTTCTTCCGCTCCTCGGCATCAAAGCCGAAATCGTTACCGCCGACGGCGCCGAAATCTCCGCTCCGCTGACGGGCGCTCCCGGTTCAGGCGCCGCCAACGCCGCCTGCGCCACGACCGAAGTTCGCCCCGACGATAAATCGGAAAACTATCGTTCCGTCGGCACCGCCTTCACTTACGGCAAATTGCGCATTCTCGATCTCGGCGATCTCACCTGGGATCGGGAACGCCCGCTCGTCTGCCCGGCGAACAAACTCGGCACGTTCGATCTCCTGGTCGTCTCTCACCACGGTCTGTTTCAAAGCAGCAGCCCCGCCCTCGTCGACGCCGTCGCCCCGCGCGTCGCCATCATGGACAACGGCGCCCGAAAAGGCGGCTCTCCGCCGACGTACGACACCATCGAGAAATCCCCGCGCCTGGAAGATCTCTGGCAGCTCCACTATTCCGAAGAAGGCGCCGACACGCACAACGTCGCCGAACCCTTCATCGCCAATCTTCACGGCGACGACACCGGCTTCTACATCAAAGTCACGGCGTGGCCCGATGGCAGCATGGATGTCTACAACGCCAGAACAAAAGACACGAAGCACTACCCGGCAGGGAAGTGAACTAAGTGTGATGCTTTCGTACCGCCGCCGTCCGCCTGGCGGCTTGTGTCAACTCGGCTCGGGCAACTGATCGATCCGCCCGAGCAGGAAAATGTACCCCGCGACGCCCACAATCAAATACGCGCACGCCACCGCGAACGCGTATTCAAACGTATGCGTCCGCAAAATAAATCCCGTGAGCGTTGCCGCCACAATCGCCGACGCCTGATTGCACGTGTTCATAATTCCGCCAACCGTGCCCACACTCTCGCGCGGCGCCAGCAACGACGGCAGCGACCATCCGATCGGCGACGCCGCCGACAATCCGCAAATCGCGATACTGATCCAAAACAGCGCCACCACCGGCCGCGCCGTCTGCCCCACGCCCAGCAGCGCAAGGCCCAGGCTCGTGCCGCCGATCAGCACCACGCGCCGCACGCGATCGGCATTCCAGCCGCGCTCGATCAGCGCGTCCACCATGTATCCGCCAATCGCGATTTCCGCGATTCCCGCCAGCAAAAATGGAATTCCCGTATACACGTCCGAGCGCATCCGCGAAAGGTGCAGCTCTGTGTTGATGTACGTCGGCATCCAGAAAAATAAAAGATAGAAACAGTAGTTGTACGAAGCGTAGCCCAGCGACATCCCCCACACCTTTTTGCGCCCCAGCAGATATCCCAGCGGCGCGCCCTGCGCCGCCCGCGCCTTGTCCTCCGGCTGCGCCCCGCCGCGCGCTATAAAGTCGCGCTCGATCTCGGTGAGCTTCGTGTCCTCGCTCGGGTTTTTGTAATACACCGTGAACATCACGAAGAAAATCACGCTGGCGATTCCGCTGGCCGCGAAGCTCCAGCGCCAGCCGAAATGTTCGAGCACGAGGCCCAGCAGCGGCGTGCCGATCGCTGCGCCGAATTTCGCGGCCGCGTCGAAGATCGCCGTGCCAAAAGTGCGCTCGGCTTTCGGAAACCAGTAGCCGACCGCCTTGGCGTTCGCCGGAAACGTCGGCGCTTCGCCCACGCCCAGCAGCAGCCGCGCGCCAAAAAACGCGCCGATCCCCGTCGCCAGCGCTGCCGCGAACGAAGCCACGCTCCACAAAAACGTACTCACCCGCCCGATCAGCTTCACGCCAAATCGATCCAGCAGCAGCCCGCACGGCATCTGCAAAATCATGTACGTCCAGATATAGGCCCCCGATAAAATTCCAAATGTCGAAGTGGAAATTCCGAAGGCGTTATGCAGCGCGTTCTGCGAAACGGAAAGATTCGTGCGGTCGAAATAATTGACCATGATGCCGAAGCCGAATAGCCAGGCGATCCCCCAGCGCCTTCGCGGCACACTCGGAGAAACGTCTTCGGCAATTTGCGGCGATGAAGCCATGGGACGACGCGGTCCGATTCCCAGTTTCGGCGCCGCCAATTTCAGCCGCGCGCCCGGGAGCAGCGGGAGTATCGCACACTCCGCCGCCGGCATGTGGCCGGCAACCGCTAACTCCGCTGGTTCCGTGGCCGGTGCCCTACCTCGGAGCGGCCGTACAATTCGATCAATCGCGCGATCGTATCGAAATCAATTCCCGCGCGTAGCATGATCGCGCTGCTGCGCCGCGCCGCTATCCGTTGCGCCCGCCGCTCCCGCCGCATCCGAGCTAGCCGCTGTCGCCGCATCCGCGGACCCGCCAGACGCGCTCTGGTCCTGCGCCGACGGCGCCAGATCTCCCGCCAGCGCCCCGGACGCCGTCGTTCCCGGAATCAGCGTGTCATGCGGTACCACGCCCGTCGTCGCGTCCGCCACCGTGATGTGATTCGCGCTGAGCGTCCGCGCCATCGCGCGATCGTAGTTCACCTGCGCTTCCACCAGATTCGCCAGCGCCCGCACCTCCGCGCTCGCCGCGCCGGCCAGCGTATTCTGATCCACCACCACGTTAAAGATCGTCGACGCGCCCAACTTCAATTTCTTCTCCTCGTCGTCCAGCGTCTCCTGATCCAGAATTCGCGTCTTCGTCGCGGCGTCCAGCGCGGCCTTGCCTTGCTCGAGTTCGATGATCGCGTTGCGCACGTCCACCAGCACGTTGTTTTCGGTTTGCCGGTCGCGCGCCTCGTCCTGGCGTTGCTCCAATTGCGCGTGCGCGGATTCGGCCTGGGCCTGGCGATTGCGGATCGGAATCGAAAGAGTGAATTGCGCGCTGTAATCGGGGAAGCGGTTGTGAAACGTCTCGGTATATGCGTCGCCGATGCCGCTCTTGGAGGACGTTGACGTGGTCGTTTCGGCGGTCACTTCCGAAGCGTAAATCGGCAAGCCGGTCACAGGATCCTTCACCACATTTCCGTCGGCATCCAGAATCGGCACCGCGAAATCCGGCGCCTCACCGCTCGGCGTGCTCGTCGAGGTCGTGGAGTTGCCCGCGAGTCCCACGCTCGAATACTCGCCGCCGACCGACAGCGTTGGCAGCAGGGCATTGCGCGTCGCGTGCACGTTCACATCGTCGCCTTTGATCGTCAGCACAGCCTCTTGCACGTCCGGCCGGTTCGCCAGCGCTTCCTTCAGCGACTCCGCAAGGTCCGGAACGGGTTGGTCCGCGGCCGGTTGCAACTCGTCGGTAGGCACGATCTCCACGCTCAAAAGCGCGGGATCGGTCACGTCCTTGACGATCAGATTCAACAGGATCGTCTGATTCTGCAGTTGCACGGTCTGATCGGTGATCAGCGTCTGCTGCGCCTGCGCCACTTGCGCTTCGGCCTGCACCAGTTCGAGCGGCGCGAGAGTGCCGATGTCCACCTGCTTTTTATTGTCGTCGTAAGTCTGCTGCGCCAGCGTCAGCGATTCCTGGCCCACTTTGATGTTGTCGCGCGCGTAGACCAGTTCCCAATACGCGTTCTCAACCGCCGTGACCGAAGTGATCACCTGCTGCTCAAACGCCGAGTCCGCGATCGACTTGTCGATTTTCGTGATCGTAATGCTGCGCCGGTTCACGCCGATGCCAAAACCGTTCAGCAATTGCTGCGTGATCGCGAATTGCAGCGTGGACTGAACGTAGGGATTGAACGTGTTCGCCGTCGACGAGCTCGATACGCGTGTGTTGTTCATCGCCACGTAGATCGACGTGCCCGTCGCAAATCCTTGCGAGTAATTGAAATTGGCCGTTGTCTGGTGCGTGGTGAAGGCCGTCAAGCCGATGCCCGCGCCCGTGGTGAACGGATTGTTCACCGGCGTGTTGATGTCGCTGATCGTCGAGGTGGCCGCAAACACGGGATCGAACGCCAGCGACGGAATCGAGCCCATCGCAAATTGGCCGCCGCCTTTGGCGCTCAGCACGTTGGCCTCCGCGATCCACGGATTGTAGCGCTGGATTTCGATATCCAGATTGTTCTGCAGCGCCATTGCGATGCAATCCTGCAAGCTCAGTTCGATCTTGCCGTCCTGAATCATCTGCACCAGTTGCTGCGAATTCGTCAGTTGCGGCTGCGCGACGCTCGGCGGAATGTACGGTCCAATCAGATCGGGAAACGCGCGTCGGCCGTGCGTGAAGTCGGGCTGCGATTCAAGGTAGGTCCGCTCCGGAATCGGAGCGGGTGGCGCTGCCGGTTGCGGCGCCGCCGGAGCCGCGCCCGCCGGTGCGCCCGGCGTGGTTGTCGCCGGCGCGGCTGGCTCGCCCGGCGCCTTCACTTGAATTGGAGGCGCTCCGGCTGCAGGGGCTTGGGAATTCGTTGGCGGCGGGGCGGAAGTATCCTGCGTTTGGCCGAAGGCTGGGGCCACGGGCGCAATCGCCGTCGCCGCGATCAGTGCCAGGGTCAAAATCGTGCGAAGATACTTTGCATTCATGGGTCGTTTCCTCTCCCTCAGACGGATGCGGGCTAGGCAGCTAGCCCACCAGAAATTAGAACTGTTGTAGCGGAACCGGCGGCGCACCATTCTCTTAGAACGCGCGAAGTGGCGTTTTGTTTCAACTATTTGCGGATTTCGGCGCGCCCGTACCCCCACACAAAATGTTTGGATTACGAGTCTAACCGCCCCGGCCTTGCGGTGTCGAGCCAGAGCGCGGCGCCGCCGCATTCTTGACAACCGCCAACGCGCGCCGCTAGGCTTCTCCCGGAGCCGGTCAGCAATTCATTTCCCATGACAACCATGTCCTCATCTGAAATTAAGGGCGTATTTGAATCGGTCGGCGCGATTCGCCAGGGCCATTTCGTGCTGTCCTCGGGCCTGCATAGCGCGATGTACGTCCAGTGCGCTTTGGTGTTGCAGTATCCGGCGCTCGCCGAACGCCTCGGCCGCGAACTCGCGTCTCACTTGCACGGACTCGGCGCCGAATGTGTCGCGTCGCCGGCGATTGGCGGAATCGTGTTGGGACAGGAAGTCGCGCGCGGATTGCCCGCGTCGGCCAGTGGCCAGCCCGTGCGCGCGATTTTCGCCGAGCGCGATGCCGCCGGAATTCTCACGCTGCGCCGCGGATTCAGCGTCGCGCCCGGCGAGCGCGTCGCCGTCGTCGAAGATGTGTGGACCACCGGCGGCTCGACGGTGGAAACCATGCGCGTCGTTGAAGAGGCCGGTGGGCGCGTCGTGGCCGTCGGAGCGCTGATCGATCGCAGCGCGGGAGCGATCGAGTTCCCGGTGCCGGCCCGATCGCTGCTCGAACTGCGCATCGATAGTTTTTCCGCCGACGAGTGTCCGCTGTGCGCCGCCGGCGGCGTAGCCGTGCGTCCCGGCAGCCGACACAAAGGGGCCGCGCGGTAATCGCGCCTCAGCCTGACTCGCGCCGCTTTTTCCTTCGCGCTCGCCGCTGTGCGATAATTCCGCGAAATGCAAAATATCAAGCTCACGCTGGCCTATGACGGCACCGATTTCCACGGCTGGCAGACGCAGCCCGGCCAGCCCACAATTCAATCCGCGCTGACCGACGTCATCGAGCGAATCACGCGGGAGCATGTGACCGTGCACGCTGCCGGCCGCACCGACGCCGGTGTTCACGCCCTCGGTCAGGCCGCGCACTTCCGCACGCAGGCCGCGCTCTCGCCCGAGGAATTTCAGCGCGCGCTCAACGCTCTTCTGCCGCGCGAAATTCGCGTGATCGCCGCCGAAACCGCCGCGCCGGATTTTCACGCGCGCTGGCACGCGCTTGCGAAAACGTATTGCTACCGCATCTACCGCGGCCGCATTCTGCCGCCGTTCTTGTGGCGCTACGTTTTGCACGATCCGTTTCCGCTCGATTACGAAGCCATGCGCGAAGCCGCGCTGCTGTTTGAAGGCGAGCACGATTTCACTTCCTTCGCCGCCTCCACCGGCTCCGAAGAAGACGATCGCGACCGCACTGTCGAGCGAGTGATTTACCGCTCTGAAGTTTTGCGCGGCGACGACAAAAATCTGCCCGCCGCCGCGTTCGCCGCGCTCGGCATCGCGCGCCCCGGTCCCGAGGAATGGGTTTACGTCGTGCGCGGCCGCTCCTTCCTCCGCTACATGGTCCGCAAAATTTCCGGCACGCTGATCGACGTCGGCCGCGGAAGATTGTCCGTCGCCGACGCCGCCGAACTATTTGCGCTGCGCGACCGCTCGCGCTCCGGTCCCACTCTTCCCCCGCAAGGCCTGTTTCTCGTTTCCGTCGAATATCCCGACGCCGCCCAGTCCCTCGCGCCGGCCGCCTGACGCAACGTCAATCGCGCCAATTCAATTCCGCGCCGCAGCCGCTTGCCCCGGGCCGACTTCGCGCTAGAATAGCCATGCGAGTCTAACGATTCGCCGCATCCGAGGAGAGATCGCACGCATGGCCGATACACCCGCTCCCGCACCGGTTGCGCAAGCCGCCGCTGCCGCTTCCGCCGACGCTCCCGCCGCGGCCGAGGAAAAAATCAAGATCAAGGTGCGCAAGCACAAGCAGCGCTCCTGCGATGAACGCGACGCGAAAGGCAAACTCTGCGCGGGACACTTGAAGCGCTGGTACGATTACCCGAAAGAAGTGGAAGCGCTGGCCGGTGCGAACGCCGAAATTTACCGCTGCGAATTTTGTCACACGCTCTACCGGCCCGATCCGCAGCAGATGCCCAACAGCTATACGTTGAATTATTAACGCTTCGCGGGCCGCTCGGCGTTTCACTGTTTCAGCGAAAGGCGCGTTTACGAAAGCAGAGTCATCGCCCCAACGCTCCGGCGCCGTGTCGCGGCGAATTCCGCGCGGCGTCCCGCAACTGTTTTGCTGTATCCTTGTCGTGATGGCGATCGCTTCCACATCGTCGCGTTCCGTGTCCGCGCGCAATTCCCGCGCGCGCCAGTCCGCCAATGGAGCGTCGGCAAGCGGCATTGAGAAAGATCCGCGCGTCGCGCGCGCCATGGATTTACTTTCGCAATCTGCCGGCGACACAACCGACGAACAAGCGCGCATCACGGAAATTCCAGCGCCGCCATTCGCCGAGTCGGTGCGCGCGGCCTATTTGAAACAACTTCTCGCCGCGGCGGGTCTCGCCGTGCACATCGATTCCACCGGCAACGTGATCGGCGAACGCGCCGGAGTTTCGGGCTCCGCCGACGCGGGCGTCGTGCTGGTCACCGCGCATCTTGACACTGTGTTTCCCGCCGGCACCAACGTCACTGTGCGGCGCGAAGGCGCGCGATTGCTCGCGCCGGGAATTTCCGACAACGGCACGGGCCTCGCGACGCTGCTGGCTTTGGCGCGCGCGATGCGCGACGCCAGGATCGCCACGCGCGAAACCATTCTTCTCGCCGCCGACGTGGGCGAAGAGGGCGAAGGCAATCTTCGCGGCGTGCGCGCTCTCGTCGAAGAATATCGCAGCCGATTGCGCGCGGTGATCGCGCTCGATGGCGCGGCCACAGACTACGTCGCGACGGCGGCGCTGCCTTCGCGGCGCTTCGACGTGATCGTCACCGGCCCCGGCGGGCACAGTTGGTCGGACTTCGGCGTGCCGAATCCGATCCACGCGCTGGGCCGCGCGATCGCCAAGTTCGCGGACACGCAAGTGCCGACCGATCCGCGCACAACGTTCAACGTCGGGCGCATCGAAGGCGGCACGTCCGTGAACGCGATTCCCGAGCGCGCTTCGATGAGCGTGGACCTGCGCTCGGAGTCCGAAGCGGAGCTGGCGCGCCTGGAGGGCGTGTTGCGGGCCGACGTGCAGACCGCCGTAGGCGATGAGATGGCGGCGGCGCGCGCGCGCGGAATGGCCGCGATTCCGCTCACCGTGGAAATCAATCTGGTTGGTTCACGGCCCGGCGGGGAATTGCCGGGCAACTCTCCGCTGCTCGCGGCGCTGGACGACGCGGATCGCGCGCTCGGCAATACTTCGCGCCACGAACGAGTTTCCACCGACGCGAACATTCCGCTTTCGCTCGGCATTCCCGCGATTTCGATCGGCTGCGGCGGCACAGCCGGCGGCGCGCATACCACGGAAGAATGGTATGACCCGACGGGCCGCGCGATGGGATTGCAGCGCGTGTTGCTCACCGTCGTCGGCGCGGCCGGTCTTGCGCCGTAACGCGTCACGCTCCGTTTTGTCTCCTTCGTGCGATAGAATTCGCCGACAGCAAATCCGCAAATGACTCGCCGCGTCCAAGCCAATTTGTCGCTCGTCGCTTGCTCGATCCTGTGGGGCGCTACCTTCATCCTTGTAAAGAACGCCCTCGCGGTTTCGTCCGTGTTCGTTTTCATGGCCGTGCGTTTTGCGCTCGGCGCCCTGCTGATGATTCCGGTTTTCTGGCGCGCGCTTGCGCAGACGGATCGCAGGGAGTTGCGCGACGGCGCGATCATCGGCGTATCGCTGTTCACTGGATACGTGTTCCAGACGTGGGGCCTGGTCACGACAACGCCGTCGAAATGCGCGTTCATCACGGGTTCGAGCGTGGCGATGGTGCCGATCCTGCTGATGATTTTCTGGGGCCGGAAAATTGGCGCCGCGGTTTGGGGCGGAGTGGTGGCGGCGTTCGTGGGATTGTATTTGCTGACGGTGCCGGGCGGCGCGAGCCAGACGCTGAATCGCGGAGATTTTTTGGTTTTGATGGGCGCGGTGGGATTCGCGATGCAGATTATTTTCGCGAGTTTGTATGGGGCGCGCCACAAAGGCGGATCGATCGCATTTTTGCAGATCGCGACGGTGGCGGCGTGTTCGCTGTTCGTTTTGCCGATCGTGTCCGCCAGCGGACTGCAGCCGGCGCGATTGCATTGGAGCGCGGCGTTCGTGTGGGGCGTTTCGGTGACGGCGGTGCTGACGACAGCCGTCGCGTTTTCGGTGCAGGTGTGGGCGCAGCAGTTCACCACGGCGACGCACGCGGCGTTGATTTTCGCGCTCGAGCCGGTGGTGACGGCGGTGACTTCGCGCATCTTCCAGGGCGAACGGCTCGGCGCCAGAGCGCTCGCGGGCGGGGCGCTGATTCTGGCGGGGATTCTTCTCGCTGAGATTCATCCGGCGGCGACCGATCCTATCGGCTGTCCACCGGCGTAACGGCGGAATGGCGAAGAGCGAGCGGCGGCGGGGAACTTCATTTCAATTCTTTACGTGGATGAAATCCTTGAAATCCACCGCGCCGCTAGTTTGTGCGGCGGCGGGGTGGTGCGACTTCTCGAACGCGGAGATGGCGTCGGTGTGCTTTAGCGTCAGGCCGATTTCGTCGAGGCCTTCGAGGAGAGAGTGTTTGCGGAAGGCGTTGACCTCGAAGGGGAAGCGGAGGCCGCTTGCATCGGTGACGGTTTGTTCGGGCAAATCCACGGTGAGTTCATAGCCGGGCGTGGATTCCGTCTTGCGGAAAAGTTCGTCGACTTGAGCGACGGGCAGAATCACGGGAAGAATTCCGTTCTGAAAACAGTTGTTGTAAAAAATATCCGCGTAGCTGGGAGCGATGATGGCGCGGAAACCGTAATCGGCAATGGCCCAGGGCGCGTGTTCGCGGCTGGAGCCGCAGCCGAAATTCGCGCGCGCGAGCATCACGGAGGCTCCTTTGTAGCGCGGGAAATTCAGAACGAAATCGGGATTTGGCTTTTCGCCGGGGAGATAGCGCCAGTCGTAAAATAAAACGCGGCCATAGCCTTCGCGCGTGATCCATTTGATGAACTGTTTGGGCGTGATTTGATCGGTATCGACGTTCACGCGATCCATGGGCATTGCGATGCCGGTATGTTTTGTGAATGCGTGCATCGGTTACTCCACTGCGTCCACGTTCCAATCGCGGACGTCCACAAAATGTCCTTCTAGCGCGGCGGCGGCGGCCATTACGGGGCTGACCAGGTGCGTGCGGCCGCCGCGGCCCTGGCGGCCCTCGAAATTGCGATTCGATGTGCTGGCGCAGCGTTCGCCGGCGGGCAGCACATCGGGATTCATGGCGATGCACATGCTGCAGCCGGCGTCGCGCCACTCGAATCCGGCGTCGCGGAAGATTTGGTCGAGGCCTTCGGCTTCGGCGGCGGCTTTGACAACGCGCGAGCCGGGGACGACCAGCGCGCCTTTGAGTGTGCGCGAGATGTGTTTTCCGGCGAGGACGCGGGCGGCGGCGCGAAGATCGTCGATGCGGGCGTTGGTGCACGAACCGATGAAGACGCGGTCGACAGGAATATCCACCATTTGCGTGCCGGGCTTGAGAGCCATGTACTCGAGAGCGCGCGTCGCGGCCTTTTGTTCGTCGCTGGTGCGGAACGACGCGGGGTCGGGAACTCGGCCGGTGACGCCGGTGACCATGCCGGGATTTGTTCCCCAGGTGACTTGCGGCATAAGCTCGGCCGCGTTGAGTTCGATTGTGTTGTCGTAGCGCGCGCCGGGGTCGCTCGGCAGCGCGCGCCATCGCTCGACGGCGTCCTGGAAATCCTTTCCGCGCGGAGCGAACGGGCGGCCTTCGAGATAGGCGAAGGTTGTGTCATCGGGCGCGACCATTCCGGCGCGGGCGCCTCCCTCAATGGACATGTTGCAGACGGTCATGCGGCCTTCCATGGAGAGGCCGCGAATCGCTTCGCCGCAATACTCGAACACGTGGCCATTGCCGCCCGCGATGCCAACTTTTCCGATGATCGCGAGAATGATGTCCTTGGCGGTGACGCCGTGCGGGCGGCGGCCGGACACGCGCACTTCCGTGGTCGCGGAAGGGAATTGCGCGAGGCACTGCGTGGCGAGCACATGCTCGACTTCGCTTGTGCCAATGCCGAAAGCCAGGGCGCCGAGCGCGCCGTGCGTGGATGTGTGGCTATCGCCGCAGACGATGGTTTGGCCGGGCTGCGTGATGCCGAGCTCGGGGCCGATGATGTGCACGATGCCCTGATTGCGGCTGAACATATCGAGCAGCGGGATACCGGCTTCGCGGCAGTTCGCGCTCAAAGCGTCGAACTGGGCCTTGGCTTCGTTGTCGAGCAGGGGCAGCGTGCGATCGGTCGTGGGAACGGTGTGGTCCATTACGGCGAAAGTGAGATCGGGGCGGCGAACTTTGCGGCCGGCTTGCTTCAATCCCGAGAAGGCCTGCGGGGAAGTGGCTTCGTGAATGAAATGACGGTCGATGTAGATCAGCCCGGGTTCTCCGGCGGGATGGCGGACCATGTGGGCATCCCAGATTTTTTGGTAGAGCGTGCGCGGCGCGGTGGACATGTGATTTGTCAGAATTAGATTAGGCTCTCTGCAACAGTAAGTCCAATTTATATTTATTGCGGATAATATAAGGACGAATTATGGGTATATGGCGATCCCGGCGAGGAATGGGCGACCCGTCCCCCCTACCCTGTTTTTTGGAAGTGTTGATTCTAGAAGAGTTGGAGCGCGAAATCTCAGAAGTGTTGATTCTAGTAGACTTCAAACCCTTTACAGAGAATAAGATACGAAGGGTCTTGGAAGTATTGATTCCAGAGGGGTTAAAAATAGATTTCTCAGAAGTGTTGATTCTGGGAGGGTTAGGGACGGCAAATTTCGAATTGTGATCGACTTTCATTAAAGAATATAACACGGGGAGTACGTATGCGTCAAGTTAATTTTGGCGGGCTGATGGGCCGGGCGGAGTAGCGAATGCGTCATTGCAGCGCACAAATCCGTAGATTGCGGGGCGGGGGACGGCGACAATGGTGCCAACGGAGATCGCAGTGTCCCTGCGTTGGGTCATTCTAATAGCTCTTTGTGCGCTGCTGGGCGTGCTCGTGATCGTGCGGGTGCGCGGGCGCGATGCTGCGCCACAACCGCAGAGCGCGGAGTCGGCTGGCGTGACGGTGGACAAGCAGCCGGTGGATTTTGCAAAGCGCACGTTCGATCCGGGCAATCCTCCGGCGGGCATGCCGCCATTTGCTCCGGCGGAAGAAGCGGTCTGCGATTCCAATTTCATGTCGAATGTGAGCGTGGGCGGGGACGCGGAGAAAATGGATGCGACGCATGAGATCGTGACGATCACGAAGGTCGCGGTGACGCTGCGGCTGAAGATCACGATCTGGGTGCCGAACGACGCTTCGCAGCACGTGATCGATCACGAGCAGGGTCATCGGCAGATTTCGGAATTTTACTATCGCGGCGCGGATAAGCTGGCGTCGCAAATCGCCTCGACGTACATGGGCAAAAAAGAGGCGATCAGCGGACCGGACCTGGATGCGGCGCTCAATGCGTGGCTTCAGCAAGAGGGCAACGAGATCGCGGATGAGTACGGGCGGGAATTGAATCCCGAGCCGACGCAGGTGCACTACGACCTGATCACGAATTACGGGCGCAATGGCGTGGCCGCGCCGGACGCGGCGGCACAGGCGCTGAAGGATGTGACGGTGTCGCCGGATTCGCCGCCAGCGAACGCGGGGGATTGAGACTTCAAAGCCGGTCCAGCCACCGATTGGCCCGGGCGGCTCTTCTACACTTGTAAACTTCCTCTGAAGATATTAAATTCCGAACTACGTAATTTGTGAAGTCACGGCCGTGCGAGGAAGTAATCGGCCATTTATTCCGAGGTTCTGACATGACCGGCGATGGAGTTAGTGAGCGGCTAGACCGATACAACATGATGGCCAGGCTGCAGATCGCCGTCGCTGTCGGAGTCTTTTTCGTACTCGTCTATTCACTCGCCTTTGTGCGGTGTGGATTCTGGGTGGTATTTGGAGTCGGCATGCTGACGGCCGGCGGGTCGTTGCTGGCTGGTTTCTTACTGGGATTCATATTCGGCATTCCAAGGACGTCCAAGGACGCCTCGAATCCTCCACCGTCCAGCAATCAGCAGCAAGGCAAGGTTTCAGAGCAAACGACACAGAAAAACGCGCCCGCGGGCCACATCAGCGTAGATCCCAACAGCAACCTCGTGGAGATTTCCGACTGGCTGACAAAGATTCTAGTCGGCGTGGGCTTGGTTGAGTTAAGCAAGATCCCTGGGAAGATGACTGCGCTAACGGGTTTCGTCGCGGGCGGGCTGCGGGGGCGCGAAGGCGCCGCGTACCCGAATGCAAGCCAGGCGGTTGCGCTTGGGATCATCGTCTTCTTTTTCTGCGCCGGATTTTTGATCGCGTACTTATGGGCGCGTCTCTATCTGCAGCGGGCGTTTCGGTATTTGGAAGATCTGGCAGACGACGTGAATAAAGGGTGGTATCTCTCATTGCGGGCCGAGAAGGAACTTGACAACAACAATCTGTCAGACGCGCTGAACTTTATTGATATGGCTCTCGAAAGCTCGCCGAGCAACGCGAGAGCCCACCTACTGCGAGGAATGATCCTAAAGCGAATGGCTCCGGCACAGGAGCAAGATGCGAAAACCAGAAAGAGCCTGTTGACGCAGGCGCTAGCGGAGGCGAAGTTATCCCGTAAACTCTGGCAGAACGACCCAAGCGCGCCTTACAACATCGCCTGTTACGAAGCGCTGCTGAACAAGCGGACCTCGATAATCCTAAGCAGCCTCCGGGAGGCGTTTGCTTTGGACTCCAAGCTCAAGGCGAGAGCGCCGCGTGATAGTGATTTGGTAGCGGTGTGGAGTTCGGACGAATTCAAAAAGCTCACGGATCACTTATAATGAAAATTAGGTTCTCGGAGCCATTGAGAAGAAGTGATTGGTCAACGGGATCATAGGCCGGGCGTGTTTGACACTGCTTGGGGAGGCCGGTATAATTTCGGTGAGGTGTTTTATGCAAGATACTAAGGATGCAGTACCTAAGGGTCCTCCCCCCGCGTAGGCAATCCGCCGGACGCGGTAGAACATTTCTTCGGCGTGGTTTGACTCGAGCGCCGTCCCCTTCCTAATTATTCGTGCCTTCGGTTTTGACCAGCTTGCTTCGCAAGCGTCGGCGGTTCTGACGCATATCATTCGGACAATTAATGCCTTCGACTCGAGGCTAAGGATTTCGTCCCGCCCGTTTTGGCGCTAACGGATAGTTACGGCGCGGATCAATTGCAGGCGCCTCTCGAGCAAACCCGTTAAGACGATGCCGTGACAAGGCCAATATCGCCGACCGATAATGTCGCTCGGCACATCAATGCTGCGCCGAAGGAGACGCGGAAGCAACTGCGGGACATGCGCGCGCGTGCGCGGGGGCGGTGGAGAATCTGAAGTGGCAGATACGGGCGTACTCGCATCGAAGCATATTGGTGATGTTCGCGGCGTTCAAAAATCGCGCGCAATTCCTGGTGCGTGGAATCTGCGCGCACTTCTCGGAGGTGATCGGATGCGGAAACTGGGTTACCTCGTGGGCGCTTTGGCGGTGACGAGTTTGGCGGCGTCGGCGCCGGCGGGGGCGCAGGAACAGAAGGTGGACACGGCGAAGATTGCGAACGCGAAAACGATTTTCTTTGACGATCAGACGGGCGATGCGGCGGCGGGTGGCGCGGCGCTGGGGGAATTGAAGAAGTGGGGGCGATTCGAGATTGTGCAGGATCAGAGCCACGCGGACTTGATCGTGTTGTTGTCCATCGATCCGTTTCATGCGGGGAGCGCGGTGATGGCGGACGGGAAGATCGGCGAGGTCGATGCGGACGGAAATGTCGAAGAGACCCCGGTGACGGAGCATAAGAAGTCGGCATCGTCGCGCGACGCGTATCTGACGGTGGTTGTGCCGAAGACGAATGAGGTGCTGTGGAGCGATAGTCGGGTGTGGGGCGGCGTGTTGACGGGATCGGATAGCGCGGGGGAGCGGTTGGTGAAGAAATTGGAGAAGGATGTGGGGAAGTAGGGGAGGGGCCGGGGGTGATAGTGGAGATGGCGAGCCGGAAAATCACGACCAAGAACTAGTCGTGGCGACGTGTGGAAACGGAGCGGAATAAGTCAATACCCGCACCCTGAAATGCGCAGGGTGCGGGACCCACAAAGGCCAAAGCAAGAGCCCCACACGCAAGAACGGCGTGTGGGGCACCCTCGCGATCGTCGTTTCGTCCGTTGCCGAAAGTTGAGATGGGATTCCTGGCTGCGGGTAGTTGGTGTCTTGTATGAAATTCAAAAAAAACAAAGGCGCACAGCCAGGAGTGGCTGTGCCACGAAACCTATGCCGCGCCTAAAATCTAAGAACGCGCCCAGAGATGCCGGGGGCGCGCGGCATGATGGCCCGGAGCTTTCGCCCCGGGCCAGGATGCGCCGCCGCTCACGCGGCGTAGCCGAGCGGGTTGCGAACCGGCGCTGACATCGTCAATCGGCTCCGGCCGCGCGTGCCGCGCCGAGTTGGCCTTCGGCAACCGCGGGGGGCGGGAAAGCCGGCGCGGGCGCCATGGCGGTTTCTTCGAGGACCTTGCGGATGCCGGCCATTTCGTCAAGGCTGCGGCTGCGCAGGCCGACCACCGCGACGCCGATCAGGAGATAGGCGATGAAAATGTAGGAGAAATAATTCATCGGGGGCGCGGGCTCCGGATAGACCGTGCCGACGATCGGGACCATCAAGAGAAGAATGGCGATGACGGCGACGGCGATGTGGTGGAATTTCATCTCGCCGATTTTTTTCAGGTAGAACGGCGTGGCGAGAGAGATCAGGACGTAGGCTCCGCAGAAGCCCATGGCGCCGAAAAGGCCGGCGTCGTTGAAGGCGTCAAACGGCGCCATCTGCCAGCCGCCGACGTGCGCGTAGGACAGGAGAATGAATGCGGTGGGGATGAGGAACTGGATCGCGGCGAACAATGTGATCGCCACGTGGGGCGTCAGGTTGCGCTTGTGCGAGCTGCCAATGTTGGCCGGAAAGACGCCGTAGCGGCCCATGGTGAAGAGTACGCGCGAGCCGGCGTTCAGGCAGGACATCGCCAGAGCGAAGAAGCTGATCATCGCGCCGATGGAAATCAATACGCCCATCCATGGGACGCCGAGATTGGCGCTGAGAGTGGAGAGCGGAGCGTCAAGCTGATCGAGCGTGGGCGAATTGTTGGCCAGCGCGTGCGTTTCAACGTAGGTGATGAAGACGAAGAAGGCGCCCGTCAGCAAGAGGCTGGCGATGACGGCGCGGGGAATCGTCTTCAGCGGATTTTTGGCTTCCTCGCCAAACGCCGTGGCGCACTCAAAACCGACAAGACTGAAGATCGCGACGACCACGCCGAGGCCGATGTCCTTCAGGCCGTGGCCGACCGGGTGCAACTGCGCGGGGTCGGAGATGCCGGTTTTGTGCAGCGCGAGGAAGGCCAGCGCGAGGATCACGATGACGGAGAGACCTTCAAAGACGAGCATCAAGATCGTCGAGAACGTGATGTCTTTGTAAGCCAGGAACCAGGCGACGAGAATGCACACGCCGAAGAGCGTCAGCGCGGGATGCGACAAGTAGCCCGACGCGCCCGAGAGCACCAGCAGCTTGGTGGCGAAGTGCGTGAAGCCGGTGACTCCGGCGATGCCGATGAACATGTAGGCCCAGATCAGCGACCAGCCGGACAATCCGCCGATCTTGGGGCCGAGGCCCTTCACCGTGTACTCGTACATGCTGCCGGCGGAAGTGTAGCGCTTGCTGAACTGATTGAGGCTGAAGGCCACGAACAGCAGCATGATCGTGCCGAAGAGGTAGCAGAGCCATCCGGCCGTGCCGGCGGTACCGAACATCAGCGGCACGATCAGCGCGGCGGTCATGCTCGGAGAGATCAGCGCGACGGCCTGCGCCAAGACCTCCCAGAAATTGAGCGCGTTGTGTTTCAGTTTGGAGTGCGTGGTTTTCATGACTTGCGCGTGACTGGAACTCGTGTCGGACATAGGGCCTCCCGGGTGGCCGCGCGAATGGCGCGGCGCTGCGATCTGATTCGCAAGACTAAAATGCCCTTATGAAAGGTGCGGCGACGGGGTATGGACCGGCGAACGAGGCGGGCGATGCGATGTTGGCTGGCGGCGGGACCTGGCGCCCAATTGCCCGCGGCATCGAGGAGCGCGGGCGTTGCGTAGCGTAGAGCAACTCCAGCGTAAACAAATAATCGGGAGCAGGTTACAAGCGCTGAGAACGGCTGTCCAATCGATTATTTCAATGGGCTCGATTGATTCTGTGGCGCGCGAAACATTCCGCGCCGGAATATGTTTTCAGGCGCTTGTGCATTGCGAGCACGTGCCGTAGAGTTTGCCGATACTCGCAGGATGAAACGAGCGACCGTGTCTCGCAGCGCGAAGCGCAAATCGAAAACGCGAAAAGCCGCTGGGGGCGGGGGTGCGCGCGCCAAGGGCGCCGCGCGCGACGCGGGAGCGCGGTCCGGCAAAACAGTCGGACAGCTTTTTGAAGCGCTGGTGGCGCTGCAGGCGCGGCTGCGGGCGCCGGGCGGATGTCCGTGGGATCGCGAGCAGACGCACGAATCGCTGCGGCCGTATCTGGTGGAAGAAACTTATGAAGTGCTGGACGCTCTCGATTCCGGGCGTGCGGACAAGATTGCCGGGGAACTGGGCGATCTGCTGCTGCAAGTGGTGTTTCACGCGCAGGTGGGTCGCGAAGCGGGGCGCTTCGATATCGGCGAGGTGATCGAGCAGGTTCACGCGAAAATGGTGCGGCGGCATCCGCACGTTTTTGGCGACGCGCGGGCGGGCACGCCGGGCGACGTGCTGAAGAAGTGGGAGCAGTTGAAGGCGGAGGAGCGGCGGGGCGAGCGCGAAAGCGGTGCGGCGGGCAACGACGCGGCGGAGTCGATCCTTGATGGCGTCGCGCGCGGGTTGCCGGCGCTGATCGAGGCGCAGCAGATTTCGCGGCGCGCGGCGAACGTGGGATTCGATTGGACGAATGTGGAAGGCATTCTCGATAAGCTCGGGGAAGAAATCGGCGAGCTGCGCGAGGCGATGGCTGCTTCGCGCGATTCCGCGCGGCGCTCGCGCGAGGTGGAAGACGAGTTGGGAGATTTATTTTTCTCGATGGTGAATCTGGCGCGATTTCTGGGACTGGATTCGGAGATCGCGCTGAAGCGCGCCAGCCGGAAATTCAAGGCGCGATTTCAGATGATGGAACGCTGCGCGCGCGAGGAAGGCCGTCCGCTCGGGGAAATGAGCGTGGAGGATCTCGATCGGCTGTGGGAAGAAGCGAAAGCGCAGGGCGTATCCGCATGAGGCGCCGTGCGAGCATCGCGCATGCGCCGGCCGCGAGCGCGGGGAAGATTCGCGTGCGGCATTGCCACACGCTGGCGGAGTGCGAACGCTGCCTCGAATTGCAGCGCGAGTCGTGGGGCTTTGAGGATAAGGACGCCGTACCGGTGCCGCTGTTCGTGGTGGCGATTCGCACGGGCGGGCAGGTGCTGGGCGCGTTTGATGGCGACAGAATGATCGGCTTCACGCTGGCCGTGGCGGGATGGCGCGACCACAAGCCGATGCTGCATTCGCACATGACGGCGGTGCTCGAAGGCTACCGCAATCACGGAGTCGGCGGTCACCTGAAAATTCTGCAGCGCGAGGATGCGCTGGCGCGCGGAATCCGCCTGATCGAATGGACGTTCGATCCGCTGCAGGTGAAAAACGGATATTTCAATCTGGTGCGGCTGGGCGCGGTGGTGCGGAAAATATTGCCGAATCTTTACGGCATCACCAGCAGTCCGCTGCACGGCGGATTGCCGACCGACCGGTTCGTGGCGGAATGGCACTTGTCGGCGCCGCGCGTGCGGCGCGCGATTGCCACCGGGTCTTCGACCGAGTTCGTGCGCAAGACCAGAAAACCCGTTGAGCGCGTGCACATTCCGGCGCTGATGGATGAATGGAAGCGCTCGGATCGCGATAAGGCGCTCGAGGCGCAGGCCGAAATTCGCGGCCAGTTTGAACACTTGTTCGCGCGCGGATGGGTGGCCACGGCGCTCGAACGCACCGACGATGGCGCGAACTACATTCTTGAGAAAATCTGATCGCGCGGAAAAATGTTCGCGCGAAAACGAAATGCAGGTCCTCAGCGGCTAAAGCCGGTATGATCGTAGGCCGCTTACGGCACGGCTGAAGCCGTGCCCTGACACGAAGCGCGATGGAACTGCCGACGCGATGAAACTGCGACGCCTTACTCTGCGCGAAATCCGAATGCGGCTGGTGACGCCGTTTGAGACGAGTTTCGGTCTTACGACGGATCGCCGGATCATGCTCGTGGAAGCCGACATCGGCGGCGCGATTGGCTGGGGCGAATGCGTGGCGGGCGAGGGACCGTTTTATTCGCCGGAGACGATCGATACGGCGTGGCTGATCGTCGAGAAGTTTCTGTGGCAGATTCTGCGCGACAGGGAATTCGAGAGCGCGGGCGATGTCTGGTCGCTGCTTGCGGCGGTGCGCGGACACAATATGGCCAAGGGCGGCGTGGACGCGGCGATCTGGGACGCCGAGGCGCGGCAAGACGGCGTGCCATTGTGGCGGCACATCGGCGGCGTGCGCGAGGAGATCGCTTGCGGCGTTTCGATCGGGATCAAGCCGACGCTCGATGAGTTGGAAGCGACGGTAGAACGCGAACTGGCCGCGGGCTATCAGCGCATCAAGATCAAAATCAAGCCGGGCAATGACGTTGCGCCGGTAAAACGGCTGCGCGAGCGATTCCCGAAAATCCGGCTGATGGTGGACGCGAATTCCGCCTATCGCAGCGAAGACGCGCCGCTGCTGCAGAGCCTGGAGCCTTACTATCTGATGATGATCGAGCAGCCGCTGGGCTGGGACGATCTGTACAGCCACGTCGCGTTGCAGCGATTGCTGCAGACGCCGATATGCCTCGATGAGTGCATCCACAGCGAGGAGCACGCGCGCGCGGCGATCGATCTGGGCGCGTGCCGCATCATTAACATGAAGCTGGGGCGCGTGGGCGGGTACACGCCCGCGCGGCGGATTCATAATTTGTGTCTGGAGCGGCAGATTCCCGTGTGGTGCGGCGGGATGCTCGAATCGGGCATCGGCCGCGCGCATAACATCGCGCTGAGCACGCTCGAAGGATTCTCGCTGCCCGGAGACGTCACCGCCAGCCGGCGCTACTGGGATGAAGACATCATCGAGCCGGAGGTGGAAGTGACGCGGCAGGGAACGATTCGCGTGCCCTCGGGACCCGGCATCGGTTTCGAGCCGCGCCTCGCAGCGATCGAGAAGCGCACAGTGCGCAAGCTCATCCTGGAATAAAATATCAAACGGTATCCCTCCGACTCAGCGGATCTCGGCGCGCTCAGCGCCTCTGCGTTATCTTTGGCTTTGATTTGCGTCTTGACGGTGCGCTGCTCGGAAAAAGATAACGCAGAGGAGCAGAGCTCGCGGAGGCTCGCAGAGGAATAAGCGCTAGCGGGCGCGCGCCGGCCGCCGCAGACCGAGTATCAGAACGAGGATTGCCCCCAAGACAAATCCTCCCACATGCGCCCACACGGCGACGCCACCCTGCTCGGCCCCGCCAACGGCGCTCAAGCCGCTGAGAAACTGAATCACGAACCAATACCCCAAAATCAGCACAGCCGGAATGCGCCAGAAGAAAAATATGATCAGCAGCGGAACCAGCGTGAGAATGCGCGAGCGCGGAAACAGAATGATGTACGCGCCCATCACGCCGGAGATCGCTCCGCTGGCGCCGATGGTCGGCACCGTTGAGCCCCAGTTGAACGCGGTGTGCACAACGCCCGCTCCCAAGCCGCAGAAAAGATAAAAGATCAGATAGGCGAAATGGCCCAGGCGATCTTCGACGCTGCCGCCGAAGACCCACAGAAAAAGCATGTTGCCGAGCAGGTGCAGCCATCCGGCGTGCAGGAACATACAAGTGAAGATGGGAATGAGAGCGGAGCCCAGGCCGGCGTGCGCGTGGCGCGTAGGCTCGATCAGCATATCAATGCGTGCCGGGATCAGGCCGAATTCATAGATCAGGCGATTGCCGGCGCGCGGCGAAAGCGAAAGCTCGTACAGGAAAACCAGGAAATTCACGACGATCAGCAGCACATTGATCGCGGGAAACGACGAGAGCGGATTCTCGGACTTGAGCGGGATCACAGGGCGCTCCGCGCGGCCTCAAGATCGGATGCGGAGAACGCGCTGGGGTAACGCTGGCCATCGCGGCGCAGGCGATCGATTTCGCCCAGAGCGCCGATTCCGGCGCGCGCGCCCAGCGCTGTGCAGTTGAGCGCGGCGGCGGCGCAGGCGAAATCGAGCGTGCGGTCGAGCGGCCAGTTTTGGAGCAGGCCGTAGATGAAGCCGCCGTGAAAGATGTCGCCCGCACCGGTAGTGTCAAGCGTAGGGACGCGAATCGCGGGGCAATAGTGAAAGCGGGAATCAGCCCAGGCGAGGACTCCTTCGCGGCCGAGCGTGGCGGCGACGAGGCGCGCGCGGAATTTTTTCGCGAGCGACGGCAGGGATGTGAAGAGATTCGCGTCGCCAGTGAGTTTCTCGGGAAAAGTGCGGGAAGAAATCAGGTAATCGACATCTTCAAGTAATACTTCAACTCCAGGATAAACGCCATCGACGTCTAGAGTTACCGGAATTCCGGCTTCGTGCGCCCATTTTGCTGCGCGCGACATCGCGTCTGTACTCGAGCCGGTGACATGCAGCAGGCGCGCGCGCACGATCGATTCCCGATCGAGATCTTCCGCCACGAGTTCGACGCGCGGATCGCGTTGCCAGAGTATGGTGCGCTCGCCGCTCGATTCATCGACAAGAATGAAAGAGGACTGGCTCGGACAATTCGGGACCGTTGTGACGCGCGCTTCGACGCCATCGCGCGCGAATTCTTCGCGCTGCAATTCGCCCGCGGCATCGTCGCCAACTTTTCCGATGTAGCGCGTGCGCAGACCCCAGCGCTGGCAGGCGGCGAGAGCCGATGCGACTTCTCCGCCGGCGCGCGTGACGGATTCGATCATGCGCACTTTGGAATCGAGCGCGGGGAAGTGCGGCACGCGAATCAGCGTGTCCGTGGCATTCAATCCGACGCCGACAACGTCAACGATTGGCAATTCATCCGGCATGAAGCTACTGTATGCAACGCGTTCGGGAATGCAAGACGAAATGGCCGCGCGAGCCAAAGTGAGAATCGCAATTGCGCAGCACCGGGCGCTGTGGTAAGAAAAATGGTTCGTTGCACGCAGCGTGACGCGGTTGTGGTGTTGGAGGACAGCGTCGGCGCGCCGACACGCGGATGCCAATCGTAGAATCCGAGGCGGTGATTCTCCGCACTTTTCCGCTGAGCGAAGGCGACCGGATTGTGAGCTTTTTGTCGCGCGCGGAGGGGCGCCTTAAGGGCGTGGCGCAAGGAGCGCGCAAACCCAAGAGCAAATTCGGCGCGAGCCTTGAGACGCTCTCCCACGTGCGCATCTGTTTTTACGAGCGGGAGACGCGCGATCTGGTGCGCATTCAGCAGTGCGAGCTGATCGAATCGTTTCTGGATGTGCAGCGGGATTACGCGAAGGGCGTGGTCCTGGCGCTGATGAGCGAAGTCACCGAGGCCGTGCTCGGCGAGCGCGAACCGGCCGAGGCGCAATTTCGATTGCTGCTGCTGTCCGCTCGGGGAGTGCGTTCGATTGAAGATGCGGCGCTGCCGCTGGCGTATTTCGCGGTGTGGACTGTGCGCCTGGGTGGTTGGCTGCCGGCGCTCGATCGCTGCTCGATGTGCGGCGCGTCACTCGCCGGGGCTCCCGCGTATCTGGATGTCGTGCTTGGCGGACTCGCGTGCGCGGATTGCCGGCCTCCGGGCGCGCGCGAGATTTCGGCCGCGGGAATGGATTTCGTGCGCCGGGCCGTGCGCGTGAATCTGGCGCAGCTCGCCGAGACGCACTCAGGCGGCGCGGTGGCGAAGCAGGTCGCCGATGCGATGCTCGATTTAATTGAGAGCCACGCCGAGAAACATTTAAGCTCGCGGCGATTTCTCGAGCGGGATTAGCAGGCGTTCGGCGAGAGGGGCGATTTGAAATCTAAAGTAAAACTTAAAGCTGCCGCGAAGCCGAAGGGGCTGACGTTTCAAACGCTCATCCTGAACCTGGAACGATTCTGGGCCGAGCGCGGCTGCGTGCTGCAACAGCCGTATGACGTGGAGGTGGGTGCCGGGACGATGCACCCGGAAACTTTTCTGCGCGTGCTGGGGCCTGAGCCGTATCGCGTGGCCTACGTGCAGCCCAGCCGGCGTCCTGCGGACGGGCGATACGGCGAGAATCCCAATCGATTGTTCAAGCACCACCAGATGCAGGTGATCCTGAAGCCCGCTCCTGCGAACATTCAAGATTTGTATCTGGAGAGTTTGAGCGCGATGGGGATTCGTCTGGCCGATCACGATATTCGATTTGAGGAAGACAATTGGGAATCGCCCACGCTGGGCGCCTGGGGCTTGGGCTGGCAGGTGCTGCTCGACGGGCTGGAGATCACGCAATTCACTTATTTCCAGCAGTGCGGCGGCGTGGACCTCGATCCGGTGTCGGTTGAATTGACGTATGGACTCGATCGCATTGCGGCATACCTGCAGGATGTGGACAACGTTTACGACCTGCGCTGGGCGGATGGCGTGAGTTACGGGCTCGTGCGCCTGGAAGAGGAGCGGCAATTTTCGGCGTACAACTTCGATTGGGCCGACGCCACGATCACGCGGCGCCTGTTTGAGCTGCACGAGAAGGAAGCCGCGCGATTGCTGGATGCTTATGCGAAGGAAGATGCGGCGGGGAAGCGCCGCTTTCCAATTCTTGCGGCGTATGACCAGTGCCTGAAGTGCTCGCACTTGTTTAACGTGCTCGATGCGCGCGGTGTGATTTCAACGACGGAGCGCGCGCAGCTGATGGGACGCGTGCGGCAGTTGGCGTGCCGCGTCGCGGCGAGCTATCTCGATCAACGAAATCCCGCTGCGGCAGAGGCGTCATCATGAAAAAGACGCGCGGGGATCTGCTCGTAGAAATCGGCTGCGAAGAAATTCCTGCGGGGATGTTGGCGTTGGCGGCTGCGGAATTTAAAGCACTACTTGAGAAATATTTGCCGGCGCATCGGCTGATCGATCCGATTGCGGACAAGTCGCGCCTCGAAACTTTCGCCGCGCCGAGAAGAATTGCCGCGGCATGTTCTTCGGTGTTGTTGCGTCAGGCGGATGAAGTGCGCGAGATTGTTGGTCCGCCGAGATCGGTGGCGTACGACACTGTCGGCGCGCCGACACGAGCGGCAACCAGTTTTGCGGAGAAGCAGGGAGTCGCGCTTGAAAAATTATATTTGGTCGACACGCCGCGAGGGGAATGTCTTGCCGCGAAGAAAATTACCCATGGCCGCGCGGCGCAGGACATTCTCGCGGAAGTTTTGCCGCAGGCCATCTCGCAAATCCCCTGGCCGCGCACGATGTATTGGACCGGGATTGCGGGCCTGCATTTCATCCGCCCAGTGCGTTGGATCGTCGCGCTGCTGGATGGCAAGGTCGTGCGCTTTGAATTGGCGGGGATCTCCGCGGGGAACCTGACGGCGGGCCATCGCTTCCGCGGGAAATCCAAAATCGCCTTGCGCGGGCCGAAGGATTACGCGCCGCGCCTGCGCGCGAACTTCGTTTTGGCGCGGCCCGACGACCGCCGCAAGAAGATCGAAAGCGAATTGGATCGGCTGGCGAAGCGCGAAGGTGCGAAGCTGCATCTCGATGCGGCGCTGCTTGACGCCGTGGTTTATCTGAACGAATACCCGACGGTGATCGCCGGGAAGTTTGACGCGAGCTTTCTCGATTTGCCGCGCGAAATACTGACCACGGTGATGCGCGATCATCAGAAATACTTCGCGCTGGACCGGCGCGACGGCAGTCTGGCGCCGGGGTTTTTGGCCGTGATCAATCTGGATCGCGATCGCGCGGGATTGATTCGCGCGGGTCACGAGCGCGTTCTTCGCGCGCGATTCTCGGACGCACGATTTTTCTGGGAGGCCGATCAGAAATGTCGGCTGGCCGACAATCTTCCGAAATTGGCTCAAGTAACATTTCAAGAAAAACTTGGCAGCTACGCGCAGAAAGTAGAACGCGTTCGCACCCTCGCGCGATGGATTGCGGACCAATGGTTCGCCCAGGGAATTCACGAGGCGAGCGTCGCCGGTGTCGATCGCGCGGCGGAACTTGCCAAGTGCGATCTGGTCACTCAGATGGTCGGCGAGTTCCCCGAGCTGCAGGGAGTCGTCGGGGGGCTTTACGCAAAAGCTCAAGGAGAACCTCAGGAAATTTCTGAAGCTGTCCGCGATCACTATCGGCCTGTCGGCTTGGACGACGAGATTCCGCGCAATCTCACCGGCTGCACGGTTTCGCTGGCGGATAAGCTGGACACGCTGGCGGGATGTTTTGCCGTGGGGCTCGCGCCGACAGGTTCGAGCGATCCTTTTGCATTGCGGCGCGCGGCTACGGGCATCGTCAAAATTGTGATTGAGCGCAAGCTGCCATTTTCGCTGTCGGCTGCGGTGGCCCAGTCCGCGAAGATACTGAATACAGCGCCGCCGCACATCGCCTCTGGTCCGGAAATCGAACGGCAGGTGCTGGATTTCCTTCTCGATCGGGCGCGATACGCCTTTGAAGAGCGCTGGGGCGGCGCTTACGACGAAGTGAAAGCCGCGCTTGCGGCCGGAGCCGACGATCTTGTGGATGCGCAGCGGCGCATGGAGGCGGTACAGGCGATACGCGGCACCAGGAATTTCGAGCCGCTGGCGGTGAGCTTCAAGCGAATCCGCAAGATTTTGGAGAAGGCCGGCCCAGAGATTGGTTGGCGGCTCCCGTCGGTGCGGCCGGAGCTGTTCGTTGAGCCGGCGGAGCGGGAACTGTTCGAGGCTGCGGCGGGTGTGGCGGGCGAAGCGGAAAAGGAAAAGCGCGCACGCCGCTATCGCGAGGCGCTCGAACGGATCGCGACACTTCGTCCGGCGGTCGACCGATTTTTTGACAGCGTGATGGTGATGGTCGAGGACGCCGAGGTGCGCAAGAACCGGTTGACACTGCTGGCGGAATTGCTCGCGCAGTTTTCCACGATCGCGGACTTTTCCGAGATCGTGCCGAAGCAAGCGAAGTGACGGGCCAAAATATTAAAGTGAAACATTCAATAATAAATGTCGGCGTGCCGACGAAATCTTGCGTGGCCGCCAAATCAGAATGAAGCCAGAGCACAGCGAAAAAGTACGCACGATAAACTTCGACTAAAAAAAGGAGCTCGAGAGTGAAATTCGTCTATTTTTTTGGCGCAGGCAAGGCAGAGGGCGATGGCGAGATGAAGAATTTGCTTGGCGGCAAGGGCGCTGGGCTTGCAGAAATGACGCGCATCGGATTGCCCGTCCCCGCCGGATTCACGATCACCACCGAGTGTTGCGACTACTTCTATAAGAACGGGCGCAAATTCCCATCCAGCCTGAAGGCCGAGGTGCGCAAAAACATCCAGCGCCTCGAACGCGCCACGGGCAAAAAATTGGGCGATGGCAAGGACCCGCTGCTGGTCAGCGTCCGATCCGGTTCGGCGCGCTCCATGCCGGGCATGATGGAGACGATTTTGAATCTGGGCCTCAATCCCACGTCGGTCCAGGGCCTTGCCGCCAGCATTGGCGACGATCGCTTTGCGTGGGACGCCTATCGCCGCTTCGTGCAGATGTATTCGGCCGTCGTGATCGGGCTGCCGAAAGAAGAACTCGAGGAAAAACTTCGCGAGATGAAGTCGAAGCGCAACGTCAAGGAAGATACCGCGGTTCCGGCCGACGGATGGCGCGATCTGGTTCAAGAGTACAAGAAGTACTTTAAGTCCAAGACCGGCGCGGATTTCCCCGACGATCCCGAGGAGCAACTTTGGGGCGCGATTGGCGCCGTGTTCGGATCGTGGATGGCCGAAAAGGCTGTGACGTATCGCCGCGTCGAGCACATCACCGGGCTCGTCGGGACGGCCGTGAACGTGGTGCAGATGGTGTTCGGCAATACGGGCGAAAATTCCGGTACGGGCGTGTGCTTCACGCGCGATCCTTCGACCGGTGCGAAGGTTTTCTACGGCGACTTCCTGATCAACGCGCAGGGCGAAGACGTGGTGGCCGGCATCCGCACGCCCATGCACTTGGACGATATGGCCAAGCTCATGCCGAAAGTTTACAAGCAACTCGTGCGTGTGCGCGCCCTTCTCGAACGCCACTACCGCGACATGCAGGATATGGAGTTCACCGTCGAAGAAGGCACTCTATACATGCTGCAGACCCGCGTTGGCAAACGCACGCCGACGGCCACGTTTAAGATGGCCGTGGACATGGCCAACGAGGGCCTGATCTCGAAAGAAGAAGCGATCGATCGCGTGAAAGCCGAAGACATCGAGCGCCTGTTTTATCCCGTGATCGATGCGTCCGTCCCGCGGCCCGAGCTTGCCAAGCGCAAACTCGGCGAAGGAATCAACGCCGTGCCGGGAGCGGCAGTGGGCCGCGCGGTGTTTAGCGCTCCCGAAGCCGAAGAATGGGCCGCGAAGGGCGAACGCGTGATCCTGGTGCGCCGCGAAACCAGTCCCGAGGATGTTGGCGGCATGTTCGTCGCGCAGGGAATCCTCACGGCGACAGGCGGAAAAACGAGCCACGCGGCGGTGGTGGCGCGCGGCTGGGGCAAATGTTGCATCGTCGGCGCGGAGAAACTGGACATCGATTATTCGCAGAAAACCATGAAGGCCGGCGATCACGTCGTGCGCGAAGGCGATTGGATCACGCTCGATGGCAACGAGGGTGTGGTCTACGAGGGGCAAGTGCCGCTCGTGACGCCGGAATTGTCCGCGTCCTACCGCACGCTGATGAGTTGGACCGACAAGGTGCGTCGCCTGCTGGTGCGCACCAACGCGGACACGCCGCACGACGCGCGCAAAGCCCGCGAATTTGGGGCGCAGGGAATCGGCCTGTGCCGCACCGAGCACATGTTCTTCAAGGATTTCGAGCAGCCCGAGAAGAGCATCGACCGGCAACTTGCCATTCAGGAAATGATCGTGGCCGATAGCCAGGAGGCGCGCCGGAAAGCGCTGGCGAAATTGCTGCCGTTCCAGCGCCGCGATTTCATCGGAATCTTCACCGCCATGGACGGCCTTCCGGTCACCATCCGGCTGCTCGATCCGCCGCTGCACGAATTCGTGCCGCACGACCGCGAGCACCAGGCGGAATTGGCGGCCAAAATCGGCGTGGATGTTGAGGTCGTGGCGCGGCGCGTCGAGCAGTTGCGCGAGGCGAATCCCATGCTGGGCCACCGCGGCTGCCGCCTTTCGATCACCTATCCCGAAATTCTCGAGATGCAGGTGACGGCAATCATCGAAGCGGCGGTCGAGTGCCGCAAGTCGAGCGTTAAAGTATTACCTGAGATTATGCATCCCTTGGTCTTGGATCGTAAGGAGTTGCAGATTCTTACCGACGCCACGCATCGCGTCGCCGGCGAGGTTCTGAAGAAAGCTGGAGTAAAACTTGAATATCTCGTCGGCACGATGATCGAGCTGCCGCGAGCCGCGTTGCTCGCCGATCAGATCGCCGAGGTCGCGGAGTTTTTCTCCTTCGGCACGAACGATCTGACGCAGACCGTGATGGGCCTTTCCCGCGACGACGCCGGCCGCTTTCTGCCCGACTACGTGGACGAAAAGAAGGCGGGTATTTTCAAGGCCGATCCTTTTCAAACGCTGGACGTCGATGGCGTGGGCCTGCTGATCAAGTGGGCGATTGCCAAGGGCCGCGCCACGCGCCCCAAGCTCAAGATCGGAATCTGCGGCGAGCACGGCGGCGATGCCGACAGCGTGAAATTCTGCCACGCGGTGGGGATGAACTACGTCAGCGCCTCGCCGTTTCGGGTGCCGATCGCGCGATTGGCGGCGGCGCAAGCCGTGATCGAAGAAAAGCGCGCGAAGAAGTCCGGCCGAAAAGGCAAACGCTAGGCAAACGCTAGCCGCGCGTTTGCGCTAGCGATCTCGACAGTCGGCCCGCCGACTGGCACAATCTGGTCCGTGAGCGGCGCACGTCTCCGCGGGAGCGCGTCCATTGCCTGATTCGCTGGTCATCGGAATCTGCGGCGGCACAGGCTCGGGCAAGACGACGCTCACCGGCCGGATTGTCTCCGCGCTGCCACCCGATACCGCGCTGGTCCTTCAGCAGGATCACTACTACCGCGATCTTTCGCATCTTTCGATCGCCGAACGCCACAAACAGAATTTCGATCATCCCCACGCCGTGGATGGCGCGCTGTTGGTGGAACAGGTGCGCCTGCTCCGCGAAGGAAAGCCGGTCGATCGGCCCGTCTACGATTTCGCGCAGCATTGCCGCACGGGCAAGACGACGCGCCTTGAACCGCGCCCCGCGCTGATCGTCGAAGGCATATTGATTTTCGAGAATCCGGCGTTGCGCGCGCTGATGGACATCAAGATTTTCGTGGACACCGACGCCGACATTCGCTTCATCCGCCGCATGGGGCGAGACATTCGCGAGCGCGGCCGCTCTCCGGAATCGGTGGTGCGGCAATACCTCGACACGGTCCGGCCGATGCACCTGGAATTCATCGAGCCCTCGAAGCGCCACGCCGACGTGATCATCCCCGAAGGCGGCTCGAACGAAGTGGGTATCGACCTCGTGATTCAGAAAATCCGCTCGCTGCTCCCGCGCTGAAGATTTTCCGTCTCTGTGCTGACCACGGTTTCACGTCGGCATGCGCAGGAAAAAGTACAGCGCGAGAAACCCGAAAATCACGTCGGGCGACCACGCCGCCATAAACGGCGGCAACTGACCGACCGCGCCCATGGCCTCAAACAGCGCCGAAACGGCCCAATATAAAATACCGATGCCCAGACCCAGCGCCAATCCTCCGACGGCGCCGCGCGTGCCGACCAGCAGCGAGAAGGGAATCGCGAGCAGCATGATGATCGGCGCAATCAGCGGAAACGCCAATTTCTTGTACAACTGCACCGACAGTCGCGCCACATCGAATCCCGCGCGTTCCAGGCTCGTGATGTAGCGGCCGAGCTCCGGCCCATTCATCTGGTTCGATTGGCGCACTTCCCGCCGGAAATAATCGGGCGGCTCGGCGAGTTCGGGCAGCGCCTCAACGACAAAAGGAACGTAGCTCGTCACGCGCCCATCCTGAAAATCGCGTACCCATCCCGATTCGAGAATCCAGGTGTGCTGCTGCGCGAACCAGTGGGCGCGCGTGGCGTACACGCGGCGGCGCAACTCAAACGTCGTGGGATCGAGCTCGAACACGCTCAGTCCTCCGAATAAATTGTGGTCGGAATCGAACAGGTCGTAATTGTAGATTTTCGAGTTCTCGCCGAAGATCCACTGGTGCTGCGGCGAGCGATAGGTCTGCGGCGGACGGCCCTTCATCTCGTTGAAAAGTTCGTCCTGGCGCCGATTCGCGTACGGCAAATACGTATCGCCGAGCAGCACCAAGCCGCCGGCCAGGATCAATCCCATCGTGAGCAGCGGCAACGAAACGCGATACAAACTGATTCCGGCGGCCTTGAAGGCCACGATTTCATTGTTCTTCGCCAGCACGCCGAGCGTCACGAGCACCGCCGTCAGCGCGGCCAGCGGCGCGAATTGGTAGAAATTTGAAACGCTCAGAAACCGGAAGTAGTTGGCCACGTGGAGCCACGGCGTGTGGTGGCGCGAAATATCGTCAAGCAGCTCGAAGAATGTGAACGTCCCAAACAGCAAAATGAATCCCGCCAGCAGCAGCGCAAAATAGAACAGAAAGCCGCGCAGCACGTAGCGATCCAGCACCGAACCGAGCCCCGCCCGCCGCGGCCGGGCATGCGACTTTCGCGTGGGCGCCGCTTCCGCTGCCGAGCCCGCCAGCTTGTTTCTGCCCGTGCGCCAGCCGCCGAGCTTGGAGGATACGCGCGTGACCCATCCCTCGCCACCGATGCGCCCCATGCTCGGCAGCAACGCGAGCCCCACAAGCGCCACCATCGCGTTGGGTAGCCAGATGCCCACCCACGCCGGCAACGCTCCGTTGCGCGCCAGTCCCGCGCCGAACGTAAAGAGCACGTAGTACGCGCTCACCAGCAGTAGCGTGACCAGAAATCCTCCGGCTCGCCCACCGCGGCGCGGCCTCGAAGCCAGCGGAATCGCCAGCATCGCAAACGCAAGGCACGCCGCGGGGAACGCCAGTCGGCGCTGCAACTCGACGCGAGCTTCCACACGCGCCAGAATAGGGTCGGTCACGCGCGGGGGTGTCTGTCCCTCGAGCAGGCCCGACGTCGTCAATTCGGCCAGCGTCGGCGTGTCCGTCTCTTCCGTATCGGGGCCGGAAGCGTCGATCGGCCAATCGCGCTCGCCGAACGCGCTCAGCGCGTAGTGATCGGGATCGCCGACGTCCACTTGATGCACGCTGCCGTCGCGCAAGTGCAACTCCAGCTTGCCCTGTTCCGGGTCGGCAATTACAATCGCTTCCTCCGCCAGGGTCAGGCGAGAATCCTCCTGCGGGTCCGTACTCGCCAGGAAGACGCCATGCCACCGCGTGGCGACGGCCGAAACGTCTTGAACGTAAAGAACCATATGGGGGAAGCGCTCGTCGAAAACGCGCGGCTCCACTTCAAACGACGCCTGCGATGACGCGATCCGGTTTTGCAGCGCGCGAGAAGTGTGCACCGCGGCGGGACCAGTCCAGATGGTGAGCACAGCCGTCAGCGCCGTGAAAGCCAGCGCCAGCATGCCCACGGGAAACAGCAAGCGGCGCCGCCCCATGCCGAGCGCGTTCATGGCGATCAGTTCGCTATCGGCGGAAAGCCGTCCGAGGCCGATCAGCATGCCCACCAGCAGGCCCATGGGCAAGGTGAGGCTGAGCATCGGCGGCAGCGTGCAGAGGAACAACATCCCGATGTCGGCCCAGGTGGTCGTGTGGCGAACCACCAGGTCCATCAGGTGCACAAGCTGCGGAACGAAAAATACGAACGTGAAAATCGCCAGGCCGATCAACGTGTGCGAAAAAACTTCGCGTAAAATGTACCGATCGATCAGCCGGAGCACGGGACGCATCGCGGGCCGCCATTTTAGCACGATGCGCCGTGAGCGCGGCGCGGCGTATTGCGGCAAGAGCGCGCCGCGGCCGGGCCCGCGCGTCCGGCGATTCCGAATTGTTGGCGGGCCGCGATGACGCGCATCAACCTGATGATTCTGTGGCACATGCACCAGCCGCAGTATCGCGATCCATCGAGCGGCCGCTATGTGCTTCCTTGGACTCGTCTGCACGCCATCAAGGATTACTGGGGCATGGTGCGCGTTATCGAGGAATTTCCGGGCGTGCACGCCACGTTCAATATGGTGCCGTCGCTCTGCGCCCAGCTGGAAGAATACGCCAGCGGAAAATTCGACGAGCCGTGGTTTGACGCCGCATTTGCGCAGGCCACCGCGCTTACCGCAGAGCAAAAGCAGGAGATTCTGGTGCGCGCGTTCCAATTGAATCGCGAGCGCCTGATGTCCCGCTGGCCGCGCTATATCGAGCTGGCCGATCGCGTGCAATCTCAAGGCACCGAGCGCGCGGCCGCTGTCTTCGGCTTGCGCGATTGGCGCGACCTGCAATTCCTGTCGCAATTGGCGTGGATGGACGAGGAGTATCTGGCGAACGACAAGGACGTCGCGCGCCTCTCGGCCAAGGGTTCCGACTACACCGAGCAGGATAAAAAAATCCTGCGCGCGAAACAGCTCGAACTGCTCGGCCGCGTTTTGCCCGAGTATCGCCGCGCGGCCGAAACGGGGCAAATCGAAATCTCCACCACGCCGTACTACCACCCCATTCTGCCGCTGCTGTGCGACACCGATATCGCGCGCGTTTCAAATCCCGGCACTCCGCTGCCCAGCCCCGCGTTCCGGCATCCGCTCGACGCGCGCGAGCAGCTTGTGCGCGCGCGCCAGTTTCACGAGCGCGTGTTTGGCCAGCCGCCGCGCGGCCTGTGGCCTTCCGAAGGCTCGGTCTCAGACGCGGCGCTGGCGATTGCGGCGGACCTGGGTTTCGCCTGGGCCGCGACGGACGAAGGCGTTCTGGGCCGCACGCTCGACATTGGCTTTGGCCGCGACGGCGAAGGCGTCCCCGACAACGCGGCGCAGCTTTATTCTCCGTGGCGCATGCAGGTGGATGGACGCGACATGGTGTGCTTTTTCCGTGACCACTATCTTTCCGATCTGGTGGGATTCGTCTACACGCGCATGGATTCCTCCGATGGCGCGGCCGATCTGCATCGCCGGCTGCGCGCGATCGGCGAACGAATTCAATCGCCGCATCCGCTTACCGTCTCGCTGATTCTGGACGGCGAAAACGCCTGGGAGTATTACCCCGCGAACGGCCGTCCTTTCCTGCGCGAATTCTACGGCCGCATCGCAAAAGACCCCGACATCCGCGCGCTCACCGCGACCGAAGCGATGGCTGCCGCGGCGGCGGCGGGCGGAATTCCGCGCCATCAAGGCATCTTCCCGGCGTCCTGGATCAGCGCGAATTTCGATGTCTGGATCGGCCACCGCGAAGACGTCGCCGGCTGGAATTTGCTGCGCGATGCGCGCTCGTTCTACGCCGAGCGCGCCGAAGCCCGCGCCGCCGGCGCCGACCATGCTCCCACCGAAGCGCAACTCGCCACCGCTTACGAATCGTTGCTCACGGCCGAAGGCAGCGATTGGTTCTGGTGGTATGGCCCGGAGCACAGCTCATCGAACGACGCCGAGTTCGACGCGATGTTCAGGAAACTTCTGACCACCGTTTATTATGAGCTTGGCGGCGAGGCGCCGGACGAGCTTGCCGAGCCAATCAAGCGATTTGCGGCGCCGGCCGTCGCCACACCGCCGCTGGAATATCTGAAAGTTCGAGTGGATGGGCGCGAGTCGAGTTACTTCGAGTGGATGGGCGCGGGCCTCTATTCGGCGGATCCGCGCGGCGGCTCGATGCACGGGCGCGTGCCGGTGCTGCACGAATTGCGCTACGGCTTTGACGCCGACACAATTTTCGCGCGCGTGGATCCTTTTCCCGAAGCCGTGGATAAGATGCGCGACGCCGAATTGCGCGTCACCGTCGAAGGCGATCAGGAACTGCGCATCATCGCCACGTTCGAGAATGGCAAGATGGCCGGTTATCGAGCCGAAACGCGCGATGTTTGCTTTCTCGGCCCCGACCCGCTCGTTCAAGTGGCCTACGATCGCATCCTCGAAGTCGGCGTGGCGCGAAGCCTCGTGCTGCGCGGCGCGGCCGAATCGATTCGCCTGGGCGCGAGCCTGTGGCGCGCGGGGTTGCCGATCGACGTTCTGCCGCCCGATGGCCCGCTCGAAGTGCGCCTGGGCCACGAGAATTTTGCGTGGGATTCAAAGTAAGCGCGCCCGCAAGATCACCGCGCGCGGCGCGGGAAGCGTTCAGAACATTTTCACCGCAAGGGAATCCGGCCGCGCGCCGACCGGCAACAATGTCAGCAAACTCGCCGTGCGCACGCCGATCACGGCGACATCGCTTGAATCCTGATCGGCCACCAGCAACAGATCTCCGCTCGGATCGAGAATGCAAACGCCCGGCGCGCGCCCCGCGGTCACCAGCGCCCCGGTCTCGCGCGTGCCGATGGAGACATCCGCTACGCGGCCCGCTGCGGCGTCCGTGACGAACAGCGTTTGGCCGTCGGCGGAAACGGCGGCTTCGGTCGGCGCCGAGCCCAGCAGCATCGAATCGCCCACTTCCACGGTCCACGTGTAAACGATGTCCAGACCGTGCGCTTCCGGCACCGTGACGTACAGTTCGCCGCCGTCAGGCTTGAGCGTGAGGCTCGACGGCGCGCCATCGAGATCGAGATTCGCTTCGAGCGCAGGATGGCGCAGATCAACCACGGAAATTTGGTGCGAAGCCGGCGCGCCGACGAAGGCCACCGAGCTGTCTTGCATCACCACAATTTGCTCGGGATCCTTGGCCACGGCGACGGTGGCCACAGGGGCCAGAGTCGCGGCGTCGAAAATTTCAAGCGTCCCGTCATCGCGATTCGGCACCAGGACTTCGCGCCCGTCCGGCGTGACGCGCGCGATCAAGGGCCGCGCTCCCGTTCGCGCGCGCGCCAGAATCGCGTGCGTCGCGCAATCGATCTCCACCAGCTGATTCGATCCTGAGGCGGCCACGTACGCGCGGTTCCCATCCGGCGAAAAATCCAAAGCGAATGGCGCTGCACCCACGGGGATGCGCGCCGAAACGCGATTCGCGGCGGCGTCAATCACCCACACCGCGCCGGACCCGCCCGCGCCCGACGACACGCCCCAGATTTCCGGGCGCGTCGGATGCGCTTCGAGTCCCGAGGGCGCCGGGCCGACCGGAATCGTGGCGATCGTATTGAGCCCCGCGAGATCCATCACGGAAACGGTCCCGTCCGTCGCGCTCGCCGAATACGCATACAGGTGCGATCCGAGCCGCAGAAACGACGGCCGATGTTCAAGCGCGATCTGACGCGCTGCCACAACGCCCAGCAGCAGCAGCGGAACCAGGACCCGGTAATTCAGCCGGCGCATCAAAGTGTTTCTCCCGTTGTCTCCGCGACCAATTCTAGCAGTGCGCCCATCCGCGGCGATGTCGGTTTCTTGGCCACGCAGAGAGTCCGGCGAAACGTCACCGCGCCCTGCAAACTAGAAGCGAGACGCCGTCGTACTCGGTTCGGCTGCGGGCTGTGCGATCTTCATCGCGTCAAGTTCGATTAGCACGCGCGCCCATTCCTTCGGATTCCTTTTTGTCGTGAATGAAATGGATGTGTCCGCGTAGTAGTGCAGCATATCGGCGCGCATCTCCGGCGGCGTGTCCTTAAACTGAGCGCGCGCCAGCCGATCGAGCAGGTCTGCATAGGTCTCGTCCGCCAGTGAATATTCGCCCGGCACAACCGCGCCGCCCGTGTCGAAGTTCGTGTTTGGAATATCAGGGGCGCCGGCCGGGACTTCCTTCAATTCGCCCGCGTAGCTATCGGCGGCCGCGATGAAGCTGGCCATAAACATCGTCTCCGTCTGCGGCGTCGGCGTTTTGAATTGCAGATCACGCAGCGGCCCGATCTTCGGAACAAAAAGATAGAGAAACGCCAGAATCTTTGAGCCAAAGCCCGGCGCCTGATACGTGTTACCCCACTGCTTGTTGTAGCTCGATCGCGACAGCCGATACAGAAACTTTTGGCGCGTCAGCGTCGGAGCGCTTTTCTCGATATCGCTTTTCTTCAGTTGCCACGCGACTTTCGTGGCGCGGGGAATCAGCGTGCTCACGTCGTAACGATAGGAGCCGATCGCCTTGTCCGAATCCCGGAAAAGAGAATCGAACGTGATGCCATACGTCTCAAGAAACGCGCGCTCGAGCAACGGCTTCGCGACGGCAAAACCGATGAAATCGTGGTACGCGTCGGGTGCGTAGCGCTGCTTGGCGACTTCAAGTACATCGAAGCCGAATTCCGTTTTCATGTGGTCCGCAGGATTCTCCGCGTACGTGACGACCGCCCCGTACTTTCGGTCTAATCGAGGATAGAGCATCGGCACGGCGCGATTGACGGCAAGCGAGTGGCCGCAATTGTCCGCCGCGTAATGCGAGAGCGCGCCGAGCGCAAAAGCATACTCGTCGAGTGTCTGCGAATCGCGCAGCAGGGCGCGAATGAAATCGGCGGTGCGAATGTAGTGCACGATGTCGCTGAATTCGTGGCTGCCGTGCGGATAGTAGCCCAGGTCCTGAATGATTGCGCCGCCATACGCATATCCGTGCGCCTCGCGAAGCTCGTCGACCGTGGCGGCGGGGAAGCGCGCGACGAGCAGCGGCCGGATGTCTCCGCTCCACGCCGAATCGATGATGGCCTCGTGCGCCAAAACGCCGTAGCCCGCCGCGGGCCGCGGACAGAACGCCGCGATGAGCAGCACTACGCAGGCGATGGCAGTGAGGCGGCGAGGCATGATTGGCATGCGCGACTATTCGATGCGCAACTCGCAGCGGGCGTTACCGCTGCCGCGCCAAACGTGTGTGGGGAGCTAGGCCGATCGACTAAAACGGAATGTCTTCGTCGGTCACTTCGCCGCCGACCGGCTCATCGTGCGGCGGCGCAGGGCCTTCGGCGTCAAATCCACCGCCCCCGCCGCTTGACGCGCCATACGACGCGCCGCCCGAAGCGCGCGCCCCCGCCGCCACGGATTCCGCGCGCGAAGTCAGCATGCGCATCACGTTGCCGACGATGTCGAACGATGTGCGCTTCGTGTTCGTCTTCGGATCGTCCCACTGGCGCGACTGAATGCGCCCTTCGATATAAACCAGGTGGCCCTTCTTCAAATATTGCTGTCCGATTTCGGCGAGCTTGCCCCACAGCACGATGCGGTGCCACTCCGTGCGCTTTTGCCGTTCGCCATTGCGGTCCTTAAAAGTTTCATCGGTGGCCATCGTGAAATTGCACACGGCCTGCCCGCCGGACGTAAATCGCGTCTCGGGATCTTTTCCCAATCGTCCAACCAGAATCACTTTGTTCACTGACATCGCGTATCTCCTTCTCTCGCGTGAATCTTCGCGCTCGATGCGATTGGGGGACGTTCGGGTTCGCGAGAGGAAAATAGCACGCCGCACGCAGCGGCGCAATCAGGGCCAGGCCATGAACTCGCTTCGTCGCAGCGCGCGGCTGCGGCGTTCACGCCACTGGCGCGCCGAGTTCCTTCAGTTTGGCCCGCGCTCGCCGCTCTTCGTCGGTGCCGGGGAACAGGCGCACGACGGCGCGCAGCTCACGCTCCGCGTTGGTCGTCTGATTCAATTCCAGCAGCGCCAATCCCTTTTTCAAATGCGCCGGTGCCAGCTTGAAGCTTTTCGGATAATTCTCAATCACCTTCGAATAAGCGCTCACCGCATCCTGAAACTTGCCCTGCGAATAATAAATTTCGCCGAGATAGAACTGCGCGTTTGAAGCCAGGTCCGTCGCGCCGTAATACTTCAGATAGTCCTGAAATTCCTGCGTCGCCAGCGTGTATTGCTTGCCGGTCAGATCGCGCAGGCCATCGGAATAGAGCACGTCGGCCGACGGAGCCGCCGGCGCCATCGCCGCCGGAGGAGCCGAACTCGGCGCGCTCGACATCGGAGGCGCTGCGGAACTTGGCGCGGGCGCAGAGTCGGCGGGCGGCGTTCCGGGCGCGCCCGGTTCCGTCGACGCGGGTGGCGCGCCGCTGGCGAGCCGCGCGTCGATCGATTGCAAAGTATTTTGCGCGTCGGCCAATTTCTGATCGAGCTTCCCGATGCGCGCCTGCAAGTCAGCCACGTTGTCGGCCAGCCCCTGCACCTGCGTGCCCATCGAATCCAGCCGCGATCCCGAAGTGGCCTGCAAATCCTGCACCGATTTCTGCAGCGTGGCCATATTGGAATTGAACGAATTCACGGTCGTCGCCATCTGATCGAGCAGCGTTTTTTCCACGGCGGCGTTCTGCGTCATCGCTGTCTGCATCTGCTGCTGCGCAGCCAGCACCTGATTCACGCTCTCCTGCAATTCGATGATCTCGCGAGCCACAGCCCCGGCCGGCGCCGGCGACAGCAGAGCCCCGCCCATCGCCCCCGCGAGCATGGCCGCGGCGAGCAGTGCAATCGTTTGTTTGCGCAATGCAATCTCCTTTCAGTGCGGCTGTGCGGGGGAAGCGGATCCGCTCAGCCAGCCTCGTCCGTCGTCATGTATTCCGCTGCGTGTGCTACCCGCCGGAGCAAAGAGGGCGGGGCGGGCGCCCTCCTCGCCGGCTCTTTTTCCAATCCTACTTCGCCAAAACGAAATGCCCGCGGCGATTCTGCTGCCAGCAGGTTTCGTCGTGATCGGTGCAGAACGGCCGTTCCTTGCCGTAGCTCACGGTCGTCATTTGGTCAGCGGGAATCCCCAGCGATGCCAGGAAATTCTTCACCGCCGATGCGCGCCGGTCGCCCAGCGCCAGGTTGTATTCGGTTGAGCCGCGCTCGTCGCAGTGCCCCTCAATCACCACTTTGATCTCGGGATGCTCTTTGACGAAGTCGGCGGTTTTCGCCAGCGCGGTGCGCGCGTCGGCGCGAATGTCCGCGCTGTCGAGGTCGAAGTACGCATCCTGCACCTCGCTTGCGAACATTTCATCGATGGTCATCGACGGCGCCGGCGGAGGCGGTGGTGGTGGCGCGGACACGGTAATGCGCGCGCTGGCGTCCGTGTTGCCGCCCGGACCTGTCGCCGTGATCGTGTAGGTCGTCGATTCCGCCGGCGAAACGCTCGTCGTGCCTTCCGGCGCAACCGTTCCGACGCTGGGTGCGATCGTCAGCGCCGTGGCGTTCGTCGAAGACCACGTCAGCGTTGAAGACCCCCCTTGTTGAATCATTGTGCTTGATGCCTGCAACGTCACCGTGGGCATCGCCGGCGGCGGGGCCGGCGCGGGCGGCGGCGGCGCGGGCGCCTGTGTCACATGGTGCGAGCAACCGGAGAACGCGAGTAACATCACCAAGGCGGCAAGCCACGTAGCTTTGCCGCTGTTACGGATTCTCATTTCACTTCCTCCTTTGAAAGTCTGCCAGAACGGAAAGTAAGAGAGCAAACCACGCTGCTGCCTGAGCCGGGGTACGTCCGTAAAATCCATCCGCCGCAAAATTCGATCGTTGGTTTCATCGTTCCATCATCGGCGCGCATCGCGAGGCGCTTCACTTCGACGACCAGCTTGGCGACTCATTCTGCCCGTCCTTGGTCAGCTGCCGCGCTTCGGAACCGTCGGCGAGCATTGTCCAGATCTGCCGCGTGCCCGTGCGCGTCGATTCAAACACGATGTGCCGCCCGTCCGGCGCCCAGCACGGCCGCTCATTGCGCGCCGCGTCGCGCGTCAATTGCAGCAGTTGATGCGTCGCGATGTCCATCACGTAGATATCATAATTGTCGTCCGGCCGCCGCCAGGAGAATGCCAGCAGCTCCCCGTTCGGCGACCACGACGGATCGATCACGTATCCCATGTCCACCAGATCGACTTTCGTGGCGTTTGAGCCGTCCGCGTCCATCATATATAGCTGCGGCGGACCGCCGCGATCGCTCACGAACGCCACCTCTTGCCCCGTTTTCGGATTCCACGCCGGCGAAGTGTTCGCGCCGGTGGTGTACGTCAATCGCTTCGGCCGCGCGCCATCCGCGTCGGTCACCCATAATTCCGGATTGCCCAGCATGCTGGACATGAACATGATCCGCGTTCCGTCCGGCGACCACGCCGGCGAACTGTTCGTGCCGCGAAATCTCGGCCACGCGATTCCTTTTCCGCTGAGCATCGAGTACATGCAGATCTGCGCGCTCAGATACATTCCCGCCGGCGGATAACAGGTGTATGCGATTCGCGACGCGTCGGGAGACCATCGCGGCGTCAGCGCGATCGAGTGCAGCGAAGTCAGTTGCCGCTGATTCGCGCCGTCGTAATCCATCACCCAGATTTCCTTGTTTCCGCTGCGCGCGCTGACGAACGCGATCTGCGTTGACGCAATCCCAGGCAGCCCGCCCGAAAGCCGCGCCACGATCTCATCCGCGAACTGGTGCGCGAACGCGCGCACTTGCTGCTCCGTCGCCGGCCCGCGATACACCTTGCCGATCTCCGGCGGCAGGGAAGCGTCGCGCACGTCGTTCAGCCACGCGTCGATTTCCACGCCATTGCCCGACGCCGAAACATTGCCGTACGCCAAAAGCTGCGCCGAAGCCGGCGCGTCGGTCCAAGCCTGCGCTTGCACTTCTGCCGGCAGCGACGGCATCTGCGTCGGCGAATAACTCTTGCTCACCATCTCCACGATGCCGCTGTAATCGAGATCGGCGCGCACCACGTCGCCAAATTCCGTGGCCAGCGGCGCAACCGCCGCGCTGCGCGCCGCAAAATCCGCCACCGCCAAACGCGCCTTGCTCACGCCCAATCCCGTGCCCGTCTGAAACCAATCCTGCGCCGCCGCCGGCCACCCCGCGAACGCAATCGCGCACACAATCAGCCACGCCGCCGCCCACGCCGCACCACCCAGCCTTCGTAGGGGCGGAGCCTGCCTGCCGGCAGGCAGGCTTTGCCTCCGCCCGCTTTCCCTCGCCAATCTCAAAATCCTCAAATCATCTCCTCCGCGCCTTCGCATAATCTATCGCCGAAAATCAAACCAGAATTGCACCGTCACATTCGATCCGGAATATCCCGAAGGCAGCGCCCCCAGCGGACTCGAACCCATAATCGCGCGCAGCGCCGAATTGTCCACCGAAGCGTTCCCGCTCGACTGCATCATCTGCGCGTTCACGATCGAACCGTCGCGCAAAATCTCAAACGTAAACACAACGCGCGGCGCCCAGCGCACCGATGGGTCCACCGTCGATTGCAGCCAATTGCTGCTGATTCGCGCGCGCACCCCATCCACGTAAGTAGGGAATCGCCCCGTGAAATCGCCGCCCGGCCCGCCAAACTGCAATCCGCCCTGCGTCGCCCCCGCCAATTGCAGCGTCGAATACGGGACGCTCGGCGCGCCGCCCGCGCCGTAGGGCACCGCGTTCGGCGGAGGCGTCGAATCGTCCGGCAGCGGATGTGAAGGCCGCGTGATGTAGCGCGGCGGCTGCTCTTTTTCAAACTTTGGAATCTGCGCGGCCGTCGTGTCGTCCTCCTTCGGCTTCGGCTCGTCCTTATATAATCCCTTTGATGTATCCACCACGCGATTCGTGGTCACAATTTCCGGCCGCGGCAGCGGAATCCCCGGCAGATTGCGCACCAACCCGACGGTCACTCCTTGATCTCCGCCCGGCCCTCCCCACGACGCGCCCTGATGATTGAACAACGCCGCCGCAAAAACTGTGCCGAACAGCGCGCCATGCAGCACAAGCGACCACACCAGCGGCTGCTTCAACCCATCGTCGCCGAGATGGAGCGCGCGCGTGGCCATGGCTATTGCATCGTGGACCGCGAGGTCAATGGTTCTGTCACGATGCTGATGTTTGTGATGCCCGATTGCCGCAGCGCGTCCATCACCGTCGCGAAACTTCCGAACGGCACGCTTTCATCGCAGCGCAAAAACACCGCGTCGTTCGGACGGTCGCCCATCTGCTCCTTCAACTTCGCGCCCAGCTGATGAATATTCACCGGCTCATTCCCGATGTAAACCGTTTGCGCCCGGTCGATTGACACCACCAGGCGATCCTGCGTGATCTCCTGCACAGTCTTGGTCTTCGGCACATTCACTTCGATGCCCGACTGCAGAATCGGCGCCGTGATCATGAAAATCACCAGCAGCACAAGCATCACGTCCACGAACGGAACGATGTTGATCTCGGAAAGGGAAGTCGCCGTTTCTCTGCGGATTTGCGGCATCGTGCATCTCCCCCGGCCGCGCTATCGATCGCGTCACGGCGCGCCGGGTGCGAACTTCAGGAATTCAACTTCTCGATTCGCGCCGACACTTCGAGCGAAAAATTATCCATTCGCGTGGCCATGTCGCGAATGTTGTGCAGAAAATGGTTGTAGGCGATCACCGCCGGCACGGCCGTAAAAAGCCCCGCCGCCGTGGTGATCAGCGCTTCCGCGATGCCTGGCGCCACGGCGCGCAGACTCGCCGCTCCCGTATCGCCCAATCCCGTGAACGCGTCCATCACGCCCCATACCGTCCCGAATAATCCAATGAACGGCGTCACCGATCCCGTCGTCGCCAGCCACGGCATGTACCGCTCAAGCTTGCGAATCTCTTCCGCGGACGCGAGCTGCATGCTCGCCGTCACCGCGTTCGGACTCACGATTTTCCGGTTCGGCCCCGCGGCCTTCACCTGCAGCTCAAGCTCGCGGTATCCCGCCGCGTACACAGCCTCAAGCGGCGAACCCGTGTTCCCAATCGAGCGCGGATCGGGCAGGCTCGCGTTCGAGCGAAACACGCGCAGAAATAGCTCCGTCTGCGAGCGCAGCCGCCCAAACCTGCTCGATTTTTGAAAGATCAGCGCCCAGGAGAAAAGCGAAAAGCAGAAGAGCATCAGAAGGACGACGCGGGCGACCCAGCCCGTTTGCTCGATCAAATTCGCCAGGGGCCCTGCGAGCAGAGTCATTCCAAGAAGTTGATTCATGTCCCCCACAGAAAAAGTGCGTTACGCAACGCACCAAAGTACCGTAGCATAGGCCTTCGGACCGGTCAAAGTATTCCCCGCGCGAATGTGTTGCGCGCGCGCGACCGGACGATACATATCGCGGCGCGATATAGTCACGCATTGCGTTGCGCCGGCGCTTGTCGAGCATCGCTGGCAAGTAGCCTGCCGCCAATGAACCCAAGGCGCTCGCTTGTGAAACCTGCCCGTGTGCGGTTCACGCTCGTCTTGGGAAGGGCACGGCTTCAGCCGTGCCGTAAATGACGCACGATGAAAGCGGCTTCAGCCGCTGGGGCGATTCGTCCTGGAGCTTTCAACCGGACCCAACGGTGACTGGAAACGCGGCGCCTGACTGCGCCGTCTAATTAGCTGTAGAGGTGTGCGGTCCTCGGAGCGCCAAATGCAACTCAGTTCCACAATGCGCGTATCCTTCGGCGCTCTCGCCCGCAATAAACTCCGCACCGCGCTCACCATGCTCGGCATCATGATCGGCATCGGCGCCGTGATCTGCACCGTCGCCCTCGGCCAGGGCGGCTCCGATCAGATTCAGGCGCAACTGAACAATCTCGGCGACAACATGGTCTGGGTCGAAGCGGGCGGCCGCAACGTCAACGGCGTGCGCACCGGCAACGGCGCCACCAAAACGCTTATCCTTGACGACGTGACCGCGATCGCCGGCGGCGTTCCCGTCATCAAGCAAGCCACGCCCGACGTCGACGGCCACATTCAAATCATCTACAACAGCCTGAATTGGGGCACCACGTATCGCGGCGTCGGCCCTGAATTCTTCGCCATTCGCAAATGGCCCGTCGCCTCCGGCACCGCGTTCACGCAGAAGGACGTTGATTCGCTCTCGAACGTCTGCGTTCTCGGCCAGACCGTCGTCGATCGCATCTTCAACGGCGCCGATCCGCTCGGCCAAACCGTGCGCATCGGCACGCTCCCGTTCACCGTCGTCGGCGTGCTCAGCGCCAAAGGCCTTTCCACCTACGGCCAGGATCAGGACGACATCGTCATCATGCCCATCAGCACCGCGATGCATAAAGTTCTCGGCGAAAATTGGATCAGCGATATCTTCGCGTCCGTCGATACCCCCGGCGACATCCCGATCGCGCAGGACGAAATCACGCGCCTGCTTCGCCAGCGCCATCGCATCCGCTGGAATCAGCCCGACGATTTCAATATCCGCAGCCCGCAGGACGTTTTGAACGCGCAGGAGCAGACCAGCCAGGCTTTTACCTTTATGCTCGCCAGCATCGCATCGGTCTCGCTGCTTGTCGGCGGCATCGGCATCATGAACATCATGCTGGTCTCCGTCACCGAGCGCACCCGCGAAATCGGCGTGCGCATGGCCGTCGGCGCCACAGAGAACGAAGTCCAGATGCAATTCCTGATCGAATCCGTGATGGTCAGTCTGCTCGGCGGAGCCGCCGGCGTCCTCTTCGGCGTTGCCGCGTCCTACGGCTTTTCGGACATGCTCGCGTGGCCGATGTCGGTTTCCTGGTGGGCCGTGGTGCTCGCCGCCGTGTTCTCCGCCGCGATCGGCGTTTTCTTCGGCTATTACCCCGCGAAGAAAGCCTCCGCCATGGATCCGATCGACGCCCTCCGCTACGAATAATTCCGCCGCGCGGTGCCTTACGCGCACCCCATCGCGCACCGCGTGTCGCGCGACTCAGCGGCCCTCAATTCGCGTTCACGTACCGAGGATCTAATCGCAAATCAGTTGGCCACGACCATGGGATGTAATCGCAAATCAGTAGGCCACGACCACGACTTCAAGCCCCCTCGATCGCCAGCCCCGCAGGGGCGGCAGATTTTAGCCCCCGCCGGAAGGCCTGGGTGGGCACCAGCTTTTATTTCTTTCAATTGTTTGAGCCCCGTAGGGACGACACAATTGCTGCGCAAGATTATTTGTACCGGCGCCACATCGCAGTCGCGCGCTCGCAATCCAGCGTTCCAGCTGTGATACGATCAACTTTCGCCGCCATGTCATCCTCCATCGACGTTCGCCTTGACTCGCTGTCCGGCGCCGCATCCGCGCCCGCGCACTCGCGCCTTGACGCCGCCGTCGCGCCGCTCCCCAAAACGTTTTATCTCGAAACCTTCGGCTGCCAGATGAACGCCCACGATTCCGAAAAAGTCGCCGGAGTCCTCTCCGGCCGCGGCTATCGCCCCGTCGAGCGCCCCGAAGAAGCTCATCTCGTCTTCTACAACACCTGCAGCATCCGCGAAAAAGCCGCGCAAAAAGTTTTCTCGCGCCTCGGCCTCTTCCGCGAACGCGAAGGCAACGGCCAAATCATCGGCGTCCTCGGCTGCGTCGCCCAGCAGGAAGGCGAAGAGATCTTCGAGCGCGCCCCCTGGGTCAGCCTGGTCTGCGGATCAGCCAGCTATCGCAAATTGCCCGATCTCCTCGCGCAACTCGAATCCGGCAATCGCCGCGTGATGGGCCTCGATACCGATACAGACGAAACTTTTGAGACCGAATTGACACGCCGCGACAATCCCTTCCGCGCCTACATCACCATCATCGAAGGCTGCAGCAAGTCCTGCGCCTACTGCGTCGTTCCATTCACGCGTGGCCCCGAACGCAGCCGCGCAAGTGCCGCCGTCCTCGAAGAAGTCGCGCGCCTCGCCGATACCGGCTACTCCGAAATCCAGTTCCTCGGCCAGACTGTAAATTCCTATCGCGATCCCTCGCCGCGCCGCCTGACATTCGCCCAGCTTCTCGAAGCCGCGGCCGCCGTCCCCGGCATTCGCCGCGTGCGCTTCACCACATCGCATCCCCGCGATTTCGGCGCCGACATCGTCGAAGCCATCGATCGCGTCCCCGCCTTGTGCGATCACGTTCATCTCCCGGTGCAATCCGGCTCCACGCGCGTTCTCGAAGCCATGTGCCGCACCTATACGCGCGGCGAATATCTCGAAAAAATCGCTTTGATCCGCGCCGCGCGCCGCCCCATCAGCATCTCCACCGACATCATCGTCGGCTTCCCCGGCGAATCCGACGAAGACTTCGCCGACACGCTCAGCCTTCTCGACGCCGCGCAATACGACAGCGTCTTCGCCTTCCAATTTTCTCCGCGGCCCAACACCGCGGCGCTGCACATGTCCGGCGCCATTCCCGAAGAAGAACGCGCCAAGCGCCTCGCCATCCTTCAGGATCGCCAGCGCGAAATCCAACTCGTCCGCAACGAAGCCCTCATCGGCGAAACCGTCGAAGTCCTCGTCGACGGCGCCGCACGCAAGCCCGGCCATTGGCTGGGGCGCACTTCAAGCAATCGCATGGTAAATTTCGCTTCCACCCAACCCAGCCTGCTGGGACAATACGTCTCCATCGGCATCACGAGCGCGGGTCCAGGCAACTTGTCCGGAGATTTGATCGGCGATCGAGCGGCATCGGGATAAATCTTTGGTGAGGGAGGCGCGATGGAAGTGGAAATGAAAATTCGCGGCCTGATGATGGACCCGGTCACCAACATGCCCATCGTCGTCTTGAAAGACGCCCACGGCAGTTCGGTTCTCCCCGTTTGGGTCGGCATCTACGAAGCCAACGCCATCGCACTCGAAATCGAAAAAGTTCAGACGCCGCGCCCCATGACGCACGATCTCCTGCGCAACGTCCTTCTCGGCTTGAACGTCCGCGTGCAAAAAGTTGTCGTCAACGATCTGCGCGACGACACTTTCTACGCCCTCATCTGGATCGAACGCGATGGCCGCATCATGTCCATCGATTCGCGCCCCAGCGACGCACTCGCTCTCGCCCTGCGCGTCGATTGCCCCATCTTCGTCGAAGACGAAGTCCTCAAAAGTTCCCGCGCCGCCAGCCCCGTCAACGAGAAAACCACCAGCGAGGAACTCCGCCGCTGGCTCGAAAATCTCTCCGACGAGGATCTCGGCCGCTACAAAATGTAGCGTTCGCCGCCACGCGCATTTTTCCGCGCCTCTCCCCAATCGATCTCCCGATATTTTCGCTTGCGCTCACTCCCGACGGCGGGTAGATTGAGCTTGCCTGGTGGCCTGCGCCTCCAGCGCCACAATTTTTAGGGATGGCTCTTCTTGCGGCTGTCCCGAGCGGGTCGTCAACATAAAAGCATGACAACGATCCTCACGATTGCCAACCAAAAGGGCGGCGTCGGCAAAACGACCACAGCCATCAACCTCGCTGCCGCCATCGCGGCGCGCGGCAAGCGAACGCTCCTGATCGATCTCGATCCGCAGGCCAATTCCACGATCGCATTTTTCACGCTTTCCGAAATCGAAACCACCATGTTCGATGTTCTTGGCGATCACCGCGCCGCGATGTCCGCCGCGATTCGCTCGACCAAGAACCCGAATCTCTCCGTCGCGCCCGCCAAGCTCGGCCTCGCCAAACTCGAGCAGCAGCTCTCCGGCCAGTTCGACGCGCCATTCAAGCTCAAGGACGTCCTCGCGCCGATCCTCAAAGATTTCGACTACATCGTTGTGGACACACCGCCCGCGCTCGGCATCCTCACCGTGAACGCCCTCGTCGCTTCGACGCACCTCGTCGTCCCGATCCAGGCCGCCTACTTCGCCATCGAAGGCACCGACGATCTCCTCGAGACCTACGAGCGCATCCGCGCGCGCCCCAATCCCGCGCTCAAAGTCCTCGGCGTGGTCATCACCCTGTTCGATCGCCGCACGAATATTTCGCGCGACACCCACGAGCAGATTCGCACCGTGTTCGGCCCCGCGCTTTTCAAAACGCGCATCAGCAAAAACGTGCGCCTCGAAGAGAGTCCCGCATACAAGGAAACAATCCTCACCTTCGCGCCGAAATCGCCCGGCGCCAAGGAGTACACCAAGCTTGCCCTGGAGGTTATCCAACGTGTCGAAGCGGATCGGGTTGCCCGTCACACTGAAGATGCGGCATGACGCTCACTACGTCGAAACGCTAGCCAGCTTTAGCGGCGCGGCGATCGGGCGCATGATTCCGATCGATAAGATTCAGCCCAACCCGGACCAGCCCCGCAAAGCCCTGGGCGATCTGCGCGAGCTCACCGATTCCGTGCGCGAAAAGGGAGTGCTTGAACCGCTGCTCGTCCGCTACATGCCGCGCGAGGACACTTATTACATCATTTCCGGCGAGCGCCGCTTCCACGCCTCGCAAGCCGCCGGCCTCACCGAATTGCCCTGCATCGAAAAAAATGTCGACGACGCCGAAACTCTCGAAATCGCCCTGATCGAAAATCTCCAGCGCAAAGATCTCACGCCCTTTGAAGAAGCCGACGGCCTCCAGCGCCTCGCCGAAGTCTTCGATTACACCCACGACGACATCGCGCACAAAATCGGCCGCGCCCGTTCCTCCGTCACCGAAACTTTGTCGCTGCGCACCATTCCCGAAAGCCTGCGCCGCCGCTGCGTCGAAAACGGCGTAACTTCAAAATCCCTCTTGCTCCAGGTCGCCCGCCAGCCAAACGAACGCAAAATGGCGGAAGCCGTCGCCCGCATCCTCGCCGGCGGCCTCACCCGCGACGAAGCCCGCCGCGAGCGCCGCGATGAAAAAAATTCCGGCCCGCGCCCACAGCCCTATCTTTTCAATTTCGCTCCCGAAGACGAGTCCTTCAAACTCCGCATCCAATTCCTCCGCAGCCACGTCAGCCGCCAGGAATTGATCCAATCCCTTCGCAGCGTCATTACCGCGATTGAGCAGCAATCCGAACGCGCCGCCACCAACGACGCCGCCTAGCGCAACCCCCCAAGGGTTTTCGGACAGAAAATGCTGTCGAATCGTTCCATGCCGCGATCCACGGTCATTCCGGAGCTTCCATACGCGGACGTCGTTGCGGCGACGAAATGGCTCTGCGACGCCTTCGGATTCACGCTGCGCATCGGAATGGGCGGCCACCGCGCGCAATTAAACGTTGGCGATGGCGCCGTCGTACTCACAGAGCACTCATCCGCGCCGGCAAATCGAGCTCGCGTCAGCGTGATGGTTCGCGTTGAAGATGTCGATCGCCACTTTGAGCGCGCACAAAAGTTCGGAGTCCATATCCTCCGCGCGCCAACCACCTATCCGTACGGCGAGCGCCAATACAACGCGGAAGATTTTTCCGGCCATCGCTGGACCTTCTCCCAATCGGTCGCCGATGTCGATTCCGCCGAATGGGGCGGCGTGGCCGGCAAGCTCTAGATTCTTTCCGTAATTAGTGTTGAAACCGATCCGCTGTCACTTCCCCAGCATCCTCAGCGCCTTCGCCGTATACAAGCCCACCAGCATCCCCGATGGCGGCGACAAGGTTTTCAACTCAAAACACGCCACCCCCGCCCTCCGCAATTCCGTCCCCGTCGCCCGCGCGTGCAAAATGTAAGCGATCACGTGGCTCAAATGCGGCTCATGCCCGAAGCACATCACTTCCTGCGCTCCGAGTTTCCCCAATTCGCGCAGCAAGTCCGCCGGAACGCCGCTCGATTTGAGCGCATCCGTCAACCGAATCTCATCGGCGGCGAAATCGAACACCTGCGCGAACAATTTCGCCGTCTGTTCCGCGCGCACCAGCGGACTCGACAACATCGCATCCGGCTTCGCGCCCAGCGCCCGCAATCCCTCCGCCGCCGCGATGCTTCGCTTCCGCCCGCGCAAAGTCAGCGGCCGCTCCGCATCCGGCATAATCTCGTGCCCCGCGTGACGCGTGTGCGCGCCCCCGCGTCCCGCCCCTTGCGGCGTGCGATCCACCGCAATCCCATGTCGCACCAAATAGAGCAGCATCGTTATCTCCTGCGCGATGTTCTTCGCGGCATCTCGCGCGCCACCAGCGGCCCGCGCGGCGCAAACAGCATCTGCGAAATCTCCGTCAACAATCCTTCCCGCACTCCCACGCCCGGAATCACGAAATTCCGCGCGCGCAGCCAGCGCCCCACCGTCAGCAGCACCAGCGCCGCCACGCCCATCACTTCCGCGCGATCGCGGCGCACGCGAAACGTGCGCCGCCGTTCCTCCGCATCCAGATGAAGTATCTGCCACAGCCGCGCCCGCAGCACGTGCATGCTCAGGGAAGGGAATCCGTTATGCGCCGCGCCCGCCGCCACACGCGCCAGAAATTCCGCGTTCCCGCCGCACGCCACCAGCAGGCGCACCGCGCGCGGCCGCCTGTCTCCCAGCGCGCTCGCCAGCACATGCTCCACGTGGCGCACAATTTCCGCCGCGCGTTCCTCCGGAATCGCGCCGCCGGCGCGGTACGCTTCCATCAGCCGCACCGCTCCGATCGGCAGCGTGGCCACGCGCTCCACTTCAGCGCCGCGCATCCAGTTGATCTCCAGGCTGCCGCCGCCGAAATCCAGAATCACGCGCGGTGTGGAATGCCCCGCAAACGCGCGCGCCACCGCCACGCGCACCAGTCGCGCTTCCTCGTCGCCGGAAATAATCTCAAGCTCCAGCCCCGCCCGCCTCCGCACCAGATCGAGCAGCCGCTCGCGATTCTTCGCTTCCCGCGCCGCGCTGGTGGCCACGGCGCGATACACCGCCACGCCGTTTCGCTCCATGTGCATTTGAAATTCGCGGAATCCGGCCACGGCGGCCGAAAGCGTGCGCTGATTCAATCGCCCGCCCGAAAACGCGTGATGCCCCAACCGCACCGGCAACCGCAGCGTCTCCGCCGTCTCCCATTGTCCGGCGCCGTACGCGCGCGCCACGATCAATCGGATCGCGTTCGATCCCGCGTCCACGGCAGCAATGCGCAGCGGTTCGACCAGTCTCAGCGCCACAGGTGGGCCAGCGCCGCCGAAGGCGTGTAGCGCGTGCGGGAAATTCCCAGGTGTGCCGCGATGCGTTTGCGAAGTTGCAGGTTCACCGAGGGGATGCTGTTTTCGCCGTTCACTTCAATGAAGCTGTGCCGCGCGGAAAATCCGCGAAATTCTTTTCGCACCCGCGCTTGATAGCGAATGAACGATTGAAACAGATCGTTCGATAGCGACATATCGCGCCCGGATTCCCAGTAGCTGATCGCGTGCGATTTGCGGAACTCGCGTTCAAACGCCGCCTCCGGACTCACGTCCAGCCAGAACGTCAAATCCGGCCGCAGCGCCATCGAATACAATCCGTGCAGATAGCCGCGCTCGATTCCGCGCACCGCCGCGCGCGCGATCAGCGTATAAAAATACCGGTCCGCCAGCACGATAAAATCCGAATGCAGCGCCGGCAAGATGCGATGCTCCAGCTGGTCGAAAAAATCCGTCGCGTACATCAGCGTCAGCGTCATCCGCGTGATCGCGTTTTCTTCCAGCAGCGTGTCGATGTCTTTCGCCACCAGAAACGACCGCCGCAGCCCCATCGTCTGCACCGCGAAGCCTTCCGATTCCAGCCACTCCGTCAACAGCGAAATCTGCGTCGAGCGCCCCGAACCGTCTGTTCCTTCCACCACGATCAGCGATCCGCCCAGCTCTTCCGTCTTCACGCCCGGCAACGCTATGCCGTGAAAATGAGCCGCCAGCGCCGACGCGCCGTCCGCCGCGGCTGGCGCCGCCGCTTTGCGCGCGCGCTTCGCGCCGCTGCGTCCCGCGTGATGCGCCGCGGCTTTCATACCGGTCCGTCTCCCTGCCGCTTGGGCGCGAAGCGCCCCAGGTCCACGCGCTGCTGCACCAATTCGCGCATCTGCTTCTGCAGGCGGTTCACCGTCATCGTCCCGTCCATCACCACGAATCTGTCCGAGTCCACCATCGAGTCATACTGCTCCTGAATGCGCGCCTGAAACATCCGGAAACTTTCCGCGCGGTCCAGCGAGAGATTCAAATCCATTCCGGCTTCATAAAATTTCAATCGCGGCCGGCCCGCGATGATTCGATCCACCGCGACGTCCAGCGGAGCCCTGAAATAAAACGTGATGTCCGGCACCGGCGCGAAGCGGTACAAATTCCGCAGCCACACCGGCGAGCATCCTCGCGCCACGTCGCGCGCAAACGCCGTGTAAACGTAGCGGTCCGCCAGCACCAGATATCCGCCATGCAGCAGGGGCAGAATCTGCCGCTCGCAGCGATCCGCGAAATCCGCCGCGTGCAACAGCGAAAATGTCGTCGGAGTCAGCAGCCGCCGCTGCTTGCCGCGCTTCGTTGTCGATTTCACCAGCGGCGAGGAGTTCCATTCCGTGAAGTGAATCCGGTACCCGCCGATCTCCAGCCAGCGCTTCAGCAAATAAAGCTGCGTGCTTTTCCCAGAGCCGTCAATCCCTTCCACCACCACCAGCGCCCCCGGATATTTTCGGCGCGCTTCCGCGAAGCCGCCCGGCCCGCCAGCCGAGCGGGAGCGCGGCGCGCCGCGCGATGTGCGCGTCGCGGACCGCAACGTTTCCGCATTCGGCATTCCTTCTATAGCCATCGGGAGAGCATCGTGTGATTCGATGAAGGCCGTGTTACGCCCGTGTTACGCCTGTGTGAATCGGGCTCGTTCCCGCGATTCCTGCCGTGTTGCAATCGGCTGCGCCGCAAGGCAAACTTATTTTCGCGGCCGCGCCTTTCGCGGACGCACATCGCATGAGTGAACGCTACGACATCATCTGCATCGGTGCCGGACCAACCGGCCTCGCCACCGCCATCGAAGCCGTGCGCGCCGGCCTTCGCCCCCTGGTCATCGACAAAGGCAGCCTCTGCAATTCGATCTATCACTATCCCGCGAATATGGTTTTTTTCACCACGCCGGAACTTCTTGAAATCGGCGATCTACCGCTCACCAGCCCCGCGGAAAAACCCACTCGCGTCGAAGCGCTCAAGTATTATCGCAAGTGCGCCGAGCACTATCAACTTGATCTCCGCCTCTGGCAGCGCGTCGTACGCGTTTCCGGCGCGGATGGAGCCTTTGAAGTCGAAACGCGCAATCCTTCAGGCGAGCGCGAGGATTTCATCGGCGCGAAAATCGTCGTCGCCACCGGCTACTACGATTTGCCCAACATGATGCAGGTCCCCGGCGAGGATCTTCCGACCGTCTCGCATTACTACACCGATCCCCACGAATTCTGGCGCCGCGACGTCGTCGTCGTTGGCGGTAAAAATTCCGCCGCCGAAGCCGCGCTCGACCTCTATCGCGCCGGCGTCCGCGTCACTCTGGTGCATCGCCGCGCCGAACTCGGCTCAACCATCAAATATTGGGTTCGCCCCGACATCGAAAATCGCATCAAGGCCGGCCAGGTCCGCGCATTTTTTGAGACAAACGTCGTGCGCTTCGAGCAGGGAAGCGTGCGCGTCGCAAATTCCACCGGCGAATTTTCGCTCCCCGCCGACCAGGTCTTCGCCCTCACCGGCTACCACCCCGATTTCGCGTTCCTCCGCAGCCTCGGCATCCAACTCGACGCCGCAACCAACAAGCCCGCCCTCGATCCCGCCACCCTCGAAAGCAACATCGCCGGCATCTACCTAGCCGGCGTCGTCATCGGCGGCAATCACACCAGCGAAATCTTCATCGAAAATGGCCGCTTCCACGGCAAACAAATCGTCGCCGCCATCACCGGCAAATCTGCCGCCTCCAGTTTGTGATTCGCGCACCGCGTGGGTGCCGCACCCTTCGGTTTTAAGGGTGCTGATTTTTCCGCCTGCGCTGCCCGGCTTGCGTGTCGTTCGCCATGCGAATCAGTCTGCGCAATGCCGCGTTGACGGCTCGGTCGTCGCGAAAATGTTCAGCGACATCCGGCGATGGAAGCACGAAGTTGTTGCGGGCCATGGGGCGCTTCGCGTACTTTCCGCGAACCCCACCCTTCACCCGAGACAAATCGTATTCCTTGTGCAGTTCATCGACGGCTATGAAATCGCCTCGCTTGTAAGCCGCGCGCCCACGGCGAATAGCCCGTAGTTCTGAAGGAGTTGGGCCATCCTCAGGAAGCTCTTGCGTGAGAAGATGTCAATCAATTGCTTCGGCCGCCAGCGCGGACGGAGTCTTCCGATACTTACGCGCCGCGCGATCCAAACGCCGGCCAACGCGTGTGGGCAATTCGATCGTGTACGTTCGCGTGTTCATTTCAAGCCGAGCGTACCTCGCGGCCGTGTGGACTCTACGCCCGATTTGCGCGCCGTTTACGCTGCTGCTAAACTTATCGCGATGTCTTCCATCTTCGCTGACGTCGCGGAATCGTTCGGAGCCCTCGCCAAGGGCTTCAGCGTCACGTTCCGCAACATGTTCCGCAAGACCGTCACGGAAAATTATCCCGAAGAGCCGGTCCATTTCGCCGCGCGCTATCGCGGCATTCACGTGTTGCAACGCGATGAAGACGGCCTCGAAAAGTGCGTTGGCTGTTTTCTCTGCGCCGCGGCCTGCCCCGCGCGCTGCATCTACATCGAAGCCGCCGAGAACACCGCCGAGAAGCGCATCTCCGCCGGCGATCGCTACGCCTCGGTTTACAACATCGACTATTCGCGCTGCATTTTCTGCGGCTACTGCGTAGAAGCCTGCCCCACCGACGCCATCACCCACGGCCACGGCTTCGAGCTCGCCACCTTCGACATCAACTCGCTCGTCCGCCGCAAAGAGCAACTCCTGATCCAGCCCGCCCCACCCGTCGGCCGCATGAGTTAGCCCCAACCGTGATCGAGGGTGCCGCCCCCTTCGATTCTAAGGGAGGGGTTTTGATTTTTCCCGCGCGCAGCGAATCCTCCTACCGCCCCGGCGGCGAATACGTAACACTCTTCTTCGACGCCTGATCGATCTCCTCCGGCGTCAGCAACACCGTCGTATTCACGCTCGCAGCGCCGCTCGCCTGCACCACCAGCGTCACAGACGCCACGCTCGCGTGGTCCTTCACATCCACAATCAGATACGCGTCGTTTTTCCCGAACGCGAAATAAAACGCCTCCAACTTCCCGCCGCCCGCAACGATCGCCGCCTCCACCACCTGCTTCCGCTTCGTCCCGCCGTCCTTCAAAATCCCCTTCGCTCCGTCGGGACTATAAGTCACTTCCAGCAAATATTTCGCCATCGCGTTCCTCCTTCTGCAGTTTCGCTTTGTAAATCTCGCGCGTGCGCGCTCACGCGCCGCTCAGCCAACTCACCACTACTTGGCCGGAATCCACGTCACGCCTGCATCGTTCGACACGTAAAACTTCGTGTCCTTATCGCCAGGGTTTCTCTCCAGCACCTGCTTTGCCCACAACTCCTTCGTTGGCCCGCAATTCACACCGCTCGAAACGATGATATTGAAAAAGAGTGTTCGACTCCTCCCATAGATCACTGCGGGCGCGTCCGTTAGTTCGATCCGCTTCCTGGGGTGCGGGCACATCTTTTCATCCGGCTGCTTGAAACGCTGGTACCACGGACCAAGCGTCGTCCCGCTCGCAACGTATTTCGGGTTGTAACCGCCCAGCACCTGGCCGATGTCGTTCCACTTGTCGGCGATCACCCCTGCGGCAATGTTGCTCTCCGGCGGCCGGCTGGTTTTCTCCCGCCACTGCAACACGCAGTCCGCCGGCGTCGTCCCCGCATCGTTGTGCCCTTTTTTCTCGTACACAATCACGACTTTGAATTTGTGCCCATAACTGTCCTTCGTTTGCCGCGTCTGCTTCACCGGATCCCCATTCTCGTCCCTCGTCCAATAAACCTCCGTGTGCGACGGCACCACCGTCGGCCCTTTGTACAGCAATTGCAGATCGTCCACGATGCAGCAACAACCTTTCTTCTGCTCGAGCGTCTCCGTAACCGAATTCGACGGTGGCGGCGGCGTCTCCGGCGGCCGCTCGGTGGTGTGATCGCCCGGCGTCACTGGCGTCGGCACCGGCGGAGGCGCGGGAGGTGCCACCGGCGGTGGAATCGTCTCCGTGGTGGTAGGCGTCGTCGGTGTCGAGCTGTCGCTCGGTGGCGCCGCGGGCAGAACCGTAATCTTCGCAACGAGCGTGGATAAGTTCTGCGTGCATGGCGGCACCTCGGTGCAGTCCAGGCATTGGATCGTCACCAGTCCCGAATAATATCCGGGCGAAATCCCCGCCGTATGAAACAGCACCGGTAACTGCACCGTAGATTGGCTGGGCACGCTCACCGGCTGCGTGAAATCAAGCTCCAGAAAGTCGTTGCCTTTGAAGTCCGCGTCGCGCTTCGTCACCGTAAACGTATGCCCTTCGATGCAGTCGTTTGTGATCGCCAGCGTGCTCGGAGCCTGAAATCCTTGAATTCGCTTTCCGGCGTCCCAAGGCTGCGGCGCCGGCGCCTTTCCGCCCTGCCGCGCGCGCAAGTGCCACGCCGAACCCGCCGCTCCCAGCAGCAGCAACAGCAACAAAGCTTTTATCGGCGCGCGTTTCCAGATCATCGGCGGGACCTCCGAATCGCGAGATTAGAACCGGAGCTTCCAATTTCCGTCGCGGAATTGCGATGACCATACGGCAGCAGCCGCTGGCTGTCAATCGCGGGTCGCTCGCTGCCCGCGTTCAGTATCCGAGCGTCTTGTTCACAACATTCAGCAACGGCTCACCCTTCCGGAATCGCTCATACTGAGCGATAAAAAGCTCCATCGCCTCATCCAGCCACGTCGCCGTATGGTCCGCGCAGTGCGGCGATAGCAGAACATTTTCCATCGCGTAAAACGGATGCCCCGCAGGCAGCGGTTCCTGATCGAACACGTCGAGCGCTGCGCCTCGAATTCGCGCCGTCCGCAACGCGTCGATCATCGCCGCTTCGTCGATGATCGGACCTCGCCCGACGTTCATCACCACCGCCGCCGGCTTCATCGCCGCGAATTCCGCCGCGCCGATCATTCCGCGCGTTTCGGCGGTCAGTGGCGCGGCCACCACCACGTAATCGCACAGCCGGATCATCTCGATGCGCTGCTCGGGTCCGTAGATCCGTTCCACCAGCGCGTCCGCCGCGCCCGAAGAGTGCCGCCGCACGGCGAGCACTCGCATCCCAAGCGGCCGCACTCGCGCGGCGATCTCACGTCCAATATCGCCATAACCGATAATCCCCACCGTCTGACCCGAAACCATCGTCACGTCAAACGGCTCCCAAACGCCGGCCATTTGACTGCGAACCATCCGCCGCAAATCTTTCGCGAAATATAAAATCGCCGCGCCGACAAACTCGCCCAGCGACGCGCCAAAAACTCCCGCCCCATTTGTAAGTGGAATTGAACTCTCGATAAGTTCTGGAAAGAGCGTTCGTTCGAGGCCCACCGATCGCGAATGGATCCACCGCAAGTTGCGGCACATCCCAAATACTTCGCGAAACAATTCCAGCGAGCCCGACCAATTAAACAGCACCGTCGCGCGCCCGGCCGCGGCCGCAAACGCCTCAGCCGAATTTCCCACAACAATATCCGCCGCCGCGAGCCGCCGCCGGAGCAATGCAATCTGCGGCTCTTTCGGATTGCCGAGGACGAGAATTGTATCGCCGCTCACAATCGCGAATCGCCTGCGCTACGACGCCAATCCGTAGCCCACCAGATTTGCCGCCGCAATAATAATGATCATCCCGAGCCACAGCAGCCGCACCGGCCTGCTCCCCACGCCCTTCCATTCTCCCAGCGCCAGACCCACCAGGCCGCCGAACAAAACGTAACCGCTCATGTGCAGCATCCAGTTCACGTAGCCCAGGTGCTGCGGAATGTTCGCCGCGCCCCACGCGTAAAAAAAGAATTGCAGATACCACATGATTCCGCCCGTCGCCGCCATGCTTCCATTTTTCAGCAGCGTCCCGCCCACCTGCGACAAATCCGCGCGCAGCGAAATCGTCTTCAGCACCGCCAGCCGAATGAAGCAGTAACTCATGTTGATGATCGCGCCGCCGCCCATGATGATCACGTAGCTCGGCAGCGCCGCGTACAGCGGCTTCACTCCCAGAGCCAGCGCCGCCGTCTGCATCGGCTTGGCTGCCGCGATCGCAAACGAAAACCCCGACGAAAATATCCCGCACATCACCGCCAGCGCGATCCCCAGCTTCAAATTGAATTCCCGCGGCAGCCCGCGCAGTTTCATCTCCTTCTGATGACCCGCGTACGTCACCACCGACACGCCCACCAGCGCCACCGCGATTCCCGCCATCGTCAGCAATCCGCCTCGCGTGTGAAACAACACCGCCGACTGCCCATTCACGATCGGCGGAATGATCGTGCCCACCACCAGCGTCACTCCAATCGCGATCCCAATCCCCAGCGCCATTCCCAGATTGCGCATCGTCAGCCCGTAGCTCACGTTGCCCACGCCCCACATCGCGCCAAACAGCGCCACGATCACCAGCACGTGCGTATCGATCGAGCTGTAAAACGCGTGAAAGCCCGGCAGCAGGTGATAGCTCACCGAAATCGGCAGCAGTATCCACGAAAAAAATCCGGCCACGGCCCAGGTGGTTTCCCACGACCATTTCTTCACTTTTTCAATCGGCGCATAGAACGACGCAGCCGACGCCGCGCCCACCATGTGCCACCCAATCCCCGCGAATATTGACCCCATTATTTTCTTCTCTCCAGCTGCCGGAGCATCGTGGCTCCAGGCAAGCATTTGCGACCACGTTGAACCCGCGATTCAGTGCGCGCCGAGCATCCTATCCGATTCGTGCGCCAAATGCGAAGTCAACGTGCCGCGCACACCGGCGCCCGTACAGCTCTCCACTCTCCGCCGCGTTAGCCTTCGCCGTCCCCGGGAACGCCAATCTCCCGATTGGCGCCGTTGGTTTTACGTCTGCACCTCACGCCTCCATCTTCTGCGCAAGGACGACGATCGACGTCCCAAACGGCAGATCGATCGCGCCCATCATCCACGCCTCGATCTTCAGCATCATGATCAGCAGATTGTTGAACACCTTCGGCAACATCACGTGCGAAGCTTTCGGCGCAAACGCGTCCTTCGGAAACACGCCGCGAAACAATCGGTAAGCGACAATCGGAAGAAAAGGGAAGAAGACGGCGTAGCTGCGTTTCAACACGCGAAACTTGCATCGCGTCAGCTTGGCGTGCAGCTCCGACGCCACGTACCGCCTGCGATGCATCAATGCCTCGTCGTGCTCGCTCCAAAGAAATCGGTACGCCGGCACTGTGACCAGCAGCAATCCCCCCGGCTCCAGCACGCGATGGAATTCTTCGAGCGCCTGGATGTCGTCGTCGAGATGCTCGATCACGTCAAACGCGGTCACCAGATCGACAGTCGAATCCGGCAGCGGAAGGTGATGCCCGTCGGCGCAAGCAACGGGAAATCCGCGCGCCGCGGCCAGTGCCAGCGCCGCCGGCGAACGGTCCAATCCCATCACCCAATCGCAGTGCTTTGAGAGCAGCTGCATGTTGCGCCCGCTGCCGCAACCCACATCCAGCGCCGCGCGCGGACGCTTCGCAAACCGCTTCAGCACGCGCTCCAATATCGAGCGCCGCCCGACGAACCACCAGTAACTATCCTCGAGCCCCTTTTCCTTGTTGATCAGCTCGCTCTTCATCCAGCCCTCGCCGCCATACGATTGTCGCGCGAGGCCGTGCAAGCCGACCAGTGCTATCCGCAAATTGCGGACGTATCAGTATGCATTCCATGTGCCGCTTAAGGGTGCTGATCATTGGTGCGCCGCCGGGGGAAGGCTTGCGCTCGCGGCGGCCGTCCACGCGCAAATCGCATCTTCGTCCGCCGAAATCAATTTCGTGCCGGGATGCATCGGCGTGTATGTGTCGAGCGGCATGTCGCCCGATTTCACTTCCTTGCAAATCCTCTGCAGCATCGGCGCGACTTTCGCCGGAGGAATCGCCGCCCAATCCGAAAAATTCATGTGCTGCCGACCGTCGTCCACATGATTGATCACAAACCACGAAATCGGCGCGACGTTGCTGTACCACGGCCACACGGTGAGATTGGAATGGCAGTCGCCGCACGATCGCCCCAGGATCGTGGCCACAGCCGGATCGACCGTCAGCCGCGCCGTGAGTTCGGCCGACGGATCAATCGGAGGATTCGTCCGCGCCGGCCGAATCGCCTGGCTGGCGACAAATAAAATGATCCCGACGACGACAATCCGTGTGATCCATTTCTTCACGCGATCGCCTCCGAATTTCCCGCGCGAATCATATCATTGGCGGGAAAATTCAAGGGCTGTACCGCCCCTACGGGGCTCAGGAAAAACAATTGAAGAAAGGTATTTGGGGGCCCGTGTACCCAGGGCTTCCGCCCTGGGCTAGATTGTTTCGCCCCTACGGGGCTGATTTTGCGGCGTGCGAACATGGTCGATTGTTGGTTTCCGTCGTGAATATACGTTTGGAACGGCCAAAAGCTGCCGACCTGAAGGTCGGCGCTACACGTGCCAGTGCCGGACGGGTGCGTCATTGGCGCGGGCTCCCGAGAGATGATGCGGGAGGGAGGGCGGGGGCGGGAGATTTTTCTTCGATGGGGGTATAGATTCCGCCGGTGTGATTCGGGTGGAACTGGAAGCCCACAATGTGGGGGAAGAAATTTTCGGAACCTGGCCAGTGCTTGCGCAATGGCCGCTGGCGGGGATCTTCGCTCTCGTTATCGGTGGGGGCGTTGGCGATGGCGGCGGCTCTAGCCGCTTCCTCGGCGGCTTCAGCCTCGTCCTCAGCGGCTTGCGCAGCGTCGTCGGATTCTTGCTGATCGACTCGATCCGTGCCGCCATCGTGGGCATCGAGCGCTTCGCGAACAACGTGATCCAAGCCTTCCTCACCATCGACGCGGACGATTTCATTCTGGAGGTTGGAGATATTGTGCTGGAGCAATTGGCCGATGTAGGCGAGGACGGCGGCGCTGCGCGGCGGAATGCGATTCCGCGCGACGGCTTGAAAAAGATTGCCGAGAGCGCGATTGAGGTCGGTATTGGTGCGGAACTCTCCGGTGAAGGCGGCGAGTTCGTCGCCGAGTTCGCCGGAGGCGATGAGTTGCTGTTCCTGATGAGCGTGGAAGAGGCAATATTTTTTGTGCTGATTCCAGCGGGGCATGGCGCAATTGCGGGAATCGGTGAACGCGAACATGCAGAGATTGTCGGGCTTCTTTTTCTTTTTCGGCGCGGACTTTTTCGGCTTTGCGGTCGATTTAGTCTTCATGATTTCTCCTAGATTGGGGAAGTAGGGGGCCCCATACGGTGTTTTTGGAAGTGTTGATTCTGAACGACTTTAAGTCCTTTGTTTCAGAAGTGTTGATTCTAATAGACTTTAAGTCCTTATTCCCAGAAGTGTTGATTCTAGTAGAGTTGAAAGTGTGAATTATCACCGAGATGCGAGGAATTGGAAAATTCTTGGAAGTGTTGATTCTGGGGGAGTTGGGAGGTGCGATGTGCAGAAGTGGCTGGAAACGAGAGGGTGAAATGGCGTATGAGGAACCGGGCCGGGTCGGCAATATTTCGCGCGAAAAAGCCGGCGAGCGCGTTTGTCCGAGGCTCATGCCATAGGCTAGCGTGAATGTTCGCGCGGGAGTACTGGTCTTCGGGGCAGAACCGGTACAGGGAGGGGTATTCAGTTCTTTCCAATTTGGGGTGCCGGTCGCTACTTTTGGTGGTCGTACGCGGGCTCAACAGATTAGAGCATGCAGATTGCGTGGGGGCACCGGTCGAGGGAACGTCCCATCTGTCTCCAATTTTCCAATTTTCCGAAAACGTCCAGTCTTTCCCCGACCCGCGCCCCGGTTTCGGATGCGAGAATAAAATATCTAGGATCACTTTGCGGCTTTGACCGCTGTTCCGAGCAGTTCGGCGGCACTCTTGAGTGCCTTTTCTGTCACGCCCGATCTGTGCTCGGAGTCAAAAACTTTGTCAGTGGGTGGCGTAAAAACGTTTCTGACCGAATCAACGACGAAATCCGAATACTTGGTCTGATCGTCGGTGCCATCCTCCTTCAATATCGAATGAATGAGGTCCCTGTAGGGGTTCAACGACACGGAGATGCTAGCCTTAAATGCGTATTCTTCCTCTAGCCGGCGCTCTTTGTTGTATTGGACTGTGCAGAAGCCAATTGCGTATCCAAGAGGCAGGGTAAGCGAGAGCTTCACCCAGAAGGCCAGGCTGTCGGCCCTATAATACTGCGCCTCACGTGCGATCCAGACCGTGACGCCTGCCGACACCGCAACTAGGCCAAGGATTGCGACAACCCACTGGTTCTTTGATCGAGCAATCATGTTCTGCCGCGCCTGAAACGCCCCAAACAGCTGAAATCCGGTAGCCTGTTGGATCTGCGCCTTTATCTGATCCTTGAGCGTTGCCAGCTCGGCCACCAGTTCGGCCGTGCTGGTTTGATTCGCCTCGATCGTCTCTTTGGAACGGACGTTCATCTGCGTAGCCAGCCCGTCCAACTTGGTCTTAGAGTCAGCTACGAGCTTGTTGGACAGCGTGCCGATGTTGTCGAGGGATGTCGCCAGGGTCGCTTCGACAGTTCCCTGAAAATCGCGTATTCCACCTCGAAGATCGGAATCCAGCTTGGCCACGAGAGTGGCTGTTTCTGCCACGCTCGTGTCAATGTCATTCAGCAGTTTTTCAGTGACGGACGCTTCGGTCTTGCGAAGTGCCTCGATGGCAGAGTTCATTTCGGCGGTGGATTCGTCCAGGAATTTCTTCACGCTGGCTTCGGATGTTCTAATTAGACTGGCCGCGTCTTCCCCTGTTTGGTTTATTCGCCCTCTGTAGTCTTCCACTTCCGAATAGAATTTCTTTATACTGGCATCGAGAGCAGCTAATTCGTTGCTCGACGTCCTAATGCTCGACGCCAGTTCGCCGCTCTGTTTTTCTTGTTGTTGAATGGTCGCAATAAGGGCGGAGCTCTTATCCGCGGCGTCTCTGATCTGTTTCAGTAGATCTCCCGACTCAGAATTGAGTTTCTGAACTTGTTCGAAGGAGGACGTGGCCTCGATTTTGTTCTGCTCTATCTCCTTCGCTGCTGTAGACGCCTTTCTTGCGGCGTCCGTTGCCGATTCGAGTTCGGCGATTACTTTGGATATCTGGACCTCCTGAGCTTTAATCTGATTTAGTTTCGTCTGGTACCCGAGGACCTGGTCGGAGAGATTGTAAAGCCCGTATTTCCAGATGGCGGTGTTAAGGGCTTCGATAGAATTCACCAGATTTACGATTTCATCTGTGCCTGCCGTCAGACCTTGAAGTGGCTTAGAGATGGCCTGTAAATTTGTGAGGAGTTCCTTCTGGACGGTGATTGGGAGTTGGACCAGCTTCTGTTTGTCGATTGCGTCTTCAAGCACGCCACGGGCGGAGGATAGGTTTATGAAGCTCTCTCGGAGGCTAACTACTCCCCGGTTCTGGTCAAGCTGCAGCTCTTGAGCTTTTCGCGTTGCCGCAGCCATCGCCTCTTCGGTTAGAGTGGATGAAAGTGACCATATCTGCGCCAGAAGGTCCTCTTTGGGGGCTGGGGGTCCTTCGGGTTGCAGGGGTGACGCTGGGTCTTCTGGCATTCGTCTCTCCGCGTCGCAGTGTGACTCTTGGGCTCTACCGAAACGATTCGTACTGCCCGCGCGCATTTCCGCGATGACCTGAACCTTTTCTCTCCACGCCGATGCGCGGGCTCGCGAATGCAAGCGTGTCGTCCAACACGCAAATTCGGAACATTTTGCTAGTTGCCTGTGTGCTTGTCCGAGACTGCAAGTAGCTTGTATGTTTCGGATTGCGTTTTCTTGCCATCTATACTGACGACCCAGGTCAACCTCGCATTGTCCCCGTGAGACTCAGCCTGCACCTCATTCACGAGAGGCACATGGCAGCTCCGGCGATTCCCAATGGGCCCGGCCATGTGCTCTGCGAACTTATATTCGCAGTTGACCACAGCGACTCGATTGTCCGGAAGTTGCAATGTGAGCGTTGCTCCCTGAACTTGAAATGTAGCCCCGGCAGCGGTGCCTAGGGTTGAATTGAATGTGGCGTATTCGTAGCTCTGCGCGTTGTCCTGCCGGTTTATGATTGTGACGTCAAGCTTCTGCGCCAAGGCAGGAGTTGTCGACATCAGGCCTAGGCCCGCGATCAAAAGTAGATATCGCATCGCGCGTCTCCTTGCTCGGAAGCCGGTCGGCCTTCGTCTATCGCGGGAGGGGTTACTCTCGCGCCCTTAAGCAGAATTGTCAAGGTTCGGTACTCCTAGGACCGCTCGGCGCGAGCGGATTCTTGCGCGTCGCGGCCGACCGAGGCGGAGATGGCGGGCTTAGGTCGCCCCCGCCAGCGGGGGCGTCATTGTTCCTTTTGAGACCCCCGCTTCAGGAGAGCGTCGAAGTCAAGGACGAGGGCGTAAGCGTTTGCGAGCGACCTTACCGCCGTCAATGCTGCTTCGTGCAAGAACAACGCTGTGTTCTTACTTCGCTCAAGGTCAATTTTTGGCAATCCGCTGCCGTGGACGATCTCAATTCTCAGGTCGTCTGCTTCTTTCAGAGTTGAAAGTTTAAAATACGTCGGGTCTTGCGGCCTGACTATCGTATGGTGATCGATTCTGACGTGGCGAAACAGGAGCTCGGCGCGATTCGGAAGAGATCTACCGGCCAACTGGTTGCGGAATCTCGTTAGTTCGATCAGAAAAACTGCATCCATCCCTATGTCCCGCAATGTTCCGAGAGAAACCTTCCGCTCACGGTTTAGTTCGGGTATCCATTTTGATGGGTCTAGTTCGATCGCCAATGCGCACGTCGCGGCGAACACGTCATCGGCCATGGAGTGGGATAGAACGATTACCGCGGCCGCGATGACCATTTCTCCGTTGATCGCTTCTAGTTCGGAGATCCCCTGGGCCAACTTTTCAAAGTCCTGGGTTGGGTCAATTTCCTCTGCGGGTTTCAGTCTTCGGGACAGTGCCTTCAATCCGGTTTTTCCAGCCAGATGGTCGCGCAATAACGTCTGTTTTAGCGCGTCGGATGCCTTCGGAATTTCGAGGGCTGACGTCATGATCGCCTGACTTATTATGACCCTGCGAAGTAGCTCGGATGCCCTCCGGCTGGCATCGTCGATATCGATATTCTTGTTCATAGGTGGCCCGTCGCCTTCGGGGTGCGGGGCGCTAAGGTGCTTGCCTGACTATGGCGCGGACCAAAGCACCGTACCATTTTTCCCGAGCAGCACTAAAGACGCCGCTGAGGTCTGGTGCTTCTCCCCGGTGCGCGTGGTTATCAAGTCGCTGCTACCGAGTATCGCAGAGAATCCGTTCGTCCCCTCAAGCATGATACGTGGTTCTTTATCGGAAGCATCGGAAGGGTTGCTGCCTACGTAGATCGCGCTCGTGTGGGGATCGGGGCCGCTTATATCGTATGAATCTTCAAACAAGGCGGATTCTTGCTTTCCTTGGGCATCGAAGAAGAGGAGTGCGGGTAGAACCCCGCCTATCGACGTTAGTTCAGCCCTCATATGTCCGGCTGAATCCTTCAGGACGAATTCGTCGGCTTCGATGGTGCGGCTCGGCTGCGCTTGTCCCATGACAAGCATACAAACAGGGAGGAGCAGAAGTCCCAGAGCCGCCCTCTTGAACAACCGGTTCTGTCTTTCGAGTTTCTCAACACGGGCGGTAAGTGTTGACGGATCCGGACTCGGACATTCCATCGCATCACCTCTTGGCAGGGGGGGAAATTAATAGCTGATTCGGTGAGGCTATCACAATCGCCGGGGAATCGTTGGAATTGCCGTCGAAAGGCTCCCTCTCCCGGGCTCTTTTTTCGATCTGGAGGGAGGAGTCTCCGAAAGGTGACAGTGTCACCAGAAGGTGACACGTGGGGTAGAGCGAACGGCAAAGTCGCCAATCGGGAGATTGGCGCTCCCGGGGAAGCCAACAGCAGGTCCCTCCCTCCTGCGGCGGGCAGGCGGGATGACAACGTGTAAGGAAAAGCCGAGACGTTCGTTTACTGGCGATGGGCGGAGAGGAGTGGGCGGACGTCGCGTGCGATGGCGGCGAGGGATTCGTCCTCGGCGACGTCGAGGTCGTAGCGGGTTTGCAGGTTGGCCCAGAATTCGGGTGTGGTGTTGAAGTAGAGGCCGAAGCGCAGGGCGGTGTCGGCAGAGATGGCGCGGCGCGCGGCGACGATGTCTGCGATGCGCGTGACGGGGACGCGAAGGTCCAGGGCCAGTCTGTTCATGCTGAGCTTGTGGGGCTTCATGAAGTCTTCCATGAGAATTTCGCCCGGATGCACCGGCTTGAGTTTTTTCGGCATGGCTGGCTCCTAGTGATGGTCCACGATTTCAACGTCTACGCTTTCTTGCGTGGGGTGTTTTTTGGTTTGGCGCGGGCGCGAGAGACGGGAGTGGAGGCCTCAAGGCCTCCGCTACGTGGAGATTTGACACCGCCGAGCGGTGCGGTCGGCTCGGTCATGCGGATGGGATCGAGGATTTCGCGGAGGGCGGCTTCGTCGAGGAGATGGCGTTCGAGGGCGATTTCGGTGACGGTGCGGCCGGTCTTGACGCTTTCTTTGGCGATTTCGGCGGCGGCGGCGTAACCGATGTAGGGGTTGAGAGCGGCGGCGAGGGAGATGGTGGCGTTGGCGTAGAAAGCGCAGCGCGCTTCGTTGGCGGTGATGGCGCTGACGCACTCGGAGGCGAGGACGCGCATGGTGTTCTTGAGGATTTCGGCGGAGTGCAGGACGTTCCAGGCCATCGCCGGCATCATGACGTTGAGTTCGAGCTGGCCGGCCTGGACGGCGAGGGCGGTGGCGATGTCGGCGCCGACGGCCTGGAAGCCGACCATGGCGGTGAGTTCGGCGAGGACGGGATTGACCTTGCCGGGCATGATCGACGAGCCGGGCTGGAGGGCCTTGAGGCCGATCTCGGCGAGGCCGGTGTTGGGGCCGCTCGAGAGCAGGCGCAGGTCGTTTGCGATGCGGATGAGTTCGAGCGCGAGGTTGCGCAGCGCGGAGGAGGCGACGGACATCGCGAGGTTCGATTGCATCGCGTAACGCAGATCGTCGGTGGGGACGAGGCGCTGCTTCGCGATGCGCGAGAGGTTGGCGACGGCGAGGCGCTGATACTTCGGATGCGTGTTCACGCCGGTGCCGACCGCCGAGCCGCCCAGGCCGACTTCGCGCAACAGGTCTTGCGCTTGCGTCAGGATCACCGCGGCGCGGCGCAGCGCGGTGGCGTACGCGGCGAATTCCTGGCCGAGGCGCACGGGGAC
>Ga0182015_10000076_pt1 | contig 126587 bp, 114 predicted proteins | sample 712P3MmetaG_FD_120478 | JGI IMG/M metagenome (GOLD analysis project Ga0182015, IMG submission 120478) | Permafrost microbial communities from Stordalen Mire, Sweden - 712P3M metaG | ecosystem: Environmental > Terrestrial > Soil > Wetlands > Permafrost | place: Sweden: Stordalen | collected...
GCTTCTTTCAGGCCCCGCCTCGCGGCGAGTGTGATTTCACCCTTGCGCTTTGCTAACCCTTCACCTCCATCAGGTTGGGTAGAGGACTTCCACCTCCTAGCTGTCGAACATGCTCGGCACACAAACGAAAGGCCTCTCGCTGAGAGGCCTTGGCGATCATCTGGTTCAAGAATCAAAAGCTCTAAGTGAACCGTGGAGAGGCTCTACCGCGCAGCGGCAGTATCCGACGGCCGGGAGGGACCCGCCAGAAAGTAGTTGTGATCGTAAAGATTGCGATACATGTGGCCGGCAATCTCGGCTGCCTTAGGACCAAAGGTAGGCCGCCCGCCTTGCAGGAAAACCACGACTACGATGCGTCCGCTGCTGGTGTTGGCATAGGAGGCAAACCAGCCGAAGCGCGTGCCCGCGTGGGAACAGGTGCCAGTCTTGCCTAAAATTTCTTCCTCGCTGAAGTTGAGTCCTAAGCGGCGTGCTGTGCCGTATTGCACCGCTCCGGCCATGCCCACCGAGATCTCCGGAATCACCGGCGCGATATCCAGTTGTCGCTTGATGCGGGGCTGGAAATCGGTAACCTCTTCCGGCGTTGAGGGATGCTGCAAATAATAAAGCGTGCCCCCGTTTGCGATGGCCGAAACCATTGCTCCCAGTTGGAGCGGGGTCATGGAAATCCCCTCGCCGAAGGAACACATCTTGCCCACGCCGCCGAGTTTGTCTGGTATCACTTCATCAGGATACGTGCCCAACTTCTCATCTGGAATGTCATAGCCAGCCAACTCGCCCAAGCCATACTGGTGAGCATAGTAAGCGACCTTTTCGAATCCCAGCTTGCGCCCCACCGCTTCGAAATACGCGTTGTTGGAGTGCGCCAGGGCTTCGGTGAGATTCATCCGATAATGACCGCCGAGAGGAACCTCGGTGTCTTTCGAGATCAATCCTTCGCTCAACGCCGCCAGCGCCACGGAAAGTTTGATGGTCGAACAAGGTTGCGCGCCACTCGACAGCGCCAGTTTCTGATTTACCATCGCCATCACGCGACCACTCGTCGGCTCGATCGCGACCACGGTGCCGTTCATATTGCCCAAAGCATCGACGGCAGCCTGGCGCACGACCGGATCTTCGCCGTCGATTATGTCTCCGCCCGTAATTCCCTCGGCGAACGAACTCGTGAAAAACCGCTCGTGATACGTATGCCGTCGTCTAGCGGTGCTGACCGAGGTCCGAGTCAGGCTCGCAGTATGGTTGCCCACACTTCGACTGCGCGCCAAATGCCGCATGCGACGCCTGGTCCGCTGGTTCTCACTCACTCTCTGAGTTGATTTTGGCTTTGCGTTCAACGCGTGCGGGTTCACGTGTGCCGCCCACATGACTGGCGCTAGAACCAGACCACCCACGACCACCAACAGACGAAGATAACGCTCCCCTACCTTAGACATCTTCTTATTCGTTCCTCTGCTTCCCGGATCTCTAGCTATTTCGATGCACGAAGGCTGCCAGCACGCGGCGTCACGTGGTAACTGCCCCAACTTCGCGATAGTACGAGAGTTAGCGTGTTTCAGCAATAACAAAGTTTTTCTAGATCAGAACGATAGTTTCGATCTAACCCATTATGAAACAAGTAGTTAAACCGGAGTTACCTGAGTACCTCCGCCCTCGGTAATGGGTTACCCCATTACTGAAAAGGTACTACCTTGTGGGCAAAACTTTTCCCTCCGCTTGCCGCACTGCCCGGCAAGAAATCCACTTTCTGGGACTCGAGTGACGGTATTTCGCCTACATGACTTCGCCGCGCTTGCGCAGAAAAGCCGGAACATCCAAATCTTCTTGCTCGAAGTTCGCCACCATCGCATTGCGCATGGTGTCGAGGGAGATTACTTCTGCGGCGGTATGAGGCGACGGAGACGCCTCCGCCATTCGGGGCTCTGCCATCATGCGGTCGGGGAGAGGCTCGGAAAAAGACGTCGGCGTGGATGGCGACGGACCCACGGGGTCAGGGAAATCCATGGCATCGTCATGGGAAGACGCAAACGAGTGATGCGGCTCGGCCGGCCGCCGTTGGGAACGCGGAACCTCGCGGAATCCGGTTGCGATCACGGTGATTTTCACCGCATCCTTCATCTTCTCGTCCAGCACCGCGCCGAAGATAATGTTGGCGTCTTCATGCGCCGCGCTCTGGATGATGGTGCAGGCCTGCTGGACTTCGGCCAGCTTGAGCGAAGCTGATCCCGTGATGTTGATCAGAATGCCGCGCGCCCCATCGATCGCTCCCGCCTCCAGCAACGGTGACGCGATTGCGCGCTGCGCCGCTTCTATGGTGCGCATCTGGCCGCTCGCCGTCGCCGTGCCCATGACCGCATAACCCATGCGCGCCATGATGGTCTTCACATCGGCGAAGTCGCGATTGATAATGCCGGGAATCGTGATGATGTCAGAAATCCCCTGCACGCCTTGACGAAGAATGTCATCGGCTACCCGGAACGATTCGAAGAATCCCGCATCTTCCGCCACCGCCAGCAGCTTTTCATTGGGAATCACGATCGTCGTGTCCACGGATTCCATCAGCTCGGCGATACCCTTCTCGGCCTGCGTCATGCGCCGCCGGCCTTCAAAAGAAAACGGCTTGGTGACCACGGCGACCGTAAGCGCGCCCATTTCGCTGGCTAGAGATGCGATGATCGGAGCCGCACCCGTGCCCGTTCCTCCGCCGAGGCCGGTGGTCACGAAAACCATGTCGGCGCCCTCGAGCGCCTCGATGATCTTGTCCGAGTCCTCGAGCGCCGCCTTGCGACCGACTTCCGGATTCGCGCCTGCGCCCAGCCCATTCGTCAGCTTCACCCCGAGCTGCAGCTTCACCGGCGCTCGCGACATGCGCAGCGCCTGTAGGTCAGTATTGGCCGCGATGAACTCGATGCCCTCCACTCCGGCATCAATCATTCGGTTCACCGCGTTACCGCCGCCGCCACCCACGCCAATGACCTTGATCTTGGCATCGTTAAGAGGTTCTTCGTTGAAGCTGATGCGAATGCTCGAATCGTTTGTCATTTTTTCCACCTTGGACTAATTTTCTTACGCTAGTTCCTTTTGTTGAAGTTCTGTCATTCCGAGTCGACCTACGTCGGCGAGGAACCTGCTTACCTGCTTCCGCTCCTTACGTCACATCCTTCGCACATAAGCTTTTGCCTCCCTAATTTCCTCAATTTCCTCGCAATCTCCAACGCGTCCTTCCCAGCCAACCGCGGCTGAATACCATCGGAGGGCTTCTCCCCGGTCGGCGGGGACTTCAGTTCCGCGCGAGCAGAAGCGACCTAACGCAATCAGTACGAGAAATTCTGAGTTCGACACGGATTCACAGAGTCGCCCCGCCTCAATCACGTCCTTACGAACTCCCAACCCCTCTGCGTACATTCGCGCCAAATTCAGCACAGCCCGCGATGTCCCTTGATTGGCAGCCGCGGACAAGAACCGAAACGCTTCCTGATAATTGACTTCGACATCTATCCCCTCCAGGTAACAGATCCCTAAAACGCTCTGCGCAACACAACTGCCCAACTCAGCCTTTTTGCGCAGCTCCCCTATGTCCATACTTCCCTTCCACGGCCGCGCTCCTTCACCCGACTAACATTGCCTTCAATCTCGATCCCCATCGGTCGCCCTGAAACCCGCGCGCCACTCGCGCCCGCTGCCCGTAGTTCACCATCCCGAGCAATGTGGCGTATTCCGGCTCGGCTAACGTTACAGGCATTTTCGCCAGAGGTGTGGGCCAGGAGAGCCTTACGGGCCGGCGCAACACGGATTCCGCGACGTCGAAAATTCCTGGCAGCCGCGACCCTCCGCCGCTCAACACCATTCCCGCCAGGCAGGCGTCGAACATGCCGCTCTGCCGCAGTGCTTCGCGCATCATTTCAAACAGCTCGCGAGCCCGGGGCTCGAGAATTTCCGCCACCAGCCGTTGCGGCAGCAGACGCGAAGGGCGATCCCCCACCGATGGCACCTCTACTTCGTTCCCTTCTGGAATCAGAGTAACAATCGCGTTGCCATACACCTTCTTGATTTTTTCCGCCTCCGCCAGCGGAGTGCACATGCCCATCGAGAGGTCGCTGGTAAAGTGGTCGCCCCCTACCGGGATGACTCCCGTATACGCCACTGCTCCCTGCAGAAAAACAACCAGCTCCGTCGATCCCGCGCCGATATCCGCCAGGCACACACCCAACTCCCGTTCGTCGGCGCGCAGCACGGAATCGGCCGCGGCCAGCGGCTCAAACACAGTGTCATCCACGTGGATGCCGGCGCGGTTCACCGCGGTAATGACGTTCTGCACCGCGCTCGCTGCCGCCGTCACCAGATGAACTCGCACTTCCAGCCGGGCGGCCATCATGCCCAGCGGATCGTGCACTCCGGCCTGATCATCGAGAATGAATTCCTGGGGCAGAAGGTGCAGGACTTCGCGATCCGCCGGAAGTGGAATCGCTCGGGCGCGCGCGACCGCCTGCTTTATCTCGTCGCGGCCAATCTCACGCGGACGCGTGCCCAGACTGATGCCCCCATGGCTGTTCACGCCGCGCACGTGGGCTCCGCCGATGCCCACAATCGCGTGCTCCACCGCAGCTCCCGCCACATCTTCGGCCGCTTCCACCGCTTTTTGTATGGCCGCGACCGCCTTGTCGAGTTCCACGATCACGCCCTTGCGCGAGCCCCGCGACTCTGCCACGCCATGCCCGCGATAGCGCAGGCCGCTGTCGGTGACCTCCACCATTAGGGCGCACGTTTTCGCGCTTCCTACATCAATCGCCGTCAAAGCATTTCCCTGCTGCTTCGCCATTCTTAATTAGTCCCCAATGAAATTCGGCTCACCGGTATGAAATTGAATATCAATCGCTCGGCTCCTGACTGGCCTGAGTCTTGGCAATCGCTGGACTCGGCTTTTGACCGCCAGCATGACTCGGAGATTTTGCCGTCGCCTCCGAACTCCGCGCCACAAGCTTCTTATGCTGAGCCGCCCGGCGCTTGGCCACAACCGTGGCAGCCCGCTTTCTCGCAGCTTCGGACGCTACGGTTTTCTCCGTTGGTCGCGCTTTCTTCTCTGTCGTGAGGTTGGCGCGCTTCGCCGCGACTTTGTTTACCTTTGGCTTGTTGCCCGGTTTTTTCGTTCCCCCCGCCACCAACTTGGGATCAAGCTTCTTGGGCGTCAGTTCGAATGCCGGCTTCGGCAGGGGCCGATCTTTCGGCCCTCCGCGCGTCAACAAGGACACCAGCTTCACTCCAGCCACGGCCGCCGTTTTCGCCATCTTCGGATTCAACGGCGTCTGCTTCGCCGTTCGCTCCATGTCCGGGTTCACAATGATCTGGTTGTCGTAGCGGAGATCCACCGACTCCAGCTTCTGAAACTGCTGCCGCCAACCTTGTGCATGGCTGATGTAAATCTTGTAGCGCCGAAGATAGTCGGACGATCCTAAATGCACCAGCACATCGCCCGCAGGATCGTTTACCCGCACCTTCACGTCTTCCAGGTCGGAGAGGTCGACCTCGCTGAGATCCTGCGAATAGCGCGCGCCACCAGAATCCAGTTCGCGCACCATCTCGCGATAGGTCTTCATGCGCGGCCCCCGGGTCGAAAGTGGCTCGCCGGGATTCATCCCGAGAATGACCGGGAAGGAATACTTGTGCTTCGGAGACAATTCCATCAGCGTGCCACCGCCGTCGATCAACGACATGCGTGGCCCAACACGAGCAAAAGCCATTGGAGTGCGCTCGTGAATTTCCACCTTCAGGTGGTTGGGAACGAAGCGCATCACGCTGGCCGATTCGACCCAGGGAATCTGCTCCAGTTGCGCCCTTTGCTGCGCCAGCGGAATGAAGAAAATGTTGCGTCCGATATCTGCGCCCATCACTTCCATGATTTGCACCTTGGTCACGTTCTGCATGCCCATGACTTCGATATCGTCGCTCGAGTCCACTCGGAACCGCCAGGAATGTTCGCCATAGTGATATAGCGACGCCACGGCTAATCCCGCGACGCAACATAGCGTTGCTGCAACGCTCGCCCACAAAAGACGGTTGGCAGTTTTCTTCGGAAGAGAACTTCGGCGGGCGGAAACGCGCTTTTGCCCGCGCAGAAAAGGCGATTCCTCGTCCACATCCAGATCAACGAGACGCGCGTCATCCATCTCCTCGCGCGCGCTGTCAGCGCTGGGTGGGTACAACTCCTCCTGCAAGATGGTGGGGCCGGATTTCCGCGCCATCAGTTCAGGTCAGTTGTCGCTGTGGAATCGCTGAGCCTTCAAACTATAACTTCATTTCGCGAATTGAGACAGACAAAATGTTGCAGTTTTGCACAGGCAGGAATCGGATTGGGCATCATCGGGAAAGTTTCTTGGGAACCCAGTTCATCTGGAAAGACAGGCCTCGAGCGGCCGAAGCCCGACCGCTTCTCCTGAGACTCGCCTACAAAACGAAAAGCGGACGCGGTAGACCACCGCATCCGCCCTTCCAGGAGGAAAAATCTTATTCGTTGAGCAGACCGGCCGTCTCGACGCGCACGCCAGGGACCGAAATCCGCACGTTTGGGATACTCACACGCACTCGTGGACAAACGACGGGATTGAAAGCAGCGCGCGCAATGTGCATGCGCGCAATTTGAACCTGCGCGCGCGCCATCTTAGTCTGAGCTCGCGCCATGGCGGTAGCCAACCGGCAGGAAGCCGTCTCATCTCGCGCTGCAACCAGCCTGCTTGTTGCCATGAACCTCTCGGCGTGGCCCGAAGCCAGGGCAAGCACCCCTTCCGTCGGAGCACCAATCCGCGCGATCACCCTATGCACAGCCCGATGCGCCCAAGCCGCGCCGCCGTCCTGATAAATGCCATTTAGTCCCAGTGCCAGTACCCCAGCCGCCAGCCAACCCCACGCTTGTGTCGATTTCATCGCCATATCTCCATCTGGCAGATTGGACGAACGCCGTTGCAATCCGTTAGCAATGGAAGATACGGGGGCGCCAGGAATTAGTTCCCTGCGTTATCGATCTCCTTCAACCTCTCCAGAATTATCGGCCCCAACTGTGAAACGCTGCCGGCTCCCAGCGTGAGGATCATGTCCCCCTCCGCGGCCGCAGCAGCAACCGAACTGACCGTGTCCGCGAACGAAGTCGTGTACTCGGCGCTCCGGCCGCCTTTCTCGCGGATTGCCTTCGCCAACGCCTCCCCGGTGACTCCCTCGATCGGCTTCTCGCTCGCCGCATAAATATCGAGCACAAACAGCGAATCCGCATCGCCAAAGGCGGTGGTGAATTCCTCGATCAGATCCCGCGTGCGTGTATACCGGTGCGGCTGGAACACGACGTGAACCTTGCGGAACCCGCACTGCCGCGCCGCCGCGAGTGTTGCCTTGATCTCGGTAGGATGGTGCCCGTAATCGTCAATCACGCTCACGCCCGCCGCCCGTCCGCGCAACTGGAATCGGCGGTCAACCCCACGGAACTGATCCAGCCCGGCACGGATCGCCTCCACTCCCACATCCAAACCGATCCCCACGGCAATCGCTGCCGTCGCATTCAGAACGTTATGAACTCCCGGAACATGCAGCGTGAACTCCCCGAGATCCTTTTTGCGATAACTCACGCGAAAGCGGCTCAAAGGACGAGAGTCGACTCCTCCCGCATCCGCGTTTGAACCAGACTCGCCCAGCTTGATCCAGAAATCCGATCCGCGTTTCGTGCCATACGTCACCGTGCGCCGCTGCACTTCCGGCAGCAGTCGCCGCAGCAAGGGATCGTCATTGCACGCTACGACCATTCCATAAAAAGGCACCCGGTCCATGAACTCCAGAAAGGTTTTCTTCACGTCCCGCATGTTGCGGTAACAATCCATGTGCTCGCGGTCTATATTGGTGACGACCGATAAAATTGGAGAGAGTTTCAGAAACGACCGGTCACTCTCATCCGCCTCCGCCACCAGATACTGCGACTTTCCAAGGCGTGCATTCGACCCCATCGCATCCACACGCCCGCCCACCACCACCGTGGGATCGAGCCCACCCCCGGCCAGCACTGCGGCCACCATCGAGGTCGTCGTGGTCTTACCGTGCATACCGGCGATGGCGATGCCGTACTTCAGGCGCATCAACTCCGCCAGCATCTCCGCCCGCTGAATGACCGGCACATGCAATTTGTGCGCTTCGACGACTTCAGGATTTTCCGCTGCAATCGCCGAACTCGTCACCACCACTTCCGCTCCCGCAATGTTCTCCGCGCGATGCCCTTCAAATACCACAGCTCCCAAACCAGACAGCCGCTGGGTCACACCGGAATGTTTCAGATCCGACCCCGAAACCTTGTAGCCGAGATTGAGCAACACCTCGGCAATGCCGCTCATGCCGATGCCACCAATACCCACGAAATGAATTTGTTGAATTTTGGCAAACATCAGTCAACCACTCAGCCACGGATCTACATGGATTCGCACGGACTGAAACTCAACCCTCAAGCGAACAAGGAATGCGATCGAGAAGTATCCGTGAAAATCCGTGGCTAGCTGTTTTCATTCCCACTGCGAGTTGTGCCGCTCCAGCCACCAGCAAGCTGGTTTTCCCTGCTGCGGAAAGATCGACCGGCTGCAAGCTTCCTGAAAGGTTCCCACCAGATCATATTCAGTTTTGCTGCCCTTCAGTGATGTGGCCAGAAACTGATGGATTTCCACCGAGCCGAACGCCGTGCCTCGTGCCACACGCGATCGCAGTACCAGCCAGTCGCCCACATACAGTATGACGAACAGGGCAAGCGCCACGATTGCAATTCCGCCCAATCGCTTCCCCCAGTTACCATTCACTGGAACTCCTCATACCTGTTCGATCTCTGCGTGAAGAACGCGGCGAACCCTCCCTAGGTTTCAATCCCAGCCACCAGCGCCGCCATCGCCGCAATATCCCGCGCCGCATGGGGATGCGCCAAACTCCGCGCCGCTTCGCTCATCTGCTCCAGTCGCCGCGAATCACCGAGCAATGCCGCAATCGTTTCGACCAGCCAGACTCCCTCGAGTTTCGACTCTTCGACCACCACCGCCGCACCTGATTTTGCCAGCGCCTCCGCATTCACGCGCTGATGATCATCCGCTGCCCGCGGAAACGGCACGAAGATCGCAGGCTTCCCCGCAGCGGTGATTTCTGCCACGGTGCTCGCTCCCGAGCGGCAGACAACCAGATCCGCCCGCGCAAACGCTTCCGGCATGTTGTCGATGAACTTGAAGACTTCCGCCGATGGTCCTAATCCACGATACGCCGCCAGCGCGTCATTATAGTCACGCTCGCCCGTCTGATGAATGATCTGAATCCCCGGAGCCTGCCGCCGCAACTCCGGCAAGCATCGAATCATTGCCTCGTTGATGGCGTGCGCTCCCTGGCTACCGCCGAAGACCAATACAGTCGGCGTTCCGCCGCGCTTGGGCGGAATCTCAAAAAACGCCTGCCGCACCGGCACTCCCGCCACTTCCGCACGACGAAAATATTTCGCCGTCTCTTCAAAGTGCACCGCCGCTCCAGACACAAATCTCGCCACCAGCCGGTTCGCGAATCCCGGCACCACATTCGGCTCAAACGCCAGCGTCGGAATATGTTTCACCACCGCCGCCAGCATGGCGGGGCCCGACGCATATCCGCCCACGCCAATCACTACGTCCGGCGCAAACTCATTCAGCATGCGGCCCGCGCTCCAGACGGCGCGCGGCAAATCGAACGCCGTCCTCGCCCGCGTCATCAGGCTGACATTCTTCAGCGCCCCCACCCGGACCAGTTGCAGTGGGTACCCCGCCGCCGGCACCAGACGATTCTCGATTCCACGCGCCGTCCCGATGAACAGCACCTCCGCCCCATAACTTTTCTTGAGTTCGTTGGCGATGGCCAGCGCCGGGATCACATGTCCACCCGTTCCGCCGCCCGCCAGAATGGCCCGCATGAGGTGACTATAAACCAGCGCACGGATTTCCACGGATTCACACGGATAAAGCAAAGCGGAATGAAAAATCCGTGAAGATCCGTGCTAATCCGTGGCCGTCTTTATTTCCGGAACTTCGGTGGCAGCGGATTTCCCGCTCGCTCCGTGTCCCACAAAATCGAGAGCACCCACCAGCGCTTGCCGTCATTCAGCAACTGAATACTATTGATGCCACGCTCGAAAGGCTTGTCGGTTAAACTGCGACGCGACTCGTAGCTGCTGAAAACTTGCGTAACAGTTCCGAAGCTCTCGGGCCGGTTCACGATCGCTTTTTCGTAGAACGGTTCTTTGGAGAAGACCTCGCCAGCATCGCGAATGAACTCGTCGACACTCCATGTCAGAATCGCTTTCGACCCATCCGGCCTGGCGCTGACCTCCGTGAAACGCGCCTGCGGCAAAAACAGTGAACGGAAGCGGCTCCAGTCGCGCCCACCCGCCGGTCCGGAGATCACGTCGTAAATCGCCGATAAAATCGCTTTCATCGACTTCACGTCTTCCGGCTGTGCGGCGGGAACCTTGGCCGCAAGCTCTGCGGCCGTGAACATGGGCACCTGCGACGGCATTTGGACAGCCTGTGGTTGATCTGTTTTCTGACCCGCAGCCAATACCGCCGCTCCCAGAGCAATGTATGCCAACAGCGAAGACAATAAGCCTCTCACCCGCCCTCCCTCGGTCGTCCTTATCCGCGTAGATCCGAGAAAAATTCGTGGCGAATTCTTATTCCGCCTGTTTGGTAATATTCAGCAGCACGCCCACGCAGGCCAACGTCACAAACAACGAAGACCCGCCATACGACACCAGCGGTAACGGAATCCCTTTGGTAGGCATCATGCCCAGCACCACGCTGATGTTGATGAACGCCTGCAGGACTACCATGCTCGTAATTCCCACCGCCAGGTAGCGCCCGAAGACGTCTTCTGTACGCCAAGATGCCCGCATGCCACGCCACAGAAAGACGGCAAACAAAGTAACCACAAACATCGCGCCCACTAGACCCAACTCTTCGGCGGTCACGGCAAAGATGAAATCAGTATGCGGCTCTGGCAAATAGAACAGTTTCTGCTTGCCTTCCATCAAGCCCGTGCCAGTCACGCCGCCCGTACCTACCGCTATCAGTGATTGAATCAAGTGGAACCCGGCCTTCTGCCGCTCCGCATACGGGTTCATAAACGCCAGAATTCGGTCGCGCCGGAAGCTCACCTGAAAAATCAGAAAATAAAGCGGCACAAGCGATGCGCCGAAGGCATAGGCGAAATATCGCAGCCGCATGCCCGCCACATAAAGAATGCAGGCCGCAATTCCGGCACACGCGATGCCGGTGCCCAAGTCCGGCTGCAATACGATCAGCCCAAGTAGCACCAATACGGGCGCGGCCGCGGGCACAAGCGTGTTGCGCCAGTCATCCATGGTTTTCGCGCGGCCTTCCAGGAAATATGCGAGAAACAGAATTAATACCGGCTTAGCCAGCTCCGAAGGTTGGAAGGAAAAACCGCCGGCGTGAATCCAGCGATGCGTATTGTGCGAGCGGTCCAAGAAGAACACGGAGATCAGCAGCAGTGTGGTCAGCCCCATCAGAGAGAACACCAGCGCCGGATGCTTGTAGCGCCGGTAATCCATGCGCATCGCGATCACCATCGCCACTAGGCCCGCTGCCGCCCAGATCAACTGCTTCAGCAGGAACGCATACGGCGACCCGAACCGCTCCCGCGCCATCACCGCCGACGCCGAAAACACCATTACCAGCCCCACAAATACCAGCAGCATCGTGACGGTAAACAGCCAGCGATCGACACTCACCCGCTTTGCCATGAGAAGTTCATTTCACCACGGAGGCACGGAGGCACGGAGAAGGAATTGCTGATTCTCAATTCTTAATTGTTGATTGTTTTGGTTCGGGGCGTCGCTAAGCCTGACTCACTCTCAGTTTTGTCATCCTGAGCCTAGCCAATGCTTCGCGAAAGCGAAGCATTGGCGAAGTTGAAGGATCCCTTGCGCACCTATGCTACCGGCGGCCTGAGAAGGAGCTTCTGTCACCACGGTTCACGGTCTGCCGTGCGCGTATGTGAAAGTCCTTCAGGCCAGCCCCCGCACAATCTCTTTGAACATCTTACCGCGATGCTCATAGCTCTTGAACTGATCAAAGCTCGCGCAGGCCGGAGCCAGCAGCACGACATCCCCAGGCTGCGCTGCAGCATTCGCCTTGCGCAGAGCGTTCTCCAAAGTCTCGGCGTGGACCACTTCAACACCTTTAATCTGCGACTCGATCTTCGCCGCCGCCGCGCCGATCGTGTACACGCGCTTCACCCGTTGCCGCAGCAAGTCGTTCAGCACGGCGTAGTCGCTGCCCTTGTCCTTGCCACCCAGAATGAGGTGGATGTTCGAGGGGAACGACTCCAGCGCCTTGAGGGTCGCATCCACGTTGGTGGCTTTCGAGTCGTTGTAATAGTCCACGCCGCGGATCGTCGCTGCAAATTCCAACCGGTGCTCGACCGCCTTGAAATCCACCACCGTTTGGCGGATCTTCTCCGGCGCGCATCCCATCAGCGCGCCCGCACATACCGCCGCCAGTACGTTCTCCAAATTGTGCGCACCCTTCAGCGGAATCTCGGAAACCAGCATGACCTCGCGCTGCTGCGATCCGTTGCGAAACAGAATGTTCCCGTCGCGCACCCAGGCGCCTTGCTCCACTTCTTTTTGTCTACTGAACCAAAAGACCTGCACTCTGGTTCGCGCCGCCATCGTAACGCAAACAGGATCATCGGCATTCAATACGGCGAAATCTTCTCCCCGCTGGTTCTCAAAGATGCGCGCCTTTGCGTCCACGTAGACTTCCAATGTCCGGTGCCGGTCCAGATGATCGGGCGTCACATTCAAGACGACCGCAATCTTCGGACGGAAAGTCTGAATTGTCTCCAACTGAAAGCTTGAAACCTCCAGCACAATCACCGTCTCTGGTTTCGCCTGCTCCGCCAGCGAAATCGCCGGAGTACCAATATTCCCTCCGACCAGCGCTGACATTCCGGCCGCCGCAAGAATCTCCCCTGTCAAGGTCGTCGTTGTGGTTTTCCCATTGGATCCGGTAATGGCCACGATCGGTCCCGGCAAAAACTGCGACGCCAGTTCAATCTCGCCGATCACCGCCTCGCCCAAGGACCGCGCCTGCACGAGCAGCGGCGCATCCACCGGAACTCCAGGACTCACCACAATCAAATCTTGCCCGCGAAAAGTGCGTTCACCGTGCCCGCCGGTTTCGACGGTGATCCCGTGATCGAGCAGCACCGGGATCTCGTTGCGCAGTTCGTCTCCGCTCTTCGTATCGGAGACGGTGACGCGCGCCCCGTGCACTTTCAAAAAGAGCGCCGACGCCACGCCCGACTTGCCGAGACCAACCACCAGGACGCGTTTGTCTTTGAGTTCCATCATTCGATCAACTTGCTTAAGTGGTTAGTGGTTAGTGGTTAGTGGCTAGCGGCTAGCGGCCAGTAAAAACCAAAAATAATCCCGGCCCACAACCCTTTGCTGGCTCCTAAACACTGATCACGGACCACTGGGCCCTCACCTCAATTTCAGCGTTGTCAGCGCAAAAAGCGCAAACACCAGCGACGCGATCCAGAACCGCACAATAATTTTCGACTCCGACCATCCTATTAGCTCGAAATGATGATGAATCGGAGCCATCTTGAAAATCCGCTTCTTGCGAAGCTTATACGATCCTACCTGCAAGATCACCGATACCGCCTCGATCACAAACACTCCACCAATAAATGGCAGCAGCAATTCCTGTTTGATGATGACCGCAACTGTCCCAATCGCGCCGCCCAGGGCCAGCGATCCCACGTCCCCCATGAACACTTCCGCTGGGTGCGCGTTGTACCACAAGAACCCTATGGACGAACCCACCATCGCACCGCAGAAAATCGTCAACTCGCCCACCTGCGGCATTTTTGGAATTTCCAGATAGGTCGCAAACGTTGCGTGCCCGCTCACGTAGGTGAGCACGGTCAGCGCGCCGGCGGCAATCACCGTACAGCCAATGGCCAGGCCATCCAGGCCATCGGTGAGATTTACCGCGTTGCTCGAGCCCACGATAACCAACGCCACAAATGCGATGAACGGCAGAAATGTCAGAGGCCACAGATGCGGAAAGCGTTCCAGATTTTGCACCACCAAATCAGGATGAAACTGCTTGAAGAAGGGCACAATCAGCTTCGTCGAATACATCCCGTAGGTTTGCATCGCGATCAACATCACCGCGATCACAACGCTGGTTGCAATCTGCAGCCCCAGCTTCGCGCGCCCGGTCAGGCCTAAATTACGGCGATGCGCCACCTTCGTGTAGTCGTCGGTAAATCCAATCGCCGCAAACGCGCACGTAGCAAACACAGCAATCCACACGAAGCGGTTGCTCAAATCCGCCCACAGCAGCGTAGGCACGACGATGGCGATCGCAATGAGCAGCCCGCCCATAGTTGGCGTGCCCGCTTTTTTCTGGTGCGCCTTCGGACCTTCTTCCCGAATGTATTGTCCAATCTGGAATTCTCGCAGGCGGTTAATGACCAGCGGACCCACGATGAGAGCTGTAAACAGTGCGGTAAGACTGGCGAAAGCGGTGCGGAATGTCAGATAGCGAAAGATGCGAAACGGGGGGAAATAGTGTTGCAGCTTGACGAACAACAGCCAGTAGAGCAATCAGCCTCCGTCCCGCGATAATCTCAATTCTTGCCGTCGTGCCGGGCTTTCCAGGTCTCGAGCGCTTTTTCCAGCTTCACGCCTCGCGAAGCCTTCAGCAAAACCACGTCGCCCTCGCGCGCCTCGCGCGCCAGCCATTCACCTGCTTGCTCCGGCAACTCCACAAACTCAGCGCGGATTCCCGCCCGCCTCGCCGCATCGACCGCGGCCTGCGCCAGTCCACGCACGCCGAGCAGCAAATCGATCTTCCTATCCGCGACGTGCTGCCCCGCTTGCCGGTGCATTTCCTCGCCCGCCGGACCCAATTCGAGCATCTCACCGGCAACTACGATGCGGCGCCTAGCCTTCATCGCCGCAAGCGCATCCACCATCGCTTCCAGTGCCTTTGGATTCGAATTGTAACAATCGTTGATCACCGTGATGTTACCCACTTGAAGAACCTGCCCACGTTTGTCTGCCGCCCGCAGCGTCGCCAGCGCCGCGATCACCTCGGAAGGCTTCAACCCGCGTTCCAATCCCACGGCGGTTGCCGCCAGGGCGTTCAGCACATTGTGCTCTCCTACCAACGGCAATGTCGCGTGTTCGCGCACGCCACCCACCACTACATCGAACTCCGTCCCCTGCGCGCCCTTCGATTGAACCTTCTCCGCGCGAACGTCGGCGGTAGCCCGCGTGCCATACATCACAACTTTTCCCTTGAAGCCACGCCCGAATTGCGAGACATACTCATCATCGGCGTTCAACACCGCAGTTCCGCTGGCGGGCAGCGATTCGACCAGTTCGTATTTTGCCCGCGCAATTCCCGCCAAAGAATCAAAAAACTCTAAATGTACCGCTGCTACGTTTGTGACGACACCGATCTCCGGCTGCGCAATCCTCGCCAGCGCCCGGATCTCCCCGGCGTGCGACATGCCCATTTCGATCACCGCTAAGTCGTACTCCGGTTCCAGTTTCAACAGCATCAGCGGCAAGCCAAAATGATTGTTGAAGTTCCCCTCTGACTTCAGCACGCGAAACCGCGCACTCAACACGTGTGCGATCGCTTCCTTGGTGGTCGTCTTCCCCGCTGATCCGGTCACTGCGATCAGGGGCTTGCCCCATAACTTCCGCACCGCGGTGGCCAAGGTCTGCAGCGACGTCAGCGTGTCTTCCACCGCCAATAACCGGGCCTTCCTCGGATAGCGGTCCAACTGATCCATGCGCACCACGGCAGCGGCCGCCCCTTTTTCCAGCGCCTGCTCCACGAAGTCGTGTCCATCCAAGCGTTCACCCTTCACCGCGAAGAAAAGCTGGCCAGGCCCTACGGTCCGCGAATCGATCGAATATCCGCACGCGTCAGCTTCGCGGGCGGACTGTCCCTCCGCGGAAATAAACTCTGCGACTTTGGCCAACGTCAGCTTCATCCGGTGGCTCCCGCTCGAGCATCTCCGCACTCAAACCCTGCCGCTCGCAGTGCCTCCCGCGCCACTTCCAGGTCATCAAATGGAGCGGTTCCTTCCCGCGTGACCTGTACCTTTTCGTGCCCCTTCCCCGCCAGCAACACGATGTCCCCCGGGCGCGCCTCACTAATCGCCAGGGCAATAGCTCTACGCCGGTCGGCCTCCACACCGTACTTCACACCAGTTTTCTGCAATCCCACCACCGCATCGTTGATAATCGCCAGCGGATCCTCGCTTCTGGGATTGTCCGACGTCAGCACGACGAAATCGCTTCCCCGCCCCGCGGCTTCGCCCATCAACGGACGCTTTTTCCTATCCCGATCCCCTCCGCATCCAAAAACCGTCAGCACTCTGCCCCTCGCGCCAGAAACCAACCCCCGTGCCAGCGACGTCAGATTCCGCAACGCGTCGTCCGTATGTGCATAGTCCACTACCAGCGTGAAAGGCTGGCCGCAGTCCACTCGCTCAAATCTTCCCGGGACGCATGCCAGCTGGTCGATGCCGCCAGCGATTGCGTCCGCCTTACATCCGCGCGCGTAACACGCCCCCGCCGCAGCCAGAATGTTGTATACGTTCACGCGCCCAATCAGGGCGGAGAACACCGGAATCTTTCCCGCCGGTGTCACCAGATCGAACCGCGTCCCACGCGTCGTGATATCGATTTTTTCTGCGTGAAGGTCGCCCCGCTCCCATCCATACTTCAGCACCACTGAACTGCGTTTTCGGCAGAATCCGGCCAGCTTCGCACCATACTCGTCATCCACATTCGTCACCGCCGCCCGCGGCGCATCCGTGCCGCAGCCTTCAAACAAGACGCGCTTGGCCACGAAGTACTCCTCCATTGTCTTGTGATAATCAAGATGGTCGCGCGTCAGATTCGTAAACACGGCCACATCGAATGGCACACCAAACACGCGCTCCTGCGCCAGCGCATGCGAGGAAACCTCCATCACGGCTTCCGTAGCGCAATGTCCTAGTGCTTCATTGAGAAGGCGATTCAGTTCCAGCGCCTCGGGCGTCGTATGCGGCGCGGGCAAAACTTTCCCGGCCACGTGATATTCAATCGTGCCGATCAGCGCGCTCTTTCGCCCCGCTGATGTCAGAATCGATTCCACCAGGAACGCAGTTGTGCTCTTCCCATTCGTTCCAGTGATTCCGGTGACCGCAATCCTTTCCGCCGGCCTCTTGTAAAAGTTCGCGCTAACCCGCGCCAGTGCCCGCCTCCCGTGTGGAACCAGCGCCCAAGCCACTCCAGCGCGAGGCTCCTCTGCTGGCGAGTCGGTGACCACAGCAACCGCCCCTGCCTGAATTGCCTGGTCGATAAACCGGTTACCATCGCTGGATTCGCCTCGCATGGCCACGAACACGGACCCGGGCTTCACCCGCCGCGAATCGTATTCCACACCACTCACGCCCGGATCCCCGTTTTGCGCGAGGACTTCCGCTCCATCCAGCAACTGTTGGAAGGTCATTGCTGAGAATTATAGGGTACGGGAAAATGCATACGTGCCAATGGTAATGCGTCTACGAGTCTTGTGGGTTACCAGCGGCACGTTCCCATCGTTTGCCAGCGGAGCTACATTACTTGATATGAACGCGGGAACCGCCCACGGCAAGTATCGTTGCGGCCAATGCGAAATGCAGGAAGACCAGTGCGAGTGCGACAAGTTCTGCTGCCTCTGCCAAGCGCAACTTGATGTCCGCATCTGCGCGGACGGCCTCATGTATTGCGAGCCCTGTCGCAATGCCTGCGATTACAAAACCTCCGACCGAGCCTCAACCTTCTAAGGGCGAATCGTGTCTAACTTCAGACACGGAGATTCAGATCACTACAGCTTCTCTGTACTCACCAAACACCCGGCGCATCGCATCAGAGATCTCACCTACGGTCGCGTAAGCTTCCACCGCAGCCAAAATTTTCGGCATAACATTATCGCCGCCGCGAGCCGCATCTTCGACGCCTTGCATCGCCGCCTTCCACGGCCCCGCTTCCCGCCCCGCCCGCAACGCCCGCACTCGTTCCACCTGTTTCGGTTCTAGCGCAGGATCAATTCGCTGAATCGGAATCGGCTTCTCTTCTTCCACTTCGAAGCGGTTTACTCCGACCACAATCGCGTCCTCGCGATCCACCGCTTGCTGATATTCATAAGCTGCATTCTGAATCTCCTGCTGCACAAATCCGCGCTCAATCGCTTTCAACATTCCACCCATCACTTCTATTTTCCCGAGGTATTCCGCCGCCCGTTTCTCGATTTCATTGGTCAGAGCCTCGATGTAATACGATCCCGCCAGTGGATCGATGGTCTGCGCCGCACCAGACTCATAAGCAATCACCTGCTGCGTGCGCAGCGCGATTCTCGCCGCCTGCTCGGTTGGCAACGCCAATGCCTCATCGTAGGAATTTGTGTGCAGCGACTGCGTCCCGCCCATCACTGCCGCCAATCCCTGGATCGCCGTGCGCACAATATTGTTTTCCGGTTGCTGTGCCGTGAGGGTCGATCCCGCAGTTTGCGAGTGGAAACGCAGCATCCAAGACTTCGGACTCTTCGCCTTGAAATGCTCCCGCATAATGCGCGCCCACATTCTGCGGGCCGCGCGGAACTTCGCCACCTCTTCCAGAAAATTGCTATGCGCGTTAAAGAAGAACGAAAGACGGGGCGCGAATTTATCCACATCCAGCCCAGCCTTGAGGGCCGCCTCTACATAGGCCATCCCATTGGCCAACGTAAACGCCACTTCCTGCACGGCAGTCGATCCCGCTTCCCGCATGTGATAGCCAGAAATCGAAATCGTATTCCACTCCGGCATATTATCCCGTGCCCAGGCAAACATGTCGGTAATGATGTGCATCGCCTGCTGCGGCGGATAAATATAGGTTCCGCGCGCGATGTACTCCTTCAGCACATCGTTTTGGACCGTGCCGGAAAGATACCGGATGTCGGCGCCCTGCCGCCGCGCCACTGCCACATAAAGCGCCAGCAAAATCGACGCCGTTGCATTGATGGTCATCGATGTTGAAATCTTGGTCAGTTCGATGCCGGCGAACAGCCGTTCCATGTCTTCGATCGAGTCGATAGCCACGCCAACTCTGCCCACTTCGCCCGCGGCCAGAGGGTGATCCGAATCCATCCCGATCTGCGTCGGCAAGTCAAACGCCACGGATAAGCCCGTCGTCCCGTTCGCCAGCAGATACTTGTAGCGCTTGTTCGATTCCTCAGCGTCGCCCATGCCCGCGTATTGCCGCATGGTCCACAGCCGGCCGCGGTACATCGTGGCCTGCACGCCCCGCGTAAATGGATACTCTCCGGGATATCCAATTTCGCTCTCGTAATCCGAGCCCTTCAGATCCACCGGGGTATACAGCGGGTTTACTACGATGTGTGAGGACGTTTCTATGTCTGCCACATGCTTCTCGTCGGCGACTTTCATTCTCTCCGCCATGAGACAACTCCTTGCTAACCCCAACCGTCGCCCCAGAAAATCTTCGTCATTCCGGACTCAGAACGGCCATTCCGACCGGCCTTAGCCGGCGAGCCAGAATGGCTCACCGCACGCCATTTTTTCTCTTGTTCTTGACCCTCCAAAAAGAACTCACCCCAAACCAAGTGAAGACGACGGCGCAACAAATTGCCAGCGCCATGCGCCCCGGCCCCGCCTGACCCGCATGATATTTTCCATACTCCCGCACCGAACCAGCGCCCAAGCTCAAGGCCATCACGAAGAACACGACGCCGGTAACTTCCAGCCATAACTGGTGCAGCACTCGTCCGAAGGCCCGCCCCGTAGCGGCCGCGGCCTGCGTGGCCGCCCGCATGGTCCGGCTGCGTTTGGCCTGCTGCGTCGCCACCCGTGCCACCAGCCCTAGCTTCTGCGCTGTAGAAACCTTGCTCATTAGTCTCGATTTTAACAGCCCGGAGCGCTACAATAACGCAAACCTTTGGCCGTCATCGAACCGTTCAGCGGCCCTGGGCATCTAAAGTTTTGTGGGGAAGTTTTGAGCAAACTGCGATCGGGGGGAACGTGGACCAGCAACTCAAAGATTTGATGAAGGAACTCGGCGAAGCCATCAACGAATCCCTCTCTGATTCGGAACAGATCGCCGAAGTTGTCTCTCGCATCAAAGAGGGCGGCTATGACATTTTCCTGGTCCTCGAAGCCACCATCGGCGTGAGCAAACAGGGCGAGAAGACGTCCGACAAGACTTCCCTGGTTACCACTCTTTCCACCAATCCCGAATTCAAGGTCAACGACCAGGATCTGAAGTTCCTCAAGTCGCTCCGCATTAAGATCGAGGAAGAAAAATAGTCAGTTCGGGCTTTCGTCCAGAACTCCTAAGTTTTTCTTACAACCGCCGAAACTTCTCCGTGAGTATGGGTTTCAGTGTGCATGAAGCGTAAGATTCTCGCGAAGGCGGCTTTGTCAGTTGTGGCGCTTTCCCTCCCATCCCCAGTGGCCGCTTCCTCGTCGGCACCCTCAGGCCCGCTGATCGTCGACGCAAACAGCCACATCGTCGTCATGGAGTACGAAGCCTGGTTTGGTCCAAAAGCTGTCACCTTCCAAACTAGCGCCGCAATGCCCCTGCTGCAGTCGAGAGACATGCGAGGCGTCGGTGGGGGCTATGACAGCGCCGAGCTCGCCGTCATTCAGCAGCACGTCGCCCAAATGGAATACATGGGCGTCGATGCCGCCATTGCCGACCTGACCAACAACGTCATTTGCATTTTCAACAGCGAATGGTTCATCAAGAAATATGATCCGAACTGCACGCCTTCTTTCCGGACTTACAACCAAGACATTCGCGACAATACCGGCAATCTTTTCCCGACATGGACAAAGCTGGGAACCCGACTCAAGCTCATTCCCCAGCTCGGTGGATTCGACCAGAATGTCTTGTTTAAGGATCTTGACGGAAAGACAGCACTCGAGAAAGAAATCGACTTCTTTGGATCGCTCTTGCAGAAATATCCCGAACACCAGGTGATCTACCAAGGCAAGCCGCTCATGCTGATTTTCCTCGGGGCGGCGCAGGATCCAGATCGGTCAGACAATCCGCTGTGGTTCCAGATCAGAAAATTTCTGAAAAATCATCCCGAGATCGAAGGCAGATATACATTCAAAATGATCGCGGGATATCTCGACAGCCAGCCCGATCTTTGGGCCGCACAGGGCGTTCCCACCGGACCGGTAAGAATCAATCCTGCGTACGGCTTCTGGAGTTGGGTCGACCGCCTCAATCCAACCTGCACGGTCACCCCCTTCTGCCCTTACTACCCGTCCTATAACGAAATCCGTGACCAGGACGTTTCCCGCGTGGAAAGTTTTACCGCCTCGATCGCCACTGCCGGTCAACAGGGATGGGGCTGCCCGAACTCCGACGCTCCGCCCTATTGTCCCGACGACGCTCTGCGGTTCGGAAAAAATGGGAGCTACGACACCTTCGATTCTTTCATGACCTACGCTCGGCAACTGGAGCCCATCTTTCTCATCATTCATCAGTTCAATGAGTTCGTGCCTCCCGATGAGGGCTTTGATGCCAACACCACCGACGATATCGAGCCCGCGAATCTGTGGGGCTTTGGAGCCCTCGAGGCGGTCCATCAACAGATAAGGCTCTATCGCCACGACACCGCGATCGAAACCTCGACCCAACTCCCGTAGCTCGTGAGCGGATATTAGGAGCTCTGAGACGCTCATATCTTGGGAGCACTGCAACCCCTTCGCCCTGTGCTACCATCTACTGTTTTCTGTGGCAGCGGAAAACCGAACGCAATCTGTTCGAAAGTCAGAGACAGTCCGATGAAAGACACACTCGGGGTCCTTCTCGCAGGCGGCGCCGGAGAGCGCCTTTATCCTCTTACTCGCGACCGCGCCAAGCCTGCTGTCACCTTCGGCGGGATGTATCGCATTATCGACATCACTCTTTCCAACTGCCTCAACTCTGATCTGCGCCGGATCTACATCCTCACGCAATACAAAGCGCTGTCACTGAATCGCCATATCCGCGAAGGCTGGAACATTCTGGGTCGCGAGGTGGGAGAGTTCGTGGAAGTGCTTCCGCCGATGAAGCGCGTCAGCGATCAGTGGTATCAGGGAACCGCGGACGCGGTCTATCAGAACATCTACTCCATCGGCTCGGAGCAGCCCAAATACGTCCTGATCCTTTCCGGTGATCACATCTACAAAATGGATTACGGCAAGATGATGAAGCAGCACGAGGATTCGGCTGCCGATGTCACGCTGGCTACGATCCAGATCGATCTCCAGGAGACCTCCCGCTTCGGCGTGGTCGACGTCGACAAGGACGGCCGCATCAATGGCTTCGAAGAGAAGCCCGCTACGACCGAACTGCGTTCGCACTTGAATCCCGAGAAGGTCGCGGGCTCCATGGGCGTCTATCTCTTCAATGCTGACGTCCTCATCCCGGTTTTGCTGAAAGATTCCGAGGACCCTAATTCCAGCCACGATTTCGGCAAAGACATTCTTCCCAAGATGGTCGATGACTATCGCGTCTTCGCCTACGACTTCATCGACGAGAACAAGAAAGAAGCTCTCTACTGGCGCGATGTGGGCACGCTCGAGGCCTACTACGAAGCCAACATGGACATCGTTTCGGTGTCTCCCATTTTCAATCTGTACGATCAGGAGTGGCCCATCCGCACGCACCAGCGGCAGTATCCACCGGCGAAATTTGTCTTTGCGGAGAAAGACCGCATGGGAACGGCGCTCGACTCCATCGTCTCGAATGGCTGCATCGTTTCCGGCGGCGTGGTCAAGGGCTCGGTACTCTCTCCTGACGTGCGGGTGAATTCCTACTCCGAAGTCGACGCCTCCATCTTGTTCTCGCACGTCGCGGTGGGGCGCCATTGCCACATCCGCCGCTGCATCATCGACCGCAACGTCCATCTCCCTGAAGGCACCACCATCGGCTATGACACTGAGGCCGACCGCTCCCGCTACTTCGTCACCGATAGCGGCATCACCGTGGTCACGCGAGATTACTCGCTTTTCGAAAATCCCGTGACGGTGGATTATTTCACCAGCGAATAAGGCAATTCTGGGAGTTTAGTTAGTTTGACTACCCCTGGTGGGTGCGTAATATCCGTGGCGGGCATATATGCGTAATTTGTGTCCTGATTTGCGCGCCGTCACCGCAATCGAGCGGTAGGAACCGTCCGCCTTGAACTGGGCGGGCTTGTAGGAAACTAAATACCGGCTGCGGATCACTTGCTGCAGGTCGGAGAGTCGATGATCGAGATTTCCCAGAGAATCCGGGAAAAATGCGGCGCCACCGGTGCGCGCAGCCAGAGCTCTCATGGCCCCATCTGCGATCAAAGCACCATTATTGTCTCCCCCAGCAAACTCCCGGGTGCTCACGGTGTAGACAATCACTTCATTGCGTTCCGCACTTTCGATGGCTTCTTTCAGGGTCACACTGCTGGAATTGTCCTCTCCGTCGCTAATAACCACGAGCATTTTGGCCGCCGGTTGTTGTTCGGCGAGACTGCCCAGCTTGTCGGACGCGAATTTGACCGCATCCCAAAGGGACGTTCCGCCCCCGGGAGCCAGTTGATCAATGGCTTGGGCAATTTTCGCGTTATCCCGGGTTAAATCCTGAACCAGAAGCACGGCGTCCGAGAAGCCGACGACAAAAGCGAGATCGCGCCCGCCGGTCAAGGATTTTCTTAGAAACGCGGCAGCCGCCTGCTGCTCGAAGGCAAACTGATGGGTAATGGAATTGCTTGTATCGATGACCAGGCCAAGGCGCAAAGGTAACTCGGATTCATTGCGGAATCCCAGCATCGCGGCTGGAGGTTTGCCCGCATCCTGAATCACCACTTCCTGGCGAGTGAGATTGGTTACGGACTTCCCGTGATCAGTGGCTGCGAAAAATACCGCGACCTCATTTACAGTGCTGCGCAACATATAGCTAGCAGCATTCAAGCTGGAATGCCCGGCTCCAGACGATGCCGCCCGCGGTTGGTTACCCAGAGCAGGGGACCCGGAGGAGTTCGCTTCCGGGCAGGATTCACAAACGGATTCCACTTCTGCCAGTTGCCTCTGCTGATTAAATTGCTGCAATACCGTTTGGGCCGCTGCCGGAATTCCTACCGACGTCGCATTCGGATCAAGCGGAGCGGCCGAATAAGCAATCTCCACCGAAGATGGCGGGGGAGGATGATTCTGCAGGTCCGTGATTTGGTCAATCATCTGCTGGGCGGCACCGGCGGACGGAGAGTTCGGAGCCTCGTTGAGGAAAATCTGCAGTTCATTTTTGGTCTCCTCGAGGTTGTTCTGTCCCTGCCAGGCGGCCGCGGCAAAATAGTGCACGATAGCGGCACTTTCATGTTTGCGGTTGTGGATCTGCTGAGCAGTTGCGATCACGGCCGTGTAGTCGTGATTCAACAACTGCGCATAAGTAAGCGCCGTGAGCAGATGAAGATCGAGCGGTGCTAGCGAGGACGCCTTCTGGATGGATTCTTGCGCAGAAGTAAAATTCTTGAGCGCCAGTTGCGACCAGCCAAGATTGAGGTAGCAATAGGGCAAGTGGTTGTCCAACCCAACTGCTCGCGAGAACTCACTTTGTGCCTGCTCGTTCTGGCCCAGGCTCAGATACGCCGATCCCAGCGCATTGTGAGCCGACACAAAGTTTGGATAAATCGTAACCGCCTTCGTCAAGCGGGCAACGGCGCCGTTGAAATTCTTTTGTATCAAGAACCGCGTGCCCTTTTCATACTCACGGTGTGCCGCGCTGGGAGCCTTGAGGTCCAACTTGGAGACCGAAGCAGAAAGGCTTGCCAGGTTCCTTTCCCAGCGACCCTGGCTAATGTCCAAGACCATGTCCAACCGCGTCGGGTCGAATCCATTCATGTAAGGATTGGGAGCCAGATTCATCCCCTGCGCACAGGCATGGCGCATAGAGAGACAAAAGAGGACGAGGCTAGCTGGTAGCAGCGTGAAAGCGACCAGACGTCGTCTTATTTTGCACGGGAAATACATGGATGGAACTGCCCGCCCACAGCCGGAGCCAGATTATAACCCAGTTTCTGATTGTCTCCCCTTACAGACGACAGACGATAGACGTTAATCGATTGCCGATGTTAGCCGGATTAGCACGACCAACCGCGCTTGAGAATAACTCCACTGCTACAATGCCCTGTTTCGAGCAACTGGCGCCTGCCTTTCGACGAACTTAGGCCACTACATCCGCGTACTGTTTTGTAGGGCCGGGGTGCCGTACTTTCTTACCATCCCGAATGCAAGTCATAGTGCGCTAATTAAGGGTTCGGCGAGCGGGGAGTTCCGTTTGGAAGATGTCCAGGTAGTCGCGATGCTGGTCCGCCGGTGTGTAGCCGGTGATGCCACTGCCTGGGAGGAAATCGTCCAAACCTACAACCGCCGTATCTACAACATTTGCTATCGCTTCGCCGGATCGGCCGATAACGCCGAAGACCTCGCCCAGGAAGTCTTCATCAAGATGTACCGCACGCTTTCGAGCTATGACAGCTCGAAGGGAGCGTTCGTCACCTGGGTCACCACCATCACCCGCAACCTGCTGGTCGATCACTTCCGCAAGACTAAGCAGGACCGCATTACGGACTCGCTCGACGCCACTTCATCTGCTCACGAGGATGCCCAGCCGCTCAGTGAGCAAATTCAGGACCAATCTGCAACTCCCGACCAGCACGTACGCAGCCGGGAGGTCGGAGAGACCGTTCATGCGGCCCTCGGCAAATTATCGCCTGAGCTCCGTGAGGCTGTGATTCTAAGGGATTTACAGGATATGGATTATCGGGAAATTGCCACCGTTTTGAAGGTTCCGGAGGGAACTGTGAAAAGTCGAATAAATCGTGGGCGGGCGGAACTTGCGCGCCTTCTACAACGTACCTATAGGCAGGTGATGTGATGCCAGACCATACCAGTAACGGAATGCAGTGTCACGAGTTTGAAGGCCTGCTGAGTGATGCGCTAGATGGCGTCCTGACTGGCGTTCAGCTCGACCGCTTCCAGGCTCACGTGCGGACCTGTTCCGCCTGCGGGCCGCTGTTCGCCGAAGTCGAGGCGGGCCGCAACTGGCTGAAGGATCTCACGGAGGTGGAGCCTCCAGTCAGCCTGGTCACGAATATCCTGGCATCCACAACGGGCGTTGACACCCAACGCCTGCGGGTGAACCTAGCCGCGCCGCCATCTCTTATTACATGGGCGGAGAAGGCGCAGGCGTGGGCCTCAGCGGCCATGCAACCCATCTGGGGAACGGTCCGCCAGCCGCGGTTTGCCATGTCATTCGGCATGGCGTTCTTCGCGCTGTCGGTCGCGTTGAGCGTACTCGGCGTCAAACCCGCCGACCTGCGCCAGGTGAGTTTGCGTCCCGCTGTCATACGGCACACGTACTACAATACCCAAGCCCGCGTAGTCCGGTATTACGAAAATATCCGGTTCGTGTATGAGGTGGAATCGCGCGTGCGCGAACTCAAGCGCAACGTGACGCCCGCCGAGCCCGCGCCGGAAAAGAAGGACCACAAGAACGACACAACTCAACAGCCCGAGCAGAAGCAGGAGCGCAACTACAGCCAGACAGAGAATCATCTCGTTCTGGCCTGCACTCCCCTGGGTCCATCTGTAAACGATCTGCCTGTAGTGTCGGTGACCACGTACAGGAGGTTCGTATGAACTGCGCCACGCACAACGATACGGCTGCAGTTGCGTTTTGCCGCACCTGCGGCAACCCGCTCTGCGCCAATTGCACCCGCGATGTCCGCGGAGTCGTCTACTGCGAGCCCTGCCTCGCAGCCCGTCTGGAGAGCACCGCTCCGGCGGCGGGATTCGTCCCTCCGCAAGCTGTGTATCCGCCGGTCGGAGCGCCCGCGGCTTCCCCGCGGCCTTCGTCCAGCAGCGGGCCCAATCCCGCAGTAGCGGGCATCCTCGCTGGATTTTTTCCCTTCGGAGTTGGAGCCGTCTACTGTTCGCAATACGCCAAGGGACTTGCCCACTTGCTCATCTTCGGATTGCTTGTCTTTGGCTCCGATCACGCAGGCAGTTTGGACTTCGTCTTTGGTATAGGCATTGCTTTCTTCTACGTCTACCAGATCATCGACGCCGTGCGCACTGCCCGTGCCCTGCAAGAAGGCCATCCTCCGCCAGATCCCTTTGGTTTGGTGCAAGCCTTCAGCATGGGAGACAAAACCGAATCCAAGAACATTCCCGCCGTTGCGATAATTTTAATTGGACTGGGAGTGCTCTTTCTGCTGCACACCATGAACGTCTTCGAGTTTGGCCTCGATCGTTTCTGGCCGCTTATCTTGATCTTCCTCGGAGGATGGATGTTCGCCAGGCAATGGGGAATGATCGGAGTTCACCCCGCGGGCTGCACTTGTGCAAGCTGCCGCATGCGCAAAGCTGTCGGTTATAACTGTCAGTGCGATCGATGCCGCATGCGGAAAATCACGGGGCCGGCCATTCTCGTGACGATTGGAACGTTGTTCCTACTGCAGAGTCTCAATGTCGTCAGCTTCGAACGCACTTGGCCGGCGATCCTGCTGGTGATCGGCGTCGTGAAGCTGCTGCAGAGCAATGCTTCCACAGCAGGGCACCTCGACCGGGCGGCACAGGCGGCCGCCCCGGTGCCGCCGTCTCCACCGCCGCCTCCCGATCCCGCAACACCTACTTCCGGCGAGGTGCGCAATGTCTAGCCCTGTCCAAACCCCGCCCCAAGCTCCGCTTCCGCCGCCGCGCCGCTACCGCCGTTCTTTCGCCGGACCGTTCGTGCTGATCGTGCTGGGAATCGTTTTTCTGCTGGGCAACTTGCACCTGCTCTCCTGGGAACGGCTGGGATTATGGTTCGCGCATTACTGGCCGCTACTTTTAATTCTCTGGGGAGTGATCAAGCTGATCGAGCATCAGCAAGCTCAGCGTGATGGCTTCCCCCCGCGCGGCATTGGCGCAGGTGGGGTCTTCCTGGTAATCGTGATTGTCTTCTTCGGACTTATTGCTACCCATGTCTCCCGTTTTCACTGGGACGAGATCCGCGACAATATGGGCATCGACGACAACGATATCGGCGACATTTTCGGCGACAAGTTCAGCTTCGACGATCATCTGGAACAAGACATCCCCCCGGGCGTTACCAGCCTGCGGGTGAACGACGATGAAGGCGCCGTGCGGCTGAGCCCCTCCACCGACAACAAAATTACTGTGATCGTCCGCAAGCGTGTGGGCGCCGATACTCAGGCCGACGCCGATAAATATAACCAGCAAACCAAACCCGCGATCACCCTTGCCGGCAATGTGATGGTTCTCGACGCCAAAACCCGTGGCGGCGGCAATCATCCCGTGCAGAGCGACCTGGATATCTCGATCCCGCGCAAAATGGATCTACACATCACCGGGCGCAAGGGAGAAGTTTCCGTCACCGGCCGCGATGGGGAAGTTGAAATCGCCAGCCAGCATGGCGATGTTTCTGTGGAAGATGTGAACGGAAACGTGAAATTGAATCTCGAGAAGGGTTCCGCCAAAATTGAGAAGATTACTGGTGACGTCCACATCGATGGCCGGCTGAATGAAGTCTCCGTCATGGACGTGAAGGGCTCGGTGCAGCTCGATGGCGAGTTTCAGGAGAGCGTCAAATTTGGCCACATCACCAAGAACGTCACCTTCAAGTCCTCCCGTACCGACCTTGAGTTCTCCCGCATTGATGGCGAACTCGATCTGGATTCCGATGACCTGCACGCAGATAAGATCATTGGGCCTCTCCACTTAGCCACGCGCTCCAAGCAGATCCGCCTGGAGGATGTTTCCGGAGATGTGCGCCTGCAGAACGATAACGGCGGGGTGGAAGTCTCCATGCGCTCGCTCGGCAACGTGCAAATCGACAGTCGCAACGGCGACGTGCAGTTGAGCGTACCGGACAAGGCCGGATTCCGGGTGGACGCACGAACTCGCGATGGCGAAATCCAGTCTGACTTTCCGGAGTTGAAAATCGAGAACGGCGACCACGAGGCCACCGCCAGCGGCAGCGTGGGAAATGGAATGTCCCACATCGTGATCAACAATGAGCACGACAGCATCGAGATTCGCAAGGTTTCCGCCACCGCTGCGCCGGCTCCGCCCGCCACTCCCGCAACCCCGGCGAAGCCCGCTAAGAACTTGCCCGCACCCAAAGCGAAGGTGGAACCGACAGACAACTGAAGTGGCGAGTCGCGTTCCTTATGTGGGACAGCCGCGCTCCGCTGTCCTAGGGCGCAACCCGGATGCCAGCGGCTGATTCACTCAATGTGCCAACTTCTTCCTGGCCAACTCCTCCACCCGTGCCAGCACTTCATCTTCACTCAACTTCGTTGAATCGATCACCACCGCATCCGCCGCCGCCATCAGGGGAGACACTGCCCGCGTGCGGTCGCGGTGATCGCGTTCGCGCAACTCCGCAGCCACCTTCGCGCCTACTTCGCCTTTGATCTTCTGCTGCTCCATGCGCCGCTGCTCCCGCACCACAGGATCGGCATCGAGAAAAATCTTCAAGTCAGCATCAGGAAAAACCTTGGTGCCAATGTCTCGGCCTTCCATCACCACGCCCCCGCCCACTCCCATCTCCCGCTGATGCGCCACCATCCACGCCCGAACTCCAGGGTGCACCGACACCCGCGATGCCGCCTCCGTGACATCGCGCTCCCGAATGCGCGCCGAAACATCATGCCCGTTCAGCAGCGTGCGGTTTCCGTCCCGCGTGGGCTCGAGCTGAATACGCGACTCCTCGGCCAGCTTCACCAGCGTGGCTTCATCGTCGAACGACGCGTCTTTTTCGATGGCCTGCAACGCTAGCGCCCGGTACATCGCCCCGCTCTCAAGGTTCCCATACCCCAGCTTGCGCGCCAGCCGCGATGCGATTGTGCTCTTGCCCGCGCCCGCCGGCCCGTCAATGGCGATGATGAGTTTACGTGGGGATTGATCGTCGAGAGAATTGTCGGTCATTTCGCGAGTAGATTGTACACGCGATTAAGGAGCATGGGAGCGGTCTACTTCGTTGCGCGATGCTGCTTAGCGGAAGCCACCCCTGGTTCTTTCTCCGGCGTAATCTGCAACATCGACCTCCCACTCACATGCACGAAGCTCAACTCCCGCGCCGCCAGCAGCGCGTTTACCGCTTCCTTCACCCGCGACCGTGCCACAAATTTTCCGAAGAAAGATTCTAGTTCCGGCTGTTCGGCGGCCACCACGCAATCCAAATATTTCGAGAGCAGCGCCGAGAGCGCCTGTTGTACCGACAATCCCACGCCCTCGCGCACCGCATCCGGCGACCAGCGATAGAGCACATCCCAGAACGACCCTTCACTCGCCTTGTAATCCACACGAGTGATGCGCAGCTTCGCCAGCAACTCTCCCAGCGCCTTGTCGAGTGCTGGTAGCGAAACGCTGCCGCCCAGAGCCTCCTGGAGCTTCTGCTTCGAGATGGGACCATCACGCCGGATCAACTCAAACGCGTCGCAAGCCAGCTGCGAGTAAGCAGAGCGCGGCCCCGGCTTCGGCGCCAGCTTGGGATTGCGCTCGCCCACCAGCGCATAAAAATATGGAAACACAGAAGCCGCCACCAGAAACGCGTTGTTCTCTTCAAACAAGTTCGCCTCATACGCCGAACGCTCGCGCAGCAGCCGCACCATGAGTTCTGTCGCTTCTGCCGCCCGCGGATCGGAGTAAGCATGCTGCCATGTCGGCAGCCGATTGTCTGATCCAACGAATGCGCCGATGAAGGTAGGTACCGGCATCGCCGGCCGCACCGGATACATCAAGCAGAACCCCACGCCCTCGACAAACGCGCGCGCCTGCTCGATCGTCCGGATGGCCTTCCCATCCAGCCGCCACTTCTCGCGCCGCAGTTGCTGTAGGTCCTGCTCGGTCATAAGACCAGCTGTCGGCTCCCAGCCATCGGCTCTCAGCAAGAATCAGGGGTTACTGAGAGCTGAAAGCTGAGCGCTGATAGCTAGATCCTCTTAAACGCCTTCTGAATATCCTTTACAGAATACCGCAGCACGACCGGCCTGCCATGCGGGCACGACATGGGATGATCCGTCTTCGCTAGTTCCGCCAGCAGCCATTCCATCTTATTTTGCTCCAACGGCATATTGACCTTGATCGCCGCGTGGCACGCAATCGACGCCGCAATGCGAGCGCGAATCTTCTCCAGGTTTAACGACTGCTCCTCACGCGAAATCTGATCGAGCAGTTCATGCAGCATTTTCTCCAGTGCCGCCGCATCCACCCCGGCCGGCGCGACTTTCACAGCCACGCTGCGCGCTCCAAAGGGTTCCACCTCGAATCCGTTGTGCTGCAACTCGTCGGCAATCTCAGAAAACACCGCCTGCTGCGCCGGAGACAGCTCCAGCACAATCGGCATCAGCAGCCGCTGGCTTTCCACTTTTTGTGCCGCACGCTGCTTCAGCACGCGTTCAAACAGCACCCGCTCGTGGGCCACATGCTGGTCGACAATCCACAAGCCGTCTTCATTCACCGCGAGGATAAAGGAATTGCGAATCTGCCCCAGGGGCCGTAGGGTAGAAAGCGCTGCCAGGGTCGGTTCTTCTTCCCGCACCTCCAGATCCGGAGCGCAACCGTTGTCTGGAACTTCGTCGATGTCTCTTCTCTCGAGACCTCGGGCCGCCGGAATTGCGGCGTTCGCCTCGACCGCGATCGCGCCTTCGAACTGAAGCCTCGCCGAAACCGGCGGCGGTACCGGCGCCTGCAGTGCAAACCCAGCCCCGCCGCCCGTCGGTTCATAGAACGCCCTCGCCGGCGCGCCCGACAGCGAGGCCAAGTCAGAAGGTGGCTCCCACTCACGCGCCCCCGGCGTGAGTCCCGAACTCGCCGTAGCGTGCGCGTGGATCTCCGTGGTGAACTGCGGCGCCGGACGAGCCTTCATCAAAGCCGCACGCGCCGTGTCCCGCACAAAATCGTGCAGCACCGTCGATTGCCGAAATCGTACTTCTGTCTTCGAGGGATGGACATTCACGTCCACCTCGCCCGCGGGCAATTCCAAAAACAGCAACACCACCGGATATACCGTCGGCGGAATGATATTTCGATAAGCCTCCGTCAATCCATGCTGCACCAGGCGGTCGCGAATCAATCTCCCGTTCACAAACACGTAAATCGAGTTGCGATTCAGCTTCTGAATCTCCGGTTTCGAAACGAACCCGCGCAGCCGCATTTCTCCTGGTGTGGGGCGGGCACCCCGGCCGCCTTCGTCGTCGTCCTCTTCTTGTCTCCGCCACGGGGGTGGCTGCGGCAAACCCACATGCTCCAGCGGCTGCACTGCCGCCACCGCAATCAACTGGTCCAGCGTCTCCTTGCCGAAAACCTGATACACGCGCTCGCTGTATCCCGCCACTGGGGGCGCCACTAACATGGCATTGGTGGCCGAATGCAATTCAAAATGCTTCTCCGGATGCGCCAGCGCATAATGCGTGACCAGCGACGCAATATGCGCCAACTCGGTCGACTCCGCTTTCAAAAACTTTTTTCGTGCCGGAGTATTAAAAAAGAGATCCCGCACCGTGATCGAGGTTCCCTCGGGCAGCCCGGCTTCCTCAACGCGCGCCATCTTGCCGCCATTGATCTCGATGACCGTGCCCGACGCCAGAGTCCCAGACTCCGCCGCGCAGGTCTCCAGCCGCAGCCGCGATACCGATGCGATCGAAGGCAGCGCCTCCCCGCGAAATCCCAGCGTAGCCACGCTCAATAGGTCTTCCGCATCTTTAATCTTCGAAGTCGCATGCCGTTCGAATGCAAGCATGGCGTCATCCCGTACCATGCCGCATCCGTTATCCGTGATCTGAATCAGCTTTTTGCCGCCCGCCTCCACATTGATCTTGATCCGCGTCGCACCCGCATCCAGCGCATTTTCCAGCAACTCCTTCACCACCGACGCCGGCCGTTCCACAACTTCGCCTGCGGCGATCTTGTTGGCAACCTGCTCGGAAAGTACGTGAATGCGGCCCATGAAGAAGTTCTTAGTTTACGGCTTTCATTTCTCAGTGGTTGTCGAGGATAGGTCAGTTTCGCAGATGGCATGGCGGAAGGCAAAATGCAGCTTGCGCCGAAGGATAGAGCGAACACTGCTGGTACTATTTATTCTTGTCTCTCGAGATTACCAGACACTTGGTCAGAGCGATCCGATGATTCGGTCTTTTAAGGGCATGAAGCCGACAATCCCCGCGAGCTGCTATGTCGACGAATCGGCGCAGATCATCGGCGATGTCGTACTCGGCGAGCGCGCTTCGGTATGGATGAACGCGGTCCTGCGCGGGGACGTCTACGCCATCCGCGTCGGAGCCCATTCGAATATTCAGGACTGCAGCGTGTTGCACGGCATGAAAAATATCTACGGCGTGACCGTGGGTGAATATGTCACAGTAGGCCACTCGGTAACTTTGCATGGCTGCGTTATCGAGGATCGTTGCCTGATCGGCATGGGCTCCATCATTTTGAATGGTGCGAAGATTGGAGCGGGATCGATTGTCGCTGCGGGCACGCTGATTCCGGAGCAAACTGTGGTCGAGCCCGGTTCGTTGTGGATGGGCTCCCCCGGAAAGTTCCGCCGCAAACTGGAGAAAGCAGAAGACGAAATGATCATGCGCTATGCGCAGAATTATCTGGGATATACGGAAGAATATCTGCCCAAGCGCTAAGAATGGTAAGAACTGTCATCCTGGGCGGAGCAAACCGGTGAGCGAAGCGAACTGGCCTGAGCAGTCGAAGGATCCCTATCGTGCTGCACATACGTCTCGAGGCCCTCTCGCAATGCTTCGGATGACGGGGCTCCGCAGGAAGAACTCCCTGAGAGCCGGGCGGAGGAATTGAGCTGCTAGGGATCCTTCGACTGCGACTTGTCTTTCGCGAGGCGAAAGATAAGTCTTCGCTCAGGATGACAAGTGAGGAACGAGAACGAAATGATCAAAGCTGTTCGAGGAACGCGAGACCTGCTGCCGCCCGACACCGCCCTGTGGAACTTAGTGGAGTCGGCCGCGCGCGATGTCTTCCGCGCCTACAACTTCCAGGAAATTCGCACCCCGATTTTCGAGAGCACCGAACTTTTCGCCCGTGGCGTGGGCGAAGAAACCGACATCGTGGCGAAGGAAATGTTTACCTGGGAAGATCGCGGACGCGCCGAAAGCGACAAGGGACAATCCCTCACACTGCGCCCCGAAGCCACCGCCGGCATCGTCCGCGCCTACATTGAGCACAAGCTCTGGGATCGCGGTCTGAACAAACTTTATTGCATCGGTCCCATGTTCCGCCGCGAACGTCCGCAGAAGGGCCGATATCGTCAGTTTTATCAAATCGACGCCGAGGTTATTGGTCCGGCGTCGGCGGGCAGCGACTCTCCAGTGCGCGACGCGGAAGTGCTTGAGATGCTGGCCACGCTGCTCGATCGCCTCGGAATAACCGGTTGGAATCTTGAGTTGAATTCCGTCGGCTGCGCGAACGATCGTGGCGCCTTCAACGAGGCATTGCGCGCGGCTTTAGAGCCGGTTGTCGGAAAAATGTGTGTCGATTGCCAACGGCGCGCAGTGACCAATCCGCTGCGCGTGTTCGATTGCAAAGTCCCGGAGGATCAGCCCATCATCGATACCCTCCCGCGCATCAGCCAGTTTCTCGATGAGGGATGCCAGAAACATTTTGACGCTGTGAAAGAAATCTTAATTGCGGTCGGAGTGCCCTTTGCGTTGAACGACCGCCTTGTCCGCGGGCTCGATTACTACACCCGCACCGCATTCGAGTTCACGCACGGGGCGCTGGGGGCGCAGAATGCGATTCTCGGCGGTGGCCGTTACGACGGACTCTCCGAGGCGCTCGGTGGGCCCGCAGCTCCCGGAATCGGCTTCGCAATCGGCGAAGATCGGCTGGTGATGTCGCTGCAAGAGTCAGCCTCGGCTGAGAGTGTGCTGAAGAAACCGGATGTGTATATTGCTCCGCTCGGTGCCGGCATGAACCCCAAAGCCGCCCGCCTGGCGCGTGAGCTACGCCGCCACGAAGTTGTCGCGGACCTGGGAGACGAAACCTTCCGTCTTAAGAAATCGTTTGAGGCGGCCACCAAGGCGGGAGCAAAATACATTTTGATCGTCGGCGAAAATGAAGTGAAGGCTGAAACCTTCGCTCTCAAAAACTTGGCAACCGGCGAACAGGTTTCCGTTCCGCGCGCGGAATTGCCAGACAAAATCCGGAACTAACCATGGGTAAAACCCGCTCCATGCTGGACGACGCTGCGAGAAGCTTCATCGAAGCGCAGCATATATTCTTTGTCGCCTCGGCGCCGCTCGATGCCGCTGGCCACGTGAACCTTTCCCCGAAAGGCCTGGACACATTTCGCGTCCTCGGTCCAACCACGGTCGCTTACATCGATTTCAACGGCAGCGGCGTCGAGACGATCGCCCACTTGAGGGAGAATGGAAGAATCGTTCTGATGTTTTGCGCCTTCCAAGGTCCGCCAAATGTTTTTCGCCTGTACGGCCACGGCCATGTGGTCGAGCAGCACGAACCCGAATTCGCCGCTCTCGCAGAAAACTTCCCGACTAGCGAAAACGCCCGTTCGATCATCATCGTAGAACTGACCCGCGTGACCGATTCCTGTGGCTACGGGGTTCCTCTTTTTCAATACGAAGGCGAGCGGGAACAACTCGGCGCCTGGGCCCGCAAGCAGGGGCCGGAAGGCCTGCAAGCGTACCGGGAGCGGAAGAACGCGAACAGCATCGATGGGCTTCCCGGCATATCCGTCCAGAATGTTCCTCAGAAGGGGGTCGTGTGAAATCTTCCTGGCTTTTCAGCACTTTTCTATTCTGCTGTGTCGCCGCGAACCAAGCTGTCGCTCAGACTCCGGCTGCGACCAAACCTCAAAGCTCCCTGGAGCAAACCACAATCGCCAACGAGAAAAGTCTGATCGAGGCCAAGAAGAAGGATGACGCCGCGTTTTTCAAGCGGACGCTGAGCCAGGACTTTTCGTTGGTTGGAGTCGACGGCAAGCTGCTCGAAGGACAAGAGGCCGCAGACAATCTCGGCGACTCAAGTCTGCTGGACCTTACGCCGTATGACATCCGAGTGGTGGGCCATAGCGACGACACCACGATAATCACCTACGACGCAATCGTCCGCGAAGCGCCCGAAGAAGATCAGGGACCGCCCCCGCGCTATCAGCACTTCAGTTCCGTGTGGGTGAAGCGCGGCGGCCAGTGGAAGCTAGAATTTCATCAGGCCACCGCCGCCCATTGGGGAGACTGGTAGAGATTGGCTTTACCGAATTCCGCGTGAAAGTCGGAGCGAAGCCGGCAATGCCTGTCCCACGACCTAGTCCCGCGAACCAGTAAAGATACGTAAAATGTATTGACCCGATCGACTTTTCCGGGTAGAGTGTGTTGTTCCACGGACAGCCGGAGCCTCTGGGTCAGTTTCAGAATGTACCTCGACCTGTGAGCCCAATCAGGAAATGTGAGCATCTTTGGGGTCCGGTCGCGCATCTATTCTGGGTAGGAATTGCGCTAACTCCTAGACAATCTCAGCAGAATCAGCAGCTTAGCACGACGTGTGAATTTGTGCCGATTCTACGAGGAGCAAGGGCTGAAGCGTCATGCCCATACTTATAGGGAAGGGGAAACACACACATGCGATCCGATCGTGTGTTTGATGCTTTACAAACATTACGGAATCGTTATATGCTCTGCCAGCTTGCCTCCAAGGCCACGCGGAAGTTCCATCGGCCCAGCACCAGAATCCAGGAAACGATGAATGGTGTATTGGACCGGATCGCGGGCGCGGAGCGGCAGGAAATCCTGTCGGAGCCGGAGAATTTTGCTGAGGCACAACGGCGGGCTGCATAAAACAGCCCCGCCCGCCTGCCTTGTGGTGTTTTGTCTTCCCTAAATACCCTCCTTTGAAAATCTCCCGAAAACGCTGAAACTTACACGTTTGAGTGCATCGGGTTTAGGTGAATCATGACCATTGCTGAACTGAAAGAAAAGAACATCACCGAGCTGACCAAGATCGCAAGGACCTTGGAGCTGCCCGGTGCCAGTGGACTGCGCAAGCAGGACCTCATCTTCAAGATCCTGCAGGCGCAGAGCGAAAAAGAAGGCCACATTTTTGCCGAGGGCGTGCTGGAAATTTTGCCTGACGGCTACGGCTTTCTACGGTCGCCGGACTACAACTACCTGCCGGGGCCGGATGATATTTATGTGTCGCCCTCGCAAATCCGCAAATTTGACTTGAAAACCGGCGACACCATCAGCGGGCAGGTGCGGCCTCCGCACGAGGGCGAGAAGTATTTCGCTCTGGTGAAGATTGAGGCGGTGAACTTTGAGTCGCCCGACGAGGCGCGCAACAAGATTCTGTTCGACAATTTGACGCCGCTGTATCCCCAGGAGCGGCTGAAGCTCGAGACAACCCGCGAGAATTCCAGCGCGCGGGTAATGGATTTGCTGACGCCGCTCGGCAAGGGACAGCGCGGGTTGATCGTTTCTCCGCCGCGCGCCGGCAAGACCATGCTGCTGCAGAATGTGGCGAACTCGATTACCACGAATCATCCAGAAGTGGTGTTGATGGTGCTGCTGATCGACGAACGTCCTGAAGAAGTGACGGACATGCAGCGGTCGGTGAAGGGCGAAGTGATTTCGTCTACGTTTGACGAACCCGCGGCGCGGCACGTACAAGTTGCAGAAATGGTGATTGAGAAGGCGAAACGACTGGTGGAGCACAAGCGCGATGTAGTGATTCTGCTCGATTCGATCACGCGTCTGGCGCGAGCCTATAACACAATTGTTCCGCCTTCGGGCAAAGTGCTTTCTGGCGGCGTGGATTCTAACGCGTTACAGCGGCCGAAGCGGTTTTTCGGGTCAGCGCGAAATATTGAAGAAGGCGGATCGCTGACGATTATTGCTACGGCGTTGATCGATACCGGGTCGCGCATGGATGACGTGATCTTTGAAGAATTCAAGGGCACGGGCAACTCGGAAATTATCCTTGAGCGCAAGCTGGTAGATAAGCGTGTGTTCCCGGCCATCGATATTCAGCGCTCGGGCACGCGTAAGGAAGAGCTGCTGATTCCGCGAGAGGATCTGTCGCGGATCTGGGTCCTCCGAAAGGTGCTGAACCCATTGTCTCCTGTGGAAGCGATGGAGTTGCTGATCGACAAGTTGAGCAAGACGAAGTCGAATAGCGAGTTCCTGTCGAACATGAGCTCGCTATAAACCGTACGCGTTTAGCGTTGCAAGCCTCCAGCCCCATGGAGGCTTGTTGCGGCTTTTGTGTACTGTAAGCCCTGGTATTTGCCTCCCGCATCTCTTCAATTCCCCTCAGATTTTTCATTGCCGACTCCTGAAAAAGTGGCCATACTCTAGGAACGGGCAGAACGATCGCGTCCGTTTCGAGGACACCGTGCGAGCGAAACCGTTGGCTTGGAGTCTGCTTCTTTTCTTGGTGCTCGCGATGCCCGGGACGGCCCAAAACCACCAAGGCCCACCGCTGCGGGTCGACGGCACTGTCGCACCGCCTGAGAGCGAGGAGGGCCGTGATCGGCTGGTCCGCGAAATGGCCAAGAAAGCCAACATGGAAAGACAGGCGGCGCTTAAGGCCGACACCGACAGATTGGTGAAGCTGGCCGGGGAGTTGAAACAGTACGTGGACAAATCGAATGAAAACGTCCTTTCGGTTGATGTGCTTAAGAAAGCAGAAGAAATCGAAAAGTTGGCGCACAGCGTAAAGGACAAAATGAAGGGGCCGAACTAGAAACAATTGGGCAATCTGGCAAGGCTGCGTTGCCGATGTGCCGCCGGCAAAAAGAGTTGCCCACATAAGGGCGGCGAGTGAATTTATCATGGCGCAACTCCGCACGGTCCGTTGTGTTTCCATTCAATAGAATCCGCGGGACGCGGAGGAGGACTGGATATGAAACGGATGATTGCAGGAGTGCTTTTGCTGATGGGATTAGGCGCGGGAACGATGTTCGCCGACGATACATGGCGCGACCGACAGGATATTCGGCATGACGGGGCCAGAATTGCGCACGACCGGTGGGAGCTTCGGCGCGACGTAAACTGCGGAAATTATGCCGCAGCGCGGCATGAGCGCAGGGAACTCCGGCGAGAATACCGGGATGTGAATCGCGATCGGAGAGACTTGTATTGGGACCGGCGGTAGCCAAAAAGCTTTTCTGCGCGGCCGAAGCAACAAACGCCATCCGGTTTTGCCGGACGGCGTTTGTTGTTGACACAACAAGACATTCTATTTGCCACTTCGAATTCGCATACCGTAGAACGAGCGGTAGACGAAGAAGAAAGAGACCACAAAGAATGCCAGAGCAAGGACGTTTGTAATCGTCGCGCCTTGGTCGCGGGTAAGAGTAACTGCTAACTCAACGGCGAGCAGGCCGAACAACGTGGTGAATTTGATGACCGGATTCAGGGCCACCGAGGACGTGTCCTTGAACGGATCGCCAACGGTGTCACCGATAACGGTGGCATCGTGCAGCGGAGTTCCCTTCTGCTTCATTTCAACTTCGACGATCTTCTTGGCGTTATCCCACGCGGCGCCCGCATTGGCCATGAAGATAGCTTGATAGAGGCCGAAGACAGCGATGGAAATCAAGTAACCGACGAAGAAGAAGGGTTCCACGAAGGCGAAGGCCAGCGTACCGAAGAATACGGCGATGAAGATGTTCAACATGCCCTTCTGCGCATACTTTGTACAGATCTCCACCACTTTCTTACTGTCGGCGACGGAAGCCTTCACTACGCCTTCGAGCTTGATATTGGCTTTGATGAACTCGACGGCGCGGTAAGCGCCGGTGGTGACGGCCTGGGTGGATGCGCCGGTAAACCAGTAAATCATGGCGCCGCCGGTGATCAGGCCGAGGAAGAATGGAGCGTGCAGGAGTGAAAGTTTGTCGACATTTTCGGTGAGGCCGCTGGTGAGCGCCATGATGATGGAGAAGATCATGGTAGTGGCGCCGACCACGGCAGTGCCGATGAGCACAGGTTTCGCGGTGGCCTTGAACGTGTTGCCGGCACCGTCATTGGCTTCAAGCAGGTGCTTAGAGCGGTCGAAGTTCACCGTCATGTTGAAGTCTTTTTTGATTTCGGCTTCGACATTCGGAACCTGTTCGATCAGCGAGAGTTCGTAAACCGATTGAGCATTGTCGGTAACTGGGCCATAGGAGTCAACGGCGATCGTGACAGGGCCCATACCGAGGAACCCAAAAGCCACCAGGCCAAAGGCGAAGACCGCGGGAGCCAACATGGTTGCGGCCGCGGCGAGGCCCATCGTACTCATGTAGTAGGCGACCGCCATCAAACCCATCATGGAGAGGCCGAGGTAGTAGCCGGAGAAATTGCCGGCCACGAATCCGGACAAAATCCCGAGCGAAGCGCCGCCTTCCTCCGCTGAGATGACAACTTCCTTCACGTGGCGGGAATGAACTGAAGTGAAGACCTTCACTAGTTCCGGGATGACAGCTCCCGCCAGAGTGCCGCAGGAGATGATGGTTGCCAGCTTCCACCACTGGGTGCCATCGCCGCCGAGATCCGGGATGATGAAACGAGAAATCAAGTAGGTCAAGGCGATGGAGACGATGGAGGTGATCCATACCAGCGAGGTGAGGGGATGCTCAAAGTTCATCTCGTCGGCATTGCCATACTTGGCTTTAGCAATGGCGCTATTCAGGAAGTAGGAAACAGAGCTGGCCACCAGCATCATGACGCGCATGACGAAGATCCAGACCAGCAATTGAACCTGGACAGTGGGATTCTTTACGCCGAGAAGGATGAAGGTGATGAGAGCGACGCCGGTGACGCCGTAGGTTTCGAAGCCGTCGGCGGAGGGGCCAACAGAGTCGCCAGCATTGTCGCCGGTGCAGTCGGCGATGACGCCGGGGTTGCGGGCGTCATCTTCTTTAATCTTGAAGACGATCTTCATCAAGTCGGAGCCAATGTCGGCGATCTTGGTGAAGATACCGCCGGCGATACGGAGGGCGGCTGCGCCGAGAGACTCGCCGATGGCGAATCCGATGAAGCAAGGGCCGGCGTAGTCGCCGGGGATGAAGAGAAGGATGATCAGCATGATGAGGAGTTCGACGCTGATCAGCATCATGCCGATGCTCATGCCGGCTTCCAGAGGAATCTGGTAGACGGGGAACGGCTTCCCTGGTAGAGACGCGAAGGCGGTGCGCGAGTTGGCGAAGGTGTTCACGCGAATGCCGAACCAGGCTACGCCGTAACTGCCGCCAATGCCGACCAGGCTGAAACCGAGAATGATGGCGACGCGCATGGCTTCCATGTGCTGGAGGACGCCGAAGTAGAGCAGGATGATGACGGCGATGAAGGCCCACAGCAGGAGGATGAATTTGCCCTGAGTGACTAGATAGGTCTTACAAGTCTCGTAGATGAGTTCCGAGATCTCGCGCATGGCGCGATGCACCGGCAGGTTCTTGAGGCGCATGTAGATGACCATGCCGAAACCGAGCCCAAAGAGGCAAAACAGGATGCCGATCATTAATAGCCGGTGGCCGTCGATGGAGCCGTTCAAGAAGCTGACTGAAGAGAGGTCTGGAAGTTTCAGTGAGGCTTCGCCGCCGGTGGATTCGCCAGAAGGTTGAGCCAGAGCCGAGGCAGCGCCGACGGTAAGCAGCGAGGCAAGGGCGAGAGTCGTTTTCAGGAAACCAGTTACCACGCAGCGTCCTTGGAACGCAGCAGTGGCGAGCCAGGTGCGCATAATGAGTCCTCCAAATAAGTCGATTATCAGGAATTTATAAACGTGTTTAGAGATCGCCTTCCAGCTAAGCACCCCCGTCCGAGCACGCCCTGTGCAGCATTGGGTACAGTCGCTGGAATTCCGAACACGCTTCCACCGCAAGACCTTAACGGAGTGTTGGAGCTTGGCCGCGTCGGAGTTCGCGCGAGCCCGCCGGAGAGTACGACTTAACTCCAGACGGAGTAGCGCAAAACGGGCATTTATAACATGTTGGAAGGAAAGGGTCAATGACTGCGAGGAGGGACCGCGAGGAGGGAGCAGAGAAAGCGCTTCCCGATTAGGCACACCTCGGTTCCCGCCGCCGAAATGACGAAGACAGGCGCCAAAAGCAATGAAAAGGAAAGGCAGGAGCCAGACCGATGGGGCTCCGTTTGACCGCTTGGTTACCTCAAGTTGCCACAGCGAAAGGTGGGGCCAACGGAGAAGCGGACATAGTTTCGGCGGTTGGACAACAGGTTGCTGAAGAAGTGAGTATTCACCCAGTCGGCGGCGAACCGGACGCCGACTCGCCGAGATACGTTGAGGTCAACTGGCATTACGGCTACACGGCCGCTCTGATGGATGTCCTGCGGTTCTTAGGCCGCGAGATTACCACGCACTCCGGCCTTCTGAGCCTTCTCACACGAAGCACTCGGGCAAGCATAACTAGTGCCGTCCGGCGCGTCGGGATGGATGATATTCTCCACGGGTTTTAGTTCGTGGTATATCTGGCATTCCAACTCATACGCGACCTTCGTTGTAGGTTCGTACTTGACCTTGAAATAGAGAAAACCGCCATCGGAAACCCATTTCTTTAGACGGTCGGCAACGTCGTTATCGGAGCGTCCAACGAAGTGAGTGGCAAACGGGCCAGGTTGGTATTTGTCGAGAATATAGACGCCAATCCTTCCACCGACGACATGCTTGTCGATGTACTTATTGTCTAAGCGGTGCAGATCGGAAAAGCCCGAAAGTAAATCCATTGGTGAAGCTCCTTTTCCGCCAGATTAGATCGGTACCCAGATCGCCGGGGTCAATGTTGGGCACGGGGACGTACTTGGTGTGAGGAATGAGCCTCTAGTGGAGGATTGTCTCCGGGCGCATGATGATGATCTGCGCGCGCCCGTCCTTGTTAATCGCGACGGTCATGAAAGGCCGTTTTGCAGCGCAGGTTTTCGGGCACGCCATTCGACTGTGTTTTCGCCCTGCCCATTCTTCTGCAGACTTCTGAGAAGCGAATTTCAAAGTCACTTCGTCTAGCTGGCAACTGCAGCAGCAGGTATCGGGCAATAATTTTCTCCGCTCGATAACACCACCCAACTAATCCTACAGCATTCGTGCGAGCGCCTGATACTGTCTTGGCGTTCGACCGCGGAAGGGTCACACTTTCAAATCCCCCGGATGGAGTGCTTCCGACGTAACTGCGACGTGGCATGACGCTGATAACGATCAGGATCCCGTATCCCTGTCAGTGAATGCCTCAGGGTCCGGCGCCATTTCGGCTACGCTGCCCTCGTTTCGTGCTTATGGCACTCTGCTAATCAAGGACACTAAACGTCGTCGACCAGCTTCATAATGTCGGCACGCGACTTGAGGGACCGCATCAAGTATCCGCTGCCTAGCGCCTGGATCTCCGTCCGGAGTGGCCGAACGCGATCACAAGCCAGCCGCCAACGCGGAGGAGTTCGTTCGCCGGAACTCGCGGCGCCACTCGCCGCCTATACTGGCTGGAACCTGCGTGACGCTTCGATTGGTGCAACCTATCAACTCGTCTCTTTTGAAGCAACATCCCATTCGCAAGAAATGGGATCAAGCGAAGCAGTAGAATAATGCCAAAAGCTTCGGAGTGGTGCCTTACCTCAGGCCCGATTTATGCACCTAGTCAGGTTGTGCTCAGAGCGAGGACTCGCCTGATACGGATTGACTCCCAGGCGTCGTTTGTGCCCGCGGGTCGTTGAGTGCTGCGAAAGCCGCCAGCGCATCGTGCAGGCGATCGAAAAACCGCGCCGGGCCGATGACCTCCGTCAAAAGGTGCCGCTCTAAGTCCGCCTTCAGAGAGAAAGGCACGCGTGCGAGCACCAACACGACGCCGCAGTGAACCAGTTCCTTCTGCAGTTGTCGCACCATCCGGGCGGCCGTGTAATCCACATTCGTGATGGCTTCGGCATCGACGACCAGCCAGCGCACGGGTGAAGGAGCTGGCCCAACCAGGCCGCGAACCTCCTCTGCAAACAGAGTCGCATTGGCGTAGAAGAGTGCCGCTCCGAAGCGATAGATGACCAACCCCGGCTTCGTTACCGCGCCGGAAACGGCCGGAACTAACCGCCAGGCATCGCCTTCGCTTACGACGAAGACTCCGGTGTGAGGACGATAGCTGTGCCGCACAACCCGAAGCAGCGACAGCACCATGGCCAGCAGAATGCCCTGCTCAACACCCACCAGCACCACGACGGTCGCAGTAAACAAGGCCAGAGCGTATTCTCCGGGACTCTCGCGTCGAATCTCTCGCAAGCCGCGCATGTCGATTAGACGGACAGCAATGAAGAATACGATGGAGCCCAGCACGCAACGTGGCAGGTATTGCAGAGGCTTAGTCAGAAAGAGCAGGACGAACGCTACCATCATCGCGGTGACCACCTGGGCAAGCTGGCTCTGACCGCCGGAGCTTTCGACCATCGCGGTTTGGGTAGGGCTTCCGTCCACAACAAACGTCCCGCTCAAGGCCGCGGCGGCGTTAGCCGCAGACAAACCGACCAGGTCTGCGCTTCCGTCCAAGTGCTGATGGTGGCGCCCCGCGTAGAAACGTGCGGTAGCCGCGCTCTGGGCGACGATCGTTACGAAGCAAGAGCTGGAGACGCCGAGCAGCGTCACGGCGTCCTTCCAGTGCACATCGGGCAACCCTAAATGCGGAAGGCCGCCAACGACCGGCCCGATGATAGTGATGCCGTGCCCTGCGAAATCCCAGGCTGCGCTCGCGGCTATTGCGCAGGCGACCGCGATCAGCGAGCCGGGCACCTTGGGAGCAAACCAGCTGAAGGCAAAGACGCCGATCACGACGACTGCCGAGATAAACACCGTCGGGAAGTGAGCCTCGGGCAGGCTGCGGAAGACCTCGAGGAGCTGTCCCACCGTCCTGTGGGAGTGCACTTCCAGGCCGACCATCTCGCCCAGCATGGCGACGCCCACCTGAAATCCGACTCCCGTGAGAAATCCTATCAGCACGGTCTGCGACAAGAAGTCGGCCAGGAAGCCGAGCTTGAGTACTCGAGCCAGCAGCAGAAATCCGGCGGTGAGCAGAGCGACCGTCGATGCCAACGCCACATATCTCGCACTTGCGACCGTCGCCATGCTCGCGAGCCTCCCGGCAAGAATGGCAGCGGTTGCCGAATCGGCAGCGACTACCAGATAGCGCGAGGAACCAAACATCGCAAATGCCAGCAGCGGAAGCAACAGCGTGTAAAACCCTGTGACTACTGGCATGCCGGCAATCTTGGTGTAGCCCAGCGCCTGCGGAATGTTCATCGCCGCCAATTGCAATCCGGCCACGGCATCGCGCGCCGCACCCGCGCGAGTAACCGGTGTTATGCCTTGAAACAGACGCAGCCAGCCGCCACTTCGCGCCTGGGGTGCGCGTTGACCGGATTGCAGGCGATCTGGTCCGGCCGGTGGTGTAGCTGGTGCGCTCATGGTCACCGCAAGATCGTCTTTCAGGACTTCGACCTCTCACACGCTTTTAGCAGCATCACCCTGTCCTATTGAGGTTCCGCGTAGACACTTTTGACGAATCCGGCTGCGTTGGTGTTGGGCCAGTCGGGATGCTGCGTTTTGAGGTCGGCGCTGACTTGTTTCCCGGCGTCGTCGGGCGATATGCCTTGGCGCTTGAGCGCGAGCGCTCGCGTACGGATTTCGGAGATCAGGTTCAGTTCCGCCGCCACGAGCGAACCATCGCCGGGAGCGCTATGGTCGGGCAAGACATGTGCGGCGTTGAGGGCGGCTACTTTCTCTAGCACGGCAAGCCAGCTCGCAGGTGTGCCGCCGTCGCCGAATATGTTCGGCATGGTCTTGTTCTGCACCACGTCGCCCGAGATCAACGTGCGGTCCGGTTCAACAAAGGTCAGCTCGTCGCCTTTAGTGTGGGCTCCTCCGAACCAGAGCAGGCGCGCCGTAACACCGCCAAGATCGATGGTCGCTTCCTGGTCAAAAAGCACGTCGGGCGGGCGCAATACAACGCCCGCGAGTAGGTCTTTATTCTGCGACGAGCGCTGGCTGAACATATCGATCATCTCCTGACCGTGCTTCTCCATTTCCTGCTGCTGTACCGCGTTGCGGATCAGGATGGTGCCGGGAGGAAAGCCGGGCTCACCGGCAGCGTGCTCCGGATGGAAGTGCGTGGTGGTGAGGAAGAGCTTCGGGTTGTTGGGCGCGAGTTTCGCGGCCACGCGCGCGGCGGTGGCTCCATTCTTCGAGCCCAAGCCCGTATCGACGACGAGCGTCGCGTGGCTACCGACGACGATGGCGATGTTGGGAAAGCCCATGATCGTCCAGACGTGGTCGGAAATCTTTGTCGTGTTCTCACTGACCATCGGCTGGCTCATCTGCGCTAACGCGCTGGTGGCCGCCAGTGCGGCCAGCGTCAGGAGTGCCGAAAGTGACTTCATGGCGTCCTTAAGTGTCCTTATTATCAGATCATTTGCTATCTGTTCAGATCCACCACGGCGACCTTGTTCACTCCACTGCACGCCAGATACAGCCGCCGATCGGGAGTCGCCACCATATTGCGGACCACGCCGCCCCCAGATGGGATCGGCTTCGTACTGAAGCTCTCCGACTTGGGATCGAACCTGACCAGAGTATTGGGCCTCACACCCGACTCGCTATACCAGACCTCACCGTCGTTCGTGACCGCAATTCCATACGGTTCCGACTCCGAGCCGCCCGGCGACATCCATTCTTTCAGCAACTTTCCGCTGGACGCATCAAAGTTTCCAAGATACCCGCGTGCGAAGTCTGTGTAATAAATTGTGCCATCGGGCCCCAGTCCGATCCGTCGCGGGCGAGCACCCGCTGCCGGCAAAATGTATTCGCGGATTTTCATCGTACTCGGGTCGATGCTGGCTAGTTTGTTGGTGCCGAACTCGCAGAAGAAGGGCCTGTTGTTCTGCAAGATCACGATGCCGTAAGGCACGGCGTGCGCAGTCGGCAATTTGGTCAAGGTCATCTTGCCGGTCTTCGGATCGAGACGGCCGATATAGTTGGTCTCTTCGTTGGTAAACCACAAAATGCCATTGTGGTCGAATACGGGCGTGTGCGGATCGATCTTCGCGCCATCCGCCGCGCGATACTCGGCGATCTCGCCAGTCTTCGGATCGAGCTTGCCGACGTAACCGCCGGAGATCGCGGTGAACCAAATGTTTCCGTCCTTGTCGGCGACCAAACCGTGCGGACCAGAATTGGCAGTCATCAAAGCAAATTCCTTGAATTCGCCAGTCTTCGGATTGAGGCGGCCCAGTTTGTTTGCTCCCTGCCCGGTATACCAAAGCGAGCCATCAGGCGCGAGTGCCGGATCGTGAGGCCGCGAGTTCGGCGTGGGCACTTCGTATTCCTGGATCTGTACGTTCAAGGTACCCACCGTCTGGGAGCCAGCAAGCGCGGCGGCTAGCGCGAACAAGCGGAGTGTAAGCAGAGACATGGACGCTCTCCTTAGCAGGAAAATTGTAGTCCCTCGTGTAGCGAGTCGGCGACAAGTGCGTAAACCAGGGGCGCACGGGGCCGCGGATCCGCGAAAGCACCGATCTTACATCGAACCCGGTGCCGGGTGGGTAGCATCTCGGCGATCGCGGAGCTTCTTTTGGACCTCTGCCAAGTACTGCCTTGCCTGCTCACGCGTCTTGATTGAACGCACCCGCTGTAGGATAGCCGTCCGTTGCCCTGGCGACATTTCGAGATCCTGGCGCAGAGCTGAATGGAGAATGACTGGCAGTGTGCCCTGGTCGACCGTCTCATCTGGTCTGACGGCGACCATCGTACTCAAGTCCGGCACACTCATCTTCATTACAGTCGTCGCGAACTGAGCCTTTGCGGTGAAAGGCAGAGTTGTGGGAGTGTCGGGCCTTGGCGCGTTCAAAGAAAGCAGCGCATCGAACCGATTGGCTTTGGCATCGCGCTGCGTCAGAGGATTAACTGCAAACAAAGCCTCAATCGTAGCGGGTATTGAAGCATGGTCATACAACCGATGATCAACGACATTTTTCGGCATAAGCGGTGAGATGACAACTGCTGGGACACGAGGTCCATACTGCTGGAATGCAAAGCTGTACTGATTCTGTTTATCCTGCGGAGCTGTGTCACCTGGTGCTACAGCACCGGGCGGAATTGCGTGATCGTAGAATCCGCCGTGCTCATCCCAGGTGATGATCAAAACACTGCTATTCCAATGCGGAGAGTTCCGGATCGCTTCGTAGGTCTCCTTAATCAATCCCTCGCCCAGCGTGATGTCGGTAAGCGGGTGCTGCGAACTGCTGTTTTTATAGTCGTTCAGGACATCATAGCTTGGCTCGATGAAAACGTAGCTGTACGGATAAGTCGGCTGGCCAAGATCGGTGGCGAAATTGCTGTAGTGCCGGATGTCGAAGAGGCTGATGCCCTTCAATGCGGCAACCATCGGAAAATCGTCGCCGGCATACAGGCGGTGCGACACCGCCTTCTTCTTCAATGCATCGAAAATGCTACCCGCTTTGAACTGGAACCCACCGGTCGTCTCCCATTCAACGATTTCTTCCGTAGTCGGACTATGGTCGAGCCCACCAGAAGACGCCGCATGAACAAACATCCGATTCGGCCAAGTAGGACCAGGCATGGAAGCGTGCCAGTTATCGCAAACGGCAAACTCCTGGGCCAAGGCAACCAGGACTGGAAGGTGCTCGGGTGCAAAGCACTTCATAACTTCACCCGGATCAGCAGCCCCGCCACTCGCCACGTATGAGGCGACGAACCCGGTGTTGTTGATGGCTGGATACGCACCACCTGCTTGATAAGTCGCTCCCGTTCCGCAGAGCTGTTCCAGGACATCATTGAACTCGTGTCCCGGGTCAGCCGGCATCACGTCATCAGCGCCGCTGCTTACTTGGTACATGCCGCCATTGAAAGTATTGACCTCGCTTCCAGATAGTCCATTGATCTGTGTTGAACCGTCCTTCGCGGCATCGTGGCCTGTGATGCCCGAGAAACCGAGCATGTGATCAAACGCTCGGTTCTCCAGTATGAGAACGAACACGTGTTCGATTTGATCAGCCATTTACTTTCGCCAAACACGCTGCACGAGAATTTCACTATGCATTGTAACTGCGAAACCGGGCACTCAGGGATGCACAGAAGATCGGGAGTGAGAAGTTGCTCCGGCAATTCATATTTGCAACCGCTCGCATCAAGCAACCAGCGACTTCGCGGTGTTGCAAGCCGGCCGCGTTCAGAAAATGCCCTCCGTGATGTGAGCGTTCTTGATCAGACTTGTCCAGCATCGCCTTTGTAGACTTTGCCTGGTGGCACATGCTCGTCCATGCCTATGACTCCCAAAAGAAGGCCGCCCAAGCTAGAAATCGACACGACGACGAGTCACTTGAGCAAACGGGAAGGAAGAATGAGAAGGAACAAAGAGAATTGCCGATTGACCTAATCGCCGTTTCCGGCCTCGTTTCTCTGGAATAGCCAATCCATGATCGCCACCACCTCGATTCGCGTCCAACGCACGGCCACGGTCCTCCGCCCTGACCAGTCCCGGGTTCTTCTGCGCCCGTTCAGCCACGAGGATCCCGAGCGATCTCGCAGGATTATCGCCAGGATCATGTCACTTCCAGAAAGCCAAGTCGGGCCACTCCTGGACGAAGTATCGGCTGAATTCTCCCAGCGACACCAGCAAATCCGCAGATCCTTTCTAGAGCGGTTCGAACAGGTCCGCGACTTCCTATTGACCGATAAGGAAGTTTCCGAACAGAGACAGCTGTTGATAGGTTCCTATTTCGTTTGCGAATACTCCTTAGAATCTGCTGCACTGTTCAACCCGTCCATCGTGCCGCACCCTGACCAGTCTGACCTGCCTTCCGGCGCTCTGCGTTTTATCCTCAGCTTGCGCGCCACGGGGGAGGGACATATTTCTTCCATCACTTTTCGAACGGGTACCATCCACGCCGACCATCGGATCGAGGTCCTGGCTCCAGCAGGCTTCCTTACCGAGCCGCGTCAAATTCCGAACCCCAGTTACGATAAGGTGCTCTTTGAGCGAAAACTCTTTGAGCTGGGCTTGACCAACGAATTTACACGCCGAACGATGGACAAGTTTGGAGAGTCGTTTGGATTGGAAGAATTGCGCTCCAGTCTCGAAATGGATATGAATCAGTCGCGCGTGTCGGACCGGAACGCGATCCGAGGGATGTTGGCTTTGGCCCGGTCCAACTATGAGGTTCAGTTTCAGCCCCAGCAGCAGTTGTCTGAACGAGTTCTTTTTCCAGCCACGCCGTCGCAACGCAACGGTATCGAAGACGCCCGGTTCGTCTGCTTCCAGAAAGATGACGGATCCCACGTCTACTACGCCACCTTCACAGCCTTCGATGGCAAGGTGATTTTGCCCGAACTGGTGGAGACTTCCGACTTCCTCCGCTTTCGGTTTATCACGCTGAATGGTCCGGCCGCTGAAAACAAAGGAATGGCCATGTTCCCCCGGAAAATCAACGGCGTTTATGCCATGCTTTCCCGCCAAGACAATGAAAACATCTACATCATGTTTTCTGACAACGTGCACTTCTGGCATGAACGCAAACTGCTGCTTAAGCCGACGTTCCCCTGGGAACTCGTCCAGCTTGGGAACTGCGGGTCCCCCATTGAAACTGAAGCAGGCTGGTTAGTCCTCAGCCATGGTGTCGGCCCCCTGCGAACGTACTGCATCGGCGCGTTTCTCCTTGATCGCAACAATCCCGGCAAAGTGATCGGCCGCCTGCATGAACCCTTGCTCAAGCCGAATCAAAGCGAGCGTCAGGGGTACGTTCCGAATGTCGTTTATACCTGCGGTGCTCTTGTGCACAACGGCGAACTGATCATTCCCTACGCCATGGCCGATCACGCCACCGGTTTCGCTACCGTTCCCCTCGATGAAGTGCTGGCTGCCATGGACTAAGAAGTGCCGTCGAACAGCATGAGAGACCCCAACAAGAGAGTGGCGATCCTGTCGCCGATAGCCTGGCGAACGCCGCCTCGGCAATATGGCGCTTGGGAAACGGTGGCTAGCAACGTCACCGAAGGGCTCGTCGCCCGTGGCTGGGATGTGACGTTGTTCGCTAGCGGGGATTCTCTGACCCGAGCTCACTTGCGTGCCGTGCTGGACAGAGGGTATGAAGAGGATTCCGCCGTCGATTCCAAAGTAGCCGAATACCTTCACATCTCCGAAGCGTTCGAGCACGCTGCTGAGTTTGATCTCATCCACAGCCACTACGACTTCATGCCTTTGAGCTACACGCGGCTGATCAAGACACCGGTCCTAACCACCGTCCACGGATTCTCGTCAGCCAAAATCATGCCCATCTATCAGAAGTATCGTGACGGATATTTCGTTTCTGTCAGCAACTCTGACCGAGCGACAGGGCTCAATTACCTGGCGACCGTCTACAACGGCATTGATCTCTCGCTGTACCCGCTTCAGGAATGCGGCGGCGATGATCTGATTTTCCTTGGCCGGATCCACCCGGATAAAGGTGTTCATCTGGCCATCGAGGTTGCTCGTCTGAGCGGAATGCGTTTGATCATCGCTGGTATTATCCAGGACAAAACCTATTTTCGGGAGCAAATCAAACCCCATCTTGACGATCAAAACATCCTTTATATCGGACCGGTGGACGTGAGGGGCAAGAACGAACTTTTTGCTCGAGCCCGAGCGTTACTGCACCTGAACACCATCCCCGAACGATTCGGACTTGTCCTAGTCGAAGCCAATGCAGCCGGTGTGCCCGTCATCGCAATGGACCTCGGTTCTTGCCGTGAGGTGATCAAGGACGGGGAGACCGGCTTTCTGGTTGACAACGTCAATGAAGCAGCTCGGGCCGTTGGACGAATTTCCGAGATTGACCGATCTGCTTGCTGCAGCCGAGTCCGACAATACTTTTCGATCGAAACCATGGTGGACGGATACGAACGAGTTTACTCGACGATTTTTGATCTGGAGGCGAAGAAACGATGATGAAGCCAGCCATTGTCAGGCGGTACAGCCACAACCCCATCCTCACCAAGGCCGAGATTCCCTATCCCGTGGAGACTGTTCACAACGCAGCGGTCGTGAAGCACGGGAACGAATACATCATGCTTTTCCGCTCCCATCTCCGCACCGGACGGTCCATCATTGGCTTGGCACGCAGTCCCGACGGGTTCCGCTTCACCGCTGATCCACAGCCTTTTCTGACTCCCGACCGGGACGGCCCTTTCGCTGCTTATGAAGAGTTCGGCGTGGAGGATCCGCGCGTTACCCTGGTGGAGGGAGAGTTCATCATCACCTACAGCGCATATTCGCGAAATGGAGTGCGGATCGCCCTGGCCAAGACGAAGGACTTCAGTCGGGTGGAAAGAGTTTCCTTGATTACGGAGGCGGACTATCGGAATGTGGTGATCTTTCCCGAGAAGTTTGATGGGCTATATGCCCGGCTTGACCGTCCTCATTCTGAAATCGCTCCCTGGTCGATCTGGATTTCCTATTCTCCGGATCTATGCTACTGGGGTCAATCACAGCTCATCATGAGGCCTGTGCAATATCACTGGGATGAAATGAAGATTGGCCCTGGCGCGCCGCCGATCAAAACGGAACAGGGATGGCTGTCTATTTATCACGGAGTTTTCCGGACTATGGATGGATCGGTCTACCGTTTGGGGGTTGCTCTTCACGACCTCAGGGACCCGGCAAAGATCATCGGTGTAGGCGACTCGTGGATTTTGCAACCGGAGGATCCGTGGGAGGTCACTGGCTATGTACACAATGTCGTCTTCACCTGTGGCGCCGTTCCGGAGCCCGATGGAACAGTAAAACTCTACTGGGGGGGCGCCGACACGGTCATGTGCGTTGGCGAAGCGAATGTCTGCGATCTGATCGCCCTGTGCATCGACAACGGGAGACCGGCCAAATAAGTACGGCGTAAGATTTTGGCACCTTCGTGCGGGTTGCTACGACGGATAGGTTAACGACCGTGATGGAGTCCGTGCATCGTTCCAGAGTGTACAAAACTGACCATAATGCAAGGCTCAAATCAGACATACTCCTCATGGTCAACAACTGCTTGCGCGATTGACAGCACGCCGGAGGTCCTGCACGCATGACCGCGAAACTTGCTACACGTGACGACCGCATTTGGGCTGGTGTCGAAGAAGATGGTGCCCTCCGCGACGGAAGCATCCTTCTGCACAGCGCCAACGACAAGCCACAGCTCGGCAGCATGCAACTTGGCTGCGGGTACCTCTCGCCCTATTTCGTCACCGACCCCGGGCGCATGGAAGTTGTCCTCGAGGATGTCTACATTTTCATTTACGAGAAGAGACTCAGTTCCAAAAGCGACCTGATCCCGCTACTTGAGCAGATCACAGAAAGTGGCAAACCCCTGCTCATCATCGCAGAGGATGTTGGAGGAGAGGCGCTGGCAACTCTCGTCGTGAACAAGCTGCGCGGCCCGCTGCAAGTCGCTGCTCTCAGGGCACCCGGCTCCGGGGATCAGCGTACGCGCAGGTTGCACGACATCGCCCTTCTCACTGGATGCAAGTTCACCACCGAAGACCTCGACACCCAGCTAAGGAACATACAGACTTCCGACCTCGGCCAGGCCAAGAAGATCACCATCGACAAGAACTGCACGGTGATCGAAGGCCGAACCAAGTACGATCGCCCCCTTTGAACCTGGGACCTGCGATCATTGGAATTCGCGCCTCTCGTTTAGTGCGTCGGCATTGCGAAGGCATAAGTGTTCCACCGGAGTGATGGACAAATCGAAAGTTGGAATATGAATGGCGGCTTCCTGCAAAATTCTCCTTCTCCAATGAAGAAGATTCCGAATTCGAGTCGTCGTCTCAGCGAGCATATCTCGCGAGCGTTGAACAAAATTAGGAAACCAAGCACCGCGGGCGAAATCACCGAGTTGCTCAATCGTGACCTGGAACAAGGGGACCGACCTTTCCAAGAGAGAGACATCGCGGAGTGGTTGCGAAACGCCGAGGACACAGCCGTGACATTATATTGGGCAAGGGCTCGCCCTCGAAAGTAAGGATCATCCGCTGATCCTTGCCGCCATGCTCGATGACGCTGCGGTCCTGACCGGGGAGAGGGATGTCCAGCTTTTGCGTTCGCGCTGTACGATGGCTGGTAGCTTTTGATCCTACGGAGCGTGGAATGGTATCTGCCCTCGCAAACCTGCAACCCCAAGCGGTATGGAACCACTTTGACAGACTGGCAGCGATTCCTCGCGCCTCCACAAAGGAAGCTGCAGCGAGGGAGTACGTCCTAGCGCTGGCGGCAAAGCTGGGTCTGGAATCTGTACAGGACGACGTCGGCAATCTCGTGGTTCGGAAACCTGCACTGCCGGGACGCGACGGAGCACCGATGGCTCTCTTACAGGGTCACCTCGACATGGTATGTGAGAAGAACGAGGGCACCATTCATAACTTCGATGTCGACCCCATCAAGGTGGTAAGAGATGAGGACTGGCTGAAAGCAGAAGGTACGACCCTGGGCTCCGACAACGGAGTCGGCGTGTCCGCGGCACTGGCCGTAATGGAGAGCAATGACATTGCGCATGGTCCGTTGGAGTTCCTCTTCACCGTTGACGAGGAGAGCGGGCTCACAGGAGCTTCGGCGTTCCCGGGCGGCTTGCTGAAGTCCAAGTATTTTCTCAACCTCGACAACGAAGAAAAAGGCACCCTCTGTATCGGCTGTTCAGGCGGTGTCAAGACAACTGCTCGACGTAAAGTCGGGCTTCGTCACGCGGGTGCAGGATCAGCCTGGCGCATCAAGGTGTGGGGCCTGAAGGGCGGCCACTCTGGTGTCGATATCCATCAAGGCCGGGGCAATGCCCTGCGAATGATGGGCGGGGTCCTTCAGAGATTGCTTGATCGCCTTCCGGTCGAATTCGCCGAAATCAACGGAGGCAGCGCGCAGAATGCGATTCCGCGGGAAGCGTCGGCCCTAGTGCTGGCCGGCGCCGCTAGCGAAAGTGAACTGAAATCTCTCGTGACCTCGGCCGAAGCTGGATACAAAGCCGACTTGGGAGGATTCGATTCCGGTCTGCAGATCACGCTCGAGAAAGCTGCGCTTCCGGGAACAGTGCTGGATGCGACTGACGCGAAACGAACGGTGGCGCTGCTCGCGAGCCTGCATCATGGTGTTCTGGCCATGAGCCCCGATGTTGCCGGCCTGGTCCAGACCTCCACGAACTTGGCGACTGTCAGCACCAAGGGCGAAGTGGTGGAGATTGTTACCAGTCAGCGAAGTGCTATCGAGAGCAGCATGCTGGCCGCTGCTCGCATGGTTGCGACGGTATGCGGGCTGGCGGGGTTCGAAGTGGAGCGCGGAGGCAAATACCCCGGCTGGAAACCTGAGCCCAACAGCGAGGTCGTGCACAAGCTTCAGGAGGTGCACAAGAAACTCTTTGGCGAGCCGGCGAAGCTGATCGCGATGCACGCCGGCCTGGAGTGCGGTGTCATTGGCGAAAAATATCCGGGCATGCAGATGGTGTCTTTCGGGCCGACGATCGTAGACCCTCACAGCCCGAACGAGCGAGTGCAGATTTCGTCCGTGGAGAGTTTCTGGAACTACCTTAAGCTGGTGCTCGAGAGCTTGTGAGCAACGACCTTAGGTAGGTGACGCTGGCATGCTAAGCACGATTGGCCAACTGGAAGTCTAGCCTGCATTGGGTGCGCGCACGGCGGCGTCGGGCAAGCCGACGGTGTGGAAGTGGTCCTGGTCGGTTTTGATGCCGGAGCAGTCAACCTCCGCTTGAATAATGTTGGCGTCAAGGCCATACACTGCGGCGCTGAGGGTCTTGTAGAGCATCGGCTGTGCGCGGAAAACCTCCGGCGCCAGACTCGGCGCAAGAAGACCTGATCCGGGGAATATCTAGGCTATGCGTCGCGCCGCCGGCTACACAGTGATAGATGTCACAGGCTGGGCCGGTGGATAGAAAGAAAGCCGCGACGCTGCGTGTCAGAGTCGGTGGGCGCTATCGATTCTCACGATTGGCGCGCAGCTTTGCCCAAATTGGCCCGACGTACCTACTTCTCTAACAGCAACGGTTGTCCCGTCCGAGCCGGGGCAGTACGATGATCTGAATGATGAACCGTTTTCCCGTTCGTTCCACTCGGGGAAAATAGGTTAGCTCCCCCTATGATGCCGGCCTCGTCTGATTCTCCTCGATCATCTCGCCCCCAGCAAAACCTGGAACGTGAAGAGTCCCAGCTTTGGCGATGGATTCTTCTCTTCATGGTTTTGCTGGCGGCGGGCTTTGCGGCGCTGGCATGGGAACGACTGGAGACCCTGCCCTACCACCTAGGTCCGGTGGCTGTGGGCGTACTGGTTTTGTCGGTCCTGCTGGCTGTTTATGCCTACGGACGGCGCCGCGAAGTCGTCGAACTGAAGCTCTTGCTTCAGGATTTGCAGGAGCACGTCGGTGCGGCTCCCTCGGAAGAGCAACTCGATCAACTAAACGAGATGATTGCGCGCTCGCAGCGGAGCTTCAAGGAATTGATCGACTCCTTTGACGATGCCGCCTGCGCCGTGTCTCTGGACGGCACTCTGCGCACGGTCAACAAACGGGTGAGCGAACTGGCGGGACTTCCCTATACCGCGATCGTAGGACAGAAGTACTTCGAATTTCTGGAAGAACCCACGCGCGCCAATGTGGAAGCCGGACTCATGCGTTTTTTGGAGAAACGGCACTGGGCCGGCACGGTACGCGTGCGTTTTAAAAACAACGGCCGGCCGCTCTATTTTGACTGCGTCCTCAATGCGATTGTGAAGAGCGGAGAAGTGGTTGGGCTGAGTGTGCTGGGACGCGACGTTACTGGGCAACACGAGAAAGAACTCCGCTTCACGGAACTCTTCGAGACCCTGCAAGAAGGCGCTTATTTCAGCACCCCGGACGGCAGGCTCCTGGATGCGAATCCGGCGCTGGTCAGTATTCTGGGATATGTGAGCAAGGATGAGTTGCTTGCTCTCAATCCCGCCGAGCTGAACCTCGATCCGAAGCAAGCGCCTGTTCTGGGCCGAGCGGCCGACGATCGCGGCGGCGTGCGCGCGAGAGAAATTACTCTGCGTAAAAAAGATGGAGGTCCAGCTGTCTTTCTGGAATCGTCTCGTGCAGTGTGGGATGCGGCGGGAAAGTTGATTCGTTACCAGGGCACGTTGATTGACGTCACGGAGAGGCGCAAGCTCGAACGGCAACTGTTGCAGCAAGAAGAATTTCGGCGCCGCCTGCTGGAAAGCTTCCCTGATCTCATTTTGGTGGTCGATGTGGAGGAGCGATACACTTTCGTCAGTTCGCGCGTGCGGGACGTGCTCGGGTGCCAATCGGAGGATTTGATGGGCAAAAAGGTATCCGAGTCGCCAGCTCACTCGCCTGAACTGGTCGCGCTGTATAGCGACGTGGTTGCAGGTAACAGAGCGTTTGGATCGGCGGAGTACGGGGTGCGTCGCGGCGATGGAAGCGGACGTACGCTGCGGGCCTCGGCCAGCCAGTTCTTTGACGCAGATTCCAAGCTAGCAGGCGTCATCATTTCCATACGCGACATCACCACGGAAAAGAAGTTTGAGCAACAGGTGGTGCAGAGCGAACGTTTAGCGGCCATGGGAGCGATGATCGGCGGCGTTGCGCACGAACTGAACAATCCGCTTACCAGCATCCTGGGCGTGAGTGAACTTCTGCAAGACAGTCAAACCACGGATTCGGCGCGAAAGCAGATTGGCATACTGCAGCAGCAGGCGCGGCGAGCGGCGGAGATTGTTCACAATCTAACTTATTTTGCGACCCCTCCGACGCCCGGCAAAACCCGCGTCAATCTCGAGGATGTGGTGGAGCGCACGCTCAATTTGCACGCCTATTCGCTTCGGAAAAATAACATCACGGTGGACTTCGTGCGCCAGCCCGGGTTGCCTTATGTCCAAGGCGACCCGCACCAACTGATGCAGGTTTTCCTGAATTTGGTCATGAACGCCGAGCAGGCCATTCGCGAAGCGCGCGATCGCGGAACCTTGCGCATTCGCCTGGGGACCAGCGGCGAAGCGGTCTGGGCTAGTTTTCTGGACGATGGTCCTGGGATTCCATCCCAAGTCCTGGCGAGCATCTTCGATCCCTTCTATACGACGAAGCGTCCGGGGCGGGGGACAGGCCTTGGGCTCAGCATCTGCAAATCAGTGATGAAAGAACACAACGGAACGATCGAGGCCGCGAACGCCCCCGGAGGCGGAGCCGTCTTTACCGTTACCGTGCCTGCGGCGATTGCGTCGAACTAGCGATCTCTAGGTTTCTAGTCCCTCTCCACCGCCATCGCGACTGCATTGCCCCCTCCAAGACATAGGGCAGCGATTCCCCTCTTCACGTTGCGCCGCGTCATCTCATAGATCAAAGTCACCAGCACGCGAGCTCCGCTGGCTCCGATTGGGTGACCGATGGCGACGGCGCCGCCATTGACGTTGACCTTGTCGGGATCGAGTCCAAGTTCCCGCATCACGCCAAGCGCCTGCACCGAGAAGGCCTCATTGAGTTCGTAAAGGTCGACGTCTTCGTTCTTCCATCCGGTCTTTTGCCAAATCTCGCGAACCGCATCGACGGGCGCCATCATCACCCATTTGGGTTCGACGCCGCTGGTAGCCTGCGCCACGATTCGGACCATCGGCTGCGCGCCGAGTTCTTTCGCCCGTTGCGCGCTGGTCACCACGACGGCCGCCGCTCCGTCATTCACTCCGGGCGCGTTGCCAGCAGTCACGGTTCCATCTTTCTTGAAGGCTGGCTTCAATGCACCCAGGACTTCCACGGTAGTGTCCTCGCGGGGGGATTCGTCCCTTTCGAAGAGAAGCGGGGGGGCGCCTTTTTTCCTCGCTGGAAGTTCCACTGGCACAATCTGCGATTTGAAACGGCACTCCTTCATCGCCGCAACCGCCTTATGGTGAGAATTCACCGCGAATTCGTCCTGCTCTTCGCGCGTGATGCCGTATTTCTCCGCAACGTTCTCGCCGGTGATGCCCATGTGGTAGTCGTTGTAGATATCCCAGAGACCATCGTGCACCATGGAATCGATCACCTTTCCGTTTCCAAGCCGATAGCCTTTGCGGGCCTGCGGCAGAAGGTAAGGAGCGTTCGTCATCGATTCCATGCCGCCAGCAACCACTATGGAACTGTTTCCGGTTTGCACCGCTTGCGCTGCCAGAGCTACCGCCTTCAATCCGGAGCCACAAACCTTGTTGATTGTCATGGCACCTGTAGCCGGAGACAATCCTCCGAAGATCGCTGCTTGCCGCGCCGGATTTTGTCCGAGTCCGGCGGGGAGGACGTTGCCCATAATGCATTCGTCAACCTGATCGGAATTGAGGCCGGCGCGCTTAACAGCCTCGCGCACAACCACGGCACCCAACTGCGTGGCGCTGAGATCGCTCAGACTTCCTTGAAATTTTCCTACCGCTGTACGACAGCCGGATATGATGACAACATCGTCGAAAGCCGCCATTGATCATGCTCCCGCGAAGATTTCGCAACCTCATTATAGATGTGCGAAGGGTAAGGGAAATGATTAACGTCCGCAATATAGTTTGCGTGCCACTTGCTCATTTGCTCACAAAGAATCGACAAGCACCAAGTGATCACACATGCGTCTTCATCTCCGTCTTCGTGGTCTGGATAACATGCCGCCGATGCGTTTCGGTGCCACAACGTTCAGATTTTATTGCTCGCTTGCATCACCCTGTGACTTTGGTACAGCATCGATCGCTATGGTGCATGCATTTTTTTCTTGACTTCATTTTTCATTAACTCTATACAATCAAATAGTTGCAACAAAACAGCGTTGCAGATTTTTCCATGAAAAATGGAAGGGAGAATAGAACCAATGGCAACCAAGAAAAAGGCAAAGAAGAAAAAGAAGCATTAAGAAGTCAGTACGAAGTCAAAGGGGGACGCCAAAAGCGTCCCCTAAGTTTTTGCGCGGAAGTGTGCGCCGAACGAAATCAATCGAGCGTCGCTCCAGCTTTCTTCGCAACCTTGGAGCCAACATTGGGAGCCCGTTTTTCGCGAGCTGGACACAGGCCACGAAAAGCGCAAAATGTGCAGTGGAAATCAGGTTTCGGTTTGAAGTTCCCTTCCGCAATGCCTCGCGCCACCGCCTGCACGCGCTCGCGTGCTTCTTCCAGCTGAAACTCGGCTCGCTTCGAAACGACCGCGAAGTTCCCTTCCAGATTGTGGAACACCAACTCTCCCACGCGGTATCCCCACTTCTCGCGTGCGGCCATCGCGTAAATGGAGAGCTGCAAGCTCTCGTCCGCATCCTCCTGCGAGCGAGCCTTGCCGGTCTTGTAGTCGACGATGACAACGCTTCCGTCGGCCTTGCGGTCCACGCGATCGATTCGTCCTGCCACTTTGGTTCCGGCGATCTGAACGTCAAACCATTCTTCCGTATGTAGAACTTCGAGAGCGCGGGTGGTCCGCGTTGCGGCCAGAAAATCGGTCAACTGTTCTTGTCCCTGCTTCAGGTACAAATCCCGCTGGTAATCGTCCTGGATTCCAGACGCGGCCAGGTCGTCGCGAAACAGTTGCAGCAACTCGTCGTCGGCCTTGGTCCTGCCCAAGCGCACAGAATCGTAGTACGTCCGCATCACGCGGTGCATGGCCGCGCCATATTGCATGGCCGCGTGAAGTTGGCGGGATAACCTCCACTCGCGTTCGAACTTGAATTGCAGAGGACAGGTTTCGTAGGTCTCCACCGCCGTCGCGCTCAAGCGTGCGCCCAACCCGTCGATTGCCGGGAGGGCAAGCCACAGCGGCAACCGGGAACCGTCTGGGTGATCCGTATCTGCCACTGCCGCGATCTCGATCAGCTCAGGTTGCGAAGGCAGCGCGGACCGCGATCGGAGACAAGGCCGCAAGCTAACGTTGCCGATGAGTTCGCGCATCAGGCCAGCTGGGGTTTTGTCGCGCCCGATTCCCTGTTTGCCATAAATGTGCAGCGAATCTTTGGCTCGGGTCATTGCCACGTAGAAGAGCCGGCGCTCTTCCTGGTCGTGGAGGGTCTTGTCATCACCCGCAGCGGCCGAATCTGGATCGCGCAACTCCGCGGGAAACTCAACCAGCGTCTCCCGGTAACTCGCTGGGAATGAGCCCTTAGTTGCACGTAGAACAAAAACATGGGGGAACTCGAGGCCTTTGACTCCGTGAGCAGTCATCAGGCGCACGGCGTCCTCGTCTCCTTTGGACGTTATCGGAATCACTCCGCATGCCTCGCGAAAATAAATCAGGTATTCGATCCATTCCCCGAGTTCTCCCGTATCGGTCGTACACTTCTTCTCCCAGTCGCCGGCAAACTTCAATGCAGCCTGGAGGACTGGAGAATTCAAAGGGAGCTGGAACCTTTCCCCGATTAGCTGCAGAGCCACCCGTGCTTTCGCCTTCTTCTGGCTAACTTCATCACGGGCCTGGCGAATGCGTTGCAATACTTCCGCACCGCCAGCGACGCCATCCAGCACAGAAGCCAGCAGAACGATCACTCCCTCCTTCGAGTCCTTCGCAATCGTCCGCAGGGCAGCGCGAAGTTGCTCCGGATCGACATTGAACTGCGGTAGCGCTGCCACACGAAAAAGACTGGCATCGGCGCTCGAGTCCACGACGGCGGCAACACAAGCAAATAAATCTCGGACTTCAGGCGTGTCGCTCACGTCCATGTTTTCGATAGAGAAAGGGATTTCGCGCTCGGCCAGCTGTTGCACTACGTCATCCCTGTGAATGTGCGAACGGTAAAGGATGCCAAAGTCTTTCCACTTACACCTCGTTCGCCGCTTGACGTCTTCGATGATGCTGACCACATCCGGAGCCTCCGCATCTTTGCCGCTGAAAGCGATGGCCTCCACAGGAAAAGCGAGGAGAGGCTCTCCTGCTTTCCTGGCTTCCTCTTCGCGTGCCGACACAAGAGGAATACGTCGGTAGGCGAGCGCACCATGTTGATCGCTTCCAAATACCGGAGGGTTTTTATCGATAACCGCGAACGCACATTGCAGAATCGGTGTGGTCGAGCGCCGGTTCTTACCCAGGACCACCAGTTTCGTCTCTGGAAAATGCCGCCGGAAAACATGAAATGCTGCGCTGGATGCACCGCGAAAACGGTAGATGCCTTGATCCGGATCGCCGACGGCGAAGACGTTTCCCGCATTGCCCGCTAGCGTCGCCAGCACTTCAATCTGGGCGAAGTTGGCGTCCTGAAATTCGTCGACCAGAATGAAGCGGGAGCGGGCGCGTTCGGAGGCCAAGAGATCGTCGTCATTCACCAGCAACTCGTGCGCACGCGTGATCATGTGGCTGAATGTTCCGTAGTTATCTTCACGGAGCCAGCGCTCGGTGGTGGCAAACACGCGCGCAATTTCCTGGCAGCGACCGATTATTTCGGCGTCAGTCAACTCTTCTGTCGATTTCGCCACCCGAGGAACCGATAGTTCGCCGCTTTCCAGCCGTGCAACATAGTCCGCATATTTTTCCGGCGTCACCATTTCGTCGTGACAACGGCTCAGAAAGTCGAGCAAGTCGTTGAGAAACTTTCCTACATTGGCTGCCCGGACGTAGTGCTCCAGGCGAAGCCCGCGCACTCTCTTGCGGAGATAGATCCAGAGATCTTTGTCGTCGAGGACGCCGAAATCTTTGGCGGCACGTTTCAGCAGGCTGTTGCAATAATCATGGAATGTGGCCGAATGAATCTTATGTCCAAGCAGAGCGCTCACGCGATCTCGCATCTCGCCGGCCGCAGCCACGGTATAGGTTAGGGCGATGATCTCCTCGGGCTTCGCGCGTCCCTCCTGAACCAGCTGGACAATGCGATGGATGAGAACCGATGTTTTACCAGTGCCGGCACCTGCGACAACCAGCATGGGCCCGTCAGCATGCTCGATGGCTTCGCGCTGGCGATCATCGGGAAGAAAAGGATGAGGCTTTAATTTGGAAACAGCCATTAGGGCTCAGAATACCACCGTGTCTCGTCAATCCGTTGTCGCGTTTTCAGAACGAAAATATGTAGAGACCACGACCGCCGTGGCAGCGATTGCGGCGGTTTCGGCGCGGAGGATTGTGTTTCCCAGTGAGGCGGAGACCCATTTGGCTTGCTGAAACGATTGCACTTCATCTTCGGTCCAGCCGCCCTCAGGACCGACCGCCAGAATGATCCCGCCCTCCGCCTCGTCGGACAAGACGTCGCGAAGCAAGGTCTGTTCTTCCGATTCCGCCAGGAAAACTCGGAAGCCTTCGGGGGGATTCAAGACCTCGGCGAGTCTGACGGGCGCGGCAATCTCAGGCGGCGCAGCGCGACGCGACTGTTCTGCGGCTTGGCGAGCGATTCGCTGCCAGCGCTCGAGGCGCTTCGTTGAAGCCGCGGCCAGGCGAGCATCCGTGCGGCGCGAGATGACTGGCACAATTCTTGAGACGCCAAGCTCCGTGCACTTCTCGATGGCCCATTCCATACGGTCGAACTTAAAAACAGCGAGAAGCAGGGCGATCTGGGCCGGAGCTACACCGGCAATTTCTTCGTCCAACTCAAACTCGACGCGATTTGCTTCTACGGATGTGATTCGTCCGCGGCGCACCGTTTGGCCAGTGGAGATATCAAAATCCTGGCCCACGCGAGCTCTAAGCACCCGCACCAGATGATCCGCGTGCTCTCCCACGAGAGCGGCACGGTTTCCTGAGATCTCGTCGGCAATCCAGCGGCGGCGTGTCATGTCCGCTAGCCGAACATATCTTTGACTTTGCCCAGCAGAGACCTCATTAGCGGCTGGTTATCGACTTTGGCGGTTGTCTCGAGCTCCTGTAGCAGTTCCTTCTGACGCTTGTTCAGCTTGGTGGGAACTTGCACGCGCACTTCCACGTAAAGATCGCCCTTGCCGTGGCCGTTCAGCGCCGGCACGCCCCGGTTGCGAATGCGAAAAGTCGTTCCCGGCTGCGTACCATCGGGAATCTTGAGGACGTGCTCGCCTTCGAGCGTGGGAACGCGAATCTCGGCACCCATGGCCGCTTGCGTCACGGAAAGCGGCACAACGCAGTGGAGATCGTTTCCTTCCCGAATAAAGAACGGATGCTCCTTTACGTGCAGGACGACGTAGAGATCACCCGCTGGCCCGCCAAATGGTCCGGCTTCGCCTCCGCCGGAAAACCGGATCCGCGTTCCATCTTCCACGCCGGCGGGAATCTTCGCGTCGACCGAGCGCTGCCGCAAAACGCGGCCTTCACCTTTGCACTTCGGGCACGGATCGGTAATTACACTGCCCGTTCCCTGACATGTGGGGCAGGTGCGGGCAATGCTGAAGAACCCTTGTTGATAGCGCACTTGGCCCCGTCCCGAGCACGAAGCGCAAGTGGTGGGACCTTTGCCCGGGGCAGCGCCCGAGCCGTGGCAATCCTCGCAAGCCTCGTGACGGCGAACCATGACGCGAGTCTCGGTGCCGAAGACGGCCTCTTCGAACTCGATGGTGATGTCCTCGCGCAGATCAGCGCCGCGCTGAACGCGACTGCGACGACGACCGCCGCCACCGAACGCATCTCCGAAACCGAAGAACTCGCCAAAGATCTCACCGAAATCCTGGAACACGCTGGCATCAAAACCCCCGCCAGCCGCGGCCCCGCCACCAACCCCAGCGTGGCCGTAACGATCGTAAAGAGACCGTTTCTCGGAGTCCGCAAGGATTGCGTAAGCTTCCGTTACTTCTTTGAATCGTTCTTCCGCATCCGGATTGTTCGGATTGCGATCGGGATGCCACTGCATGGCCAGCTTGCGATAAGCGCTCTTCAGTTCAACTTCGGTTACCGTGCGGCTCACGCCCAGCACTTCGTAATAATCGCGTTTTGCGTTCAGAATCGGCGCCTTTCCGTCATGGAGATACTACGGGGTGGGAAATTTACTTCCCGGGATTTCTGGCAACCTTCACCATCGCGGGCCGCAGCAACCGGTCCTTCAACCTGTAGCCACGCTGCAACTCCTCAATCACCTGATGATCGGGAGCGTCGGTGGTGTCCACCATTTCGATGGCCTCGTGATAGTGCGGATCGAAGGGCTTACCCTTGGCCGCGATCGGTTGCAATGACAGTTTCCCCAATACGGTCTGGAGTTGCTTGTAAATCAGATCGATTCCGTTGCGGAACTCGGCGGCATCGGATTTTGTCTGCAGGGCACGCTCAAAGCTATCCAGGACGGGCAATAAAGACTTGATCGCTTCGGCGGCGGCGTAGTCGCGAAAGTCCTGCTGCTCCTTGACGGTCCGGCGGCGTGCATTTTCAAACTCGGCCTGCATACGAGCCAGCCGGTCAAGCAGCGAATCGCGCTCCGCCTTTAATTTTTTTAACTCCGAATCCGGAACTGACGGATCGCTCGCCGCGGCTTGAGCGGCATTCTCCGCTCCATCGCCGGCAGGCAGTTCGTGCTCCACATCCAGATTCGTATTCTGTACTTCCGATCTAGCATTCGCTTTCGCCATAACAACTGTGTTACTCCGAATCGTTCAAAATTTTGTCAAAGAGACGCGCGATATAAGAAACCGCCGTCATGGTGTGCTGATAATCCATTCGCGTGGGTCCGATCACCGCCAGCGATCCGAACATATCGGTTCCCGACCGTGCGGGAGCCCCGATCAAAACGAAGTTCTGCATGGAGGGCAGAGCGTCATCCAGCCCGATGACTACTCTCACCGCCTCCTGCTTCACGTCGAGATAAGCAGAGAGCAGTTGCGCAACCTTTTCTTTCTCCTCGAGAGTTTGCAGCATCTCCTGCAGACGCTTGCGGTCTTCCTGGCCGGTCACAAGATTGGACGCGCCTTCCACAAAGACCACCTGAGATCCCGCTTCGGCGGCGAGCGCTCCCTGTTTGTAGAGCTGTTCGATGGAATTCATCAGACGATCGTATTCGCTGCGTTCCTGTTCGATTCTTCGCACGAGTTCGGTACGCATCGACTCCATCGTCCAGCCGCGGAAATTCTCGTTGATGTAGCGCGCGGCGAGGTCCAACTCAGCTTGCGGGAGATCGAGGCGCAACACGCGGTCGCGCACCAATCCAGAACGCGTGACCAGAACCGCCAAGACTTTCTGATCAGTCAGGCGCGAAAAGTACACGTGCTCGAGCGCGTTCCTGGTGCCGCTGGAAGCCACGGTGACACCCACATTCCGCGAAATGAGCGACAGCACATGGGAGGTGCGCTCCATGAATTCCTGCACATCGCTCACTCCAGCCAGCGAATCTGAAATCATGCTCTCTTCCTGGGGCGCGAGCTTGGCGGTTCCAGAAATCTGCTCCACGTAATACCGGTACGCCTCGGTGGTGGGGATGCGCCCCGCGGAAGCATGCGGCTGTTCGAGAAATCCCGCGTCGGAAAGATCCGCCATCACGTTGCGAATGCTGGCCGGACTCAATCCTTCACGGTTCGAGCGCGAGAGCGTGCGAGAACCGACGGGCTCGCCCGTGGAAATAAACGTTTCCACAATCGCGGTCAGAACTTCGCGTTCCCGTTTGCCGATGTTAGAATCAGAGGGCATTTCGTAAAAGGATTCCCCAACTTGCGGCCGGCTCTACGTCTCCAGCTAACCATTTTAGATGCAGAAACTTAGCTGAAAGACGCACACATCGTTTCCTGCTTGGATTCTAGGAACGCGCCTCCTTCCTGTCAAGGACGCGGCTCAGGCCCACTCATTATCGTCCAACATGCGGGAAGCCCGGCCGCGGCTTCCCTGTCGCGCTCCCTCCGCGTATTCTCTGATTGCCATAGAACAAAACCATTCCTCTATGAAACACAACCCGCACATCGCAGTCATCGGAGCCGGCGTTTTCGGAGGCTGGACCGCCCTTCAGCTTGTCGAGCGCGGAGCCCGCGTCACCCTGCTCGACGGCTGGGGGCCGGGAAATTCCCGAGCCTCGTCGGGGGGCGAAACTCGCATCATGCGTGGGACCTACGGGCCTGATCAGCCCTACAGCAAGCTCGCGGCCCGCGCCCTCATGCTCTGGCAGAAATATGAACGGCGCTGGAAATGCCACTTCCTGCACCGCACCGGCGTTCTGTGGATGGTCAGCAGCAGCGATGACACCTACGAGCGAGGCTCGCGGGCAACACTTCGCGGGGCACGAATCGAGTTTCGGGAATTTTCGACGACGGAGATGAAGAAACGCTGGCCGCAGATCAACTTCTCCGACGTCCACTGGGGAATCTACGAACCGGACTGCGGATATCTCGATGCGCGCGCCAGTTGCCAGGCCGTGGTCGACGCCTTTGTCGATGAAGGTGGCGTTTACCGGCAGGTGGCTGTCTCGGGCCCCGGGCTGGAAGATGCGCCTTTACGTAGCCTGAACCTCTCCGACGGCTCGCGGCTCAAAGCTGACTACTATGTTTTCGCCTGCGGCCCATGGATCGGCGAGCTGTTTCCAAGAACGATCGGCGAGCTCGTTCGCCCCACCAAGCAGGATATTTTCTTCTTCGGTCCGCCGGCCGGAGATTCGCGCTTCACCGACGCTCAGCTTCCCGTCTGGGGTGACCACGGCAAGCGCTTTTTTTACGGTATTCCAGGCAGCGATTCCCGCGGCTTCAAGATAGCCGATGACACGCGCGGCGCAGCCTTCAATCCTACCTGCGGCGAGCGTGTGGTGAGCCGCCCAACCTTAGAACGGGTTCGAGAATATCTAGCTTTGCGCTTTCCTGCTATGAAAGACGCGCCTCTGGTCGAGACGCGAGTTTGCCAGTACGAGCAGACTCCCGACGGTAACTTTATTTTGGATCGCCATCCCCGGATGGATAATGTGTGGCTGCTTGGCGGGGGATCCGGACACGGGTTCAAACATGGGCCGGCGCTGGGGCAGAAGATAGCGGAGTTGATTCTGAAAGACGGCGAGCCAGAACCTATTTGGCGGCTGTCGCGGTTCTCATGTCGAAAGACCAGCTTAACCACAGAGGTCACAGGGTAGCCCTCTGCGTTGCTCCGCGCTCTCTGTGGTGAAGAGCTCCTACTGAATCTGAATCACGCTCGCGCCTTCGCTAGCTTTGATCTCTTCCACGCGCGCAACTACTTTCCGCGCGAACTCGAAGATTGACTTCGCATGCGGCGAATTCTCTCCCTCCAGCACAACGGGCGTACCACCGTCACCGGATTTGCGCACCTCGGGATCAAGCGCGATGTTTCCGAGGAAAGAAACGCCAAACTGCTTCGCCATGTTTTCCGCGCCGCCGCGGGAAAAGATATCAATCTCGTGACTGCAGTGCGGGCAAACGAAGTAGCTCATGTTCTCGACTACGCCGACCAGGTCCACTTTCATTTGTTTGAACATTTCGATCGCTTTACGCGCGTCTTGCAAAGATACGTCCGACGGCGTCGACACCACGACGGCTCCGGTCAATGGAACGTTTTGCACCAGAGACAATGCAATGTCGCCCGTCCCCGGCGGCAGGTCCACAATCATGTAGTCGAGATGTCCCCAATCCACCATTCCCAGGAACTGTTTCACAATCTGATGCAGCATGGGACCGCGCCAGATAATCGGCTTGTCGCCGGGATTGAGAAATCCTACCGAGATGACCTTCAGACCAAACGCCTCCAGCGGCTCGATGCGATTTTCTCCAGCCATCTTGGGCTGACCACTCATTCCCAGCATCAATGGAACGTTCGGCCCATAGACATCTGCATCGAGCAGGCCAACCTTGTGGCCCATCTTGGCCATAGCGACGGCTAGGTTCACTGAGAGCGTGGTCTTTCCCACGCCGCCTTTGCCAGAACCAACGGCTATGATGGCATCAACTCCAGGCAGCGGTTGCGGCCCCTGTGAAGCTTGGCCGGGCTTAATAGGCATATGCGAGCTCAAGGAATCACACTCCGGAAAATGAAATCAAGACGTGTCGAAACCTTGATTATACAGGGGAGTTCAGGCTAAGAGAGAGCACGTCAGCGCCCTGCGGAGAATTGCAGAAGGCACCTCAGTAGCCTTCTCCTTCGAGCCGCACTTTCCCACGAAACATGCGGAACAGGAAGGTGAAATATCCGAGGGCCAGAACCAGAGCAATCGTCCACCAGGTGATGCCAACAGTCAGACCGTGGCGTCCGGCAGCGGTGTTGTAGATGGTCAGGTTGTAGACTGGATTACTGCTCGATGGCAACACCGCGGGATAGAGGGCAAAGGCTGCGCCGACCAGCATCCCGACGATATAAAGCGCTGAGCCGACAAAGGCAATCTTGTCCATCCCCTTGCGGATCGCATAGATCATCAGTCCAAGACTGCCGAACACGACCACAGGAATCAGATACCCGACGGCGTGCTGTTTGTAGTTGTCGAGAACCGTGGGCCGGACGTACAAAGTTGCAATCAGTCCGACGATGGTCAAGACCAACTGCACCGGCCATGCCCACAGCGCCACGCTACGGACACGCTGGCTCAGCTCGTTCTCGGTTTTCACTGCGATATACAAAGCGCCGTGTGCGGTCAGCGTAACCAGAGCGATCACTCCGGTAAGGACGGTGTACCAGTCCAGAATTCCGGTGTTTGCGCCGACTCTGAAGTTGGTCCAGAGTGGCTCAAAGAAATATCCATCCGCGCCCAAGGGCACACCGCGAACCACGTTGCCTAGAGCCGCTCCGAAAAAGATGGCCAGCAATATGCTGGAGACGCAAAAAATCAAATCGAAGAAGCCCAGCCAGACGGGATTCTCCAGGTGCGCGCGCAATTCGATTCCAATTCCGCGCAGCATCAGCAGCCAGAGCACCATCATGAGCGGCAGGTAGAAGCCGCTAAAACTGGAGGCATAGAGTAACGGGAATGCAAAATAGAGCGTGCCGCCCGCCGCCAGGAGCCAGACTTCGTTGCCATCCCACACCGGACCAATGGCGCGCAGAATTCTTCGCCGCTCATCGCTCGTCTTTCCCGCCCCCAGGTAGATCGCGCCCGCACCCAGATCGAATCCATCGAGCACAACATACGCCGCCACCATCACGGCCACGATCATGAACCATAGCGTTTCCATGAATACTCCTCACGGGTGCTGCGATCAGGAAAGCACTTTTTTCGACTCACCGGCCGGCAACGGCTGCGAAAGTAAATCAGATTGCGGCCCGTGCTCAATTTCACGTCGAACCAGAAACAGAAACAGAATGCCCAGCACCGTGTACATACCGAGGAAGCCCAGCAGTGTGAACATTCCATTGCCCGCCGATACCATCTTCGAATATCCGTCCGCCGTACGCATCAAGCCGTAAACTAGCCACGGCTGCCGGCCCAGCTCTGCGGTCATCCATCCCGCGGTGTTTGCGATGTAAGGGAAGGGCAAGGCCAGTAACAGGATCCACAACATCCAAGGCGCGGAGAACAACTTGCCCCGCCATAACAGAAACACTGCCACCACCATAATGGCGATGAAGATTGTCCCCAGCCCGACCATGATGTGGTAGCTGTAATAAAGCAAAGCGATGTTCTGCGGCCAGAGATCCGCTGGGAAGGAGTCGAGACCCTGCACATTCGCTTTCCAGGCCCGGTATGTCAAAAAGCTGAGCGCGTTGGGAACTTCAAGGGGATTGTCAATCTTCCGTTCGTCGACATTCGGCTGCCCCACGATCACCAGCGACGCCCCCTGCTGACTGGTGAAGAGCGCTTCCATGGCGGCAAGGGTGACGGGTTGGTTGACGGCGATCATGCGCCCCTGGCCATCGCCGGTGGGAAATAACTGCAAGACGCTGAAGATCAAGCCGGCGATCACCCCGACTCGCACGAAAATTCGGCCATGAGCCTCGAATTTCCCCCACAGCAAATAGAACGCACCCACCGCTGCCATCACAATAGCGCCCGTGATTACGGCGCCACTCATGTTATGAGCATACTGCCACCAGGCCCAGGGGTTGAGCACAAGTGCCCAAAAGCTGGTCAACTGCAACGATCCATCTGCCGCCGTAGCGTAGCCCACGGGATGCTGCATCCACGCATCCGTGGCGATGATGAAATAACCAGACAGCCACGATCCCAAAAACACAGCGACCGCCGACCACCAATGCCCTCGTGGGCCCAGCCGTTTCTCTCCGTAAAGAAATAGCCCAAGAAACGCCGACTCCAGGAAGAACGCAAACATGCCTTCCATCGCTAGCGTCTGACCGATAACGCCTCCGGCATACCGCGAGAAGTGAGACCAGTTCGTGCCAAACTGAAATTCCATCGGAATTCCAGTTACAACACCGAGCAGGAAATTGATACCGAAGATCTTTGCCCAGAAACGCGCTGCTTGGTGGTACGTCTCATCGTTACGGCGAAACCCTAACGTCTTGAGCACAACGATCAGGGGCGACAGGCCCATGGTGAGCTGCGGGAAGAGGTAGTGGAATGTAACGGTGAACGCGAAATGAATGCGATGAACCAGAAGGGCACTATCCATAGAAACCTACCAAAACGCAAAAGGTTATGCGTTCCGTTAAGGGCGTGATGTGACCACGATCACGTCAGCCTGTGGATTATCGCCTGGCCTTGCGCTGCCGCTCCGATTCGGCACGCCGGTTCTCGCGCCGCCGGCCGGCATCGTCATAGCGGCGCCGCTGCTCATCGGTTTCGGGAATCACCGGCGCCACTTTCAGGCGGTTTCCCTTGGTGTCCACCGCTACGAATGTCAGGTGGGCCGATGCCACGTGCTGTGCCGTGTCGGCGAGGTAATTCTCCACAAACACTTTCACCCCCACTTCCATGGAGGTCTGAAAGACACGGTTTACCGACGACTTCAAAATCACCAGATCGCCCACCTTCACCGGCACCAGGAAGTCGATATGATCCACCGAGGCGGTTACCGCGTAACTGCGTGAATGACGGTGCACCGCCATCGCACCCGCCAGATCGATCCAGTGCATCAACCGTCCGCCCAGCAGAGCACCCAGCGGGTTGGCGTCATTGGGCAGAACAAGTTCCGCCATCTCTGATTGCGAATCGCGCACCGGACGCGGCACCAACGTCTCTTCGCTCATAAGCCTTGCCTATCCTCGTACTGGGATGCGGTCGTCCAACCGACCTCGGCCTTGCCTCGGGCGGTTGCCATTGGTCTTTCCATCAACTCGCGACGGCCGGAGTTGCATTCTGCCGCTTCCGCTTTTCAACGTACGACAGCACAAAACATTCCGCCATCCTCTGTAGCCGGTCATCGGGATGACGTACGTTCCAGATCTTCTCCGTCGCATCAAACTCGAGCGTCCCATGGCCTGCCGGACGATGATCCCTCTCGCAGACATAGCGAACCTGAATGCGGCCGGTACTCCCGTCGCCGCGCACATTTTTCGCTCCGAAGCGGATCGAATCCCACTCCCGATCCTTCGGCAAACGTCCGCAGGCTTCCGCATATCCAAGGTTGCAGAACTCCTGTAGCTGTTCCTGTGACGGGGTCTCGCCCTGGTGTCCGGGGGCCGTGCATTGTCCACTCCACCCGCATCCCAAGGGAAGCCGTGCAGCGTGCGGCCAAGTCCCGTTCTCCAACTTCTCCACCGGCATAAAATACGGACACGCCACCCCTCCGCCTCCCTCGCGACCAGAAATTTTCAGGACAGGCCATTCTACTCACCCCAACCAATGCAAGCCAATGAAAGACCCTGTGAACCGATGAGCTACGACTTGTAGTACCCTCTCCTATTGCGTCCCCGGCGCGGAACGCAAAGAACTTAAGAGCTAGAAGCTGATTTTATGGACCGCATCGCCGCACTCAACGAAATCCTGACACAGGATCCGAATGACACATTCGCCCGCTACGGCTTGGCAATGGAATACTCCAATCAGGGAGACTTCGATCGCGCCATGGCAGAATTTTCTATCCTGCTGAAAGCCAACCCTGATTACACTCCCGGATATTTCATGGCCGCCCAAACGTTAGTGCGCGCTGACAGGGCCGCTGAAGCCAAGACGCTGCTGACTGACGGTATAGCGTCCGCCCGACGCACCGGCAACCTTCATGCGCAATCTGAAATGGGAGCTATGCTGGCGGAGTTGGGATAGTCTCTCGGTTCGATCGCACCGACCACAGATCACTTCGCCATCTTGCTCATCGCCCGCTCCACCAGTGTTGGAAACAGTTGATAAATCTTCTGGGGCACATACATCGTCCAGGGCACGATGACTTCCCTTTTCTTCTTTACGTATCCCCGAAGCGTCGCCCGCGCTACGCGCTCGGCCGTGATTCCGCGCACGGAATCGGGCCGCACTTTTTTTCGTTCATTGCCCAGAACCACATTCTGGCTGAAGGCCGTCTGCACGTAGCCGGGACAAACCGTCAGCACATGAATTCCATCCTTCTGAAGTTCCACGCCCGCGGCTTTACCGATGGCATTCATGGCAAACTTGGTCGCACTGTAGGCTGCATGAAACGGCAGCGGAATGTGCCCTGCGACGCTCGAAATATTGATGATCGTTCCACCGCCCTGCTGCCTCATCACAGGAACGACCGCCTGCATCCCCATCACGGCTCCAAAGAAATTCGTATCAAACATCTCCCGACATGCCGCCATTTCCATTTGCGCGACCGAGTCCAGCAACCCATGCCCGGCGTTGTTCACCCAAATATCGATTCGCTGAAAATGATGCAGAGTCAGCCCCATCGCGCGGTCGATCTCCTCGCGATGCCGCACATCACAAGCCAACGCCAACGTACGCTCGACATGACCCACGCGACCTCGCGCCGCCTCCACCCGTCCCGCATCGCGCGACAGCATCACTACACTCGCCCCGTGATCGGCAAATATCTTCGCAATCGCTTCCCCAATTCCCATGGAAGCGCCCGTCACCACCACAATTTTCCCCGCGAGTTCCATAGCGCGCTTTTATTCCTCCCGAACTCGTGAAGTCAAGCGCTGCTATACAATCAGGAGCAGCCGGCTCCCTTTTTATGCGATCCCCGCGCCACGGAGATTTCTTGGCTGTCCTCATTCCCCTGTTCCCGCTGGATGTGGTCCTATTCCCGAGCACTCCCCTCCCCCTGCATATTTTCGAACCGCGTTACAAGGAAATGATCGCGGAATGCATGGCTCAGAATCGAGAGTTCGGTGTTGTGCGCGCCATGGAGCAGCGTCTCGCCGAGGTGGGATGCACCGCCGAAATCGTCACCGTGGTAAAAGAATATCCTGATGGCCGGCTCGATCTGGTCACCGAAGGCCGCCAGCGCTTCGAACTCTTGGCCGTAAATGAGGAGCGTTCGTTCCTGCAGGCCGAAGTCCTCATCATCGACGATGAACCCGGTACGCCATCACAGGAGGACACCGCCCGCGCCATCCAGTTGCATTCCGAACTGCTGGCTCTGGCGGGTGCGCGACAGGACCTCGCCGCAACCGACCCCGCGCAGCTCTCCTTCTATCTCGCCGCGTCTCTGCCCCTCGATCTGGATTTCAAACAGAAGCTGCTTTCCCTGCGGACAGAATCCGAACGCCTGTCGTTGCTGATCAATTATCTCGAAACCCTCATTCCCAACCTTCATCGCGCAGCGCGTGCCCGGGAAAAGGCCGGCGGCAACGGACACGTCCGATGAACTTCGGTGTCCGGCTCCGTTCCTGGTAAGCAGTCAATTTACGGAAAACCGGAAGCCGGAAGCCGATTCTTGCCCGCTCTTCCGCGTATAATCCAGGAAAGTATTTTCCCCGGGGGTTCCTCGATGAGTCTTCCTCGCACGCTGGGCGAACTGCGCCACAGTGACTTTTCAGAAAAACGCTTGCGCATTCGCCGCGTGAGAGATGAACTCCGGGAGAACCTCATGGCGCGCTTGCGTCAGGGCGATGATGCCAGTATCTTTCCGGGCATCGTCGGCTACGACGACACCGTTGTGCCACAAATCGTGAACGCCGTCCTCTCGCGGCACAATTTCATTTTGCTCGGTCTGCGCGGACAGGCCAAAAGCCGCATCCTGCGTGCTTTAACAACCCTGCTTGATCCGCACATGCCTTACCTCGCCGGCTGCGAGATCCGTGACAACCCTTACACGCCCATTTGCCGTCGGTGCCGCGAAGAAGTCGCGCGCCTCGGCGATGCCACGCCCATCGCCTATCTCACTCCGGACGATCGCTACGTGGAAAAACTGGCTACCCCCGACGTCACCATTGCCGACCTGATAGGCGATATCGATCCCATCAAGGCCGCTCGCGGTGGTCACGAACTTTCCAGCGAGTTCACGGTTCACTACGGCCTGCTGCCCCGCGCCAATCGCGGCATCTTCGCCGTGAACGAACTTCCTGACCTGGCGGGAAAAATTCAGGTCGGACTCTTCAACATCATGCAGGAAGGCGACGTACAAATTAAGGGCTACCCCATCCGTCTTCCACTTGACCTCGCCATCGTGTTCAGCGCGAATCCTGAGGATTACACGGCTCGCGGAAAGATCATCACGCCGCTCAAAGACCGCATCGGCTCCGAGATTCGAACGCACTATCCCACAACTGTCGATGAAGGTATCGCCATCACTGCGCAGGAAGCCTGGACCGGCCGCAACGGCCACGCCATGCACCTCCCCACCTACATTCAGGAAGTAATCGAGCGCATCGCTTTCGTCGCGCGCGAAGATAAGAAAATCGACAAGCGCTCCGGTGTCAGCCAGCGCCTGCCCATCTCCGCAATGGAAAACGTCGTCTCGAATGCCGAACGGCGAGCCATCCGCAACGACGAAAAGCTCGTCGTGCCGCGCGTCAGCGATATCTACGCCGCGCTGCCAGCCATTACCGGCAAGCTCGAACTGGAATACGAAGGCGAAATGAAGGGCGCGGACTTCGTAGGCCGTGAACTCATCCGCGCCGCCATCGCCAAAACTTACGATGAATACTTCACTGGCGCCAACGTGCAGCAGATTGTGCAGTGGTTCGACCTCGGTGGTGAGATTCAATTGTCAGATTCCGTCTCCGCTCTCGAGGCGCTGGAAAATCTGAAGGAGATTCAGGGGCTGATCGAGAAACTCGGCCCCCTTGGCGTCTCGCAGAAAGAAAGTCCCGAGCAACAAGTCTCCGCCGCGGAATTTATTCTCGAAGGCCTGCACGCGCACAAACGTATCGGCCGCAACGAGGAGCGCGTATTCAAAGCCGGAGAGAAAAAGCCCGAGCCTCGCGAGCGCGAAAAAAGTTTCGAGAAAGAAGAACCGCCGTACCGGCAAAGAAGACAGTTTAATTAGAAGGCTTCTAGCTATTAGCTTCTGGCTAAGCCCGAAGCAGTCCTTGCTAGGAGCTAGCAGTTAGTAACTTTATGAAACGCATTCGCTACTCCAAATACGTCCCCGACCCTGCCGGCGAAATGAGCCTGGAGGACCTGCTCGGCGCGCTCTCCGATTACCTCCTGCAGAGCGGCTTCCAGAGCGACATGTGGTACGAAGTGCCGGAAGGAGAGCAAACTCTCGACGACCTCAAAGGTGCGATCGAGCAAGCTCTGATGGACGGCGATGCCTTCGACGATGAGATGCGCGAACGTTTGCAGGAAATGGCGGCCGACGGTCAACTCGACGAACTCATCGAAAAACTGATCGAGCGCTTGCAGCAGGAAGACTATATTTCAATCGATCAGCCACCCGACCCTTCGCGCCCATCTGGCGTTGGCGGGCAGGTCGGCGAGAATAACCAGCAGGCTAAATTCGAAATCACCGATAAGAGCCTCGACTTTCTCGGCTTCAAATCCCTGCGCAACCTTCTCGGCTCGCTCGGCAAATCCAGCTTTGGACGCCACGACACCCGCGACCTGGCCACTGGCATCGAAGCCAGCGGGTCTTCGAAAACCTATGAGTTCGGCGACACGCTCAACCTCGACATCACGGCCACGCTCTCCAGCGCCATTCAGCGCGAAGGCCTCGCTCTGCCGCTTAACATTGAATACTCTGATCTGCAGGTCCATCAGTGCGAGTACCAATCCTCCTGCGCCACAGTTCTCATGCTGGACTGCTCGCACTCGATGATCCTTTACGGCGAAGACCGCTTCACTCCTGCGAAAAAAGTTGCCATGGCACTTTCGCATTTGATTCGGACGCAGTATCCCGGCGACTCGCTTTCGCTGGTGCTGTTCCACGACTCCGCCGAAGAAGTGCCGCTCTCCCAACTCGCCCGCGTTAAGGTCGGCCCATACTATACAAACACGCGCGAAGGCCTGCGTCTGGCGCAGCGCATTCTGCAGCGGCAACGAAAAGACATGAAACAGGTCGTCATGATCACCGACGGCAAACCTTCCGCTCTCACCCTGGAAGACGGACGGATCTACAAGAACGCCTTCGGCCTCGATCCCCTCGTCGTCAGCCAGACGCTGGAAGAAGTCTCGAAGTGCAAGCGCGCCGGCATTCTCATCAACACCTTCATGCTCGCGTCTGATTATGGTCTGGTGCAATTCGTTCAAAAGGTCACCGAGATGTGCCGCGGCAAGGCCTACTTCACCACTCCGAATACGCTCGGCCAATACCTGTTGATGGATTACATGTCGAGAAAAACCAAGACCATTCACTAAGAACCCCGTACGTCAATTAGGAAGCTTCTACCGCACTGTAGTTCGGATTTTGCGGCTCCCCGCCTGAAAAACCCAGCCACTTGCCCCTCTGACTAAACTGTTTCCGGGGCATTCCCCACCATAGGAGAATCACCATGAAACGGATCTTCGCTGTGACGCTGTTGCTCATCTCGTTCGCTTCGGTAGCTCTAGCGGACGGCCCAGGATTTCCACCCACCGGATCAACTACCAAGCCGCCCCAGTTCGGCGTCGTCCTGTTGGCCGATGGACCCGGATTTCCACCCACGGGATCAACCACCAAACCGCCCGCTGCTGGGTAACGGAATTGGTCTCGAAACGCCGGGGGCAGATGAGGTAAGCTGCTCCCGGCGCTATGAATCTGCTCGAATGGTACATTCCGCTAGGGCTTCTGGTGCTCTTGCTTTGGATATTGCTCCGGAGGCGCGCGTACAAAGTGAGCCCATGGTTTTTCGCCTACGTGGCGTTTGCGGTGGCGGCGGGCGCAGTGCGGTTCGCGGTTCACACCCATCAACACCCATACTATGCGACCTACTGGATCACAGAGGCCGTCTACGATCTGCTTGGAATTCTAGTAATGTACGAAGTGCTTCGAACCGTTCTCGGAAGTCTTACCCGAGCTTGGTGGGCCCGCCTCATTTTCCCAATCGTCCTGGTCGCGGGAGCAGGGTTAAGCCTTGCCCGCATTGACGCTGTGCCGTCACGGATTGTCGGCCTGCCCGTCTACATTGTCGCCGGCGAAATTGCTGTTCGCTTCGTGCAGGTGCTCGTCTTCGCTGGCTTGGTGGCGCTGGTTCGGCTCCTCGGCCTGCGCTGGCGGCAATATGCTTTCGGCGTGGCCACCGGGTTTGGCATTTACGCCACGGTTATGCTGCTGACCACGACCAAGTTTTCGGATTTTGGAACAAGATTCAAATTCTTATGGAGCGTGACTTCCGTTGTGGCATACTCTGTTGCCGTGTTGATTTGGATTTGGTTTTTCAGTGTGCCACAAAAAGCAGAGACTCCGAGTCCCGACCTATCGGCCCCTTCTCCTGGTGATCTGAAGCAATACAAGGATGCGTTACGGGGGATGCGCTAGGGTATGTTCTCTATTGTTTTCACCTGGTTAATCGTCGCGTGGGGTGCGGCGTCCTGCATCTACATGCTGCGTTGCGCCTGGTCCCGCTTTCCCAAGCGCGACGTCGACGATGTCATCCCATTCCTCTACCCGGTGGATATTTCGTTAGCCGAGTCCCTTCTCGATCCGGCAACCGAATTCGAGTTTCGCTGGAAGCTGGCCCCACCCCAGTTTCGGGAGACACAGCGCAAGCGTATGCGACTCTTCCTCGAGCTGACGCGGCGCATGGCTCACAACTCCAGGGTCCTGGTGGAATACGCCGATTCGGAAAAGAACCGGCAGGATCCTGGCCGGGCCGCGCTGGCCTCGGCTCTGCAAGAGAAGGCAATTGAGGTGCGGCTGTACGCGCTGGTGACGGGAATCAAACTCCGCTTTTGGTTGCTGCTCCGCGCCGATATCTTGAACGCGACGCCGGTTCTCGCACCTCTGCGTACCGCTGGCGAGATCGACGGTCTTCAAACTTACACTGCTCTAAAAGTCACAGCCGCCGCGGCTTTTGTGGAACTGCCGCCCGACGAGTTGGATTCTCTTACACGAAACCTCTGAGCCGCTTTTTACTGAAAATCCGCATGTCTTGTCGGTGTAACAATTAGCAGGGTCCGCTCTACGTTCCACTCCTCGCGCCCCAGGCCCAACTCCTGATACGCTTTCTTAAGAGCCCATGGCAAACTGCACACGATGCGGCCGACAGCTTCCCGGATTCTCCTTTGGCAAGAAGATCTGCCAATGGTGCCGGCAGCATGAGGCTTACCAGCGCGGAGAAGTCGCCGGGGGCGCACGCCAGCCCGTCATGCCCACGCCTTGGGTCCGTCGCGGCGAGTCCACCATCAGCCTCACCCAGATAATCTTTGGCATCAACGTCGCAGTGTTTTTGGGAATGGCTCTCGCCGGTTCCACCATCATGGACTTCTCTCCCCAAGAGACCATCCGGTGGGGAGCGAACTGGGGCCCGCTCACGCTCTCGGGTGAATGGTGGCGCTTGCTCACTTGTGTCTTCGTTCACGGCGGCATCATTCACATCGCCTTCAATATGTGGTGCTTGTGGAATCTCGGCATGCTCGCTGAATCGCTCTACGGACGCTGGACCTACGCTGCTATTTATCTCATTTGCGGAGTGGGGTCGAGTCTCGCGAGTGTCGCGTGGCATCCCGGCTCCCCCAGCGTCGGCGCTTCGGGAGCCATCTTCGGCCTGGCTGGCGCGTTGATCGCCGCTTTTAAGCTACGCGAGTTCTCCGTGCCTCGCTCCGCACTCTCTGGCACCCTGCGCAGCCTTGCGATGTTTGTCGTCTACAACCTCATCTTCGGACAGGTGATTGGCACAACCGACAATGCTGCGCACATCGGCGGTCTCATCACCGGATTGATTCTCGGGGGGCTCATGGCCCTCATCGCGCCGCAGCACGATCATGATCTGCGCCGCGTCGCTATTTTTGTAGTTATGACTCTCGTCCTGGCGGGCGGAGCAGTTCAACTGGCGCACTATCACGGCCTGCCCCTGCGTCTGGGACGAGCCTCGATGTCACCTGAAGACCTTCGCGGCGGTAGCACTATTGCGCAGCTTGAAAATATCGTCAAGAAACGCCCCGACTTCGTCCCCGCACATTTCGACTTGGCGCAAGCATATTTCAATCAAGCTGAGTACACGCAGGCAGAAACAGAGCTCAAGCGTGTCCTAGAACTCCAGCCGCAACATCCCAGCGCCCGATCTGTGTTAGGAATGGTGTATCTGAACGAGAATCGTCCGCAAGACGCGAAAAACACTTTCACCCAAGTGCTGGCACAAGAACCGAACAATGCAGAAGCGCACAACGGTTTGGGGATGACCCTGGCTGCTGAAGACAATCATCAGGTTGCCATCGAACAATATAAAGCTGCAGCCCGCCTCGATCCGCAATCCTCCGGAGTCTATTACAACCTGGGCCTCTCCTACGCCAAACTGAAACAGTATGACAACGCTGTCGACGCCTATCTCAAAGAACAGCAGCAAGGCGGCGATTATTACGAACTGGAAACGGCTCTCGCCGACGCTTACCAAGCCATAGGCTCTACGCAAAAGGCACAAGCAGCAGCGAAGAAGGCAGCGCACCTGAAAAAGGCTCGATAGGTAGGAAGCAATACGAAATTATGGACCGCGTGAGTTTCCTCGAGTGGCGCTTGTAGACGAACCGCGCTCGGTCCTAGCTCTTCAACTCTCCCACCGCTCGCCAAGCCTGGTTAATGGCCTCATCTGTATAGGCATAAGCTCCCGCATCAGCATTGGCGATCGCGATCCGGCCGAAGGTTTTCCGCGCCACTTCGCAGGGAGTCTCGCCGCCTTCCAGCCAAAACGAATCCCACAGCGAATTGTATTCATAGGCGTAACCATGCGGCCAGCGGTTCACGGTAATCGCAGCGATGTCGCGCGCCGGATCGAACCCTCCCGCTCCCAGCGTCCGCACCAACTGCCCGCGGATCGCACGCTCCATCGTCTCAAAGGACGTTTCAAATAGCTCGATTCGTCCCAAAGTGTGTTGTTCCCGAGCCGCACGGCCGGGCTGGCACGGCGTCTTCATCATGTGAACCACGATTGGTTGCTCGGGCTGGCGGGCGCATTCATAGCCGCCAATACTCACCGCCAGATCGAGACCGACTCGGGTGTGATAGCAGCCGGGCGCATAAACCGCATTCGTATTCAATTTCTGAAACGAGGTCCAGTTGCGCAGCGCCACGTTGGTATAGAGCAGCGGAACTTTTTGCGCGGAGGCCAAAGCTTCACGCTGTTTTGACGGCAGCTCATCGCAGATGTAAGGGATCACAACGTGCCAGCACGCCAGAACGCAATTCTTTGCCTTCGCCGTATAAACCTTGCCGCCGCGCGCGTAGGCCACCTCAACTTCTTTTGCCGTCGCAGCATCGCCCACGTGCTTCACTCGCACCGCGGTGCTGTTCAGACGAATCTTTACGGACGAGGACGCTGAATCTAGCCTGGAGTAATTCGCCGTCGCCATTACCACGTCCGTCGCGGAGTTTCCGGGGATCGCATCCGGAATCAGCTCCCGCACCAACAGCCGCGCGATGGTCGCATTGCCGTCCGGAAAGTGAAAGAAATATTTCTCCGCCTCTTCATTCGGGATCGCATCGCGATTCATTCCCTTGCCGGGCGCGGGATCGAGCTTCATTCCTTCGAATCCCGGCATGTCAAATCCCCAAGCATCCTGCGCCGAAACTGCGTCGATTCCCAAACCAAATAAGGGCTGAGGTACAGCCTGGAACACCTTCACCACATCCGGATGAACCCTTACAAGTTCGGTGAGGAAACTGGCATAGCTCATTCGCGCCAGCTTCGCTTTCTTCTCCGTGGAGGTGAGGCCTGGAAAGTAATCCTTCTCATCGCGAAGCAGGCGCTCGAAATCGCTTTTGGCTTGCTGTGCAATGGGGGCCTGCGCGAGCATCAGCTTCCACGCGTCGATCTCGCCGGCGTTGGCGTAATCTTTTTCCCCGCCGCCGAACGATGCGGGACTTGTGATCAGCCGATCCACGCCGAACGTTTCTTTATCGAAGAAGATTTTGGGGCGCAAGCCGAGGGCGCGATATAGCTTCGCGTCGTGATACTTCGGATACGAAGCAACATCGATACCCAATTCCTCGATCACGCCGCGCGCTGCCTTGCTGTAAGGTGCCGGGCTTTCGATCGAATAGGTCCCGCCAAAACCGAGGCGGAAGGCGTTGTCCACACGAAATTCGTTGCGCTTAGCGTGTCCGCCAAAATCATCGTGGTTGTCGAGAATCAGGATACGCGCGTTCACGCCTGCAGCTTTACGACAAAAATGCGCGGCGGCAAGGCCGCTGATGCCGCCGCCAACGATGATGAGGTCGAAGGTTTCACCGGTGTCTTGAGGCGTGCTGGCAGTGTCCCAGAACGTTCCGTCGCGCAATGCGTGCGCAGCATCAAACGAGCCGGGATGACTGCCGCGCAGTCCGTTGAGCGCGGGCGGGTAGTAGGCCGGTGACTTTACTGGATCCCCATCGGCGAAAAGATGCCATGGCATCATCGCAGCGCCAGCAGTAACGGCCACGCCGTTAAGGAAGTCACGGCGGGTGATGTTGCGTTTCATTCCCAGTTCGCGGTCGTTGTAGTCGCCCATCAGGTCCCCGAATTCTTAAGTATCCGGCTGGAACATCGGAGCGGGTCTACCCGTCGGCTTTCTTGACGGCCAGTTCCGCACCTTGAAATCCTATGCGGCTGTGCGTGCCATCGCAAAAGGGCTTGTTGACCGAACCACCGCAGCGGCAGAGGGAAAAGGCGGGCTTACCGGTGAGGTCATACGGAGTGCCGTTGGCATCGACGAGCTCCACCGAACCCTCGGGTGCCTCCACGCGGAACGGGCCATTGGGGCGGACTGTGATTTTTACTTGAGCCATGTGTTTGATTCCTCCAACCTTACGGATTTCTAGTAAGGCTAAAAAGATATCATTAAGGAGGGGCACGTGTCGCGCGGGGAACCTTCTATGAAGGCTCAACCCGGTTGCGCATAAACGAACGGGCGTTCTTCGCTGCTTGTCCAGAAGTAGGCCAGGATGACCACGCTAGCGACTGCCGCGTAGGCACACCACAGGGAGGTGAACGCGTACCGCTTGTACTGCATGACGATTAGGAGAATTATCAGGTTTGCCGCGCCGAAGATGACCATCATCCTGATTTTCGAGCAAAACAGCGAACCGCACGTTGCAATCACGTACAGCAATGCAACCGCTGTATTATTGGTCGCTTGATTGATATACACGATGCTGTTTCCCTTGACATACAGCTGCAAAGGGTACGCCGTCAGTGCCCACAAAATATATAGGGTCGTTGCTACGCCGAGCACGAGGAACGGCAGCATGCGCCTGCGGCTCTTCGCGTCAGGTTCAAACAGCAGCACGCTTAGCGGCAGCAACAACGGCAGCAGTCCTTGCGCATAGAGCATGAAGGCCGCGCCCATGTCGTGCGCCACAACCGGCGAAAGAATGCCGTCCAATCCCAGCCAGACGAATCCCTCGATGAACTGATGAATCGCAAAGAGCAAAGGCAGGGCCGCGAAAAGCAGTTCGCGCCTGTGCTTCACCTTGGTCAGCGTCGCCACGCCGACAGCGCCCAGTACTCCACTGCCCACAAAGTTCGCTGTTGCTGAAAAGCACACGGCTCGTCTCCCCGTTGCAGAGGATTACACACCTATCATCGCGGAATACAAAACGCGAGACGATTGAAATGTCCCTTCATGACATCTTTGCAGTAATTGGGTAGCCGATATTACTTGATCCGTATCAATCACGCTATAAAGGCAGCTCTTGCGTCGTGGGGAAGTGGTGCTGTTCGCGGCCTACCTTGCCGTCGTACTTGGTTGTCATCTTGAAGAGTTCGAGATGGCCATCGGAGGCGAGAAAGCGGCACTGGTCGCGCAAAGCTTGCATCTCGGCCGCTGCGAGAGGCTCAAAGTTGACCGCGACTTTCAGGTTCTGATCGAGAACTTGCATGGTGTCGACACCACTGATCGTGGTTGCCACTGGAAGGCTCATCGCGTAGCGGAGTCCTTGTTCGGGAGTCACTGCTCCGTGACGGACCAGTTCGCCGCTGCCTCCGAGGCTTTTCATCCCGAGTGCGGCAATGCCACGACGGGTCGCTTCCGGCAGGACATGGGTTTCGAAGCTGCGGAAAGTAGCATCGCAACAGTTGAGCGGCATCTGCACGGTGTCAAAGGGAAAATCGTGCGACAACATTTTCAGATGGATTTCGGGATCTTTATGTCCAGTGAAGCCGACGAAGCGGACTTTGCCTTGCTGCTTTGCGGCGACAAGCGCTTCGGCGACGCCGTTGGGCGCGCCGATTAAATCAGGGTCGTTGTCGTAGACCACCTCGTGAATTTGCCAGAGGTCGAGATGATCGGTTTGGAGACGTCGAAGCGATTCCTCGAGCATCCGCAAGGCGACTTTTTTATCGCGACCGTGAGTGCAGACTTTCGTCATCAGGAAGACTTGATCGCGCTTGCCTTTCAGAGCTTTGCCCACACGCTCTTCACTAAGGCCATCGTGATATTCCCATGCATTGTCGAAAAACGTTACGCCGTGATCGATGGCTTTGGCGACAATCTCATTGGCGGCCTGGTCGGTTTCGGCGGAGCCCAGATGATATCCGCCCAGTCCCATGGCAGAAACTTGCACGCCGGTCTTTCCCAGCGGCTTCTTCGGCACCTGACCTTCGGGCACCTGTTGCGATTGATTAGATTGCTGCTGCGCCATGCTGCCTCCGCGGATGAGGGGCGCCGCGCCTAGGACGGCCGCTCCTTTGATAAAACTACGGCGATTCCATTCGAGCTTCGAAGCCACCATGGCTCTCCTAAAATTGTTTCTCCGGAAATGGGTGCCCCGTATTCATCTCGGCTCCCAACATGTCTTTGACTTCTGATTGCTGCGTGTCGAGCGGGAAGCCATGCGCCAGCCGAGATTCCGGATTATCGAACTTCAGCGACAACTTGTAGAGCTCGTATCGGCCATCGACCGCATCTGGCTTGCAGCGCTCACGAAGGGCGTTCATTTCCGATTCCGTCATTGGGGTGAAGTTCTGCGCGATCTGCAAATTCTGGTGCAGCACTTCGAGGCTGTCGATGCCGGTAATGGTTGTGGTCACGCCCGGAACGCTCATAGCGTAGCGCAGCGCCTCTTCGGCGCTGATCACCCCGTGTTTGATGGCGTCGCCGTGCCCATTTAGGGGCTTCATGCCGAGGACGGCGATGCCACGCTTGGTGAGGTCTGGCAGCACCTGCTGCTCGAAGCTGCGGAAATTCGCGTCGAAGGCGTTCAGCGGCATCTGCACGGCATCGAACGGGAAGCCGGTATTCAACATCGCGAGATGAACCTTGGGATTCTGATGCCCGGTGAACCCGACGAAGCGAACTTTCCCGTCTTTCTTAGCTTTTTCCAAAGCCTCGGCTGCACCGCCCTTGCGGATGAAGAGTTCGGCATCGTTATCAAAGGCCATACCGTGGACCTGCCACAGATCAAGGTGGTCGGTCTGCAGTCGGCGCAAGGATTCTTCGAGCATTAGCAGGGCGAGGCTGCCATCGCGGCCGTGAGGACAGGTTTTCGTCATCAGAAAGACCTTGTCGCGGCGGCCCTTCAGACCTGCGCCCATCCAGACTTCGGTTTTTCCGCGCCGATACTCCCAGCAGTTGTCATAAAACGTGATTCCGCCATCGACCGCCTGATGGATGATTTCGACCGCGGTCTTTGTATCCGGGGCGTCGCCGAGGTGATGGCCGCCGAAGCCAAGCGCAGAAATTTTGGCGTCGGAGCGGCCGAATTTTCGTAAGGAGATCGTTCCGCTGGAAGTTTGTGGCACGGATTTCACCTCTGACTGCTACTGGAACCGATGGTATTTAGGTGGTTTTGGATGCAGCTATGCAGGGGTGGGTTGAGGAAAAAACAGAAGCACCGGTTCAGGCGGCCCGGGAATGGGCGAGTACGAGGCTGTGGTAAAGATCGAGGTAGCTGTCGATCATCCGGTAAGTGGTGAAACGCTCTCGGGCGCGGGCGAAGGCGCGATCAGCGTAAGCCTGGCGCAAGGGCCGGTCGGAATCAAGCTGGCGCAGGATTGCAGCCAAGCTGCTGGCGTCATTGGTCCGGAAGTATAGGGCGGCATCGCCCCAGACCTCGCGGAAACTGGGAATGTCATTGGCGACGATGGCGCAGCGGGAAAAAGCGGCGTCGAGGGCGGCCATGCCAAGCGGCTCGTAGCGAGGAGTGGCCGCGTAAACCGCGGCCCGGCTATAAAGCGCGCGGAGCTGAGCTTCAGTCTGAGGGCCACGAATGGCGACGGAACTCTGATCGGTCGAGACTTTCACGTCCGCACGGATGGGAATGCGCGGAACGGGCACGGTCTGTTCGGCGCCCACAATGCACACCGGAAACCGATGAGCGTGCTGGGTGAGGAGGAAAACCTGCTTGCCGGCATCCACGAGGCGACCGACGGAAAGAACGGAGTCGTCTTTGCTGATATACGGGTTGAAGAAGATAGGATTACGTCCGGGGTAGATAACGGCCTCGCGGCGCGGGCGCGTATAAGTGGAGCGAATCGTGTCGGCCATCCAGGCTGAGGGAGAGATTACAACATCGGCGGCTGCGATGCCGCGAACCACGGTTTCCCGATACCACTGGAGCCAGCTTGTAGGGCGGGGCATGCAACCTTGCACGGCTTGCGCCCAACTGATGAGATCGCCATGGGCCAAGATCACACGCGGGACATCGACGGGGAGATTGCCATGGCAGAACTGGTGGAGATGAAGAACATCGGGACGAACCTCACTTACCAGTTGGGCAAGGAATTCCGAGGATTCGGCAAGGTCTTGCGGCGCTTCGTCCATCCACTCCAGGCGGAAAGCGGTGGGCCGGTATTCGAGACCGTGAAGACGATCCATCCACGCCGTCTGATCGGGCAGAGGGATCTCGCCGAAGGTGACGAGCGTCACTCGTACGCCGCGCGTGACCAGGCCAGTGACCAGTTCGCGAGCGTAGGTCCAGGAGCCGGACATCGTATCGGCGGTGACCAGAACGTGCAAGATGCCTCCGGCAGCATCATGGATTCCGCATCCAGTGCGGGATCCAGCGAGTCGCGCTGAATTATTCTAGTGCCAATGGGGTTCGGCGAGAGAAGTTTTTTAGAGGCCCTCGCGACAGGCTTCCTCGGCATTCTGTATCCGATTTGACGGCCAAGGTTTTTGGATCATCGCATCTAGCCTCAACCGCATTTCGCGCGCGAGGCTATCCACGGCAAGAATTTTTTCCGCAGCTGTTGAGGGGACGTTGGGGACGGCCATCGCGAGTTCGCAGGAGAGCAGCATGGCGGTAAGGCTCTCTCACATTTCGCTGCGAAATTGTAGTTCAACCGAGCGGCGCGCTTGGGATTCCTCGCGCTGGCGGCGTTGCAAAGCGGAACGAACTTCCCGGAGTAGGCGCTCCAGGTCGCGGCTCGTTGCGGCGAGGATACGGACATTGATAGGAATGCGGCGCGTGCTGCCGACAGGACGAATCTCCTTTTCCTGAATGGCGCGTAGCAGTTTGGACTGAAGATCGACCGGAAGTTCGCCCACTTCGTCGAGGAATATCGTCCCGCCGTCCGCAATGGCCAGCAATCCGTCCTTGGCCTGATTCGCCCCGGTAAATGCGCCGCGGACATAGCCGAACAATTCGCTCTCGATCAACGTCGGCACAAGCGAGCCACAATCTACCGGAATGAGGGGCTTGTCGCGAAAAGGTCCAGCATAATGAATCGAGCGTGCCACCATTTCTTTTCCAGTGCCGCTTTCGCCGAGAATCAGTACGGGATGGGTACTGTTGGCAGCCTTGGCGATGATTCGGTAAAGCTTCTCCATCTCAGGCGCGCGGCCGACCAGGCCCCCGTAACCCTGTTTGGACCGCAGCTTCTCGCGCAACATCCGGTTTTCCGTCTTCAGCTTGAGGTGGTTGGAAACGCGCTCGAGCGAAAGCTTGAGTTCGTCAATACTGAAGGGCTTGGTAACGTATTCGTAAGCACCTTGTTTCATGGCCTGCACCGCCGGCTGCACCGTGCCGTAGCCGGTCACCACGGTGACCAGAGCTTCCGGCCGGTGAGCTTTGATCTGGCGCAGCGCTTCCAGGCCGCTGGCGCCAGGAAGCCGCAAATCGAGCAGAATCGCATCGATGGTTTGAGTTTGCAGCAAGCGAAACGCGTGCTCCGCGGAATCGGCAACATGGGCGATGAATCCCAGGGAGATAGCGACTTCGCGGCATGCTTCGCGGATTGACCCGTTCGTCGTCAACGATGAGCAGATTGAGAAAATTCGCGCCTGCACTTTGGGGCTGGGATCAAGGGACCAACGGCGGCTGACATCATAGGAGTAATTCCTTTTTAGCTTCTTGAAGTGGCGTGGGTGATGGGACTGAATGGGGATGGCTGGTTTGCCGAAACTCTGCGTCGGTCGATTGGGATGCCCGGGGCAGAAGGATCATGGCCCGAGTCCCCTGGCCAGGCTCGCTCTCGATGTGGATCAATCCGCGGTTTGTAGTGACAATGCTACGGACCGTGGTGAGCCCCAAGCCGGTACCTTGGGTAGTGCCTTTGGTGGTAAAAAAAGGCTCAAAGAGCTTCTGGCGCGTTTTCGCGTCCTTGCCTTGGCCGTTGTCGGCGACGACTAGCAGCACGCAGGGGAAGAGGAAGGTGGCATGGCTGTTCCGCGCCAGCGTTGATCCGGCTACAGTTTGAAACCTGCAGTTACTCGTCTCAACCACGATACGCCCGCCGCTAGTTAAGAGCATCGCGGGAATTGAGAACCAGGTTCAGGATAATCTGCTGGGCCTGCGCCTCATCGATTTTGACCAGACCCAAATCGGGATCGAGCCGGACTTCCAGCTGAATGTTTTCGCCGATGAGGCGGGTCAGCAAATCCCGCATCGCCTCCGCAATTTCATTGAGGCACAAGGAACGGACTTGAGTAGCTTGCGGGCGCGCGAAAACCAGCAACTGCCGCACCAGTCCAGCGGCTGGCAGGACGGCCGCACGAATTTCGGCGGCGTAACGCCGCCGGCAGTCGCGCGTATCCAAACTTGATAACAGGAGATCGCAGTTACAGCATGACGCCCGTCAGGAGGTTGTTGCGGTCATGCACAACGCCTCCCGCCAGGCGGCCTACCGCTTCCCATCGCTGAGTTTGCAGCAGACTCTCGTTGACGGGAGCTATCTCATGGTTGCGTTCGGCGATAAGCAAAACATGAGGAGGCTCTTCTCCGGAAGCCGGTAAACGCCACGCCGTCCAATGGGTAACTTCCAGCCCATCTTTGGCACTCCCTCTTTTCTTCCCACCACACGGATGCGGTCGCAAGTGGCACCCAGCAGTGCATGTAGAAGCGACTCCGTCGTGTCGCGGTCTTCGGCAGGAACCAAATCGCTGAGCCGAAGCACTCGTTGCTGCAACAGGAGGGGATTCACAGCCTGCTCGAAGGCAGGATTCATTTCGACAATCACTCCCTGTGGATTACATCGGGCGGCGGCCATCGGAGCGCGTTCGAAGATGGGACGAAAACCCGTTTCTGTATTCTCTGTTGCGGGAAGCTCTGACCACGGAAATGGCGTCACAGTGCTCATACTGATAATGTGCCGTGGAAGAAGTGCCAGAAGGAACTCCAATACGTTCCCTAATACCTCGGTGTTCCCATAACAGGAAACCCCGTCGCTCTCACTTTCGATCCCACTATCGGAGGCCCAATCTGAAACTGCGAAGGGCATACGTCACCCTGAGGCCGACCAAGCCTGTGGAAAAATGTGCGAAGAGATTTTGTTTGTTCGGTTCCAAGGGGATAGCAATTAACTCTTAACCGTGGCTGGATCGAAGCTCCGGGCAACTATTCGCTCGAAGTGCTGGGAGGTTGACGATTCGCGATGGAACTCGGACCGGTGAGCGTGACAGGAGCGGTCAACCTGAAGGTGAGACGACGGCCCTCTTCCACCGAAAAGCTTTTCGGAGCTGCCGGTCCACCGCTTGACCGCCATGTTCCTTTGGCAAACAAGCTGGACGTCTGGAGGGGAAGTGCGCTGCCATCGACCGTGATCGTTTTCAAAATCAGCCGGACAAATCCAGGATCGGGACTAAGACCAGGGCGATCGACAGACGGCTGCGCGGACTCTACGCATCCACTCACCGGTGTACCGCGTTCGACCATCGTATCTCCATCGATGTTGATGGGACCGGCTACGGATGCCGAAAATGCTTCTCCTGATCGGACTACAGAGATAAGCAGTGCGCTCTCTAGGCGGACTGTGATGAGCGTCCCAGTTGGCAAGCTATGAGGACCCGAATGAGACGCGGTTCGAAACGGCGCTCCGGCTGCTGTTTTGCGATCTGCTGGTACCGCCGGGTGAACCCTGTCGTCTACCGCGCGTTCTGAATTCTGATGGAAGGGGAGATTCTGTTCAGCGGGTGCAGAAGTTTGGCCGCCCCCGGTCCGACGGAACGCATCCGGTCGAGCGCATCCCTGGTGGATGCCAGCGCCGAGGCAGAGCAGGAGCCAAACGTATCCGGACTTGGAGCGACCGCGCCTTCGATAGCTCTCCATGCTGGTATGTTTGCTCGAACCCCTTTTAAGGACTAGTGGCAAGTGGAATACCAGATCAGAATTATAAGAATCAGGCAGATATGAGCACTGTGAGAGGCAGAATATGTAGAAGTTGCTTTCCGCCATGCAAAAAAAATCGCGGAGGGCCTGCGGCACTCCGCGAAGACTTCGTTCTGTATCGTGAGTTAGTTGGTTCCGCCGCCGGCGTTGGCGCTTTGCGATTCGTTTTCCGGCTGCGCGATTACGCCATCAAACGGAGTAGCCGCGACAAAGCGTCCGTGCACCACGCTGATACGGCGTAGAGGGTATCCAGAATCCGGCCCACGCTGCCAGCTGCTGCCGCCGTCAGTGCTCTCGAACACAACACCGGTCTGGCCACTGATCGCGAGCAGCCGTTTGTGGCTGCCGTCGTAGGTCACGGAGGTGATGTCCTTGTCGGGCAATCCTGCCACCATGTGGTTCCAGCTCTTTCCGGAATCGGCGCTATGGAAAGCGCCTTCGCGGGTTGCAATGAATATCTGCCCGTCCGGCGTTACGGTCACGCTGCGAATGTTAATCGGATAAGAAGCCAGCCGCGCGGACTGCCACGCCGCTCCTGAATCTTCGGAAACCAAGACCGTAGTGCGGGTTGCTGCCACCACCAGACCATCCGTCACCTGCACCGAAACGAAGTCCTTCTCCCCGGCAACCGGGCCTCCGACCCATATTTTGCCGTGATCTTTGCTGGTGAAGAGTCCGGAAGAAGTTGCTGCGAACCAGCGGGTTGACCCCAGATCGGTGTCGTTGACTCGGCCGTCAAGAATAGAACGTGTGCTGGCGGTAGAGCTCACAGTCTTTTTCTTCCCGCTCTTCAGGGTAACCGTGCGTGAGACCGTCTTCGCCACCACAACCTCATTGATTGGGTGCCAGGTCGAACTACCCTCGGTAAGTTCAAAAACGCCCTTATTGGTTCCGGCGACCAAGGTTCCGTTGCTGGCTTGCTTCAGGGTAAAGACATCGCGGCCGTCGAGACCCGAACTCTTCTGCTGCCAGGTCCGTCCGCCATCGTGGGTCAAAAACACGCCGCCGAATTCACGGTCATTGACCAAGCCGATGTAGACCGTGTCGGGTTCCTTACTGTCCGCTAGAATGGCGCTCACATAACGATGGGCGTATCCGTGGTTGGAGGAAGTAAAGGTAGCCGCAGCATCGTCGCTGGCCAGTACGCCGCTGCGATCGGTTGCCAGCAATACGCGCTGCGAGTTGCGCGGATCGACAAGCACATCATTCACCACGACCTCGGGCCCGCTCACCCGCTTCCAGTTCTTGCCCTCGTCGACACTCTTCCACAAACCTTCGGTCGTGCCGGCATACACAATGGCCGGATTGCTGGGATCTTGCTTCAACACGCGTGTGCGCCGAGCGGTGAAAGGAATGCCCTTGATCTTCTCGAACAGATCGCCGCCGCTAACACTTTTGTAGATACCGGAGCAAGCGCTGGCGAAAACTTCAGAAGGATTGGAGGAGCTGACGATGATCGAGAAAACGTCGGAGTCATCGATCATGCCCTTGTTGATGTGCTGCCAGTTGGCGCCGCCGTCGCTGGTCTTCCACGCGAGGTGCCAGGTTCCGGCGTAGACCACGTTGGGATCTTTCGGATCAACGGCGATGGATTCGATGTTCTTGACGATACCGTCATTGGGCGAAATCCGCTGCCAGTTGTTGCCGCCGTCGGTGCTGCGATAAACGCCGTCGAGCGCGCCCGCCACTACAACCTTATGATCGGAAACCGAAATTGCCATGGCGCGCACTGATTTGCCGTGCATGGCCGACAGGACTTCCCAGTCCTTGCCGCCGTTGTGGGTGCGGAAAATATCTCCGGCGTTCTGATCCTGCACGCTCCATGCAGAGACAAGAATCGTCTTCGAGTTTTGCGGATCGAAGGCGATGTGGTCGAGGACATAGTCGTCGCCGGCACCAAGCTTGGCGAATCTGGACCAATTATGGCCGCCATCCTCGGAGACGAAAATCACGCCCGTGCTGGTGCCGAGAAACACGCGGCCAGGGTTCTGCGGATCATAGGCCAGACTGCGGACGTCCCCGCCGTCGGGACCCAGAACGGTCCACTGTCGCGTACCCGCGGCAAACGCAAACATCGACGCTAACATCAATATTGTCAGCAACTTAAGCGATGCATATTTCATAACGATTTCTCAGCCCCACGTTTGAAAGAGTTGGATGCGACAGCTAGCCTGACAGGCTAAACCACCCCCAGCAAGTTACTGAAGGCCACGCGTAAGAAAGGCCGGTCGCTTTTTGACGACCGGCCTGTTCATTCCGTTTACCGCAATTACTGCGCCTTCTTGGCTGCCTTTTTGGCCGCCGGCTTGGGATGATCCGGAATTGCCTTTACTTTGGATTCATCCACGGCTTCCGTACCGGCCGAGTCAAAGGTTGCGCCCGAGGGCACAATCCAGTACTCGGCGGTCTTGGTGCCACCGCTGCCGGTGCGCACTTCGATACGGCTGGGGTCAATGTGCTGTTGGGCTTCGCCCTCCGTCAGGTAGAACTTGGAATCGACGGCTCGTTCGGCCGCAAGATTCTTCCGTTTCTCCTTGGGATCAGCATTGCCAACGATCACCAGTTTGCTGTCGGGATTCTGCTGCAGGTTCTTGGCTACGTCATCCAGGATCGCCTTGCAGGTGTTATCCACGCGCCAGGGCTTCTTCTCGTTGGGGAAGTCACACTGGCTCAGCTTGGCAGCCTTCGGTGGCGGCGGCGGAGGATTTTCCACCGTCGCTTGCGCGGAAGCCTGTCCGGTCAAACCGCGCGAGTCGGTGCAGGTCGCACTAACCGTGACGGTTCCTGGAGCAACTCCGTCGGTGGAGAGGGTCGCCGTGTTGCCACTGCCCGAAACCGTTCCGCTGCTGGCGGTCCAGTTGGAAACCGTAACCGGGACACCGTCAGGACTGGTGCAGTTGCACGTTACCGTTACGCTCGCGCCCGCCTGTACGCTCGACGGACTCGCCGTGCAACTCATGGTCGGCGGGTTCTTGGGCGGCAGCGGCTGGATGGTGTAGGTCGCCGAGCAACTCGCCTCGTTGTTGGCTTTCATCTTGGGGTCCGTAACGTGAGCCGTAACGGTGTAGCTGCCGGGTGCCGCGTCTTTAGTATCGATCTGCGCGGTTGTATCCTTGCCCGTGACTTGGCCACCCGTGCCCGTCCAGGCATAGGTAACCGTGTGCTTGGGATTGAAGTTGCTGGTCGTCACGGTTGCTGTGATCGGTTCACCCACCATCACTTCGGTGGGCTGCACCGAGCAACTCGCACTTGGCGTGACCGCAGGCGTTCCACCCCAGCTGAAGACCAGACCAGTGCGCAGGCGGACGCCTTCAAACGACGGACGCCTCAGATCAGGAAAATCGGCGGAGACAAAATCTGCATAGTTATGTCGACCCCAAACGTAGTCGGCTTCAAAAAGCCGGAAGGCCAGCCATTTCTTGATGGGCAAATCCATGCCACCGCCAAGAATCGCGCCTATTCCGTTCCCCGCGTTAAGCCCGCTGATCGAAACGCGATTCAAACTGATCAGGGTGTGCAGGAAGTAATTTGCGCCGTCTGTGCGCCAGATGAAACGAGGGCCGACCGATCCGGTCGTTTCGTAATTGCCGCTGCCCCAGTTATGACCGAAGTCAAACTCAGCGCCCCAATGCGGGTCGAAGTTGTAAGTAAGGGCGCTTCCGAATCCGGGAGACATGTCGGGAACCTTCATTCCCATCGGATTGTTGAAATCAGTGAAGGGCGTGGGCACTGTGCCGCCTGGATGCAGCCATTGATATCCCACAAACAAGTCCCACTTCGGATTCGAATCGGTCTGCGCGAGAGCTGAGCTTGAGATCAGCGTTATTGCGAGAACCACTAACAGGCCAAGCACTAAATGGCCCTTTCTTAACTCAGAACGCAGTGACATTACTTTCCTCCATACTATGGATACGCGGTTCACCTGCACTAAGGGTCCGACGGCAGTCTCAAGAACAACAGTGCAGGAATCGGCAGTTCAAATTGAACCTCTATTTTCGGGACGCGCAATTCTAACCCACTGCAATCTCAAAGCGAAAGAATGTTTTAAGAAATTGCTGGCTTTAATGTTGGGATTTTCGATCCTTCTGCCAGAAGCTTCGTCTCAATTTGACATAGGATCTGCGCAACCCGTCGCGATCGGACGAGCCACAAGTGGGGGAACCCGGCCTTGCCCCGCAGGAAGCTAGCCGAGTATGGTTGTAATCTCGGGTCTACGGGATTAGCCACAGGCACGAACCATCGGGATGAACCACGAAAGAATACTAATTGTCGAGGACGAAGAGAACGAGCGCACCGGCTTGGCCGAGTTAGTTACGTCTTGGGGATACCGGACAGAAACCGCCGGCGATGGGCAGGAGGGCCTGCAAAAAGCCACACAATGGACTCCCTCAATTGTAATTACAGACCTCAAGATGCCGCGCATGGGCGGCCTTGAACTTCTTGAGCGGCTGGCGGAACAGACTCAGGACATGGCCGTTATCCTGGTGACTGCGCAGGGCACGATCGACAGCGCCGTTCAAGCCATGCGCATGGGCGCTTATGACTACATTACCAAGCCCATCGACACGCAACGCCTGCGCACGATGCTGCAAAACGCTTGCGCGCTGCTGGGCATCCGCACCGAACTCGAAAGTACGCGCCGCAAGTTGCGCGATGCGGGTTCATTGGGCCAACTGCGCGGAACTTCGCGCAAGATGCAGGAGATCTTCCACTTGATCGAACTGGTGGCTCCGAGCACCGCATCGGTTCTGATCACTGGGGCAAGCGGCACAGGAAAAGAACTGGTCGCCCGCACTATCCACCAACTCAGTCCGCGCCGGGAACGTCCTTTCGTTGCCATCAACTGCGCGGCCATTCCGGAAACCTTGATCGAAAGTGAAATCTTCGGCCACGAGAAGGGCGCTTTCACCGGAGCCTTGGAGCGGCGCACGGGATGTTTCGAGCTGGCGGAAGGCGGCACCATATTGCTTGACGAGATCGGCGAAATGCCGGTAGGCACGCAAGCCAAGCTGCTGCGCGTGCTCGAGGACCATAAGTTACGGCGTCTCGGCAGCAAAGTGGAAACGTCGGTGGATGTGCGCGTACTAGCGGCCACCAACAAAGTTCCCGACGACGCCGTCGCCGCGGGAGAATTGCGCAGTGACCTTTATTATCGCCTTAATGTATTCAACATTCACATGCCGCCCCTGCGCGAGCACAAGGAGGATATTGCCGATCTGGTGCAGCTTCTGGTTTCGGAGATGAGCACCAAGCACGGCCGCAAAGTAGCCGCGGTCAGCGAAGCTGTGCTGAACCTTTTCAACAATTACACCTGGCCGGGCAATGTCCGCGAGGTACGCAACACGATCGAGCGCGCGGTAATCGTGTGCGACAGTGGCATGATCGAGACCAAACATCTGCCGCCCGGCTTCGGCCACGCCATCTTACGCACCAGCGCCCATGATCCTGATGCGATCCGCCTTGGCGTGGGCACAACCGTGGGTGAGGCGGAAAAAATGTTGATCATCAAGACCCTGGAATCCACCAGCAATAACAAGACGAAGGCTGCGGAAATCCTCGGCATTAGCTTGAAAACCCTTCATAATAAGCTTAAAGAATACGGCGGCACCGGGGATGTGGATTCTGCGAAAGAGGAAGCTGAGCGCACCGGCCAGTGATCACTGGTCAGTGTTCAGCAAAAGAGTTTAGAATTTCAGCTCCGCGCCGCTGCTTGAGTGAATCGACTCGCCACTGATCGCTAACCTCTGGCCACTGGTTTCGCATGCGACGTAAAGCCATCATCGTCTTCGCTATCACTTTCATGGTCACCGTGATCGTGGCGATCTCCTCGTATCTTTACGTCTCGCAGTTTCTTCGCCAGAGCATCAAAGACACTTACGACAACGTTTACCGCCTCACTCAGCAACTGGCCTATTTCGCCGAGAATGACCTGCCCGATCTGAGCAGCACGCGGATCGATACCGATGATCCGGCGGCGGTACGGCGCGCGCTCGCCGAATATCTGCCGATGGATACGAATCTCCTGAACAATCTTGAATCGGACACCTCGGGTTGGCCCTACATTTATGACGCTTCCGTCGTGGATACAAATGGGAAAGCATTGCTCCATTCGAATGCCAAGCTCGCCGGTAAGCAAATTCCGCCGAGGCCAGACTTTCGCAGCGTCACGACCGCTCGCTTCCGCGAACAACTTCGTCTGGTGTACCAACCCACCGCCGTCTACGACGTGAGTTGCCCGTTGCAACTAAACGGGGAGCCATTTGGCACGATCCGCATCGGCGTCTCCACGGGATTACTCAAGGACGAACTCGAGCCCGGCCTGATGGGCGCGCTTTATTTCTCGATTGCGGCGATTTTTGCCTCACTGTTGCTTGCGGCCGTGATTTCGAATGTCGCTTTAGGGCCCCTAAAAGAGATCAACCGCAACCTCGACAGCGTCAGCGACAGCATTAGCTTGGCCGCTAGCGCGGACCTTTCAGGCAAGGAGTCGGAGCACGATGAATTCGGCCGGGTCACGCTGAAGATCGCCAATCTGGGCAGGCAGATGCGGGACACCAAGGAGATTTTCTCCGCGTTAAAGGACAACGTGGATCAACTCATGTCCAAGCTGCAGGATGGGTTGATGCTCTTCACGCGCGACTCCCGCGTGGTACTGGTAAGTGCTCCGGTGGAGCGATTCCTTGGCAAGCCTCGCGGAGAATTGCTGGGCAGAACAGCCGGGGAGATTTTTTCCCGCGATTTGCCTCTGGGATCGATGGTGCTCGATGCTTTCGAGCGTAAGCGTCCGCTCTCGCAGCGCGAATTCGTAGCGGCCGGGGGCAGGCGCGTCCAGGTATCGATGGATTTTGTTCAGGAGAAGGGCATGCAAATCGGCGCCCTGCTGACCATGCGCGATGCCGAGTCTGTCCGCCGCATCGGCGACGAGATCGAGATGTCCCGGCGTCTCTCGGCCAGTGGACGGGTTACCGGCGGCGTGGCCCACGAAGTCAAGAATCCCATCAACGCCATCGTGCTTCACTTACAGCTCTTACAGAACAAGCTGTCGCAATTGGATCCCGACACCCGCCGCCACATGGACATCATCGGCAACGAGATCCAGAGGCTCGATCGCGTGGTGCAAACTCTTGTCGACTTCATGCGTACCCGCGAGTTGCATCTGGTGGAGGTGGATTTCCGCCGTTTGCTCGATGAAGTCACGCTGCTCGCGGCTCCGGACGCGGAACAACACGGGGTCAAGATCAGACGTGAAATTTCCAGCGGGCCGCTGCCCATCATGGCGGACGTCGATTTGATGAAGCAGGCTCTGCTGAATGTGGTGCTAAACGGAGTGCAGGCCATGCCCGACGGAGGTCCACTCACGATCTCGGCACACCGCGACGGCAATGGACTGATTGCCGAGGTCTGCGACCGCGGCGTTGGCATTGCGCAGCAGATGCACGACAAGGTGTTTGAGCTCTACTTCACTACCAAGAAGGACGGCAACGGCATTGGACTCGCGCAGACCTATCAAATCCTGGACTGGCATCACGGGTCGGTAGAATTTGAATCGAGGGAAGGTGAGGGTACAACTTTCCGATTCCGGATTCCTTTGTCTGATTCCCGACTCGAATCTGAGGACGATACACCTATCCACTACCAGACCGAGATCACGGAACGGCAAACTTGATTTCTCCCCGTACCCTCCGAGGCGTAAAATTTTCGAAAGTGTAGTCGCTTGGGATTGAATAATGACTCTGGCCGCAGTCCTCGCCCTTTATTTTCTAAGTCTGGCCGATCCGAGTTTGGGATCCGCTCTACCGCTACAGGAATCTGTCGCTCAAGATTCTGGAGGGACTTCGGCATCCCCAGCCCAAACGCCGTCGGCCCAGAGTGCAAATCCTGCGCCGGCTCCCTCTTCAGGTCAGAAACAGAATCCCCCCGGTGCAGCCAAACCGTCTGCCCAGCGCCGCAGACATCGTAAGAAGACCGCCGTGCCCGATTGCTCAAATTCGGCTGCGCCGCTGAAAACACCCGGCGAAAGCAACCCGGCTGCTTCAACAAATACCGGGTCCACAGTTGTCGTACCCGGCGAAGCTCCTTCCCGCCCGGCTGCTTCCAGCCAGCCTGGTCCAACGACTACCACCTCGCCTGCGTCGAAACCCTGCCTGCCTCCGAAAGTGGTTGTCAGGAATGGAGGATCCAAGGAACCCACAGTGGAACTTAAAGGGGACACTACACCGGAACAGGCCTCGCAGCCGGGCTACACCACCGAGCAACTCACTGCTGCCACCGAAGAAAACCTGAAGAAGATCGCGGGGCGTCAACTCGATCCAAGTCAGCAGGAGATGGTAAACCAGATCAAGGAGTTCATGGAACAGTCAAAGAAAGCCATCGCCGATGGCGATGTGCAGCGCGGCCATAATCTGGCGGTAAAAGCTCAGTTGCTGTCTGACGAGTTGGTCAAACCTTGAATCCTGGTTACTTCCCTTTCGCCCGAACCGCATTCACCTTGGTCAGCAGATCCTGGGACATGGCCTGAACCGGACCCTGAATCTTTACCGCTTCCGTCAGCACTTCGCGCGCTTCGCTCACTTTGTTGAGCTTAGCGTAGACAAAACCCAATCGGTATAGCACAATCGAGTATTGCTGATCATCTTGTCCCTTCAGCAATTCCAATGCGGACTTCAACTCCGGAATCGCCGCCGCGGTCTTGTCTTCTTTGATGTCAGCGTAGCCCACAATTGAGTGCGCCACTCCGGCCGACAGTCTGCGCGACCTATCTGCATCCGGCTCGTCCGCCTTGGCTACGGTAATCGCTCTCTGCGCGTAGGTAGTCGCCTTGGCGACGCTACCGGGCCTGGCATCATCAACGTAAGAGCCAGCCAGCAGCAACAAGGCGGGCAGCGAGTTGGGATTTGCCACCAGCATTTTCTCTCCGTATGTGAAGAGCCGCGCCTGATCGTTCAATTGGTCCGGACCGAGCGTATACATGGCATAGTTTGAAACCTGGTCCTGAAACTTGGAATCCGGGAAGGCCGTGGAATATTCCTCGATGTAGGCCATCCGGCTCTTGGCGCTGTTTTCGCTGGCAATCACATTGAATCCCGCCGACTCCAGAAAGTCGCAGTTGCTCTTGGATTCACTCTTATCTTCCTCCACCTGCTGTTTGAAATCGGAGTCTCTCATGTCTGCAGGCTTAGATTGCTTTTCGATGGAGTTGCAGACGGCGCCGCCCTTAGCGACATAGCTCATCAGTCTGGCATTGTCTTTCGCTTGCTGTGCGATGTTGCCCTGCGAAACCAGGATATCGAGATTGCGCGGAGCCCCAGCCAGCGCCTTGTCTCCAAACTCGAGCGCTTGTTTCAAATCGCCGGCGCTCTGGTAAGCCTGAGAAATTTGCCAATCGGCGTAGGTCACGGCAGCCTGGTTCGACGAATACTTCTGCACAAAATCCTGATACATGGCAAGCTTCTTGGCCGCGTCCGGCTCGTTCGAAATGGCTTGCAGCTCATGGTCTTCAGGTGTGCCTGCTGGAATTAGTATCTTGTCCGTCTGAGCAGCGGCTCGTGCCGCCATAAGTGCAAGCGAGAAGAAGACAACAACCAGCAGCAGCGACCCGGTGGGGCGTTTCATTGGTCACCTCCGCCCTCGAGGAGAGTGGAGATCTCAACTTCCATCAGCAGGCGGATCGTAGCGCCGAATGTGACCGCGCGCAAGGGCTGGACGCACACTGGCACAGGTTGGAAGAATTGTCGTAGGTTGGCGCGCCCCTGCTTCGGAGCGGCCAACATGGCGTCAACCTTGCGGACTGCTTTCCGCTGAGTTGCTCAAACGAGGGTTTGGCAGTCGCCCTTCCCTGCCTGACAAGCTTTTTACTTTCCTTTCATCATCCCGTAATATTCCTGCTCTAGCATCAGCCAAAGCTGCAGTCCCTTCACCTTCCATACTGTAGGAAAGGAAAAAGCCTATGCGTCAAGTGTTGTCTGTATGTCTAGTCGCGGCCATCGTTACCGGACCGGTGCTTACACCGGTAGCGACCGCCGCCAATGTCAAAACAGCTACGCCGATCAAACACATTGTGATCATTTTCGGAGAAAACCGGTCGTTCGACCACTATTTCGGTACATATCCGAATGCCCTAAACCCTAAAGGCGAACCGAAATTTCACGCGCTTCCGAACACACGACCGTGAACGGATTGAGCAATGCCCTCTTGAATAACAATCCCAATCTCAACCCGCTCAACGGCAGCGGCGCAGCCAATCCATTTCGCATCGATCGTTCGCAAGCGAACACGCAAGACATGGATCATGATTACACGCCCGAACAGTTGGCCTTCGACGGTGGCGCAATGGATTTGTTCCCCGCCAATACCGGCAGTGCCGGTCCGCCTCCTAACGCTCCGCCGGACACCGTGCTCACCAACGGTCAAGTGATGGGCTACTTTGACGGCAACAGCGTCACCGCGCTGTGGAACTATGCCCAGCACTATGCGATGAGCGACAACTCCTACAGCACCAACTTCGGTCCCTCCACGGTCGGCGCGATCAATCTGATTTCCGGCCAAACCAATGGCGTGGCTAAGCACTCCGGCGGCACCGGTGGACTAGTGAGCGACGGGAACGGTGGCTTCACCGTGATCGGCGACCCCGATCCATTCGGCGATGTGTGCTCCGGTAGCGGGCAAGTGCAGATGGCCGGAAAGAATATCGGAGACCTGCTCAATGCAGCCGGTATCACCTGGGGTTGGTTCGGTGGAGGCTTTAACCTGAACATCGTAAATCCTGACGGCAGCACTGGCTGCAACCGCCAGTCCACTTCGTCGATCGTGGGAACGCAAGGCGATTACGTTCCCCATCACACTCCGTTCCAGTATTACGCTGCGACTGCAAATCTTACCCATGCGCGTCCCAAGTCTGTAAAGACGATTGGTTACTCGGGCGACTCCGCCAATCACGACTACGACGTCGAAGATTTCTTCGCCGCGGTTCAGGCCGGCAATTTCCCGGAGGTGAGCTTCCTCAAAGCCATCTCCATTCAGGATGGCCATCCCGGAAATTCTGATCCGCTGGATGAGCAGGAATTCGTAGTGAAGGTAGCCAACTTCCTGCAGGGCCAACCGGAGTGGACCAACACCGCATTAATCGTGCTCTATGACGATTCGGATGGTTGGTACGATCATCAACTCGGCCAAATCGTAAACGGATCGAAGAGCGCTGCCGATGCTCTTACTGGTCCGGGAAGCTGCGGCAGCGGCGCCTTGGCGCTGCCCGGGGTTCATCCATCCACCGCGCACGCTCAGGGCCGCTGCGGATACGGCCCGCGGCAACCGCTTCTGGTCATCTCGCCGTGGGCGAAACACAACTTCGTGGATCATTCGGTGACCGATCAAACCTCGGTTATTCGCTTCATCGAGGACAATTGGCTCGGCGGTCAGCGAATCGGGCAAGGATCGTTTGACGCGATCGCAGACTCGATCACTTCTTTGTTCGACTTTCATCAGACTGTGACCAACGATCTGTTCATTCTCAATGAAAATACGGGAGAGCCCGTAAACACTGGCTCCTCCAACTAACCCGCACCTTTGCGGATGGGCCTGAAATAGCGACACGACAAGGGCAAGGCATGGGTGGCGAGTCAGCCCACCGTCTTGCCCTTGTTGTATGCTAGCGCGAAAGGTACGTGGTGATTACACGCCGAAAATTTCTGCAACGGTGGAGCCTGTTGGCTACAACTCTGGCTGCGGGCAAGAGTGGCCTCCTCAATGCGATGGCGCACTCCGTGCCTACCATGGCTCCAGCGCTTGATGTCAGCACTCTGAAACAATTTGTCGACCCTCTTCCGATTCCTGAAATCGCGCAGCGTCAGGGATATCGGCCCAGTCCAACCGATCCAAAGCTGAAGGTTCCGTTTTATCGGATTCAAGCTCAGCCCATCGCCAGCAAAGTGCACCGCGATCTGCCGCCCACGAAGTTCTGGAGCTTTGGACCTTCCACTCCAGGTCCGACATTTGAGACGCGCTCCGGTGAACCTCTGCTCGTAGAATGGGTGAATGCGCTCCCCAGCGAACATTTCCTGCCCCTCGACCACACCATTCACGGGGCCGAGGCCGACAAACCTTCGGTCCGCACCGTGGTGCACTTGCACGGGGCGAAAACCAGACCGGAGAGCGACGGCTATCCCGAAGACTGGATTGTGCCCGGGAAATCTTCGCTCTACTACTACCCCAACCAGCAAGATGCGGCCATGCTCTGGTACCACGATCACGCGCTGGGAATTAATCGCCTGAATGTCTACGCCGGATTGTTGGGAGCATTTTTCATTCGAGACAGCATGGAGGACGCGCTCAATTTGCCCAAGGGCAAATACGAATTGCCGCTCATCCTCTGTGACAGGCTGTTGACGCGCGAGGCCCAGCTTCTCTATCCCGTTTCGCCCGATCCTCAGTCTCCGTGGGTTCCGGAGATCTTCGGCAACGCCCTTCTGGTGAACGGAAAGCTCTTTCCCTATCTCGAAGTTGAGCCCAGAAGATATCGCCTCCGAGTCCTGAACGGTTCCAACGCCCGTTTCTACAATTTGTCGTTCGTCGACAGTGCGTCCGGCAGCGATGCGCCGTTTCATCAAATCGGGACGGACCAGGGTCTTTTGCCCGCTCCGGTTCCGCTCAAGAATCTTGAAATCTCTCCGGGCGAGCGCGTCGATCTCGTCGTCGACTTCGGCGATCATCGCGGCGCGCAGTTGGTTCTCAAGAACGACGCTGTCGTGGTCATGCAATTCCGCGTCTCTCCGAAGAAAGTGACCGACACAAGTTCGCTAGCTCAAGCGTTGCGGCCTGTGCCCAAGATCCCGGAATCGCAAGCGGTTCAGACGCGATTACTAACCCTGAATGAATATGTCAACAAGGCCGGCAACCCGGTCATGTTGCTTCTGAATGCTTCCCACTGGAAGATGCCCATCACGGAAAAACCGGTTCTGGGATCCACCGAGATCTGGAGTCTGATCAACCCCACCAACGACTCCCATCCCATTCATCTCCACCTGGTACGCTTCCAAATCCTCGATCACCAGCCTTACGTACCCTGGCTGTTCCAAACCAAGCGTAAGCTTCACTTCATAGGACCGCCGGAGCCTCCCGATCCGAATGAAGCCGGATGGAAAGATACGGTACAAGCTCACTCAAAAATGGTGACGCGGATTATTGTTCCCTTCGAAGGTTTCAGCGGGCGTTACGTATGGCACTGCCACATCCTCGAACACGAAGATAACGAAATGATGCGTCCTTATGAGGTAATTGCCGCCGGCTGAGTAGTGAAGACAAATTTCTGATTGCTTCAGTCTGCGGGCATAGGCGCAGGTCGCGCCACGGTCGGACCTGTTGTCGCAGCAGCGGGCGCTTGCGCTGGAACTTCTAGCCATTTCCGAACTTCCGGCAGGGCTTGCCGCATGGCCACTTCGCCGCAGCGAATCAATTCGCCAGCGTGCTTGAAGTCGTCGTAGGCGAAGCCAGCTACGTCGGGCTCGACGATCACGTCGGCTGCGCCTCGCCAGAGATGGCTCATCTGGTCCTGGGCAATGGCGAAAGATTGTCCGATCACATCAAACAGATGACGCGGCGCGCCATTCTTCGACCACTGTCCTTTCAAATGCACCGCCACCACCCGATCCGCGCCCATCTCGTGCAAAGGCGCTGTGGGCACGGGATGCGAGAGCATGCCATCCACCAGCCAGCGTCCACGAATATTAACCGGCAAGAACATACCGGGATAGGAGCAACTCGCGCGCACCGGATCGATGATTGAACCGGAATGAAACACCACGCCTTCGCCGGTGTTAAAGTCGGTCGCGGTTACGCCGAGAGGAATCCTCAACTCCTCGAAAGTTTTCACTTTCAAAGTGTGGTTGAGGAACGACACCATGCGGTCGTTTGAAGCGAAGCCGTAGCGTGACACTGTCCAGCGGGCAAAAGTAGTGAAGCGGCAGGAGTGTGCCACTTTTTCAAGTTCTTCGAGAGGAAGTCCGCTGCAGTAGAATGCGCCGATCAGCGCGCCCACGCTGGTACCGGCGACGAAGCGGACTGGAATCGATTCTTCTTCGAGAACTTTCAGGACGCCGATGTGGGCCATGCCTCGGGCAAAGCCGCCACCCAGCGCCACACCGATCGCAGGAACTCGGGGCTCAACCGCACCGGCCTTGCGCGAGAGTTCACGCCCAAAGGCCTGCACCGACCGGACGATCCTGCCAATGCTTTTCACCGCTACCCCACATCCCCGGTTTCCCGGGTACCCACATTCAGGCTCTACTTCAACCTATTGTGTAAGATGCCACAACCAGCGTTTCTGCTGCAGGGCCCGATGGTGCCATCATTCCATTACTCTAGGGCAGGAAAGTACTGTAAGGGTAACTCGTCCCATTACCGCCCGATCGTGGGGGGTCGTGACTAACTCTTGTAGCTCTGCTAGCTTACAGAGATGGTGCGGGAGATTTCTGCCGGCGGCGTGGTCATCCGGAAGCGGGATGACATCTGGATGATGGCCGGTATTGAGCCCGCTAGCGAACCGTCCCACGCTGCGACCGACCAACACAGATCTGCCCGAAAGAAGACAAAATCAGTACTGGCGCTGCCCAAGGGTCTGGTCGATCCCGGCGAGAAGCCACTCGAAACGGCGCTCAGAGAAGTGCGTGAGGAAACGGGCGTGATCGCTGACCTGATCACGAAGCTCGGCGATATCAAGTATGTTTATTCGCGTAGTTGGGGCGACGGCGAGCGGGTATTCAAGATCGTCAGTTTCTACCTGATGGGCTATCGCTCCGGCCGCATCGATCAGATCAAGCCGGATATGCGAATCGAAGTCGCTCGCGCCCGTTGGGTTCCACTGGACGATGCGCCGAAACTGCTGGCCTATAAAGGTGAAAAACAAATGGCCCAGCGCGCGCTGGGGTATGTTGTGGCACATCATGAACTCTAAAGCGCGATGCGGCGAGGAACTTCTTGAGACGCGGCTTCATCCCGCATAATGCTTTCATGCCACTTTGCGGAGCCTTGCGTCGCGCGCTTCTTGCGCTTCTGCTCGTATCATTGTGCATCTCGCTTCTGCTCTCGCCTTTGGCTGCTAAGACTCACCCTGCTCACGATGTCGATTCCGGTTATATCCCAGCCCTCGCCGTCGCCGATCATTTTCTGCAGGCGTGGCAATCCGGTGACACCGAGAATGGGATTGCGCTGCTCACCAGTCGCGCCAAGGAAACCGCGACCACGGATGGAATCGATAGATTTTTTTCCAATTCCGCACCGTCCGCTTATGAAATCGGACGGGGAAAAATGCTGAAGCATGGCCGCTACGGGTTTCCCGTAGTGCTGGTCAGTGCTTCGAAAAACAACCATCCCCGCCGCCGATTCTCGAGCATTGTGATTGTGGACACTGGTCACAACGACTGGGCAGTGGATAAACTGCCATAGGCAGACGGATTGGTCGATTGCCAATTTCCAATTGTCGATTGAATGCAAGCACGTGCGGTTTTTCAATTGGCGCTTGGAAATTGGAAATCGACAATCCTCGCCGCGTACCCTGCGCGTTAAGAATTCTTGCTGAGGCTCGATCATGAAACGCATTCATAAAGTTGCTATCCTCGGCGCCGGAACCATGGGCGCTCGCATCGCCGCACACTTCGCCAACGCTGGCGTTCCCAGCTACCTGCTCGATATCGTTCCGCCGGACGCTGATGTTCCTGCTCGTAACAAGATCGCCGCTGCCGGTCTCGACGCCGCACGAAAAGCCAGACCAGCCGCGTTCATGGATCCTTCACTCGCCCGTTTCGTTACCGTCGGCAACTTTGACGACGATCTGAAGAAGTTGGCCGATGTCGACTGGATCATCGAAGCGGTCGTCGAAAGTCTCGACATCAAGCGAGCACTGCTGCGCAAAGTCGAAGCCATTCGCAAGCCCGGCACCATTGTCACTACCAACACCAGCGGGCTGCCTGTCGGAAAAATTGCCGAGGGCTTCTCCGATGACTTCCGCTGGGCGTGGTTCGGAACCCACTTTTTCAATCCGCCGCGCTACATGCGTCTGCTCGAACTCATTCCAACACCAGAAGCCGACCGCGCCGCAATCGACGCCGTGGCCCACTTCTGCGACGTCCGCCTCGGCAAGGGCGTCGTGCTCGCCAAAGACACGCCCAACTTCATTGGCAACCGCATCGGCACATTTTCAGTGTTGAATGTGATGCGCCTGATGCAGGAGTTGGATCTGAGCATCGAAGATGTCGACGCGCTGACCGGCCAGGCCGTAGGCTGGCCGAAATCGGCGACCTTCCGCACGATTGACTTGGTCGGGCTCGACATTCTCGGCCACGTGGTCGGCAATATGACGACCAATGTTCACGACGAACGCGGCGACCTGCACTTGCCCGACTTCTTCACGCAGATGCTGCAACGCAAATGGCTGGGCGACAAAACCAAGGGCGGCTTCTACAAGAAAACGAAAGGCCACGATGGTCAGGAAGACGAGCGCCTGGCTCTCGATTGGAAGACCCTGGAATACCATCCCCGGCGGAAGCCGAAGTTCGCCGCGCTCGACATGGCCAAGAACATTGAAGACACCGGCGCGCGGCTGCGCACGCTTCTGGGTGTCGAAGGCGGTGGCACGCAGAAGGTTGACAAGGCAGGCGCGTTTCTCTGGTCGGCATTATCTGATCTATGGACTTATTCTGCGAACCGGGTGCCCGAAATTTCCGACTCGCTTGTTGAGATCGATCGTGCCATGCGCCTTGGCTTCAACTGGGAGCTCGGCCCCTTCGAACTCTGGGACGCCGCCGGCGTCGAAGCCACCGTCGCCCGCATGAAAAAGGAAGGCAAGCCAGTCGCGGCGAATGTCGAAAGGCTTCTGGCCGCTGGGCGAACAACTTGGTACACGGACGATACAACTTCACCCTCCGGACGGAAGTACTGGGAACTGGGAACCGAAAACTGGGAGCCGGTGCAGGTTCCGGCAGGTGTGTGGTCAGTCACAGTCGCTAAAAAATCCAAGGGGGTGGTGAAGAAAAACTCCGGAGCATCGCTGGTCGATCTTGGCGATGGCGTGGCTTGCATCGAGTTCCACAGCAAAATGAACTCGCTGGGCGCCGACATTATCAGCTTGATCCTGCAGACCCTCAAACCCGGTGGCCCCGGCGATGCCTTCGATGCCTTTGTCATCACCAATGACGCAACGAATTTTTCCGTCGGCGCAAACCTCATGCTCCTGCTGATGAGCGTGCAGGAAGAAGAGTGGGATGATGTCGACCTCGCCATTCGCCAGTTCCAGGGCATGACGCAGGCCATCAAGTTCTCGCCGAAGCCAGTTGTGTCCGCCCCGTTCGGATTGTGTCTTGGCGGCGGAACAGAAATCTCACTGCACGCGGCGGCTCGCCAGCCTCATGCTGAGCTCTATACCGGATTGGTCGAAGTCGGCGTCGGCCTGCTCCCCGGCGGCGGAGGCTGCAAAGAAATGCTCTTGCGCGCAGTTGACGGTGCAATCGCAGCCCGCGGCGGAAACGTCTCGGGCGAGGCCCTCGCGGGATCCATTGAGATGTTGGAAGCGATGAAGCGAGCATTCGAGACCATCGCGACAGCCAAAATCGCTACTTCCGCCCACGAAGCGCGCGCCTTGGGCTTTCTCAACGACAGCGACCGCATCAGCATGAATCGCGAGCGCGTGCTATCCGACGCCAAAGCCCGCGTCCTCGAACTCGTTCGAGCCGGATACGAGCCGCCGGTTCCCCGCACCGATATCCCCGCCCCGGGGGAGAATCTCCTGGCAACGCTCAAAATGGGCGTCCACATGATGCGCCAGGGCGACTACGTAACGGACTACGAAGTGAAGCTCGGTGGCAAGATCGCCGAAGTCCTCTGCGGCGGCAACGTCACGCCAGGCACGGCGGTAAGCGAGCAATACATCCTCGATCTCGAGCGAGAAGGATTTAAATCGCTCTGCGGCGAGAAAAAAACGCAGGAACGAATTCAGTACACGCTGAAGACGGGGAAGACCCTGAGAAACTGACGTTCCACGTTCTTGCAAGGTATATATTTATGATATATACTCTACAAACGCAGAGAAGAGCCATGCCGAAGACCGATATCGCCAAGCTTTTTCAGAATGGCCGCAGCCAGGCAGTGCGGCTGCCGCGGGAGTTTCGCTTTGAGGGCGACCGCGTACGCATCCGGCGCGTGGCCGAGGGAGTACTCCTGGAACCGCTTATCCAGAATCCGAAGGAGTGGTTCCAAAGACTGGATGAATTGAACTCCGAGCCGTTCCTGCCCGGAGGCCGTAGCCAACCCACAACTCCGAAGCGCGACTCCTTCTAGTAGGCTGTGATTTACCTGCTCGACACGAACGCTTGCATCGCCCTGATTAATGGTACGCCCGCCTTGATCCGCAGCCGCTTCCAGAAGGCATTGCGGGGAAGCGGACAGATTTGTGTTTCCTCGGTGGTCACTTTTGAACTGTGGTATGGCGTCGCGAAAAGCAAACGAGTTGTATTAAATACACAACGGCTGGAGACGTTCCTCTCCGGTCCGGTCACTGTGCTTGCTTTCGAGGACGAGGACTCCCGCACGGCGGGCGCGATCCGAGCCGAACTCGAACTCTCGGGCAAACCCACCGGCGCTTACGACGTCCTCATCGCGGGCCAAGCCTTGGCACGTCAACTTACTCTTGTGACCGCCAATGTCTCTGAATTTTCGCGGGTGAAGGGACTTCTATGGCAAGACTGGGCGAAGCCGTAAATCCTTGCACTCAACTCCAGCCGAATACCTTAGCTCACTCAATCCAAACTACCGCATAGCCCGTACTTCCCGTGAGGCGGTAAAAACCGAAAGGAATTTTCACATGAAGAATCGCTATGTTGCAGTTCTGCTCGCGTTGTTCGCAATCGCATTTACAAAGTTCACTTTCGCGCAGAATCCCATGGTCGGCGGACGTGATATGTCGCCCATGAAAAACATCGTGCAGAATGCGGTGAACTCGGACGACCACACAACCCTGGTTGCAGCGGTGAAAGCCGCCGGACTGGTAGACACGCTTGAGGGCCCCGGCCCATTCACCGTCTTCGCGCCCACGAACGAAGCCTTTGCCAAGTTGCAGGCGGGTACCGTGGACAACTTGCTAAAGCCGGAGAACAAGGATCAGCTGACGAAGGTCCTCACTTATCACGTGGTGGCCGGGAAGCTGACGTCCAATGATCTCAGGAAGATGATCAAAGAGGGACATGGGACTGCGGAACTGACTACAGTCGAAGGCGGCAAACTGGAAGCCATGATGCAGGGTAAAGAGATTGTTCTAAAGGATGAGAAGGGCGGTACCGCTACGGTGACTATTCCAAACGTGATGCAGTCGAATGGAGTGATCCACGTGGTGGATAGTGTGCTCCTTCCCTAGTTTTCTCACAAGTATGTTGTTTCTAGGCGCTCGCGAGAGCGCCTTTCTTTTTGCCCGCAGATTGCCGCGAGCGCTACAATTGATCCTCATGCGAAGGTTTATACCAGCCGCGGTCGTGATGATCGGGCTATTTGTCTTCGTCCTGATCATAGGATCCACGACAGGGAACGCTCAATCAGCAAGCCAAAACGAGCCCGCGCCTGATGTTCCGGATGCGATTCAGGCGGCAGCAGGATTAGAGGTTGTCGTATACGCGCACGCGACCGGATCTCAGATCTACACTTGCCAGGCCGCCGCAGATGGCAAGTTCGGCTGGACCCTCAAGGGCCCCGACGCGGATTTACACGATCGCAAAGACAAAGTAATCGGACATCATTCCGCAGGTCCCACCTGGAGGTTGACTGACGGAAGTGAGGTCACCGGCAAAGCTGTGGCCCACGTCGATTCCCTCGATGCAGATTCGGTCCCATGGCTGCTGGTCAATGTTGTGAGCCACGCGGGGAACGGTTTGCTCAGCAACGTGACAACCATCCAGCGGGTCCACACGCACGGCGGCCAGCCTCCGTCCGAGGGTTGCGACGCCGCGCACGTGAATAGCGAAACCAAGAGCAACTACACGGCGGATTATTACTTCTACGCCCCGGCCAAATGAAGCTCGTGCAACATGTTATGCATCGAATAAACGGATAACTGAGAGGCTTTATGCGTGAAGTCATCATTGCATCTTCCGTTCGCACGCCCGTGGGACGCGCCTTCAAAGGCTCGCTCCGTGCTACCCGTCCCGATGAATTGGCTGCGGTCGCCATTAAAGGCGCGCTCGAGCGTGTCCCTCAACTCGATGCCAAAGAGATTGAAGACGTCATCCTCGGCTGCGCTATGCCCGAAGCCGAGCAGGGGATGAACGTAGCTCGCATCGCCTCGCTGCGCGCCGGCCTGCCCGTCGAGATCTCTGCACTCACCATCAACCGCTTCTGCTCCTCGGGCCTGCAGGCGATTGCCATGGCCGCTGAGCGCATCATGAGCGGCGGGGCCGAGGCGATCGTTGCCGGGGGCACCGAATCGATGTCGATGATCCCCATGGGTGGCCACAAAGTTTCGCCAAATCCCTGGCTCGTGAGTCACTATCCTGACGCCTATCTCAATATGGGGCTAACCGCCGAGCGAGTGGGTCAGCGCTTCGGCATCACGCGCCAAGCAGCCGACGAGTTTTCCCTGCGCAGTCACCAGAAGGCGCTGGCGGCAATTCAGGCTGGCAAGTTCGACGACGAAGTGGTCGCCGTACCGGTGAGCTTTACCACTCCCAACGGATCGAAGCCCAAGCGGCAGGAAATTGTTTTCAAGATGGATGAAGGCCCACGCGCCGATACATCGCTGGAAGCGCTGCTCTCACTCAAGCCCGCTTTTCACATGAAGGGCACCGTGACCGCCGGAAATTCTTCGCAAATGTCAGACGGCGCCGCGGCCGCGGTAGTAATGTCCGCCGAGCGAGCGAAAGCTCTAGGCATTAAACCGCTGGCGCGTTACGTTTCTTTCGCCACTGCCGGATACAAGCCCGAAGAGATGGGGCTGGGTCCAGTGTTCGCCATTCCAAAAGCTCTGAAAATGGCAGGGTTGAAGCTCTCGGATATCGACGTGATCGAGTTGAACGAGGCCTTCGCCGCGCAATCGCTGGCGGTGATCAAGGAAGCTGGGCTCGATTCTGAGAAGGTCAATCCGAACGGCGGTGCGATCGCCTTGGGCCATCCTTTGGGCTGCACCGGAGCCAAGCTCACGGCCACAATCATCCGCGAACTGAAGCGCCGGAACGCACGCTACGGCATGGTAACCATGTGCGTCGGTGGTGGCATGGGAGCGGCGGGAATCTTCGAGAATCTGAATTAGCCCGAGAGTGGTCGCCTTTCTTGTTGCTCCGCAAATTCGAAATATGGGGTTATAATCTGTCGCAGGGAGGAAGCCCCATGTCTATCTTCCGCCTTTTACCGCTTTCTCTACTGATCGTTGCCGCAACCTTGGCAGCGCAGTCCACGCCGCCGAAGAGTCCGGACGTGCTGCAATCTACAAATTCAGGGCAGCTGAACATTCGCAGCGGGGCGCGGTTGAATCAGTTCAGTCTGCCGCCGACTTCTGCGTTTGACTCAGACGGGCAACTCCAGCCAGATACTCTCTGCTACTCGATGCGCAGCTTCAAGGTTGCTCGCGACGGGCCGCGGTCAGATTCCACGCACCCAGCCGGCTATTCCACCTGCCAGCCCGCAGCGCGCTTTCACGTGCATACCATCCAGGGAGGAACGCCGCCGGCAAAGCCGTAAGGGTGTGATCCGGCGCTAGAAACGCGCCGATCAGAGAAGAGGTGTGCGCGGCAATCACCGGAACGTTCCCACCTATCATTCTCTAGCCCCTCGCATTAGAATATGCATGTCTCTCGGCATTGCTAATTTGTTCCGAATTTTTCGTTTCGAGGACGACCAATGGCCACAACTACAGCAGTTCCTAATACCAGAATCTCCGGCGGTAGCTTTCTACTGGAATCCCGCCGCCCCGAAGAAGTTTTCACTCCAGAAGATTTCACCGAACAGCATCAACTGATCGCCCAGACCACAGAAGAATTTGCTGTCAATGAGATTCTTCCCAATGCGGAGAAAATCGAGCACAAGGATTTCTCTATTTCTCGCGAGTTATTGAAGAAGGCGGGCGAACTGGGCTTGAGCGGCGTTGAAATTCCAGAGGCTTATGGCGGCCTTGAGATGGACAAAGTCACCGCCGCGGTCATCGCCGACCACATCGCCAAATACGCCGGCTTTGCCACGACATGGGGCGCCCACAGCGGCATCGGCTTGCTGCCCATTGTCTATTTCGGAAGCGAAGAACAGAAGAAAAAATATCTGCCCCGCCTGGCTTCGGGTGAAATCGTGGGCGCCTATGCACTATCGGAATCCACTTCCGGTTCCGACGCCATGAACTGCCGCACTCGCGCCGCGCTTTCTTCCGATGGCAAGCATTACATTCTGAACGGCGAAAAAATGTGGATCACCAACGCCGGGTTTGCGGATTTATTCACCGTATTCGCCAAAATCGGTGACAAGTTTTCCGCGTTCCTAGTCGAACGGACGTTCCCCGGTTTCTCGATTGGCGCCGAGGAACACAAAATGGGCATTCGCGGGTCGTCAACCTGCCCCATCATTCTCAATGACTGCAAGGTTCCGGTTGAGAATTTGCTTGGCGAAATCGGCCGGGGCCACGTAATTGCCTTCAACATCCTGAACATTGGCCGCTTCAAACTGGGCGCAATGTGCGTAGGTGGCGGAAGAGTATCGCTGGAAAGCGCCGTCAGCTATGCCAAGCAACGCAAGGCTTTCGGCAAAGTCATTGCCGATTTCGGCCTTGTCCGCGAAAAAATCGCCAACATGGCGATGTTGCTCTATGTCGGCGAATCCCTGGTTTATCGCACTGTCGGGATGATGGATGTCGCCCTCGCCGAGGTCGACAAGTCTGGCGCTGAGGCGATGAAAGAAACCCGCAAGGCGATCGAGGAATACGCGGTCGAATGCTCCATCATCAAGGTCTGGGGCTCGGAGATGGTGGACTACATCGTCGACGAGAGCTTGCAGATCTATGCGGGCTACGGCTTCGTCGAGGAATATCCGGCTGAGCGCGCCTATCGCGATGCTCGCATCAACCGAATATTCGAAGGCACCAACGAAATCAACCGCCTCATCATTACGGGCTTCCTTCTGAAGCGCGCGCTGAGCGGGCAGTTACCGCTGATGCCGGCAATCAAAAAGCTGATGGACGAAGTCCTGTCCGGCCCCTCGACCAGCGACGATCTGGAAGGCGCGTTCGCCGAGGAACGCAAACTGGTAGGACAGGCCAAGAAGCTCGGCCTGTTTGCCGCCGGCGCTGCCACCCAGAAATACATGCAGGCCATTCAGGACCAGCAGGAGATTATGGGTGCAATTGCCGACATGACGATTGAAAGTTACGCCATGGAATCGGCGGTCCTGCGCGCGCAGAAAATCGCGGAGACGAAAGGTGAGGCCGCAGCCGCGCTTCCCATCGCGATGACGCGCGTCTATCTTTCACAGGCGATGGAGAAAGTGGAGTCGGCGGCGAAGAAAGTAATCGCTGCAGTCGCCGATGGCGACATGCTGCGCACTCAGCTTGCTATCTTGCGTCGGCTGGCTAAGTACGAACCCTTCAACACCGTCGAACTTCGCCAGCGGATCGCGCAGAAAGTAATCGAGCGCGGAAAATACACGCTGGCATAAACCTTAAACACGGGGGACACGGAGATCAACAGTCTCCGTGTTCCCTGGCACCGTGGTTGTTTCATCCTCGCTCCTCTTCTCTGATACAAATATCCGGATGCGAATCAGAGCGCTTTTCTTTTTCGTCCTTCTTGCCGGGATTGCGCCCGCACTCCCGCAGTCCAGTCAACCCAACTCAACGATCTCGAGTACTCTTGCCCTCACTCCGCCGATGGGCTGGAATTCCTGGAACAAGTTCGCTTGCAACGTCAGCGAAGATATGATCCGGAGCGTGGCCGATGCCATGGTGAAGTCCGGAATGAAAGATGCCGGCTATGAATATGTAAATATCGACGATTGCTGGCAGGTTAGTCGCGATGCGAACGGAAACATCGTTGCCGATCCGCAGCGTTTTCCTCACGGCATGAAGGCGGTTGGCGACTACATTCATTCGCTCGGGCTAAAGTTCGGTATTTATTCCGACGCCGGCTCGAAAACCTGCGCCGGACGCCCCGGCGGCCTCGGCCATGAATACCAAGACGCCATCCAGTACGCCGCCTGGGGCGTCGACTATCTCAAATACGATTGGTGCAACACCACCACGCAGGATGCAAGAGCTTCCTATGCGAACATTCGTGCCGCACTCGACGCCTCAGGCCGCGCGATCGTACTAAGTATTTGCGAATGGGGCACGGCTAAGCCCTGGCTGTGGGGAAAGGAAGTTGGCGGCAACTTGGGGCGCACCACCGGCGACATCAGCGATAAGTGGGCCGGCCAAAGTAAATGGCCGGACGGCAGTTGTTGCTCGAACGGCATGCTGGCAATTGTCGATCAACAAGTCGGCCTGCAGTCCTATGCCGGGCCTGGGCATTGGAATGATCCCGACATGCTGGAAGTGGGCAATGGCGGCATGACCGACATCGAGTACCGCGCTCACTTCAGCCTGTGGGCGATTCTAGCCGCGCCGCTGATCGCTGGCAACGACCTTCGCGATATGCGCCCCGAGATCCACGACATTCTCACCAATAAGGAAGTGATCGCCGTAGATCAGGATCCACTGGGGCGTGAAGGCGAGCGCGTCTGGAAAAATGGCGATCTGGAAGTTTGGGCGAAGCAACTGAAAGACGGCAACCGTGCGGTGGTTTTGCTGAATCGCGGCGGTGCGCAGCAGGAAATTTCAGTGAACTGGGAGAATCTCGGCTATCCCAACCACGTGAGCGCTTCGGTGCGCGATCTATGGCAGCACAAAGACCTTGGAAAGTTCACTGGCAGTTTTTCAACGCCGGTTGCTTCACATAGCATCGCGATGGTGACGGTGAAACCCTAAACCTACCCCCTTGGATCCAACTTCTTTTTCAGCTCTTCCATCACGCTCTGGATCAATTCTTTCGCGTCAGTCAGGCTTTTCATGATGATCTGAATGTCCATCACCGGCTTGCCCGGCCAGCGCTGGCTCTGGCAATAAACGCCGTGCTGTCCGACCAGCGCCATCGCGTCGGTGATCGCGTCCATAGTCACGGCAAGGCGCCCGCGTGGCACGCCCATCATGGTCTCGTAGTGCTCCAGTTCTTCCTGCTTTTCATCGAATACCGGCATTGGACGATTGTAACCGTTGCCGCGAATGGGGCATAATCGTTGGTCTGCTGAGACATACCTTTCCTACACGTCTAATTTTTGGCACAACGAACCACTCAAGAGGAGAATTCATGCGAAAACGAATAGTATTTTCCGCGCTGCTAACTATTTTGTTCACCACTCCGGCTCTCGCCCAGATGGGCAAGAGCCGGCCCAGTCCTCCCGCCTCCGCCACATGCGATCTGGGCGGCGGCAAAACCATCAAGGCCGATTACTCCAGCCCACGCATGCGCGGCCGCAAAATCTACGGTGACCTCGTGCCTTTCGGCGAAGTCTGGCGCGCCGGAGCCAATGAGGCCACCACCTTCGTCACAAGCGCCGATGTCGTAGTCGGCGGCAAGACCGTGCCCGCAGGCAGCTACACCATCTTTACCGTCCCAGCCGCTGACAAGTGGACGCTGATCATTAACAAGAAAACCGGCGAGTGGGGCATCCCTTACAAGTATGAGAGCGATGAATTGGCCCGTGTAGACATGAAAGTTTCCCAGCTGCCCTCGCCGGTCGAGGATTTTACGATCGCCTACGACAAGTCGGCAAACGGCTGCACCTTGCGCATGGATTGGGAAACCACCCGCGCTTCAGTGGACATTACCGCAAAATGAATCGCTCGATCGCTGATTGTTGATTGAGAATCCTGAGTGGTCCGGTTTTCAATCAACAATCAAAAATCGGCGTCACGAATTCCTGCGCGGGGTTACAATTCTCCCAGCGGTATCCTCATGGGAGGTTTCCATGCCCCTCTACGATTACGTTTGCCTCGATTGTCATAAACCCTTCGAAACAGTCCTGACCCTGAACGAGCACGATAAGGAAGTTCCGAAATGCCCGCATTGCGGCAGCAAGAACGTCGAGCAGGAAGCGACCGCATTCTTTGCGGTGACTTCAAGAAAGAGCTAACCAAAGGTTAGCCGTTCGTTCTAACAGGTGGACCGACCGGATCCTTGCTTGCTTCGGTCAACAGGGGGAGGCCTGTGCCAGACAGAATTGTTAATTTCTGAATTGCTGATTGAAGATTATGGGCTCGGGGAGAATTGTGAATGAAGAGGTTTTACCACTTGCTGCTGTTTGCCACCGTTTCTCTCGCTCCCAGTCTGATATTCGGCGCTCAAGTCAATCCGAGGCCAGAAAACGCCACCCTTGCTGTGCTGCGCGCCTTCGAAACCCACAATATCGTTATGATCGGCGAAATTCATTCAAACAAGCAGGAATACGACTGGTACTGTTCTTTGGTAGCCACTCCTGAATTTGCCGACCGAGTTGACGACATCGTATTGGAAATCGGCAATTCGCTATATCAGAAATCGGTCGATCAGTTTGTAAGCAGCGAAGATATTCCCTTGGAGCAGGTCCTGAAGGCGTGGCGCAACACTGTTGGCTTAATTGGTCCTCAATCCCCTCTAGTTGCAGGGCTCTACCAGACTGTTCGCGAAACAAACATGAAGCGGCGTGGAAAGCACCAGATGCGAATCCTTTGCGGAGACCCCTACATCGACCGGGACAAAGTTGAAGACGAGCAGGATGTCATCCCGTATGCGAGTCACCGCGATGACTGGTATGCACAGGTGGTAAAAGAGGAGGTACTTGCCAAGAACCATCGTGCGTTGCTAATCATGGGCGCAATGCATTTCTTGCGTAATTCCCCGGACGGTCCGCGGCCCAGCATCGAGCCAAAGTTGCGGCGGGCGGGAGCGAAAACTTATCTGATCATGTTTGGCACCAACACGCCTGGCGAACGCGGCCGCGTAGACCATCGCTTCGATTCGTGGACCGCGCCCGTGATTCCCCGCCAGTGGCTGGATCGGGGAACTGCCTGCCCAGTCGCTCATTGAGGGCGGATATCCACCGACCAAACCAAACCTAAGAGATGCTGCCGACGCAATTCTCTATCTCGAACCGCGCGAGAGTCTAATGAAAGTGTCGATGACCCGGGCTCAACTCGAGGGGACGCCCTAGGGCGCTGAGATCATTCGAGGCTTGAAGATCCGTATGATCCTGCAATCGGATGCCGTCTTTGCCGATGCCCTCTTTCCGGAAAAGGAAGAAAGTCCGCAGTTTCCGGCTTGGTAAACGACTATTCCGAGGTTTCGACAATCAGGAATCGTCCTCAACCACTATACTGCCGGCTTCCAGCGCAACACGGGTTTCCTTGCCGCGGCCGTCTCATCGAGCCGCGAAACCCGCGTGGAGTGCGGCGCATCCAGCACCGTCTGCGGATCCTCTTCCACTTCTTCTGCAATCGATTTCATCGCCTCGACGAACAAATCCATTTCTTCCTTCGATTCGCTCTCCGTCGGCTCGATCATCAGCGCGCCGGGCACAATCAGCGGAAAGGCCGTCGTATAAGGATGGAAGCCGTAGTCGATAAGCCGCTTGGCAATGTCCATCGTGCGCACGCCTTTCCTGGCCTGCACTTTGTCGCTGAAGACAACTTCGTGCATGGTTGGCGTGGAATACGGCAGGTCGTAACTGCCTTCGAGACCTTTACGAATGTAGTTGGCGTTCAGCACCGCATCTTCTGTGGTTTGCCGCAGACCATCCGGCCCATTGGCCTGAATGTAGGCCAGCGCTCGAACGAACATGCCAAAGTTCCCATAAAACGCGCGCACTCGTCCCACCGACTGCGGCCGGTTATATTCAAAACCAAGTGTCCCGTCAGATTTGCTCACCAGCACTGGCGTCGGCAAGAAGGGCTCGATCTTTTTCTTTACCGCCACGGGCCCAGATCCCGGTCCACCGCCGCCATGCGGCGTGGAAAAAGTCTTGTGCAAGTTCAGATGCATCACGTCGACGCCAAAATCTCCCGGGCGCACCTTGCCCACCAGCGCGTTCATGTTTGCGCCATCCATGTAAAGCAGCCCACCCTTGGCGTGAAGGATGTCGGCAATCTTGTGAATCTCCTGCTCGAAGACTCCCAGCGTATTAGGATTGGTAAGCATCAGCGCAGCCACATCTTCGCTCATCTGCGCTTCCAGTGCTGCAATGTCCACCATCCCGCGCGAATCTGACTTCAAATTTTCGACGGCATAGTCCACCATGGCCGCCGTCGCCGGATTCGTTCCATGCGCCGAGTCTGGAATTAGAACTTTCTTCCTCGGACGACCCTGCGCATGGTGGTACGCCCGCACCATCAACAGTCCGGTCATCTCACCGTGAGCGCCGGCGGCCGGCTGGAGAGTGATCGCATCCATTCCGGTAATTTCGATCAGGCACTCGCTCAGCGTCTTTAGAATCTGCATCGCGCCCTGCGAAATTTTCTCCGGCTGGTAAGGATGCCCGTTCGCGATCCCTTCCACCCGGGCAACCGCTTCATTCACTCGAGGGTTGTACTTCATGGTGCATGAGCCCAGAGGATACATCCCGAGATCGATCGCGTAATTCCACGTCGATAGCCGCGTGAAGTGGCGAATGATTTCAATCTCGCTCACCTCGGGCATGTTTCCCAAGTCTTTTCTTGCAGCAGTACCAAGCAACGTTGCCGGATCCACTTCCGGCACATCCAGCGGCGGCAGCTTCCAGGCGGCCTTCCCAGCCGATGACTTCTCGAAGATGAGGCCTTCGTTCTGGTTGACGTGGCGCGTAGCTTTGCGGGTCTCGTGCTTCATCGCGTCACCTCGGCCACATCGGCTTCTTCTTTGCCGGAACGGACCGAGCGTTCGCTTTCCGCGACCAGCCCCACTGCAGTATCGATCGCGCTTCGCGTGGTGAGTTCCGTACAGCACCACAAAGCTGCATTCCCCAACTCCGGATAAAACTTTTTCAGCGGGAACCCGCCGATCACCTTGTGTCCCAACAGCCGGCTGTTAAGGGCATACGGATCCTCGCTGGTCTGCACTACAAACTCGTTGAACCGAGGCGCCGCGGCGAATAATACTTTGCCGTGCTTGGAAAATTCTCCAGCCGCGTAGGCCGTTTTGGCCAAGTTCTGTTTGGCTAACTCTTTCAATCCAACCTTGCCGTACACCGTCATAAAGATATTGACCATCAGCGCAACCAGCGCCTGATTCGTGCAGATATTGGACGTCGCCTTCTCCCGTCGGATGTGTTGTTCGCGCGTGGCCAGCGTGAGCACAAATCCGCGCCGGCCCTGTTTGTCGACCGTTTGTCCTACCAATCGTCCGGGCATCTGCCGCACAAATTTTTCTCGCGTGGCAATCACTCCGCAATAAGGTCCGCCAAATCCCAAAGGCACACCGAAGGATTGAGCCTCCATCGCGATCACATCCGCTTCACGCGGCGGTTCCACGATTCCCAGCGAAACTGCTTCAGCAATCGACACCACCAGCATCGCGCCGTGCTTATGGGCAATGTCGGCAATCGCCGCCACATTTTCGATGGTCCCAAAGAAGTTCGGCGATTGAATCAGCACGCAGGCAGTCTCCGGCGTGATCTTCTTCTCCAGTTCCGCCAGATTCAGCCGACCATCATCGCCAAAACCAGCCACCGAAAGCGGCATTCCCTGGTGTGTCGCGTAGGTAGCGAGCACTTCGCGATACTCCGGATGCAAGCTGCACGCCACCACTACGGACCGTCGCCCGGTGAGCCGAACTGCCATCATCACTGCCTCAGCCGCCGCGGTGGAACCGTCATACATGGAAGCGTTCGCCACTTCCATGCCGGTCAACTCGCAAATCATGGTTTGAAATTCAAAAATCGATTGCAGCGTCCCCTGCGAAATTTCGGCTTGGTAAGGCGTGTATGCGGTAAGAAATTCGCCGCGCGAAATCAAGGAATCAATAATCACCGGCCGGTAATGCGCGTACGCGCCCGCGCCCAAAAAACTGGTGTAGCCTTCGCCGTTTTCTCGCGAGCGGTGACGGAAATAGTCGACGATCTCCGACTCCGCCATCTGGCGCGGAATCTTCAGGTCGCGACAAAGCCGGTATTCCGCTGGAATTGGAGCGAATAATTCATCGACCGAATGCAAGCCAATAGCCTTCAGCATGGCTTCGCGGTCGGCAGGAGATTTCGGTAAGTAGCGCATAGGAAGTTGATTAGATGTAACTCGAGTGCACTTCGATTGTGGCAGCCGTCGAACAGATCAAGCTGGGCTCAGAATCACACGATTCTCGATTACCAACCACGATCTCCAATTGAAACACGAGTTCTACACTCATTCGGCAATTGGAACTCGGATGTCGGCGACTCGTCAGTGCCCGCCTTCTTCCGTCACAAATTTTTCGTAGTCCGCGGAGGACAGCAGCCCGTCCAGTTCGCCCGGATTCTTCAGCGCGATTTTCATCATCCAGGAACCGTGTGCATCTTTATTTACTTTTTCGGGTGATGTGACCAGATCCTCGTTGATCTCAGTCACCTTCCCAGACGCAGGCGCGTACAGATCCGACACCGCCTTCACCGATTCGACGGAACCGAAGGTCTTGCCCGCCGTCACCTCCGCGCCAACCTTGGGCAAATCGACAAACACAATGTCGCCTAACTCTTCCTGCGCGTGGTCGGTGATCCCAACTGTAGCCCTAGTCCCACTCGCCTGAATCCATTCGTGCTGCTTGGTGTATTTGCGATCTGATGGATATGCCATGATGGCTTCTAGCTCCTTGCCACTAGCTCTTAAGAACCTCCGTGCGCCTCAGTGTTTCCTGTGCTTAAGCCTTTTTCGGTCGCTTATAAAACGGCGTGGAGACGACTTTAGCTGCAACGCCTTGCCCGCGAATCTCTACCTTCAACGCAGTTTCAACTGCTGCGAACTCTGCCGGCACATAGGCCAGCGCAATATTCTTTTTTAGAAACGGCGCCGGCGATCCGCTGGTGACGTATCCAATCTCGCGTCCCCCATCATCCAGAACTTTATATCCGTCGCGCGCGATTCCGCGCTCAGTCATTTCCAAACCCACCAGCGTACGCTTCACGCCTTCAGCTTTGGCCTTTGCCAGCGCAGCGCGCCCGATGAATTCCGGCTTCTCCATCTTGCAGAAGCGATCGAGACCCGCTTCCCAAACATTAATCGTATCGGAAATCTCATGTCCGTAGAGCGGAAGTTTCCCCTCCAGGCGCAAAGTGTTGCGCGCGCCCAGGCCGCAAGGAACAATGCCGAAATCCTTGCCCGCGTGCAGAATTTCATTCCAAACCCTAGCGCTGGTGGCCTCATCCGCCGGAACGTAAATCTCAAACCCATCTTCCGCCGTATATCCTGTGCGTGCGATCAGAATATTCTTCAGCCCGCAGACCGTTCCGCGCGTTACCCAGTAAAACTTTACCGCGCTCAAATCCGCGTCAGTCAGCTTCTGAAGCACGTCCACACCTTTCGGCCCCTGGATGGCAATCTGCGTGAAGTCGTCCGACAGATTCTCCACCGCACAATCAAACTGCCGCGTGTTTTCCCGCACCCAGTTGAAATCCTTCTCGCGCGTGCCAGCATTGATCACCAGCAGATACTCGTCCTCGCCCAATCGATGGACAATTACGTCATCCACAAACGTCCCCTGCGGATAGAGCAACCCCGAATACTGTGCCTGTCCCACCGCCAGTCGCGAAGCGTCATTCATGGAAATATGTTGCACCGCAGCCAGCGCCTGCGGACCGGCCAGACGGATGTCGCCCATGTGGCTAACGTCGAAAATGCCCGCGCCCGTGCGCACGGCCATGTGCTCGTTGACAATGCCGCAGCCGATCGACGCCGGATACTCCACTGGCATATCCCAGCCATTGAAGTCGACCATCTTCGCTCCCATCTGGCGATGGACGGAGTTCAGCGCCGTTTTGCGGACGGCGGGAGTGGTTGCCTCGACGGCGGACAAGCGAAACCTCAATCAGCGCAGCGGCTGGCCTGCTGGATGGTGTGACTGATTACCGTAACACGCGGTTTTTCGGGCGGTCAAACCGGGAGGGCGTTCACCACGGAGGACACGGGGATCACAGAGGAAAGCATAGGGCTCAGAATCCCTCTGCGTACTCCGTGTCCTCTGTGGTTGAGATTCTTCTTATCTTCTTATCTTCCGAATTGCACTGTCACACGCGCGCCCGCTGCCACGTGCGTCCCCGCTGGCGGGGACTGTTGTCGTGCTACGCCACTGCCCACGGCTTCCAATTCGAAACCAGTATCCTGAGCAGTTTCCACAGCTCCCCGCACCGTTTTCCCCACAAAGGACGGCACTTCGATTCCCCCTTGCTCAACATCCAGTACTACGGTGCCTGTCGCGGGTAGTGTCGTTTGACCCGCAGCTGCGTCGGTTGGGCTGTTGGCGGGCTGCGGCTGGTTTGCTGCGGCTGCTACTGGTTCAGTCTGGCGGATCGCGGCCTGCACGACTCGCCCATCGCTGACCGCAGTCGCAGACGAGAGCCCGCCCTGAGCCTGTCGAAGGGGCGCCACATTTGCCTTACCAGCCGTGGCCTCTGATGAATCCCCATTCACCTCAGCGGTCTCCAGCGGCTCGCCCAGATGGTCCGGCGTTCCTTCTTCCAGATCTTTATCTTTCATCTTCGCCTGCGCCAGCAACAACTGACGATTGGGCGCAAGCGGCAGATCATGCGGTGTGTGCAGATACTCGAGCACCTGCTGCGCGACGCGACGAAATACTGGCGCTGATACTTGGCCGCCCTGATGCAGTCCGACCGCAGAATCCAGAATTACGGCCACCACGATCTGCGGATTATTCACCGGCGCAAATCCGGCAAACGAACCAACATACTTCGTCTTCGAGTACGCACCGGTGGCCGGATCCACTTTCTGCGCCGTCCCCGTCTTTCCTGCCGACGTGTAGCCCTCCAGAATCGCTTTGCGCCCCGTGCCCTCGAGCACAACTTTCTGCATCATCGACCGCATCTCGGCCGCCGTGTAACTGGAGATCACACGCCGTGATGCTCCGGGAAGAAACGCCACGGTCTGCGGCGTGCCCTGCGGCTCAACTTTTCCTGTGACGATGCGCGGCGCTACCCACACACCATCGTTGGCAAACGTAGAGATCAGTCCCGTCAGCTGAAGCGGCGAAATCCCGATCTCCTGCCCCATGGAAATCGCGGCAATCGAGACTTTTGACCATCGGCTCACCGGCTTGGTCAAACCACGGGTCTCGCCAGGCAACTCGATTCCCGTCTGCTGTCCGAATCCGTACGCTCGAATGTATTTGTAGAACCTGTCTTCGCCCAGCCGCAGCGCAATCTTGATCGCGCCTACATCGCTCGATTCTGCTAGCACGCCCCAGACCGGCAACAGCCCGTGCGGCTTGGAGTCACGAATACGCATGCCGTTGTAGACGATCGACCCCATCTGGCAATCGAACACTTCATTGGGATTCGTCAGCTTTTCTTCGAGGGCAGCCGAAATTGTCACCAGTTTGAAGGTCGATCCCGGCTCGTACACGTAACTCACCGCGCGGTTAGTCAACGCAGCCGGCGTGATCTGCTTGCGCAGATTTGGATTGAACGTGGGCCGGTTGGCCAGCGCCAGAATTTCCCCGGTATGCGGATTCTCCACGATCACCGTGCCTGCAATCGCCTGCGTGTCGTGAATCGCCTGATCGAGTTCCTTCTCTGCAATGTACTGAATGTTCTTGTCGATGGTCAGGACAAGGTTTTCGCCCGCTTCCGGCTGCTTCTCCACGTCGGAGAACCACTGCCGCCGCGCATCGACCGAGATGAACATTTTCCCGGCGCGCCCGCGCAGTTCATCGTCGAATTCGTGCTCGATGCCACTCTGACCGGCGTCTTCCATGCCAACGGTTCCCACGACCTGCGCCGCCAGATCACGCGCCGGATAAAATCGCTTCGGCTCTTTCTGAAAATGGATTCCCTGCAGGTTGAGCGACTTGATGCGCTCGATGGTCTCGTCATCAGCCTTGCGCGCCACCCAGCAAAAAGTTTTGTGATCGCGGCAGTCCGCAAGCACTACGTTATGATCTTCGCCAGTGATCCGCGTAATGAGAGAAACCGCAGTGGGAAGGTCTTTCACTTCGGACGGCACGGCGAAAGCCGAATCAACCAGCACCGACATCGCCAGCTCATGTCCGGCTCGGTCGTAGATCACGCCCCGCTTGGCGGAAAGTGGAATCTCTCGCTGCTGCTGGTGCTCCGCCTGCTTCACAAAGCTGCCGTAGCGAAAAATCTGCAGGTAGACCAGCCGCCCGCAGATCGCCACACACCAAAATAAGAGCATTCCCCCGAGCAGGTAGAGCCGGGAATTCTTGCCGAGGCTGGAGTTAGTCGCCATGGGGCTGTCGCTGCATTTGGCTGGTTAGACAAACATGGCGGCCCCACCCTTCCGGCGGACCGCCAAATAAGCTCATGTAGGAACCGCCGCCCTCGGCTGTCCGCCGAGCGAAGCTCGGCTCTTCCTGCGATGGCCCCTATTGCCCTGCCAACATCATCACCGGCTCCGCGCTCGCCATCACCGGCGCATTCGAATCCGCCGCCACGCTATCCATGCGGATCACCTGTCCCGGTTCCAGCGGAACCAATCCCATGCGGCGCGCCATCACATCAATCCGCTCTGGATCACGCAAGCTAGCATCTTCCAATCGCAGTGCCCGGTTCATCTCCGTCAGGTTGCTGAGTTCGCGCTTCTCCGACTCGATCTGATAGCCATATTCAATCGCCCGGAAATGCTGCCAGGCATAAGTAAACACCAGCATGAACAAGACAGCCAGCGCCGTGCCAAATTGCTTCATCTCGCGATTGTGCCCGGCATCTTCCACCTTCACCAGACGGGAGTTGTCGATCGCCTTGGCGAAATAGATCTCCGGCGTTCCCGTGAAGAAGCTGTTCCGCCGGGCTGTTGGAACTGCACTCCGTACTGCCGCCGCTGCCGTTGCCATCATGCCGCTCCTGCGAAAACCCGCTCTGCCTGCCACGGGGTCTGCATCTCGAAAAGCCGCTGCAGTTCCGTTTCCTCAGTAATACGCCTTAGTTGAGCTTTCCGTTCCGCGCGCTCCACCGTCGCCATCAAATCCTGGATCAATGTTCCCGTGTACATCGCGCACCTTCCAACTCGAATTCCCACCCAGAACCTGGCTTCCGAACCGGAAGCCCTGTTTACATCGGCGGATCTTGGTCCACCTTCTACGGAACCTGAATGACCCGGCACGCCATGACAGCCGTGCCGGGGACTCCAGCAGGTTTTCCGGAGCCTAAACTCTTTCCGCCGCCCGCAATTTCGCGCTGCGTGCCCGCGGATTACGATCTTGCTCTTCTTGGGATGCCGTCAGCGGTTTCTTGGTCAGCACCCGGAAGTACTTGTCCTTAATACTGCCTGCGCGGAAGGCATCCTTTACGATGCGATCTTCCAACGAATGAAAACTGATCACCACTACGCGTCCTCCTGGCTCCAGAATCCGCGGCGCCGCTTCCAGCAGCGCCTTCAGATCATCCAGTTCGCGGTTTACGAAAATTCGAAGAGCCTGAAAAGTTCGGGTCGCCAGATGAATTCGCCTTTGTTCAGAATTCATTGGCCGGGCCGCGGCTGATATGACATCCGCAAGATGTGCGGTAGATCGTATCGGCCGCGACCGGACAATGGCTCTGGCGATTCTCCGCGACCTCC
>Ga0182015_10000077_pt1 | contig 125923 bp, 121 predicted proteins | sample 712P3MmetaG_FD_120478 | JGI IMG/M metagenome (GOLD analysis project Ga0182015, IMG submission 120478) | Permafrost microbial communities from Stordalen Mire, Sweden - 712P3M metaG | ecosystem: Environmental > Terrestrial > Soil > Wetlands > Permafrost | place: Sweden: Stordalen | collected...
CATCAGGGGCTCTAGAAGAGCCCAGTCGTCATCGCTCAAATCAAATCGCATGACCCACCTCCGACCACGGTGAATCACGTTCTGCCTTGCTTTTCAATAATCTATCTGGGTACAGACCCTAGTAAACGATTATATGAAATAGCAATCTGCCGTCAGCCGTTTACGCCAAGATCAGCGCTCCCCAAATGCAACGCGACGGGACGCGGCGTAGACAGCGGCAACAGCGGCTATGCACGCTGCACCTGCGGAAATAATTGATCCCCAAGCCGTCGCCGCGTCAGTCCACTGCGGATCAGCCATTGCCTCATCTCGCTAAGTGTCTTTAAGCCTCTGCTCGTCGATGTATCAACCAAATGTCGGCCCTCCTGAACGGCAAAACTCACGTAGTCGAATACCCGTCGACCCAGTTCATCAATAAAATTCCGCGCTTCAATCATGTGCCGCGGCTACTAGGATTTGGGAGTGAAAAGCACGGCGAAGTCGACATCTCCGCCAGCACCTTATCCGCAATTCCACATCAGCCCGATAGGCGTATAGGTCCAGCACGGACCGAAACTGCCGCCATTCCAGCGACCGTGGGAAAAGCCCGGCTCGCCGAAATAGTACCACCCGCCGCCATACCAATAGCTTGGAGCAAAGTCTGGAGTGCCGTGGATTGATCCCTTCGAAGCATAAATTGGAACGCTGTTGTTAGGCGGCTGCTGATAGCCGGGCAGGAAGCCGTAGCCGTGCCAAGGGTGGACGATGTGCCGCTTTCCGTGCACGGGCGCGGCGAATGCCATGATTGGCAGAGAAGCTGCAACAGCGATCGCGAGCGAGATTTTCCGCAGCATAAAATTGGCATCTCCACAGTTAGCGACTTCACCGGCCGCCGAGTTGTTCTTCCTACAACTTTCCTCCGCGAGTGTCTTCCCGAGCTGATCCGCGAGCAGAGCCGCGAGCAAGCATCTCTTTTGGTCAGACAGTTGTTCGTCGAAACCGCTTCCCTGCAAGACGTTTGAAAACTCCCTGTTCTGTTGCCTAGGGAATTCAGCTGCAAGCTATTGAATTCAGTGGGTGACTGCGCGCAAGAACCGCTGTGAAAGGTTAGATTCTGCAAAATTCCCTGTTTATTTCCCTGTTAGCAGGGAGTTTGGTTGGGAGACTGGTTCGATCTAGACTGTGTTCCCAGCCACGCCTCGCCGCGCATTGCAGGCCTCCCTTGGCTCATCCGCCACGTCACATAATCAGTGACAATACGGCCGTCAAGTCACCGATATAGATGCTAGGCTTTGTGCACCGAATCCGTGACAATGGGGCCATGGCAAAGCGATCCAAATCGGTCTCGAACAAAACCGGCCTTTTTCACGCCCGCGAAGCGCGCCGCATGTCGCGCACCAAGCTCGTCGAGCTGTCGGGCGTGTCGAAGCAGCAGTTGTCGCGGCTCGAAAGCGGCCAGATCCGGCTGCGGCTCGATCACTTAAAGCCGTTCGCCAAGCATTTGGGCTACACGCCGGAGCAAATGCTGCTGTGGGGCAAATATCCGGGCACCGGCGGCCACATCGAATCCAGCGACGTGCTGCGCGACGACAAGGGTCACGCCGAACCGATCGGCCCCGCGGCCGGCCAGGTTCCGGAGCTGGAAACCCGTGCCAGGCTCGGCGGCGGCGGGGTGCCGTCGCGTGAAGTGCGTAAAGAGGGCAAGCACGCCGACCCGGTAAAATCAGAGGGCTGGGTGTTCCCGCCGAGCTTCGTGCGCGAGCAATTGCATACCTCGGCGCAGCGCCTTCTGGTGCTCGACACCACCGGCGACAGCATGGCGCCGACACTGATGTCGGGTGACCGCGTGGTCGTCGACACCGGCCACAAGAGCCCTAGCCCGGACGGCCTTTATGCCATCCGCGACACGTTCCTAGGCGTTGTGGTCAAACGGCTGCAATTGATGCGCAAGGCGCGGCCGGTGCGGGTCAAGATCATTTCCGACAATGACAATCACGCGACCGAAGAAGTTCCGCTCAACGAGCTGGAAATCGTCGGCAAGGTGCTGTGCGGCCTCAAGCTGTTCTGAGCGGCCTTCCCGCCTTCGGCACCCCTATTCTGCCCGCCGCCCCTTCGCCCAGCCGTCGCGCCGATGCGGTGCGTGGTCACCTTTTTTGTGACGACACTTGACAATCGTCTCCTTTTCGGTTACATCACGCGCGAACCATTTGGGTGTAATCGATGCCCCACAGGCCGCGCGAGGAGCGCCAGCTTGAACGTATCCGTGCGGCCGCGAGTGCAGCGCAAGCCGCGACCGGCTCCGCCATGGACGCGGCGCTGGCCCAAATCGGCGCCGCTTTCGACGAAGCCGCGGCCGTCAACGCCTTCATGCTTCGGGTCGAGCGCCTGCTCCGCCTGGGGCCCCAACACGCGGCCGTGCACGCGCGCTTTGCCGCGCGAGCGGCGACGCTGTCCGGCCGCGGACTCCCCGCGGCGATCGTTCTCGTCGAGCGCTGGTGGCGCGATGAGCGCAAGGCGTTTCAGATCGCAAGCGCGCTCGGCTATGGCAACCGGCTTTCGCTCGAAGTGTTGCGGGAGCTGCGGCTCATCCTGCGGCTGATGCGCGTAAAAGGAATGCAGGCGGAGTTCGGCGCCATTGTCGCCGCTGCGTGCGGCGAGGAAATGGCATTGGCGGCCGAATAATCACTCCGGCTTGACGACCCGGATGTGCAGTTCGCGCAACTGCTTCGGCGTCGCCTCCGACGGCGCGCCCATCATCAGATCCTCGGCGCGCTGGTTCATCGGGAACAGCACCACTTCGCGAAGGTTCTCCTCGCCACAGAGCAGCATAACGATGCGGTCGATGCCGGGCGCGATGCCGCCATGCGGCGGCGCGCCGAGCGACAGCGCATGCAACATGCCGCCGAATTTCTGCTCCAGCAGGTTTTCGTCGTAGCCGGCGATTGCAAAAGCTTTCTTCATCACGTCGGGGCGATGATTGCGGATCGCGCCGGACGACAGTTCAACGCCGTTGCAGACGATGTCGTATTGGAAGGCCTTCAGCGCCAGGATTTTATCCTGCTGCGCCGCATCGAGTGCCAGAAATTCTTCGACCGGCGCGTTCGGCATGGAGAACGGGTTGTGGGAAAAATTGATCTTCTTGTCCTCTTCGTTCCATTCGTACATCGGGAAGTCGACGATCCAGCACAGCTCGAAGCGGTCCTTCACAATGAGCCCGAGATCCTCGCCGACCTTGGTGCGCGCGGGACCGGCGAATTTGACGAAACTCGCAGGCTCGCCGGCGACAAAGAACACCGCATCGCCGTCCTTCAAACCAAGCTGCGTGCGCAGCGCCTCGGTCTTTTCCGCGCCGAGATTGTTGGCAACCGGACCGCGGCCGACCACGGCGCCGTTGTCGAGCGCAAAAAAGATATAGCCGAGCCCTGGCTGGCCCTCGCCTTGCGCCCAGGAATTCATGCGGTCGCAGAACGCGCGCGAGCCGCCGCCGGGAGCGGGGATGGCCCACACCGCCGCCTTGGCGCTCGTCTCCAGAATGCGGGCGAAGATCTTAAAGCCCGAGCCGCGGAAAATCTCCGACACGTCCGCCATCACGATCGGATTGCGCAGATCCGGCTTGTCGGTGCCGTATTTCCTTAAAGCTTCAGCGTAGGGAATGCGCGGAAACTTTTGCGTCACCGGCTTGCCGTTGGCAAACTCCTCGAACACGCCGCGCATCACAGGCTCGACGGCTGCGAAAACATCCTCTTGCGTGACAAAGCTCATTTCCAGGTCGAGCTGATAGAACTCGCCGGGCGAGCGGTCGGCGCGCGCGTCCTCGTCGCGAAAACACGGCGCAATCTGGAAATAGCGGTCGAAGCCGGACATCATGACGAGCTGCTTGAACTGCTGCGGCGCCTGCGGCAGCGCATAGAATTTTCCGGGATGAATGCGCGACGGCACCAGGTAATCGCGCGCGCCTTCGGGCGACGAGGCGGTGAGGATCGGCGTCTGGAATTCGAAAAAACCCTGCTCCTTCATCCGCCGCCGGATCGAATCGATGACGGCGCCGCGCTTCATGATGTTTTGGTGCAAGTGCTCGCGGCGCAGGTCGAGGAAACGGTACTTGAGCCTTGTTTCCTCTGGATATTCCTGATCGCCGAACACCGGCATCGGCAGCTCGCCGGCCGGCCCCAGCACCTCGATCTCGCTGATATAGACCTCGACCGCACCGGTCGGCAGGTCGGGATTTTCGGTGCCGCCGGGACGCCTTCGCACCTTGCCGTCGACGCGCACCACCCATTCCGAGCGCAGCGTCTCGGCCACCTTGAACGCCGGGCTGTCGGGGTCGGCCACCACCTGGGTGAGGCCGTAATGGTCGCGCAGATCGATGAACAGCACGCCGCCGTGGTCGCGGATACGGTGGCACCAGCCCGAAAGCCGGGCCTCGATGCCGATCTCGCTGTCGCGGAGCGCGCCGCAAGTATGACTGCGGTAGCGATGCATGCTCGAATCCGCAAATGGGTGAAAGACGGCGCACAACCACATGGGCCAAGCCAACTTGTCAAGCGCCCGCACCCGGCCGGATTGGCCGCCTCGACAGAAGTGCGCCGATCTGCACACTCCCCTCCGCAAGGAGCGAGCATGCCGACCAAGAAGCCAAACAAGATCGCGGCGACCGAGCCCAACGGCATAATCCTCCACTCATTCCCGCGTAAGCGGGAATCCAGACTGGGTCCCCGCATGCGCGGGGACGAGCGGAAGGCAGCGGCCGAACCGATGACGGCGGCCGAAGCGGTCATCGCCACGCTGATCGCCCACGGGCTCGACACGATCTATGCGCTGCCCGGGGTGCAGAACGATCTGTTGTTCGAAGCGCTGTTCAAATTTTCCGATCGGCTGCGCACGGTTCATACCCGGCACGAGCAGGGCGCCGCCTATATGGCGCTCGGCGCCGCGCTGGCGACCGGCAAGCCGCAGGCCTTTGCGGTGGTGCCCGGGCCAGGCTTCCTCAACGCATCGGCCGCCCTCCTCACCGCGTTTTCCATGAACGCCCCGGTGCTCGGCCTCATCGGGCAAATTCCCGACGCCGATATCGGCCGGGGTTTTGGCCATCTGCACGAAATCCGCGACCAGCATGGCATCGTCAAGCGGCTCGTCGATCATGCGACGCTGATCCGTAAGCCGACCAAGGCGTCGCGCGCCACCGCGCTGGCGTTGCGCGCGATGCGCTCAGGCCGGCCGGGACCGGCGGTGCTGGAATGCGCCATCGATGTCTGGGGCAAGTCCGGCAACGTGACGTTGCAGCCGCCGCTGCCGCTTTCGGCACCGAAGATCGACACCGACGCCATCCGGCGCGCCGCGAAGTGTCTCGGCGCGGCGAAACGGCCGATGATCATCTGCGGCGGTGGCGCGCAGGATGCCGCCGAAGAGGTCACCGCGCTCTCCGCCATGCTGCAAGCGCCGGTGCTCGGCTTCCGGCGCGGCCGCGGCGTGCTCGACAGCCGCGATCCGTTGAGCGTGACGCTGCCGCTCGGGCGCGATTTGTGGGGCGAGGCCGACGTCGTGCTGGCGGTCGGCACACGTCTCCTCACGCAGTTGCGCGAATGGGGCATCGACCGCGAGCTCGCGATCATCCGAGTCGATGCCGATGCCAAGGAGCACGATCGCCAGCGCAAGCCCGCCGTGGCGCTGACCGGCGATGCCAAACCTATTCTCCAGCATCTCATCGCCGAATTACCGAAGCACAATACCAAGCGCCCGCCACGCAAGGCCGAGATGCAGGAGCGCCAGGCAGCGTGGCGCAAGCGGCTTGAAAAAATCGAACCGCAGATCGCGTTCCTCGAAGCGATCCGCGCCGAGCTTCCCGAGGACGGCATTTTCGTCGACGAAGTCACGCAGCTCGGCTTTGCCGCGCGGCTGGCATTTCCGGTCTATAGGCCGCGCACCTTCATCTCGCCCGGCTTCCAGGATCCTCTCGGCTGGGGCTTTGCCACCGCGCTCGGCGCGCAGAACGCCCGGCGTGACGTGCCGGTGGTGGCGATCTCCGGCGACGGCGGCTTCATGTTCACCGCGACCGAGATGGCGACGGCGATCTATCACCGCATTCCGCTCACGACGATCGTGTTCAACGACGGCGCGTTCGGCAATGTGCGGCGCATCCAGCAGGAACGCTACGGCAACCGGCTGATCGGCAGCGCGCTCGCCAATCCCGATTTCGTCGCCTTCGGCAAGAGCTTTGGCGCCGAAACCGCGCGCGTGCACACACCACAGGACTTGCGCGCGGCGCTGCGGCGCGCCTTTGCCCGTCGCGATGGCCCTACCCTGATCGAAGTGCCGGTCGGCGCCCTGCCGAGCCCCTGGGAGTTCATCCATATGGGCCGGATTCGCGGCGGTTAGCGGCCGCCCAACACCCATGCGGAACTATTGAAGGCCTTGCCACGCGCGGTCCACCTGAACGACACTATAAGGCAGCAATGACGCTTGATTCCGTTACCACAGCCGACTCCCCGATCACGACGACATCGGAACTTACCGCCGTGTGCCGGCGGATGGCCGCGCATCCGTTCGTGACCGTCGACACCGAATTCCTGCGCGAAACGACCTATTATCCCTTGCTCTGCATCGCCCAGATGGCCTCGCCCGACGAAGCGGTGGTGGTCGACGCGCTGGCGCCGGGCATCGACCTTGCGCCGTTCTACGCGCTGATGGCCGATGAAAGGGTGATGAAGGTCTTTCACGCCGCGCGCCAGGACATCGAAATCGTCTGGCACGCCGCCAAGCTTATTCCGCATCCGATCTTCGACACCCAGGTTGCGGCCATGGTGCTCGGCTATGGCGACTCCATTTCCTACGACCAGCTGGTGCAGCGCATCACCGGGGACGCGCTCGACAAGTCGCATCGCTTCACCGATTGGACGCGCCGGCCGCTGTCGGAGGCGCAACTCACTTATGCCGTTTCCGACGTGACCCATCTGCGCCAGGTCTATCTCGCTTTGCTGGCGGACCTGCAGCAGCGCGGCCGCGCCGACTGGGTGCAGGACGAGATGCGCGTGCTCACCTCGCCCGACACCTACCGCATGGAGCCGGACAATGCCTGGCAGCGGCTCAAGATGCGCGTGCGCAAGCCGCGCGAGCTTGCCGTCCTCATCGAGGTTGCCGCCTGGCGCGAACGCGAGGCACAGTCGCGCGACGTGCCGCGCTCGCGGGTGCTGAAAGACGACGCCATCGCCGACATCGCGGTGCAGGCGCCGACGACCATCGAGCGGCTCAAGAACCTGCGCTCACTGCCGAAGGGTTTTGAGCGCTCGCGCTGGGGCGAAGCGATCGTCGCCGCGGTCAATCGCGGGCTCGCGCGCGATCCGAAAACGCTGCCGCTGCAATCGCGCACGCAAGCGGCGCCGAACGGCGCCGCGGTGGTCGAGCTGCTCAAGGTGCTGCTGCGCATGGTCTCGGAGCGCCATCACGTCGCCGCCAAGGTGATAGCCACGGTCGACGATCTCGAACGCATCGCGGCGGATGACGAGGCGGACGTTCCTGCGTTAAGCGGCTGGCGACGCGAACTGTTCGGCGAAAAAGCGCTGGCGCTAAAACACGGCAAGCTGGCGCTGGCGGTGGAGAAGAGCCGGGTGGTGACCGTCGATCGCGGCATACCATCATAGCGAGACAATCTTGCATTGCGCACGTGATGTCCGGCAACGGCAAATGCCACGAATGGCTCGTTAGTTGGACTGCTGTCGTGCCGCGTCCTGCAGGATTGTAATCATACGTTCGATCACCTCGTCGATAGTAGATCCAGCTGCAAATTTTATTATTTGATCGGGGTCCTCCTCCCAATATCCCTTGAGATGCGTCCGATAACCAACGATTTGGTAATTTCCGTCTTTATCTTGTATGTGCCAATGTGATGCGCCGCGCTTGAATGCGGACCACGTTTTGGCACGAGTGTATTTTAGGAGAACAGGTGGTGGCCAATTATCCTTCGGCGCGTTGGGAACAACGGCATTTCCCTTTGCGATCACACCCAATAAAGCGAGTCGTAAGCCTTCCGTACTCGCAACAGGCACCACTGTAACAGGCTCGGTATCCATGTAGGCTCCCGTCTGCAGTTTGACCACAGTCGGCACATAAACGACACCCTCTTTTAAGAAGCTGTTGTACAGCATAATTGTGAGCCTAAAATTCGTTGATGATGAGGTCTAGGAGTTTTTCAAGCGATTTTGCCCACGCACGCACGGCATCGATGGAACTTTTTTTGTTCTTCTGTCATGCTACCCTTAGGTATAGCCAGGCTAAGTGCGCGACCAGTGATTTCACTGGATAGCACTTTTGTATTGTCCCATTCATCGCCGTTAAACTCTGTTACGTCATTGACGTATTTTTGAAGCCTATAACTCAGGCGGGTTGGGTCCTGATAAGTGGCTGCGTTTAGGTCGATAGACTTTATGCTTGTGACAATACCACCGGTGAAATTATTAACGGTTGGAAAGTTTTGTGGTAGCGCGCCGTCGCGAAGCAACTTATCGAAATACCGCCCGCGCGTTGCCCAACCCGATTTCCACGCTTCTGCATGCGGGTCGACGGCTGCCCCGGGCGGTACATGTACACTCCCTAACTGAAGTGCTAGGTCAGTTATAAAATCTCGATTTTGAGCGTACTCGGCTGGATCGACGCGGGTGAAGAGATCGAGGCTGTTAAGAATTCTCTGCCGGTCTTCCTGACTTATGCCAGGCTTGAGCAGAACCGTCAGCGCACTATTGAGTGCCGCAGTGCTGCCTTGGTCGCCGGCATCGTAGAAATATCTTTTGATCTCCGCTCTGATCGCCTGCTCGTCTTCGGGCGTTGCGTTTGCCATCCGCTCGACGAAGTCGGCGAGCTCGTCGATGCGCTGCGGTCCTGGCAGCAACCTGACGCAGTTGCTTGGGTCGCTTAGCGAAGCATCCGTCCGCTTGGTCGGATCGTCGTTCTGCGCTGTGCGGATCGAAGATGATGCATCGCTCGATCCGTCAGTCGGCGCGAACCAGCCAGGATTCGGTGGCGTGCCAGTACGCGGATGCAGCGCCGGATTCCAATCGCCGTATTTGATAAGGACGTCTTCCGCCTCCATGTCATCGCGCGCGCTTTGATTGGGAAGATCCGGAATTCTCAAGTGGACTGCGGCAATCCGCGCCAAGCATTGGTCGTTTGCATTCAAGGCGGATGCCACGGTGGCGAGCCCCGGCATGAGCTGGTCGACCGCCCTCGATACGATAGGCTTGGCTGAGGAGGCGCTTGATCACGCTCCGATCGCGCACCACGAAATTATTGTCGCGCCGCTCAATGAGGGGCGTACGGCCGAGAACCAGCCCTTCGGCCGTGACGACGGGGCCCAAATTGTCCTTGCCACTTTCGCTTAAACGCCAAATTTGGTGAAACATACCGCATTGTCACTTAAACAGTGACATATGTCAATGTAATAGTGACGCAATAGCCGCACACGCCTAACCGCGTGAAATTTCGGGAAAATAGGTGGAGCGAACGCGCCGAAGGCTCTACCTCACCCCATCAACATCACCGGCTCGCGCCCGATCAGCCGCGCCAAGGAGCGCAGGCGGTTGAGCACGCGCTCGCCGGCCAGTGCGCCGAATTTGCCGGGAAGGCGCAGCGCCAGGCGGTGCCGCTCGATGGCGAGCGAGGTCTGTTCCAGGACGCCGGGCATCGCCGCGGAAATGACGTAAGCGAGCCGCAGCGCCGCGCCGAGCACGCGTGCGCGGTCGAGCATGCGCGTCGAGGTGAGTTCGCGCAGCCGCGGCGACAGCTCGTCGTCCATGACCAGGCCGACATGGCGGAAGAACACTGCCAGCGCCAGATAGGCGCGGCCCTGATGATCGATCGCCGAAAAGCCGCCATGGGCGATGATGTTGAGCGATTGCTCGCCGCGATAGTCGGGATGCGCCCGCCAGCCGATATCGGCGAGCAGGCACGCCGCATGACGCAGGCGGCGCTCCTCGCCGGTTTCGTCGAGGCCGGACGTTTTCATGAAGCGGTCGGTCCACTCGATCAGCTCTTCGCCGTGGCGCGGCGAGCGCGAGCGGAGCTGATTGAGATGCCGCGCCGCCTCGATCAGCGCGTCCTTCTCCTTTTCCTTGTTCTTGAGCAGCGAATAGAGCAAGCCCTCGCGCACGCCGAGCGCCGAGAACACCACCTGGCGCGGCTTGCCGATGCGCAAAATATATTCGAGCACCAGCGCCGCGTAGGGCAACAGCGGGCGGCGCGCATTGTTCACCACTTCGATGTTCGACAGCGTCTCGACGTCGACGCGGTGCACGAGCCGCGCGAATTCGAGCGCTTCGTCGGCGGAAATGGCGTAGCCGTGCATCACGTGCAGCGGATAGCCGGTCTGCCACATGTGCAAGCGCGCCAGCGACCGCCACGTGCCGCCGACCGCATAGAAGGTGCGGTCCTCGCACCCCCTGAGCACCGGCAGGCTGCCGAGTGTTTTTTTGACGAATTTTTCCGCCTTCTTGATCGACTTTGCCGAAATATCCGCCAGCGCCAAGCCGCCGAGCGGCCGCGTCAAGCCTTGGCGCGCGCGCGTGCCGCGGACGTCGACCAGCTCCAACGAACCGCCGCCGAGATCGCCGACGACGCCATCGGCGCGGTGCACGCCGGAAATCACGCCGAGCGCGGTGAGCTCGGCCTCTTGCGCGCCCGAGAGCACCTCGATGTCGGCACCTATGGTGCGCTCGGCGAGCTTGATGAAAGCGCGCCCGTTCTTGGCGTCGCGGCAGGCGGCCGTGGCGATGGCGTAGATTTTCTTCACGCCCATGGTCTGACACAGCGCGCGGAAGCGCTTGAGCGTCGAAAGCGCGTGCTGCACCGCGTCGGCTGCCAAGAGGCGCGTCGTTTGCACCTCGCGGCCGAGCCCACATAGCGCCTTTTCGTTGAACAGCTCGGTCGAACTGCGCGTCAGCCCTTCATAGACGACAAGGCGCACGGAATTGGAGCCGATGTCGACCACCGCAATCGGCGGACCGTGGTCGAGTCGTCCCTGTGCATCGGCTGTGGCGCGGCTCATGGATCAGAATCTGTGTGCGTAAATCCGGGCATCGCCTTCTGGCCGCGGATCATCCACGTTATGAAATCGCGCCGCATGGGCCCGGCAGGCAGCGCCGGCGCACCCTACGCGATTCGGGCGGCAGTCACATTCCCTCCGGGCGATGCCGCAACCGGGGAATGGAATCCTTCGGCGATTTGCCCCGGCCGGACAGGCTGGGATTGGTCATGAAGTATGTGGTGGCGCTGAACACTTCCTCGCCCGGGGCCGGCTCGATGCGCGAGGACGAACCGTCGGCCAGGAGCTGCCAGCTCTGCTCATTGTCCTTGAAATTGGCCACCATGATCTGATCGAGCACCTGCTCGTGCACGGTCGGATTGAGGATAGGACATAGCACTTCGACGCGGCGATCGAGATTGCGCGGCATCATGTCGGCTGACGAGATGTACACGGCGGCCTTCGGGTGCGGCAGGCCGTGTCCCGCGCCGAAGCAATAGATGCGGCCATGCTCGAGGAAGCGGCCGACGATGGATTTGACTCTGATATTGTCGGACAGCCCCGGCACGCCGGGACGCAAGCAGCAAATGCCGCGCACCACCAGATCGATCGGCACGCCGGCGCCGGATGCCTTGTAGAGCGCATCGATGATGTCGGGATCGACCAGCGAGTTCATCTTCATCCAGATGGCCGCGGGTCGGCCGGCTTTGGCGTTCGCGATCTCCTCGTCGATGTGATCGTGGATGCGTTTGCGCAGCGACAACGGCGAAACCGCCATGCGCTCGAGTTCGGCCGGCTCCGCATATCCGGTAATGAAGTTGAAGATGCGCGCGACGTCGCGCGCGATCACCGGGTCGCAGGTAAAGAACGACAGGTCGGTATAGATGCGCGCGGTCACCGGGTGATAATTGCCGGTGCCGACATGCACATAGGAGGCGAGCGCGGTCCCTTCTTCGCGGCGGACCACTAGCGACAGCTTGGCGTGGGTCTTCAGCTCGATGAAGCCGAACACGACCTGCACGCCGGCGCGTTCCAGATCGCGCGCCCAGCGGATATTGGCCTCTTCGTCGAAGCGCGCCTTCAGCTCGACGAGCGCCGTAACCGACTTGCCAGCCTCGGCAGCCTCGGCCAATGCCTTAATGATCGGCGAGTCGGCCGAGGTGCGGTACAGCGTCTGCTTGATCGCGACGACGTCCGGGTCGCGCGCCGCCTGTTCCAGGAAATTCACCACCACGTCGAACGACTCATAGGGGTGGTGGATGATGAGATCCTTCTGCCGGATCGCGGCAAAGCAATCGCCACCGTGATCGCGGACCCGGCCGGGATAGCGCGGCGTATATGGCACGAATTCGAGATCCGGCCGGTTGAGACTCGCGAGCTGCCCCATTTCGTTCAGCGCCAGCACACCATCGACGCTGAAAACGTTGTCGTCGGAGACGCCAAGCTCGCGCTGCACGAAACGGCGCAGCTCAACCGGCATCGTCGCTTCGATGTTGAGCCTGATCACCAAGCCGCGGCGCCGGCGCTTGAGCGCGGTTTCGAACAACCGCATCAAGTCTTCCGCTTCTTCCAGAATTTCCACTTCCGAGTCGCGGGTGACGCGGAATGCACCGAGTCCCTTGACCGCATAGCCGGGAAACAGTTTGCCGATGAACAGGCTCGTGATCCCCTCGAACGAGATCAAGCGCACCTCGCCGCCTTCACCAGCCTGCGGCAGGCGCACGAAGCGCTCGATGCGGTTCGGCATCCGGATCAGCGCATTCATCGCCTTGCCGTCCTTGGCGCGGGCAAGCTGCAAGGCGATTGTAAACCCGAGATTGGGAATGAACGGGAACGGATGCGCCGGATCGATGGCCAGCGGCGTCAACAACGGAAAGACATGGCCCAGAAAATAGTCTTCGAGCCAGCTTTTCTCCGCCCGGGTTACGTCGGGACCGTCGACCAAGACAATGCCGGCGTCGGCGAGCGCCGTGCGCAGCTCGCGCCATTGCGACTGCTGATCTTCGACCAGCACGGACACCGCCTCGGCGATGCGAACGAGCTGCTCGGCGGGAGTGAGACCCTCCGGGCTTCTGGTGCTGATGCCTTCGCGGACCTGCGCGCCAAGGCCGGCGGCGCGCACCATGAAGAACTCATCGAGGTTGTTGGCGGAGATCGACAGGAATTTGAGCCGCTCGAGCAGGGGATTTTTCGGGTTGGCCGATTCCTCAAGCACGCGCCGGTTGAAATTCAGCCACGACAGCTCACGGTTGATGAAACGATCCGGGCTGGAAGCAAGGTCGAATACGGCCGGACGCGCCGCCGACTCCGGCGACCGCACAGGCTCGTCCAGCTGCCGCACGGTTCCAGATTCTCGTGCAATGGCAGTGGCTTGGCCGCGGTCGGCCATGACGGATCCGTGCTCCTCGAGTGCTATCGTGGCCACCTTATGTAACAATCCGATGAATAGTTCGCCCGATAAGGCGGTGCGGACGCTGCTGCGTCAAGCCGGGTTGCCAGGGAAAGTGAACGAAATCGAGGCGCCCGGGCGGGCCAAGCGCTAGGACGTGTCGCGGAACAGCTCGGCAGCCAGGGCCCGGCTCGGCGGCCGTCCTTGCCGCAGCGCTTCCTTATCCAGGACGATAATCGCGGAACGTGCTGCCGCGAATGAGCGCTCGATATGCGTTGAAAGATAGCTCACGACGCTGTCGTCGAGGGTGAGCTGCCGATCGGCGGCAAGTTTCACGATAACCCCGCGCAGCATCGCATCATCGGGCGCTTGAAGTGTCGCTACGGGGAGCGCTCGCAGCCGCGAAACGACGTCCGGGACGGTCACGGGCCAAAGCGACGGTGCGGTTCGCGCGGTGAAGAGAAGAAAGACCCCTTCCTCGCGGGCGAGATTGATCAGATGGAACAGCGCCCGCTCGTCACCGGTCGCGGCCGCATCCTCAACGACCAATGCCCCGGTTGCGAGCGCGGCAGGAATATCGAGCTCGCCGAGGCCGTGACCGGAAACGACCCGCGCACCCGCCGCCGCCGCCCAGATCGTCGCCAGGTGCGTTTTGCCTGATCCTTCCGGTCCCACCAGCGTGATGGCGCGCGCCGGCCAATCCGGCCACGAGTCGATGAGCCCGAGCGCGGCCTCGTTGCCGGGCCCGGACAGAAAATCCTCGCGCGCATAGCTTTCCGCGTGGTCGAGCGCGAGCGCAAGCTGCCGCGGAGGGTGAGACATCGCAACCGAAGATATGGTGTCCGAAGACATCGTGCCTGATGACATTGTACCCGAAGATCCGATCCTAGGACGGCCGTTTTCCGGTATAGAGCGGACTGTCCAGATAACGGCGGAGCGCAAATCGAATCAGCACAGCGAACGCCGCCGCGAGAGGCACGGCAAGCAACAGGCCGACAAATCCAAACAGGTAGCTGAAAGCGAACAGCGCGAACATGAGCCAGACCGGATGCAGCCCGACACTGTGACCGACGAGTTTCGGGGACAGCACATTACCTTCGAGGAATTGCCCGACGAAGACGATGCCGACGACGATAAGAATGTGGCCCCAATCCGGGAAAAACTGCGCGGTCGCGACGCCGAGCGAAACCACAAGCGCCGTCAACGAACCGACATAGGGAATGAAGCTGATGAGGCCGCTCACCACGCCGATGAGGAAGCCGAAGTTTAATCCCGCCAAACTCAGCCCGACCGCATAATAGGAACCGAGTATCAGACACACGCCGGATTGGCCGTGCACATAGGCCGAAATCGACGCGTCGATCTCGTGAGCAAGCTTGCGCACGGTTTCGCGCTGCTGCAGCGGGATCAACTGGTCGATGCTGCTGAGCATGCGATCCCAATCGCAGGCGACATAGAAGGCAACGACCGGCGTAATGATCAAGAGCGAGAAGATCGAAATCACCGCTTGGCCTTTCGACCACAGCGAACCGAGGAAGCCCGAGACGTAGCCCATCGCCTGATTCATCAGATCGCCGGCCGATCCGCCGCCGAGATTGTCGCCGACGATATGCTTGAGCCACGGGTAATTCGGATCGCTGGCGAGACTTTGCAAACGCTGCGCGTAAGCCGGCGCCCGGTCGATAAAGCCGGAAAGCTGCTTGAACAACGGCGGCGTGATGAACAGGATCAAAATTGCGAACGCGACCACGAAACCAGCGAGAATAATAAAGGCGGCGGCGAACCGGCTCATGCCGCGCTTGGTCAGCCTGCGGTTCAGCGGATCGAGCAGATAGGCGATCGCCATGCCGAGAACGAACGGCAGCAGGATCGGGCTCAATAGCCATAGCAGGGCGGCGAATACGACGAACGCGGCGATCCAGAACACGATGTTGCGCTCGAAGTGCACTGCGCTGCCCCTCAGGCCCCTGCCGTCAATGCCCGGCGCCGAACGAGTTCATATGGCGGACCCACTCGGCGAGATAGAAGGCGATCGAGAGCAAGGTCAAGATGGCGACCAGCGCCATGGTCAATTGCGCCACCCATGCGGCGTTAAAGCCGAAGGCCTGTTCGGCCAGGACAAGCGTGGCCAATAGGATTTGCGCCACGGTGTTGGCCTTGGAAACCATCAGCGGCCGCACCGGCATCGGCCTGCCGACCAGCCAGGCCAAAAGAAAGGCGCTGATGATCATGATGTCGCGTGACACGACGAGAATAACGAGGAAGATCGGCAGCTTCCCGGCGATGCCGAGCGAGATATAGATCGAGACGATCAGCGCCTTGTCGGCCAAGGGATCGAGGTAAGCGCCAAGCTCGCTGGCCATGCGGAAGCGCTTGGCGAGGAAGCCATCGACGGCATCGCTAATGCCGGCGGCCAGGAACAAGAGAAACGCAAAGCCCATCTCTCCGGAGATGATCGCCCAGACCACCACCGGCACCAAAAGGATACGACCTAACGTGATGAGATTTGGGATACTCAAGCCGCGCCCCGGCGCAACATCGTTGAACGACATACTATATAGCGGCGCTCGCACGCTTGCGCACCCCGCGATTCCGACGTAGGAGGCGCGAGCAATGCCTCTCCCGCCCGGGGAGGCGCATCTGTCCGAATTGGTGGCTTTCGTGGATGAGGCACGCTACGCGGCCGCCGGCGTCGATATCGATGCCGGCAACCGTATGGTGGAATTGATCAAGCCTTTGGTGCGCGCAACAGCGCGCGCCGGCGCCAGCGCGGAGATTGGCGGCTTTGGCGGCTTGTTCGATCTCAAGGCCGCGGGTTTTTCCGATCCGATCCTGGTCGCGGCAACCGACGGCGTGGGCACCAAGGTCAAGATCGCGGTCGAAACCGGCCGCCACGACACGATCGGCATCGATCTCGTCGCCATGTCGGTTAATGATCTCGTGGTGCAGGGCGCCGAGCCTTTGTTCTTTCTCGACTATTTCGCCTGCGGCAAGCTCGATCCGGCGGTTGGCGCCGCGGTCGTCAAGGGTGTCGCTGCGGCGTGCCGCGAGGCCGGCTGTGCCCTGATCGGGGGCGAGACGGCGGAAATGCCCGGAGTCTATCAGGGCGGCGACTATGACGTTGCCGGTTTTGCCGTCGGTGCCGTGGGACGCAAGGACGTGCTGCCGCGCGCCGACATCAAGACCGGCGACGTCGTCATCGGTCTCGCCTCAACCGGCGTCCATTCGAACGGTTACTCGCTGGTGCGCCGCGTGGCCGCCGGCGCCGGGCTGAGCTGGGATAATCCCGCTCCGTTCGATCCGAAGCGGAATCTGGGCGAGGCGTTGCTGACGCCGACCCGGCTCTATGTACGGTCTTGCCTCGCCGCAATCCGGGCGACAAAAGCGGTCAAGGCGCTGGCGCATATCACCGGTGGCGGATTTACCGAGAACATTCCCCGCGTCCTGCCACAGGGTCTCGGCGTTACCGTGGAGCTCGATCGGGTTCCCGTCCTGCCGGTGTTCAAATGGCTTGCAATGGCCGGCGACATCAGCGCCGATGAAATGCTGCGCACGTTCAACTGCGGCATCGGCATGGTGGCCGTGCTGGATCGCAGTGGCGCGGATGCCGCGTGCGAGTGCCTTGCCAAGAACGGCGAGTCGGTGGTTCGGCTTGGCGAAGTCGTTGCGGCGACGGACGGTCCCGCCGTCAGCTATCGCGGACGTCTCGACCTTTCGTGGTGAGCCGCATGAGCAAGAAGCGCGTCGCCGTGCTCATCTCCGGACGCGGCTCCAACATGACGGCGCTGATCGAGGCAGCCAAGGCGCAAGACTATCCGGCGGAAATCGTGCTCGTCGTGTCGAACCAAGCCGACGCCTTGGGGCTCGTGGGCGCGCGCGAAGCGGCTATCCCGACGGCGGTCGTCGATCACCGGCAGTTCGGCGAGGACCGCGAAGCATTTGAACGCGCCCTCGACGCCGAGCTTGCGGCGCACCGGATCGATCTTGTTTGTCTCGCCGGCTTCATGCGGCTTTTGACGCCCTGGCTCGTCACGCGCTGGAGCGGCCGCATGCTCAACATCCACCCCGCGCTGCTGCCGCAATTCAAGGGGCTTCACACCCATCGCCGCGCCATCGAGGCCGGCGTCAAGCGGCATGGCACCACCGTTCACTTCGTCAGCCTCGAAATGGATTCAGGACCGATCATCCTCCAGGACTGGGTCCCGGTCGGCGAAGAAGATACGGAAGACATTCTCGCCAAACGCGTGCTCGAGGTCGAGCACCGCATCTATCCACAAGCGCTGCGCCTTGTGGCCGAAGGCCGCGCGACATTTTCAAAATAAAAAACCCCCGGACGCGGATCGGACTTACGGCGTGCTCCGATCGCGTTCGTTATGCGCCGCCCGCTGCCGCACCGGATGCGTTGTCGCGCGCCTTGATTTCGCGCAAACGCCGCCACAATCCGCCTCCGGCGATGACGAGCGCCACGCCGGCACCGGCCGCGGCAAGTTCGACCTGCTGCACGAACGTCGCGCCAAAACTCGTAGCCAAATGTCCCGACAGCGCCGGATCGGTCGCAATCGTCTCCCCGGCAATCCAGCCAAGAAGCGCCGCGCCGGCCCATATGAGAATCGGGAAACGGTTGAGCAGGGTCATGAACAGAGCCGCACCCGCCACGATCAGTGGAATCGAGGCGGCAAGACCGATTGCGACCAACAGCAAGTCGCCCCGCGCGGTTGCGGCGATCGCGATAACATTGTCGAGGCTCATAATGATGTCGGCGACGACGACAATCCCGATCGCGCGCCACAATTGCGCAGCCGCCTGGACTTCGTTTTTGTCGGGATCTTCCGGCACGATCAGCCTCGCCGCAACGAATAACAGGGCCGCCCCGCCAATCAGCTTGAGGTAGGGAAGCAGCATCAGCCCCGCGATGACGCCCGTAAAGATTATGCGCAACATCACCGCGATGCCGGCGCCGATCACCATACCCCAGCGGCGTTGGTGCGGCGGCAACCCGCGGCAGGCCATGGCGATGACCACGGCGTTGTCGCCGGACAACAGGACATTGATGAAGATAATTTGCAGGACGGCGAACCAAAACGCCCTGTATCCCAATTGCGCGACGCCGGCATGCAGCCATTCGCGCCACAGCGCCGGATGGAGATATTCGGCGACCGCCCCCACGCGCGTCGCCTTCAGCCGACGATTTCGTTGCCGGCGAAGAACTGCGCGATTTCCTTTTGCGCGGTATCGGCGGCATCCGAACCGTGCACCGAATTTTCGCCGATCGATTGCGCGTGGACCTTGCGAATGGTGCCGGGCGCCGCCTTGGCCGGATCGGTCGCCCCCATAAGATCACGATAGGCCGCGACGGCATTCTCACCCTCGAGTACCTGGACGACCACAGGACCCGAGGTCATGAAGTCGACGAGCTCGCCAAAAAACGGCCGCGCGCGATGAACCTCATAGAACGTCTCGGCCTCTTGGCGCCGCATCCGCATGCGCTTCTGCGCAACGATACGCAAACCAACCTTCTCGATCATCGCGTTGATGGCGCCCGTCACGTTGCGGGCGGTGGCATCCGGCTTGATGATCGAAAACGTACGCTCGATCGCCATCAAATTTTCCTTTTGGGAAGAGTAAAGGCGGCATTAAACCGCGCGGGCTTATAGCCTTCACGCATGATCCCGGCAAGCGCACGCGCGAGCCGCGTGAACGCGGGGTGAACGAAGCCGTGCTGGCGCGTTCAGCTTGATTAATCCGCAATAAATTTCGCTCTCGGCGCCGGTTCAGGCGCGATGCTTAAAACTGGCAGCATGAACCAAAGGGCCGCAGGCCCCGACCAAAGGACAACGGCGCGTAACTGCGTCAAACCAAGGAGGTTACAAATGCTGCGCAAGATGATCCTGGCTCTCGCCGCCAGCGCCACGCTTGGCGCCGCCGCACTTTCACCCACGACCGCTTCCGCATGGGGCGGACATCCCGGCTGGCGTGGCGGCTGGCACGGCGGCTGGGGCCACCCCTTCGTTCGGGTTTATGCCGGCCCGGGTTACGGCGGCTGCATGGTGCGGCGCTGGGTCTATACGCCTTACGGACCGGTGCTGCGTTGGGTCAATCGCTGCTATTGATCGAAAGTCAAATTCCACTTCGGCAAACGACGGCCCCAGCCTCGCCAGAGGCCGGGGCCGATTGCATTCGATGAGCAGGCTAAGTCTGAGCGTCCTTCTTTTGCGGCTTGCCCGACTTCGCCGATTTTTTCTTCTCAGGCTGCGGTGGAGGTGCTTGCATCGCCGCGCGATCCATTTGCATGAGTTCACCGCGCTCGAACCGATAGACGCCCGATCGCGGGCCGCTGTTGTAGGTCAAGACCGCAGTGCGATCGCCGTTCGGGTTCGTGCCGAGTTGGACCGTCGTGGGCTGGCCGGCGCGGAACACCACATCACACTCACTCATGCCGAGCGCAAGGCCGCCGCCGAGCGAGGAGGCGGCGTCTGGAGGAGCCGCGGGCGCGGCGGCCGGCGCTTGCGGCGCCATTGGCGCCGCGCAGGTTCCATTGCTGTTGACGAGGTCGTTTGCGGTAATCGGGCGCTGCCGTTGTTTCGTTTCCTGCAGCTCGGAAAAAGTGTAACCGCCATTCTTGCCGACGACGTCGACCGGCTTGGTGAACCAAGGCTGGCTCAAATCGACATCGGAATTGGCGCAGCCGGATAGCGCAACAGCCATGCCCAGGACTGCCAGCGCGGCGGAACCTTTAAATCGAAGCTGCACCCGCAGATCCCCAGTAGCCTAATCCGCCACGAAGCATGCGGTTTGTGTTGCGATCATGGCATGCCGCCCCCGCCATATTAGCGGCTTTCGGCGGCATTCCGCTCATATCAGAACCCAGAAAACAAACATGGTAAAGACCAAAAATAGGCGAGAAGACACAGGGTTGGCCGGACCATCCAAGCCGCCTCAAGGTTCGAACCCTTTGTGATGCAGATCACGGACAGCTTTGCCGGCAAACGCGACATTGACGCAACGTCCGCTGCCGCCGCAGCGGCGACGTGGGGGACGTTGTAAGTCCAAGGGAGTTTTCATGCAATTGCAATTCGTCGGCTGCGGCGATGCCTTCGGCTCGGGCGGACGATTTAATACCTGCTTTCATCTCGTCGGCCGCGGGATCAATGCATTGATCGATTGCGGCGCGACATCTCTGGTGTCGATGAACAAGCTTGCGATCAACCGCAATGACATCGACGTCATCTTCATTTCGCATTTCCACGCCGATCACATCGGTGCGCTTCCGTTCTTTATTCTTGAATCGAATTATGTGCTCAAGCGGCAGCGCCCCCTCACCATAGCGGGGCCGCCCGGACTCAAATCGCATTATGCGGAGATCATGGAAGTCGCGTTTCCCGGCAGCAACTCGTTGGAACTGTCCTTCCCTTTGACGCTTCGCGAATTGGAAATCGGCAAGCGCAACGAGATCGCTCCCATGCGGCTCACCCCATACCATGTCGTCCATGACGATCGTGCCGGGCCGTGTCTCGGCTTCCGCATCGAGGCCGAAGGCAAGGTCATCGCCTTCTCCGGCGATACACAATGGACGGAAACGCTCATCGATATCGGACGCGACGCCGACCTTTTCATCTGCGAGGCCTACACGCGGGACAAGCCGGTCACCGGCCACATGGCGCTGAGTTTACTGGAACCCCACCTCGGCAAGATTCGGCCAAAGCGTCTCGTGCTCACGCATATGAGCAACGACATGCTGGCGCGCCGCGCCGAGCTGCCGTTTGAGACCGCCGAAGATGGAATGATCGTCGAACTGTAAGCTCGGAGCCGATTGCGGCAATTACGCGCCGAGCGCCGCTTCGATCGCCGCAAGCGCGGCGTCCGCCTTCGATCCGTCGGGACCGCCGGCTTGCGCCATATCCGGTCTGCCGCCGCCGCCTTTGCCGCCGAGCACTTCCGCGCCTTTTTTCACCAGATCGACGGCGTTGAAGCGCGCCACGAGATCCTCGGTGACGCCGACCACGATCCCCGCCTTGCCATCGCCGGTGACGCCGACAATGGCGACAATGCCGGAGCCAACCTTTTTCTTGCCCTCGTCGGCGAGGCTGCGCAGGTCTTTGAGCTCGATACCTTCCACCGCGCGCGCCATGAGTTTCACGTCGCCGACGGTGCGAACGCCATCGGCGCCATCGCTTTTGCCGCCGCCACTCATTCCGCCTGACATGGCGAGCTTTTTCTTCGCCTCAACAAGTTCGCGTTCCAGACGCTTGCGTTCGTCAAGCAGCGACGCCACCCGGTTCGGCACATCATCGACCGGCACCCGCAATTCGGACGCCGTGGCTTTGGCGAGGCGCGCAAAATTATTGGCGCTGGCGCGAGCGGCGTTGCCGGTCAGCGCCTCGATCCGTCGCACGCCCGAGGCAACACCGGAGTCGCTCAACACCGAAATGATCCCAATATCGCCGGTGCGGTTGACGTGAGTGCCGCCGCACAATTCGACCGACCAACCCAGCGTATTGCCGCCGCCCGTCGAAGGATTCTGCCCCATCGCAACGACGCGCACCTCGTCGCCGTATTTCTCGCCGAACAGCGCGCGCGCGCCAGAGGCGACGGCGTCGTCGCGGCTCAAAAGCCGCGTCACGACCGGCGCATTCTGCAAGACGATGTCGTTGGCGATATCCTCCACCCGCTCGATCTCTTCGCTGCTCATCGGCTTGGGATGCGAGAAATCGAAGCGCAAGCGGTCGGGCGCCACCAGCGAGCCCTTTTGCGCAACGTGGTCGCCGAGCACCTGGCGCAACGCCTCGTGCAGAAGATGCGTCGCGGAATGGTTTTTCCTGATCGCACCGCGGCGTCCATGATCGACCTCAAGCGCGAGTGCGGTACCCTCTTTCAACGCGCCTTCTTCGACCGTGCCGACATGGGCGAACACGTCGCCGGCATATTTTTGCGTATCGGCGACCTTAAAGCGCACGCCGTCCGCCTTCAGGATTCCGGTATCGCCGACCTGGCCGCCGGATTCGCCATAGAACGGTGTCTGATTGAGCACGACGGCGCCACTCTCGCCCTTTTTCAGCGCGGCAACTTCCTTACCGTCGCGCACCAGCGCGGCCACCACGCCTCCGGCCTCCTCGGTGTCGTAGCCGAGAAATTCCGTTGCGCCGAGCTTTTCGCGTAAGCTGAACCAAACCGCCTCGTCCGCGGCCTCACCTGAACCGGCCCAGGAGGCGCGCGCTTTCTTGCGCTGTTCCTCCATGGCGTCGGTGAAGGATGCGATATCGACACCGATACCGCGCGGCCGCAGCGCATCCTGCGTCAGATCGAGTGGAAAGCCGTAGGTGTCGTAAAGCGTGAAAGCCGTCACGCCGTCGAACATATCGCCCTTCTTGAGCGACTTGCTCGCTTCATCGAGGATCGCAAGGCCGCGTTCGAGCGTGCGGCGAAAACGCTCCTCTTCGAGTTTTAAAGTTTCAGTGATCATCGCTTCGGCGCGGTGCAATTCCGGATAAGCCTGCCCCATCTCGCGCACCAGCACCGGCACAAGCTTCCACATCAGCGGCTCTTTGGCGCCAAGCAATTCGGCGTGCCGCATGCCGCGGCGCATGATGCGGCGAAGCACGTAGCCGCGCCCTTCGTTCGACGGCAGCACGCCATCGGCGATCAGGAAAGCTGACGCGCGCAGATGGTCGGCGATGACGCGATGCGAGGCTTTTTGCTCGCCCTCTGGATCGACGCCGGTGAGATCGGCGATGGCCTCGATCAGCGCGACAAAGAGGTCGATATTGTAATTGTCATACGTGCCCTGCAGCACCGCGGCCAGGCGCTCTAGGCCTAAACCGGTATCGATCGAAGGCCGCGGCAGGTCGACACGTTTGCCGCCGGCAAGCTGTTCGTACTGCATGAACACGAGATTCCAGATTTCGACAAAGCGGTCGCCCTCGGCCTCCGGGCTGCCGGGCGGGCCGCCCCAAATTTTCTCGCCGTGGTCGTAGAAAATCTCCGAGCACGGGCCGCACGGCCCGGTGTCGCCCATCGCCCAGAAATTATCGCTGCCGGAAATGCGGAGGATTTTTTGCTCGGGCAGGCCCGAGATTTTTCGCCACAGCTTGAACGCCTCGTCGTCGTCGATATAGACCGTCACCAGCAATTTATTCGCGGGAAGGCCGTATTCCTTCGTCACCAGCTTCCAGGCAAGCTCGATGGCGCGCTCCTTGAAATAATCGCCGAACGAGAAATTGCCGAGCATCTCGAAGAACGTGTGATGGCGCGCGGTATAGCCGACATTGTCAAGGTCGTTGTGCTTGCCGCCGGCGCGCACGCACTTCTGTGCCGTCACGGCACGCGAATAAGGACGTTTTTCCAGGCCGGTGAAGACGTTCTTGAACTGCACCATGCCGGCATTGGTGAACATCAGCGTCGGGTCGTTGCGCGGCACGAGCGGAGACGACGGCACGACTTCGTGGCCCTCGCGCGCGAAGTAGCCGAGGAAGGCCGACCTGATATCGTTGACGCCAGTCATCTTGGGGCACTCTCTAGCGATGCAGTGCTTTCCTGTCCAGGAAAGGCGGCATTTACGGCGGAATTGATGTGCCGCGGCAAAGCATATAAGCGCTGGGGCGGCCGCGCGCCCGCCGAAGTGAGCCTGTGATGAACGAGCAACGCACCCGCCTGCCCAACACGCTTGAAGACAAGCTACGCCGCGGCCGTTTCGTGATGACGGCCGAGCTTGCGCCGCCGATGTCGTGCGATGCGCAAGAGTTGTTGCAAAAGGCGGCAGGACTGAAGGGCTTGGCCGACGCGGTCAACGTCACCGACGGGGCCGGCGCGCGGGCGCATATGAGCGCGCTCGCGGCCGCGAGCTTCCTGATCGGCGCCGGCATCGAACCGATTCTCCAGATCACCTGCCGCGATAAAAACCGCATCGCGTTGCAAAGCGAACTGATGGGGGCGGCCGCGCTCGGCATCCGTAATCTCCTCCTTCTCACCGGTGACGATCCGAAAGCCGGCGATCAGCCCGACACCAAGCCGGTGTTCGACATCGATTCGAAGACGCTGATCGAAACCGCACGGCGGCTGCGCGACGAGGGCACGCTGCCGACAGGACGCAAGGTCGCGGGCAACGCGGCGTTTTTCATCGGCGCCGCCGACCTGCCGATCGATCCACCCGACGGCTGGCAGCCGAACGCGCTCCTCGCCAAGATCAAATCCGGCGCGCAATTCGCGCAGACGCAGTTCTGCATGGATGCCGCCATCGTACGACGCTATGTCGGGGTGCTGGAACAGGCCGGCGTCACGAAGGAGCTCGCGCTCCTGATCGGCGTCAACCCGCTGCGCTCGGCGAAGTCGGCGGCCTGGATGAAAAGTCATCTCTTCGGCACCATCATTCCCGATGCCTTTATCGAGCGGATGGATAAAGCCGCCGATCCGGTGCGCGAGGGCGTGCGCATCTGCGCCGAATTAATTGAGGAGCTTTCGACAATTCCCGGCGTCGCCGGCGTCCACATCATGGCGCCGGGGAATGACGCGGCGATCCCGGAAGTGATTGCGGCGGTGAGAGCGAAGAATAAGTAGCCTAGCCACTACTTCGCCGGCTCTTCCACCGTGCGGATGTCGATCTCCGATTTCAGGGTGCGGTGCACCGGGCACTTGTCGGCGATTTCCATGAGCCGGGCGCGCTGCTCGCCATTGAGATCGCCCTCAAAGGTAATGACGCGCTCGATGCGGTCGAGCATGCCCTCCTTGGTTTCGCATTCGGCGCAATCGCTGGCGTAAATCCTGCTGTGCCGAAGCCGGACCAGCGTGCGCGTCAGCGGAAACTTCTTGCGGTCGGCATAAAGCCGCAGCGTCATCGACGTGCAGGCGCCGAGCGCGGCAAGAAGAAGATCGTACGGACCGGGACCGCTGCCAAGTCCGCCGGCATCCTTTGGCTCGTCCGCAATCAGATGATGCCTGCCGGAGATAATCTCTTGCTGAAACAGACCGTGTCCGGTTTCGCGCACCAAGCGGTGCTAGGTACAGATTCGTCGGTCGCCGTCGTTTCAGCTGCCATAAGCACCTCCTGTCAGGCCGGACTAGGCACGGCGGCAACGATGGCATCCGCAACTCTGTGCTGGAAGTCCGGAAGAGTCCGCAATTCGTCGATCGTACGCGGTACGGGAAAGCTATCGACGCTCAGGTCCGACCAATCCTCGGCGGCAAATTTCAGAACTTCCGCAGCCTTGCGGATTGCCTCGTCGATTGTATCGCCGGCGGTGAAAACTCCGGGCACATCAGGAAGGGAAACGCCGTAGCAACTATCGGCGTCTTTGTGGATGAGAGCGATGTAATGAGCCATTCGCTACCGCCCCAGCTCCCGCATCGCCGCGTCTAACCCTTCGATCGTCAGCGGATACATCCGGCCGCCGAGAACTTGGCGCATCAGGCGGATTGAGGCCGTCGTTTCCCATTCGTGCTCGGGCACCGGATTGAGCCATACGCAGGAGGGATAAGTCGTGACGACGCGTTGCATCCACGCCTGCCCCGCCTCCTCGTTGAAATGCTCGACCGAACCGCCGGGCGCGACGATCTCGTAAGGCGACATCGAGGCGTCGCCGACGAAGATCACCTTGTAGTCATGCGGATAGGTGTGCAGCACGTCCCAGCTCGGCGTCGTTTCGGTCCAGCGCCGCGCGTTCTGTTTCCACACTTTCTCGTAGAGGCAATTGTGGAAGTAGAGGTGAACGAGGTGCTTGAATTCGGTCTTGGCGGCGGAGAACAATTCCTCCGTCGTCTTGACGTGCCAATCCATCGAGCCGCCGACGTCGAGGAACAGCAGCACCTTGATGGTGTTGTGCCGCTCCGGCCGCATCAGGATATTGAGATAGCCCTTGTGCGCGGTGCCTTTGATGGTGCCGTCGAGATCGAGCTCGTCGGGAGCGCCGGTGCGCGCGAATTTGCGCAAGCGGCGCAGCGCGATCTTGATGTTGCGGGTGCCGAGCTCGACATCACCGGCGAGATCCCTGAACTCACGCTTGTCCCACACTTTCACGGCGCGGAAATTGCGGTTCTTGTCCTGCCCAATGCGGATGCCTTCCGGGTTGTAGCCGTAAGCGCCAAAGGGCGATGTGCCGGCCGTGCCGATCCACTTCTTGCCGCCCTGGTGGCGGCCCTTCTGTTCGGCAAGGCGCTGGCGCAATGTCTCAAGGAGCTTGTCGAGGCCACCCATTGCCTCCATCTGCTTCTTCTCTTCCTCGGTGAGATATTTCTCCGTGAGCTTTTTCAGCCACTCGACTGGAATTTCCGCGGCCAGCGATTGCTCGACCAGATCGAGACCCTTGAAGACGTGGCCGAACACACGGTCGAACTTGTCGAGATTGCGTTCGTCCTTCACCAGCGCCGAGCGCGACAGATAATAAAAATCCTCGACACGGCGGCCGGCAAGGTCCTTTTCCATCGCCTCCATCAGCGTGAGGTATTCGCGCAGCGTTACCGGCACGCCGGCCTGCTTCAGCTCATGGAAGAAGGTCGCGAACATGCCTTAACATTCGCCCACGGCGCGCGGCCGTCAAGCGGCCAGTCCTGCTTGCTTGTTCTGAAATGCGGGTATGATCCGAATCATGGCCGAGATTTTCCTCGTTATCTTCATCGTATTTCTGGTCCGCGTTTTCCTTCAGCGTAATCTGCCGCGGGTTGGCGGTAAGATCGGCCCGCGCCAAAAAATGACCGGCCCCGAGTCGATCCCGGAGGGCTTTTCAGGCGTTTACGCGCGTTCGATGCGACTGTCTGTAGCGTCGGCCGAGGCTGCGAAATTTTCGAGTGCGAAGGCTTTCCTGCGCCAAGGCACGCGGGAAATTCCGGCGCTGATGCGGATCTATTGCGTTACCGACTGCAAAACCGAGATCGAAATTCCAGCCAAGTCCCCCGATTACGAACGCATCGCTGTCAGCGAGGCGCTTGAATTGCTCCGCGAATTACCGGACTTGCGGCTTGTTCGCCGCCTCCACCTCAGTGACGAGCCGTGTTACCTCGACCCTTGGATGCGCAAGATCGCCGGCGGGGACGTACGTCTCCTCGGCCATGCAACCAGTTTTGCGCTGATCGCGCTTTATCGTCCCGACCGCCGCTTCCGCCGCGAGATCGGGCTTACTTTGCTGCACGAGTGGCTGCATGTCGTCGCGTTCAAACATGAAATCGACCTCTGGCGCTTCGGTCGCGCCAACAAAATCGAGCAGCTCACGCCGGTTCCGTTTGAGGGCGCCAACACCGGTCGCGCCAAGAGGCTGCCGCACGAAGCATGGTCCGACTTTGGAGAGAAGTTGCTTGGCTACGATGAGACAATCGCCCGAGAGACAGCACTGACATCGCCGTTGCACGCCATGATCCTGTGGCAGCGGGTCGAGAAAATATTGCGCCGGACACCAAAGCGATTCCGCAGCACGCGCTTTGCCGAATTGGAAACGCGCGCCGCCTTCGTGCGCACCGAGGTCGCGGCAAAGGCCCGCGAGATACATACCCGCCTGCCCCCGTAGCCTCCGTTGTGAGGGTCGTTTAAACGCATGCGGCGGCGTCCGGCGAGAGCGTATGAAGAGAAACAGTTTCTATTTCAGTTAGTTACCTCCTTATAAGATATATCTTGCGTTATAACTCAACGTGATCTATCTAAAGATATATCTTTAACTGGAGAACCAAGAAATGCACGGACACTGCGAATCTCACGGCGGCAAATGGGGCGCTGGGCGTCATCGTCGCCACCGCTTCGGCGGCTTCGGATTTGGCGGGCGCCAGGGCGGGGGCGGCTTCGACGGAATGGGCGGCGAGGACGTGATGCGCGCGCGCCGCATGCTGGCGCAGGGCGACCTGCGGCTCATTGCGCTCGCACTGATCGCCGAAGCACCGCGCCACGGCTACGAAATCATCAAGCTGCTCGAGGAAAAGACCGGCGACTGGTACTCACCGAGCCCCGGCATCGTCTATCCGACGCTGACTTATCTCGAGGAAGCGAACTACGTCACCGCGTCCGCCGAAGGCAGCAAAAAGCTTTACACCATCACCGATGAAGGCCGCGCCTATCTCGAGGCCAATCGCGATCTCGTCGACGTCGTGCTCGGTCGCTTGGCCGCGCTCGGCGAGCGGGTGAACCGCTGGCGCCGTGACTCGCGCGGCGATCGCCGTACGCTGCCGACGCTGGTGGAAGCGACTCTAGATCACTTACGTGAAGCTATCGGCAAGCGGCTCGACAACGATGCCGAGGCGGAAGCGCGGCTCGTCGAAATCCTCGCCCGCACGGTGACGGAATTGCAGCAGCGCAGTTGAAGCGCGGCGAAAACTTACCGCGCGGCGCCAACATCCGGCGTGCGCACATGCTCCGGCCGGATGCCGACGCCAAGCAATCGCGCCGGAATGCGTTGCAGGATTGGAAAAATCTCGAACGATTTGAACAGCAGCGGCGGCTTCGGCCGCTGCTCGCTCTTGAGCACACGGCTGATGATGCGGTTTTGCGCGGTGAGCTGAAGCCATTGCGTAAAGCGCAGCGGCAAGGTGCGCCGCTCTTGGATTACCTGAAGGTCGCGGTCTGTCACCGTGCCGGATCTGAGCGGCGCGGCAACGCGGTTTGCGGCGGCGACGGCATCTTGCACGGCAAGATTGATGCCGACCCCGCCGATCGGCGACATCGCATGCGCGGCATCGCCGATGCAGATGAGCCCCGGCCGCGACCATTGCCGTAACCGGTCGACCGTGACAGTCAGGAGCTTGACGTCGTCCCAGCTTTTCAATTGATCGACGCGGTCGGCGAGAAACGGCGACATCTGCACGACGGCGTCGCGGAAGGCGACAAACCCCCTCGCCTTCACGTTCTCGATGCCGCCCTTCGGGATAACATAAGCGCACTGCCAGTAATCGCCGCGATCGAGCATGACCATCATCTTGCCGGCCTCGACGTGGCCGAACGTGTCGGTCTCGTCGCTCGTCTTGCGCGAGAGGCGGAACCAAAGCACATCCATCGGCGCGCCGTAATCGTCGCTTTTGAATCCGGCTTGATCGCGAACAGTCGAATGCCGTCCGTCGGCGCCGACCACCAAATTGGCGCGGATCGTGAGCGCACCCTCCGGCGTGGTTGCCCGAAGGCCGGTGACACGGCCGCCTTCCTCGATCAGCTCTTTCGCCTCCGCCTTCATGCGCAGATCGAAGGTTTTGTAGCGTTTGCCGTGCTTTGCCAGAAAATTGAGGAAGTCCCACTGCGGCATCAGCGCGACATATTTGCAGTGCGTCGGCAGGTGGGTGAAATCGGCTATCCGGATGCGATCGCTGCCGATCTGGGCGCTGAGTTTCTCGATCTTCTGGTGCGGCATTTTGAGAAATTCATCGAGCAGGCCGAGCTCGTACATCAGCTCGAGCGTCGATGGGTGCACGGTGTCGCCGCGGAAATCGCGAAAGAAATCGGCATGCTTTTCCAGCACGACCACTTCGACACCGGCCCGCGCCAAAAGAAAGCCGAGCATCATCCCGGCCGGCCCGCCGCCAGCGATGGCGCACTTGGTAGTGATCGACGAATCCGGCATTTTGACTACTTGCGCGCCAACACGCCTTGAAACCAGACATAAACGAGGCGTAACACGTGTCGTTCCTAACGTCCCTCACATTTCCGCCGCAAGCGGGGTGCTAGAAGGACTACCGTCGCCCTCCACCCACAATTATGCGCGCTTCCATCATCCTCGCCCTCTTTATCGCCCTTACGCCGCTCGACGCGGCGGTTGCGCAATTGGCGGGGACCGGGGATTTCCATATCGCCTGGGAAGTGAAGAACAGATTTCGCCTGTTTCGCAACGACGCCGATTTCCAGCGGATGGCCGCGGCAAGCCAGGGCGACGGCGTTCTCGCCGCCGAACGGCGGCTTGAACACGATACCGACGGCCTCGGTTGGGCCAAGGACGTCGTCGCCAACCTGTGTCTCGACACTTCCGGCGATCTCCTGGAGACCTGCGAACGCGACGGCGTGCAGGAGAATTACCTCGACCCCCGTGATCATCCCATCGGCGTGACCATTTCCGGGCCGGTACCGCAAGACGCAACCTGCGTCTGGAATTTCGATGACGGCCAATCGGCCCTCAAGCAGAGCAGCGCGCCCTGCAATCAGGAAGTCCAGTTGCGCGTGCCGTACGGCCGCACCACCGTCGCTACCGTCGATATTCCGCTTGGCGACGGCACGGCGCAGCGCGTCGCCACCGAGATCGCGGTGCGCGATGTGCTCATCGCCGGTCTCGGCGATTCCATCGCCGCCGGCGAGGGCAATCCGGATCGCGCGGTGGAGCTGGAAGGCGGCTTCTGCTTCAAGCGCTTTTTGACCGGCGGCAGCAGCCAATATTTCCGTCCGAGCCGCGCCGGTTATAGCGACGACCGCTCGTGCGAAGATGCACCCTCGACCCCGGCCGCGGCGAAAGACTGGGCGCGCCACGGCGCGCGCTGGATGAATCCGGCCTGCCATCGCTCGCTCTACGGCTATCAGGTGCGCACCGCGCTGGCGCTCGCGATCGAGCAGCCGCATATCGCCGTCACCTTGGTCCCGCTGGCTTGCACCGGCGCGACGATCGGGGCCGGAATGTTCGCCAGCCAACGCGCCGACGATTGCCCGTGGGTGGTGGGAATAGAGAGTTGCTCCGGCACCGCCCCCGCGCAATTCGGCGAACTGCGCGACATCATGGCGGCGGTGCATCGCCAACAGCCCAACCGCAATCTCGACATGGTGCTGCTGACGGTGGGGGCCAACGACGTGAATTTCGCCGGCATCGTCGCCAATGTCATCGTCAACGCCACAACCGAAAGAATCCTGCTCAAGCAAGGCGGCTCGATCGCCAGCGTTGCCGATTCGCAAAAGGCGCTCGACGACGCTCTCCCCGATGAATTCTCGCAATTGCGCACGGCGCTCAAGCCCTATGTCGGCGGCAATCTCGGGCGCGTCGTTTTTGTTTCCTACGGCAACCCCGCCAATCAGGCGACCAACACACCCTGCCCCGGCGGGCGCGACGGGCTTGACGTGCATCCTGCCTTCGGCGCCGATGCCGAGCGGCTGCGCGCGGCGGCGGACTTTGTCGACAATAAATTCTTGCCGAAGGTCAAAGCACTTGCGACCTGCGACGGCAGCAAGATTTGTCACGATCCGACGACGGAGCGCATGACCTTTGTCGATGGCCATCAGGCCGCATTCTCGCAGCATGGCATGTGCGTGCGAGCCAGCAGCGATCCGGAATTCGACCGCAAATGCTTTTCGACGACCGGAGATAGTTTTCAAACCGATCCAAACATCGCCCCGGACGATCCGATGGCCTGCGGCGAGCCGGCCAGCAATTATCGTCCCTACGCCCCGCGGGGGCGCTGGGTCAGGACGGCAAACGACAGCTACTTCACCGCCATGACCTATCCCGAAGGCATGCCGCTGGTCTTAAAGCCGAGCGACATTCATGACGCGCTGTGGGGCGTGCTCAGCGCCGTCTACGGCGGTGCGGTGCACCCCACCGCCGAAGGCTATGCCGCGATGGCCGATGCCGCACTGCCTGCTGCGCGCGGGGTGCTTGGCCTGCCGCAGCCGCCCGCCGTTCAGGCCCAGCCGTTGCCTCCGCCAGCGCCGGCAATCCAACCTGCCGCAGGAGCGCCCCCGCCGCGCGCGCCGTGATCAGGCCTGGGCCTGCTGTGGGCGCTCGGGCGCCACGCCCAGCTTCTTCTGCAGGCTCGACGAGGACGTAGTGTACTGAAACACCAGCCGCTTCTCCGGGTAGACGTAGCGGTGCGCCTTCTGCGCCATCAGCGCGCCTTCATGGAATCCCGACAGGATGAGCTTGAGCTTGCCGGGATACCAGTTGATGTCGCCGATGGCAAAAATACCCGGCATGTTGGTCTCGAAGCTCGCCGTCTCGACCGGAATGAACTCATTGTTTTTCAGCTCAAAGCCCCAATTGGCGACCGGGCCGAGCTTCATGGTCAGACCGAAGAATGGCAGCAACGCGTCGCACGCGATCTCGTAGGCCGAGCCGTCATTGGTCTTGACCATCGCCTTGCTGATCTGGCCGTCGTTGCCGACGAGCGACGTGACTTGGCCCAGGACGAAATCGATTTTGCCTTCGCCGACCAGCGACAACATTTTATTGACGCTATCCGGAGCGGCGCGAAATTCGCTGCGCCGGTGCAAGAGCGTGAGATGGCGCGCGAGCGGCGCGAGATTGAGCGTCCAATCGAGCGCGCTGTCGCCGCCGCCGACGACGAGGACGCGCTTGTCGCGGAACGTGTCCATCTTGCGCACCGCATAGTGCACCGATTTGCCTTCATAGGGCTCGATGCCGGGGATCGGCGGACGCTTGGGCTGGAACGAACCGCCGCCGGCTGCGATGACGACGACCTTGCACTCGAATTCCTGACCCTGGTCAGTCTTCACGCGGAACAGCGGATCGCCGATCTTCTCGACGGTCTCCACCATCTCGTTGAGATGAAACTGCGGATTGAAAGGCTTGATCTGCTGCAGCAGCGCCTCGACCAGTCCTTGCGCGCTGGTATAGGGAATGCCGGGAATGTCGTAGATCGGTTTCTCCGGATAAAGCTCCGCGCACTGCCCGCCGATCTTGTCGAGAATGTCGATCAGGTGGCATTTCATGTCGAGCAGGCCGAGCTCGAACACCGCGAACAATCCAATAGGGCCAGCACCAATAATGACAACGTCGGTTTTGATAGGTTCGGTCATGTCTTATCCAAGCTCGTTCCGCTTCAAAGTATGTCGGGAAGGGCGACTGTCTAGCGTGGCCGGCGCGTCAGGGAAAGAGGATGAATCCGCAGCCCTCTGGAACAAATTCCGGTCACGCCTGGCGGGCCGGTGTGGTTACCACGAGCCCGTCGAGGTCATCGCGGACCTTGATCTGACACGACAGCCGCGAATTCGGCCTGACCTCAAAGGCGAAATCGAGCATGTCCTCTTCCATCGGTGACGGCGCGCCGACTTTCTCGCGCCAAGCCTCGTCAATATAGAGATGGCAGGTCGAACAGGCGCAGGCGCCGCCGCATTCGGCCTCGATTTCCGGCACGCCGTGCTTGATCGCGGTCTCCATGACGGTGGAACCGGTCTCGCCGTCAACCGTGCGCGCTGTGCCCCCTGAATCGATGTAGGTGATTTTGACCATGGCGGGGTTATCGACTGAGGGCTTCCGCTGCAAAAAGGCGCCGATGAGGTTCGGGCGGCCTCTATCTATCGGCTCGCGGCGGATGGCGCCAGTGCGGAAGCTTCAGCCGCGATCAGCGATCGCGCGCAAGTTCGGCCAGGAGCTCGGTCAAGCGCGTGCCGATTGCAGCGCTGGCTTCGAGGCTTGCAGCCTTGAGCTCCTCGATCGCTTCATCGATACCGCCTTCGCTGCAGTCGCCAGTGGCGGCCTGTTCCAAAAGTTCGGCAGCCCGCGCCACGCGCCATGCCCCGATGCCACGCGCCGAACCCTTCAACGTGTGAGCTGCCGCAGCGGCCAACGCCGGCTCTGCACCCACGATGCGATTGAGCATGATCGTGGTTTGACGAACGAAAATTTCGAGAACCTCGCGTTCCAGCCGGCGGTCGCCGAGCGTCATGCGCGCAAGATGGTCCTCATCGATAGCGGTTGGCCTACGATCGCTCTCTGCCGGGGCCGATAAGCGCACTGCGGTCATGACGGCCACCTCGCCGACCCACGCAATCGGACGCGCGCATGCGCGCCGGCCGGCGAAAAATCGCCGGCCGCGGCCCAAGACTGGCCGTATTTTTGGCAGCACAATGGCATGTTCATCCCGATCGAAGGCTAGCGTTGGTAAGGTGAAAAACCCGTTAACGATGATTAAAGGGACGTTACCAACCCGGTTTTCTTCGATCTGGCAGACCGATAGGATGGGCTATGGCAGTGTGACCTGAGGGCTTGGTTGGGGGTGCCCTTCAACCGGTGAGGAACCAACGATCACGCGCTCGTGGCGCGGCCTGAAGCGTGCTGAGAGCGCTCGCGGCCCGTCCTAGTTAAGCGTAACACGCGAGGCGACGACCGAAATGGCCAATTATCCGAAGAAGACGATAGATCCGACCGAGGCGGCGCTGTCGGCAATCCAGGAAGCACTCAATATCCAGGAAGACGAGGCGCAGGCGAGCCAGCCCGACGGCATGGCCGATCTCATTCCCGCCGGCGTCCGCCAGCAGGGCGCGGCCGCGTCACCCGCCGAGCAGGACCTATTCGGCACCGACGCAATCGGCACACGCGATCTTTCGGGACCCGGCTCTCGCGCCGCTAATGACGATCAGCAATCGATCGGCCAGATCCTGCACGCGCTGCAGCGCCGCCCGGTGCGTTCTTCCTATTTTGTCGCCACGGTTTTCTCCGCCGCCTGGATTGTCTGCTGCGTCTCGCTGTCGTGGGCTTATCTTTCGGAACTGAGCGCCGCGCTTGGTCCGAACAGCTCACCGGCCGCGCTCTTGATCGGCCTCGGCGCTGCGGCGCTGCTCCCGATCATCTTCTTCTTTGGCGTCGCCCACATGGCTTGGCGCTCCCAGGAGCTGCGCCTGATCGCGCAATCCATGGCGCGAGTCGCCATGCGGCTCGCCGAACCCGAAAGCGTGGCGCGGGATTCCATCGTCACCGTCGGACAAGCGATCCGCCGCGAAGTAGCCGCCATGGGCGACGGCGTCGAGCGCGCGCTGGCGCGCGCCAGCGAGCTTGAATCGCTTGTGCAGAGCGAGGTTGCGGCGCTCGAACGCACCTATAGCGACAACGAGGTTCGCATCCGCGGGCTGCTGCAGGATCTCGCCAGCCAGCGCGACACGCTGGTCGGCCAGGCCGAGCAAGTCCGTTCCGCCCTCAACAACGTTCAGATCGACCTGACGCAGGATCTCTCCACCATCAGCGATCTCGTCGGCGACCAGGTCAACGAGGCCGCCCAACGCATTACCCATTCGCTGGCGGAGAAGGGCGAGCAGATCACGTTCGCCCTCGGCCAGATCGGCGATAATATGGTCCAGCAGCTGACCGATCGCGGCGGCGACCTGCTCGATCGGCTGGAAACCGCCAGCGACGAAACCTCGCGCGCCATCTCGACGGCGAGCGATCGTCTCACATCGAGCCTCGATTTCAAGACCAATCACATCGGCGAGGAATTTGCCGAAATCGCGACCGGACTTGAAGATATGATGACCTCGCGGCTCGACCGGGTCACCGAGGCTTTCTCCGAGAAATCCCTTGCCGTCGTCGACCTGATGATCGGGCGATCACAGGAGCTCACCGACGCGCTCGTCGAAACGTCGAGCCAGCTGGCGGAGGCGATCGCGACCCGCGCCGATGAGGTCAACAGCACGCTGAAGTCGTCCGGCGAGTCGCTCATCGTCGATCTCGATTTGCGCGGCGGCGAAGTGGCGGCCAAGCTGGAACAGGCCGGCAATCGCATCACCGAAGCGCTGATTTCGCAAAGCTCCTCGATGACCGACTCGGTGCGCGAGAGCGCCGAGCATGTCGCCGGCGTGGTCGCCACGCGCAGTGATGCGGTAAGAGAAATGCTGGCGACGCGGCTGGCCGCGTTCGAGGAAATGTTCAACCACACCGGCGCCGAGCTTGGCGAAAAGATTTCGCGGGACTCCTCGACACTTGGAAACCTCATCACCCGCCATCTCGCCGAATTCGATCGCACGGTGAAGACTTACGGTTCCGAGCTCGTTGAGCGCCTCGGCGCGCGCACGCAGGACGTCTCCGAGTCGATGCGAAGCTATGTCGATAATTTCGACAATCGCGTCACGTCGAAGGCGAACGAGATCACCACCGCGCTGGATCAACGCCTGGGTCGCTTCCAGGAAGCGCTCGACAGCCGCTCGCAGACGCTCACCGATGCCCTGTCCGCCCGCGTCGTGGATATCGCCAAGACGCTGGCCGAAGGCGGCAAGGAGGTCGCAACTTCGCTCGACCGACGCATTGCCGACGTCACCACGATCATCGACATGCGCGCGGCCAAGCTCGCCGACAGTGTCGACGAGCGCATCGCCAACATCGACGCGACGCTGGGCAAGAACGCGCTCGAAGTCGCCAATTCGCTCGACACGCGCGTCAATCAGCTGGAGCATCTCTTGGTCGGGCGCGCCGAGGCCGTCGTCCACCAATTGGAGTCGCGCAGCCGCGCGGCCGCCGATCTGCTCAGCTCGCGCGTCGAACAGCTTTCGGAATCGATCAGGAGCAATTCGACCAGCGCCGAGCGTGCAATTTCCCAGCTCGCCGCCAACACGACCGAAGCGCTCGGCAAGAGCACGGCAGCAAGCACGGCGGCAACCGAAGCGCTCAATCGCAGCGCCGCGGAAGCCACCGTTTCACTCAATCGCAGCGCCGGCGCGCTCGGCAACACGATCACCAAGAGCGCCGCGGCGGCGAGCGATGCGATCGGCAAAACCACTACAAACGCCGCCGACGTCCTTGCCAAGAGCACGCTGTCGACCACCGAAGCAATCGGCCGCAGCGCCAACGAGGCCGAACGCAAACTGGTCGGGATGAGCACCGAGGTTTCGCGCAACATTGTCGGCAAGGCCAACGAGATCAACAGCGCCATGTCGCAGCGCGTCGACGACATGACCCGAATACTCGACGAAAAGTCGAACGGGCTGATTGTGGCGCTGACCGACAAGGGCCAGCAGTTCGCCGGTGAAGTCGGCCGGGTCACCGACCAGGCGGTGAAGGCAATCGACGCCAAGGGCTTCGTCTTCACCCAGACGATGATGGACAAGAGCGACGATATCGCCCGGCAAATCAACGATGCGAGCCTGAACGCGACCGCCGCGGTCACGCGAACGCTCGGGCAAATGCAGGAAGGCGCCCTGGGCGTCACCGAAGCCGCCAAACAAACGATCTCGCGAACGCTGGAAGAACTGCACCGGGCGACCAAGACCGCCATCGAGGAGTCCAAGCAGACCGCGGCAGCGACCGTGGCCGAAATGCTGGAGACGCACACGATGTTGCGCTCCGACTCCACCGCCCTGTTCGAGCGCCTGCGCGAGGCCAACATCCTGTTACAAGAGGTGCTCAGCGGCGCGCAAGAGAACATGAACTCGATCGAGCACACGATGGCCACGCGCGTTTCCGAATTCGTCGCGGCCATGAGCGATTTGAGCAGCAAGAGCGGCGCAACCACGGCCAAGGTCGAACAGCATCTCGGCACGTTCAACACCGTGACCGCCAAGGTGCTGCACGAGCTTGGCGACCTCGCCGATCAATTCAGCGCGCATGGCCGCACGCTTGCCGACGCGGTCGAATCGCTCGAAGCCAGTAACCGCCGGACCGAGGATTCGATCTCGAGCCGGCACACCAATATCGAGACGCTGGTTTCGACGCTCGACGCACGAACGGAGGATTTCGGCCAGCGGCTGGCGCGCTTCTCCAGCCTACTCGACGAATCGCTCGACACGGCGACCACGCGGGCGCGCGAGATCGCCGGCATCGTCGCCGACACCAGCAACGAGACTGTGCAAACGATCGAGCAGCAGTACGATCTCGTGCGCAAGACCTCGGAAGAAGAGCGTAGCCGCACCAGTGAGACGCTCAGCGCCGTCTACGAGGAGGCCTCCGCCGAAGTTCAGGCCATGTTCAACCAATCCGCCGGACGCTTCACCGAGATCATGCAGGGCATGAAGCAGATGGCGTCGGAAATGCAACAGGAGCTCGAGACCACCCGCGCCGAAATGCGCCGCGGCATTCTCGAACTGCCGCAGGAGACCGCCGAGAGCGCGGCGCAAATGCGGCGCGTCATCGTCGACCAGATCGAGGCCTTGGCCGAGCTCAATCGTATCGTTGCCCGCCATGGCCGCTCGATGGACGCCGTTGAACCGGTGCGCCGTGAGGCCGAGCCGCTCTACGCCGCGAGCGGCGGACGCGGCCAAGCCCGCCCGATGCGGGCCGACAGCAGCGCGCCGCCGGCCCAGGCGCCGCCTCGCGACATTACCGGCGCCCCGGCGCGCCGTCCCAATGCGCCCACGCTCAGCCCGGTCCCGGGCGGCAAGGACGACGCCAATGCCCGCAATGGCGGTGGCTGGCTCACCGATCTTCTGTCGCGCGCATCGCGCGAGGAGAGTCCGCCGGTTGCGCCACAAGCCGTGCGCGAACCTCCGCGCGGCGGCGGCGAAGAGCGCCCGCAGCGCGATAGCGTCGATTCGATCGATTCACTTTCGGTCGACATTGCGCGCATGATCGACCATGACGCGGCCGCAGACCTGTGGGAACGCTATAAGCGCGGTGAACGCGGCGTATTCACCAAGCGCCTTTACACGCTCCAGGGCCAGAAGGCGTTCGATGAGATTCGCAACAAGTATCGCGCCGATCCCGAGTTCCGGCAGACCGTCGAGCACTATATCCATGAGTTTGAGCGGCTCCTCGACGACGTCTCGCGCGGCGACCGCGGCCCGGCCATGGCGCGCAACTACCTGATCTCGGACACCGGCAAGGTCTACACCATGCTGGCGCACGCTGCGGGACGGTTCGACTAACGCTCTTGCTTATGACGCAATCGCGGCGCTACCGTTGCCGCCATGGTAAGTGCCATGGATTCTCCGGTCGCACTGCCCACTGCCGCGGATGTCGATGAGGCTGCACGCCGGCTGGCCGGCATCGCCCTGCATACGCCGCTTCTGACTTCGGCTGCGCTCGATGCCATGACCGGCGGCCGCATTTTCCCCAAAGCCGAGACGTTGCAGCACACCGGCTCGTTCAAGTTTCGCGGCGCCTATAACAAGCTTGCGGCGATCCCATTGGAGCATCGCGCCGGCGGCGTGGTGGCGTTTTCGTCGGGCAATCACGCGCAAGGCGTTGCCGCTGCGGCGCGTCTCCTCAGCATGCGCTGCGTGATCGTCATGCCGCAGGATGCCCCGCGCGCCAAACGCGAGCGCACCGCTGCGCTAGGCGCCGAAGTCGTGCTCTACGACCGTGCGCGCGACGATCGCGAGGCGATCGCCGGCGATATTGCCGCGCGGCGCGGCGCCGTGCTCGTTCCACCCTACGATGACGCCTTGATCATTGCCGGCCAGGGCACCGCCGGGCGCGAAATTGTCGATGATTTGAGCGCGCTCGGCCTCTTGCCCGACGTGGTCGTGGTCACCGCCTCCGGCGGCGGGCTCACCGCCGGCATTGCCCTTGCCGTCAAGTCGCGCGTGCCTGCGGCAGCCGTCTATACCGCCGAGCCGCAAGGATTCGACGATCATGCGCGCTCGTTTCGGAGCGGCCAGCGCGAGCAGAATGCGGCACTCACCGGCACCATTTGCGACGCGCTGATGGCGCGCACGCCGGGCAAGCTCACCTTCGCCATTAACCGATCGCTGGTTGGCGCCGGCGTTGCGGTGAACGACGACGAAGTCGGCGCCGCCGTTGCGTTTGCATTCGCCGAACTAAAGCTTGTGGTCGAGCCGGGCGGCGCCGTCGCGCTGGCTGCTCTGATGACCGGCAAAGTCGACGTCAAAAATAAAGTGGGCGTGGCCGTGCTGTCAGGCGGCAATGTCGACCCGGAGCTGTTTTCCCGCCTAGTCGCATAGCGCCTTTCGCTCACAAAATTAGCCGAATAAGGCGATCAGCTCTTCTTCGCTTAAGTCGCGCATGTCGGCGAGCGGGTCGCGTGGCGCCGGACGCGCATGCGCCCGCGCCGGCGCACCATTCGCGATCCGCAGCTGTGGCAGTGTCGCCACTTCTGCAATCGGCGCGACCTCCGTCGATGCGGGAAGCGCGGGTTTGGGCGCTGCAGGGGGAGATGCCGGAGCGGAAGCTTGCGGGATGACCCCGCCGTTCGGCGCAGGCTCGAACAAGTCGTCCGGATCGTCGTGCGGTCCGAGCTGGAGCTGCGCCCCCGCCAATAGCGGATGCGCTTGCGAGGGTTGGCCGTTCGCTTCGACACGACTGTCGCTTGATTCCCGGCTGGGCCGATCAAACACGAAGTCAGGAGCCTCGATGTGCCAGCGCCGCGTTGATTCCGTCTGCTCCTGGGGCGGCAGCGCTGAATCTTTCGCATAATCCGGCGGCGGGATGACAGCATCCGCAGGCGGACTTTGCGGTTCGGCCGAAGACGCGGCCTCCTCGCTGCGTGAAGTCAACGACGCCGCCAACGCGGCAACGGCATCGGTGAATTTCTTGCTCTCCTCCGCTTCCATGTTGAAGAAATTGCCGCGAGACAAATCATCATCCACCGTTTCTTCGATGCCGTTCTCGTTTTCATTAGCGGCTGCCGGCGTCGCTTCGATGAGGACGGGCACGGATGCGGCGTCTTCAACTGTGGCAAGCTTGCCGTTCGCGAGGGCCTCACAGACTTCGCGCGCGGCGGCTTCGAGCGCATCGCACAGCTCAGGATCGACGGCGCGCTCGCGCAGCCCAAAGGCGATATCCTGAATACGTTCGGCCGCGGCGGCGAGGTCGAGCGGCGAAGTCTTGTCTGCCGTCAACGCCTTGTTTGCCGTCATCCCCGCCTCGATCCGCGCCATTGCGGCAACGAGCGAATCGGTCTCGGCGTGGCGATTGCGGCTGGCGTATTCAGTCAAAAACCAGCGCCCGCGCTCGGTTGCCGTGACCGCCGCGTAGACGGCATCGTAGTCCGTGTCGTTCGGCGCGCCGGTCCAAATGTCCGACCGCGCCAGTGGGTCGCTGGACATGACAAACCTATGACCGACTCAACCGCAAAAGCCGCGCCGCTGCAATCGGATCGGCAAGGGGATTAGCCAAGATACCCACAGGTTTAGCGATCAGCCCCACAGTGCTGGCTCGGGCGGATAAGCAAGACTACCTGCATACCGCAAGCCGTCGGGGCGATCTTTGGCCAGAAGCAGAGGGCCATCGAGATCGACCAAACCGGCGCGCTGCGCCACCAGCATGGTCGGCGCCATCGCCAGCGAGGTGGCCACCATGCAGCCCACCATGATGCCAAAGCCGCGCCGCTCGGCCTCCGCGGCAAGCGCCAGCGCCTCGGTGAGACCACCGGCCTTGTCGAGCTTGATATTGATCGCATCGTATTTGCCCGTCAGCGCATCGAGCGAGCCGCGGTCGTGTGCGCTTTCATCGGCGCAAATCGGGATCGGCCGCTTGATGCGCGCGAGCGCTGTGTCGCGGCCTTCCGGCAACGGCTGCTCGATCAGCGTAACGCCCTGCTCCGCGCATGCGGCCAGATTTTGCGCCAGATTGCTTTCGTCCCAGCCTTCGTTGGCATCGACGATGAGCTCCGCTTTTGGCGCGGCGCGCCGCACCGCCGCAATTCGTTTGCCGTCATCGTCGCCACTGCCAAGCTTCACCTTAAGCAAGCGTCGCGATGCCGCTCGTTCCGCCGCTTCGGCCATCGCCGCCGGTGCGGCGAGTGAAATCGTGTAGGCGGTCACGAGCGGCTGTGGCGAAGCCAAGCCCGCCAAGTCGTGCACCCGGCGTCCGGTCTGCTTGGCGCTCAGATCCCAGAATGCGCAATCAAATGCGTTGCGGGCCGCACCGGCAGGCATCGCGTGTTGCAGCACGGCGCGGTCGAGACCGCGCCGTAGCGCGGGCCGCGCGGCCTCGATCGCCGCAACCACGCCATCCGGCGTTTCGCCGTAGCGTGCATAGGGGACGCATTCGCCACGGCCGCAGTGATCTCCATCGCAAAGCTCGACCGTCACCACGACGGCTTCGGTCTTGCTGCCGCGGCTGATCGTGAAGGCGCTTGCCAACGGCCAGCGCTCGATTTTTGCGGAGAGCTCCATGCGGGGAGCGAGTATGACGAGCAAAGCGCGGCGCTCAAGAGCGCAGCCGTGCTTTAGGCCGCGATTTCGGTGTCCTCGTCGAGCGGCAGTTCCGGCTCTTCCTCCGGAAGCGGCGGCAGCATCGCGCTCCGATCGATCCACCGGATGATCTCGAAAGTACCGTCATCATGCTCGGCAAGCGCGGTGCAGCTCTCCACCCAGTCGCCGCAATTCATGTAGCGGATGCCGAAGTCGTCGTGCATCACGGCATGATGGATGTGACCGCAGATCACGCCGTTAACCCGGTGACGGCGCGCTTCCTCGGCCAGTGTCTGCTCGAAGGCGCCGATATAGTTCACGGCGTTTTTGACCTTGTGCTTCGCCCACTGCGACAGCGACCAATAGCGAAAGCCGAGGCGGCGGCGGATGGCGTTGAAATAGCGGTTGATCAGGATGGCGAGGTCGTAAGCGGTGTCGCCAAGGAGCGCGAGCCAACGCGCGTGCTTGACCACCATGTCGAACGCGTCGCCATGCACGACGAGATAGCGGCGGCCGTCCGCGGCCTCATGGATCGCGGTCTCGACCACCTCGATGCCGCCGAAATGGGTGCCGTAATAATCGCGCAAGAATTCGTCGTGGTTGCCCGGCAAGTAAACGATGCGTGAGCCCTTGCGCGCTTTGCGCAACAGCTTCTGCACCACGTCGTTGTGGTCCTGCGGCCAATACCAGCCGGAACGCAATTGCCAGCCGTCAACGATATCGCCGACGAGGTAGATCGTGTCGGCTTCATTATAGCGCAGGAAATCGAGAAGCTGGTCGGCCTGACAGCCGCGCGCGCCAAGATGCACATCGGAGATAAAGAGAGTACGGAACTTTGTCGCGCCGTGCTCGAACGTCACCGAGTGTGATCTCGCATCTGTTGCAGTCGAATCGGCTTATAAAACCGTTCCATTGCAGCACGATGACAACAATCGTTAACACGGCGACTCAAATTATTAACGCGGCGATTCATAACGCCCGCTGAGTCACAGCCTTGTCACGGCGGAGAACTAGAAGTTTTCGCAATGACAGCGCCGATTCTCGCCGCAACGACGTTCTGCATCGCCGTCACCGCCATCCAAATCACGAGCATTGTGATTGCGGTTGTCCGCTTACGCCGCGGCCGCCGTAGCGGACCGGTTTCGGGACAATATCCCCCCGTCAGCCTGGTGCGACCGCTATGCGGCATAGACAATTATGCCGCCGATACGCTGCGCTCGACATTCGAGCTCGATTATCCGCAATGCGAAATCCTGTTCTGCGTCGCCTCGGCGAAGGATCCGGTGCTGCCGCTGGTGCGAGACTTGATGGCTGAGAATCCCGACGCCCGCGCCGAACTCCTTATCGGCGACGATCGCGCGAGCATGAATCCGAAGCTCAATAATGTACTCAAGGGCTGGCACGCTGCGTCCCATGATTGGATCATCATTGCCGACAGCAATGTGCTGATGCCGGGCGACTATATTCAACGCCTGTTCGCGAGCTGGCGCGCGGATACCGGCCTTGTCGCCTCGCCGCCGATCGGCTGCCGCCCCGACGGAATGTGGGCCGAAATCGAATGCGCGTTCCTCAACACTTACCAGGCGCGCTGGCAGTATCTGGTCGACAGTTTCGGCTTCGGCTTTGCCCAAGGCAAAACCATGTTGTGGCGGCGCGCCGAACTCGACCGCGCGGGCGGCATCGAGGCGCTGGCCAAGGAAGTCGCCGAAGACGCAGCCGCCACCAAGATCGTGCGCGGCGCCGGTCTCAAAGTGCGGCTCATCGATCGGCCGCTGGCGCAACCGCTCGGCCGCCGTAGCGCGGTCGAAGTTTGGAATCGCCAATTGCGCTGGGCGCGGCTGCGCCGCGCCAGCTTCTTGATTTATTTCCTGCCGGAAATTTTGTCGGGCGGCGTGCTGCCGATGATCGCGGTCGCCATCCTGACCCACGCTTTTGGTCTACCGCCCGCGCTCTGTGTCGCAGCCTTTGCCGCGTTCTGGTACGGTAGCGAAATGATGCTTGCCGCGGCCGCCGGCTGGCACGTGCCGGTGCTGTACCCGCTCTATGGACTGGCGCGCGATCTGCTCCTGCCCGTTCTGTTCGTCAGCGCGCTGCGCGGCAACGATTTCGTCTGGCGCGGCAACGAAATGCAAGTCGAGCGCATGCAGCCGCGGCGGATGATGGGGCGCGTTCGGCCACGCGTGCAGGAATTGGCTGCGGGAAGCCGGCGGCGGCTCCGCTCGCTGCGCGCGGGGATGTCGTGATCGGCGCAGTCGCGTGGCTTACGCCGTAATCCTACGTGTCCTGACAGCGGTGGCAGCCCTCATCGAACCTCGATTTATGAGTTTACGTCATAACCAGGCGGGACAGTCTCGTTCGCGGCCTGTTCGGCGATGGCCTCGAGGCCAGCTTAATCCTTACCCTAGCTGAGCCGTCATTTCCCTCGCCTGCCGGAGCACGGCCAGCGGCTCATAGGGCTTGTCATGAAACAGCATGCTCAGCGGGAGCTGGTGAGGCCGTGGCCGGCCTGACGCTATAATGATGCCGACCCCGGGCCATCGCTTGGCAACATGATGGGCCAAATCAGACCCGCTCATCGATCCGGGCATGCTTACGTCGGTGAAAAGCACCCCGATGTCCGCGTTTGTTTCGAAGAACCGAAGGGCCTCGTCGGCATTTTCGGCTTCGAGCACCCGGTATCCTGCATGCAAAAACATGCTGGACGCGCCCATTCGCTCGAACACATCGTCGTCGACGACTAAAATAAGGGCGTTGGGGGGGATTCCGGTCACTGGCGGCAACAGAGACTGATCATAATCGTTCCATATTCTCTTTAACGTCAGACAACATTCTCTTTAACGTCAGACAACATCGTAAAGCACGTTCCACTCTAGCCGGTTAACGCACGGTGGCCGAGAGCGTACTTGCAATGATATGAGACGGAATTAGTGGTCAATTTTATACAGACTCATACTCAATATAAAGCGGATGATACCAGGTTGGGCTCTCTCTGGATTGCTCCGACTGGCGGCGAGCGAAGTCTTTCATAGCAGCGCGGAAATATTTAGCGGAGGCATTATGCACGGAACAGGCTTCAGGCAACAATTCACCGCCGTCGCTGATGCGTGGGCACTCGCTCAGGGCATCGTCGACACTGTCCGCGAGCCCGTTCTTGTGCTCGACAATGACTTGCGCGTGATCGCCGCGAGCCGCTCCTTCTATTCGGCATTCAAGGTCAGGCCCGAGGACACCCAAGACAGACTTCTTTATGCGCTGGGCGATGGACAATGGGATATTCCGAAGCTTCGCGTGTTGCTGGAAAAAATTATTCCCGAGCGGGGCGTGATGGAGGGCTATGAAGTCGAGCATGAGTTCCCCGGCCTCGGATCGCGCACGATGTGCTTGAACGCCCGCCAAGTGTTCTACGAGGGCGGCGCCGGCATGACCATTCTGCTCGGCATGGAGGATATCACTGAGCGGCGCATCTTGGAGCGCGAAAAGGACGAGTTGTTGCAACAGAAAGACACGCTACTTGAGGAGCTGCAGCACCGAATTTCCAATAGCTTGCAGATTGTCGCGAGCATCATCCTGATGAAGGCACGCGTGGTGCAGTCGGAAGAGACGCGGTTTCATCTGGAAGACGCGCACAAGCGCGTGTTGTCGATTGCCGCCGTGCAGAAACAGCTGCACGCATCGGCGACAACCGGAGCAATCGCAATTGCGCCTTATCTGTCCAAATTGTGCGAGAGCCTTGCGCACTCGATGATTGGCGACACCCGGCCAATCTCGCTTAAAGTGGTTGGTGAGGGAGGAAGCGCCACGTCCCGTCAGGCCGAGAGTCTTGGCTTGATCGTGACCGAGCTTGTCATGAATGCACTCAAGCATGCTTTCCCCGACGATAAGGCCAAGGGCAAGATCACCGTCGCATATGACATGATCGGAACGAATTGGAAGCTTTCGATCTCTGACAATGGCATTGGCAAGCCGGACGGCGGCTTCGCTCAAGGAAAATCAGGACTCGGCACCGGTATCGTCAAGGCGCTGGCGCATCAACTCGATGCTCAGGTCGAAACTTTAGCCGGCCCCGAGGGCACGACGGTGTCGATTACTCACGCCACTTTCCCGACCAAGGCCGTTCAGGCCGCTTAAGCGCGCGCTCCGCGATCGACTCGAGTGCGGCGCCATCGGCCGGAAAATCCGCCGCGATCCAAGCTTCTTCGGCCGCTCGTAGCGCGGCGCCCAAAGCCGGTCCGGCTGCAATACCGCGACGGATGAAATCCGCTGCCTTCAGGGGAAATGCCGGCGCCGTCCAGCGTTGCGGCAGGCTTGCAAGCTCGCGCCATGCATCGTTCTTCGCGCCGGCATCGGAGCGCGACCAGGCCAAAAGCACGCGATCGGCAAAGGATTGCGGGCCGAGCTGATAGATGAGCGCATGTGCGGCTTGATCGCCGCGCGCCGGTGACACGCGCCACCAAAATTCGAGTGCGCTCAGGCGTTCGGCTTCCGCATTGGCGAGGCGAAGCCGCTGCCCGAGCCGCTCCGCATCCTCCTTGAGGATGACACCAAGCGCGCCCAACCGGCGCACCGCGTCAGCCTCGACGCCGGCCGTGGCTTCGACTTTCGCCATATTCTCGAAGCTGGCGAGAAGCGGCACGCCACCGAGGACTGTGCCGAGAATTCCCGTTTCCGCCATCACCGCGAGCGTCGGCGTCGCGTGCGGCGCCAAGAGGAGCTTCAGCAATTCCATCCGCACCCGTTCGCGCGACAGCACTTCAAGTCCGGCGCGCGCGAGGATGCAGGCATGCAAGCCAGCAGCATCGGGCGCGCCGTGGCCGTACCACGCATGAAAGCGAAAAAACCGCAGGATGCGCAGATAATCCTCGGCAATCCGTTTTTGCGGATCGCCGATAAAGCGCACGCGGCGTGTGGCGATATCGGCGATGCCGCCGACGTAATCGTAAACCTTGCCGTCCGCCGCCGCCGACAGTCCATTGATCGTGAAATCGCGCCGCTGCGCATCCGTCGCCCAATCGCGGCCGAACGCGACCTTGGCCTTGCGGCCGTAAGTCTCAACGTCGCGCCGCAGCGTCGTGACTTCGAACGGCTTGCCGCCGGCGACGACGGTGATCGTGCCGTGCTCGATGCCGGTGGGAACGGCTTTCCATCCGGCCGCCTCGACGCGGCGCATCACCTCTTCCGGCAAAGCCGTCGTCGCGACGTCGATCTCGGCGACCGGCAAGTGCAACAGCGCATTGCGCACGGCGCCGCCGACGACGCGCGCCTCCTCGTCATCGCGATCGAGCAACGCCAACAAGCGCGAAACCTCGCCGCCTTTGAGCCAGGCGGCGTCGCCGAGCTGCGCGCCGTTCGTCACCGCGTCGCTCCCGGCACGAACTTGCCGTCTTCGACATGCGCCGGCACATAAGTCGAGCCGGGCGGCGCGCCGGAGAACTGCGCCAGCAAGAGGAAGCTTCCGATCATCAGCACCAGCGACACGATGACCAGCGTCGCAATCCGCCGCATGGTCCAGGCCGATGACTGCAGCACGCCGGCGCGCGTCGCCGTTAGAAATGCGGCATAGATCACGAACGGTGTGAGAAACAGCCCGATCTCGGTGAAGATTGGCCTGATCATGCGGCGTAGACCCGGTCGTAAAGATTTCTCAGGATACCCGCGGTGATGCCCCAAATGTAGCGATTCTCGAATGGGATCGCGTAATAATCGCGCGCCAGCCCGTTCCAGTCGCGCGTCTTGCGCTGGTGATTGCCGGGCGTCATCAGGAATTTGAGCGGCACTTCGAAAGTCTCAACGACTTCGCGCGGATTGAGCAAAAGCGTGAATTCCGGCTTGACGCGCGCCACCGTCGGCAAGATGCGGAAGCCGGAAAAAGTCAGATAAAGGTCAAGATAGCCGATCGGCTCGATGAGCGAGGGCGCCAAGCCAGTTTCCTCCTTGGCTTCGCGCAGCGCCGCAGCGACCGGACTTTCGTCGGTCGGATCGATCTTGCCGCCGGGAAAAGCCACCTGCCCGGCATGGCTTGCGAGTTCCGCTGTGCGCAGCGTCAGGAGCACCGTCGGCTCGCTGCGATCGATCACGGGAACGAGCACGGCGGCGGGTTTCGTCGCCTTCACCCCGGCACGGACCCACATGTCCGGATTGAGATCGAGGTCGCCACGCGCACCCGCGGCAGCCGGATCGGCCAGTGCCGGCGGCACTTCGAGCGTGAGCCGCGCCCGCGCACGGTCGAAGAAGCTCTCTGTCACCGCACGCTGCGATGTCGCGCCGCGCTCGTTCACGCCAATTCTCTCATTTGATCTGCCGGCGCCATCGGAAAGAACATTCCCCGCGACGAAACGCCGAACATCGTGGTGCCATCGACATCACGCTCCTCGCCGAGTTCGACGAGGTCGAAGAATAAGGTGCGCGTTACTTTCGCCCACAAATCGCGGCGCACGTGAAGATAGGGTTTGAGGCCGCCGGTGCCGGCTTCAGGCTCGAAGCGCAGCTTGTGCTGCGGTCCGCATTCGACCCAATCGTCGACATTTGTCCGGAAGTTGAGCACCCGGCCGAAAGCATTGTCCTCGACATTCAATTCGACGGCGAGAAACGGCGCGTCGTCGACGCGGATGCCGCATTTCTCCACCGGCGTGACCAGAAAATATTTCTCGCCCTCGCGCCTAAGCACGGAGGCGAACAGCTTGACCAGGGCCGGCCGGCCGATCGGGGTTTTGAGATAAAACCAGGTCCCGTCCGTAGCGATACGCATGTCGAGATCGCCGCAGAATGGGGGGTTCCACAACTCGACCGGCGGCGGTCCCTTGGCGCGACTTAGCGCGCTCGTGATCGCCTCAAGGCCGGATTGCCCTTCCTTCGCCATGGTTTGCCTTGAATCTGTGCCCAGGACATTAGTCCGGGGGCGCATTCATTCACGAGTTCGAGTTTGCCAATCTGCATCCGGGCGGCCCCGAACCCAAGTTGTTCCTGTCGGTTACGAATCAGCGCAAAATCTCCTCCGGGTGGCTGGCGCGCATATTGCATCAGCTGCCATAGATTCGGGCCTACCGCGCGAACCCGATCGATACAAGAACAAGACATAAAGACAAGGAGTTAGCCATGCCCACTGCCGGCGGAGACGGGCTCGAAAAGCTCGAAGACATGATCGTGCGCGCGGCGGAGGCGACCGCCGAACACGTGCGCGCGGCCAAGGCCGCGATCGGCACGGTCATTTTCGGCCAAGACAAAGTGGTGGAGCAGGCGCTCATCACCATTCTGTCCGGTGGCCATGCGCTCCTTCTCGGCGTGCCCGGTCTCGCCAAGACCAAGCTCGTCGACACCATGGGCACGGTGCTCGGGCTCGACGCGCGGCGCGTCCAGTTCACCCCCGATCTCATGCCGTCCGACATTCTCGGCACCGAGGTCTTGGAGGAAAGCCAGACCGGCAAGCGCAATTTCCGCTTCATCTCCGGTCCGGTCTTTGCCCAATTGCTGATGGCCGACGAGATCAACCGCGCATCACCTCGCACGCAGTCGGCGCTGCTGCAGGCGATGCAGGAACAGCACGTCACCGTCGCAGGCACCCGCCATGATTTGCCCAAGCCGTTTCATGTGCTTGCCACGCAAAACCCGCTCGAGCAGGAAGGCACCTATCCGCTGCCGGAAGCGCAGCTTGACCGCTTCTTGATGGAAATCGACGTCGACTATCCCGACCGCGATTCGGAGCGAAGAATTCTTTTTGAGACGACAGGCGCCGACGAAACGCGGCCGAAGGCGGCGATGACTGCCGAGGATTTGATGGCCGCGCAACGCTTGGTTCGGCGGCTGCCGGTCGGCGAGTCCGTCGTCGAAGCCATCCTCGCGCTGGTGCGCTCGGCGCGTCCCGGGCCGGAAGGCGGTGAAGGCGCGAAATTGATCGCCTGGGGACCGAGCCCGCGCGCCAGCCAGGCGCTTATGCTCGCCGTACGCGCTCGCGCGCTGCTCGACGGCCGCCTCGCGCCCTCGATCGACGACGTCATCGATCTCGCCGAGCCGGTCCTCAAACACCGCATGGCTCTCACTTTCACCGCGCGCGCCGAGGGCGAAAGCCTCGAGGCGGTGATTGCGCGGCTGAAGGCTCGGATCGGATAGGCGGATGGCGGCCGACCCCAAGCGAGCAAATCAGCGCACATATCAGGATGGGCCAGGGGTTGGTCGTGCGGTCGGCGAAGGCCGGACGCTTGCCGCCAGCATGCCGCGATTGATGCTGGAAGCGCGACGGGTGGCGGCAACCGTGATTCACGGGTTGCACGGCCGCCGCCGCGCCGGGCCGGGCGAGAATTTCTGGCAGTACCGCCGCTTCGTGTCGGGCGAACCGGCTTCGCGCGTCGATTGGCGGCGCTCGGCCCGCGACGATCATCTTTACGTGCGCGAGCAGGAATGGGAGGCCGCGCATACGGTCTGGATCTGGCCCGACCGCTCGCCGTCGATGCACTTCGCCTCGCCGCTTGTTCGCGACACCAAGCTGTACCGGACGCTGGTCGTCACACTCGCGCTCGCCGAGGTCTTGGTCGAAGGCGGCGAACGCGTCGGAATTCCCAGCCTGACGCGACCGACCGGCAGCCGCAATGTCATCGACCGGATCGCGCAGGCGATCGTCCACGATCGCGAGGAACGTCCGAGCCTGCCGCCGAATTTTGCGCCCTCCCCGCTCGCCGAGGTCGTGCTCTTATCCGATCTGTGGAGCGAGATCGGCGAGGTGCGCCACACCATCACCCAGCTTTCCGGCAGCGGCGCTCACGGCCACGTAGTTCAGATCGTCGATCCCGCCGAAGAGACTTTCCCATATTGGGGCCGCATCGAGTTCATCGAGCCCGAGGGCGGCGGCCGGATCACTGCCGGGCGCGCCGAGAACTGGCGCGCGGATTACATCACCCGCGTTGCGCGACATCGTGCCGAAATCCGCAGCGAGACCGATCGGCTCGGCTGGAGCTTCACCATCCACCGCACCGACCGCTCGGCCAACGAGCTCCTGCTCGCTTTGCACGCCCGGATCGGCGCCGGTACGGCGCATAATGCAACACGATTGCACGCGTCGGCCGCCCAATCTATCGCGACAAAGTCGCGGGCACCGGCATGATCGGCGCATTACCGCTTGGCTTTGCCGAACCGCTGGTTCTCGTCGGATTGCTGACACTGCCTGTGCTGTGGTGGCTGTTACGATTAGTTCCGCCGCGGCCGCGCCGTATCGATTTCCCACCGACGCGGCTCCTCCTCGAAATCGCGCCCAAGGAAGAGACCCCTGCCCGCACACCGTGGTGGCTCACGCTGATGCGGCTCGCGCTCGCGGCACTCGTCATCATCGCCGCCGCCGGTCCGTTGTGGCATCCGCCGCTGGCGACGACCAAAACCCGCGCGCCGCTCGCGATCCTGATCGATGACGGCTGGGCGGCGGCCGCGACCTGGGATGCGAGGGTGCGAACCGCCGACGACGTCATTGCGCGCGCGGACGACGATCGCCGCGCGGTGGCGCTCATTCCGCTATCAGAGGGGACGCGCGATATTTCGTTGGAAACCGCCGGGTCTGCGCGTGTACAGCTGCCTCGGTTGAGGCCGGCGCCATACACAATCCCCCGCGCCGAAGCGCTTCCTTCGCTGTCGCGATTCCTCGCCGAGACGCAAGACGCCGAGTTGGTGTGGCTATCCGACGGAACCGATCTCGGCCACGGCGCCGAATTCATCGATGGCCTGGCAAAGGCGATCGGGCAGCATCCGATCACCATTGTCGCGGGCGGCGTCACGGGCGCTCTTGCGCTGACCGCAGCCGACAACGCGGCCGGCGCGCTGAGCGTCAAGGTGTTGCGCGCCATCACCGGCGCTGAGGCGACCGGCACGGTGCGAGCGCTCGATCTCAAGGGCCTGCCGCTCGGCGAAGCGCCGTTCGCTTTCAAGGCCGACGATCGCGAGACCGACGCGCGCTTCGATCTTCCGGTCGAGCTTCGCAACGATATCGCGCGCATCGAGATTTCCGGCGAACGTTCCGCCGGCGCCGTGCAATTGCTCGACAAAAGATGGCGCCGGCGCACCGTCGGCATCGTTTCCGGCGCCACCGCCGACGTCGCGGAGCCGCTGTTGTCGTCGAGTTATTACGTCCAGCGCGCGATCGAGCCGTTCGCCGATGTGCGGCTCACGCAGGGTGAATCCCCGGCTGACGCCGTGGTGCACTTCCTGGATCAAAATCTGCCGATGCTGATCCTGACCGATGTCGGCAATGTCGGCGATGCCCATGACCGGCTCGAGCATTGGATCGAGGACGGCGGGGTGCTGGTGCGCTTTGCCGGGCCGCGGCTGGCGGCTTCCGACGACGATCTCGTGCCCGTCAAGCTGCGCCGTGGCGGCCGCATTCTCGGCGGCAGCCTGAGCTGGGACAAGCCGCAACCGCTCGCCGTCTTCTCGCGCGAGGGCCCGTTCAACGGCATGCCGGTGCCCAATGACGTGACCGTGACCCGCCAGGTGCTGGCCGAGCCCGACGCGACGCTGAGCGATAATACTTGGGCGACGCTCGGGGATGGTACACCGCTCGTCACCGCGGCGCGGCGCGGCAAGGGCTTGATCGTGCTGTTTCACGTCACCGGCGATCCCCGATGGTCGGATTTGCCGCTCTCGGGCTCTTTCGTCGAGATGCTCAAGCGCATTGTCGCGCTCACCGGCACGAGCCCCGCCGCGGATTCCGGCAACGCGCAAACGAAAACCGCGCATGAAATGGTGCCGCCGAGCCACATGCTTGACGGCTTCGGCAGCTTCATTGCGCCGCCGTCGACGGCGCGCCCGGTGCCGGCGGATTTTTCCGGGAGCGCCACCGCCGAGCATCCGCCGGGCTTTTACGGGCCACCTGAGGGTCTACTTGCCGTCAACACGCTCGCCGTCACCGATCGCCTTGCGCCGCTTGATTTCTCACCACTCGTCAACGCGAGCCACGAAATCTACCGCACCAGCGAGCCGCGGGATTTGCGCGGACCGGTCTTCCTCGCCGCTCTGGGGCTCTTTTTGCTCGACACACTTGTCGTTCTTTTCCTCGGCGGCGGCATCCAGCGGCTGATCCCGCGCACCACGCGCGTTGCCACGGCCGCGGTGATCGTCTTTGCCGTGCTCGCGCTCACGCTGGTGCATGCCAGCGCCCAACAGGAAATCCCCAATCCGGATGTGCCGCAGTCGGCACTTGAGACCAAGCTCGCTTATGTCGTCACCGGCAACGCCGACGTCGACACGATCAGCAAAGCCGGACTCGCCGGCCTGACGCTCTTTCTTGCGCAGCGAACCGCGCTCGAACCGGGCGATCCCATCGGCCTCGATATTTCACGCGACGAGCTTGCGTTCTATCCGTTGATCTATTGGCCGATCGTGCCCGGCACGCCGCGGCCGTCCGAAGAAGCGCTCAAGCGCATCGACACCTACATGAAGGATGGCGGAACCGTTTTGTTCGACACCCGCGACGCTGTCGTCGCACCGGCCGGTCCCGGCGGCGAAACGCGCAGCCCGGGAATGCTCGAACTGCGTCAGATCCTTTCCTCGCTCGATATTCCCGAACTCGAGCCGGTGCCGCGCGACCACGTTTTGACCAAGACTTTCTACCTGTTGCGCGATTTTCCCGGCCGCTTCGACACCGGTCAGCTTTGGGTCGAAGCCTTGCAGCCGACAGGCGAAGAGGACGAAACGTCGAACCGGCCGGCGCGCGGCGGCGACGGCGTGTCTTCGATCATCATCACGTCAAACGATTTTGCCGGCGCCTGGGCGACACGGTCCGACGGCCAGCCGATGCTGCCGATGGTCGAGGGCGAGCCGCGCCAGCGCGAGCTCGCGTTTCGGGCCGGCGTCAACATCGTCATGTATACGCTGACCGGCAACTACAAGGCCGATCAGGTCCACGTGCCGGCGCTGCTCGAACGGCTTGGGCAATAGGAATATTTACTATTGACTGTAGTAACTTCATATGAAAGCTTACTGCCATGTTCCGGCAGGAGACTATTATGAGCAAATACGAAACGTTGCCGCAATTCTTGCGACAGGTGGGCGGAGCGGCCCACCGAATGAGTTTTAGCGAAATCGAGGACGTTTTGGGCTTCAAACTGCCCAAAAGTGCCTACAAGCATGAGGCTTGGTGGAGCAACAACGATACCGGCCATTCCCATGCCCGCGCGTGGCTTAAATTTGGCTGGCGTACCGAGACAGTCGATCTGACAAAACGCAAAGTTACTTTCCGGCGCTCTCTGGCAGGCGCGCTGTCGCAGAAGCGGGACCCTTGGGGTTGCATGGCGGGCACAGTCACGATTTTGCCCGGCACCGATCTCACAGTGCCATCCGATGACAAATGGAATGCGGAAGAAGGTCGGCTCCTCAATGAGTGACCTTCTGCTCGATACCTGCGCAGTGCTGTGGTTGGCGGAAGGCGCTGCACTGGCCGGAGAGGCACGCAAGGCGATCGCCGACGGCAAACTGAACGTCTCGCCGATCACGATCTGGGAGATCGCCAATCTTGTACGCAAAAAGCGGATCGTGCTCGCCATGCCGGTCGCTAAGTGGTTTCGACAAACAGTCGACATGATGGACGCGGCGATGCCCGAACTTACAATCGATATTCTCGCAGGCTCGTGCGAGTTGCCAGGCTCGCCGCCCGGCGATCCTGCCGATCGCATCATCATTGCGACCGCGCGCGAATCTCGCATGGTGCTTATGACGCGCGATAAGGACATCCTGGCCTATTCGCGGACGGGTTACGTCCGAACAATGGCTTGTTGATCATGAATCTCGGTGTTGCGTTCGCTCCTCTGATCGGCACCCAAGTTTTGTGGGCGGCAATTGTCGTGGCGTGCCTATTGTCGCTGCTGCTGTTCGTGTCGCGCAGCCGGGGCGCCGCGATCCGGATGCTTGCGCTTGCGCTGATCGTGCTTGCGCTCGCCAATCCGTCGTTGACCCGTGAGGACCGCGATCCGCTGAGCTCCGTCGCGGTCGTCATTGTCGATAAAAGCCCGAGCCAGGGCTTTGGCGACCGCACCCAGCAGACCGAAGCTGCGCGGGCGGCTGTCGTGGAGCGCTTGAGCCACATCCCCGGACTTGAAGTGCGCGTAGTCGAGGCCGGTCAGGCGGACGGCGAAACTGACGGTACCCGACTATTCACGGCACTCGGCTCGACGCTCGCCGACGTGCCGTCCGACCGCATTGCCGGCGTCGTCATGATCACCGATGGCCGCGTCCACGACGTGCCCACGGACGCCGGCGCGCTCGGCTTCGCCGCGCCGGTCCACGCGCTGATCACCGGACACAAGGACGAACGCGACCGCCGGGTCGTGCTGATCGCGGCGCCGCGCTTCGGCATCGTCGGCCAGCCGCAGACCGTCACCTATCGGGTCGAGGATCAGGGTGCGGACGAGAAGACCGCTGAAGTAACGGTGCGCCGTGACGGCGACGTCATCGACACGCGCACGGTCCCGGTCGGCGTGCCGCAAACCATCGCCATTCCGATACCGCACGGCGGCCCGAACATCGTCGAGATCGAAGCCTCACCACTCGCCGGAGGCGAGCTGACGCAAGTCAACAATCGCGCGGTGGTTTCGATCGACGGCGTGCGCGACAAGCTGCGCGTGCTGCTGGTCTCGGGCGAGCCGCATGCCGGCGAGCGGACCTGGCGCAATCTCCTGAAATCCGACGCCTCAGTCGATCTCGTGCATTTCACAATTTTGCGGCCGCCGGAAAAACAGGATGGGACGCCGATCAATGAATTGTCGCTGATCGCTTTTCCGACGCGCGAATTGTTCCAGCAGAAGATCGACGAATTCCAGCTTATCATCTTCGACCGTTACGCGCGGCAAGGCGTGCTGCCGATCATCTATTTCGACAACATCACGCGTTATGTGCGCGACGGCGGCGCGGTCCTGGTCGCCGCCGGACCGGACTATGCAAGCCCGACCAGCATTTGGCGCACGCCGCTCGACGCTATTCTGCCGGCCGAGCCTGACGGTAATGTCACCGAACAAGCGTTTCGTCCGAGTTTGACGGAGCTCGGCCAGCGTCACCCGGTGACGCGCGGGCTGGACGGCTCCGACAGCACCCCGCCGCATTGGAGCGAGTGGTTCCGCATCGTCGATACCAGGAACGCCAATGGCACGACGGTGATGCAGGGACCGGACGAGAAGCCGCTGCTCATCTTGTCGCATGAGGGTGAAGGCCGCGTAGCACTGCTTTTGTCCGACCACATCTGGCTGTGGGCGCGCGGTTTCGAGGGCGGCGGCCCGCATCTCGATCTGCTGCGCCGGCTGTCGCATTGGCTAATGAAAGAGCCCGATCTCGAAGAAGAAGCGCTGCGGCTCACCGTGAGCGGCCATGATCTTGTGGTGCGGCGCCAAACCATGGCCGATCAGGCCGCGGATGTGACATTGACTTCGCCATCCGGCGCGACGCGCACGCTCAAGCTCGAGCCGACTGAACCCGGCGTTTGGCAAACGAGCGTCGCCGCCAATGAACTTGGGCTGTGGCACGCAACCGACGGCAAGCTCAATGCGCTGGTCAATATCGGCCCGGCCAATCCGCGCGAATATGCCGAGGTGACGTCGACGACGGATGTGCTCTCGCCGCTCACCGACGCAACCGGCGGCGATTCCCGCCGGCTCGACGACGGCCAAGGTCTCAATGTTCCGCGCATTGTCGCGGTGCGGTCCGGAGACACCTATAAGGGCGACGATTGGATCGGCCTGAAAATGCGCGACGCCAGCATGGTGCGTGGCATCGGCGTGCTGCCGATTTTCGCCGGCTTGCTCGGTTTGTTGCTGCTGCTCGGCAGCCTCGCCGGCACCTGGGCGCGCGAGGGGCGCTGAGCTAGGGTTTCCTGGTCAATACCGCGCGCAACGCGCGCGCCGCAATATGTCCGACAATGAAGCTCAGCGCGATGGCGGCCGCGAAGTTGATATTGTCCCACCATTCAAATCGCGTCTGCGGCATGATCGGATCGCCGGAATTCAAGCTCTGCGATACGCTCATCCCCGCGACGGCAATGATGCCGAGCGCGATCGCGAAGGCGAATGCCCGGCCCTGGCCACGGCGCTCAACCCACAACAAGGCAAAGCCGAACACGAATGGCACGCCAATGCACGCCATCCACAAATATTCCGTCCTGAGATCAAATACATTGACGATGAGGTGATGCGCGACAAGAACAAGAACAAGCGGGACGGCAAAATATCGGAGCGCATCGGTCAGCCAAGCTTTTCGCGCCGACTCCTGGGTTTCGGCTGCGGCGGACGGCGCCCGAGGAAACGCCACCCGGGACTCGGCCGCCATGGATTGATCGATAGCGCCGATGAGGCGATCCATGTGAGAACGGAAATCGCGGCCGGTCGCCACTTCGGCGGCGTTGAGAAAGGCGAAATCGCCGAATTCCAGCGGCAGCGTGGAGCTATCGGGCATCTTGGCGCCATCGACCAGCACCGGGATGATCCGCAGCTTTCGGGCAACTGCCGTCTCGATCTCGACCCTGACCGCGTCGGTTTTTTCGTCGATGCGCACGCCGCCGGAAGTGTTCAGACCTAGCCAATTCGCGCCTATGACGGCGATCAGCACGTCCGTCTGCAACATCGTCTCCTGGATGTGGGTGCGAAAATCGATTCCGATCGGGATGCTGTCGACATCCATGAAAATCGAGGCCTCGCCGTAGTGATGCGACAGACGATCGGCAATGCGGCCGGTAATGGCTGACGAATCGGCGCGGCGGTATGAGATCAAGATCTTCGGCATCGGCGAGAAACGTCTATCCCGTGACTTCTATTTGGTGACTTCTATTTGGTGACTTCTATTTGGTGACTTCTATTTGGTAACTTGGAAACTGAATTCGCCGCCGCCGATGCGCCCATCTTTGTCCTTCAGTTCGATCCAAAACTGGTGCTTGCCCGCCGGAACGTCGGCTTGCGAAACATCGATACCGGCCGCAGTGATAAATGGCATGAGTCGCTGCGTGATATCGATGGCGGGATCTTTAAGATAGGTCACGACCACGGAATTGGGATCGATCTCGGAGCCGCCGAACGCACGAAATTGTAATTTCAAATTCAGGGGCGAGTGCATCAAGCCCGCCCCGGGCGGCGGCGACACGACGGTGACGATCGGCCGCCGCGTCGGGCTGCCGCGCAGATCGAGCGTCGGCGCCGGGCTGGCCGGCAATGCTGCTTCCGCAGGCGTGACGAGATCGAAGGCCGCGGCCGGTGTCGCGGCCACGAACACGGCGCCGGCACAATAAACACATAGCGCCAGAGTCAAACTTCGCAAAATCCAGGGCAACAAACGTTTCGACGTCATGCGCCGATCATTAAGCCAATTGGCCCGCTCAGGTCCCGCCGCCATCGCCGATCACCGAATAAGGAGCCCAGAAGAGTGGATGCGCATAGGTGAAAACCGTATGTCCCGAACTGTCGACCGAACCGGGTCCGTCGAGCAGCGCCATCATGGCCTGCCGCAAGGCCTCTCCCCGCGACAGGGACGGATCGGCACCTTGGCGGCGAAATATATCCGTAATCAGCTCTCGTGCCGAAGTGGACTGTACCGACCAATTGGTGACCAGCAAGGCTCTTGTGCCGGCATAGAAGAACGCGCTGCCAAGGCCGGACGCCGCTTCAGCGCCCGCTCCCGCACCGGCGGCGGTGTTGCAGGCCGACAGCACCACCCAATCGGCATCAAGCTTGAGCGCGAGAATCTTCTCCATGGTCAAAAGCCCATCGCCCTTGACCCCGGCAATGTCCGGCGCGGTCAGCGCCAGCGCCGGTTGCGTGAGGCCGTCAATATCGCCGGGGACAAGTCCGTGAGTGGCAAAAGCCACAATGCGATAATGGGAAAGATCAAGCGTCTCGACGTTCTGCTCGTTGGCGTCCTTGCCGAGATAAAGGGTCTTCGCGGGATCGACGCCGAGCGCGTTGGCGACCGACATCAATTCGAGGCGCGTGTCCGGCAATCGCGGCAACATCGCGAGCTCGGCGGTGTCGGCGTCCTCGGTGTGGGGAGAAGCGCGGAGTTTGAGCGGGACGCCGCGCGTCACGGTAGCCGCGGACGTGTCGCCCTCGCTCGCCGAAGCTACTTGGGCCGACTCTGCCGGCTGCTGACCTTCCGCTTCGGTCGCCTCCTGCGCATTGAAATAAGGATCGCCGAAGCCGATCAGCTTGTCGCGGCTGGGTGAACCCGGCGGCAGGCGGCGCAATGTCACCAGCGCTGAAGCCGACGGCACCACCGTCACCGCATGGCCGCGCGCGAGCCACGGCACATCGCGATAGCCGGCGAATAATGGCTTAGCGGTTACATCAATTTGCGAAGGCGCGGTCGGCAACAGGCTGAGTGGCAATTCTCCGAGCGCTCCGTTGGTCACCACAATCAGGCTTTTGGCCGGCTGCCAGGCCGCCTCGATCGGCTTGAGTAGCAGCGTGTAAAGCTCATAGGCCAGCGTCAGATCGAAGGGCGGTATTTCCGACACCATCGTGACCTGGGGCTCGAGCGCTTGCCGGAGCGTGCGTACCTTTGCCTCCAGCTGGAGCGCGGTCGCGGGCACCGCGGCAAAGGCTACGTTCCCGTCCTTGGGAACGGCCCAGACAAAGCTTGCATCCTGGCCGAAATAAAATGACAGCAGCGCCTCGCCCGGCCGCAACGCCGCCCTGATTGCATCGACCGTTGGCGGTTTCGGATCGATCAGGTCGGCATAGGCCGGAAATTGGCGATTGATCTGCTGGCGCGCATTCTTGCGATCGGTGCGCAGTTTTTCGATTTCGGCATTGATCGCGGCCACGGTCTGGCTATCGCGCTGATCCGACGGCAACGACAGCAAATTGTTGAGCGCGCCGAGCTGGGCGCTGATCTGCTTGGCGGCGTCTTGTTCGGTGCGGACCAATTGCGCAAGTGCCGGATCCTTGGCCACAAGTCGCGCGCTGGAATCCGCCAGCGCCTGCTGTACCGCGTGACCGCGAATAGCGTCGGCAAGCCCAAAAGTTTCAACCGCGACGTCGTTCGATACGGACGCGCCGCGCGCCAAAACACCGATATAGGCTTCGACGGTCCTCTGCAGCCGGGCGCTGCGCGCCGCGACCAGCGTCGGGTCGTCGTCATCGCTCTCGTGCGTCGCTCCCATCAGGACCGGCAGAGCGGCTTTGAACTCGCGGATCGCATCGGCGTCGTGCCCGGCGCGGGCGTAGCCGACGGCAAGCATGCCGTGCGCCGAGGCCGCATCGTAACTGTTGTCGCCAGTGCGGGCGATTTGGCGCTTGACCAGTTGCTCGGCTGCGGCAATGCCGGCGTCGATCTGGCCCGATGCATAGAGTGCCGCGATGCGCGAACCGTTGAGCTCGAGCGCGTCGCGTTGCTCCGGCGGCCACTGCGCGATTGCCTTGTCGAGCTCGGCATAGATGGCCGCCGCGTCTTTGGCCTTGCGCTCCGCGATGAGGATATTGCCGAGTTGGGAGAGAACGCTCGCAGTCTCGGGAGCGTCGTCGGCCATGCCGATCGTGCGCTGTACGTCGAGCGCCGAACGCGCAAGCTTCTCGGCGTCCTCGTAACGGCCCTGCTCGACCAGAATTCCGGCAAGCCCGACGATGAATGGAGGGCTGGCGGGACTGTACTTGCCCTGCGCGTCGAGGATTCCGAGCAAGGCGCGGCGCGCGTCTGCTTCGGCTTCACTCAGTTTCCCTTGCTTCGAGTCATTGCGCGCAACCGCCAAAAGATAGATATCCGCGGTGTGCAAGAATTCCTCTGGCGGAGGCACCGGCGGATCATAACGTGCCAGATCCTTCACCGCGACGCGCTGAAATGCCTCCGCACGCCGATAGGCCGCCTCGGCATCGGCATATTGCCCGCGCGCTTCGAAAATCAAGCCGCGCACTGAATCGGCGCTTGATTCCCAACCGTGACCGAAGATGGAGTAGCTCTCGCGCCAACGCGGAGCGGGACTACCCCGCGCAGTCTGAACCATGGATTCCGCTCGGCTAACGTAACTATTGGCCTGGTTGACGTCGCCCATCGAAACCAGGATTTGCGCCATCTGCGTCAGCGATTGGATGATGGTGCCCATCCGGCCGGGTACGTATCCCTCCCGAATTTGGACTTCGAGAATCGCAATCGCGTCTTTGGGGTCGCCGAGCAGTTTGTATTGCTGGGCAATGAGGCGTCGGGTGCGCGCGAGAAATCTGAGATCGAGTCCGTTCTTGGCGATGTCGAGCGCTTGCAAGCCGTCGGCGAGTGCATCCTTGTTGCGAGCCAGCAACGCGCGCGCGGCAGCACGATCATAGTAGAAATCCGCCAGCTTGGCGGCCGGAACATTGCTGGGCGGCGTCGCGCCGGCGATGGCTTCGCGCTTGGCAATCTTCGCGGCGTCAGGCTTTTCGCTGTCGAGGATCGCGGTGATGTCCGCAATCGTGCGCGGCGGCGCGACAAAGGCAGTCGGAACCGGCGCCGCGCCTGCCGGAGGGCCGGCGGTATCCTCTTTCGGCGCCGCCGGCGCTCCCACTCGCGCCGCGATTTTGTCCTCTTCGCGAATGACACAGGGGCGGACGATCGGCTCACCGCACTGTTGCCGTATTTCCGGATCGCCCTTCTTCAAGCCCTTGGCCTGCGCGCAGGCCATCACTTGCGGATGCAGGGCCTGCCTGCACGACTCGATGATCTGGTCGTGGGATTGCGCAAAAGCCGGCTGCAGCAGAGCGACCGCGGCGAGCGCGCCAGCGCACAGCGGCATCACAAAGACGCGCAACATATTCAGGCAGTCAGACATGTCGTTCAGCCAAAATTAGTATTGCCGTCGCAGCCCTGCAATTTCTAGGAGCAGCCGCCCTCGATATCAAGCCGCCGTGCATTGGCTCGAATTAGCTTGTTCGATCGATGAAGAAATAACGGCTTGGCCAGCGCTTGGCATCGTCTCAATCCGGCCGGATCGATCCCGATACGCCGTCAAAAGCGCCGGGACTAAGTTCGGCGACCAGAAGCCGCGCCGGATCGACCGGACCGGGCATGGTCGCGCGTCCCGGCGTTATCGGCTTGAAGCCGCTCTTGCCATAATACGGCTCGTCGCCGACGAGGATAACCAGCCGATGGCCTTTTCCACCCGCTTCCTTGAGCGCACGTTCGATCAAGGCCTGCCCGACACCGCGCTCCCGAAACGCCGGCTCAACTGTCAGCGGGCCGAGTAAAAGCGCCTTGGTCTGCCCAACACGGATCGGCGACAGCCGCACCGAACCGATAAGCAGCGTGCCAGTGCGCGCCGTGAACGACAAATCCGGGGAGTGCGTAACGTGCTCGCGCAGCCGATACGCGGTCTTGGCGTAGCGGCCCGGGCCAAAGGTGCGCTCATGCAGCCGCTCGATCGCGGCAGCGTCGTCTGTTGTCTCGGGCAGGATGGTGAGTGAAACGTCGTCCATTTGCCGCGCCTACCATCTAGACCAGCCGAGGTCCAGCCGCAGGTGCCCTATCGCTAGTGCAAATAGTGCTTAAATGGCAGACCAAGATCAGCGGAGATGACGATGGGCCTGCTCGTCAACGGCGCCTGGCAAGAAGATATTTCGCGGACCAAGGACGGCCATTTCGTCCGGCCATCGCCGAGCTTCCGCAATTTCGTCACCGCCGACGGCAGCGCCGGTCCGTCAGGCAAAGGCGGCTTCCCGGCCGAAGCGGGCCGTTATCACCTCTATATTTCGCTCCCCTGCCCTTGGGCGCATCGCACGCTCATCTTCCGCAAGCTGAAAAAGCTCGACGATGTAATCTCGGTGTCGCTCGCCGAACCGCTTTACGGCAAAACCGGCTGGGAGTTCGGCACCGAGCAGGGCGGCACGCTCGATACAGCCAACGGCAAGGCGACGCTCGCCGAAATCTATCTGCTCGCCGACCCGCATTATACCGGGCGCGTGTCGGTTCCGGTGTTATGGGACAAGAAGCAAAAAACCATCGTCGGCAATGAATCGTCCGAAATCATTCGCATGCTCAATTCGGTGTTCGACGCTTTCACCGACGTCCACACCGATTATTATCCCGCCGCGCTGCGCGGCGAAATCGATCGCATCAACGATCTGGTTTATCCGAACATCAACAACGGCGTTTATCGCGCCGGCTTTGCGACCGGCCACGCGGCCTACGAAGACGCCGCGCGTGGCGTTTTCGCGGCCTTCGACCAACTCGAAGCGCGGCTGTCAGGCCAGCGCTATCTCGTCGGCGGACAAATCACTGAAGCTGACTGGCGGCTGTTCACGACGTTGATCCGCTTTGACAGCGTTTATTACAGCCATTTCAAATGCAATCTGCGGCGCGTCGCCGACTATCCCAATCTGTGGAATTACACCCGCGATCTTTATCAGGTGCCCGGCGTCGCCGAGACGGTAAGCATCGATCAGATCAAGCGGCACTATTACGGCAGTCAGCGCCAGGTGAATCCGACCGGCATTGTGCCGATCGGGCCGCTGATCGATTTCAGCGCGCCGCATGACCGCGGCCGGCTCGATTGATATGCCGTGGCTCGCGGCTATGTCGCGGAAATACAATTCTCACCAAATCTCCGCCGCGGCGCGACCGGTCAGCACTTCGACGATGCGCTCGCGGGTCGCACGCGACGTATCGGGCGGCAGCGCTGTGGTCGCGAAGAAGCCGTGGTCCGAGATTTCATGGTTCGGCTGCGGCGGCGCCGTCTGACGGAACGAGCGTACGACATAAAGCCCGACGTGATCCCGCCGCGAGACCCGGCGGTTGAAAAAGACCGCGTGCAGCACCGGCGGCCCGGCCAGTTCGATATTGCCTTCCTCGCGCAACTCACGTTCAAGCGCTGCGAGAAGCGCTTCACCCGTTTCAACGCCGCCGCCGGGCAAATGCCAACCGGCGAGATAGGTATGCTTGACCAGGAAGACGCGCCCTTCGCCATCGAAAATGACGGCGCGCACGCCGACGGTCAGCCCACGCGAAAAGCGCCAATAGGCGTGTAGAACCCGCCGGATCAGCGGTTCGAATGGGCGGCGGAAGAGCTCAAAAGGCATTCGGACTGGTGTCCCTTCTTAGGATAGTTCTAATATGAGGAGCGGTCGTGGACCGTGCCGACGAGGACAAGCACGTGAAACGCTTTGCCGATCTGAACGAGCAGGAAATCCTCGCACTCGCGATATCCAACGAAGACGAGGACAATCGCATTTACCGCTCCTTCGCGGACGCGCTCCGCGGCTCCTATCCCGACACCGCGGATATGTACGACAAAATGGCCGAAGAAGAGATCGGGCACCGCGACATGTTGCTCGAGCTTCATCGCAAGAAATTCGGCGACTTTCTGCCGCTGATCCGCCGTCAGGACGTCAAGGGCTTTGTCGCGCGCCGGGCGATCTGGCTCAACCGGCCGCTTGCAATCGATGCGACGCGAAAATTTGCCGAGGAGATGGAATACGAAACAGCGCGCTTTTACCGGCGCGCAGCGGAAACCGCCCATGATGATTCGGTGCGCGACTTGCTCCGGCAGCTCGCGGCCGCCGAAGACAAGCATGAAGCGCTCGCGCACGAGCTCGGCGACAAGATCACGCCGCAAGCACGCGCCGACGAAAACGAGACCGCCAGGCGTGTGTTCGTGCTGCAATATGTGCAGCCCGGCCTTGCCGGTTTGATGGACGGCTCGGTCTCGACACTGGCGCCGCTGTTCGCCGCGGCCTTCGCCACGCACAATACCTGGTCGACCTTTCTGGTGGGCCTCGCCGCTGCAATCGGGGCCGGCATCTCGATGGCATTTGCCGAAGCGATGTCCGACGACGGCTCGCTGACCGGGCGTGGCGCGCCGGTCGTCCGCGGTGCAGTCTGCGGCTTGATGACCGCGCTTGGCGGTCTCGGTCATGCGCTGCCCTATCTCATTCCGCACTTCTATGTTGCGACCTCGCTTGCCTTTGCCGTCGTCGCCGTCGAGTTGGCGGTAATTTCCTGGATTCGCACACGCTATATGGATACGCCGTTCCTGCAGGCGGCGTTCCAGGTCGTTGTCGGCGGCGTGCTGGTATTCGCCGTCGGCATCATCATTGGAAGTTCGTAATCGGGCAGTTCGTGATTTATTATGCACTCTCTGCGATGCTGAGTGCGGATGTTTACGCTCGCCCATTTGTCCGACCTGCATCTGACGTCGCCGCAGCCGCGGCTGACGCGGCTTGTAAGCAAGCGGGGCCTTGGTTTCATCAACTGGCAACGCAAACGCAAAAACATTCACCGGCCGGAAATTCTTGCCGCCATCGCCGGCGATCTCAAGGCGCACAGCGCCGATCACATCGCGGTCACCGGCGATCTGGTCAACCTGTCGCTGCCCAACGAATACCAACGCGCGCGGCAATGGCTCGAAACGATCGGGCCGCCGGGCGACGTCACCGTTATACCCGGCAATCACGACGTCTATGTGCGCGGCGTCGAGCAATCTCCCGCCGCGTTCTGGGGCGACTATATGCGCGGCGACGACGGTCTCGACCGTTTTCCGTTTGTGCGGCGGCGCGGTGATGTCGCGCTGATCGCGCTTTCGTCCGGCGTGCCGACCGGCCCGTTCATGGCGACGGGCCGGCTCGGCCGGAGGCAGCTTGCGCGGTTCGCCGAAACGCTCGATCAAACGCGCGGATCGTTCCGCGTCGTACTCATCCATCATCCACCGGTCAGTCCGCTGCGGCGTTATCTGCGGCGCCTGACCGACGCGGCGGCTTTGCAGGGTGTCCTTGCCGAAAAGGGCGTCGAGCTTTTGCTGCATGGCCACGATCATTGCCGCGCATTGGTTTGGCTCGGCGGCCCGCGAGGCACAAAAATTCCCGCCGTCGGCGTGCCATCGGCGTCCGCCACCGCGCCGCATGGCGACGAAGACGGCGCCGGCTATCATCTTTTCAAGATCGACGGCACGCCGGGAAACTGGCGTTGCGAAATGACCGCGCGGCAGCGCGGCGCCGATGGGACGATCAGCGACGCCGACCGTTGCGCGCTTTATTAAGAACGGGTCGCCAAATACAAAGCGAAGCCGAGCACTGCCGCCGCGCCTAATATAAAGCCGAGCGCAATCGCACAGATCGTTTGCCAGCGCCGCCGGTGACGATAGCGCTTCGCCTCCTTAGGAGGCACGCGCGCGATGAGACTGGGATCGTCCTCGAGCGCACGCTGCCGTTCGACCAGGCGGCGCGCGACATAGGTGGTCACCGCCGGCACGATGTCGGGAATTTCATGCGACTCGGCCAGCACGTGCCGGCCCATGCGGCTGTCGTGCAGGAAACGATAGCTGCGCTTGTCGCGGCCCATGACGACATGGGCGACCGGGTCGATCCATAGCCGCGGTGTCTCGCCGCGGCTCACCCCGCGGTCGAACAGCTCGACCTCCGGCGGCACCTCGGCAAACAGCGGATCGAGCGCCTCGTTCAAAAGCTCAAGACGCGCAACTTCGGCATCGCGCAGATCGACAACGACACTGGTGCGCTCGGCCGCCTCGACGCGCGCCTGATGGACCGCCTCTTTCAGAGCCGATGGCGGTTCGCCGGCATTCGCCGGCGCGTCAGCTTTGCGCTTGCGTCCCCACATAGTCCCTTTGATCCCTACGTCCGGTCCCTGCGATTCCCAGGATAAGATACCCAACAAATACGCCTGCAAAAAGTCGGCCAAGCGCTTGCAGGTCAGATCGTCCGGCCGCCGTCGACCTCGACGATATTGCCGGTGACGAATTCCGCGTCAGCCGAGGCGAGGAACAGAGCGGCGCTGGCGATATCCTGCGGCTGCGCCAGGCGTCCGAGCGGCACGGTGGCGATGAATTTCTCGCGCATGCCTTCGGCAGGCCCGAGGAAGCTCGGCAATAGCGGCGTGTCGGTCGCCACCGGCGCGATGGCGCAGACCCGGATGCGGTCGGGCGCCAGCTCCACGGCAAGCGACCTCGTCAATATGTGAACCGCGCCCTTGGTGGCGTTGTAGGCCGACAGGCCCGCCCGCGGCCGCAAGCCCGCGGTCGAGCCGATATTGATGATGACGCCGCCGCCTGCCTTGCGGAAATGCGGCACCACCGCCTGGCAGCCGAAGAATACGCCCTTCACGTTGATCGCGAATATGCGGTCGAACTCAACCTCGTCGATGTCGAGCATCGGCTTGTTGATGTGCGTCACGCCGGCATTATTGACGAGGATGTCGAGCGCCCCGAACGCCGCCAGCGTTTCCCCGACTGTCCCCGCGATATCGGCTTTTTTGCTCACGTCGCAGCGTAACGCGATCGCATTATTGCCGATGGTCCGCGCCGTGGCTTTCGCCGCCTCGCCGTCGATGTCGACCACGGCGACGCGCGCGCCCTCGCGCACATAAGTTTGCGCGATGGTTTTGCCGATGCCAGATCCGGCGCCGGTGATAAGCGCGGTTTTGCCCGCAAGACGCATCAATCAACTCCGTTTCGGCACCACGCCATAGCGCGTGGCCCAGCCGAGGCCGTCGGCGGTGCGCGTGCGCGGCTTGTATTCGCAGCCGATCCATCCCGCATAGCCGAGGCGATCCATCGCCTCGAACACCGCCGGATAAGCGATCTCGCCCTCGTCGGGCTCGCCGCGCGTCGGCACCGCCGCGATCTGCGCATGCCCGATCACCGGAAGGAATTTCTCGAAGCGCTTGATGAGATCGCCGCCGACGATCTGGTTGTGATAGAAATCGAACTGGATGCGCACATTCGGCGCGCCGATTTTTCCGACGAGATCGGCGGCGTGCTCGACATGGCTGAGGAAATAGCCCGGCCGGTCGCGCGGATTGATCGGCTCGATCAACAGCGTGATGTTCGAATTCTTCGCTTCCGCAGCAGCACGCGTGAGATTCGCAATGAAGACTTTCTCCGCCGCCGGCTGCTCATTAACCGGCACGACGCCGGCCATACAATGGATCGCGGTGCCGCCGATGGCGACGATGTAATCGAGCGCGCGCTTGAACGCCGCTTCGAAATCGCGCTCGCGGCCCGGCACTGCGGTGAGACCGAATTCGGGACCTTGCGGCGTGTTGACGCCGAGCTGGGTCAGTCCATGCCGCTCTAGCTCGGCCTTCACCGCGGCGGACGCTGTGTCATAGGGAAATTGCAGCTCGACGGCGGTAAAGCCGCAAGCCGCCGCCGCGCCGAAGCGCTCGAGCAGCGGATATTCGGTGAACAGATGGCCGAGATTGGCGGCAAAGCGGGGCATTATGAGTCCTTGGCGTTTCCTTGTTATGGGTAGAACCGTAACCCGGCATCCTGCCCCGCGAAAGCGAGGAAGGGGGAACACCCCGCGCAGCGGGGCGGGTGGGAGGGGCTTCGGCCTCGACGACCATTCCTTAGCGACGAGTCAGACGCCCCTCCACCGTCCTTCGGACAGTCCCGTCCCCCGCTTTCGCGGGGCGGACTAACTCCGGCAATCCATGCGGCCGACCCAAAACGGCTGATTTAATCCCAAAATTTCAACCCCTGCCCACTCATGTGAGGCCATTGCCCATATCATTGCCCACTTCTATAGTGGGCAAATTTGTGGTTGACCCTGGCCCATCCAATTGGTTCGCTGGGTGCAATTCGTGAGGCAAAAGCGCGCAAAGCGTCTCACACGCGACAACAAGGAAACATCAGGGAGCAAGCGTCGTCCCATGAACGCGCAGCAACTCCTCCAGGAAATTTCGGACTATTGCCGCCAAACCGGCTTGGCGGAATCGACGTTCGGACGCCGCGCAGTCAATGACGGCAAGCTTGCCGCGCGGCTGCGCAACGGCGGCCGCATCACCACAGACACGCTCGACCGCATCCAAGGTTTCATGGCGTCGCACCCCGCTCAAGGCGACCGCCCGGCGATCATCGAGCGCGCGCGCGATGTGCGATCGGTGACGCACGCGGCGCCCGCATTGCCGCTGCAATCCGGCGACCCGCAGCGCAATTTCCGCTTCTTCGACAACCGGCAAAAGTATCTGCTCTTCGTCAACACCTGCAGCGAGAAGTGGGAGGTCGCGCACCGAGTCTCCGAAGAACTCGCGCATATCCATCCCCACCCGCCGGCGGTGCGCGTCTTCGATGCCGGCGTCGGCGACGGCTCGGTACTGGTGCGGGTGATGCGCGCCATGCACGACCGTTTTCCGCACATGCCGTTCTACACCGTCGGCAAGGAAATCAGCCTCGAGGATGTCCGTCTGACGCTGCAAAAAATATCGGATCGTTTTTTCGAACATCCGGCATCGGTTTTGGTGCTGACCAACCTTGCTTATGCGGACGCGCCGTGGCTCGCGGTGAAATCGCTGAGCGCGGCGTCGAGCCTCGTGTGGCACGAATTGCCGCTGCAAGGAAATTCGGCGCACCGCTTCGAACAGCAGATCATCGATCTTGAGCCGTTTCTGGCGCAAAACTGGAAAGCCGGCGTGAGCGCGCGCACCGGCAATCCGGTCTACGACCGTCCGGTGGTGCTCGTCATCTATCGCGAGGACCACCGCTTCCTGCTCGATCCGATCATTCCGCGGCCGGGCGGCACGATCGCCAATTACGATCTCGTCATCGCCTCGCAGCCCTACCGCGCCCGCGCCCCGCTCGAATTCAAGGCCAAGCGCGTGATCGCGCCGCTCGCGCGCGCGCTCGGTCCGGGCGGCCGGCTCATCGCCATCCATTCGCATGGCCAAGACCCCGGCATGGAAATCATCCAAAAAGTCTGGCCCGACGATAATCCGTTCATCCACGACCGCCACCAGATCCTCAAAGCGGTGAAGCACGAGCTCGGCCCCACCGGCCGCGATCTCAACTTCAACGCCTATGCCGATAACCGCTCGCTGTTCCGCTACGAAATGCACACGCTGCCGTCGGAAATCTCCGAGTCGATCGGCACCTCGACGCTGTTCGCGGCTTGGAATGCGGCGATCTACGTGGCGCAAGTGGAGGATGATCGCGTCGCCGAGGTGGCGGCCGATGGCCGCTATATCGACGCCACGCGCTCGGTGCTGCGCGAGCGCGGCGGGTTGTGGTTCTTCGACGAGTCCTACGTGATCTCGCGTCGCCGCGCCTGAACTTTCCCCTCCCCTTGTGGGGAGGGAGTTGCATGGCGCCCCATGATCGCTCTCGCTGGACAGACAACTCCTTCTCCCGCGGTGGCGCGCATCGTCGCGTTCGCGCGGATTCTCCATCGAGGCGACGCGGCCGACGGACCCCGACATTGCCGCACTAGCCGTGCTCGCGTCCGGTACCCGCGTCTATGTCAGCGCGGTGCCGGGACGCCCGGCGGAGGAATCCATCAATGCTGCGATCCGTCTGCGAGCCGCCGGTTTCGAGCCGGTGCCGCATGTCGCGGTGCGCAATTTCGAAAGCTCCGGCGCGCTCGACGATTTTCTGGCGCGGCTCAACGGCGAGGCCAGCGTGCAGCGCGTCCTGGTCATCGCCGGCGATCGCGCGCCAAGCGGCCCGTTCCGGCACGCGCGCGATGCCATTGACAGCGGGCTGCTGCAACGGCGTCGGCATCGCCGGCTATCCTGAAGGTCATCCGCGTATCGGCATCGAGGAGCTCGATCGAGCGCTCGCGGAAAAAATCGCCGCCGCCGAGGCGAGCGGGCTTGCGGTCGAAATCGTCACCCAGTTCTGCTTCGAGATCCGGGCCATTCTCGATTACGTGGCGCGGCTGCGCACGTCCGGCTTCCACCATCCGGTACGCATCGGGCTTGCCGGCCCGACCGGTCCCGCTTCGCTGTTGCGTTACGCGAGCCGCTGCGGCGTGCGCGCCTCAGCGCAGGCGATCGACCGCCGCGCCGGCCTCATCCGGCAGATGTTCGCTATTGCCGTCCCCGCCGACCTGGTGCGCGCCTTAACCGATGCCACGCCCAGTAATGTCAGCGCGCACTTCTTCTCGTTCGGCGGATTACCGGCGAGCGCGCGCTGGGCGAGCGCCGTCGCCGCTGGTCGTATCGAGATTGAGGGTGAAACCGGATTCCGCGTCGCGGGGCCGCAATGAAATTCCCCTCCCCCTTGTGGGGAGGGTGCTTGTTTGGGCGTTAGCGGCCTTTGCGTCCGGGACCGCTATTGACGTTCGGCACGTCTATGCCGAGAGCCGTGGCCAAATCGATCTGATGGTCCTGCTCCTGCATGAGAATCTTACGAATCTGTTCCGCCATCGCAAATTCGCCGAGTGCTTCGCACTGCCGAATGCGATCGCGGTAATTGCGAATGGTCTCGTTCTCGTTCTCGAGATCGAACCGGAGCATGTCTTTGGCATTTTTCGAGGTGCGCACCGGCTTCGGAGTGACCGACGGCATTTTGCCGAGATAGTCGATCTGCCGCGCGATCATCAGGGCATGATCGAGCTCCTGCTTGGCGTGGATTTCGAGCTGGTCGGCGATGTCCATATACTCGGCGCCGCTAAGCACCTGGGAATACACGACGTAAGCGATAATGGCCTGATATTCGCGGGATAGGTCCTCGTTCAACAACTCCGCGAGACGGTCGCGAGTAATCTCGGTTTCCTTGGTGACGGATTTGGCCTCTGCCATTTGATCTCTCCTTGACGCCGGCGGACATCGCGCTTGGCACGCGTGAATGCGGGACGAAATCTTAGCATCATGCCGGCAATTGAGTAAGATAGTGCCGGAGGCGTTGAATCGCTGTAGCGCGGGGCGTGTGCCGCGCTTTACCGGCTGGCGGGCTTTTCCCGCAATCCCAGGCGCTCGAGCCGGCCGATCACCTCGTCGCAGAAATACGGCAGCTCATCGACGTAGTTGACGAGCGAAATGGCGATGCCGGTGAGGCCGGCTTTGCTCAGATCGGCAAGCTGCGCCGCGACGTGATCGGGATCGCCGACGATCGGCAGGCCACCCATGCCTTGGGCATAGCCACTGCGCTGCGCAAGGAATTCCGGCATCGGCACCGTCTGCGGCGAGATGTTTTTCAGCGCCAGGATATTGTCGACGGCCGACCAGTCGGCGCGCTCGACGATGCAATGGCGAAAATACTCCTCGGCGTCTTTCTTATTCGGCCGGCAGGTGACGACGCCGACCGTGTAGCAGCCGATCTCGCGGCCTTGCGCGTGCGCCGCGTCTTTCGCCCGGCGCACCCGTTGCGCGCTTTCCTCGAGCGAGGTGCGCGAGGCCTGCAGGAAAAACGCGTCGCAATTCTTCACCGCAAAGGCCTGGCCGGTCGCCGACGCGCCGGCATTCATGATCACCGGCCGCGTGCCGCCGAAAGGCTTTGGCTTGCCCTTGATACCTTTCATGTTGAGATATTTGCCGTGGAAGTCGAAATCCTCACGGTCGGACCAGATCATCTTGATGACGTCGATCCATTCCTGCGCAAATTCGTAACGGTCCTCATGCGCGCGCTGCTCGACGCCGAACATGTCGAACTCGCCTTCGTTCCAGCCGACCACGATGTTGAGCCCGAAGCGGCCCTCGCTGATGTGATCGGCGGTGACCATTTCCTTCGCCGCGACCACCGGATTGAAGATCGGCGCGTGCACCGTGCCAAAGACCGTGATGCGCTTGGTGGCGGCGAGGAGCCCGGTCGCCCAGGTGATCGTCTCCAGCGTCGTGCCTTGGTAATCGGTGTCGCCGCCATAACCCTTCCAGCGGCCTATCGGCAGCAAAAAGTCGATCCCCGCCTCGTCCGACATCAAAGCGAGCTTTTTGTTGTCCGGCCAATTTCCCGACCAGCGCTCCGGAACCAGCGTCACCGCGCGGCCGGACGAGCAATTGGCGCCGAACAAGCCGATCTGCAGCTTGTTATTGCCGTGCATCGACCGGCGCGCGTTCAGCGAAGGCGAAGGAGCATGCACGAGCGGACCTCTGTCTGATTCTAACCGTATCCTGGGTCGAGCATTCGCGAAACCCGGGGGGCAGCCGTGACGCTACCAAGCTTCATACGCGAAAAGTCTCCGCGAGCCGCTGCGGCTCAAGCTGCCGGCGCACCGCCTCGACATCGCCCAGGACCCAAAGCTCGGTAATGATCTCGCCGCGCGTCGTGAAAAAGGCCGCGCCATTCCAGCAGATTTCGCGGCCCGTGGCTTCAAAGCCGAAGAATTTTGCCCGATGCAGGCCGTGAAAGCTCATGCGCGCCGCGGCGCGATCGTCCGCCGCGATCAGCTCCTCGATGGTGCAGGTGAAGTTTTCCAATGCGGCATGGACCGAGCGTAGATAGGCGATGAAACCGCCCGGCCCGCGCAATTCGGGTCCGAGCGAGGCGCGAAAACGGAAATCGGGGCTGAGGATTTTGCGGGCCTCCGCCTCCTCCGACTTGTTCCAAACGACATGGTAGAAGCGCTCAACCAGATCACGCGGCGTCAACGGCACGTCGTCCTCCCTCACCGAAGGTTGAGTTTAAACCGCGCTCGGCCGGGTGTCTTTGCAATTTGACCGGATAACCGTTGCAATGCCGTCGCAGCAAGGCAATTGACTTCACCGCGACAATGCCGGTGAATTGCGCAACGGGTCGAAGCGTTCGAGAGGGAGGCACACATGAATAAGACTTGGTCGATTGTTGCGGCGGCTTTCATGGCTGCAGCTTTGTCCGTTCCGGCCTACGCGGCCGACCCCGTAAAGATCGGCGTCATCTACCCACTGACGGGCAATGCGGCGAGCGCCGGCCAGTCGGCCAAGGACGCCGTCAATCTCGCCGCTGATATCGTCAACAACGCCTATCCCGACCTCAAGAACTTGCCGCTCGGGGCGACGGCTGGGCTGCCCAACCTCGGCGGCGCCAAGATCGAGCTCGACGAAGCCGATCATCAGGGCAATCCGCAGGTCGGCCAGCAGCAGGCGCTCCGCCTGATCACGGAAGACCACGTCGCCGCCATGCTCGGCTCGTATCACTCCTCGGTCTCGCTCGTTGCCACCGCCGTCGCCGAGCGCCAGGGCATTCCGTTTCTGGTCGCCGACTCGGTGGCGGCGAATATCACCGGGCGCGGCTTTAAATGGACCTTCCGCACCACGCCTTACGCGCCGGATTTTGCCAAGGCCTATTCCGAATTTCTCACCGATCTGAAGAAGTCGGGCCGCAAGGTCGAGAATATCGCGGTGGTCAACGAGAACACCGATTACGGCACCTCGGTTTCCGCGAGCATCCTCGAAGCCGCCAAGGCCGCCAATATCAACGTGACGGCGCACGTCGCCTATAGCGCCAACAGCTCGGATGTCTCCGCCCAGGTGCTCCAGCTCAAGTCGTTGCAGCCGGACGCGGTGATCTTCGTCAGCTATACCGCCGACATCATCCTTTATTTCAAGACCATGAAGAATCTCGACTACCTGCCGCCGATCATCATCGGCGACGATGCAGGCTTCTCCGATCCGAGCTTCATTCCCAATGTCGGCGATCTTGCCCAAGGCGCGGTCAACCGCAGTGCCTTCGATATCGGCACGCCCGGCGACAACAGCTACATCGTCGACCAGATGTTCAAGGCCAAATACGGCCGCGACCTCGACGACACCAGCGCGCGCTGGATGCAGGGCTTCCTGGTGCTCGCCGACGCCATCAACTGCGCCGGCTCGACGGACCCCGAAAAGATTCAAGCCGCGCTCAAGGCGATCGATCTCAAAGCCAACCAGCTCATGATCGGCTACAACGGCGTGAAGTTCGACGACACCGGCCAGAATACGGAGGCTTCGACCTTCCTGATCCAGCTTCAGGGCAAGCAATATGTCTCGATCTGGCCGGCAGACCGCGCCACCGGCACGCTCGAATTGCCGATGAAGGGTTGGAAGTAGCAAGAATCCGCCTACGACCACTGACAAGGGACTTTATGCGCCGGGTTCGCTCAACTGCATTTGCGTTGCTGTCGGCGTTTGCGCTTGCGTCCGCCGTCACGCCTGTGTTCGCGCAAGACGCCTACCCCACCCGCGCCATCCACATCGTGGTGCCGTTTCCAGCCGGCGGGCCGGCCGATGTGCTGACGCGCATCATCGGCGAAAGGATGAGCGCGGATTTCAGGCAAGGCGTCGTGGTCGACAACCGGCCCGGCGCGAATACGGTTATCGGCGCGCAATTCGTCGCCAAGGCCGCGCCCGACGGCTACACGCTATTGATGGCGATCGATTCGACGCTGGTAATGAATCAATACCTTTACGCGAACCTGCCTTATGATCCGATCAAGGATTTCGTTCCGGTCACGCTCGCAGCCAAAACCGTGGGGCTGCTCGTCGTCAACGCGGCAAGCGACATCAAGACCGGCAAGGATCTGATCGCCAAAGCCAAGGCGCAGCCCGGCAAACTCAATTGCGGCGCCGGCACGATCACGACCAAACTAACTTGCGTGCTGTTCAGCCAGAAAGCCGGCATCGACACCGTGCTGCTGCCATATAACGGCAGCGCCGAAGTCGCACACGGCATCCTGACCAAAAGCGTAGACTTCGTCTTCGACGGACCGTCCGCCGTGCTGCCGCTCATTCAGTCCGGCGATCTGCGCCCGCTGGCGAAACTCGACAGCCGGCCGTTCCCGCCGCTGCCCGATCTGCCGGCGCTGACGGCGGCGACCGGCGTCGATGTCGGCAATGTCACGGTATGGCTCGGCCTCGTCGCGCCGCGCGGCACGCCGCAGCCAATCGTCGACAAGCTCGCGGGCGAGGTGGCGAAGATCTATGCCGATCCCAGCGTTAAAACGAAAACCGATGCGGCGGGGATTTCACCAGTCGCCAGCACACCCGCGCAATTTGCCACTTTCATCCAGGAAGAAGCAGCGCGCTGGCCGTCTGTTGTCAAATCAAGCGGCATGCATTTCGATTAGGCCAGTGTTGCGAAATAGCGGAACGAGCTTGTTGCCTCTCAGATGGAAAGGCGGACCGTTGTCGAGCGTTGCGACAACAGTCGCCGGCATTCTCCTCGGCTTGTGCATTTCAACATCTGTGCTCGCACAAGCCGGTTCGACCGGCGGATCCGTCGGTAAAACGGACAAATCAGTATCGGGCGACGCCCCCCAGCGGAAAATCCGGCCTGAAAAATCGGACCTAGGCAAGCGCCCAGCAACTTCGAGCGCTTCAAGTGACGTGCCGGCGTCGCCATGTCTGAATGCGGTAGGAACCTGGACGTTCTCAAACGGCATCAGCGTTGTTCATAAAGCTTGGGGGGCTGCCGCCGGGTCCAATGGCGATTCCGGTGATTGGTCTTGCGCCGGGAGTATGATCACCGTTCATTGGGCGAATTGGACTGACCATTATGCCATTTCATCCCAAGGCAGACGATTGTCGGGCACCAGTGGCTTCCTCAACATGTCTCTCACCGCAGAGAAAAAATGAAGGCACAGGGCCCTAATGCATCGAGTTTCCGGTTCGGATGAGTTACCGGAAATTGAACCAGCTCACTGCTCTCCGCGTTTATAGCCACGCTCAATACATGACCGCCCCCGACATCCTCTCGCCGTTCCTACTCGGCCCGCTGCTTTTGCCGAACCGCGCGGTGATGGCGCCGATGACGCGCAACCGCGCCGGGCCGGGCAATGTGCCGGGTCCACTCGCCGCCACCTATTACGCACAGCGCGCTAGCGCCGGCTTGATCGTGAGCGAAGCGACGCAAGTCTCGCCGCAAGGCCTCGGCTATCCGGGCACGCCCGGCATCCATAGCGCCGAACAGATCGGCGGCTGGCAGCGTGTTACTGAAGCGGCGCACGGCGCCGGCGGACGAATTTTCTTGCAGCTTTGGCATGTCGGGCGGATTTCGTATCCGTCGCTGCAGCCCGATGGGGCACTGCCGGTGGCGCCGTCGGCGATTGCGCCAGTGGGCCAAGCTTGGACGCTCGACGGCATGAAGCCCTATGTCGCGCCGCGCGCGCTCGAAACCGCAGAGATCGCCGGCATCGTCGAGGATTACCGGCGCGGCGCGCGCAATGCGCGGCAAGCCGGCTTCGACGGCGTCGAGCTGCACGGCGCCAACGGCTACCTCGTCGATCAGTTTTTGCGTGACGGCGCCAACCGGCGCGGCGACCGCTATGGCGGCAGCGCGCTGAACCGTGCGCGCTTCCTCTTCGAAGTCACGGAGGCCATCGTCGGCGAATGGGGCGCCGAGCGTGTCGGGGTGCGGCTGTCGCCGACGAATCCGTTCAACAGCATGACCGACAGCAATCCCGCCGCGACTTTTTCCGCCGCGGTCGGCGAGCTCAACCGACTCGGGCTTGCTTATCTGCACATCGTCGAGCCCGGCGCGACCGATCCGGTTGCGGCCGGCGAGACGCCCGACATTCGTTTCTTCCGCAGACTCTGGCGCGGTCCGCTCATCGGCAACAAAGGCTACGATCTTGCGCGCGCCAATGCCGTGCTCTGCGACGGCGCGGCCGATCTCATCTCGTTTGCGGCGCTGTTCCTCGCCAACCCGGATTTGCCCGAACGCTTCCGCCGCAGCGGACCTTTCAATACGCTGGACCGCAAGACGTTCTACGGCGGCGCTGCGGGCGGTTATACCGATTATCCCCCGATCGCGCGCTAAAGCAGGCTGGTTTCACTTTTGAAATCAGTGCCTTAAAGCAAAAGCGACGTAGTGTGACGTCGGTCACTTCCGCTATCGACGGGACGGCATAGCGTCCTTGCAATGGTTAATAAGCAATCGAACGCAGGGAGTTACTCCGATGACGACAGCCCTGAATTACCTCAGCCGAATGACCAACCAGATTTTCGAAGCGCAGATGCAGCGCGCCGCGCAGAAGATCACCGCACGCCAGCACGTTTTCGATCGGCGCCCGGCATAAAGCTGTAGCCAAATAGACCCGCTTCACACACCGAGTTTCTCGGCCAGCTCTTCGAGACTCCTCACCACAAAATGCACCGGCACGGTGGGCGCGGCCTCGCCGCGGCCGACGCCGTGCTCGTTCGGACGCGCGAGATGGGCGGTGCGCAATCCAAGCGCGGCGGCCGCCGCAAGATCTTTAGAGTGTGCGGCAACCATCATGCAGGCGTGCGGTGGCAGGTCGAAGGCTTCGGCTGACGTGAGATAGACGCGCGGTTTCGGCTTGAAGTCTTGCGCGATGTCGGCGCCGAGAATGGCGTCCCACGGAAAATGATTGCGGCGGGCCAGATCGGCCATCAGTGAAATATTGCCGTTCGAAACCGGCGCCAGGAGAAATCTGCGCTTAAGCCGCACGAGCCCCGGCGCTACGTCGGGCCAGGCGTCGAGCCGGTGCCACGCCATGTTGAAATCGCGCATCTTGTCTTCGCTCAGCAGAGCGACGCTGAAACGCTTCAGCGTGATCTCGAGATTACGCCGATGCAGCAGGTCGAGCTTGCAATAGGCCATGCGGCCCGAGCGCACTTCTTCCAGCGCGCCCTGGTATTCGCCGCGCCACGCATCGGCAAAGGCGGGCCAGTCGAGCGCGTCGCCATGCGGCTTGAGCATCGCCTCGGCCTCGCGCGCAATCGACGTGCGCCAATCGACCAGTGTGCCGAACACGTCGAAGAACAGGGCTTTCACCGCGACCGTCATAACAGCCTTCTAGCGCAATACGCCGCGGGATGCCAAAACAAGCGGCAGGGAAATGCCGAGGGATTGCAAATGTCTGAACTGGAACGATGGCAAACGCGGTTTGGCACCTCCGACTATATTTTCGGCAAGGAGCCGAATGCCTTCCTCAAAGCCCAAGCGCACCGCTTGCCGGCCAGCGGCAGCGCGCTCTCGATTGCGGACGGCGAAGGCCGCAACGGCGTGTGGCTCGCTCAACAGGGGCTTGACGTGCTCGCCGTGGATTTCTCGCCGGCGGCGCTGGAAAAATCCCGCGCACTCGCCGCGGAACGTGGCGTGCGGCTGCGCACCGAAGTCGCCGACGTCACCACCTGGCGCTGGCCGGCGGCCGCATTCGACGTCGTCGTGGCGATCTTCGTTCAAGTGGTTTTTCCGACCGAGCGGACCGCGTTTTTCGCCAACCTCAAGCGCGTGCTGAAACCCGACGGTCTTCTGCTCATGCAGGGCTACCGGACCGAGCAACTCACTTTTCGCACCGGCGGCCCGCCAGAAGCCGAGCGCTTGTATACACGCGCGCTGCTGCAGGAAGCATTCGATGACATGGCGCAGCTCGACATAAGCGAGCATGACAGCGCCATCAGCGAGGGCACCGCGCACATCGGCATGTCAGCCCTGATCGATCTTGTCGCCAGAAAATAGATGCGCCCGGACCGAACGGCCCGAGCGCACTCGAATGACTCAGAAAATCCTCAGCCGAGAACTGAGAAGTCCGAAATCGGCTCCGCGACATAGCCGTAACGCAGATTGCTCGGCTCCCGGCCGCTCTTGTCGTATTCGGCCTTGAGCGCGGCGAGCTTGTCGTTCTTCAACTCAAGTTCGGCCTTTTTTGGATTGATATCATAAAGCCGCGCATTGTTGAGCCCGAAGATCGCGCTCTTGACCGGCCCATCGGCCGGGCCGAGCGGCGCGAAGCCGTATTGCTTCTGCATGTCCTCCGGGATCTCGAAGCGGCGCAGCCCTTCGATCTGCCATTGCGGCGATCCGGTCCACACCGCGTCCGTGCCCCAGCAGACCCGATCGGCGCCCATTTTCTTGATCATGGTGCCCATCAGCGCCGCGGTGACTCGCGGCTCCGAGATCAGCGTCATGGCAAAGAGCTGACCGACGTCGGCGTAGACATTCGTCACGTTGTAGGTTTCGAGAATATCGGCGAGATCACTGGTCCACGAAATGCGGCCGGTCCGCTGGAATTCGGCGAGCGCCACTTTCGGGTCGCCGCCGACATGGCGATAGGCCCCGTGATAGATGACGAAGTTGAGCTGCGGCCAATCTTTCGCCGCCTGGCCGACGTCGCTGGCATCGACATAGCCGCGCAGATTCGGGAATTGCCGGTCGAGCGGCGGCGCGAACAGACCCTTGTGGACGCAGACGTTCTTGATACCCGCATTGACGAATTTCTCGTAGCCCTTGTATGCGACCTTCTCGTCGTCCATGCGCCACGGATAGCGGCTGGTGTCTTTGTGCGTATTATCGCCGATCGTGTAGCCCTTCATCGATTCCGGCTTGAGCGCCAGCGCCGCGTCCACTTTGTCGAGCCAGCCCGGCTGGCCCGGCGTGAAGATGGCGTGGGAGAACAGGCGCCGCGAACCGAAGCGCTGGTTCACCTTGTCGCGCGCCGCCGCCATCTGTTCATTGGTGAGGAACCAATCCTGCTCGATGTCGGACGGCGCCGAAGAAATCAGAACGATCTTGCTGTCGCTGTCGAGAAACATCTCCTTGACGTAATTGTCGTATTTGAGATCGTCGATGGTCTGTTCCTTATCCGACAATTCCTTATTCCATCCGGCCTTGCCGACGGCATTACGCATATTGACGAAATTCGTGATGCGCGTGTCGTCGCGCAGGAAATGCGTGTGCATGTCCATGATGAACTGCTCTTTGAGGGCGTCGGCACGCTCGTCCGCCATGGCTGGCGTCGCGGCTTCGGCCGGGCTCGCATCGAAGAACTGACCGAAGGTCTCGTTCATCGCCACATAGGACGCGGCCATGCCGGCAGCGGTTTGGAAAAAGCGGCGGCGCGACAGTCCCTGCTTCTTGGCAAGCCCGTCGGCGAGTGTGAGCAAGCGCGCCTGCAATTCACGCTGCTTCTCGGTCTGCGGGTACGGATAATATTCGTCGCTCGACACGATCTGAGTGGGGATCGGCGTGTCGTGCGGCAATAGCTCCGAGGGCATAAGCTTTTCGCGGTCTTCGTCGGTTAGAAATCCCATGGTGTCCTCCTTGCGCCGTCGCCCCCGTCTATGGCGGGTTCTGTTCAAAGCATATCAGACCAGGCCGGTCCCGCGAAGGTCAGTCCGCCATCGCGTAATCCGTGCACCAGCCGTTCGGGCTGATATCGCCTTCGACCACCTTGCAGGAACGCGGCGCTTCAAACAGCGTGCAGGTGGCGCACATTTGAATGCCTTTGGGGTTGTCTTGATATTCGACATCTTTCTTGGACCGCTTTTCGGCGGCGAAGGCGCGCAGCGGAACATTCAGGAGCCCGGCAACACCGAGGACGGTGAGCCACATCAGACGCCGCCTCGAACGGAAATAACTGCTTCTCATATCGCCTCGCAGCGCTCGACAGTCCGAATAAAGCCCGTTATCGCTTCTTCCATCGTCCTATTCCCGCCGGTTATCGTCCATCAATCAATATAAAAACCCGACTTCGTAAGAGGAACCCATGCCCAAGGGTATGCAATCGCCGCGCCTGCCTGAACTCTCCGAAGAGAGTTTTACCTCCGAACAAAAGGCGCTCGCCGCATCCATCAAATCCGGCCCGCGCGGAGTGTTCAAGCTTTCCGGCCCGTTTGCGATCTATCTGCATTCGCCGGCTTTCGGCGAGCTCGCGCAGAAGCTCGGCGGCCACGTGCGCTTTAACACCAGCGTGCCGCCCCGGCTTTCCGAATTCGCTGTTCTCTGCACTGCTCAGTTCTGGAAGGCCCAATACGAGTGGGCGGCACATGCCGTTATCGCCGAAAAGCAGGGCGTGAAGCCGGAAACCATTCGCGCCATTCAAGCGGGCCGGCCGCCAAAATCGGCGCCGAAGGACGAGATGGCGATCTATGCTTTCGTCAAAGAGCTTTATGCCAAGAGGCGCGTCAGCACGCCGACATTCAACCGCGTGAAGAAATTGCTCGGCGATGCCGGAACGGTCGAACTCGTGGGTATTCTCGGCTATTACGCAATGGTGTCGATGACGCTCAACACGTTCAAGGCGCCGCTGCCGGAAGGCGTGAAGCCCGGGTTCAAGGAGCCGTAACAAATTAAGAGTGGCGTTTCCCGGATGCGGTGCAGCGCGCCAGCGGTGCACCGCAGATCCGGGATCGTTCCAAGCTCGGCATAGATGACGATCTCGGGTCTGCAGCGCACCACTCCGCTACGCTTCGTGCTGCACTGCGCCCGGGAAACGTAGTTTCGCAATTACTGCTTGGGCGCCATCTGCATCGACCCGCCGGAGCCTTGCATGTTCATGCCGCCGCCAGGGCCTTGCATCATCATTGAGCCGCCGCCGGCATCGGCGCCGGGCACCGGCGCGCCGATTGCCGCGATCGGATATTCGATGTCGACCGTCCCTGCGGTGTCGAACTTCAGCGTCGCCTTCACGGACTGCCCCTGCTCCAGCGGGTGCTTGAGGTCGAGAAGCATGACGTGAAAGCTGCCCGGCTTGAGCGTCACCGTCTCGCCCGGCTTGATTTCCAGGCCGCCCTCGACCGGGCGCATTTTCATGACACCGTCTTCCATGGTCATGCTGTGGATCTGACATTGCGCGCTGGCATCGTCCGATACGCAGCTGACCCGATCCGGCGCCGTGCCTTTATTGGTGATGGTCATGTAAGCGGCGCCCGCCGCTGCGCCTTTCGGCGTGGCGCGCGACCATGGCTGCGAAATGTGCATCGAACCGACGTCGTAGTCGGCGGCTTGCGCGGGAACCGCCGCGAGCGCCGCCAGTGCGATAGGGGCCGTAGCAACTGCGATGGTTGCGGCGATGCCGCGCGAGATGGAATTCCAGTTGAAATTCTTCATGGACTTGCTCCGTGTTCAATGCCTGCCAAGGCGGCAAAGGTCATTTGCCGCGACCGAGTGCGCGTCAGGCAAAGGGTGGGGCACGGGAGCGGTGCGCGCCGGTGGCGCGGAGAAGCAGTCGCGGCGGCGCCGTGAGCGCCGAAGCGATGATGTGCAGCGGCAACGGCGCGTAGACCAGCGCCGGTCCGGGCCCGGGGCAAACTGGCGTACCGCAACAGCAGCCGAGACCCCCGAGACAGTCGTGAGCCTGACCGCCGGGAGCCGAATGACCGCTGCCTAAGGTCGAACCAAGCGTCGAGCAGATCGGCAAAGCGGCTAATTCCGCTGCGCCGCCCCCCGGGGCGCCGATGGCGAGCAATATCGCTTGCAACGCGACCGCATAGGCCGCCGCCAGCGCCACACCTGCGCGCGCATGGTGTCGCATCCTCATCGGCAAGATTCTAATGCACTTCGAAGCCTGTTGGAATGCCAAGGAACCAGGCAAGGAAACAAGCCAGGAAACGACTCGGCTCCGTCAAGAGTTATGGGAAATGCATAGAATCTGGACTTAGAGGTTTACCCGCGGAGGCGTATTCTAGCGATGACTCGCAGTGGTTCGCAGGTGGTTCACAACCGACTAGACCCGCACGGCACCGACGAATTCGGGCAGGTGCTTCCCTTCCGGCACCGCCGGGGCCAGCTGCGGTTGCCGGCCACGGTAATCCACACCGCCGATGCCTCGACCGAGCCTGCCGACCATCTCGCACAATACGAACAAGAACCAGCCGAACCGGTCGATTATCGGCAGCGCATGCTGATGAACGTCATCGCGCTTGCGATCGTAACGCTGCTCGTAGGCGCCGGCGTCTGGATCGCCGATACCATCGCCGATATCCAAAACGATCAGGATTGCGTGATGCAGGGACGCAGCAATTGCGCGCGCATCGAGGCGCCCGAGCCGAAGCGGCAATAAGCTCGAGTTCAATTAGACTGCGGCGCTGCAAGTGGCGCAGGCTTGGCCGACGGCCGTCGCTCGGGAATGGCTATGATGGGCGTGCCGCTATCCGCCAGCGGCTTCATTGGGTCCGATGCATTCATGGCGCCGGCGCCGGACTTGGCCCGCGTGGCGGGTACGTCCGGTGCGGCCGGCGTTTCTTCAGACTTCACGGCGTCGCCGGCGGCGGGCGCCGCGTTGATTGCGCCTGTAGTGCCGACCGGCACGGGGGCGCTGACCGTCGCCGGTTTCGCCGCCTCGCTTGCCTCCGCCGCGCGGTGACCGCCGACGATAGCGAGCACTTCCGCGATCACGCGCGCATGAAGCCGCGGCGATTTGTCGATGGTGAGATGGTCGATATTCGGATCGGACCTCAGGTCGACATTGACGAGCGATCCGTGGAAACCGGGCCCACGCCCCATGTAGTAGTGCTGCGTGAAATTGAGCACGCGCGCGACGTTGGCTGACGCCGAAAACGATTCGGTGCCGTCGAAGGGCACCACGAGCGCTACCGGAATGCCTTTGGTACCCAGGTAGCTGGCCATCTCCATAACGGCGTCGGCACCCAGCGAATGACCGATGAGGATGATCGGGCCTTCCCTCCCGGCGCGATAATTCGCCGCCGCTTGATCGGCAAGCGATTGCCACTCGGAGTGATTGTCGACGGTCGTATTAACGCCGCGCCTGTTGAGCTCCGCGGCAAGCGTATCCATGCCGAGCGAAAAAATATTCATCAGTCCGCGCAACAGGTAAACATGCGCCGATGGCGCGGCCATGCCCGGGGACGTTCCGAGCGCGAGCACGGTGCCTGCCACCAGCAGTCCCAGCGCGGTAAGACGCCACCGGCCTTTCATGACATCCTCACGGCTTCATCCCCGATATCCATACCGCACTGCCAGATTTCACCGCGAAAATCCCACTTATTCTACTCGCGCCGCGATCCGGCGCGAACCTGTAGCAAAAATGCAACGTGATTTGTGGCGTCAATATAGCCACGGCAGGACGCGCGCGGTCTGGCGCATATAGACCCGATATTCTTCACCGAATGCGGCGATCATCATTTCTTCTTCGCGCCGGATTCGCCCAAAAAACAGGATGCCAAAGCCGACTAAACCGGCAGGACCGGCAACCCAATTAGGCAAGAGCAAGAGTTGGGCCAGCGCCATCAACCAAAAGGCCGCATACATCGGATGCCGCACCAGGCCGTAGACACCGGCTGTGACGAGTGTGTGGCGCTCACGCACGTCGAGGCTGACCGACCAATTGTGGCCGAGATCTCGATGGGTGCGGTGGAAAAGCCATAGACAGGCGACGTCGGCGGCAATGCCGAGGTAGCTTAGTACCGGAACCACAGGGTAATCGGCAAATCGCGGAAAATGGGTTGCGAGATAGACCCCGGGCACGATGCCGAGGCCGATGAGCGAAGCACCGAGCAGGGCGAATTCCCGCACGCCGCGGCCTGAATACCGGACCGGGGTTTTGCGCGAGCGCCGGCCCGGCCGCAGCCGCAAAACGAACCAAAGGATGCCGAATGCGAGCCAGATGATTTTCGCGATTGTTGCGGTCACGGCTTACAGCTCCATCGCGGGCACAGCCGGCGCGTCGAGGGCGCCCACGATCAAAGCGCCGTCGCCGGCAAATGCCGCCACCGCTTGATCCGGATTGTCGACCCTGTCGGCGAGCGCCATCGGTCCGCAGCACAGCATGTAATAGTCGTAGAAATAGCGCCGCTCATTGCCCATCACCGCCTGGCGGTGGATGCGCAGGAAATTGAGATGGAAGCGCCGGTAGGTTTTTTCCACCACCATCATCCGGATGCGAATGATGCGCACGATCGGTTTGCCGACCGCCGGCATGCCAAGCGCGGCGACCGGATCGACCTTGTAGACATTGATGATATCGACGAGGGCCTGATATTCGACCCAGTAGATCGAAGGCGCGTTGGCCAGCCTGCCGACGGCATCACGCAGCCAGCCGGCCGCCGGATGCAGCGCCACCTTCAGGAGCGACGAGCCGCTCGAAACGAGATGGAGCGGCTTGCCGCGGCCGAGCTGCGGATCGAGTTGCAGCGCGCGGTCGACCACCGAAAGCGACAGCGGCGCGCCGAGGCTGTGGCCGTCGACGACGATCTCATCGGCATCGGTCTCACGGAGAAGCCGCACCAATTCGCGGGCGAGACAATCGAGCCGCGCCTCGAGCTCCGGCCGCGCGCGATGCACGAAGTCGCGCGCAAAATACCAGTCGTCGAGCGCGTAGCCGATATGCACCGTTCGTCCGAACGTCCATCGCAAGCTGGCGAAGACCGCGAGCCAAAGGAGCGGCGCGAGCAGCATGGGATACGGCAATTCAGCGTGGATCACGGCAAAACGTGTCGCCGCGATCGACAGCCAAGCCATCCCTAAAATGAAAACCAGCGGATAGAGAAAGAATCCGCCGTACCGCCACGCCACGAGGAAGTATTTGATCACTGTTCCGGTGAGGATGAATTCCATCAACGCGGCGATACCGAGCGGAAAGCGCCACCAGTCGCTCTTCACCATGTCGGCTGAGACAAAATCGTCCCAGCGGAACCAGTGAAAGTCCGTCGTGACGCGCCAGTTCGGCCCCCAGGCCTCGGTGGTCCAGCTTGCCACCGCGCCATCGGCCGACAGCTCGGGCGGCGAGACGCTGCCTTGCACGTTCCAGGCTTTCTGGAACCGCGCCATTTCGCGGATGAAACGGCGATGTTGGTGCTCCGGTCCGACCGGCTCATAGCCGGTCATCTGCACGAAACAACGCTTGCGCACGAGCGCCTTCGGCATGGCGGACCCCTCGGCGGCTTGATAAGGTAATATGGCGTGAACGATCAAGCGGGGACGACCGGTCAGTCCCGCAATAATTCTTGCGCGACGTTGAGTTGCCTCAATTCCATCGATCCTCCGCCAATCTCGTTAATCCTGCTGGGGCTTCGTCGGCGGCCTATTTGCAAGCCTCGGTCGCGTGCAAAAACGCGGCGCTGTAAGTTTATGAAATGTGACTCCGCGGTAGCACGAAGCGGCGAAGCGATTCACCCTTGTTTCATCGCATTTGCCGTTCGCCGCACCGCACAAAACAGTGCTCCCCATAGTCCCAAGACTGGAAATGGTGTTACACTTTCGTCGTCGAAAAGTTGCGTAATCGAGGCGGGCCGATATGGAATGCCCGAGTTGCGGATCCGGCCTGGACGACGGCGCGAAATTCTGCACGCGCTGCGGCTCGCCGCAAGGCGAGCGGTGCAACGCTTGCGGCAAGATCAATCCACCTGGGGCGAAGTTTTGTGCCGAGTGCGGATCCGGCGTCGCTGCGGCAAGCACGTCGCCCGCTTCACGCTCCGGCCACACCGAGCCGCAAATTTCCTTCCGTACCCTCGCCGGCGAGCGGCGGCAGCTCACCGTCATGTTTTGCGATCTGGTGAACTCGACGGGGCTCGCGGCGCGGAACGATCCTGAGGATGTCAGAGACGTGATCGGTACTTTCCACCGATGCGTCGTCGAGGAGATTTCCCGTTTCGGCGGGTCCGTTGCCCGCTTTATGGGCGACGGCGCACTGGTCTATTTCGGCTATCCGCAGGCGCACGAAGACGACGCCGAACGCGCCGTCAGGGCCGGCCTTGCCGCGATCGCGGCGGTTTCCAAGCTCACGCTGATCGGTGGTTACATGCCGCAAATGCGGGTCGGCATCGCGACCGGACTTGTGGTCGTGGGCGACATTACCGGCATTGGGGTCAACCCGGAGCAAGATGTCACCGGCGAGACGCCGAACCTCGCCGCCCGGCTGCAAAGCATTACCGAGCCGAATGCCATCGTCATCGCCGACAGCACGCGGCGGCTTGTCGGCGATCTCTTCGAATGCCGCGATCTCGGGATGGTGGAATTGAAAGGATTTGCCAAGCCGGTCAAAGCTTGGCGGGTCCTGCGCGAAAGCGCGGTCGCCAGCCGCTTTGAAGCCATGCACTCCGCCGGGCTCACGCCGCTCGTCGGCCGTGACGAGGAGGTCGAGTGGCTGCTTTCGCGCTGGCAACACGCCAAGAGCGGCGCCGGGCGCGTGCTGCTGCTTTCCGGCGAACCCGGCATCGGCAAGTCACGCATCATCGAAGCGCTCCAGGAGCAGCTTGAAGACGAGCCGCACACGCTGTTGCGCTGCTTCTGCTCGCAGTTCCACCAGGACAGCACGCTCTATCCAATCATCAGCCAGCTTGAACGCGCCGCCGATTTCGCGCCCGACGACGCACCATTGAGCAAACTCGACAAGCTGGAGGCCTTGCTCCTCCAGGCAACCCGCGAGACTCAAGAAGTTGCCCTGATCGCCGATCTCATGTTGCTTCCGATCGGTGGCCGTTATGCGACGGCGAACCTCGACCCGCACAGACGCAAAGAAAAGACTTTGAACGCAATCCTGGCGCAACTCGCGGGATTAGCGGCCAAACAGCCGGTGCTGATAATCTTTGAGGATGCTCATTGGGTCGACCCGACGTCGAAGGAGTTGCTCGATCTCGCGATTGAGCGGGTACGGTCTTTGCCAATTCTGCTCATCATTACATTTCGCCCCGAATTTTCGCCGCCATGGGCCGGGCGGTCGCACGTGACGAGTCTGTCGCTCAATAGGCTGGGCCGACTGCAATCGATAGCGATGCTCATGCGGGTCACCGGCGGCAAGACGTTGCCGGACGAGGTCCTCATTCAGATTCTCGAGCGAACCGACGGCATACCGCTCTACGTTGAGGAAGTGACCAAGTCGGTGCTGGAAAGCGGACTGCTTCGGGAGGAGGCGGATAGGTATTCGCTCAGTGGGCCCCTGCCCCCCTTTGCAGTGCCGGCGACGCTCCATGATTCGCTCATGGCTCGACTTGACCGGTTGGCTTTTGTGAAGGAGATGACGCAGATCGCCTCAATCATCGGACGTGAGTTCGGCTATGAGCTACTAGCCGCGTTGAACCCGATCCATGAGTCCGATCTTCAGGCCGCGCTTAGCCAGCTCGTCACATCGGAGTTGGTATCCGTGCAAGGCGCGCCGCCTAAGGCGACCTACCGGTTCAAACATGCGCTGGTGCAAGACGCGGCTTACCAAAGCTTGTTGAACAGCAAACGGCAGCAATTGCATTTCCGCACCGCGCAAATTCTCGAAGAATCGTTTCCCGAGATAGCAAAGAGCCAACCTGAACTCCTGGCCTACCACTACGCGAATGCTCGAAAGGACGAGCAGGCGGCGCACTGGATGTTGCTGGCCGGAGACCTCGCCAGCCGGAGATATGCGCACGGCGAAGCGCGGCGGCTGTTCGAAAGAGCTCTAGACACGCTGCTGCGATTACCGGACACGGCGGCAAACCAGCGGCAACGCATCGATGCGACGATCAAGCTCATTGGTGTTTCCTTCGCCGCAAGCAGCCCGGAAGAGCACCTCACCCGCCTCGTTCAGGCCGAAGAGCTGGCCCAGAAGTTACTCGATTCGCCAGAGGTCTCCGCGGAAGACGCATCGCGGCTGACGCAAGTCCAGTTCTGGCTTGGCAGATCCTACCACTACTTGAACCAGTTGCCCGACGCGTTGCGTTATTACAACGGCGTGCTCAAGGCGGCGGAAGCCGCGGGCGACGACGCATTGTTCGGCGAATCGGCAGTGATGGTCGGCCGCGCGCTCGTTGTACAAGGACGGTTTGGGCAAGCTGCAACGCTACTGGCGCGGGCTCTGCCCGTCCTCGAAGAAAAGCAGATTTGGTCGGAGTTTCTCTTTGGACTGGGCTTCAAGGGATTGGCGCTTGCCGCACGCGGCCACTGCGCCGCTGGATTATCCGAAGCACAGCGCGCGCAAAAGCTCGCCGTCGAAATAAATTACAGCACTGGGATTGCCGCCAGTCACATTTTGCTTTGGGGGGTCTACCAGCAGAGTGGCGATGCCAAACGCATGGTGGATGAAAGCCGGGCCATCGTGCAGGTGGCGGAAAGAGCCGGCGACAAAATGTATGTTTATCTGGGATACGGCATGTTGGCCTGGGCCGAGGCGCTGGATGGAAACCTGGAGGCAGCGCTTTCGCATATGGGGCGATCGCAGAACATCTGCGATAGTCTCGGCGGCCGCGCCGTCCTTGCCGACTGGTTTTCGGCAATGAACGCCGAGATATTTCTTCGCGCCGGTCGGCCTCAGGAGGCGTTACGCGCCGCCGAGGAAGCTGTTGCGGTAGCCACCGCGGCTGGCGGCATATTTGCGGAGGGACTAAGCCGCCGCACCTGGGGAGCCGCCCTTATGCGTCTCGATTCGAAAAACTGGGACGATGCGCAAATACAATTGGCCGCCAGCCTTCGCGCGTTCGAGGCCGGAGAGGCTTGCGTCGAGGCGGCCCGCACGCACCTGGCTTGGGGATCGCTCTGCCTCGCGCAACGCGACTATCGCGGCGCGATGGACCATTTGACTGCGGCGGCAGAGCAATTCGACGCTTCAGGACTTTCAACCGAATCGCTGATGGCAAAATCGACGATGGCGGCACTTCCCCGACTAACGACGGAACACGAGATATGACACCCACAAGCTCCTCATTGCGCAGCGCCGGTGCTTCGCGAAAACCGTTGTACCAATCATACGGTAAAGAAGAGGAAAAACGGCGCATCAATCTGCATTACGGCAAGCCCGCGGATTTTTTCCAGCTGATGACGGGCGGCGAATGGAATGTCTACTCCTGCAATCTCTGGGAAAATGCCCAGACCGACACGGAGAGCCAAACCGCCAAGCTCAATCTATTTGCGGCATTGGCGAACTTGCGGCCCAAGCAAAGAATACTCGATGTGGGCTGCGGGTGGGGCGGCCCGCTGGTTTATCTTTGCAAGACCTTCGGCCTTTCCGGAGTCGGATTGACCGCTTCGCTTCCGCAAAAGCTGGCGACCGAAGCACGAGCCGAAAGTTACGGCGCCGAGGTTGAGGTTTTCCATGGCCATTGGAAAGACTTCAAACCCGACGGCAAATTCGATCTTATCTATTCCGACGAGGTTCTGGTCCACATACCCGATCTTCTGGGTTTCTTCGAGAAGATGAAGTCTCTCCTCAGCGACGAGGGATCGATGCTGCATAAGGAGCTGCACCTCAGTCATCCCGATTACGTTTCCATGAGCCGCGGATCGTCCTTCATAAATGAAATTTTTGGCGAAACCGGCAATTACCGCGTTCTGTCCGAGGAGCTTGGCCTACTTGCGCAGGCGGGATTTCAAGTTAATGGCGTTCATTCCATGGCAAACTGGCAATACAGAAAAACGATCGATTATTGGCTCCGCAACATGCGTGACCGGCGGGCCGAGCTTATCGAAGCGGCGGGAACGGAATTCTATTTCAACATTTTGAAGTATCTGAGAATCGCGCGTTTATTCGTCATGTCGTCGGGGATCACCATCGACGTCGTCTGCTCGCGCAAGTGCGAACGCGAATCGCAGCCGCGCCTGAACAAGAACGGCCCGTAACTTTTGCCACCGGCACCGCCCGCCCGGCCGCTTTCGGGCCGGCCGCCGGCCGGAAGGCGCATGGCGGCGTTTGCCGGCCCGGCGCTCGGTCTCGCCTGCCGCCCATAAGCCCTTGACGGTAACGCGAAATCGCCCCTTAGCGCAGGGTCCGCGCCGCAATTTCGGTCAGGCCGACCGCCGTTGAACTTGGCGGCGTCCTTCGCTATACGGGGCGTTCACAATTGAGAAGCCCGAACCGACGGGCTTGCTCGCGCCGGGCTGGGCCGGCGCTCATTCCTGCTGACCAAAAGAGCACGCCCGATGTCCACCACGTTCGATAAAGTGGCTGAAATCATTGCGGAAACTTGCGATATTCCGCGTGAAAACATCAAGCCGGAGAGCCACGCGATCAACGACCTTGAGATCGACAGTCTCGACTTTCTCGACATCGCCTTCGCCATCGACAAGGCTTTCGGCATCAAGCTCCCGCTCGAACAGTGGACCCAGGAAGTCAACGACGGCAAAGCAACCACGGATCAGTACTTCGTGCTCAAGAACCTGTGCGAGCGAATCGACGAGCTGATCGCTGCCAAGGGCGCCTGAGGCGCCTACACATGCGCCTTGAATATTTTCAGATGATCGACCGTTTCGTCGAGGTCGATGTCGCCGCGCGCGTGGCGCGCGCGATTTGCACCGTGCCGAAACAAAGCCCGGTGTTTGAAGGTCACTTCCCAGGCTATCCGCTGATGCCGGGCGTGCTGTTGATCGAATGCATGGCGCAGACCACGGGCTGGCTGGTGAGCGCGCTCACCGGCTTCGCCGGCCTGCCGGCGCTCGCCGGCATCAAGGAAGGCAAAATCCGCACCGCCGTATTTCCGGGCGATGAGCTCGAATTCGAAGGCCGCGTCGTGCACGAGGGCTCGGGCTACGCCATCGGCGAAGCCAAGGGGTGGCGCAAAGGCACAGCCGTTTGCGACGCCACGCTGACCTATCGCATTATTCCCTATCCGAGCCCCGAGCTACGCGCCGGGCTGTGGGAATGGGCGGAGCGGATCAACTTCCCAGCCAAGGAGTTCGCGAAGTGACCGAACGCCGCGAGGTGTGGATCACCGGCGTCGGTCTTCTCACCTGTTTGGGCGAGGGACTGGAAGCGGCCTGGGCGCATCTCGAGCGCGGCAATCCGGCGACACAAGACGACAGGAGCTTTGCACCCTACATCGTGCATCAGCTCGCACCGATGAGCTTCGACAAGCAGATCCCGAAGAAGAGCGATCAGCGGCAGATGGAGACCTGGCAGCGGGTCGGCGTCTATTCTGCAGGGCTCGCGCTCACCGATGCCGGCATCGCCGGCAATGCCGAACTGCTCGACCGTGCCGACATGATCGTTGCCGCGGGCGGCGGCGAACGCGACATCGCGGTCGATACCGCCATCATGGCGGGCGTCCGCAAGACCAACCAGCCCGGCGCCTACCTTAACGAACGCCTGATGAGCGACCTGCGCCCGACATTGTTTCTCGCGCAGCTTCCGAACCTCCTCGCCGGCAATATTTCGCTGGTGCACGGCGTGGTCGGCTCCTCGCGCACATTCATGGGCGAAGAGGCCGCCGGCGTCGACGCCGTGCGTGTCGCGCAGGCGCGTATCGCCGCCGGCCAGAGCGAGATCACGCTCGTCGGCGGCGCCTATCACGGGACACGCTGGGACGTGCTCTTGGCGTTCGAGCTCGGCAGCGTGGTGCTCAAGGACAAATTCGCGCCGGTTTGGGATCGCGGCCCGCAAGGCGGGATCGCGTTCGGCACCATGGGCGCGTTCCTGGTGCTCGAAAGCCGCGAACACGCGCAAAGCCGCGGCGCAAAGCCCCGGGCGCGGATTTCGCAGGTGTTTTCCGACCGCAACGCCCGCTACGAGGGCGAAACCGAAAGGTCGTTACGCCGCCAGTGGGACGCCATCGCGCCGCAAGTCGACCGTGCCCATGCCGCGGTCATTTCCGGCGCTGCCGGCCTTGAACCGGCAACTTCGGCGGAGCTGCACGTGCTGAACGACATCGGCCTTCCGCTCCGCAATACCGGTACGTATATCGGACATGGAGTCGACACCCAGTTCATGGCCAATCTGGGCATCGGCTGCGCCGTGATCGAGCACAGCAAGCTGTTTGCCGCGGCCGGCAGCGGCGATACCGGTGAAAGCCCATCCGGCCTTTCCCAGGTTGTCGTCACCAGCGTCGGCAATTGGCGCGGCGAAGGGCTTACGCTACTCGAACGGGTGGATTGAGGGGGAAGGACATCATGACGACCGCGAAACGCGACAAAGCCGGCCGTCCGATGATTGCCGTCACCGGCATGGGCGTCGTCACCTCGCTCGGCGTCGGCAAGACCGACAATTGGGCGAAGCTGTCCGCCGGCAAGTCCGGCATCCGGCGGATCTCGCGTTTCCCGCTCGACAGCCTGCGCACCACCATCGCCGGCACCGTCGACGACGTCTACAAGGACTATATGCCGCCGGCGCAGCTGTCCGAACGGCTCGCGCTTCTGGCTTGCGAGGAGGCCATCGCGCAAGCCTCGATCGGCTCGAAGGGTCGCTTTCCCGGGCCGCTGTTTTTGGCATTGCCGCCGCTCGAAATCGAATGGCACTACCGCATCCAGATGGCTGAAAAGGCCGCGCCCGATCAGGATGCCGGTTATCCCGATCTGATGCGCGTGGCGCGTGAGCCGCAATTCGCGCCGATCTATGAGACGTTGAAATACGGCATCATCGGCGAGCATCTCGCCGAGCATTTCGGCACCGAAGGCTCGCCGATCTCATTGACAACGGCCTGCGCGTCCGGCGGCACCGCGATCCAACTCGGCGTCGAGGCGATCCGCCGCGGCGAATGCCGGGTCGTGCTCGCGGTTGGCGCCGACGGCTCGCTAACGCCGGAATCGCTAGTTCGCTTTTCGCTCCTGTCCGCGCTGTCGACGCAGAACGATCCGCCGGAACAGGCGTCAAAGCCCTTCTCGAAGAACCGCGACGGCTTCGTGCTTGCCGAAGGCGCGGGCGCGCTGGTGCTGGAAGATTACGATCATGCCGTCGCGCGCGGCGCCAAAGTGCTCGCCATCCTCGAAGGCTGCGGCGAAAAATCGGACTCGTTTCACCGCACACGGTCGAGCCCCGATGGCAAGCCGATCATCGCCTGCATGCGTAACGCGCTCGCCGATGCCGGCATCGGCCCGCAAGACGTCGACTACATCAACGCCCACGGCACCTCGACGCCCGAGAACGACAAAATGGAGCATCTCGGCGTCTCCACGGTGTTCGGCGAGCGCATCCGCGACATTCCGATGTCGTCGAACAAGTCGATGATCGGCCACACGCTGACCGCCGCCGGCGCGGTGGAAGCGGTGTTCACGGCGCTCACGCTTGAGTACCAGCGCATTCCGCCCACGATCAACCATCGCGTGCCCGATCCGGCGATCCCGCTCGACGTTGTGCCCAATGTGGCGCGCGACGCCCGTATCAACCGCGCGGTCTCCAATTCGTTCGGTTTCGGCGGCCAGAACATCTCGCTCGTGCTGGCGCGGGAGCCGGCGTGACCGGCGCAACAGCATTAGGAGAGCGGGTAAGCGCGGCTGACGGGCGTACCATGCGCGCGCTCACGCTCGTCGCCGACCGCAAGATCGAGCTCATCGACGTCGCGGCGCCCCCGGCGCCGGGTCCAGGTGAAGTCCAGATCGGCATCAAGGCGATCGGGCTCAACCACATCGACGTCTGGGGCTGGCGCGGCATGGCCTTCGCCAAGCGCAAGCTGCCGCTCGTCGTCGGCGTCGAGGCGGCGGGCCAAATCACCGCCATCGGCCCCGACGTGACCTCGTGCAAAACCGGCGACCGCGTCGTCGCCTATGGCGCGCTGACCTGCGGCACCTGCAAAGCATGCCGCGAGGGCCGCGATAATTTGTGTGAGAACGTCAACAGCATCATGGGCTTCCATGTCGACGGTTTTGCCCGCGATCTCGTCAACATGCCGGCGCGGCTGGTCGTGCCAATTCCGGCGGGCGTGAGCTTCCGCGACGCCGCCTGCGCGCCGGTGGCGTTCGGCACCGTGCAGCACATGCTGTTCGACAATGCCAAGCTTGAGCCCGGCGAAACCATTCTGGTGCAAGCCGGCGGCTCAGGCATCGGCACCACCGCGATCAAAATGGCGAAGGCGATCGGCGCCACCGTCATCACCACCGTCGGCGACGACGCCAAGGCGGAGAAGGCCAAGGCGATCGGCGCCGATCACGTGATCAATTACCGGACCGCACGCTTTGAAACCGTGGTGCGCAAGCTCACCGCCAAGAAGGGCGTCGATGTCGCCTTCGAGCATGTCGGTCCCGATACGTTCAACGGCTCGCTGCTCTGCCTCAAGCGTGGCGGACGGCTCGTCACCTGCGGCTCGACCTCGGGTCAGTCGATTACCATGAACCTGTTCCAGCTCTATTTGCAGCAATATCGTATCTTCGGCTCGTTCGGCTGCTCGATGCGCAATATCCGCGAGAGCCTCGCCAAGATGGCATCCGGCCTATTGCCGGCGATCGATACCGAAGTGCCGCTCGCGGAATTCGAGCGCGGTCTCAATCGGCTCGAAAGCCGGCAAGTGTTCGGCAAGATCATCGTCATTTTTTAGCATGATCTTTTCGGAAAACCGGCTCCCATTTTTCCGGATCGTGCTCTCATGAAGGCTCGACGCTTCAAGTCCTTCCTCGATGCGACGGCCGGCGCTCTGACCGTTGCATTGCTCGGCGCAATCAAGCACACCGACCGCCGGCGCATGGCGAATTTCGCCGGCGCCTTCATGCGCAAGGTCGGACCGTTGTTCAAGGAGCATCGCCTCGGCCGCGAACAGCTCCACGCCGCATTCCCGGAAAAATCCGACGCCGAGATCGAGCGCATCCTCGGCGGCGTCTGGGACAATCTCGGCCGCATTGCCATTGAGTTTGCGCATCTCGACGATTTCTGCGTCGAGGGGTTCGGCACGCCGACGAAGGACATCATCACCTACCCGCCGAAATCGAAGGAACGCTACGACCGGATCATGAACAGCGGGAAAGCGACGATCGGATTTGCCGCCCATCTTGCCAACTGGGAGCTTCCCGGCGTTGGCGCCAAACTGATCGGCGCCAAGTCCGCCGTGCTTTACCGGCCGCCGAATATTCCGGCGGTCAAGAATGTCATCGTCAAGCTTCGCGAGCCGCTGATGGGTGAGCTGATTCCGAACGGGCTCAGCGCCCCGCTACGGCTGGCGCGGCTCCTGCAATCGGGCGTCCATGTCGGCATGCTGGTCGATCAGCACGATGTCAGGGGGGTCGAGGTGACCTTCTTCGGGCGCAAATGCCTCGCCAATCCATTGATCGCGATGCTGGCCCGGCAGACCGAGCTGCCGATCTATGGCATGCGCGTTGTCCGTAAGCCCGACGGCAACAGCTTCTGGGGCGAGGTTTCCGACCCGGTCGAGTTGGTGCGCGATACCGACGGCCGTGTCGACATCCAAAGCACCATGCAGGCGATCACCACTGTAGTCGAAGGCTGGGTGCGCGAGCATCCCGAGCAATGGCTCTGGCTGCATCGCCGATGGCGATGATCAGGCGGGCTTGCTGCCGACATAGAGAACCGAATCCTGCGCGATCCCCGCGCGCCGGAAAGCCTGTTCGCCAAAATACGATGCGCCGAGCTGGCTGACCTTGAATCCGGCCGCTTCCAGCCGCCTGACAAAATCATTTTTGCCGTATTGTCGGATGTGGTCGTCAAGTCCGTAGTACTTCCAGCGCATATCGTCCGACGTGATGCTCGGGTCTTCTTGCGTTTCCTCGACACCGTGAATGATCGGCACCATGACGACGGCGACGCCGTCTGGATGCAGCGTGCGGTACATTTCCCGCATCGCCATTCGGTCCTCCGGCACATGCTCGAGAATATGCGAACAGAGAATGACGTCGATTGAATTGTCCGCATAGCCGCGCATGTCGGTGATGTCCACGCGATCGTCCACCGTGCGGCGATACAGATCGGCGCTGCGATAATCGAGGAACGAATATCGCCGCAACCGCTTTTGCAGCGCGGGCGACGGGGCGAATTCCACAAAGCGATAATGGCGCTGCCGATCGAACGTACCGAACAGCCTGTCAAAATAGAGCGCGTACACGCGTTCGCGGTCGGAGGCATCGCAAGCCGGGCACGAGAATGCTTCGTAGTTGAACGTCTCGATCGAGGACAACGGATAGATGTAGCCCACCTCCGTCGCCCGCCGCCGGTACGATTTCCAGATCGGCTTGAACGCCCGCAGCTTCGTCCCGCAGACGGTGCAGGCGAACGTGGTTCCCAAATATTGCGGTAGCTTGATCCGGCGGACCAACGCCTTCTTGGCGTCCTTGATCGCCACGTAGGCGGCAGTGTCCTTCAATCTCAAAGCCATGCTGCGCGCGAGCTAACGGGTGAGGAAGCCATCCCCTTCCTCTTATCTCAGCATGGCTTGAACGGCAAAAAAAGATCCCGACGGCGTGCACCATACGCACGCCGTCGGGAAACAGTAGGGATGAGATTACGGCCGCCGGCCGCTCACTTGCCGCGGACGGCGGCCTTGAGACCGCCGACGGCGTTTTGGATTTTGCCTTTGACCTGGTCGGCTTTGCCTTCGGATTCGGTTTTCTTATCGCCCATGGCCTTGCCGGCCCATTCCTTCACTTTGCCCTTGACCTGCTCGGCCGAGCCTTTGACGCGGTCCTTGTCAACCATTTGACGCTCCCAAAGCTTGGTTCTTCAGGAGAACCCTTGGACCGCGTCGGAGTTCCTTAGACGCGGTTGGGGGTTTGCCATCGGCCGTGTGTGGATTTGCGATGTGCGCCTGAGCCGGCGAACGTGGCGTTAGCTCTTTGAATGCGAGGCTTTGGCACGTGCTATACTTCGCGAGAACCGAGATGAGTAGAATGCGGCCCTATCCAAAATACGCCACGACTGTCATCGGAGCTCACAGCGTTCCGGATTGGTACGAGGCGCTCGACCGCCTGATGGCGGTCGGCCAGCTGTCGATGAGTTCCATGGCTGACGCCCAGTACCGGGCCGGACTCGCCGCCGTCAAAGACCAGGAACTCGCGGATATCGACGTCGTAACCGGCGGCGAAATGCATCGGCGGACCCACAACCGCCATTCGCCGCCCAACGCGATGCTGAATCACTTCTGGCAAAAAATCCCGGCGTTCCAGGGCTCGACGCGCCCGAAGCCGATTACCCCGCACGATCCGAATGTGTTTCATCCCGCCGCCACCTGCAAGTTGCGCATCGCCGAGATCACGGACCTCGGTCTGCTCGACGAATTCAAGATGGTGTCCGCGCTCACCCGCAAGCCGGTCAAGATCACGATGACCGGCCCGCACATGCTGGCGAAAGTCGCCTATGACGAATATTACAATGACATGCCCGCGATGATGCAGGATCTCGCCAAGTTGCTCCGCCACAATTTCAAGAAATTCGTGGATGCTGGTTGCCAGCACATCCAAATCGATGAGCCGCTCTTCACCTTGGCAGACGACAAGGAGGTGGAAGCGGCCGTCAATGCGATCAATCTCGCCATCGAAGGATTGAACCGCACCATCCACGTTTCCATTCACATCTGTCAGGGCAATTACGCCGTCGGCAAGGAATACGACGCGTAGATCGGCCACCGCTATTTCGACGTCGGCCGCTACAAGGCCGATCTGGTGTGCAAGATCGATGCTTCGTCTTACCTTGTCGAGTACGACATGGCGCATCACTACAAGAATTGTCTCGGCAATCGGCAACTCGGCGTCGGCGCGGTTGACGTGCAGGACCCGAAGGTCGAGAGCGGCGAAGTCGTCGCGGCCCGCATCAGAAAAGAATTCTGGCTTGCGCCCGAACAGACCATCGTCACCAGTTCCTGCGGACTCAATCATCTGCCGCGGCAGGTCGCGTTCGGCAAATTGCAAGCCATGACGGCCGCCAAACGCCTGCTTGGCGGCTAGCAACCCAGACATCGCGCGAGAGCGTCAGCCGTGAAGCGGGGAAAAGAAAAGGCACCGGCCCAGCAAGGTCCCACCACGCGCGAGCGTGCGATCATGCGGGCCAGCGACACCGCCGAGCTTCTCGAGCTGGCGCAGGAAGCGGGGCGTGTCGGCATCTTTGAATGGCCAGTGCAGAGCGGCAGGGTGCGGCTGTCGCCCAGATTTCTGTTACTCTGCGGACTTGCGGATTTTGACGGCCGCTACGAGACCTGGCTCAAATCGATCTTCCGCGAAGACGTACTCCACGTCACCGATCTGTTCGACACCTCGTTTGCGGCGCGCGAACGCGAGATCAATTTCGAATTCCGCATCAACATTCCGGGCGGCGAGCTAAAATGGATCGAGGCGCGCAACCTCGCCTTTTACGGCACTGACGGGCGTGCCGAGCGCGTTGTCGGCGTCAATGTCGATATCACCGAACGCAAACGCATGTTGGCGCAGCTGCAGGCGTTCACCGAAACCCTGGAGGGCGCGGTCAAGGAACGCACGCGCGAGCTTGAGATCGAGAACGAAGCGCGGCTGAAAGCCGAGGAACTGCTGCGCCACGCGCAGAAGATGGAGGCGGTCGGTCAGCTCACCGGAGGCGTAGCGCACGATTTCAACAATCTGTTGACGATCGTTCTTGGCGGGCTCGACATCATCGGCCGGCAATTGCCGGCGCTGGGCTCAACACCCACCGCCGAGCGAATCGCGCGCGCCAAGGACATGGCGCTGCAAGGCGTGCAGCGCGCCACCACATTGACCGCCCGGCTCCTTGCTTTCTCGCGCCAGCAGCCGCTGGCCCCTAAAGCAATCGACGCCAACAGGCTCGTCGGCGGCACCTGCGAGTTTCTGCGCCGAACGCTCGGCGAGACAGTCTTGCTCGAAACCGTATTGGCGGGCGGTCTGTGGCGCACCTTCGCCGATCCAAATCAGCTCGAAAACGCACTCCTCAACCTCGCTTTCAATGCTCGTGATGCCATGCCGGACGGCGGCAAGCTCACCATCGAAACGGCCAACTGCTATCTCGACGAGGGCTATCTGCGCTCGGTAGCGGAACCGGTCGAAGCCGGCCAATATGTCATGATCGCGGTTGCCGATTGCGGGACTGGGATGAACAAGGAGACCTTGGAGCACGTCTTCGAGCCGTTCTTCACCACCAAGGAAGCCGGCCGCGGCACCGGCTTAGGCTTGAGTCAGGTTTACGGCTTCGTGCGCCAGTCCGCCGGACATGTGCGGGTCTATAGCGAACTCGGCGAGGGCACCACCGTGAAGATTTATCTGCCGCGGCACCTCGGCACGGAAGATTCCATCGACGAAGCCGAACCGGCGCATGCGCCCGCCGGCATAAACGGCTCGGAGACAATTCTCGTCGTCGAGGACGACCAGGCGCTGCGCGCTTATGCCGTCGAGTCGCTTGCCGAGCACGGCTATCGCGTGCTTTCAGCGGCAACGGCCCGCGAAGCGCTTGCGATTCTCGATGCCGAACAGGCGGTCGATCTCCTGTTCACCGACATCGTCATGCCGGGCGGCATGAACGGCCGGCACTTGGCAGATGACGCGGTGCGCCGCCGCCCGGGACTCAAGGTGTTGTTCACGACCGGGTACACGCGTAATGCGATCGTCCATCAAGGCCGGCTCGATCCCGGCGTGCACATGATCGGCAAGCCCTATTCATTCAGCGCGCTCGGCGCCAAGGTCCGCTCGTTGCTCGACAGCTGAGCAAGTTAACGCCGCAGTCCCGTTACAGCTTCTTGATGCCGCCCTGATCGATGATCTGCTTGAACATCCCGATCTCTTTGGTCACGCGCGCCCAGGCAGCGTCGGCGCCCTGTGGCCGCACCAGGAATCCTGATTTGTAGAGCTTGTCCTTCATTTCCGGCGTACTCAAAACCTTCAGCGTCTGCGTCTCCAGCCACTTGACGTCGTCTGGCGGCGTCTTGGCTGGTGCGAGCAACACCATGTCGGTCGCAAATACGAAATCCTTGTAGCCCGCCTCCTCCATCGTCGGCACATCCGGCAATTCGGGCCAGCGGGCCGTCCCGCAGACCGCGAGGCATCGCATTTCTCCGGCTTTGATGTGGGGCAAGGCGGGGCCCAGCGAGCCTGAACTCAACTGCACGGTGCCGCTGAGCAGTGCCGTGATCGCGTCGCCGCCACCATTGAACACCACGTCGGCAAGCTTCGGCAGGTTTTCGCGGCTTTTCAAGACTTCCAGCTGCAGTTGCGGCGTCGTGCCGATCGGCGGCGTCGCGCAGTTGTAATTATCCGGAACGGCGCGAGCGAGCGCGACGAAATCCTTCATAGTCTTCGCCGGCAGGTCGGATTTGACCACGAATGTGTTCGGCGAAGACGCAAGCTCGCTCACCGCAACGAAATCCTTGTAGGGATCGTAGGGCAGCGTGTTGTACAGCGCGTAATTCACCGAATAGGCATTGGTCGCTAACAGGATCGTGTAGCCGTCCGGATCGGCATGCGCCGCGTATTCCATGCCGATATTGCCGCCGGCGCCGCCGCGGTTCTCGACGATGAATGTCTTTCCGGTCGATTGCTGGAGCGCCGCGGCAACGATGCGGCCGACAATGTCGGACGGTCCGCCCGGCGTATTGGCAACAACGAATTTCACCGGACGATCCGGATAATCGGCATAGGCCGAGCGGACGCGTAACAGTGCCGGCGCAGCAATGCCGGCGGCGGCTACCGCCGCGGCTTTGAGAATGCCGCGTCGCGACGCCAACGATCGCACGATAGATTTCATCATGACCCTCCCTTCACTGCGCAAAGTCTTTTTCGGATCGAGATTAGAACAAGTCCTGCCCAAACAGGTGAGCACTTGCTTGCTTGCCACACGGTGATTCAGCGTTGAATTGTCGCAGGGTTATTCCCCTGTCTTGATCCGGGTCCACAGCCGGTTGATCAGTCGTTGCGTTTTCTGGTCATGCGCGATGATGGTGTAGAAATTCGCCCTGGTCGCCGAGTCCGGATAGATGGTGCGATCGTCGAGGATCGATTTGTCGATAAATTGGCTCGGCACGTCGCCGTTGGCGTAAGAGACGTAATTCGTGTTCTTCGCGGCAACTTCCGGCTTGATCAGATAATTGATCAATTCGTGAGCCTCTTCCGGATCGGGCGCATCCTTCGGAATGGCGAGATTGTCGAACCACAATTGCGCGCCTTCCTTCGGGATCGAATAGCCAAGCTCGACGCCGCCACGTCCACTACCAGAACTGGCCTGGGCGGCGCGGGTCTGCGCCTGCTTGACGTCGCCGGAAAAGCCGACGGCGAAACAAATCTCGCCGGTGGCAAGCGCATTGAGATATTCCGAGGAGTGGAATTTGCGGACATAGGGCCTGATTTTGAGGAGCAGATCGGTGACCTTTGCCAGATCGCCAGGGTCGCTCGTGTTCGGATCGAGGTGCAGATAATGCAGGCCGGCCGACATGATGTCGTCGGATGAATCGAGCAGATGAATGCCGCAATTTTTGAACTTGGCGAGCTTGTCGGGATTGAAAACGTAATCCCAGGAATCGATCACCGCGTCGGGTCCCAAAATCCGTTTCACATCCTTGACGTTGTAGCCGATGCCCGTCGTGCCCCACATGTAATTGACGGCATACTTATTGCCGGGATCGTAGACGGCGAGCTGTTTGGCGATCTCCGGCCACGTATAAGCGAGATTTGGCAGTTTCGATTTGTCGAACGGTTGAAAAATGCCGGCCTCGATCTGGCGCGCTAAAAAATATGCGGTCGGCACGACGACATCGTAGCCGGATCCGCCGGCCAGCAGCTTGGCCTCCAGCGTATCGTTGGAGTCGAAGGTGTCGTAGCGGACCTTGATGCCGGTCTCTCTGGTGAATTCGTCCAATACCGTCGGATCCTGATAGTCCGACCAGTTGTAATAATTGACGACGCGCTCCTTCGGCAGCGCGGGCGCCGCAATCAGAAAAGTGGCCACGCTCGCCAGCGCGAGAAGGCGGGATAAGATAACGCCGTGTGATGTCACGTCTCGGTCGGCAGCCCGGCGGCTTTCCACGCCAAAATCCCGCCTGCCATATGGGAGCTATAGGCGAAACCCTGCTCCTGCGCCGCGAGCGAGGCTGTCACCGACCGGCGGCCCGAGCGGCAGGCGAACACCACGTTACGCCCCACCGGCGCGGGAATGGCGGCCGGATCGAACGCCGACAAGGGAACTAGAATGGCGTCGGGAAACCTTTCGAGCTCGGTTTCGTTCGGTTCGCGCACATCGACCAGCACGATGCGGCCCTCTTGCAGCCCGCGCGCGACTTCTTCTGGCGTCAGATCGCGCACATTAGGGGTTTGATCTGACATTGGCGGCCTCCTCAAGATCGGTGGCCAAGCCTACGTCCTCTTGCCGTGAAGGTGAAGGTCTAAACAGTCACCTGGGTGCCGACCTCGACCACCCGGTCGGTCGGAATCTGGAAATAGTCCGTGGCGTCATTGGCGGAGCGCGCCAGCGTGATGAACAGCCGATCCTGCCAACGCGGCATTCCCGAATGCGGCGCCGGCCGTAGCGTGCGGCGCGACAGAAAGAACGAGGTCGACATGATGTCGAAGTGCCAGCCGAGCTTGCGCGCGATCGCCAGCTGCCGCGGAATATTCGGCGTTTCCATATAGCCGAAGCGCAGCATGACCCGCGTGAACGTCGCACCCACCGGTTCGATGCGCACACGCTTGTCGGGCTCGACACGCGGCGTATGCGTGGTCTCGACGCTGAGGATGACGTTCTTCTCGTGCAGCACTTTGTAATGCTTGAGGCTGTGCAACAGCGCCGTGGGGGCGCTCTTGGGATCGCTGGTCAGAAACACCGCCGTGCCCGGAACACGCAGTGGCGGCTTTTTCTCGAGGATGCGCACGAGGTCGTCGAGCGGCGTTTCCAGCCGGCGCGTCTTGGCGAACAGGATTCTGGTGCCGCGCCGCCACGTATACATCACCAGCATGACCAGGCCGCCGAGCGCCAGCGGCACCCAGCCGCCTTGGACCACCTTGAGCATGTTAGCCGCGAGGAAGGTCAGGTCGATGAACAGGAACGGCGCGATCAGCGCCGCGGCGGCGAGCGGTGACCAGCGCCACATCCGCCAGATGACGATAAACGCCATCATGCAGGTGACAACCATGGTGCCGGTCACGGCGATGCCATAGGCGGAGGCGAGCGCGCTCGAAGACCGAAACAGCGCAACGAGCAACAGCACGCCAACCAGCAAAAGCCCGTTGACTCGCGGCATGTAGATCTGGCCGGCCTGTTGCGCCGAGGTGTGGCGGACTTCAAGCCGCGGCAATAGGCCAAGTTGGATCGCTTGGCTGCTGAGCGAATAGGCCCCGGTGATGACGGCCTGGCTCGCGATAACGGTCGCCACCGTTGCGAGGACCACCATCGGGATCAAAGCCCAATCCGGGTACATCAAGAAGAACGGATTTTCGAGCGCTCTCGGGTGGGCATAGACCAGCGCGCCCTGCCCGAGATAATTCAGTGCCAGCGCCGGCAGCACGATGGCGACCCAGGCCACCTGGATCGGCCCGCGGCCGAAATGTCCGAGATCGGCATAAAGCGCTTCGGCGCCGGTGACGGCGAGGAAGACCGCGCCGAGCGTATAGAGGCCGACCATCCCATGATGCATGAGGAAAAAGACGCCATAGAACGGATTGAGCGCCCATAGCACGCCTGGATCGGTGGCGATCCAAACGAGTCCGGGAAGCGCGATCGCCACGAACCAGACCATCATGATCGGGCCAAAAAAAGATGCCACCTTCGCCGTGCCGCGCGACTGCACCGAGAACAGCACAAGCAGGATCACGACCGTTAGCGGGACGACATATTCGTGGAAGGCCGGCGTCGCCACATCGATGCCTTCGACCGCGGAGAGTACCGACAAGGCCGGCGTGATGACGGCGTCGCCGTAGAATAGAGCGGCACTGACGATGCCAAGAAGCGCGATGACGCCGACGGCCTTGCTCATGCGGCCGACGGCGCGCGATGCAAGCGCCATGAGGGTGAGTGTTCCGCCCTCGCCGTTGTTATCGGCGCGTAGCAGGATCACGACGTATTTCAGCGTGACGATGATGAACACCGCCCACAAAATAAGCGACACCACGCCGAGGACCGCTACCCGCGTGAGCTCGCCGTGTTCCGGGCCGCCGGAGGCGGCCAACACCGCTTCGCGCAACGCATAGAGCGGGCTCGTGCCGATATCGCCGTAGACGACGCCGATACTGCCGAGCGCAAGACCCAAGAACCCGGCTTTAGGACGAGCTTCGCCGATACCGTTCACCGGCACCTCGCTCCCGCCCGCGGGAGCGCTCACGCTATCTGTCATGAATTTTGAAACAGGATGTCGCCCTGCTCCCGATGCTGCATCGAGAGCGATGCAGGGCCGCGCCTATACACCCTTCGAACCGTGGAGTCATGAGTAGCTCGGCAGGTCATCTACGCGCCGGCCTCAGAACAGCCATCGCGGCAGCAAACATTAGCCGCGAGTCATTACAGCCGCGTGCACGGGGCGCGTGATTTAGTTTTATTAAATCAATAGCTTATGAATTAGGCTGCGGCGGACCGCGCTTTTGGGACGGCAAAATCGTCAGGGTTTCAGGTCTGGCGGCACCGGCGGCGCTTCACGCATCAAAGTGATGGTCACGCGACGGTTGGCTGCGATGAAGGGATCGTCCGGGAATAGCGGGTCGGTGTCGGCCTTGCCGGCTACGGCGTAGATGTTCGACGAGGGATACCCCTCCTCCTCTAGGATCTGGCGCACTGAATTGGCGCGGTCGACCGAGAGGTTCCACGGCCCGTAATCGGGCTGCGGCGGAGCCTGCGATGCGGACGTGTGCCCGGTGATGGAAATCCGGTACGGCGTCGCTTTGAGCGGCCCGGCGATTTTCTTAATGATCTCCCGTGTCCGCTCATACGGCTCCTTCGAGCCTTCGGGGAACATCGAGCGGCCTTCCTGGTCGACAATGTCGATGTTGAGCCCCTCTTTGGTCTCTTCGATCATGATGTGCTTGGAAGCTTCGGTCAGCTCCGGCATATCTTGGAGCGCCTGGCGCAACGACGCCGAGGCGAGCGCGAAGGCCTGGTCGTTCTGAAACCTGCCGCCGTATTCGCGCTCGTGCGCATTCTCGTCGGGCGTCGGCGTGGCTGAGGCATCCTCGGGCTGGATATGGGCCGCGTTCTTGAGCTTCGGCCGGGTCGGCAGGCCGTCGACCTCGATGATGCCCGAATAGCGTACGTTAGTTTGCACGCCGAAGGCGTCGCGCATCGAGCCGGCCACGATCTGCAGTTTCTGCTGGTCCTGATTGGAGAACGCAACCAGCATGACGAAGAAGCTGACCAGCAAGCCCATAAGGTCGGCGAAGGTGACGAACCAGCCGTGACCGCCGCCGTGTGCTTCCTTGCGTCGTGCCATGACTATGCCCGCTCACTCAAGGCCGATCGCGCAACATCAAGCCGGCACCGGCTCCGGTTCGGCTTCGCCCCGATGCTTCTCCGGCAGGTAGGCGATCAACATTTCGCGCACGAGCGTCGGGCTCTTCGAATCGCGGATCATGAGGATGCCGTCGATGATCAGCGTGCGGTTGACTTCCTCGTCGGCCAATTTGAGATGCAGCTTGTCGGCTATGGGGAGGCACAGGATGTTCGCCACCACCGCGCCGTAGAGCGTCGCCAGCAATGCCGTCGCCATGAAAGGGCCGAGCTTCGACGGATCGGTCATATTGGCGAACATTTGCACCATGCCGATCAGCGTACCGATCATGCCGAAGGCGGGCGCGCAGTCGCCGACCGCGCGATAGATTTTCTGCCCTTCGTCGAGATGATTTAGAAAATTGTCGCGGTCGCGCTCGAGATTGTCGCGGATGAATTCGACGTCATAGCCATCGGCGACGAAGCGGATGCCCTTGGCGAGGAAGGGATCCTCGATCTCGACCTTCTCCAGACCGATCGGGCCTTGCTTGCGGGCGATCTCGGCAAGCCCCGCGATCTCATCAACGAGTTCGCGCTGCGAGATGCGGCGCATGCTGAACACGAACTTGATGCCGAGCGGCAGCCCGTGAAAGATCGACGACAGCGGAAAGCGGATTAAAGTGGCGGCAAACGACCCGCCGAAAATGATGATGATGGCGTGATCGCTCACGAACATGCCGAGGCCGCCGCCCATGAGCATCAGCGTCGTGACGACCGCAGCCCCGGCCAGTAGGCCGAGGCCTGTTGCAATGTCCATAAAACGCACCCAACCCGCGACGGCGAGCCCTACGCAATAGCCCTTATAGGTACGGTCAATGCGCTTAAGGGACGGTTACGATGGGGCTTGGCCAGCCAACCTAAGCCTGCCGGAAATGGCGGGACAATACGCCGCTGCCAGAGCGTTCCGGGCGGCAAAATCGAACGCCCCCTGTCTAAGCCCGCAAAAAAGCAGCAAGATGGGGCCCAGCCTGAGCGGCCTGCGCCACGTGTCTAAGGAGAGCGTCTATGCGTGAGATTGGTCATTTCGTCGGCGGCAAAGAGGTGAAGGGCACGTCCGGGCGTTTCAGCGACGTCTTCAATCCCAATACCGGCGAGGTGCAGGCCAAGGTCGCGCTGGCCGGCAAATCCGAGGTCGAGACGGCGATCGCCAATGCGCAAGCCGCGTTTCCGGGCTGGGCCGCGACCAATCCGCAGCGCCGCGCCCGCGTCATGTTCAAGTTCTTGGAGCTCATCCAAGGCGAATATGACGATCTGGCGCGGCTGCTGTCCTCCGAGCACGGCAAGACCTTCGCCGACTCCAAGGGCGACATCCAGCGCGGGCTCGAAGTCGTCGAGTTCGCCTGCGGCATCCCCAATCTGATGAAGGGCGAATATAGCGAGGGCGCCGGGCCCGGCATCGATCTCTATTCGGTGCGCCAGCCCCTCGGCGTCGTTGCCGGCATTACGCCGTTCAACTTCCCCGCCATGATCCCGCTATGGAAATGCGCGCCTGCCATCGCCTGCGGCAATGCTTTCATCCTCAAGCCGTCGGAGCGCGATCCGTCGGTGCCGATGCGCATCGCCGAACTTTTCCTTAAGGCAGGCCTGCCGGAGGGCGTGCTCAATGTCGTCAACGGCGATAAGGAAGCCGTCGACACGCTCCTCACCGATTCGCGCGTCAAGGCGATCGGTTTCGTCGGGTCGTCCTCGATTGCCGAATACATCTATTCAACCGGCACCGCGCACGGCAAACGCGTGCAATGCTTCGGCGGCGCCAAGAACCACATGATCGTGATGCCCGATGCCGACATGGATCAGGCGGTCGATGCGCTGATCGGCGCCGGCTATGGCTCGGCCGGCGAGCGCTGCATGGCGGTGTCGGTCGCCGTGCCGGTCGGCAAGAAGACCGCCGACGCGCTCGTCCAAAGACTCATTCCGCGCGTCGAGAGCCTCAAGATCGGTCCTTCCACCGATACGCAGGCCGACTACGGGCCAATGGTGACGAAAGCACTTCTCAACAAAGTGAAGGACTACATCGACGTCGGCGTCAAAGAGGGCGCCAAGCTCGTGGTCGACGGCCGCAACTTCAAGCTCCAGGGTTACGAGAGCGGCAATTTCATCGGCGGCTGCCTGTTCGACGAGGTCAAGCCGGACATGACGATCTACAAGGAGGAAATTTTCGGGCCGGTACTCTCGGTGGTGCGCGCCAAAGACTACGAGGAGGCGGTGCGGCTACCGTCGGAGCACGAATACGGCAACGGCGTCGCGATCTTCACCCGCGACGGCGACACCGCGCGCGATTTCACCAGCCGCGTGCAAGTCGGCATGGTCGGCGTCAATTTCGCAATTCCGGTGCCGCTCGCCTATTACACATTCGGCGGCTGGAAGCGCTCGGGCTTCGGCGACCTCAATCAGCACGGGCCCGACTCGATCCGGTTCTATACCAAGACTAAAACCGTGACTGCGCGCTGGCCGTCCGGCACCAAGGAAGGCGCCGAGTTTGTCATTCCGACGATGCGGTGAGGCTCTCATTCAAGATGATTGGCTGGATGCCTATCAAGCAGTGCGGCGCAGGCGCGGCGAGAGCCCTCGCCGTTGTGCTGATGCTCGCGGCGTTGGCCGGCTGCGCCAGTTCGGACCGTCTCGGTGGCGGGCAACCGGCGGACCAAGCAGCTGCCACTCCGCCATCGCCGGCGCCACCTCCTCCGCCGCCAACACCGCCGGCGCCGCCGCCTGTCGATCTCGCCGGTAAGTGGAAGCTGGCGGTGGCGGGAAGCGGCGGCTGTTTCATGACGCTGACCGATAATCCGGGCGCCGCCGAGGGCGCGGTCGCGCCCGCGGGCGGCTGCCCGGGCAATTTCTTCACCAGCCGCAAATGGACCTACGAGCACGACCGGTTGATCATCCGCGACCACAAGGGCGAAGTACTGGTCGAGCTTGCCTTCGACAACGGCCGTTTCGCAGGAAAAGATTTGAGCGGCGGCGCAATTACGCTCGTCAGGCCGTGATGCAATTCGATTGAACGGAGACGTTATGGCCGAATATCAACTCTATTGCTTCGCCCAGTCGGGCAATGCCTATCGCGCGGCGCTGATGCTCAATCTGATCGGCGCCGATTGGCAACCGGTCTATGTCGACTTTTTCAAGGGTGGCGAGACGCGCACCACGAAGTACCGCACCGAGGTCAACGAGATGGGCGAGGTGCCGGTCCTGGTGCACGGCGCCAAAAAGCTCAGCCAGTCCGGCGTGATCCTCACTTATCTCGCCGAGCGCACCGGCCGGTTCAAGCCGGAGAACGACGATGAGCGGCTCGAGGCGCTGCGCTGGATCATCTTCGACAATCAGAAGATCAACGGCTTTCTCGGGCCATACCGCTTCCTGAAGAATTTCGCGCGGCCAGCCGGCGATCCAGCGGTGATGGCGTTCCTCAAGGGTCGCATCGACGGCAGTCTTGCGATCCTCGACAAGCGGCTTGCGGCAGCGCCGTTCATGCTCGGCCGGGAGCCGAGCATCGCCGACATTTCGCTTTGTGCTTATCTCTATTATCCGCCTGAGGAGTTCGGATTCGACATCGCGGCCCAGCACAAGAACATCGCCGCCTGGCTCGATCGCATCAAGGCATTGCCCGGCTGGGTGCACCCCTATGACTTGATGCCGGGCTATCCACCGGTGCTGTAAGCCACGCGCGCTACAGCGGAATATTCAGCGTCTTAGGCGGTACGACCGTTGGCGGGACAGGTGTCGGAACTGGCGGCGGCGGAGGTGGCGCAGGCGGCGCGGCGACCACCGGCGGCGGCGGCGCCGAAACAGGCTTTACGACTGGCGCTGCCGAGGCCGTGGCGGGTGCCGGGTGTGCGGCCGGTGCGGTAGGTGCGGGCGCTGCAACCGATGGCGCGGACGTAGGCGCCGGAGTCCGCGTGGCGATATGCGGCGCCGGCACGGCCGCCTGAGCGGGCTGGGCGACGGGCGTCGGCGGCTGTACCGGTGTATCCATTTTGGGCGTCGTGGTGACGTCGGCCTTGGCGTCCGGGTGCCCCTCCGGCTGGGTGGCGATCTGTTGTTCCGCCGGCGCCGGAGTTTGGGCCGGCTGCGGCTCCGGTTCGTCGGCGTATTTCGCCAGGAGCGCACGGACACCGGCGAGCAGCTTGCCGCCATCGACCTTTTGCTCCTTCATGGCTTTCAGCCAGGCGTCGACGACCGGGTCGGTCGCCTTGCGCCAATGCGCCACCGCTTCTGGCAACAGCGTCACAATGACACCGCCGCGCTGCACCACATCGGTAGCGACCGCGTCGGCTTGAACATCCCACATGGCGCCCGCCATGCCGGCCGCCATCTGACCCGAATTGTGGTCGATCACGACCTTCAGATCGTGCGGCAGCCGGTCATAGCTCGCCTTGTTCATCGCAAGCACGAAGCTCGTGGTGCTCAGGGACAAGTCTGAGAAATCGGTATGAGCTTTCAGGAGATCGCTCAATCGCAGCGGCGGCACCATGTGCCAGGGATCGACGCAGCCGTCGACGACCCGCGCCGTAATCGCCATCGCAAGCTGACCGAACGGCATCGGCACCGGCTCCGCACCGAGCACGCGCATCGCCTCGCCGGCCAGACGCGTCTGCACGTGCAGCTTCAGGCCCTTGATATCCTCGATGGTCCGGACCGGCGCATTGGTGTGGATGATGCCGCGATCCGCGCACGAGAACGAGATCGGATGGATCTCGTCGAACTCGTCTTTCAGATAGGCCGCGGCGAAACCCGAAATCGCCTTGGAGCTGACGAGCGCGCGCCGTGACGGCACGAACGGCAATTCGAACATTTCGATTTTCGGGAAGCGGCCGGGGGTCAGGCTCGGCATGGTCCAGACGATATCGGCGGCGCCGTCGCGCGCCTGGTCGAACAGCGCCGCCGGCGCGCCGCCAAGCTGCATCGACGGAAAAATATCGATGCGAAGCCGCCCGCCCGATTCCGCCTCGACCGCACGAGCCCAGGGCACGAGGAATTTGTCGTGTCCGCTCGAGACCGAGGAGAAGAAATGGTGCAGCTTGAGGGTGATCGCCGGCGCATCGGCCTGCGCCAGCCGCATCACCGCGGGTGCCGCCACTGATGCCATTGCCGAGGCGATAAAGGTGCGGCGGGCAACGCGCATCAACAGAATCCCCCGCGAGGCCCGCCAACGGCGGTGCCGCGGCTCAATTCAGCCGCGATGGACGATCGTCATCGTCGTCGGCCGGCCGAACCATGCCAGTAGCCGTCGTGTGCGCCGCCGGAGCCTGCGCCGTCGCCGGCGCCGGTTCCGCGCGGCTCTCGCGCGATCGCCGCTCGTAGCCGCGATAGGACAGCCATCCGAACGGCAGGCTCACGAGATAAGCGAGCGTGCTGGCGGTGAGCAATATCCACGGATAGGCCATGAGCAGCGCGATCGACAGCACGACCATGACAATGATGGGACCGACCATTTCGGGGGGCACGCGGGTGCCGACGCGCTTGCCGGAAAACACCGGCAGCCGTGACACCATCAGCAAAGCGATAGCGAGCGTATAGAACAGCGTCAGCCAGGTCAGGAACTCCGTGCGCGGCACGCCGAGGAACACGGCATAAATCGGCAACAGCACGGTGATGGCGCCCGCCGGCGCGGGCATGCCGACGAAGAAATTGCTGGTCCAGGCCGGCTTGTCGGGATCGTCGATCATGACGTTGAAACGGGCGAGCCGAAGCCCGGCGCAGATCGCAAAGACCATGGCGGCGATCCAACCGGCCGATTTCAAGTCATGCAGGTCCCAGAAATAAAGGATCAGCGACGGCGCGACGCCGAAATTGACGAAATCCGAAAGGCTGTCGAGCTCGGCGCCAAAGCGCGAGGTGCCTTTCAGGAAGCGGGCGAGACGGCCGTCGATGCCGTCGAGGATCGCGGCGAAGACGATGGCCGCGAGCGCAAGCACGTAGCGGTTCTCGAACGCCATGCGGATCGCGGTCAAGCCAGCGCACAGCGCGAGCAAGGTGATGAGGTTCGGCGCCAGCGTGCGCACGGGAATGCGGCGGAACTGTCGCTGCCGCAGGCGCTGGAGGCGTGGACGCCGGGAGCCGGGCTGTTGCGTGACCAATGTTGCTACCTCGATGACGTGAATATAGCCGTTTGCGGCACGACCTGCCACGGATTGCGTCGTATTCGTTAACGGCTTCTCAGGTCACGCGAAATGTGCGTCCCGCCTCGATGGCCCCGAGGTCGGCCAGCACCGTCTCGCCGGCGATTGCGGTCTGCCCTTCGGCCGCGAGAAAGCGCGATCCTTCGGGCAGATAGACATCCACCCGCGAGCCGAACCGGATCATGCCGATACGCTGGCCGGGGCCGACCGTTTCGCCCTCGCGCGCGAACGGCACGATCCGCCGCGCGACCAGACCCGCGATCTGGATTACCGCAATGCGCTGGCCTTGGCCGGTCGCGATGACGAACGCATTGCGCTCATTGTCCTCGCTCGCCTTGTCGAGATCGGCGCTCAAGAATCTTCCGGCGCGATAGACGATGCGTTCGATACGGCCGGCGACCGGGCTGCGATTGACGTGACAATCGAACACGCTCATGAAAATCGAAAGGCGCGGCAGCGGCCGCTCGCCGAGATTGAGTTCCTTCGGCGGCACGGCATTGGCGACCTGGCTGACGCGTCCGTCCGCCGGCGCGACCACGATTCCCTCGCGCACCGGCGTGACCCGCGGCGGATCGCGGAAGAAATAAACGCACCATAGCGTCGCCAGCGTCGCCAGCCAGCCGAGCGGCCCCCACAACCAGAACAGAACGAGGCTCGCCAGCGCAAATCCGCCGATGAAGGGATAGCCTTCCGGATGGATCGGCGTCAGTTGCTTGCGGATCGAGGCGATGACGGACATTGGCTATTTGTCGGGCTATTCGGCGGCGTCGGCTGCGGGAACAAGCTCCAGCTCCGCAACGCGCTCTTCCGTCACCTCCGGCGGATTACGGTTGGGTGCGACGTCACCCTCCTCGACTTCGGCCAGAATCTCGCGCGCCATCTCGGCTTCGCGTTGCCGGTTCCACATGCTGGCATAAAGGGCGGCACGCGCAAGCAGCTCGCGGTGCGTGCCCCGCTCGACGATGACGCCGTGATCGAGAACCAGAATCTCGTCGGCCCCGACGATGGTCGACAGCCGGTGCGCGATGACCAGGGTGGTGCGATTGCGCGACACGCGATCGAGCTCGTCCTGGATGTCCCGTTCGGTGTGGCTGTCGAGCGCCGAGGTCGCCTCGTCGAGCAACAGAATCGGCGGGCCTTTGAGGATGGTGCGGGCGATGGCGACGCGCTGCTTCTCGCCGCCGGAGAGTTTCAGGCCGCGCTCGCCGACCTCGGTCTCGTAACCCTTGGGGGCTTGCCGGATATAATCGTCGATCTGCGCCAAGCCCGCCGCCTCTTCAACTTCGGCGTCGCTGGCATCCCAGCGGCCGTAGCGAATGTTGTAGCGGATGGTGTCGTTGAACAGCACGGTATCCTGCGGCACCATGCCGATCGCAGCGCGCAGCGAGGTCTGCGTGACTTCGCGGATATCCTGGCCGTCGATCAGGATGCGGCCGCCGGTGACGTTATAGAAGCGGAAGAGCAGCCGCGAAATCGTCGACTTGCCGGCGCCGGACGGGCCAACGATGGCAACCGTGTGCCCCGCCGCGACGTCGAAGCTCAAGCCCTTGAGGATCGGCCGCGCCGGCTCATAAGCGAATGAAACGTTCTCGAACCGGATCGTGCCGGCGCTTACCTGCAGCGGACGCGCGCCCGGCCGGTCTTCGATCTCGGGCTTGCGCCCCAAGAGCGAAAACATGATCTCGATATCGATCAGCGCCTGCTTGATCTCGCGGTACACCATGCCCATGAAATTTAGCGGCTGATAGAGTTGAATCATCATGGCATTGATCATGACGAAATCGCCCACCGTGTTGGTATGCCGCTCGACGCCGTAAGCGCATAGCATCATCGTCGCCGCGAGCCCGACGGTGAAAATGATCGCCTGCCCGGCATTGAGAACCGCAAGCGACGTGTAAGCCGTGACGCTTGCCTCCTCGTACCGCGCCATCGAGCGGTCGTAACGCTTGGCCTCGCGTGCCTCGGCAGAAAAATATTTGACCGTTTCGTAGTTGAGCAGCGAATCGATCGCCTTGGCATTGGCGTCGGTGTCGCTCTCGTTCATCTTGCGGCGAATGCCGATGCGCCATTCGGTGGCCACGTAAGTGAACCACATGAACAGCGCGACGGTGAGCCCGACGATGACGACATAGCGCCAGTCGAAATGCAGAAGGAGCACGGCGACGACGAGCACCAATTCAACGATGGTCGGCGCGAGCTGCAGTAACAGCATACGCACGATGGTCTCGATAGCGTTGCGGCCGCGTTCAAGGACCCGCGTTAGTCCACCGGTCTTGCGTTCGAGATGAAAGCGCAACGACAGCAGATGCACATGCTCAAACGTGAGTATCGCCAGCCGCCGCACCGCGTTCATGGCCACCTTGGCGAAAATGCCGTCGCGCCATTGCGTGATAATCCCCATCACGATGCGCGTGCCGCCATAAGCGAGCGTCATCATCACCGGCGCGGCGAGCGCCCAGGCGAACCAGTTGTCCGGCGCCACCGGCGCGGTACCGTGGCCGGCGAGCGCGTCGGTCGCCCATTTGAAGGTGAACGGCACCGCGATGGTGGCAAACTTGGCGACGAACAGAAGAACGGTCGCAAAAACCACGCGGCCCTTGAGGTCGCGCCGGTTTGCCGGCCAGATGTATGGCCAGAGCTGGACGAGCGTCGACAGCAAGGCCCCGCCGTCGCCGCTGACTTCGCGCTTATGATGCTCTGCCGGCCGCTGGAAGTCGCTCATCGCAAGGTGAAGCCCTGGGCGGACCGCAATCGGCTGCCACCGTCCCTCATGGAGTGTTTTCAGTCATATAGTGACTTTCGCCGCACGCTGCACCCGGATGAAGCACTATGTCCAATGCGCTTGCAGCGCACACGAATCGACGCCACATCTATCGTTCAATGGGAATAAATCCAAGAACTAATCAATGAGCAAAATCAATGCGGTCTGCGTCTATTGCGGATCGAGCCCGGGGACCGACCCGGCTTTCATCGAGGCCGCCCGGAAGCTCGGCAAAATACTCGCCGAGAACGGCGTGCGGCTCGTCTATGGCGGCGGCTCGGTCGGCCTGATGGGCGCGCTCGCCGAGGCCGTGCTGGAGCACGGCGGCGAAGTGATCGGAATTATCCCGGAATTCCTGACCCAGCGAGAACGGCCGCGGCGGCTGGCACAGGAGCTTGTCGTCACGCGGGACATGCACGAACGCAAGCGCAAGATGTTCGAGCGCGCCGACGCCTTCGTTGCTCTGCCCGGCGGTGTTGGCACGCTCGAGGAAATCGTCGAGCAACTCACCTGGGCACAACTAGGCCGCCATAAGAAGCCGATCCTGTTCGCGAACATCAATGGCTATTGGGATCCGCTGCTGGCGCTGTTCGCGCATATGCGCGAACAGGAGTTCGTGCCGGATGCGCTACGCATCAATTTCCTGGTCGCCGATCGCGTCGAGGACGTCTTGCCGAGGCTGCGTGACGCAGCGGGCGGCGTGACCGATGCGGAAGAGACGATGGCAATTCCTGCTGAGCGGCTGTAAGCCGCGTTACGTCGCGTCGCGTAAAAACGTCACCGTTCGATTCGATTGCCGTCGGGGTCGCGGATAAAAGCTGCGTAATAGCTGGTGTGATATTTTTCGCGCAGCCCCGGCGCACCGTCCGAGGTGGCGCCGGCTTTGAGCGCGGCGGCGTGGAATGCGTCGACCGCCGCGCTGTCGGGCGCCCGCAGGCAGATATGCACACCGCTGTCGTCCGCGACACGATCCATCTTTTTGCGCTTATTGATCCAGAATTCTGGATGTTTCTTACCGAAACCGATGGCCGCGTCCGGCCACTCGCGCAATTTCGTCATGCCGAGCGGCGCGAGCAGCGCCGTGTAAAGCGACTCCCCGTTTTTCAGATCGCGCACCGCGATGGAAATGTGGTCGATCATGAGCGCCCCTCTCACGCCGGCGCGCCGGACTTCACCAGCTTGTAAATGATGGAATCCATCAATGCCTGGAATGACGCGTCGATGATGTTCGGCGAGACGCCGACCGTGGTCCAGCGATCGCCGGTTTCGTCAGTGCTCTCGATCAGAACGCGGGTGACGGCTTGGGTGCCGCCGTTGAGGATACGCACGCGATAATCGGTCAGCTCCAGCCCAGTGATGAAACTTTTATATTTGCCGAGGTCCTTGCGCAGCGCGAGATCGAGCGCGTTGACCGGACCGATGCCTTCGGCGACCGAGATGAACTCGTCGTCGCCCACCTTCAATTTCACCACGGCCTGGCTCACGGAGACGCGCTCGCCCTTGGCGTTATTGCGCTGCTCGACATTGACGTCGAATTTTTCGACGTCGAAATAATGCGGCACTTGGCCGAGAAGGCGCCGGGCGAGGAGCTCGAACGAGGCGTCAGCCGCCTCGTAGGCGTAGCCGATTGCTTCGCGCTCCTTGACCTCGTCGAGAAGCCGCGTCACGCGCGGATCGTTCTTGTCGATCTTAAGTCCGATGCGGTCGAGCTCGGCGAGCACGTTGGAGCGGCCTGCCTGATCCGAGACGAGAAGCTTTCGCTTATTGCCGACGCGCTCCGGCGCGATGTGCTCGTAGGTGGCTGGCTCTTTCATGATCGCGGAAGCGTGGATGCCGGCCTTGGTGGCGAACGCGCTCTCGCCGACATAGGGCGCATGACGATCCACCGCGCGGTTGAGCAATTCATCGAGCGCGTGAGAAACGTGCACGAGGTGACCGAGCGCCTCATCCGACACGCCGATGTCGAATTTTTCGGCATATTCGGGTTTGAGCTTCAGCGTCGGGATGATGGAGACGAGATTGGCGTTACCGCAGCGTTCGCCGAGCCCATTGAGCGTGCCTTGGATCTGGCGCGCGCCGGCCCGCACCGCGGCAAATGAATTCGCCACCGCCTGCTCGGTGTCATTATGGGCGTGGATGCCGACATGGTCGCCGGGAATCTTGGCGCAGACCTCACCGACGATGCGCTCGACCTCGTGCGGCAGCGTGCCGCCATTGGTGTCGCACAGCACGACCCAGCGCGCGCCTTCGTCGTAGGCCGCCTTGGCGCAAGCGAGCGCGAAAGCAGGTTTGGCCTTGTAGCCGTCGAAAAAATGCTCGCAGTCGAGCAGCACTTCGCGGCCCTTGGCCTTGGCCGCGCGCACGCTATCGCGGATCGAAGCGAGGTTTTCCTTCTCGGTCGTCTCCAGCGCGACGCGCACGTGGTAATCCCACGATTTGGCGACGAAACAGATGGCATCGGCATGTGCATCGAGAAGCGCGACCAGACCGGGATCGTTGGACGCCGAGCGGCCCAGCCGCCGTGTCATGCCGAAGGCGGTGAGCCGGGCTTGCATCGGCCGCCGCTCGGCAAAGAAATTGGTATCGGTCGGATTGGCGCCGGGATAGCCGGCTTCGACATAATCGATGCCAAGCTCGTCGAGCATGCGCGCGATCGTAAGCTTGTCGGCAAGCGTGAAATCGACACCGTTCATCTGCGCGCCGTCGCGCAGCGTGGTATCGAACAAATAAAGCCGTTCGCGCGCCATATTACACTCTCACCAGAGATAATAGTTTGACGCCAAGGCGACGGCGATCAGTATCGCGACAAGCGCGATCACGAGATGATGGGTGCGCAAGCCGAGAAAAGTCGAGTGCGGTTCGGTCATGAAACAATTCCTCTGATCCTAACCGCGATAAAGCCGATAGACAGTGTAGAAGGTGAAGGCGACCGCCACGGCGATCACCGCATATTTCAGGATTAGATAATAAAGCCAGTGGCGCTGGAACGGCGAGTCGGCACGTTTCATGACGCGCTCTCCTTGGCCGCGAGTTGTTTGGTCATTGTGGTATTGGCGAGCCATTCGCCGCCGAGCGTTATCGTGTTGCGCTGCTGTTCCACGTAACCGCGCTTTTGGAAGAAGCCGCGCGCCGTGTCGCTGGCGTCGACGGCGAGTTCCTTGGCGCCGCGTGCGGTGGCGAGCTTTTCGAGCGCGTCGCACAGCATGGCGCCGGCCCCCTGCCCCGCCGCCGCCGGATGCACATAGAGCATGTCGATCCGCGTATTGTCGGCGAGCGAAGCGAAGCCGATCGCCGCGCCGCCGAAGGTCGCAACCAGTGTGAGTTCGCCGGCAAGTTTTGCGCCGAATGCCGCCTCGTCATCGGCGGCCGACGCCCAGGCCCCTCGCTGCGCCTCGCTGTAATCGTCGGCGGTCAGTTCCTCAATCGCCGCACGGAAAATCTCCGCCAGCAACGGCACATCCGTCGGCAGCATCGGCCGCATCGCAAGCTTTGGCAGCACGCGGCCGTTCATCGCGCGATCTCCCAGGTGGTGCCGTCTTTGCTGTCTTTCAGAACGACGCCCATTTTGGCGAGTTCGTCGCGGATGCGATCGGATTCCTTCCAGTCTTTCTGCGCCCGAGCGTGATTTCGTTGCGTAACAAGACGCTCTATTTGACCGCTCGTTAAATCTGATCCGGAATAAACCAGCATGTCGGCATCTCGAACATGCATATTCCAAGAATCGAACTGAGAGTTCGAGCACTCAATCATTTCCATGTCGGCATTGGCAGAATACGTACGAAAATTTCGAAATGCGATACTTGCCTTATCTACATGCTGCGGTGGCATTTGAGACAAACTGAATCTCGCTGTCAGCCATGATCGTTGTCTTTCGTCAACCAATCCTAGAAAGCGAACGTCATGCACCAGTTGGACCCCCTGCGAAACCTCCAACTTACTTTTGTTTGCCAATCGCTCTTTAATGGACGCCAAAGCTAGCGGCGTATTTAAATCATCTTTGAGGGCATCAACCATGACAGAACTTGGCTTTACCTCATTTAGCCATGCATCTTCGTAGGTGTTGGACAGTTCTCGACGAGAAAAATCGCGAGCAAGCACCGCCAAATGCGCTTTCGTATCCAGAAGCCTATCTTTGGTCCAATCCATCGGCTGCGTGTAATGCGTTCCTAGCATCGCCATTCTTATTGAAGGACCCGACCACGGTTCTCCGAACCAACCGCGCAGCAACTCTCTGATCGTTACGAAGTTGCCCTCGGACTTCGACATCTTCTCGCCTTCGACCTGAAGGAAACCGTTGTGCATCCAATAATTCGCCATCACCGGCGTATGGAAGGCGCAACGCGATTGGGCGATTTCGTTCTCGTGGTGCGGGAAGACGAGATCGATGCCGCCGCCGTGGACGTCGAACATCTCGCCGAGATGCTTCCACGACATCGCCGAGCATTCGATGTGCCAGCCGGGACGGCCAGGCGTCTTGATCCCCGCGGGGGACGGCCACGCCGGTTCACTGGGTTTTGACGGCTTCCACAATACGAAATCAGTCGGGTCCCGCTTATAGGGCGCGACTTCGACGCGAGCGCCGGCAATCATTTCGTCAAGCGGACGCCTCGACAGCGCCCCGTAGTCCGACATCGACGGCACGCTGAACAGCACATTCTCTTCCGCAACGTAGGCATTGCCGGATTTGACCAGCCGCTCGATCAGCGTGCGCATCTCGGCGATGTGTTCGGTGGCGCGCGGCTCAACGGTCGGCGGCAGGCAGCCGAGCGCGGCGACGTCGTCGTGGAATTGCTTGTCGGTCTGTTCGGTGACCTTGCGGATCGCCTCGTTCAGCGGCAGCGCCGGATATTCCTCCGCCGCACGCGCGTTGATCTTGTCGTCGACGTCGGTGATGTTGCGCACGTAAGTGACGTGATCGGCGCCAAAGAGATGGCGAAGCAGCCGGAACAGCACGTCGAACACGATCACCGGCCGCGCATTGCCGATGTGCGCGAAGTCGTAGACCGTCGGTCCGCACACATACATGCGTACGTTCGCCGGATCGAGCGGCTTGAACACCCGCTTCTCGCGCGTCAGCGTATCGTAGAGTTTCAGGTCCATCGCATCGAATCACAGTATACGCCGCGGCCTGCTGGCCGGGCGTGCCCTAAGTCTCGATGATGAGAATAGACGGCCGCAGCCAGCGTTTTCCGCTAGCGAATAATCCCCCGGCAAATGCCGAAGATATGGTTGTGGCGGTCCATGGCACGCACAATGGTTGAGGCGGAGCATGCCGTCAAGTTCCATATCCACCTGCAATACGTCCCAACAAAGTGTCGCCATCACGCCACGCCGGCCAAGAAAGCGCGCGCACCCCTGTGGAAATGGTAGGCGCGCACCGACGCGCGCATTGCCCAGCCGCTGAACATGAGTTGAATCGGGTCACTTAACGAAAGCTTAACCGCACCGTCGCATTTTTAAGCTTGTTGAGATCGGGACATTGTTCGGGACGTGGCGTGGAATGCGCCGAGTGGGGCAATAATGCGTTTTCTGATCGCGGCCAGCACCATCGCCGCCGTGCTTCTCGGCGCCGCCGCCGCACAAGCTGAAAAACGCGTCTTCATCGTTGCCAGCGACGGCTACGGCGTCGATCGCTGCCTGTCGTCAGGCGGCGCTTGCGGCGCGACGGTGGCCAATTCGGTCTGCCATACGCACGAGTTCACCCAGGCGCTGTCGTTCCACAAGGTCGATCGCGACGACATTACCGGCGCCATCCCGACCGACGGGCCCGGCGCATGCAAGGGCGGCACTTGCGACGTCGTCGCCGTCGAGTGCTCGCGCTGATCTAATACACGTATTGCTTGTAGCTAGGCCGGCCCACCGCGGATGCGGTCCGACGCCGTTGCGTGGGCCGTTAAGTTCGTTCATCTTCTTAACATTGCAGCCATCCTCGATCGGGCCACCGGCGCGGAATGGCACGCCAAATTGCGGGCCCCAGAGGCGGTTAAATGGCTGGTCAACCGGCGATAGAAAGCAAAATCGCGGATACCGCGGCCCCGGCGATGGTCAGCGAACCGGCGCCGTTGAAGCTTGAGCAATTCCTGCCCTATCAGCTCAACCTCGTGGCGAGCCTCGTCTCGCAGGCGCTGTCGCGGGTTTACGCCCGGCGCTACCGCATCGGCGTGCCGGAATGGCGGGTGCTGGTGACGCTCGGCCAATTCGGCGTCATGAACGGCAAAGCCATCGGCGCGCATACGCATATGCACAAGACCAAGGTGTCGCGAGCGGTGGCACTTCTGGAAAAGCGCAAACTCTTGGTGCGGCGCACCAATCGTGCAGACATGCGCGAGTCTTTCGTCTCGCTCACCCCCCCAGGCCGGGCGATGTACGAAGAGCTTGCGCCGCACGCGCTCGATTTTGCCCGGCGGTTCATGGAAATCCTCACCCCGAGCGACAGGGATGCATTTAATCGGGCGTTGCAACAGCTCACCGACCATGCCGTGCAACTCGCCTCCGAAACGGAGCAAGCGCAGCCCACAGACGACGACATGAAAGATGAAGACTTGGAGGATGCGTGAAGCTCTATTCTTACTTCCGCTCCTCGGCCGCCTACCGCGTACGCATCGCGCTCAATTTCAAAGGTATCGCCTACGAGACGGCGTCCATTCATCTCATCAAGGACGGCGGCCACAACAAGCGGCCGGAGTTCCGCGCCGTCAATCCGCAGATGCGGGTGCCGGTTTTGGTCACGCCGGCCGGAGATGTTCTGATCCAGTCGCTCGCCATCATCGAATATCTCGAAGAGACACATCCGCAGCCGGCACTCCTTCCGAGCGATCCGGTCAAGCGCGCCAAGGTCCGTGCGCTGGCCGAGTTGGTCGCTTGCGACATCCATCCGCTCAATAATGTCGGCCCGCTGCGCTACCTGAAAAACAGCATGGCGCAGGAGCAACGCGCGATCGACGCCTGGTACCATCACTGGGTCGTCGCCGGCTTCGAGGCGCTCGAAGCTTTGATCGACCCTGCCCCCTATGCTTGCGGCAACGCGGTCACGCTCGCCGACCTCTGCCTCGTGCCCCAGGTCTACAATGCAAGGCGGCTAAAGGTGCCACTCGACAAATTTCCCAGGATCGTCGGCGTCGACAGAGCCTGCCTGGCGCTTGACGCCTTCGACCGCGCGCGGCCGGAAAATCAGCCGGACGCCGAGTGATTGATAGCGCCAGCGTCCACACTTTAGTCACCATTGCGGGGCTTGATCCGCCACCCCGGGCGGAACCGGGGGCGGGACTCATAAATGACCGAAACATCACGCGGCTTGGGCCAAGCAGTGCTGCAAACCTTGCTTGGTGCTGGCTTCGGCGTGCTGGCTTTGTCGGCCACCGCGCTCGCGCAGGGCGTTCCCGGTCAGGCGCAGTATCAGCCGCCGCCTCAACCCGCGCCATATCGGCCGGGGGGGACGGCGGGGCAGCCAGCGGTCAGTCAACCGCCGCCGAGTCAGCAGCCGCCAAATCAGCCGGCATCGAACCAACCAGCGCCCAATCAAGCCGCCGCAAATCCGATTTGCGCACGCCTGCAAGGTCAGCTCGCCTCGTTCGACCAAGGCTCCGGTGACGCCGCCCGCGCCGACCAACTCAAGCGCGCCCAAGATGCGATCGCCAAACAGCAGGCGGATCTCGACCGCGCGGTGGCGCAAGCGCATAAATCCGGCTGCGCGGGAGAAGGATTTTTTGCGCTGTTCTCGGCGCTGTCGCCGCAATGCGGACCGATCACTTCGCAGATCCAGCAGATGCGCGGCAGCCTCGACCGCATGACGAGCGATTTTCAGCAACTGCAAAGCGGCAGCGACGATCAGAACGGCCAGCGCCGCGCCCTGATCGGGCAATTGGCGCAGAATAATTGCGGCGCGCAATATACCGCCGCCGCCAATTCACAGGGCGGACCGCAAGGCTTTTTCGATGCCCTGTTCGGCGGCGGCACGATCGCGAACGCGACCGGCGACGGCGCGCCGAACGGCACCTATCACACCGTCTGCGTGCGCACCTGCGACGGCTATTACTTCCCGATCTCGTATTCGACGGCGCCAAGCCATTTCGCCGAGGACGAGAACGCCTGTCATCGCTTATGCCCCGCAGCCGACGTCGCGCTCTATTCGTTCCGCAATCCGGGCGAGGATATGACGGTTGCGGTTTCGACCGGCGGCCAGCTTTATACCGCGCTGCCGACCGCCTTTCATTATCGCACCCAGCTCACGGCGGGCTGTTCCTGTCGCCGGCCGGGACAGAGCTGGGCCGATGCGCTGAAAGATGCCGACGACTCGACCACGCTCGAAAGCGGCGACATCGTCGTGACCGACCAGAACGCCAAGTCGCTCTCCCAAGTGCCGAAGCAGCCCGGCAAGCCGGGCGCTCCAGGCGGCGCGAGCCCGGCGGCTGCGAGCGGCACGGCTGCAAGCGCGACGGACCCGGCTGTCGTCAAAAAGTCGGTGCGCGTCGTGGGGCCGCCCTTCATGTCATCGTCGGCGCAGCCGTCGTCAACGCGCTGACCTGGTCATTCCGGGGCCGAGCGGAGCGAGGAGCCCGGAATCCATAACCCCGGCGCCGGGTGTATGGATTCCGGACTTGCCGCTTTGCGGCAATCCGGAATACAGCCTAAAAATCCGACGCGCCAGCCTTCGCCATCGCCGCGCCTTTGATCAGTGCGCGGTCGGGCTCCGGATTTGCCGTGCCGGGATCATTGAAGCGGTTGACGATCGGATAGCGCCGGTCGCGGCCGAAATTTTTCAACGTAACCTTCACGCCGGGCGCGGCCTGGCGCCGCTTGTATTCGGCAAGGTTGAGCATGCGCTCGATTTTCATGACGGTGTCGCGATCGAAGCCTGCGGCGGCGATAGTGGCGGTCGATTCCTCACGCTCGACGAGCCGCTCTAGAATCTGGTCGAGCACATCGTAGGGCGGCAACGTGTCCTGATCGGTTTGGTTCTCGCGCAGCTCAGCGCTCGGCGCACGCGTGATGACGTTTTCGGGAATGACGTCGCGATCCGGACCGCGCGCGCCGTCCGGCTTCCAATGATTGCGCAATCTTGACAGCCGATAGACTTCGGTCTTGTAGAGGTCCTTGATCGGATTGAAGCCGCCGTTCATGTCGCCATAAAGCGTGGCGTAACCGACCGACATTTCCGACTTGTTGCCGGTCGTCACCACCATCAAGCCGAACTTGTTGGAGATCGCCATCAGGATCGTGCCGCGAGCACGGGCCTGCAGATTCTCCTCCGTGACGTCGCGCGGCGCGCCGGCAAAGACGCCGGTGAGCGCCGCTTCAAGACCGTGGACCGCGCTTTCGATCGTCACGATATCGTAGCGCACACCGAGCGCGCGCGCGATCGCTGCGGCATCGTCGAGCGAGGCTTGCGAGGTGTAGCGGAACGGCAGCATTACACAGCGCACGCGTTCGGAGCCCAGCGCGTCGCTCGCCATCGCCGCACACAAAGCCGAATCGATGCCGCCGGACAGCCCGAGCACGACGCCCTTGAAACGATTCTTCTCGACATAATCGCGCAGCCCGAGCACACACGCGGCGTAATCCGCCTCGTCCAATTCCTCCGCCGCAGCGACCGGCCCTTGCGCGCAGCGCCAAGCGCCGTCGACCCGCGACCACTGCGTGGTCACTACTGTTTCGCGGAAGGCCGGTAACTGAAATGCGATCGAGCGATCGACGTTGAGCGCGAAGGACGCGCCGTCGAAGACGAGTTCATCCTGGCCGCCGACCTGATTGATGTAGATGAGCGGCAAGCCAGCCTCGGTGACGCGCGCGACGGCGACATTGAGGCGGACATCGATCTTGTCGCGCCAGTAAGGCGAGCCATTGGGCACGATGAGAAGCTCGGCACCGGTCTCGGCCAGGCATTCGACGACGTTCTCGTAATCGCCCCAGTCGGTCCAGGTGTCTTCGCAGATCGGCAGACCAAGCCGCACGCCGCGGAAGCTCACCGGGCCGGGCACCGGCCCCGGCGCAAAGACGCGCTTTTCGTCAAACACGCCGTAATTAGGCAGGTTGACCTTGAAACGGACGGCATCGACCCGTCCGCCGGCAAGGAGCGCATAGGCGTTATAGAGCTTGCCGTCCTCGACCCAGGGTGTTCCGATCAGCACGGCCGGGCCGCCATCGGCGGTTTCGCGCGCCAATGCTTCCACGACGGCACGGCAGGCCGCCTGGAACGCCGGCTTGAGCACCAGGTCCTCCGGCGGATAACCGGCGATGAAGAGCTCGGAGAAGGCGACGACATCGGCGCGATCGCGCGCGGCCTGCGCCCTCGCCTTGCGAGCGCATTCGAGATTGCCGGCAACGTCGCCGACGATCGGATTGAGCTGCGCTACCGCAATGGCAAGGCGGTCGACGGGAAGCGCGTTCATGCTTAGAGCGCCGCCACCGCCGGGAACTGTTTTGCCTTGCCCTGGCGCTCTGATTTCAGGAGATCGGCGAGCAGGAACGCGAGGTCGAGCGATTGCTCGGCGTTGAGCCGCGGATCGCAGACCGTGTGATAGCGGTCGTTCAGATCTTCTTCGCTGATGGCGCGCGCGCCGCCGGTGCATTCGGTGACGTTCTGGCCGGTCATTTCCAGATGCACGCCGCCGGCAATGGTGCCTTCGGCGGCATGAACTTGAAAAAACGTCCGCACTTCCTTGAGGATCTGATCGAATGGGCGCGTCTTGTAACCGGTCACCGAGCTGATGGTATTGCCGTGC